>Ga0209916_1000019_pt1 | contig 520404 bp, 391 predicted proteins | sample ThiBio_1000_plan_FD_183956 | JGI IMG/M metagenome (GOLD analysis project Ga0209916, IMG submission 183956) | Wastewater bioreactor microbial communities from Cape Town, South Africa - Thiocy_solids_2 (SPAdes) | ecosystem: Engineered > Bioreactor > Thiocyanate-remediating > Anaerobic-Aerobic ... | reverse complement strand
TAGAGTTAGTATATTTCTAAGGGCTAGAAGTCTGACTAATTTGGTCTCATGAGATTGTTGTTGAGATATGTCTATCGTTAGATATATATTGTTGCTGTCATGAGTTAGAGCTCTATTATGTCGAATCTCTAACCTTAGGAAATGTATAGAGTTAGTATATTTCTAAGGGCTAGAAGTCTGACTAATTTGGTCTCATGAGATTGTTGTTGAGATATGTCTATCGTTAGATATATATTGTTGCTGTCATGAGTTAGAGCTCTATTATGTCGAATCTCTAACCTTAGGAAATGTAAGACTCTTGACATGCCTTACGGTAAGGATCGAGAGTCTGACTAATTTGGCCTCGTGAGATTGTTATTGAGATATATCAGTACATATGTATTCTCGCTATGATGAATTAGTTTCCTGTTCTGTCGATTCTCTAACTCTTAGAAATGTAAGACTCTTGACATGCCTTACGGTTAGGGTTGAAGTTGGTTAGAGTTGGTTTCTCAAGATCGATGTTGAAATATACCATGCCTACCGATAGGCATGGCATATATTGTTATCATTATGAATTGGATCTCTATCCTGTTGACTCGTCAGGTCTTGTAATCCTTAGAAATGTAAGACTCTTGACATGCCTTACGGTTAGAATCGAAAGTCTGACTAATCGGTCTCCTGAGATCGATATTGAGATATACCTATTAAGATACATGAATAGGTATATACTGTTGTTGCAACGGATTAGATCTCTATTCTGACGTTCTATCAGCCTTAGAAAATGTTAGACTCTTGACATATCTTACGGTAAGGACTGAAGCTATGTAGAGTTAGTCTCCTGAGATCGACATCATGATATACCTATTAAGATGCATGAATAGGTATATACTGTTACTGTCATGAATTAGATCTCTATTCTTTCGTTCTGTTAGGTCTTGTGACCTTAGGAAACATTATACTTCTAACATTTCCTAAGGTCACAAGACCTGATAGATCGACTAAATCTCTTCAGAACATTAATCTTGAAATATGCATTACCTTACGGTATATGTTCTTGCTAAACAGAATTTCAACATTCTAACAATATTCAAGCTATATGCCAAATATACACTCTCACGAGAATGTTATTTCTTAAATGTAACACTTGAATGATATTGAACGACATTGAGGAAAATCATGTGTTACTACTCAGCACGATCCATTTCGCGTGTTTTCACGTGTTTCTGACCATTTTGTATTTACAGTTTATTATCATGAAATGAAGGTTAAAATCAGTAAATACAAAATGTTCAGATTGGGCTTTATTGACGTTCAATGACAGTCCGGACAATGTATTTGGCCCATTTCCTGAAATCAAGAAACATGAAATTTCAATATATTTGTGTACATTTGCGCATATTGTTGATCAAGAGGCATCTGCGTGTTTATGACATTCAGAAAAGCTATATATTTGTAGGTATTTGTATCAAAGTTTAAATGCACAAAGAAAAGTTGTTAGCAATGAATAGCATATTTGGTCTATAGATCTATCAACTCCAATAAATATCAAGAGTCTTACATTTCTTAGAATTGCAAGATCAGCAAAATAGGATCCGAAATCATGATGTCAAGTATACATTATAGGGCATATATATTTCAAGATCAATGTTCTGAAGCAATTTGGTCGAATCATCAAGTCTTGCGACCTTAGGAAATGTTAGAAGCATAATGTTTCTAAGGATCCAGGTAATTGGTCTCTTGAGAGTGATATCATGATGTACATATTGCTAGATATGTATTGTTACTATCGTGATTTATTCTGTCGATTCTCTAACCTTAAGAAATGTTAGTCTCTTGACATGCCTTATGGTAAGGATTGAGAATCTGGATAATTGGTCTTCTGAGGTTAATGTTTAAATATACATACTATTATGCATATACTTTCTAATTGTAATTTATCCCGTGACCCTCCAACCTTAATTGTAAATCTCTTGACATGCCTTACGGTTAGGACTGGAAGTCTGACTAATCGGCCTCTCGAGATCAATGTCACGATATACATATTATTATATATCTTCCTGCTATCATGTTTATTCTAACCATTCTTAATCCTTATCATGAGGTATGTTATAGATACTTACACTTCTTAGAATTGGTAGAATGACATATCAGCTCATGATAGTAACAATACATAACTATTAATAGGTATGTCATGACATTAATCTCGAGAGACCGGTTGAACAGACTTCTGGTTCAAAGAAACATCAAGAAATCTACATTTCTTAAGGTTAGAGAGTCGACAGAATAAATCACAATTAGAGATTATGCATAATAGTATGCATATTTTAATATCTCTCGAGAGACCAAATTAGTTGTTCCATCAACTCTAAGAAACATCAAGAGTCTAACATTTCCAAGGATCCAGAATCGGTAGAGTGGTCAGAATAAATCATGATGGAAAAGTATATACATAATAGTATGTATATCGTGACATTGATCTCTTGAGACCAATTACTTGGATTCTCAGTCCTAAGAAACATCAATAGTCTCACATTTCTAGGGATTGGAAGTTAGCGGAACACTCAAGATAAATCATGATAGTAACAGTATATACATATTAGTATGTATACCATGACATTAATCTCTTGAGACCAATTAGTCAGACTTGCAATCCTTAGAAATATAGAGTCTATAATATTTCTAAGGGTTGGGAGTTGGTAGAACGACAGAATAAATCATGATGGAAAAGTATATGCATATTAGTATGTATATCATGACATTGATCTCTTGAGACCAATTAGTCAGACTCTAACCCTAAGAAATATCAAGAGGCTAATATTTTCTAAGGTTAGAGAATCGACAGGATGGTCAGAATAAATCATGATAGTAACAATATATACCTACTAATAGATATATCATGATATCGATCTCAAGAGATTAATTACCCAGACTTGCAATCTTAATCCATATTTCGATGTAGGTATTTCTACCTATATCAATGTATCTCTCAGTTTACGCTTGTTCAACTCCATCAATGAACCAATACTTGCCTCCATTTCCATATATTACAGCAGGTCCATTCGATCGATGAAGCTTTCCCTTCTTGTAATATGCTGTAATAGCACCTGGCTTGATGTATGCAGGGAGATCACCTTCTCGATGTAACACTCCTTCCCTATAGTACTTTTCAGTACCATCAGGAAGAATCACAGCAGGTCCATACAAGCGATGGAGCTTACCATTCTTGCGATACTGTGTTGATCCATCTGCAATAATAGAAGGCATACCATCATTAGATTCGATTATCACGTTCATTGGAATTGCTCTGTTGAAGTAAGCGAATGGTTCTCACTTCTATCATGAACAATAAGAATAGATTTCTTTCATTGTGATATATTGTGCTATTGTAATTCATGTAAATTGTAATGAGTTCAACGTCATGTCAAAAGTATATACAATAGAAGGACATTTATTCTGTTGATTCCTGATCCTTAGAAATGTACCGTAAGGTATGTAACATTTCTTGAAGTTGATAGAACGACTAACTGTCCTCTCGACATGTATATCATGATATGTATATACTTTTCCATCATGATTTATTCTTACTATTCTATCGTTTTCCGATTCTTAGAAACTTCTGACCCTCTACATTTTTTAGAGTTGGTAGAACGACCAACTGGTCTCTCGACATGAATCTCATGATATGCATAACAATGTGCATATACTTTTCCATCATGATTTATTTCGATTGTTCTGTCTGTTCCTAAGAAATGTAGGGAGTCAGAAGTTTCTAAGGATTGGTGAAACGATTAATCTGGTCTCTTGACATGAATCTCATGATATACATATACTTTATAGTCATGATTTGTCTTGATCATTCTCAATCCTTAGAAATGTTAGACTCTTGACATGCCTTACGGTAAGAGTTGCAAGTCTGACCAGTTGATTTTCCGAGATCAATGACATGATATATCTAATAGTATGTATATATTCTTATCATGACGTCTTTGAGTCTATTTTGTTCTTTCTCGATCCTTAGAAATGTTAGACTCTTAACATGCCTTACGGTAAGGATCGCAGGTCTGACTAGTTTGTCTTCCGAGATTAATGTTATGATATACCTACTAATAGGCATATGTTGTTATCACAATAGAATTGGATCTGTATTCCGTCGATTCATAATCCTTAGAAATGTTAGACTCTTAACATGCCTTACGGTAAGGATCGAGAAAGGACAAAATAGTCTCATGAGATCGATATCATGATATACCTATTAATAGGTATATACTTTTTCATGATTTATTCCAACCATTCTGTCGATTCATAATCCTTAGAAATGTTAGACTCTTAACATGCCTTACGGTAAGGATTGCAAGTCTGACCAATCTAGCCTCTTAACATGAATATCATGATAATCATTTCATCAGCTTTATCGACTATACTGTAAGGTACATTTCTCTAGGTCACCGAATCGATAAGCCAACTTCAGAATCAACATATTGTATATGTTGTATGATGCTTCTGATGAGAGCAATTTCTTAAAGTGTTGCAATTAAAGACACTTGAACCAAACGCTGTATTGGTACCCACGACACCCTGTTTCGAGCGTTTTCACGTGTTTTTGCCCATTTTACAATAACAAATAATAGGTACAATTTAATACCTATTATTGGTAAATACAAAACTGTCAATTCAGGCTTCATTGACGTTCAATGACAGTCTGGACAATATGTTTGGCCCATTTCCTCAGAATTAGAAATCGTGAAAATGCTATATATTTATATACATTATTGAATGAGATATAACTGTGAATATATAACAGTCAAAAAGACTATAGAATCATAGGAAGTGTCATGAACAAAGTAATTGTAACGACAAGAATGTTCATAGAACAATAGACATTTGCAATATGCTGATTCTGAAGCTAGTTATCGATTTGGTGACCTAGAGAAATGTTACATATCTTACGGTACATTTCTCAAGATCGTGAGACCTGATAGAATGGTCAGGATAAATTATGATAGTAACAATATATGCATATTAATATGCATATCATGACATCGAACTCAGGAGGCCGATTAGCCAGACTTGCAATCCTTGCCGTAAGGCATGTCAAGAGTCAGAAGTTTCTAAGGATTAGAAATCGACAAGATAGCCAGAATAAATCATGATAGTAACAATATATGCATATTAATATGCATATCATGACATCGAACTCAGGAGGCCGATTGGTTAGATCTGCAATCCTTAGAAATGTAGAGTTCATAGTATTTCTTAAGATCGTAAGACTTGATAGAGCGATGGAATGGTCAGGACAAATTGCAATCAGAAAGGATATACATATTGTTATATATATCATGATATCGATCTCAATAGACCAATTAGTCAAACTTGCAATCCTTAGAAACTTCTGACTCTCTACATTTCTAAGGATCGGAAACCGACAGAACAGTCACGATAAATCATGATAGTGGTAACATATACATATTAATATGCATATCACGATATTCATGTCAAGAGACCAACTAGTCAAACCTTCGGTCCTTACCGTAAGGCATGTCAAGAGTCTAACATTTCTAAGGATCGGAAACCGACAGAATATAGATCCAAAAACATCATGATAGCAACAATATATACCTATTTATGTCTATCGGTAGGTATATTACAATATCCATCTCAAGAGACTAATTGGTCATTCTACCAACCCCAAGAAACATCAAGAGTCTAACATTTCCAAGGATTAGGAATCGATCGAGATAAAACTCTATCATTCAAATATACCTAACTTAGGTATATATCTCACCTCTTTAAAAGTCCACATTGCTAGGATCTTCCAACACAGAAGATGCCTCTTTCCAACCCAGCTTTGACTCCCAATCCAATGTTTCAGTCATCGATCGCTTCTTGTACGAAGCAACAGTTACTTCATAGAAATTACCCTTTTGCTCAAGGTTAATATCATTCAACCAAGTAAATGGATTCTTTACTTGGTACTTTTGATTATAACCCATTGTAGTCAACATATTGTTTGTAATCACGCGAGCATAAGTCTTCATGTCAGCAGCATTCAAGTCTTCCAATGGTTCAGATAATAGTTGATCAATGAACAAGTCTTCAATTTCAAGAGCTTCCTCGATTACTTCCAGTGTTTCAGGATCATTCAAAGACACTCCCAACTTTGCAGCAGCTCTCGAGAACAACATGATTCCATAATCACGATGCAATGTTTCATCACGCGAAATCATCTCATTTGCCGAGATAAAGTTGTTAAAGATGCCTCTTGATCGGAACCAGAACACTGCAGCAAACAATGTGCAAAAGAAGATACCTTCAGCACATGCAAATGCAATCAGGCGAAGATGTCTTGGCTTGTCTGATCTGCACCACTTTTGCATAAATTCAACCTTCTTCTTTACACATTCACTGTTATCTACTTCTTGCAACAGTTTCTCAAGTTCAACAGTATTGGGAATAAATGTCTGAGTCGACATTCCATATGTAATGGCATGTTGCTGCTCTACATAAAGTTGAGTAATGAACATTGACCGCTCCTCGTAAGTCTCTGACTCTAGCAAAAAGCGTTCCAACAGATTCTCAGAAATGGCACCATCTCCAACAGAAAAGAATGCCATGATAAGATCAATAACTCTCTTCATGTTGGGATTGCATCGATCATAATCAAGCTTGTCGTCAGTAAACTTGAGTTCTTCAGCAAACCACAAGATATTCTCTTGCTTTTGTCTAAAGACGAACGATTCCTTGTCCTTGACAGGAAAGAGAGCATACTTATCAACCATAGACGTAGTCATTGTGTGTGCAAATTGGTCCTGTTTGTTCAGGAGGTCAAATGTGATAGCTTAATAAAGAATATATCTATTTATCTAGAAAAGAAAGTGTTATATCCAATTCAGTCATGAATCAGACATGCAACATCGGTCAAAGTATATTACTCTTTTGAGCAATATTTCTACTTGGAAAGGGTAAAGAATTACATTTCCTCCAATTCGATATTCTTCAGTTTAGGAAAGAATTCTGAGTCACTATTCTCTTCAAGTATGCAACTCTCATAGTTATCATATATCACAACATTCTGCATAGATATTTCATCAATAGAGACACTGGATTCCCTCAACTTTAATGATTGCAGATTTGAACAATTCTCTATTCTCGTTGAGTGATTCTCTTTAATCTTTATCTTCTCTAGCTTATCTGTTGCAACAGTGATATTCAAAGTGAGATCAGTAATTTTCAATGATTTAACATTACCGTTAACAGCAAATGTCCTAATCTCACATTCATCTTCAATGTCCATCAGCTCCAACTTGTCTGTTGATATGCCAGTTAGACCTACATTGCCATAAATTTAATTGTTTCAAGTGCGGAATACTTTCTCTTGCTTCTTGAGATAATGATACATTGCTCAAGGCAATAGTTTTACCTATAGGGAAGACACAATCTCTAATAACTATATCATTGTCTTTGCCTATTATATACAGATAGTCGCAAGGTTTGCTTAGAATTTTGGCCAGATCTCTTCTATTGTAATCGTGAAATAGATAAATGCGAAGAAAGGCAGCTACATTTTCATCCTTATTTGCTACTTGTATGCCTCTATAATTAACATATTCATTAGAAATAAATGGATCTGTTGACTCATTGTCTGGTTCTGGTGATATTACTTTATTAGTATTACCGAGGTATCTCTGAACTGCTAACAGTTGCTCCAAATCACAAGAGACAATGTATATATCATTATGAACAAAGAAATACTTATCTCTTGTATAAATACTATCAAGACTATACACTCTAGGCAAATCAGTAACATCAATACATTGAGGATTTGTACCAAGACAATCTAATAGTTCCATATATTACTCTATAAGTAATATAATCAAGACAAATTCAACAACGATTTCCTTCTCTTCATAGCCAATTCATTATGTCTCATGACTTTTAGATTGTGAGAGATAAACACAACAGAAGGATAGTCATCAATATCAATACCTTCAGGTAGATTAATATCTCTAATATTACCTTTCTTCAACAATGCAATAAATAGATTGTTCCATTCACTATTATTGCTGCCAAGTACACACAAACTCTCAAGATGTTCGGCATTGAGAAGAGCATCTCTATAGACAGTATCATCATTCATAAAAAGAGCTAACTTTGTAATGTTAGAAATGTCATCAGTAGGTTGTAAACATGTAGTAATCAGCTCTTTGACTCTTGGGAATGTCTTGCAAATCTCAAAAGATCCATTAAACTTTGTAATATATTGTTGCGACTCTTCATCAATATCGAGCCTTACTTTGTACATAATCAGACCTTCCAAATTGCTACATCCACTGATATGCACATCAATATCTTCTGTCGTGCCTTCAGCTCTGATGGCAGTAACAGCATCAGTACTGATATGTACGCCAGTAGATATACCTTTTATAGATATTTTGACATTGCCAGTAATATAAAAGTCACGCTTCATCTCATCACAAGAGATTTCAATACCAAGATAGTCAGTATTCATTACTGGAATGCCAGTCATGTTATCATTAATGTTCAAGGTTAACTTCTTTGTACGCGGTAGGCTCTCTCTTGTTTCTTTGCTCAGACTAACATTCTCAATACAAATATTCTTTGCAGTACATTTACTGAATACAGGTCCTCTGATTACAATGCCATCACCTTCTCCATGTATATCAATGTTTTTGCAAGGTCTGGATAGAATTTTGGTGAGATCATCATAGTTGTAATGTTGACTCAACCAAATATCTAGAGCTACCAGCTTTCGATTGTAAAAGCTTTCTTCATCATTAGTTGTGAGAAATCTCCCTACCGTTATGCCATTGTATTGAATAGTATCTTCATCAATGATTGGTGGTGTTGACTGAACTTCATCGCTTGGTATAATGATTTCTGCATCACTATGAAGATGTTCCTTTGCTCTAATCAACGCAGATTCATCACAAGAAGCAATGACAATCATTGAACCATTTACTTTGTGTTCAAAACGATATCTAGCCTCAAGATTATCGCGACAAAAGGTTGCTCCACCAAAGTCACTATCAAGATCAGTAACATCAAGAAAGCAACCATCATCAATGAGATGTTCAATAAGGTAATCAAGATTAGAGTTCATTCCAGGTAATTGCCCAGATGGATCGAAAATATCTCAGTACCTTTGAAACATGAATATAGCTCGATCGAGCTATATTTTATACAACATCCGCTAACAGTTTGCTTCTCTTCTTTGCCAACTCATTGTGTTTTGCAACACCCTTCCCCTTGGACATGAATACAACAGAAGGATAGTCATTCATATCAATACCTTCAGGTAGATTAATATCTCTAATGGTCCCTTTCTTCAACAAATCAATAAACAACTCATTCCATTTATCATCAAGAGTTCCCCTAACACGCAACTTCTCAAGATGTTCAGCTGAGAGAAGAGCACCAATGTAATCAACATTCTCTTTTGGTGTCAAAATCAAGCTTCTAATATTGGAAAGATCAAAATCATACTCAAGATTGCTAGTGCTCAAGTCTTTGATTCTCGGAAATGTCTTGCATAGCTCTGCATCACCACAAAACTTTGTAACATTTTGTTGTGATTCCACGTCAATAGTAAGATCGGTATTGTTCACAATCAAGTCATCCAAATTGGTACATCCACTAATTGTAAGAGCAATAGGTCTATCTTTGTGACCATTGCTATCAACAGAAACAACAGTATCAGATCTAATGATCACTCTTGCTAAACTTCCAAACACACTTACCTTCTTGACATTACCATTTATACAGTAGTATCTATCCATTTCGTCATAAATGTCTATATTGAGATTTTCAGCATTCACACCATTGAATCCTGTAGTATAATCATCAAGAACTATTGTTAATTCTTCAACGTATGGAATGCTCTCTCTTGCTTCTCTGTTCAGACTAACATTCTCAAAGTGCAAACTCTCTGCTTTACATTGACTAAATACTGGCCCTCTGATTACAACGTCATCATTCCCTCCAGTTATAGACATTACAGGACAAGGCATAGATAGAACTCTGGTTAGATCAGAAGCATTATAATTGTAGTATAGCACAATAGAAAGATTCTCCAGTTTTGGACAGAAATCCTGTTCGTCACAAGATATAACACTCTTCTCTACCAATATGCCCCTATACTGAATAGTATTGTCAACAATATTTGGTTCTTCAGAGTCTGGCTCTTTTTCAGATCTGACTACCTCGGCATCACTGTTAAGGTGATTCTTTACTCTAATCAATGTATCTTCGTCGGAAGAGATGATGACTATTGTGCCTTCATCTGTTTCATGCTTAAAGTGATATCTACCTTGATGATAATCACAATGGTTGAAAGTTACATTGTTAAAGTCACCGTCAATGTCAGTAACATCAAGATCACAACCATTATCAATGAACTGTTCAATAAGATAATCAAGATTAGAGTTCATTCCAAATGGATAATTACCTAGATAGATGGATCGAAAATATCTCAATATCAAAGATATACCTTGACAAGGCATATTCATTCATTCTACTAAGACAGATTCACCAATGATTCTCTTCTCTTTCTGGCCAGTCTATTGTGTTCTTCCAAGATATCATCATCTATATATCCATTCTCATCATTGAACACTACAGATGGATACTCGGCAATGTCAACACCTTCAAAAGTGTTAATTTCCTCAATATCTCCCTTTTCCAATAGCTTCATGAAGATTCCATTCCACCTTTCATCATCACCAGCAATGTTCAACACCTTCAGATTATCATTGGCAAATAATTTCCAACCAATGGTGTCAATATAGTCAGAATCAACATCTTCTGATTCCATAATTCTCAGTACCTCCAAATTAGAAATGTCTACCAATGAATTTAGTTCCATAATTTCCAACTCTTTTACTCTTGGGAAGACTGCTGAGAATATTTCAGGATCAAGTCTTTCAATATTTTCGAGTTGTCCTGTGATCTTGTATACATTTTGTGTTGACTCATCACCTATCCAAATGGTAATGCTTGCATCCAACACTCGAAGATTTGGACAATCATTAATATAGACTGAACAGCGTTCTACTTCTGATTCAATCTCATCAATGGTCTCTCCTGACACAAAGATTCTGAGGTTGTCATCATTTATTACCACCTTTTTGACTCCATTTGTAACAGTATATCTTCTTTCTAGACCATATGGATCACCACTAACAATCACAGTATCAGCAGAAATTCTACCCAAACCAGTATTTCCACTTTGATGTTGAATAGTCAAAGTTTCAAGGTGTTGGATACTTTCACGAGCTTGTCTGTTCAGAGAAACATTATCAAAAGTAATGTGTTTAATCTTGCACTTCTTGAACAGTCTACCTCTAATGACAACATCCTTATTGTCCTTACCAATAATTTTGACAGATTCAATACCTAGACTACATAATACTTGCTCCAACTCTTTGGAATTGTAATGCTTGTCAATGATAATGCTGACTGTCTTTCGATCAGCAGAATGAAACAATAGATATGTCAATGCAGTTTCAACATCATCAACAAACGTGGGACCACCTCGAACCCTGACAGTGATTGGGCCTGATTCTTTGATAGGAGAAGATACAGGAGCTTTAATGCCAAAATGCTTCTTGATCATGCGTATCGTTGACTCATCACAAGAAACGAGCATTACTCCGTTGAACACAAGAGTATACTTGGTTCTATTCAGAGTATTGTACTTGCAGTAACTTACATTGTTGAAATCATCAGTCATGTCAGTAACCTCTATGCAATAATGTTCCTCTGGGTCGATATTCTCAATAGCATCAAGCAGGTTGGAAAGTTCATTCCACTCGTCCTCTTGGTCCATCTCCTCTTCTACTTCCTCCAACTCTTCTAGTTCCTCTCCTACCACTCTATCTAACTGATCCATCTGTCCTTTGTCCATCTGGTGTAAGTTGCCCTGAAAACTATCCTGATTTTTGGGTCAGTAATTTCTGATATTCGATATATAGCTCAAAGAGCCATATTTATAGTACTTTATAGATTCATGAGTTTCTTACTTCTAGCCATTGCCCTCTTGTTGTGCTCCTCCACTTCCTTCTTTCTCCTTTCTGGGCCGTCAAAGATAAATACTACATCTGGATAGTCATCAATATCAATGCCTTCAGGAAGGTTGATGCTCTTGATTCTACCAATTTGTAGTAGCTTTTTAAAGATGGAATCCCATTCATCACTGTCAGCATCGAGGACACGCAGCTTCTCTAGCTTCTCTGAATTCAATAGCTGTTCTCGGTACATGTCTTCACTGGCTTCAAAATGTGGTTCAAAAGTCAGCTCAATCAAGTTGGATATATCTTCTGTTGGTTCCAAACACAAACCATCAAAGTATTCCAATCTAGGAAAGAAATCAATATGAATATCTAATGATCCATTCAATCTGTTTACATTTTGTGCTGATTCAGTATCAATGACCAATGTTCCATCATAAGTCAAAGAATGAAGATTCTCACATCCAGTGATAAAAATTGTTGATCCACCTTCTTCATATATTGTCTCGATGGTCTTACTTCTCACAAAGATATTCATGTATCCTATAATGCTGAGATTAGTAACATTTCCAGAAACAGTAAATCTCTGCCTCAGGCTAGAGTCCGAATTAGGCACCAACTTTAATCTATTGGCAGAAATGCCTGACAATCCTGTAGAAGAATCAGAAATACGCAATTCCAACTTGTCGAGATGCTCGATGCTTTCTCGCGCTTCCTTGGACAATGATATATTCTGCAGTGTCATCTTGCTAGCAATGCAATGTTCAAAGGCAGTGCCTCTAATGACAATATTGTCAGAATTGGCAGTTATGACTACCTTTCTGCATGGTTTTCCAAGCACCTTCTTGAGTTGAATTGGATCATAGCACTTCTTTAGCATGATAAAGAGAATGTCAACCTTTTCAGTGTAATAGCTATCCAAAAACTCAACAGGAGTATATTCAAAGAATTCGCCTTCTATCCAGCCAATTTCATCTTCATACTTTTTGACTACAGCTATATCACCAAAGTAGATTACTTCAGTGAATGCTCTTGGTTTTGAATTGAGAACAACATTGATTGGATCAGAGATTTCCTCACCTGAATGTTGAATAAATGCAAGTTGGTATCTGTCACAAGAGATCAACAGGACATCTTTGTAAAACATTGTATATTTGGTTTCGTCCCCAAGATCATAGGTACAAATGGATACATTGTTATAGTTACTGTCAATGTCTGTAACATCGATAGCAAGTCCTTCTCGCCCTTCATGTATGTAGTCAATAGCATCATTCAATGAACATTCAACAGACAAGCCTTCCATCGTTGGATTGCCCTTATTTTGTGATACTTAACAGTCACTAATTTCAGAATATTACTCTTTGAGCAATATCACCATTATATCATGATAAATCGACAAGACAAACATTTCTAACTTTTGCTCTTTCATTGTGACTTTTCACCTTATCATAAATAGAATCATCATACATATCATATTCAAAAATAATAGAAGGATAATCATCAATGTCAATGCCATCAATGTATGGTAATTCCTTGAATCTACCAGTTTGTAACAGCTTAAGAAGTATAGAATTCCATCTATCATTAATATCATGGTGAAAACTCAATGCCTCCAACTTCTCTGCCTTTAACAATTGTAGTTCGTACATATCCATATCTTGACTAGTAACATTACCTATTTCACAAAATATCAATGTTATCAAGTTGGACAGGTCTGATAATGGATGCAGATGGTATGTATCAAGATGTTCCAATCTTGGAAAGAAGTCAAGAGACTGATATAGTGTTCCATCTAATTCATGTACATTTTGTGCTGATATCTCATCTATAACCAGCGGACAACAATAATTCAATGATTGAAGATTCTCACATCCACTGATGAATAGTCTATTGAAATGACCATGTATAACTTCTATCGACTCAACAGTTGTACTATTCACAAATATGTCCAAGTCGCTATGAATAAATACATGCTTAACATTACCAGAAATTGTAAATCTCTTCTTGTCCATTGGAGCTCCACTGTAGGCCGATACATGTAAATTATCACAAGAAATGCTATTGAATCCTACTGATCCGTTTGAAATAGCTATCTTTAATTTGTCAAGGTGTTGGATGCTTTCTCTTGCCTCTTTGTTCAAAGATACGTTGATAAACTTGATTGTTTTGGCATTGCATTTCTTGAATATTGGACCTCTAATGACAAGATTGTATTTAGAATATATCTCTACCTTACTACATGGTTTATTCAATATCTTCTCAAGTTGAACAGGATCGTATCTTCTGTTCAAGACTATTCGAAGTCTATCTACATGTTCTGTATAAAAATTGTCAGAAAAGTCTATTCTATTTGTGGGCAATGCATACAACATATCAAAGCTACAATATTCTAATTTTACTACATATATACCACCAAATGAGATTACTTTTTCAAACTCTTGTGGTTCTGCATTATCTATAGTTTCGGAAGGAATGAATATTCCACATTTAATATCTAGATTCTGCTGAAGAAGTTCTAATTGGTATCTATCACAAGAGACCAATAGGACATCGTTATAAATAATGGCATACTTTGTTTGAGTCATGATATCATATTGACAAAGAGATACATTGCCATACTTGTCATTAATGTCAGTAACTTCAATGGTAGTATTTTTCTTGGTCATGCTATTATACTCATAACAATGTATACCATTGTTATTGTAGTATCTATCATCAGGAGCATATTGCTTCTCTGACTTGACAAATGCTACTACTTCTTGTAGAGAACCTGTTATCGTCCAGTGATCCATTGTTGCAATGATGAATAAACAATGAGATTCTCACTTTATTACCTTACAATATTACTCTTTTGAGTAATATTATCTAATTCACAACATTCAGAACAAAGAAAAACAATGTAGTTAAAAATGGATGGAAGTAAGTTTACCGATACAGCTAACTTCACTGGTATATGGTTCATGTTACATACTCTAGCATGTAATGCAACAACAGAAGAGCTTAAATGGGCATTCGAAATTAATATTAATGACATGTGTGAGAAATTTAGATGCCTAGAATGTAAGAAGCACTTTAGAAAGTACCTTGATGAGAATCCCTTTTACAAGTATTGGAATATCAAAGATATTGATGGTAATGACATTGGTTTCTACAAGTGGACATGGGAATTCCACAATGCAGTAAATGCTCATCTGAAAAAGAAGAAGGTACCGCTAGAAGAGTCATACATTTACTACAAAAATGTGGTAGGAATATGTACAGAGTGTAACAAGCACTAAGAGATAGTAGATTCTACTACCTAGGGAGATGATAGTAGATTCTACTACCTAGGGAGATGATAGTAGATTCTACTACCTAGGGAGATGATAGTAGATTCTACTACCTAGGGAGATGATAGTAGAATCTACTATCTTTATCATAATAGGAATTAGTAATCATCACTACCTTCCTCATCGCTGTCAACTTCATCGTCTTCGTCGCTATCTTCACTCTCATCATCTGAAATGTTGCCTTCGTCAGAATCGAATTCTTCTTCTTCTTCAAGTTCGTCAACCTCTTCTTCTTCCTCGACTTCGTCATCAGGAATATCTGCCTCATCCACTACCAATTCATCACCAGGAGACATAATCATTGGTTTGCCAGACTTTGCAATACCTTGACTATATACATCTCGAGACTTCTTTGGAGCTGCAGCAGTCAAAGTAGTTGTCTTTGTTGGAAAATTAGTATAAACTTTGGGAACAATATTCGAATCAACAGGTTTCGTTGTTACAGCCACTTCAAACTCATCAATGCCATCAAAAGTATGTTCATCATACTTTACACCAAATACCTTTGCCATGGCTCGTAAGTCTTCTTCATAATCCTTGGGTCTGCTCAACATTAGGACAGCACGCTTGTAATTGACATAATTGTCACTAATTATAGGAAGATTATCTGTTCCCTTCTTTGCAGATCGACCAGCAGGTCTCTTGACAGTTCTTGCTCCAGTGCCATTCTCATTCATCTTTGATACATCAAGAACATAACCTTCATTGAGAGCAAAAATCTTGTCTTGCATGTCTTTGGTTTTGGTAGTTCTAGCCCTCTTCTTTTCTGACATTTCGTTTCTAGTGTTAGCTGGATTAATCTGATAGATTAATGAACTCATTGTTTGTCCGGCTTCATGGAAGGCTGTATTCATACTGTCCATTCGATAAGATTCATAGAGTTCACGATCCATCATAAAACCTAGTCCATTCTCCAATTCCTCTTGTGATGATTGAGAGAGTGCTGCGGCAAGTTCTTCCTTTGTACCAAAGAAACGAAGATATGGATTAAAGAATTGGTTATCTTTCCATTCAGTAGCTAGAACATTATCAATAGTAGTATAATATTCTGGCAATGATGGAACAAAGATAAGCTTGTTATCTTGAATATAAGTGTAAATTTCTTCCCAAGACATGATAGTTGCTCTTTTTTAGTAGACATGTTTTTTCAGATCTGCTAATTGTGATTGATTACTCTTGTGAGTAATTAATCTTACTATTGAGTTAGTAACTCTTCCATTCTGCGATTTCTTCTTCTGGCACGCATATTATGTTTGCTATTATCACCAATAAACTCAACAGATGGATACTTGTCAATGTCTAGACCTGGTATAGCATTAATCTTTCTAATGCTTCCTGTCTGGTTCAGAATGTTGGTCATAAAGTCAACAATGGAATACATGTAACGTGACTTGATGTATAGATTCTCTAGATATTCTAGCTCTCTAAATTGTTCAACGTGATTAAAAGTCATATCCGACAGCTTTACATTCAAAGTTTTGATAAATGTCAAGTCTTCTTTACCACTGAGAATACCTCTTTCATAACTCTTTAGATTTGGAAAGAGATTAATATTGACATGTTTGTATTTTCCCATAATCTGAATATTCTCTACACCTGATCTAGATTCCTTGTCAAGATAGTACTTTGCCCTTGGGACCATCAATAGAGTATTCAAAGAAGGACTGTTTGTAACAGTAAACTTTTTACCATCAAACTTGAGGTAATTCATGGTAGGACTCTGAATTGTTGCATCTCCTGTAATGTTCATTGACAGCTTGGAAAAGTTACCAGTCACAGTAATAGAAAGGTTAGATCTGCTACTTAGATGTAGATTAGTAGCAGTAATATCCAGCAGTTCTGTTTGTTCCAAATGGATATTGACATTTCTAATTCGATGTATTGATCTAATGGCATTTTCTGATAATACAATGTTTCTAATGTTCAAAGTGTCTGCCTTGCATCCAATGAACACATTGTCCATTATTGTACTACCGACGCCAGAATATGTTGAAATATCTACACTTTCAAATGTTCCAGATACTAATCCTTTGAGAACATCAGGATTGTAATAGGAATACAATAATATTGCGAGTGATTTTGTGTTCCTATCATTGAAAATTCTATAGCCAGTGTTCACAAAAATTCCAGATGGACGGTTAATAGTATTCCCAGTAGTAATGTATTCTTCCAACAAGTCAACAAGGTCAGCTTCACAATCTTGCGAGATTTTGTATCCACAAATTTCTACACATCTTGTAGTAGCTTTTTCGAGACTGACATTATTCATGTTGTAGTCAATGCAGTCAACATTTATACAAATCTTTTTGTTCTGCTTTGCTAACTGCAGTGCTTCTGACAGATGGTATCGTTTCTTTCCCATTCAAGCAAATTGCACCAGAATATTATTAATCAGTAATCAAAAGAATGTATATATCTAGCAATAATAATTACTACAAGGATGTATCTACTATTATCAATGGACAGCGACAACTTACATTTACAGAGGAAGTATCTAGTGATTATTTGGCCGGGATAATAGTTGGATACAAGTTGTTAGATCTTAATTGTAATGTTGAATACCTGTTTGACAATGGAGTAGAGACTAAATATCTGATAGTCAATATTGATGAGATTGATATATCAGAATATACAGGTGATTTATCTGACGATACTCTATTGATTACTCCAGGCAAAGGCTACTATAATGTATGGGCCAAAGAGAGAGGTTACTTTCGCTGCTATTCATTCGAAAGTTCTGATTTCCTAAGTGCTATTCTGTTAGTAACGCAAGCTTATTCTCGCGATTTTAGAGACTATCTTCCATATTGTGCCTACAAGTATGACATTGTGCTACAAGTATATAATGATTATCGAGGTGAGAAAGAGAGTGATATTGCCAGATACAAGTGGGAATCCTTTGTTGATTTATTCACAAAGGAGAAGACATATGCATATGAAATGCCTCGCAACATTTATCGCGGCTGATTGTAGTTGGTCATGATAATAATAAATATTGACAACAAAATGGCTAGTAACTATAAGCTTGTGAAGAAATTGGGTTCTGGTTCTTTTGGAACTACTTATCTAGCTGAAGACACTACAGGTCGTTCTTATGCAATCAAGAAGATTTCATTCTCAAAGCTTGAAATGGTTGGAGGAACAATAGATGATGTATACAAGGAGATTGACAATCTGAAGAGGTTGAATAAGCGAGTGAAGAATGATTATATTATTAGATATATAGATAGCTATCAGGATAATGTCAAAGGAGAAGACTATATCAACATTGTGATGGAATATGCAAAAGGTCAGACTTTGGACGATTACATATTAGAACACAAGGGAGATTTGCCACCAACTGTATTGTGGCCGATAATGTTACAACTCATTATGGGATTAAAGTCTATTCATGATGCTGGATTTGCTCATCGCGATATTAAACCAGGTAACATCATGATTGATGACTTTGGTCAGATTAAATACATTGACTTTGGATTGGCTTGCAAAGAGACGTGCAATCTGTTTGGCTGTCGTAGTGATTGCAATAACAAGGAGAGTACTATTCTATATATTCCTCCTGAAGGATTTAGTAATCAAGGGAGATCAAGTCTATCGATGAGCAAAGCTCATGATATATGGTCATTAGTGCTAGTAATGTATGAATTGTCAGGTGGAATTGGTGTTCTTCCATTCGATCTCAACGATAGTATGAATAGTCAGGACATTATTGATTCTATTCTGCTGGCTCCGACTAGATCTCCTGAATACAAGAATGATGATGGTAGAACAAATGTCTTTTTGGTATATGTAACTAGGAGTGATGTGAATAGCAGACCCAACATTACTGAATTGTTGACTATATTCAGAGATGATATATTGTGTAGAGTATATCAGTCTCTTTGGTAATGTTGTTGGAATCATGATATATCGTGATTAGAAATATACCTATTGTTAGGTATATTAGTGAATTGTAACTTCTGAGGCTGGTTTAGTCAGGTTCTCTAGGTCTAAGAAATGTTAAGAGTCTTACATGCCTTACGGTAGAGTTGATAGACCGATGAAATAGAGATATTTATGTTGTTACTGAGAATATGCATACTGTTATGTATATTTGTGAAATCGAATTTCTGAGGTTGCTTTTGTCAGCTTCTCTAACCCTTAGAAATGTAAGACTTGGTATGTTTCTATAGGTTGGTAGATCGATGGAATCTGTCTATTCATGTCATGATTAGAAATGTACATTGTTATATATATTAATGAAATCGATCTTCTTAACTTGGATTTATCGAGCTCTCTAGCTCTTAGAAATGTAAGACTCTTGATGTTTCTATAGGTTGGTAGATCGATGGAATCTGTCTATTCATGTCATGATTAGAAATGTACCTATCATTATGTATATTGCTGAAATCGATCTCATGAGGTTCTATTTGGTCAGACTCTTGATCCTTAGAAATATACAATCTCTAACATTTCTAAGGATTGGTAGATCGATGAAATAGAGATATTTGTATCATGATTAGAAATATACTTACTGATAGATATATTAGTGAAATCAACATTCCAAGATTCTGCTTGGTCAGGTTCTCTAACTCTAAGAAATGTAAGACTTGATGTTTCTATAGGTTAGTAGATCGATGGAATCAAGATATTTGTATCATGATTAGAAATATGCATAACAATATGTATATTAGCGAAATCGATCTCTTGAGGTTGCTTTTATCAGGTTTCCAATCCTTAGAAACATACCAAGTCTTACATTTCTTAGAGTTGCTAGACCGATGAAATCAAGATATTTATATTGTTAGTGAGAATATGCATATTGTTATGTATATTAATGGAATCAACATTCTGAGATTGCTTTCATCAGGTTCTCGATCCTTGGAAATATACTAGGTTTTACATTTCTTAGAGTTGGCAAATCCACAGAATCAAGATATTTGTATCATGATACATATATACATATTGACAGGTATGTTAGCGAACTTTTGACCTTGAGTTCATAAGATTCTCAATCCTTACCGCAAGGCATGTTAGATTTATTACATTTCTTAGAGCTAATAGATCGATGGGATCAGGATATTTGTATCATGAGAAATATACATACCAATAGATATAATGTGTATTATTAGTGAATTTTAACTTCTGAGGTTTCCTTTGTCAGCTTCTCTAACTCTAAGAAATGTAAGGATTAGAATGTTTCTAAGGATTGAGAAACGGACTAAATGGGCATCAGAATGTTGATGTTGAGATTATATATAACGTGTATACATTCTTCATAATGTTCCTCTGACGACATACTCTTGGGTTCTCCAACTCTAAGAAATGTAAGGATTAGAATGTTTCTAGGGATTGAGAGACGGATTAATTGGACTTTGAAATGTCGTTATTAACAATGTATATAACTTATATACATTCTTCATAATGTTCCTCTGACGACATACTCTTGGGTTCTCCAACTCTAAGAAATGTAAGGATTAGAATGTTTCTAAGGATTGAGAAACGGGCTATATGGATCTTAGAACATTGATATTGAGATATGTATATAACGTGTATACATTGTTAATAATTAACTTTTCATTGTTTCTCTAACCTATAGAAATGTACCGATAGGCATATCAATGTTTCTAAGGATTGGAATTAGGATTAATTGGTCCATATAACATTGATATCGAGATATGTATATAAGTTATATACATTCTTTGTAATGTTACTCTGATGACATGTTTTTGGGTTCTCTAGCTCTAAGAAATGTACCGATAGGCATGTTGATGTTTCTAGAGATCAGGAAGTCATCAAAATAACCTTATTTGGGTCATGATTAACAATATATAAGTTATATACATTATTAACATCAACATTCTAAAGTCCATTTATTCGGACTCCCAACCTATAGAAACATTCTAATCCTTATATTTCTAAGGGTTAGAGAACCCAAGAACATGTCATCAGAGTAACATTACGAAGAATGTATATAAGTTATATACATGTTTCAATATTAACATTCTAAGGATCATCAATCCCAAATCCAACCTATAGAAACATTGATATGCCTATCGGTACATTTCTTGGAGACAGATAACTCATGAGAAGTTACTTATTAAGAATGTATATAATTTATGTATATTATTGACATCAACATTCTGAAGATCATTAATCCGGATTCCGATCCTTAGAAACATTCTAATCCTTACATTTCTTAGAGTTGGAGAACCCAAGAACATGTCATCAGAATAACATTACGAAGAATGTATATAAGTTATATACATGTTTCAATATCAACATTCTATCAACCAATTAACCTAACTCTAGGAAATGTAAGGTCTGGTATGTTTCTATAGGCTGGACTTGAGATTAATGGTCTTCAGAATGTTGATGTTAATAATGTATATAACTTATATACACTTCTAATCATGATCCAACTAAGGTTACTTTGACAACTTCTTGATCCCTAGAAACATTCTAATCCTTACATTTCCTAGAGCTAGAGAACTCAGGAATATATCATCGTAATAGCATTATGAAGAATGTATATAAGTTATATACATGTTTCGATATCAACATTCTATGAACCATTTAACTCGACTCTTAGAAATGTAAGACATAGTATGTTTCTAGGGATTGGACTTGAGATTATTGGCCCATAGAATGTTGATATTGAAATATATAATTTATATACATTCCCTGTAATGTTATTCTGATGATGTGTTCTCTGCCTTTCCAACTCTAAGAAATGTAAGTCTCTTGATGTTTCTAGGGATCAAGAAGTCGCCAAGGTAACTCTATTTGGATCATGATTAGAAATATAAGTTATATACTATATCTCAATATCGACATTCTGATGTCCGTTTGTTCGGACTCCAATCCTTGGAAACATACTAGGTCTTACATTTCTTAGAGCTGATAAACCCACGGATTGGACTCTTCAGACTATCATTAATAACATTATATACCTATTATATGTATATCTCGATATCAGCATTCTAAGATGCAATTGGTCTGTCTCTCGATCCTTAGAACATTGATACTGAGATATGTAATTTATATACATTCTTCATAATGTTACTCTGATGATATATTCTTGATCTCTCTAGCTCTTAGAAATGTACCAATAGGCATATCAATGTTTATAGGAATCAGGATCCAAGTAAATGGACTTTAGAATGTTGATATTGAGAATGTATATAACTTATACATATTTCTAATCATGATCCAAATAAGGTTACTTTGATGACTTCTTGATCCCTAGAAATATACCAAGCCTTATATTTCTAGGGATCAAGAAGTCTACGAATAGAACTCCCATGAGAAGTTACTAACAATGTATATAAGTTATATACATATCTCAATATCAACATTCTAAGGTCCATATAGTCTATTTCTCAACCCATAGAAACATACTAGGTCTTACATTTCTTAGAGCTGATGGATGAATGGAATCTAACTATCTATATCATGACGCAGACATGCCTATCGGTAGGCATATTGTTGAAATCGAACTTCTGGAGTTCTGTTCCAATCCTTAGAAGTGTGAGACTCTTGATGTTTCTATAGGTTGGTAGATTGACAGAGCTATGATATTTATGCCATGATTAGAAATATACACAATGGTATGTATATTACTGAACTATAACTTCTAATGTTACTTTTGTCAGGTTCTCTAGATCTTACAACCTTAAGAAATGTGACTCTCCTGATATTTCTAAGGATTGTAATCCAGATAAACGGACTTCAGAACATTGATATATGTATATAACTTATATACATTCTTTGTAATGTCACTCTGATGACATGTTCTTGGTCTCTCTAACTCTAAGAAATGTAAGACCCTTTACATGCCTTACGGTAGGGATCGAGATTAGGGTTAATTGGTTCATAGAATGTCGATGTTGAGATATGTATATAATCTATTCGTACCAAGTAACTTTTGACGACAATATCTTGTGTTCTCCAACTCTACCGTAAGGCATGTAAGATTCTTGACATGTCTTACGGTAAGGGTTGGTAGATCAGTGAAATAGAGATATTTGTATCATGATTAGAAATATACCTATCATTATGTATATTGTTGAAATCGAACTTCTGAGGTCGGATTCATCATGTTTCCAATCCTTAGAAATGTTAATCTTATTACGTTTCTTAGAGTTGATAGACCGACGAAATCTATCTAATCATGACATGATTAGAAATATACCTATCATTATGTATATTGTTGAAATCGATCTCATGAGGTTCTATTTGGTCAGACTCTTGATCCTTAGAAATATACAATCTTTAACATTTCTAAGGTTCGAGAATCCAACGAATCCAACTTCAGAAGCCAGAATTCAATAATATCTACTAATAAGTATTTCTAATCATGGTACAAATATCTCTATTTCATCAGACTCTTGATCCTTAGAAATGTTAGACTCTTGATGTTTCTATAAGCTGGTAGATCGATGAAATCTGCCTATTTATGTCATGATTAAAAATATACATACCAATATGTACATTGTTGAAATCGAACTTCTGAGGTCGGATTCATCAGGTTCTTGATCCTTAGAAATGTTAGACTCTTGATGTTTCTATAAGTTGGTAGATCGATGGATTCAAGATATTTGCATCATGATTGGAAATATACCTACCAATATGTACATTGTTGAATTATAACTTCTGAGGTCGAATTCATCATGTCCTTGATCCTTAGAAACATACAGTTTCTAGGGATTGGAAGTTTGATGGAATCTATCTCCTGATGTTGTTGATAAGAATACATATACTTTATATGTATTATTGAGATCGAACTTCTAATAACGATTTAGTCAGGTTCCCAATCCTTAGAAACATACAGTCTCTAACATTTCTAAGGATTGGTAGATCGACAGAATAGACGCATTCTTGGATGCTATGGAATATATACCTATTCTGATGGTCACAACGTCTTGCAATAGACCTGTCACATTTCCTGATCATTCTATTTCTATTATTAGTGGGCATATCATTGAAAACGATATTCCAAGGTCCAACTTCCAACTCTAAGAAATGTTAGACTCTTGACATGCCTTACGGTAAGAATTGAAAGTCTGACCAAACCAACCTCAATAGATCGATTTTATTAATGTCCATAAATCTATCGAAAATCGAAGAATTGTGCTTGATGTCTAAACATTCATGAGATTTTAATTCGTAAATGTTAATACATGTATATTAATTTAATTCATTCTTCAATCTCATCAGAGTTGTATCGTTCAGAATGTGTAAATGGATAATGCTTCTTGATTTAGAGATTTTTAAGCATGAACATGTATTCTTACTAGGTAATTCTACCAATTCTATCCAGACTTCTAGCTCTTAGAAATACACACATTTCTTAAGGTTGTAAGACCTAGAGAATCTAACTAAATCGATTTCAAGAAGATCGCTCGAGATAATATGCCTACCGATAGGTATATATTCCATAATGAACCAAAATAAGCTCTATTCAGAGTTCTACCAACTCTAAGAAATATTAGAGATTGTATATTTCTAAGGGTTGGGAACCTAACTAAATCGACTCTAATAAGATCTGTCTCATTAATATATCTACCGACAGGCAAGGTATATATTCCATATCGTCCAAGATAAACTCTATTCTATCATTCTACCAATCCTTAGAAATGTAGGTCTCTGTATGTTTCTTAAGGTTGTAAGACCTAGAGGACCTGACTAACATCAGAGGTTAGATTTCATCAATATACATACTATCATGATTATGCTTGAATCAAGATGCATTCGCACATTCTGAACGACCCAATTCTGATGAGATTGAAGAATGAATTAAATTATATGTATTGACATTTACTTTTACATCTATTGACAGCTTGTATATTCTCATGCAAGGTAATGTCTTTTACTATTCAGAATAACTCGAATCGTTTGGGTTAGGTTCTCTAACTCTTAGAAATGTAAGACTCTGTTTTAAGAGTTAGAGAACCTAACTAAATCGATCTCAGGAAATTAGACCTCAAGAATGCATATACTTTATATGTATTCTTACCAATGATATAAATAAATAAACTTTATCGACTTTCCAATCCTAAGAAACATACAGAGTCTTACATTTCTAAGAGTTGATGGATTCGACAAAATAGACCTGAAGTTCTATTTCAACAATATACCTACCAACAGTTATATCTATTTCTAATTATGACATGAATGGACAGATTTTATCGACTTTCCAACTCTAAGAAACATACAGAGTCTTACATTTCTAAGAGCTAGAATCCAAATAGATCGATCTTAGAAATTAGATCTCAAGAATGCATATACTTTATATGTATTCTCATTAGTGATCCAAATAGACAGATTCCATCAGCTTTCCAATCCTTAGAAACATATAGAATCTTACATTTCTTAGAACTAGAGAACCTGACTAAATCGGCTCTGGAAGCTCACTCTCAACAATATACATACTAGTATGCATATTTCTAATCATGATATAAATAGACAGATTCCATCGAACTTCCAATTCTTAGAAACATACAGAGTCTTACATTTCTTAGAGTTAGAAGCCCGACAAGAGTAACCTCAAGAGATCAATGTCAATAATGTATATACTTTATATGTATTCTTACTAACAATCCAAATAGACAGATTACATCGATCTCTCAATCCTTAGAAACATACAGAGTCTTACATTTCTAAGAGCTAGAAACTCAACAAAAGTAACATCAGAAAGATCAATATCAATAATACATATACTTTATATGTATTTCTATCAACAACATCAAGAGACAGATTTCATCGATCTCTCAATCCTTAGAAACATACCAAGTCTTACATTTCTTAGAGTTAGAAGCCCGACAAAAGTAATCCCAGGAGTTTCAATCTCAATAATATACCTTGTGTAAGGTATATTTCACAACACTACTATTTCACCAGGAAGGTACCCCACTAAACATGACATTTCTCACGAGCTGGTTTCTTTAATTACCTTTATTAACACGCTTAAATGACATTGAAGAAAGTCGTGACTTACAGTAGCAAGTCACGACACCCTATTTCGCATGTTTTCACGTGTTTCTGGCTATTTTCCAGTTACCCACTTTGAAATACAATTGCTATCAATAATCGAATCTATGAATTTTGACAAATCAGGCTTTATTGACGTTCAGTGTCAGTCCAGACAATAATCTCCAGACCCAAGACAGAAATTATAGTTTGAATATTTCAATACATTTATTGACATTTGCCCAAAGTCATTACCTTTCTCAGTCCTATTAGACAACTATCCCACTAAACATGACATTCTGAGTAATCAAGGTCTTTAATTACCTTTATTAACACGCTTGAATACAGTCGAACAATTCTATGATTTACTACCCACGACACCCTATTTCGCGTGTTTTCACGTGTTTCTGGCTATTTTTATTTACAACTATTTACACACATTTGCTAGCAATAATCGAATCTGTAATTTTCGACAAATCGAGGCTTATTAGCAGCCTGACAATAATCTCCCGATCCAAACCAGAATTTACAGTTCGAATATTTCACTACATTTATTGACCTTTACTGATAGCTGCCCTGAAAGGTAGTAGCCCGAGACATTAGATATTGAGAATTCTTCTTTAATTGTAGATCAATATTGCAAATCATTACTTCTAGCTCAGAGATCATACCTGGATCATCCTGATAGGTTGCTATTAAATTTCTCAACCCAGTCTTTGAGTCATCCAAGGCAGATACTACCATTGAACAGAATTCTGTTGCATAGTGTTCTTCTATAGCAATAATTGCATTCTTGAATAGCTGTTTCAGATCAACAATGAGTTTCTCTCTGCTTTCACCCAAGATGTATCTACTCAATGAACTATACCAAGAGTCAGACTGCGAAAAAGTCATTGTTGTCATGTTAATCTTTTGTCCTCGCTTTACTGAGCTAATCGTTTTGAGATCTACCAATAGGTCAGACAGAGTACTAGGAATAGGATTGATAGTAGACATTTTACACTCCTCACATTTTCTATTATTAATTCAATCAACAAGAGCAGGTTGGAACAGCACCTTTGGTACCAATCTCATCAAAGTCAATGGGTTCAAAGAATGCCTCTATGTTCTGAACAATATATTTGTATAGTTCTTCTATACCAATGCCAAGAGTAGCACTTGTCTCGATGCAGTGATCAATGTCATTCTTTTTGCAGAAATCTTTGATCTCATCTTCTTCTATGATTCTCTCTGTATCTATCTTGTTGACCACTAGAATGTAATGGGTCTTGCTGGCATAATTCACGTCAGCACAAGATTGGTACCAATTACTCAACTTGTCAAACGATAATCTACTGCTCACGTCAAAGACTAACACACAGTATTCTGCTCCTCTGTAGTACAGTTGATTGATGGCATTAAATCTCTCTTGTCCTGCAGTATCCCAGATGCCTAATTTTGCTATCATCTTACCATCCAATGATGACACAATAGGAAGGGTGTAATAGCTAGCTCCAACTGTTGATGTTACTTCTTTGTGTTCTAGTTTTCTACCATTACCAAGTTGATGCAAACCTTGAGCAATACTCGTTTTGCCAGAACCAAAGTGTCCAGCGAATACCAACTTTATAGACATTTAGTTATCCAAACAAATTCTGTCAAAATTAAATAAGCAAGACAAAAATGAACTACCAACTTATTAAGGAACTTGGCTCTGGCTCTTTTGGAACTACCTATCTCGCAGTAGATCAAGAGGGTAATCAATATGCCATCAAGAGTATTTCTGTCGAACGAGTAAAGATGTTTGGCATGAGTGTTGAAGAAATTCACAAGGAGATTGATACTCTCATTGCTATTAACAACAAGATGCCACCTGAGTATGCACAATACGTCATCAAGTATTATGAGTCATTCAGTGAATTTACTGAATATGGAGAATTCATCAATATTGTGATGGAATATGCAGAAGGTATAACAATGGAAAAGTATGTTGTTGAACTCAAAGAAGCTCCTGTCATTGGTGAATTGTGGCCTATTATGCTACAACTTATGACTGGACTTGAATATATTCATAAGGCTGGATATGCCCATCGCGACATTAAGCCAGGCAATATCATGATTAGTGATTCTGGTCAGATTAAATACATTGATTTTGGTTTCGCATGTAGAAACTACTGTTCAATGTTCAAGTGTACTACTGATTGTGGCAATAAAGCTGGAACAACTATTTTCATGCCTCCTGAGATCTTTGATTCAAGAACAGAGAAATCTCTGAAGAACAGTAAGGCTCATGATGTGTGGTCATTGTGTTGTGTATTTTACCAGTTGACTGGTGGTCAAAATAGTTTTCCGTTTGTATTTAATCCAAAGATGACAGAGAAGGAATTTATTGCATCGATTATGAGTCAGATTTATGTTGAACCAGTGTATACAAAGGATGATGGTAGAACCAACATCTTTATAGATACTGTAACCAAGTTTAACATTAATGTGAGACCAACAGTCAAGATGATGAGAAAGATATTTGTAGATAATATTCTAGCTACAGTGTTTTAAGGAGATGTTGTTCTTTAGATGAGAAAAATACCATATTTTGTGGACAAAAATGATAAATAGGTAAGTTACCTATTTTTGAAACTTTTCTGACTGACTGGACAGGGCAACTTATCCTTGTTGAATGGAATCTGATACCTGTCCCTTGCCTGATGAAATGCTTTTTGAGATTGCAAAGAAGGATATAGATGTATGGAGAAAGATAAAGGGAATTCGTCCTGACCTCTTTCACAACACTGATCGACTTTATGAGAATCTTTTTACCGTAAAGGTAAAGTTTGACTACGGAACGGCGACAATGCTGAAAGGCGAGTTCCACAGTGTTGGTGATGAACCATTTCTCATTACAACAGAAGGTTGCCAGTATTGGTACAAACAAGGTAGTGGTGAACCTTTGCGCTGGATCCAGAATGGAATAATGTACACCGAAGACTCTGCCTTGTGGAAATCAAGAAGAAAATTGTATAACAATATGGTACCAAAGATGAATGGCAAAACAGTTGCATATAGACAGCTGAAGAGAGTGTAAATGGTAAGTAGTGGTAAAGAGTTAGATAGGTAAGTTACCTATGTAAGATTGGAGAAATAAAGTGTCACAACAAATGGAACTACCTCCTGAGATGATACTAGAGATTGCCAAAAAGGACATTGATGCATGGAAATCTCTGTCAGTTGTATATCCAGATGTCTGCACCACTGAATTGTTCGAATCTACCTTTCTAACGATAATTAGATATGAATATAGAATAGAATATCGATTAGATGGAGAATTGCACAGAAGAGATGGACCAGCTATAATTTGGAGCAATGGTAGAGAAGAATGGTACCAATATGGTAGATTACATAGAGATAATGGACCAGCTATTACTTGGAGCAATGGAACTCAAGAGTGGTGGATAAATGATAGGCTTTATAGAATCAATGAACATATTGTTCAGAATGGTGATATAATTCTCTGTAACTCATAGTAGGTGTTAAAGCGATGACTTTCAAGTCCAAATGTCATTGGAAGAAATAATACTCGATGATAGAACAGAGTATAGATTAAATGGCAAACTTCACAATGACAATGATTTGCCTGCAATAGTCTACAATGATGGAACATTAATGTGGTTCAAAAATGGATTAATGCACCGCGTGAATGGGCCTGCTTTTATCTCTTTGACTGGAACAGAGTATTGGTATCAGAATGGTGAATATCATCGTGACAATGATTTACCTGCTATTACATGGGCAAATGGAACAAGAATGTGGTATCAAAGAGGGAAATTGCACCGGAACGATAGTGGAGGTAGCGGCAGCGGGCGGAACGATAGTGGAGGTAGCGGCAGCGGGCGGAACGATAGTGGAGGTAGCGGCAGCGGGCGGAACGACGGTCCAGCAATTATTGATCATAATGGCACAAAGTATTGGTACCTTAACGATAAACTTCATAGAGATGATGGTCCTGCCATTGTCTACCTGGATGGAAGAGAAGAATATTATCATCATGGTCACAAGATATGAGATAAATGTGTAACTTACATATTTCTTGGTTAATGACTGTTGTGACAGACTGGATAAGCACTACAAATCATGGAATACAGAGTAAATGGAATTCTGCATAGAACAGATGGACCTGCCTACATCACAAAGGATGTAGAAATGTGGTTTTACAATGGTAAGAGACACAGAGAGAATGGACCTGCAGTAATCACTGCTACCAGTCAAACATGGTATCGTAATGGTAAAATTCACCGAAGCGGTAGCGGAGGTAGCGATAGCGGGTGTGATGATGGTGGTCCTGCCTTGATTAAACCAGGTAATAGAACTTGGTACTTTCATGGAATGATACATAGACTAGATGGACCTGCTTGTATAATAGATGGAGTTGAATATTGGATGCAATATGGCAAGATTCACCGTGAGAATGATGAACCTGCAGTCATTAGACCTGATGGTACTCTTGAGTATTACAATTACAATGTAAGACACAGAGTCATGGGTCCTACAATAATCAGACCAGATGGAACAGAAGAATACTATCAAAATGGTTTGAGACATCGAGTTGGAGGTCCTGCCATTGTTAGACCCAATGGTGAGAGAGTTTGGATCTTTGAAGGAAAGTGTCATCATAGGGAAATGCTACCTATTGGTGTTGCAGACGAATTTCCACTCTGTGAACAAGAACATCAGAGTTATCAGATAGATGTCTTTGAAATGTACTCAGAAGAATCAGAGTATCTTGACATGTCAGAATATCTGTGTTAACGCAAGTAATAATATAGGTAAATTACCTATCTATTCAACTAACCAACTTTTTCAAGATGTCACAAATTATGAACTTTGACACTTCGCTGCAAATATTAATCGATGTGGCAAAGAGTAATATAGAACTATGGAAATGTTACTCTGAAGACCTCGGATCAATGACGGATCTCTTTACAGAGACATTTACTGAGCAAATAGTAACTATATATGGAACAGAATACAAACTGGAAGGCAAGTTACACAGAACCAATGATTTGCCAGCTGTAGTTGGTACTGATGGAACTAGAAAGTGGTATCAACATGGTAAGTTACATCGACTTGGTGATATGCCTGCAGTTATCTATCCAAGTGGAACTAGAGAATACTATCAGAATGGATTGCTTCATCGTGGCAATGATTTGCCAGCAGTCATTACTTCGGAAGGAGATCAGAGATGGTATAAAAAGGGTAAATTACACCGAAACGCTAGTGGAGGCATGGGGGGTAGAGAAGCAGTGATTAGAGCTGATGGAACTAGAGAATGGTATGTAAATGGATTGTTACACCGCAAAAATGGACCAGCTATCATCTGGTGTGATGGCTTTATTGAATGGTATTACAAGGGCAAGAGACATCGTGATAATGATCTTCCTGCTGTAGTAGATGTAGATGGCACTAGATATTGGTTCCAGCACGGATTACTTCATGCTGACAATAACTTACCTGCAGTAATTCATGCTGATGGAACAGAACAATTCTACCAAGATGGTGAATATATCAAGACTCTTTGGTCAGAATGCAATGACAAGAGACATATTGAGATTGACGAAGATACAAAACTTCCTATTGTTGTATATGATAATTAGCTGTCATAATACTTTCATGATTGTGACCTTGCAGAATGCCAAGTAGTGGTCAATAGGAATGGGCACAATAGTCAAGATAGATTTGGGAGACCGAACGGAATATAGACAGAATGGTAAACTGCACAACATTAATCTTCCTGCTATTGTTCACAGCAACGGAACAGAAGAGTACTATCACAAGGGCAAGCTTCACAGAGCAAAAGGTCCTGCAGTTATATGGCCTGATGGAAAGAAGGAATGGTATCAGAATGGCAAGTTGCACAGACTAAAAGGACCTGCTGTATTTTGGCCAAATGGAACAGAAGAGTACTATCTATATGGAAGAAGAGAAAGAAAGAATGACAAAGCTGCAGTCATCTGTCTCAATGGCCATATGGAATGGTGGTACAACGGAGTTAGACATCGAGGGGCTGATGAACCTGCAGTAATATGTGCCAATGGTGATAGAATCTGGTGTTCGAACGGCACAGTCAGAAGATATAATGGTAAACCAAGTGTTATAACTGGAGATGGTATTCAATATTGGTACATTGGTAAAATTCTTCATCGTGAGTGGGATAAGGGTCCTGCAATCATCTATCCAGATGGTAAGGTTAGATACTACATGTACAATAGAGAAATATTCTCTTGGGCAGAAAGTTTGTTTGTGATAGAGGAACATAAGAAGGGAACGCCAGGTTACTAATCTCATGAATATGGCTAATTTAGCTATATAATCTCAGAATCAAGATATTCTCTAACTACTGACAATCTCAGGACAGCAAACTCTAGATAGTATGGACATTTCAATATATCTACCACCTCCACCAAAGGAACATCCCATTATCAGAAAAGTCAAGAAGGATCGTATAGAATACAGAAGGAATAGCTTGCTTCACAACATTGATGACAATCCTGCTGTTATTCGTGATGATGGTACCAGGGAGTGGCATCAAAATGGAAGTAAACACAGATCTGAAGAGAAGGGACCAGCCATCATTCGACCTGATGGGACTCAAGAATATTATCTTTGTGGAGCTAAACATCGAATAAATGGTCCTGCCATTATTCATCCTGATGGATCAGAAGAGTATTACTACAAAGGACACAAACATCGAGAAAAGGATTTGCCTGCTGTTATCAATGTAAATGGACGTAAAGAGTGGTGGTCAAGTGGACTGAGACACAGAGAAAATGACAAACCAGCTCTAATTACTGAAGAAGGTATACAAGTGTGGTACTTTGCTGGACAAATGGTGAGAGTTAAAGGTAAAGCCAATGTAATACTTGCAGATGGCACTCAATGTTGGTACAAGGACAATTTACTACATCGCTCTTGGGATGAAGGACCAGCAATGCTTTGTCCAGATGGTACAAGCAAGTACTATTGTCATGGTAAGCAAATATTCACAAGAGAAGGTAGTTTGTTTGTGGAAGAACGATACAAGGAAGGCATTGTTATTGTATGAGAGAAGGAAAGATTGAATATGGGTAATTTACCTATATAATACAGACAGAAATGTAATTTGATATTATCATACAATTGTGAACATTGACCCGTTCCAGATTGTTAATAATTACCATGAGTTGGTCAATAGATAGAATTATGGAAGAGCTTTGCAAGGATGTAATGTTTGACAAAATAGTACTACATGATAGGGTAGAATACAGGCTGAATGGCTTGCTTCACAATAGAAGTGACGAGCCTGCTGTAATTTACAATAATGGTAGGAAAGAATGGAGAGAATGTGATGAACTTCACAGGCTCAGTGGTCCTGCCATTGTCCATCCTGATGGAACAGAAGAATGGTACATGTTTGGATATCGTCATAGAGATTTGGATGAACCTGCCATTACATTGCCTGATGGAACAAAGTATTGGTATCATGTTGGTAGACAATACAGAGGAGGTGGTAAACCAAATGTAATACTTGCAAATGGAACTCAATGCTGGTACGAAGATGGAGTGCTTCATCGCGATTACAACCAAGGTCCTGCTATAATCTTTTTCAATGGTAGAGGCAAGCATTATATTCATGGCAAAGAAGTCCATTCAGTGAGAGACAGTCTTATTGCAGAGTATGAGTGGAATAACGGTATTGCTTCATGATCGAAAGAGAAAAGAAAAATAGGTAATTTACCTATTTTAAATAATGAATCCTTTGCCAGACGAAATGTTGATTGAGATTGCAAAAAAGGATATTGATGCATGGAAGTGTCTATCTTTGGCATTTCCTGACATATTCATTGGTCTAGACAAACTATTTGCTAGTACCTTTACCAAGAAGACTGTGTATGAAGATAGAATAGAGTATACTTTGGAAGATGTATTGCACCGAAGTGATAACGGAGGCGAAGGAGATGGACCAGCAGTTATATACAATGATGGAACACAAATATGGCATCAGAATGGGTTGAAACACCGTAACGGTGAACCAGCCATTATTCACTCTGATGGATCAAAGGAATGGTATCATTACGACAAATTACATAGAGACAATGATCTTCCTGCAATTATTTGGGCTGATGGTACAAAGTTATGGTGCAGGCATGACAAATATTATTCTGAAAAATGGCTTGAAATACAGAGAGTAGATGACAATAAGACTATTGTCCATTCTAGTGGAACACGAGAATGGTGGATAAATGGGCAAAGGCACAGAAACAATGATAAACCATCAGTCATCTTTTCTAATGGAACTCAAGTATGGCACAAGAATGATGAAATTCACCGTGACAATGATTTGCCTGCAATTGTATATCCAGATGGAACTAAACAATGGTATCAAAATGGACTAATACATCGAGTTGGTGATTATGCAGTCATCTTTGCAGATGGTACCAAAATGTGGTACCAACATGGATCGTTGCACAGAGAGGATGGTGCTGCAATAATCTGGCCTACTGGATATCAAGAATGGTATCAAAATGGTCAGAAGATTCATTTGCTGTGAATGTGAGATTTAAATGGAATCTGCCTGCTTGGTAAAATGATACCTCTTGATTCTGTATTAAAGCTTGCCAAGGAAGATATCAATGTGTGGAAGGAATGTGCTTCCGCTGAATCTGAATATCATGAATACTTTAATACTGAAGCCATGAAAAAGATGAAGAAACCTTTACTGAAAAGGTAGTATTCGATGATAGAGTAGAATATCATCTTGATGGGGTAATTCACCGTGGTAATGATCTGCCTGCTGTTATCTATAATGCTAACGCTCATTGGAACAAGGATAGAACTCAAGTATGGTATCATCATGGAACGATGCATCGCGACGAAGAGAAAGGTCCTGCTGCTGTATATGGAAATGGAATTCAAGAATGGATTGTAAATGGGGTATTACATAGGGATAATGGTCCTGCTGTCATCTTTGCTTCTGGAGATCAAGAATGGTGGCTCTATGGAACTATATATGGTTCTGTTGGTTATTTTTATTACAGAGTGTATGACTGGATTACTAGCATTCTGTGGTAATGAAAAGGAATGAGAAATAGATGATTCATCTATTTACATGTGAGAATATAATATCACCAATTCAACAATGTTGCCTCTTGAGATTGTATTACATATTGCCAAGAATGACATTAACATTTGGAAGGCATGTGCTTCCATTGAGTCTGAATATCATGATTTTTTCAATACTGAAACTAGCAAAAAGATGTATCATGATATATTTGTCAAGGTAAGGACATTTGGAGGCAGAACAGAATATACTGTGAATGGAAAATTACATCGTGACTATGATCTTCCTGCTACTATTTGGAATGATGGAGATCAAGAGTGGTGGATAGAGGGAAAATTGCATCGCGATGAAGGTAAACCTGCTGTTATTGATACAGATGGTCATAGGGAATGGAGAATACATGGTAAGCTGATTCGTGAAGTTGGTTAGGGTAATTAGAGAAAGGCAAGAAGAGATGGGTAAGTTATCCATCTAACACTAGAAGAATGATATTGACTCGCTATTCATCATAATTTGGAGCAATTAGGATGTTGTCTATTGAAATGGTTCTAGAGATTGCAAGGTGTGATATGGAGAGCTTGTGCTTCTGATAAATCAGAGCATCATGACTTTTTTAATACTGAAAGTAACATTAAATTGTATGAATCCATATTCTTTTCAAGAGTTGTACATGGTGATAGAGTGGAATACAGACTGAATGGTTTACTTCACCGAAGTGGCAACGGAGGTAGCGGTAGCGGGGTGTGACTATGATTTACCTGCCATTGTATATAAAAATGGAACAAGAGAATGGTATCAAGATGGAAAATTACACCGTAACGACGGACCAGCTATTATCTTTAGAAATAGAAAGAGTATTATCAAAATGGACTATTGCATCGTAATGATCTACCCGCAATAATCAAGACAAATGGAACACAAGAATACTATCAAAGTGGATTACTTCATCGTAGTAATGACTTGCCTGCAATCGTTAGAGCCAATGGATCAAAGGAATGGTGGATAAATGGAAGAAGGCATCGAGATAATGGGCTTCCTGCAATTGTTAGAGTCAATGGAACACAGGAATATTACAACAATGGAAGGAAACCTGATATTATCTGGACAATTCTAACCTTTGTGGTAAACCTTGTATTACAAATGCTAAGTAAACTCTTTGGATTGCTGATATAGTTGGAATAAATAGAAAAAGTTAAATAGGTAACTTACCTATTTATTATTCATCATCACAGCATTACTCTTTGCATCAGCAAGCCAATATTCTCAGGATCCAACGTTGTATATACATGCTCTACTAATTTATCTGCTCGAATACCATTCAATGTCTTGTTGAAGCAATACATCATCATTACATTGATTACAAATCTCTGTTGAGTATCTGGATTATCATCTATATAGTTATCCATTTCCTCATATATGCTTCTCTTGTAAAAGCCATAGCCAACTCCATGTAATATGCTATTCTCAAAATCTTGTATCATCTCTATATAATCTTCACTGTGAAACTTTTCGGGAGTTAGTTGTTCCCAAGATGGTACAGTATCCAATACAAAGAAATACTTTAAGCACATGTTTAGTAGCGACCAAAAACACAATTCAACAGTTTCCTTTGTTAGGTAATGACCATAGTCCTTGGTTTCTTCGTCATAGTTCGTTTCATCTTTGATAGAGTACATATATGTATCGAATAATCGTAAAATGTGGAATGCTATGCGATCATTGAATCCCTCTATCTTGCTCGGAAATAGAAAAATATCCATCAAGTAGCTGCAGAACCACTCACGCTCAATGCAGTATACAATTTGCAATGGCTCAATCTTTGCACCTGGTTTATACTTGTTTCTAGTAGCAGCAATGCGCTCCTTTGTCTTTTCATCCCAAAAGTCATGATCCAAGCATTGAGTCACTGTCAATCTCTTTCTCTTGTCAACATTTAACATTCCTCCAACCAAAGTATGAAATAATGGAAGATTACCATCAAAATCATTATTTGGTTTGAGTACTGTTGACCAAGTTCTCTTTTTCTTGGGATATATCAACTTGTTATCATGAACTTTCAAGCAAGTTCTAAATTCTTCGTTAGTAATTGGAATGGTATTGATGATTTTGGTCATTACCCTGCGAATCGAATTTTCCTCGCATTCCTTTTCTGAAAGTGTTAGATCATTAAGAATGCCATTGTCGCGATTGTATAGTCCAACAAATAGACATCCAAGTGCCCAAACATCAATGGAATAATCAAAATTTCGATTATAAAAGAGTTCAGGAGCCTTGATCAACTTTGAGTATACTCCATGATCTCCTACTAGCTGTTTCGAGTGAAATGCAGACAATCCCATATCACAAATGACAGAAACGCCCTTTTCTCCTGCTTCATTCAGTTTGTCAGGATAGTACAATACATTGTCAATCTTCAAGTCTTGATGAATTATACCATTTTGATGGATAAATTCCATTCCAAGTAAAATATCTACCATCATGTTCTTGATCATTGGATAATACACATGATTGGGATATTTAGTAGCATTATGTGCAATTTTGGATAAATCACACTCTGCCTTTTCAAAGACAAAGTGAATGCTGTCATCCCTGTCGGTAGCTCTTGCGAGAGGAGACATTGGTACAGCAAAAGGTTCCTTTACTTTAATATCAGCAAGTGGAACAATGTGGGGATGACCATTGAGAAGAGACAAAATATCTGCTTCTCTAATGCATCTAGTAAATGATACATTACCTTCAACTATATTTCTCTTGACAGCGAATTCACCTGAACTATTCATGCCAATATATACAGCTCCATAACTTCCACCACCAAGACGTCTGCCCTTGCTGAGTGTGTTGGTATCTCTTGTTCCTTTGATCATTATTCTTGGCTGACAAATCGAGAGACTGACGTTATCAGATACTTTGTTAAGCAAAGATTAAATATTTAGCACGTATTAAGGTATCAATAATCAACTTGACAGCAAGTAAATGAAGATGTCATTGTCTTGCTGTGTGAGAGAAAATGGAACGATACGACGAGTGGAATACCACTTCTGTAGCTTACATGTTGCAGAATGCAATGAGTCCTGATAGCTCAATCAGAACAGAAGCTATGAAACAGTTTAAATCATTTATTGATTGGGGTGAAAAGCAAAAATACTTTGAAGATTTGCCAATCATTAATCGTGTTGGCTTTGCTAGACACGAGAGCATTGAACGATTGACAGAAATATATGATGGATTTAGGTTAATATCTGATCCTGATGAGAGAATGGAATTTCTGGAGAAAACGGGTGGTTACAAAGAAGTCATTGTACCTTCATACCTCAGAGCTCAACAGTCTAGTTGTGTGATACTGTGATGAAAAAGTATAGTAAATATAGTGAAATCTTGTAAAGTTAATTCTTGGGAACTGGGGGAGGAATATGTGAAAATGTGCTAATAAAGGTAAATGAAGGTCGAATTGGTACTTTTGTTATTTCCATTTTTTATATTTGTAGCTATACAAATATTTGTAAATGAGATTAGGTCAAAAACACGCGAAAAAGAGATCATGATCAGTAATACACAAGCTTTTTCGAGTGCAATTTCAATGTATGACATTAAAGAATTGGTTGTGACGTGAGTGATAAAATGTATTGAATATTCAGTAATGACATTGATTTCTCTGAACCTGAATCATTGGAAATGTACCGATAGGCATGTCAATGTTTCTAAGGATTGGAAAGTCGCTGGATTGGCCTATTTGTGTCATTAATGAGATTACATACCATAAGGCATGTATGTATTTAATGATATCATTATTCTGACCTTGAAATTCCAAGTTTCCAATCCTTAGAAATGTTAGACTCTTGATATTTCTTAGAGCTGATAGAACGATGAATTCTCTGACTTATCACTATCAAGAAACAATATGTATATTATATACATATTTCAAAGTCAAGAACAATCCTAATTGTCCTCCATTTTACCATTTCTCTTATTATGCATTCTTATAGCTTTAATTTCATCTCCAAACATATTTTCAAAATAGCTTCTGTTGTACTTGTTAATCATTGAATACAAATCTCCAGCGTAATATATCAAAATGTCAAACACCATATTCTTCTTCTTCAATGGATCATATGGATAGTCAATGCCAACGATATAGGTAACTTCTCTTAGTTTTGGAAGTTCCAATACTTTCTTGTAGTAGGGTATAATGCTCTTTACATTTACAGAACTTCTGTCATTACTGTGATCGTATCTCAAAGTTTCAACACTCTTGGGAATGTATTCTACCAAGTCTCCCAACACATTAATGTTATATCCAACAATATTAACAACCTTTGGCATTCTTACAAAGAGCTCAGGATATAAATCTCCTTTCAAGGTAGTAACATTTGGAAATTCAATGTCTTTGATTCTTGAATTGGCAAGAGTCAATGTTTTCACTCTATTGATTATAGTCCTGTTAATATATACAAATGATACATCTATCATGTCATGAATTTCTAGATCTATCAATGCTGGCAATTCTGATGCTTTCAAAAGGAAGAATTCCTTATTGCATAGTAGCTTTAAAGTGTTCAACTTGTCAAGGTAGGCAACAGTATATGCATTAAGTCTTTGCATTGACAATTCCAATTTCTCCAATTCTAAAGGAAGTATCGGTAAATCATGAGAACAGTTGGAATAACTTATTGCCTTTACTGTTAGCAAGTGCAAATTATCCTGATACATTAATTTGTTATGTAAAGTTGCATATTCTATTCCATTTCTGATCAAGTAATTGTTGTAAGATCTCAACGCAGAAGGACCAAGAGTGAGATTTTTCATTGTAATGGTACAGTTAATATCATCAAACAATGGTCCATCAAGATAACAAGGTACATTGCAGTCAATAATCAAATCTCTACTGTCTAGCAATATTTGCCTTAGTGTATCAACATTAAAGTTATCCTTAATTACATTCACAATTAGAGTACCCCTTGCCCTTATCCAAGCAAATTCTCCTTTGAGATTTCTAGAGGTACCACTAGCCTCATGATAATCTAACAATACAAATCCATCCTTGTAAAGAGAATTCTCTGATTCTACCAACTTCTTTTTGATATTAAATGATATGTCAGTAGTCTTTCTCTTGAATCTTTCGTCAGTGAGTTGCTTGATATTGTCTGCATATCTATCAATAATTCTACAACCATTGTACTCAGTTATTGCATAATCTTGATAGACATTTCTCAGAGTTGCCTTACCATCGCTGCCATATACATCATTGTTCTCAAAGACTAGTGCAAATCCTCGGTCTTCTTGGACCATACTTATATCAATAGTACGTTTTAACTGTGCTGCTCTCTCACAAATAAGATTTAATGTGTCAATGTTCATTTACATAGCTAATATTAACTTGTGTGAGAGTTAGATTTATTGGTCTTCCCAATCCTTAGGAATGTATAGTCTATAACATTTCTTAGAGCTGAGTGGAATAGGAAATAGAAAGGATAATTCATGAATGGAAAGTATATACATTGCTAATGTATATTAACAATACTGAAATTAATCGATTTCTTGGTCTTACCAATCCTTAGAAATGTTAGAAGTCATACATTTCTTAGGGCTGACAATCTCAAGAATAGAAAGAAATCATGAAAGTATATACATAATATATGTATATTAACAACATTACTCTGACAAATCTTCAGACAATTCTCTCAATGTATTATTCCTCTTATTATGCATTATTGCAGCTTTAATTTCATCACCGAATGTGCGATCATAGATAGAGCGATCATTCATTGAATAAAAGTTCCAATAATTATATATCAACACATCTAATTTCACATCTTTTCTTTGTAATGGATCGTATGGATAATCGAGACCAATAATGTAGGTAACTTCTCGCAAATTGGGAAGTTCCAATACTTTCTTGTAGTAGGGTATGATAACATTTGAATCTACGCGTCCTTTATCACTGTCTTTATTTTTGTCATACTTTAGAATTTCAGTACTCTCAGGAATGTAATCTACCAAATCTCCAAGTACATTAATGTTATATCCAACAATATCAACGGCATTTGGAACATTCATTAATAATTTGGGATATAAATCTCCCTTTAGCGTGGTAACATTTGGAAATTCAATGTCTTTGATTCTTGAATTCTCAACAGTCAACGTACTAATCTTGTTAATTATATCTATATTGATAAGGATGAGTGATAGTTTTACTGCATCATGAATCTCCAGATCTATCAGCATTGGTAATTCTGAAACCATTAATATGAAAATTTCATTATTACATAGTACTTTTAATGTATTTAATTCATTGAGATATGCAACAGTATATTTAGTGAAGCTCTGCATTGATAATTCCAATTTCTCTAATCCAAGTGGTAATATTGGCAAATCGAAAGAACAACTGGAATAACTCATTGACTTTGCTGACAATAGATGCAAATTGTCCTGATACATTAGTTTATTATAAAGAGTTATATGTTCTATTCCATTCCTGATTAGATATCTGCTATAAGATTCAAGAGCAGAAGGACCAAGAGTAAGATTCTTCATTGTAATGATAGAACTTACTCCATCGAATATTGGACCATCAAGATAGCAAGGAACATTGCAGTCAATAGTTAGATTCATACCATCTAGTAATATTTCTCTCAATGTATAGACATTAAAGTTGTCCTTGATTATATTGACAACCAATGATTTTTTTGCTTTTCTCCAGGCAAACTCTCCTTTGAGATTCTTAGCCTTAGGAACTGGTCGATTATCAACAAGAATATGGTAAGAATCTAACACAATAAATCCATCTTTATAGAGACTATTGTTTGACTTTACAAGAATGGATTTGTTATCGAATATTGCATCAGTAGTCCTTTTCTTGAATTTCTCATTGGTAAGTTGTTTAATGTTATCCGCATATCTATCAACAACAGTACATTCATTATATTGAATAGATGCATAATCCTGGTATACATCTCGTGAGACTTTCTTACCATTATTGCCATATACTTCATTGGTTCTCTCAACTAGTGCAAAACCACGATTTCCTTGAACCATACTTATATCAACAATACGTCCCAAAGGTATTGCATTTTTGCAGAGAGCATTCAATATTTCAATGTCCATTTTGTTATTTGCATTTATTTGTGCATTAATTATGAGCTTCTCAAGGCATTATCATGTCATGAATTTAATCGATCTATTCTTGAGTTTATAGAAATGTATACTTCTCTACATTTCTATAAGTCAGGAAAGGAGCAAATGTTCCCTACATAGTCAACTCAATAAATATATACATTACTAATGTATATTAACAACATTGATATCATGTCAGATTTATTGGTCTTACCAGTCCTTAGAAATGTTAGGAGTTATACATTTCTTAGAGCTAGTAATCTCAAGAATAGAGAGAATAACTCATGAATAGAAAGTATATACCTTCCTTATGGTAAGGAAGGTATATTAATAATATTAATCTCCTTCTATTAACTCTAAGAAATATACCTGTACCAGGTATATCAATATCACAATCCAGATATCAGCAATAATTCAGCCTCTGACCAAAACAAGTCTTCAAGGTAATTCATCAATACTTCCATCATGTTGTTCAACAAAAGACAAGAGTGATGCATTGATTCTTCTTGCTCTAGCATTATGTATCTCTATCTTATCAATATCTTCTTGAAACATGGCTTGTAAGTCCCAACGATTCATAAGTTGGTAATATCTAAAATTCATGAGAGTACCATCAATGTAGAAAGCAGGTTCGAATATTACATCTAGCCTTTTCAAAGGATTATATGGATAATTTACTCCAAGCAGGAGGGTAACTTTCCTCAAGTTAGGAAGTGTCAATATGTGTTTGTATCCTTCTATAAACTCTTCTTCTACTATAACAATTTTCTTGTTTTCCCATATATCCAATTCTAATACTTCTACTGATTCAGGAATGTATTGTGACCAATCGCCAAATACCTCGATAGAATCGGTAGCAATCTTTTTCACATTAGGAGCACCATGCATTAAAGAAGGATAAATGTGTCCTTCTAATGTATCAAGATGTGGATAGTTATTATCTGCCAATACTGTATTATAGACACCTAGGAAACTTATATTATGACGAACAGATTTACTGAGCTGAAGTTTAATATTATTAGCTTGAGAATAATATACATTTTTCAGATATGGTAATCTAGATAATGAGATCATTGCAGATCTATTCTCACCATTGATCTCCAAAGTTCTTACATCTATGTCTCTAATTTTGAATATGTTATAATGATTTATGAACAATTTTAGCACATCTACTTTGTGCGATATCACAGGAAAATCTACTGAACAGCTTGAATAATATAGAATTTCAGTATCTAATATTTGTATATTGTCTTGATGCATCAATATATTTTCGAAAAATGCTCTTCTCTCGCATGAATCTCTGTAAGATCTCATTGCAATAGGACCAAGAGTAATATTGTGAATAATAGGATATGGCTTCAAGTCTTCGAACAATGGGCCATCGATTACGACAGGAATGTTAGTAGTAAATATAGAACCAGGTACTTCAAGTAACATTCTCCTTAGTAAATATACGTTAAAGTCATGTCTGCAAATTACAATCGCTAGTCTACTATTCACGCGAGTCCATTCAGATACTCTATTATGATGTACTCCAAGTCTTGACACAATAATGAATCCTTCTTCATAGGGAGTTCGATTAGAATATGCTGAAATTATCCCTTTTCTATCATTGATATTGAATGAGATGTCAGGTAGATTACTTTCCAATGATTCATCAACAAGTTGTGACATGTTGGTTCCGTATCTATCAATAATAGTACATTCTTCAATGGTTGTTCTATGGTAACCTTCATAAACATCCTTCTGACTGGTAGTTCCATCAGCATTGTATACTGTTTGCATAAGATTGACAATTGCAAAACCATTTCTTCCATGTGCTTTACTAATATCAATAGCTCTATTGCCCTTTACCAATTCAGCCAACTTTGACAGGTGGTTAATGTCCATATTTGGTTATCTATCTTTAATTGTATTTAACTGTGATTGTTTGACTTGTATTATCTTGTTTGTTGGGATTTATTAACTTTGATTACACATTCTTGCTCGTGATAGTTAAAGGTCCTTTTCCTGACTTATAGAAATGTTAGACTCTTGATGTTTCTCAACTCTAAGAAATGTAAGATTCAATGTGTTTCTAAGGACTGGAAGTCTGATTAAATCGATTCCAGAAGTTATATCTCGATATATACCTATTACAAGGTATATATTTCATAGTGATAATTAGAGGTCCATCCTATCTATTTCATGACTTATAGAAATGTAAATATCTTGGTGTTTCTAAGGATCAGTAGCCTGATCAAGCAGTCATCAGAAGTTTGATCTCAATATATGCCTTGTAATAGGTATATATTCCATAATAATTAGAGGTCTGTTTTACTGGTTTCTCAACTTATAGAAACATCAAGATATTTACATTTCTAAGGATCGGCGGTCTGACCAAATAGTCATCAGAAACTCGATTTCGATAATATACCTAATATAGGTATATTCATTCTGCTTATTCTTGTCCAACACAACAACCATTAGCAGTACATTCTTCAGTGTCTACAACAAGATTCACTCTATCAAGAATAGCTTGATCAATAATCAACTTTGGAGCATCAGATCCTACAACCTCAATATTCTTTAACATTGGAAAGTCACCAGACAATGCCACTGTTGCTACTGGTGAGTATGATTCTATCATCAACTTTTCCAATAGTGGAAGGTCAGGAATAGTAAAGTTTTGGCAATCCAATGTAATGTCTACTGTGAGCTGCTTCACATTTGATGAAATCGTTGGACATTCATAATTGCAGCAGCGAAGTGTAAGAATCTCAGTGTCCAACAATTCAGTACCACATTGATACATTTCTCCATTTTCAACAATAACCATTTCTGCCTTGATTCTCTTCATCAGGTCGCTATAAGACTTCATTGCAGCAGGACCAAGAGCAGCTCTACTGTAAATCTCCACATTGTGACTTACCTTATCAAAGATGGGACCATCTAGATATTCTGGCAAACGAGAAGAAATGACAATATCAGTGTCTGATGCTTCCATTGCTTGTACTAGCTTATTGATATCGTAACCACGATTAAGTTTATACATTGTATCACCCATATCTTCTCTAGGCTCTACTGTGAATCCATCTTTTCCATCATGATTGGAAGGATAAGCGGTATCAACAATCCTAGAAGGAGTATATTCTGTCATGATGGTACCAATGTTATTGCCATATCTGTCAACAATGGTACGATCTCTATAAGTACCAATTGCATAGCCTTGATAGAGATAATTCAGAGTGACAGGAACAAAGGCTTGACGGAGTCTATCTTGCTCAATGACAGCAAATCCATCAGTACCAAATGTAATATCAATAGCTTCATTCGTAGTAAGCAAATCGCACAAACTATTCAACTTTTCAACGTCCATTTTGCCTCGTTGTATCCAGTTTTTGCCATCAATTATATGTAATTTACATGTAATACAGAATGTGTCCACGCGTGAAGAGAATCATGCATTTCCGAATATTTCCATCTCGAGGTATACTTGAATCAATGTGTAATTTCTTGCGTTTATTCCATGAATTGCTCGATAGGAGACAGACTCGTCTTGATTATATTTTGCATAGAGTTATTATTCATCTTTACCTTTGGATTAACAACGATTCAGCATTTATTTTAGCTGACTAATTTCTAGCTCAACATTCTTTCCCTTTTCGATATATGTATTACCCTTGTGTCCTATCACAATCAACTTTCTGAGAATTGGAACATTGAATAGTATAGTTGTTCCTCTCTCATGTCCTTCGGTATCGAGACGGTAGTACATTACTCTCACCAATATCAGTTTCGGAAGTTCAACTATTCTATATTCCTGATATTCATTTACTGTTACGAATAATCCTTCAAGATCGAGAGGCAGTACCGGAAGATCACAGTTGCACAAGTGTAGATTCAATATTTTGATACCATTTAGCAAGTGTAAATTATCTTGATACATTTTGTTATTGTTGAATGCTGCAATCCTACTACCTTGTCTGACAAGATGATTGTTATAAGATATCATTGCAACAGGACCTAGAGTTATATTAGTCATTGCGAGTCTGCATGTTAGATCATCAAAGATTGGGCCATCAACAAAGATTGGATATTCTGAACTCAAGAAAGCATCACCAAATGTCTGTTCTAATGCAAATCTAAGTTTATTAACATTGTAATCCATTGATGTTATTGTAATGAATGAATCTTTAAACTTACCGTTATTTATCTTGTCAATATTGACTCCATCGTTCTTACCAAATTTGGGGATATATCTCTCAGGATCATAGACTCTATCTATAACAGTAGAATGTTTATATTCATTGAGAATAGTTTTAATGTTAGATCCATATCTGTCTATCACGGTACAATTGTTATATATTCCACTTGCATATTGTTGATAATGAATAATGTCAGTTGTGATAACTGCAAATTCGTGAGATATGTCAACAGTTAGTCCATTCTTACTGGCCATCAAGCAAAGATGATTTAACTTTGCAATATCCATTTACAGTGATAGGATTAATGTTACAAAGATACATGATATCATGTATATTCTATTCAAGTCAATGAAACAAGAGCCTTTGATCTTTTATATACCTCATCATTATGCCTCTCAATCTTTCTGCCTTTGTCGGATAGATAACGACCTTGCTGTATAAACTTACCATCCTTGTATTGAAGTATATTGAAAATCATGTTTGTCTTTTCAAGAAGGTTAGCATCCAATCCAAGTCTGTCAAAATAGATGAATACCTCAAGATTTGGTAGCTCCAATAGTGTTTTATATCCCTTGACAAACTTGTCCATTGATCCAATAGTTCCACCTTTGCGAAATCTCAATATTTTCACACTTGTAGGTATTAATTCTGGATATTCTTCTATCACTGAGGTATCACACTTGATGATTGTGACATTTGGTATTCCTCCTAAGATCTCAGGAGTTATAGAACCATCATATTCATCAAGATTAGGCATGGGTGAATTGAAACTAATGTCTCTAACTTTGAGAGAATTTAGATTAAGGAAAATACTATTCGATATGGAGAAATTGGCTTTTCCAATTACTTTCAAGCGTCTCAATGCAGGCAGGCCATCCAACGTAAATTTCATCGATTCATCAATATATTCTATCATTAGATAAGACAAATTAGGCATATTGATAAACTTGTAGTCACAATGCTTTGCACCAGATATTGTTAGAACTTCTAATGATTCACAGAAAGTAGGTAAAATAAGATCACAACCTTTATATATCATGGCAGTAACATCAATGTGTTCCAATCCTGTCATTACCATTAGATTGCTAGTAATTTCTGCTATTTCACATCTTATTCTACCTAACATATTGCTGTAAGACTTTGCAGCAACTGGACCAAGCAAAACATTGACAAGAGAGATATATACAGATACATCATCGAATAATGGTCCATCTATCATAAGAGGGAACGATGAAACAAGCTCTATTGACTCATTAGCATCCAATAATATCTGTCTCAACATGACAAGATTAAAATTTCTTTTGATTATTTCTATTACGACTGGCTTGTCTATTTTCTTCCATCCATAACTCTCAAAGTGGTAACATTTCAAAGATGGAGGAAAATAATGACGATCATAGAGACTGCACATCTTGTCATATTCGGGATCCTCTTTATCAATGATGTATAGACCATTCTTCCTCGGAATGCCACTAATATCGCTAGTGCTATCGTTAAAAGTTACACCTCTAATTGCTGATCCCTTTTTAATGGTAGTCTTGCCTTTGCATTCGAATTTATTATAGTCTGAATACATGGATGAAATGTCAATGCATTCGTCATCAGGTAAATCACAAAGTTGATCAGGATTCATTATGTTATTTGCCTTGACAGTACGTGTAGTCAATACATTATGATATTAATATTTATCCAATTTATCTATTATTAATAGATATAAATGAGTGGATTATTTGTTGCAGAAAATGTAGGGCCGATATTAGCAGAGAACTTTGAACCTGAACTTATGCAACCGTTTGCTACTGCATTCAAGTATTGGTATAATGTGTATGAAAGTACTACAATGTATAGATGCATATCATCATTGGTATTTGGAATGCTACTGTCTCCATATGGATCTGGTCTGTTCTATCTAATATTATTTGTATTGTTAGGAGAGTTGATTACTTATATCTATAATCGACATCACCTTACATTGTTCGATCGATTGGTAGTAATAATGTCATCTATATTTGGATATATAATAGGTAGAACAGTGATTGGTTATGAAGTGGACGTGTAGCTCAAAGAAGATAAGAGAACATTTCTCTTTCTAACCAGTTTGTTATGTCTATTTATTTTATCAATATCTTTGGCAATGGAATCAGGAAGTTCCCATTTAAATGTCTGTTGATTATAATGCATAACATTATGAGGAATAACTGGACTCAGAATAATGTCATTGTCAAAAATGTCAAAAGGATATTTTGGTCCTATTATATAACTCATTTTGCGAATATTGGGTTTATTCATTAGCACTAAGAATCCATCGATTAATTCTTGATCTGTACTGATTACATCAAATTCATCATTATCTAGTACCAATTCTTCTATTGAATCTGAAACAAACGATGCCAATGATCCAAGTATTCTATCATCACTGGTTGTAATTTTCTTTATATCTGGCATGTAGAATAATAAATCTTGTGATATCTCACCTTCATAGGTGTCAAGATTGAGATAGTTTCTGACTTTTGTACTTGTTTGTGATACTGTTAACTCACTAAGGTTACTTATTATTGTGTCATCACAAGATACCTCAGCATCACGAATATTCAGCTTTCTCAATAGAGGCAATTGTGCTAGCATTACTGTGGGTCCATTCAACGTGAGAGAATGCAGATTTGGCAGTTGAGCTATCAGATATCTACATGCGTGATTAGAGTTTATTGTTAATTTCCTTAGATTGATAGGCAATAATGGAAGATTGTAATTTCCAGTTGTAAGTGTCAACTTTGATACCTCTAACAAATGCAAATGATCTTGATACATTAATTCATTGATCAAGATGCAAGAATCAATATTGAGTCTTCTTAATAATGAACTGTAAGACATCATTGCAACTGGACCAAGAGTAACATTCCTAAGAGTAATTTTGCACATTACATCATCGAATAATGGTCCATCAATGTAAATTGGTAGATCAGTGATTATAGACATTTCCTTGTTTGATGAAAGTAGAATTCTTCGTAATTTATCCATATTAAAGCTATATTTCTTGATTATTACATCTCTTGTAATGTAACTCTCTTCATCGTTTTGCGCTACCAATTCTCTATCGTAATATTCATCGCCAAAGTAAGTCTTTTTAATGATCAGACCATCTTTTATTGGGACAGTAGTAGACTTGTCAGGAAACATTCTATCCTTATTTCTAAACCTCTTTGCGTTTGGATCGATTAACTTTATATTATTGCAGTATCTATCTACAATGTTACAATTCTTATATTTACATTTGGAATAGCCTATATAGCTATTTCCAGTTGTATTGATGAAGAATCCTTCTGATCCATTTGCCATGCTAATGTCTACCGTGATATCATTGCAAATCTTATCCAATGTGTCAATGTCCATTTGTCTTTTATAATGCACTACTAAATATAGATGTCAGTAGGAATAGGATGGTGGCTGTTGGCGTTTGGCATTCTACTAATTGTTATATTCCTAGTTATAGGAATAGGTTTATATATTAGGAATACTCAGGTGATAGTAACTCCTCCAATCAGTAATATGGGAGTGGTTAGTTCTTGGTCCAAACCTGTAATGTCAACCAATCCAGACAAGAATACATGTCAAGTATATACATTTCCGTCACTGAGATTAGACACTGGAGATGTCCTTCCTTCTAATCCTGCATATACTAATGCAATGTTGAATATGCAAGGTAATGGTGTTCCTGGCGTATGTTATGACAATGACCAAATTGCAGCACAACAAGTAACTAGAACTTGTACTAGTAAAGGTAATCAAGGTTCTGATCTTACAATGTGTATTACTCTAGATGGAAAACGAGTTGGAGTTGGATACAAGGAGGATTACTTTGCTGATTGCTTGACCAGAAAAGTACCAAAGTGTCCTGGTGAATTATCAGTAATTAGCTTAGATCATCAACAGGCACCATCTGGATATTGCATGTCTCTTCGCAGTGATGGAACAATATTTACAGAGGAATGCGATATCACAAAGGAGCAGATGATATTCAGAATAACTAGAACTAATTGGGGCATTGATCCTAGGATTCTTACTCCTGATGTGGGTAAAAGTGGATTACTCACAAAGATAGAACATAGATCAACAGGAATGTGCTTGTCTGCAGGTGAGAGTATTGGTAATGTACCATATGTGCCTGATAGATATAATCCTTGTGTAGGTCTTGGTCCAAATGGAAAAGATATAGCAGCAGTTTTACCAGCTACACAATTGGTGTTGAAACCTTGTGACAATGGAGTATATCCAGGCTATGAATGGGTATTTATGCCTTCATTTATATATAATGCAGGTAGCCAAATTCCAGAGACAACATTTGCAGCAATGGTATATATTGGTAATCTCGATTCTAATGATATTCCATTTAATCGAGAATACAAGGGCAGTGTAGGATTGCAAGCATTACTTACATATTTTGTAGATAAAGGTGCTATGGCTATATATTTTCAGACTAATGAGTTCTCTCCAACACTTCCGCCCATGTTAACTCCAATTACTCGCATACAGTATGCATATTGTGTGAATAGACCATTTATAAACCAATATGTAAATCTATCATCGTATGAGACAATGTATAACTATCAAGTTTGTATTGCAGAACTCAGTGATCCAGCAGCATGCATACCATTATAAGTCCTTGGATTTGTATTTTCATTATTAACAGGTAGATAAATGTATGATTACCTATCTAGTGCGTGGTGCATAATACCAGCATGTATATTGGCGGTATTGCTTGCTATTGGTGTCATGATGACTATTCCGCCAAATGGAAGCGTCATAGTGATACTGATAATATTGTTGGTACTTTCTGCTTCTGTAGTAGCATTGTTTCCTGCAAAAGAGAGTTTAATGTTCATGATATTGATAACAGTGGTATTCTTGTTGATTCTGTTCTTTGGTTATTGAGATCGATGTTGAAATATACCTACTAATAGGTATATTGTTACTATCATGATTTATTCTGACCATTCTGTCGATTCTCTAACCCTTAGAAATGTAAGACTCTTGATATTTCTAAGGATTGGAGGTCGGACTAAATGGTCTCTTGAGTTAGTTATGGAATATACCATGCCTATCGGTAGGCATGGTATATACTTTTGTTAACGACTATAGAGAGACAGTTCTGAGGGTTCTGTAACTCTAAGAAATGTAAGGATTAGAATGTTTCTAAGGATTGGGAATCGAGATAATTGGTCTCCTGAGATTGATATTGAGATATAACTACTAATAGGTATATATTTCTGATCATGATTTATTCTGACCAATTCGTCGTTCTATCAACCTTAGGAAACATCAAGAGTCTTACATTTCCTAAGGTTGGAAGTCAGGACAATTTGGACTCTTGAGATAGATATACTTTTATTGGTGACTATAGAGAGACAGTTTTGTGGTTTCTTAACTCTTAGAAATGTGAGACTCTTGATGTTTCTAAGGATTGGATATAGAGAGATTGGACTCTTGAGATCGATGTTGAGATGTGTATAGTAATATAGATATACTTTTGTTAATCATGATTTATTCTGACCAATTCTTCGTTCTATCAACCTTAAGAAATGTAAGGATTAGAATGTTTCTATAGGTTGGGAGTCAGGGTAATTTGGACTCTTGAGATCGATATTGAGATATGTATAGTAATATACTTTTGTTAATGACTATAGAGGCAATTCTAAGGATTCTCTAGCTCTAAGAAATGTAAGACTCTTGATATTTCTAAGGATTGGAAGTCGGACTAAATAGTCTCCTGATGTTGTTATCGAGATATACCTACCGATAGGCATGGTATATACTTTTGTTAATGATCATCGAGAGACAATTCTAAGGGCTCTCTAACTCTAAGAAATGTAAGGATTAGAATGTTTCTAAGGATTGGATCTAGAGAGATTGGACTCTTGAGATCAATGTTGAAATATACCTATTAGCAGGTATATACTTTCTAATCATGATTTATTCTGACCAATTCGAGGGTTCTCTAGCCCTAAGAAATGTAAGGATTAGAATGTTTCTAACGATTGGATCTAGAGAGATTGGTCTCCTGAGATCGATATTGAGATATGTATAGTAATATAGATATACTTTTGTTAATGACCATAGAGAGACAGTTTTGTGGTTTCCTAACTCTAAGAAATGTAAGACTCTTGATATTTCTAAGGATTGGAAGTCGGACTAATTGGCTCTTGATGTCGATATTGAGATGTGTATAGTAATATAGATATACTTTCTAATCATGATTTATTCTGACCATTCCATCGCCATACCAATCCTTAGAAATGTAAGGATTAGAATGTTTCTAAGGATTGGAAGTCAGGTTAAATGGTCTCTTGAGATCGATATTGAGATATGTATAGTAATATGCATATACTTTTGTTAATGACCATAGAGCGACAGTTTTATGGTTTCCTAACTCTAAGAAATGTAAGACTCTTTATATTTCTAGGGATTGGAAGTCAGGTTAAATAGTCTCTTTATATCAATACTGAAATATACCTATTAGTAGGCATATACTTTTGCTAATGACTATAGAGAGACAATTCCATCGTTCTACCAATCCTTAGAAATGTAAGGGCTGGAATGTTTCTAAGGATTGAATCTAGAGAGGTTGGTCTCTTGAGATAAAGATGTAAATATACATACCTTATGTATATACTTTTCAATCACGATCTATTCTGATCATTCCATCACTCTACCAATCCTTAGAAATGTAAGACTCTTGACATGCCTTACGGTAAGGATTGGGAATCGAGATAATTGGTCTCTTGATATCGAGATATTCTTGTTAACAACTATATCATAATATTGCAAGTCTAGAAACTCTCGATCCAATATATATTTCATTGTTCATATCTAATTCGCACTCCATATCAACACAGAATAAATATATCCTTATCACAAAGTAGCAAATGGATGAATATCTGTCCTCTGATAAGTTCATGATATTAATATGTGTGCTAGTAATGCTTCTTGCTATCTGTGTTATAGTAGCAATTCCTAATCCAGAAGAAAATGTCATTGTATCAACAGATAGTACAAAAATGGTAATGCCACAAGAGACAGATGTTCATAAATATTACAACATGTCAGTAAGAAAGACCAAAGATGGGTTTCAAGGTGTTGTTAGACATTGTCATAATACACCATTTGTTGTTATTCCCATTGATTCTAGCATTGAATATGTCAACTTGGATAATGATTGTAACCTCATCTCTTCTTACAACATTGATACTGGTATAGGACCACTTTGTGAATGTAGGGCAATGTATAAAATCTCTTATGCCAATGGACTCGAAGATCCAAAGATATTCATGTTTAACAATGAAGAATGGGTAACTTGCAACATATTAGGCAGTAAAGAGCAATATCATCCTTGTGTCAATGTAGTAGCACTGTTCAAAGTAAGCGATCCCAAGAAGACATTTAGAGTACTAGAATGTCCTCCTAATTGGAATCCTATGCAAAGGCAAAAGAATTGGACATTCTTTCAAGATGGTGATAGAATGCTAGCTGAATATAGTCTTAGTCCTCACACTATTCTTGAAGTAGATCCAGACAGTGGTAAAGTCACTGAGCTAGTTAAACATGAGAAAAAGATTGACTGGGAATATAGATGTAATAGTAATCCTATTCCTATTGTGATGGACGACAAAAAGTATTGGCTAGGAATGGGTCACATTACTGAACTCAGAAATTACAAGCACTTCTTCTATCTCTTTGATTCAGAGTATCCATACAGCATAACACATACAACCAAACCATTCAAGTTGGACAAGTTGGAACGAGTACAGTTTGCAATGGGATTGTCTGAATACAATGATAGATTCTATATAAGTTATGGAGTAGAAGATGATCACAATAGAATCTGTTCCTTCTCGACTGATGAGATCTTTGCAATGCTGAAATATCATTCATACAGTTACAATAAGAAGAGACTGATATTGGATGATTGATTCTATCAGAGAAAATGGATCGTGACGCGTTAGATAGAATTTGTGAATTAGTCAAAGGAGATGCATATATAGATATCAGTGATGGTTATGCCATTACTGATACTCTTAGTGGCAACAACATTGAATATAATGGTTGCATTTTGATAGATAGATATGGACATAATCTTGAAATATTAACAGGTCAACACTTTGAACCAGAGGAAGATAAAATTTACACTTATACTGAATATCATACTACAGGTGTTAATTTTGACCATTTTTCACTCAAGTCTCTTTACAATGATCGCAATTGGAATCAATGTGCAAACATGGATACTCCTGTAAGAATCACTCTTGAAAATCGAAACTTTGACATTGATACATTGAGATATCTATTGTTGACTTACAAGAGTTTAGTTATTCTTCATAGTAATGTTCCTTGTTATATTGATGGACCATTGTTCAAAGGATTAAAGTGCTTTGTGCTATTGAGTAACATTTCATTAGGAAGAGTTGCCGCAGAGTGGTACAATAACCTAATGAGTCAGAAAAGTCTTCCTTGCTATGTCAAGCTAGATTGCAGCCGTGAGATAGCCAACTTTAACCAGGATGATATAGCGAATATAGACATTTTTGCAACAGGTGACATTACAATTAACAATGCATTGACCTATCAGGATAATTTGGATCTGTTGAATGTTGATGATACTTTGAGCCTATCATTGTGTAATTATAATCTCCCATTGCTTCCATCAACGTTGAAGAGACTGAACATCAAGTTAATGAAGTACAACAATTTTACTATATCTGACCTGAATGAATTGCAATTCTTGAAAATCAGAGGTGGTACTAATGCAATTGTAACGCTCAAGAATCTACCTGCATTGAGAGAACTAGAACTATATGGAGAATGTGATATATACATTAATTCAGAGATTACTGATCGACTAAGCAGATTGCATGTCAAAGGTAGAACATTCGAGGGAATACCATTGCCTGGGCTAGATAAACTAAGTGGAGACATTACCTCCAATCTATTGTGGAATGCTAGTAATGTTAGAGAAGTAGTTAGCACCGACTGGAGAGTATTGTCAGAGTGGCATATTCCTTCAAGCATAGAGATATTGTTATACAAGTCAGAAAACTTTGATGGTAATGCTAAAGAAATGGTAGCAAACTTTGATAATATTGTAAAGTTGCCAAATCTCAAGAAGGTTACATTTATTGTTGATCTTGATTATCCTCTTGATCCTATGAGCTATATGGAAGATGTTGTGTTTGATGCCTTGTTTCATTATAACGGCAACATGTATACTGTTAGTGAGCTTTCTGACGACAGGCAAGAATTTTATGAGCTCAATGCACTGATTCAAGAGCACAATTATCTTGTCAAGAGAAGGAGCATGACTCTTGAGAGACTGTCAAGATATGATTAGTAATAGTGGTGGAGGTAAGGCAAGCGATGAAGCCACTTACTTTACCTGTTGTGCGTCGGAGCACTGACCCTGACCCAGAACCTGAGAAAGAACCAGAACAAGTTGTTACTCCAGTTGAAAGAAAGTTTACTCAAGATTATGAGTACTTTTACAAGGCTAAACAGAAGATTCATTATGGATCGAGAGAGCCCTGGAAGTGCTTTTGTGGTGCCAATATCAAGATTACAAAACATCGAATTAGTAAGCGTATCATTAGTGTTTGTTCGCTGAGTAACAATCCTATAAAGTATTGCCCTCGACTTAGATATTGTGTCATATTGAGAAAGAGGATTCAACCTGCACTTGTATGAGTTGAGTTATATTGAGCTAATTATTGAGATATACCTACTAATAGGTATATACTTTTAATCATGATTTATTCTGACTGTTCTGCCGGCTCTCTAGCTCTTAGAAATGTAAGGCTCTGAATGTTTCTAAGAGTTAGAACTCTAACTAATTGGTCTCCTGAGTTAGTTATGGAATATGCATAATAGTATGTATATACTTCTGATAATGATTTATTCTGACTGTTCTGTCGGCTCTCTAATCCTAAGAAATGTAAGACCCTGTATTTTTCTTAGAGTTGGAAGTCAGGATAATTGGCCTCTTGAGATCGATATAGAGATATACCTAACATGCCTTACGGTAGGTATATACTTCTTATTCATGATAGAAATCGTTATTCTATCGATCTATCAACTCTAAGAAATGTTAGTCTCTGTATGTTTCTAAGGATTGAAAGTCTGACTAATTGGTCTCGCGAGTTAGTTATGATATATACCTATTAGTAGGTATATACTTCTTACTTATAATAGAAATCGAGACTGTTCTGTCTGTTCTCTAACCTTAAGAAATGTAAGTCTCTTGATGTTTCTAAGGATCAAAGTTCTGACTGGCTGTTCTCTTGGGTTGTGTGGTGAGATATACCTAATAATAGGTATATACTTTTAATCATGATTTATTATGACTGTTCTGTCGGTTCTCTGACCTTAAGAAATGTAAGTCTCTTGATGTTTCTAAGGATCAGAGTTCTGACTAGCTATTCTCTTGAGTTATGTAATGAGATATACCTATTATTAGGTATATACTTTTAATCATGATTTATTATGACTGTTCTGTCGATTCTTCAACTCTAAGAAATGTAAGACTCTGTATGTTTTCTAGAGCTAGAGTTTTGGCCAACTATTCTCTTGAGTTATGTAATGAGATATACATACTATTATGTATATACTTCTTGACAATGTTGGAAATCAACATTCTATCGATCTATCAGCTCTAAGAAATGTACCGATAGGCATATGTATGTTTCTAAGGATTGAAAGTCAGGATAATTGGTCCCTTGAGTTAGTTATAGTATATACCTATTAGTAAGTATATACTTTTGATAGTGATTTATTCTGACCATTCTATCGATCTATCAACTCTAAGAAATGTACCGATAGGCATATGTATGTTTCTAAGGATTGGAAGTCTGGTTGATTGGTCTAATTTGGATAATTATGGAATATACATAATATGTATATACTTTTGATAGTGATTTATTCTGACCATTTTGGCATCGATATACCTATTAGTAAGTATATATTTCTAATCATGATTTATTCTGACCATTCTATCGATCTATCAACTCTAAGAAATGCAAGACTCTGTATGTTTCTAAGGATTGGAAGTCTGGTTGATTGGTCTAATTTGGATAATTATGGAATATACATAATATGTATATACTTCTTGTCCATAATAGAAATTGGGATTGTTCTGTCTATTCCCAACCTTAAGAAATGTACCGATAGGCATATGTATGTTTCTAAGGATTGAAAGTCTGATTGGCTGATCTCTTGAGTTCAATATAACGATATACATACTAATATGCATATACTTCTTCCTCATGATTTATTCTGACCATTCTGTCGATTCTCTAGCTCTACCTTAAGAAATGTAAGATTCTTAATGTTTCTAAAGATTGGAAAGTCAGAACAGCCAGTCCTAAGAAGTCAACCTTCACAAAACATCACAAACATTGATATCGCTACCCACAAAATTCATGTCTATGTATGTACCTATACTAATATATTGAAATCCCTGCAAATTAAATTCTCTCTGACTGTCCTGAAACATTGTAAGACCGTTGTCTGAAGGTAAATGAAGCCTGATCTGACCATTTTGTATTTATTACTTTATTACTTGATTTTGTAGCAATAAGTGGTAAATGCAATTAGGGCAAAACACGTGAAAACACGCGAAATTGGACCTTGTGAGTAGTAAGTCATGACTTTCTTCAGATGCATTCGAGCGTCTACATTGAATGACATTAAAGAAGTTAATTTCAAACATTATTCCTTTCATCGTATTGAAACGTTGGATATAACGATTCTATCATGTTGCCAATGGATTCAACATGGCATGAATTTATGAATATCCATAAATATAGTGATATTTTGAAAGTCATAAATTGTGATCAGCATTGATCGAATTGGTAATTTTGTTTCATGTTTAGTCATAGTTATATGGACTATTAATCGATTCATTAATCTCGTCAGATTTAGAGTCCATCAAGTCGATGAGTAAAATTAATCGGCCAATACTTGTCGATATGGACTAGAAAGACAAGTTTGTAAATATACATATAGTATGTATATATTCTTATAAAGAATTAGAATTGGATTCTATTCTGTCAGGCTTCCAACTCTAGAAAATGTTATAGACTCTACATTTCTAAGGGTTGAGAATCCAAGGAATCGTTCTATTTGGTTCATTAACAAGAATGCATATATTGTATATGTATTTCTAATATCAATACTTTTTAGTTAGATTTAGGTTCTCAATCCTTGGAAACATTGAAAGTCTTACATTTCTAAGGATTGAGAATCCAAGGAATCGTTCTATTTAGTTCATAATTAGAAATATACATGCTTTACGGTATATATTATCGAGATTGTTAATTTGGTCAAAGTACTGATGTTAGAAATACATATAAATTATATGCATTCTTACTGATGACACAAATAGAACGATTCTGTCGGTTTATCAACTCTAAGAAATGTAAGACTCTTGACATGCCTTACCGTAAGGCATGGATTGGAAATTGGCCGAAGGTAAGGATGAATCATGAACATATACCTACTAGTATGTATATTTACAATCTTGTCTTTCTAGTCTATATCGACAAGTATTGGCCGATTAAATTTACTCATCGACCTGATGGACTCTAAATCTGATGAGATTGATAAATCGATTAAATCACTGTATATCTGTACATTTATTCAAACAAAAATTCCCAATTCGACCAATGCTGGCAACAATTTAGCAATTTCAATATTTCATTATATTTATGGACATTTCTAATTTGTCTCAATATGAGTACCATTACAAACATGATGAAATTACTTGTTCAATTATTTAATACAAATATAGATCATTACAACCAACAATGATTCTTCAATGTCATTCAATGTAGTCATCTGAATGACATTGAAGAATCCGATGATCTACTACTCATGAGGTCCAATTTCGAGTGTTTTCACGTGTTTTTGCATATTTTGTATTTACCTACTTTGGTATTAAATTAAGTATCAAAGTGACATTTATAACAATTGCTAAATCAGGCCTTATTGACGTTCAATGACGGTCCAGACAATATGTTGGCTCGATCAGACCAAAATTAAAATCATGATATTTCAATATAATTATATACATTTATGTTTTTGATTGTTTGACTTGCTTGTAATTAGTGAGAATGTTCTTGTTACAAGGCATATTCTTTTGATCGATTTGTTGAGATTACTTTTCTTGGTTCTCTAACTCTAAGAAACATCAAGAGTCTTACATTTCTAAGAGTTGATAGGCTAAGAAATGGGTCTTGTTTGGATCATTAGAATGAATACATATAAATTATATGTATTGTTATTAGAATGATTATAGCTGTTACATTTCTAGATTCTCTAACTCTAAGAAATGTAAGGATCTGTATGTTTCTAAGGACTGATGGACCAAGGAATTGGTCTTATTTGGATTTGTTAGAAAGAATACATATAGTTTATATGCATTGTTGTTAGGATGATTATGGTTGTTACTTTTTTGGGTTCTCTAACTCTTAGAAATGTAAGGATTATGAATATTCTAAGGATTGGATATCTGACTAATTGGTTCCCTAATGTTTAGTATCGTTATGTGCCTTGTAATAGATGCATTGTTGTTAGGATGATTATGGTTGTTACTTTTTTGGGTTCTCTAACTCTTAGAAATGTAAGACTCTTGATGGTCTTACGGTAAGGACTGATAGGTCGTTGGATTGGTCTTATTTGGTTCGCTGATAAGAATACATAAATTATATTTATTATTGAGATTGATATCTTGATATTACTTTTCTGGCTTCTCTAGCTCTAGGAAATGTAAGATCCTGTATATTTCTAAGGATTGGTAATCTCAAGAAAGCAACATTAGAATGTCTGACTCGATAATGTACATAAGCTATATACATTCATTCTAACGATCCAAATAAGACCAATCCAGCGACTTCCCATCCTTAGAAACATACAGATCCTTACATTTCTAAGAGCTGACAGATAGACTAAATCAACATTAGAATGTCTGACTCGATAATGTACATAAGCTATATACATTCATTCTAACGATCCAATTAAGACCAATTCCTCAGTCTGTCAACTCTTAGAAACATACAGATCCTTACATTTCTTAGAGTTAGAGAAGCCATGAAAGTAACATCAGAATATCGATCTCGATAATGTATATAAGTTATATGTATTCTTTCCAACGATCCAATTAAGACCAATTCCTCAGTCTGTCAACTCTTAGAAACATACAGATCCTTACATTTCCTAGAGCTAGAGAAGCCAGAAAAGTAACGCCATAATATCGATCTCAATAATATACATAACTATATGTATTCACTCTAACGATCCAATTAAGATCGATTCCTCATTCTACCAATCCTTAGAAACATACAGATCCTTACATTTTTAAGAGTTAGAGAACCCATGAAAATAACATCAGAATGTCTATCTCAATAATACATATAAACTATATACATTTATCTTAATGATCCGAATAAGACCAATCTAACGACTTACCAATCCTTAGAAACATACAGATCCTTACATTTCTTAGAGTTAGAGAAGCCATGAAAGTAACATCAGAATATCGATCTCGATAATACATATAAACTATATACATTTATCTTAATGATCCAATTAAGTTCGATTCCTCATTCTACCAATCCCTAGAAACATCAAGAGTCTTACATTTCTAAGAGTTAGAGAACCCAGAAAAGTAATGACCATAATCATTCTAACAATAATATATAAACTATATACATTCTTTCTAACGATCCAAATAAGACCAATTCCTCGATCTGCCAATCCCTAGAAACATCAAGAGTCTTACATTTCTAAGAGTTAGAGAACCCAAGGTAACAACCATGATAACAATAATATACATAGCCTATGTATATTTACAATCTCGACTTTCTCTTTGGAAAACCAATCACTGTTGTAAGTCCTGGTTCTTGGAATTCTACCTCTGGATAGTCTTCTGGTTTAACGCTACCGTTCACGGTAATCTTTCTTATCGTTGGTCTCGCTTTCAGAATGTCAGGAATGTTATACAACTTGTAACTACTTATGTCATCTACCAATAATACTTCTAACGAGTCAGGCAACTTATCTACATCGATATACAACTTTTCAACATGCAGGTACTTTAGTCCAGCAAGATTCATTGCACCAAAATACGACCAAGATGTATAACTCTCAATATTCTTCATCTTTGTTGCTAAGCTCATTGACATTTCACCATTGCCATATCCAGTGAATGTAGTTATTCCATCCAACAAGTCGGATTGGTATCTCAACTCTCCAGCTCGTAATGTTAATTCTCGAAGCTTAGGTGTTTCATATAACACTGCTCTCGAGCCTGTAATCAATGACAGTATCTCAAGATCAGGTAATATTCCTACAACGCAAAGATCATTACATATTGCAGCAATGTTCAACTTTACCAAACTCACAGGAAACAAAGGAAAGTCATGATCGTGAGTGTGCTTCATTTCTAGCTCTTTGCATCTACAATACCCAATGTCAGGATTAGAATGGATATCTTGATGCAACACCAATTTCTCTGACCTTATCGATTCGAAGCCTTCTTTGTCTAGATTAATATTCTTCAATACTATTTGCTCAGCGTTGCAATGTTCAAACAATGGACCAACAAGACTCATTAATCGTCCAGTCATGTTACTAATCTTTAACACTTTGGTACATTTTGCTGCTTGACTGGCAATATAATTAATATCAACTCTATCATATATAACAATATCAATGTTATCTTTCTTTTCATCATTACTAATCACAATAGGACTATATCTATGAATAAAGTTTCTCAAGTTCCTTCTCTTTACAATATTCTTATCCAATTCATTGAGTTTATTCCATTCCAGAAACTTGTGAATATTGACAGCACCTTCATTGGAATCGAATAATATTATTTCTTTACCATCACATCTGTATACAAATTTATTGGTATCCCATTGTCTCGATATGTATGGAACGCAAGTAATGCCATATCCAAAATCATTCATAAAAGTAAGATCAAAGATGGAATACTTTGACCTCAGTAGCTTGTCCATCTTTATTAATCGATGGAATATATTCAGGATACAGGTCACTTCATCTTTCTAGCTTTCTCGTTATGTGCTTCAATATATGGATATTTACCTACAATGTCAAGAAACTCTACCATTGGATAACGATCAATGTTAACATTTAGAACACTATCATTAAATGTAATTTGTCGTAACTTGGGAGCAATATCAAGAATGTCAGCAATGTCATATTCGTAATCAGCAATAAATGTTCTTAATTTGGGAGGAAGTACACTTGGTATCTTTCTGACTCGTTTCACTTCTAGTGTCGTTACATTACCCATATAGTGCGACAATCTTGGGTCGAATTCTACTGTCTTGTACACAGAAATATTAGTACATCTCTCTAGTAGATTAACCAAAAAGGAATTATATCTTCCTGATTCGAGTTCAGTCAGGTTGTCAAGAATATCATCTTCTGCATACAATTTTGTGCTATCAATCTTTAGTGATCTCAACTTTGGCAGATCGAATAGAATTAGCTCATTAACATTGCTAATGCTCAACCTTGTGAGTCTAGGCAGAATAGCAACAGTGCAAATTCCAGGAACATTGCTAATCTCTAGAGATTCAACAGTGATTGGAAATGGAGAGAAGCTCATTGCATTGCTTGCTATCACCAGCTTCTTACATTTTGAATATGTAACATATGGATTGCTAGAACCTGATAGAACAATCTCTTCAACTCTGATAGATTCGAAACCTGACTTGTCCAAATTAATACCATTCAAGGTAATACTTTCTGCCTTGCAATGTTTAAACAATGGTCCAAATATTCTCACCGAATGTCCAGTTTTATTCTCTATTTCAATACTCCCAGTAACAAGAGATGCAATGTGTGCAACAGCTTGAATATCAAAGTCTTTGGTGATTGAGATGTCTCCTGAGCTATAACTTCCTCTGCTTGGTAGATTACTAACATTCTCTCGATCCAATCTTACCACCAGACCAGACAAGTCTCTTCCATATCTAATCTTTGGATTGTAGTGATATACATTATCGTTGGTATCATTGATAACAATATCTCTTTGCAACTTACCAAGATCATTCAACTTGAGAAATAGTCTTATATTGCTAGCATTCTTGTTAGAATCAAAGAGTTTTATTCTCTTGTATTTCAGACTATGCATTTTCTCTCTTGATTCTAGCACTGTAATACCATCTCCATATTCATCCATGCATGTAAGATCAAAGTCATGATATCTTGATTTTAGCAGCTGATCCATTTATATTATTCCAAAGAATAATATCTCTTTTGTATATTATTCCAAAGAATAATATCTCATCCACTTGCATCACCCAACATAATGTTAGGACCATATTTCCATCCAGTTCTTTCGAATGGATATCCTATAGGATTGCATATAAATCTATCTTTAACCAGAGCTTTATGCAGATGACCACATGCCCACAATACAACATTATCAGTGAATAAATGACTTAGATCAGTGGTGCTGTATCTTATCTTGTTGTTCAGAGGATGATGATGGGTCATTACCACTGTAGGAAGAGTAGAATTGGTTATAACATTATTGAGATACTCTACTTCCTCTTTGTGCAACTTTGAACAAGTCTCATGAGCATAATTGCTTATGCAGTGATAGTCATTAAATATCTCTTCTGCATCCAAGTCTGATTCATACCAAAGAGTAGCTCCAACAAAGAGATAACCCCGATATTCGTAACTTGCCTTATCTAGTAATACAACTCCTGTCTTATCAGCCAAATCTCTCAGTTTCTCCTTTGACTCTTCATAGGATACCAAATCTTTTCTATAACTCTTTTTACTATAGTATTCATGATTGCCTGGAACTAGAAAGACCTTGTTATACTTTTGCACTGCTTCGGTCAGGAATAATGCATAAGCCTTGTGAGAATAGTTTACAGATGATATGTCACCACACAAGAGTAGTACATCTCCTCCTTCTACTAACAGATTCTTATCCCACTTACCTTTATTGTGTTCAATGTGTATATCACTATATACTGTTAATGATAGGGCAGGCAACATTTAATATTACTTGATCAAGTAATATAACTATTCAGTCAATGAACTCAATGTCATTGTTCTGTTTCTCGCTCTTGCATTATGTATTTCAGTATTCTTATCTATTTTAGATGTAAAGTAAGGTAAGAATTCAACATTAGGAAATTGCTTGATAATATCAATATCATTCAAGTCGCTAGTAACTCTTTTGATGCTTGGTCTTGCTTTTAAAATTGCTTCAATGGTAGAAGGTTCTTCATAAGGCAATTCAATACTTTCCAAATCTTGAGAGAGATTATCTACTGATGTCCTTATTTCAACTGCACTTAAATGTTTCAACTGTTGCGATATAATTGCTTGCTCTTTTGTATATATTCCAACAGAATAACTCTGTATATTGCTCATAATTTCTAACAATCTAATGTTAAATCTATTACTATTGTCAGAGCTTAAAGAAGATATGCCTTTAGCAATATCTTCTTAAATATATAATTTCTTAGTATCTAGAGAGAGATAATCTAGATTATGAAGTTCATTAAGTATCAATACAGCTGATTCATTGACAGCAAGTTTCTTTAAAAATGGAAGTTCAGCTACTACACAAGTACCGATAAGAGATTCTTTAAAAATTAGACTTTCTAACATTACAGGAAATGGAGGAAAGTTTATTTCAGTGCAATGTTTGAATTTTAGATGCTTACAAGTGCAATAAGATAGGTAAGGATTAGAACCAAAGGATGAATATTCATCATGAATCACAAGTTTTTCAACATTGACAGAAGAACATCCCATCTTATCCGTATAAATACCTCTGAGTGTTAATTTTCTAGCATTACAATGTTGAAATATAGGACCATTGATTTTCATTGATCTAGTTCCAATTAAACCATAAATATATAGTTTATTCCTTGCAAAAGATGAAATATGCAATAGCATTTGCAATATTGTTATGCAATTGGATATCCATTTTAATATAAATACCTACATATTCATATTTCTTTCCATCTGTTAGATACTCTGCAATATCTTCATCTGTTTGTAATTCAGTATTATCAATGACAATTTCAAAGTGAGTTAATAGATATTCTGGCGATACTGTTTCTGAGGTATAGTAGATGTTGAAATCAACAAAAGGCCCATCTTCTTGAATTTCCTCATCTGTTATAATGTTGTGTAATTCAAGGAATTTTCTTATATTGGATCCATTGTCATTGGAATCGAATAATGTTATATAAGGATCATCATGCCTAGTATTATTAGAGTAATCAGAGTCAACAGAAGCATTATCATCATCATGATAGAATCCTAGTTGATATGGAAATTCTATCTGATCATCATCCATTCCAACTATGCCTTCTCCATATTCATTCATGTAAGTGAGGTCAAAGTAAATGTAACCAGAAGATTCCAATAGATCCATTTTTGTTAGAGAATATTACTTGTCAAGTAATATCGTTATTCAACTTATTCAGTCAATGTTGCATTCTTGTTTCTCGTTCTTCTATTATGTTTCTTGATATATTCATCATTGGAAATAGTTAGATGCGAAAATTCGACGTTGGGAAACTCTTCAATAACATTATCAGGTATTCTCCTAGTAACTATGATCTTCTTAATGTTAGGATTTGCTCTTAATATCACTGCAATATCAGCATTTCTAGCAACACCAAGAGTTTCAAGGTTTTGAGGAAGATTATCTGTTTCTAGATATGATGTATTAAGATATTCCAATTGTTGACTTACTTTAGAATCAGCATCTGTATATTTACGAGTTTCATATCTAGTAATATTGGGCATAGCTTTTAATAATCCAACAGCATACTTGTCATTCTCTCCGTGGTAAGACAATACAGATATACCGTTTCCAACATCTTCTTGAATATACATTTTATTAGCATCTATATTGATATATTGCAAGTCATGAAGTTCGTAAAGAACTACAACACTGACCCTATCTACATATGCCTTTTGCAAGAATGGAAGATATGCTATAATCATTGTGCCAATATTGGAAAGTCTAATATCCAATGATTCTATTGTATAAGGCAATGGAGGGAATGTAACTGTATTATCATCATATATATGCAAGTGTTTGCATTTACAATTACCTAAATAAGGATTGCTTATTCTATTCGATGTTAACTTGAGAGTTTCAACATTGATTGAAGAACAACCTGCTTCATCTAGGGCAATTCCTGTCAAAGATAATTCCTTGACATTACAATGTTCAAACATTGGACCAATGAATTTCAAAGGAACAAAGTATTCATTCACTATCACTAGATGTTCTTGTGCAAATGAAGAAATGAATGCAATGTTATCTGCATCAATATCTCTCAATAAAATATCGCTTCTATAGAATTCAATGCGTATATTGTTATATTTCTTTCCTTTTACCAAATATTTGTCAACATTATCTGCCGTCATTACTGTTCTGTCGACAGTAACATTTAAATAATGATGAATATTATGCTTATTTAGCTTGGGAGAATTGTAAATAGCATAATAATTCATGAAATGGTTAAACTTTTCAATCTTACCTTCCGGTTTAATATTATGTAACGTGAGGAAAGCACTTATGTTAGAACCATTCAGATCATGATCGTACAATACCATATCATTATCAAGAGTAAGAGAAGCTGTAAAAGATTCTCTAGCTTGATCAAATCCAATGATACCTTCTCCATATTCATTCATATAGGTAAGATTAAAGTTTGTGTAGCCACTCGAGATTAGCTGGTCCATTTTTGTTAGAGAATATTATTCGATCGAATAATTTTGTTTGTATCAAGTTATTCAACTTATTCAGCCAATGATTCCAATGTCATTGTTCTATTTCTCGCTCTTCTGTTATGAGCTTTAATTTCATCATTTAATGGCCGGTAACCCGTATTATCAGACAAGAATACCACATTTGGAAATTCATCATTGATAGTATTAGCGTCAAGCGAATAATCCCATCCTGTTTCTTTAATGTTTGGTCTTTCTCTCAATATTGAAGGAATGTTGATATAACCAAGATTTCTAGGAATGAACCTTTCCAAGTGTTCAGGAAGTTTATCTATAGGTGCTGTCATACTATATGTTTCTAATGATTTTAATTGTGGAGTTAATTCAGCATCAGCCTCTGTGTATATAATAGTTCTATAATTTTGGATATTAGGCATAGCTTCCAGCAGACCAGTGGCAAAATTATCATCTGCCTTATCATAGGTAAGTGTTGATATACCTTTAGCAATATCTTCCTGAATGTACAATTTCTCAGTTTTTATATTGAAATCGATTAAATCGAGAAGTTCATAGAGTATCACAGTGTCTGCTTTATCTATTATGAGTTTCTGTAGGTATGGAAGATATGCTACAGTTAATATATCAACACTACTATTTACAATCTCAAGAGATTCTAACATTTCAGGAAATGGAGGAAAATTTATGCAGTTAATTCCAGCAATCGCTAAATGTTTGCACTTACAATAGGATAAATATGGATTAGGAATCTCGCCATGCAATGAAGTTAACCTGAGAGTATCAACATTGATGGAAGAACATCCTACTTTATCTAGTGAAATATCCGACAAAAATATTTTTTCTGCTTTACAATGCTCAAACATTGCGCCATTGAATATTAAAGGTTGATCATAAATTCTACTAGTTAGTTCAAAATAACCTTTAGCAAAGGAAGCAACAAATGCAATGGCATTAGGATTAATTCTACTTAGGAGAGTATCCCTTGGAATAATAACATGTATTTTATTGTACTTCTTACCTTTAACTAGATAGTTTCTAATTTCTTCTGCATTTAACATCTTCTGATCTATAACAATGGTTAAATGTTTCTCAATAGTAGCCCAATTAGCTCTAGGAGTGCTGTAATAAACATTGAAATTCTTAAATGGACGATGATATTTTGCTATTCTTTGATGCGTAATAATACCACGCAATTTTAGATACTGATCTATCTTGGAACCATCCTCAGTAGAATCCATCAAAAATGTACCATCATCGAGAGTTAGAGAAAATCTCATTCCTCGGGAATGAGCCCCAGATATTTCAATAATACCTTCTCCATATTCATTCATGTATGTTAGATCAAAAGATCTTACTCTAAAATTGTCATGTTGTAGCTGGTCCATTTACTTTACTTGGAATATTATTGCATATTATTCCAAGTAAAGTAAATGGACCTATTACTATCTTCTAGTTACAATGAGTTCGATCTTACATTTATGGATGAGTATGGAGATGGCATCATTGTTAGAGAAGACAATAAAGAAGATAGAGATATTTACACTCTAAGATACAAGCACATTAGACTATTCGATTCCAACAAGAAGGCTACCAATATAAGAAGATTTCTCGAGTTGAATAATCTCTCTAACCTGCAGAAGCACATTTCATTCATCAAGGCGGCGCACAACGATGACACAAGAAACAGAGATTTTACATATCATTACAATCCAAAGGCAAAAATAAAAGATTTCAACAGACAGGCATTGATCGATTATTCTCTTCTAACTATAACTTTGGATGGAGAAATTATATACAACGACATTGATTATCTATTCTCTGGAAAGAGGTATCGCAAAGGAGAGATATTCTTTAGTGATAATTTGTACTTTCGCACAGATAACAATATAAAAGTCATTGCTCACATTATTTCGCTCATTGATGAAGACATTACGCTAACGTGTGAGAGTTCTCAGATTGCAAGAATAACTGGACCAATATTTCAAGGAAGAAAGTTTAGAAATGTCACTCTGGGCAATATCAACTTGGATCGATCAGCATTCGAGTCTTTCACTGCTGATAAAGTTACCTTGATAGGACTAGCCAATCCATATGTAAGCTATTGTAAATGTAAGGAATTGTACATTGACAGTCATAGCATGTCATTCTCGCCATTTCCATTTGAATTGGAATCATTAACTGTAAAGAATGGTGCAGGAATTTGTATAATTGCTGATTTACCTTACTTGAGATATCTGTCTGTTCAAGACATGAATGAAGTTACTTTGTATGGACTTCCTTCCCTCAAAATGCTAGGAATAAATGAAACTAGACTTTACTCTGAAGAGAGTATTCTTGATAATTTAACAGGATTAGAATCGAATAAATATAGTACCTTCCTGATTAATTTGTTAGAAGCATGTCCAAATGTCATTAGCTACAAGACGAGAGAATTCTCAGGCAGGTTAGCTAGATATATGGATAATATAACAACTCTTGAAGTTCATGATATGCGCAATAATCCAACCATGATTCCCAGAAATGTAAAGACTCTGATTATTACAAATCCTATATACGACAGAACTGACATTCCTAGCTTTCTTGAAGAGAATCCTAACATACGACAAATTACATACAACAGAAGCATTGTTGACTTTGATGATTTTGATAGAAGATTTCCAAATGTTGAAATATTACACAAAAGAGGGAGAAATTCAGAACTTGATGAAAAGATTGAGAGTCATAATGAGAGAGTGAGAAGATAGATCATGTTTTGTAATGAAATATCATTGTTCCATTTTGTCTCGGCAGACCAGAAAACATTGTGATCGCGTCAGTAAAGGTCGATTTGTCAGAATCTGTAAACTCGATTATTGATAGTAAATGTATGTTAAAGTTGGTAAATAAAAATGGCCAGAAACACGTGAAAACACTCGAAATGGCGTGTTGTGGGTACTAACACGGTAGATTTTTCAAGTGTCATAATGAATATAATTAAAGAAACATCATGACAGTTCAATGTTAACATTATATAGGAAATTTCATGATCGCAGGAAAAGTCTATTTTTCTTGGTTTCTCAACTCTAAGAAATGTAATGTTTCTATAGGCTGAAAGTCTGACCAAATGTGCTCAGGAAGATCGAGATAGAGATATACATATGTATATAATTGGTACAGATGTTAGAAAGAGTCTATTCTGTCGATTCTCTAACTCTAAGAAATGTACCGATAGGCATGTTGATGTTTCTATAAGTCAGGGAAAGGACAGGAATGTTCCTATTTATCATCATTAGCAATTATATACATATCTTATGTATATTTCAATATCGATCTCAAGAGTCCAGTTAGTCAGATTTTTCAGCTCTAAGAAATGTACCGATAGGCATATTAATGTTTCTATAGATCAGAGAACCAACAGAATAGACTCTTTCTATCATTAATAAGAAACATATATAACAGTATGTATATTTCAATATCGATCTCAAGAGACCAAATCATCGCTTTATCAACCCTTAGAAACATCAACATGCCTATCGGTACATTTCTCAGAGTTAGAGAATCGACAGAACAGTCTCTTTCCATCATATACATATGTATATCATTATTCATTAATATCGTAAACAACAGCTTCCTCTCCAGCATCGCTCCAGTCTCTAACATATATAGGAGAAGCTACCAATCCTTGCATTCTACCCTTCTTCTTCTTGCTGCTATAGTCAGCAGAAAAGAAGTCAACAGGAATTACATTACTAGGATCAATATCAGGAGGAAGTATACCAATCTCCTTGTATACATTGGCAACCAGTTCAGAGCAGAATTGCCAACCAGCAGGACCTTCAGACAAAACTTCTATTCCAAACTTTCTCATTGTCTTGATAATCTTTTTGCAAATCATGTCTCTGCAATATCTCAATGGTCTCAACACTGGATACATTGATGACAGTAATGCAATAGGATCGAGTTCGTAGCTTCTACCTTCATAAGAATTAAAGAATTCTGTAAATGTCTTGGCCAATAGTTTCCTATTATTCACTACATTGTAAGGGTTATTCAACAATGGACACCATGCAACTTTGGTCTTCTGACTAGTGATATAAGCTGGTATTACCTTCTTGAGATTTCTGAGTTGGACACCAAAGCAACCTTTACCAGTAGTCACGTCAGGAACTTCTTGAATCAATCCAATTATACCGTGACTCATAGTAGATTCAAAGACGTAAATCTCTCCTTCCTTGACTCTAAGCTTTCTCCTTGTTGTAATGCTAGTTATATTATCGTCGTCGTCAGCAACTTCATCAGCAGTCAGCTCAATCTTCTTATCCTTGTAGTAATGAGTCAAAATATCAGAAGTAACTACCATTCCAACATGAGTAAAGTCACCAACCCCGAGTTCATTCTTTTCGAGCAATGATATAATGTCAGACACTACTTCGCCACCACGAAATGCAATAAGATCAAAGGGTTGAACCTTATCTTTAATGTCCTCCCAATACGCAAGATTGAGTTTGTCTAGTTCCATTTATATATTGCAGTAAAATTGCAATGGATATTATCTGTGCTGTTTCTGAGAATGGAGTAATTGGTTCAGAAGGTAAGCTACCTTGGTATATACCAGAAGATCTCAAGTGGTTCAAGAATATAACTGTCAACAGAACAGTTGTAATGGGCAGAAATACATGGGAATCTATTGGCCTACTCCCAAATAGGAGAAATGTGGTCATTACTTCTGTTCCAATCGATGGAGTTACTACCTACAAGTCACTACAAGAATGTGCATACAGCGAGAGCGACATTATCGTGATTGGTGGAGCAAGATTGTTTGAAGAAGCAATGCATTCAGTTGATAAAGTCTAACTAGAATTCACAAGTGTGTGAATGGTGACACCTTCTTTGAACCTAATCTATCCGGAAAAGAGTGCATCTACAGTAGACAAGGAGATGGATATACCTTTTACATTTATCAGTAGCACAAGTAAATATATACATTGAAAAATGTACATTATCACAGACTGTCCTCATCCTGGTCAATCGAATAAGACACTAGTGATCTATTCTTTTTTAATACTCTTGTATTGTGAAGTTCTTGTTTTTCTTTACTCTCCTTATCCAGAGACGTAATAGATATGGTAGTTGTTGGATATAATGAATAGTCAAAGGCTTTGTCTATTGGATTAAATATACAATAAAAGCTACTTGCTGTTTTCATCCAGTCAAGTAATGGTTTTATATACTTTTTCTCCTTTGGCATTATTGTTGATGTTCCAAATTCAATGAGATTCTTGTTACTGCTTAGAATGTACAATAGTATATCCATTTCATCGTTGGATAACATGCCATACCTCGATACAACTAGAGTCTCTATATTCTGATAGTAATATACAGATTGTAGCCTTCCTATCTCAATAGATTTTAATGATACCATTTTATCAATAGGAATATAGGTAAAGAATGATTCATCAGTGGTAGATAGAGTTGTGACTGTTTGATAACCATTGACAAATTCGAATTTGTGAATATCGTATATATTAAGAGTATCAAGTTTAACAATATCAAGATGTACATTGCTATTGTGATGCTTCATGATATATAGAAATTCAATGGAATCACTCTTGATCCTAATATTTTGTGCAAGTAAGTGTAATTCTTTGATATTCCACCCAGTCACATCAATGGCATTGTTACTAGCTAATGAAACTGTATTGACATTCAAGTTGCTATTTAATTGTATGTCTTTTGCTCTAATACAAATACTGTCATAGCATTCATTGTCGTGAATGATGAACGGAACGAAAGTAACATCTTGACTAGTATTAATATCAATAAATCCAAATGGTGACACTCTAATATTATCAGTGCCAGTGGAATGTTCTGATATTACACCATAACTCTCAATGTTGTAATGATTAAGATTAATAGATAGATCAACATGAATTAACTCAAGCTGATAAGTAGTTATATCACCATTCAGAGTGAGACTTACCTTTCGATTATGCCTTCCAGTTGATTTGATGATAATCTTATTAAACTTGTTGTACCTTTGAAAGAATTCAGAGATATCACAGTGCCTGCTGATTAGTATTTCACAACAGGTAGAATAATCATGCAATTTTATATATACATCCTCATCTTGGTAATGAAATATATCATTGCAAAGAGAGAATGCATAATCCATTTACAATAACGCAATAAATGTAGGTAAACTACCTATATGATGCAATAATCAAGCAATGTCCTTCTTTTGGCATTTACTCTCTTGTTGTGTTGAGTTTCTCGACTTGAGACAACTTTTCTTTGCATGTTATACACTATGCGAGTAGTTGGATACAAATTGTAATCAAGACAGATATCTCCAGCATATCCAAATAGCTCAGCATCTCTTATCCAAGGTAACAATAAGTCAAGATTCCGTTCTGTTAGCTTCTTTCTAATGATGAGACTCTTGAGATTTTTATTTTCATTAATTATATTCATAATAATGGACATTTCATCATTACTTACATATGCAGACTTATCACTGTAAATAAATAATGTCAACTTTTGAATGTTTTGATACCAATAGCTATTGGTAATTTTGTCAATCTTGATATTTTCAAGGCAAGGCATTGACTCTATTGGTATCAAAGAAAAGAATGATTCATTAGGAATATGTAACTCAATCAGTCGATCGTATCCACTCTTGAGTTCTATTGATCCAAACAGACTCAATGATTTAATATTTGGAATATCAAGAATTCCACTTGTTGCTGTAATACTTAATGATTCAAGCGATTCGCTCTTTATATCAACATCTGAAGCATTCACAATCAACAATCTCACTTTATCATTATCAATGTGTACATTAGTTGCATTGACATGAATATCTACTATTGTACCAATAGACTCAGGAAAAGCTACATAACTTGCAGCTTCTACTACTATTGATGCATCAAAAGAATCAATATCTATTGGTTCTTGAAATACATTGGTTCCTTCAAGTCTTAACCTTGGATTACTATGAAATCGAATATTTCTATAGCCTGTACTGTTTCTGCATGATAAATCGGAAGAATAAATATTGTAGCCATTCTTGTCAATCTGAAGATTAACATTGCTCAAAGATATATATTTGGCTATTACATTTCTACCTAGGGTCCATTTAACTGTTCTAACAGCTCCATAGTAAGACTCTACCGTCAGATATAGTATATCATCAGTACACTTGAATAGGTTACTTATATCACAATCTTGTTTAATCACGATAGTATATGCAATAGATGGACTATTTACACTGTTGTGACCTGATGATGTAATGGACACGCTGTCATCGCTATAGTCCATACAGTTATTTGCCGCTTGAAATAGATACTTTGTGCCATTCATTTATCCATTCCTAGTAATGCAATGTTGCACCAATGTTTTATTCTTCTTTTTCACAGTAAAATTATGTCGTATCTCTTCTTCCATATATTCTTTTGATATCTCAACATGTTCCAAAATTATTTTTGCCGTTGGATATGCATCTAGCTCTATTTCTTGTATTTTTGTATTAATTCTACATACGAACAGCTTGGTACTAGGTTGAGAGATCCACCAAGACATTAAATCAATATAATTCCTATCATCAGGTATTTCTTTTAGCACAGACAACTTGGTTAAATCCTTATTTTCTCTAAGGATGTACATTAATGTATCCATTTCCTCTGGCGTTGATACCAAATCGTCAGACAATGATGTCAACTTTAGTGACTTTACTCGATTGTAATAGTAACTATTATCTATTCTTGATGAAGCAATAGATGTTAAATATGGCATTGAGTCCAAATCAGAATAGGAAAAGAAGGATTCATCATGTATTGATAGCTTTCTCAGTCTTTCCAATTTACTTCTTACCTCCAAGCTTTCGAATCTGCCAATTGTTAGTCTCCTCAACTCTGGAGTATCTAATATTATACTTTCTGTAACATTATCTATTGAGATTATACTAAGATTGGTTACGTCCTTTCCAATGACTGTTACATCCTTGCCATGAATGTAGATTCCATCGAATTTACAATCTTTAATATGTATAACATTAGCTGTTACATCGAGATAGGTACATTTTGTTTCATTGTACAGCAGTATTGTGCTTGCAATTATTGACAAATCAACTTTACTATCAGAATGAAAGGGAATATCAATAAAACACTTTCCTTCCAAGTAGCCAATACCTCGAACAATGATATTCTCTGTTCCTGTTGAATATGTACATAATAAGCAACTAGTAATCCAAACTTGTGAACTAGTTAAATCAATGTATCTAAGATGTATATTTTCCAAATCAAGTTTTCTGCTAACAATTACCTTCCTTGGGATAGAATCGTTACTTGCTATTTCTAAACTCTTGATGTGAGATGAAGCAAATACAATGTCAAGATATTTATCGAGATTACATTCCTTCTTTACTATAATTGTACATCTGTCTGTTTCACAATTGTCAGACGCCATCATGATAGATACTCTCTTGTCCTCAAAGTTACTACATTCCATTTAGTTACCAATTATAAAGTAATGGAACAATAATAAAGTATTAGTAAAGTAATAGAATGGGATCGTTTTGGAACATTCTGTTCAGTCTAGTACTATTAGCCACTTGGATTATAGCAGGTGGCTTTGTAACAGATGCAAATGTACAATTAGGACAGAATGGAAGTAAAGAGCCAGTAATGGAACAAGCATATTGGTATACATTTGGTGCTGCTTTTACAACTTGGACCTTGGTTGGCATCTTTATCATTCTCATTATCCTATCCATCATTGGTATAGTTAGTCTATTTGGAACAGGAGTAGGAGAAGTGGCAACACTGGCAGCAGGAGCAAAAGCAACATTGAGTAATGGATTAGTACAAGGTGTTGCAAAGGCAAAATTTCCGTGGTTAACCTTTCTAGTCTTTGGATTCTCTCTTGTGCTAGTCATTATCACTGGTATATTAGCTGTACTAGCTGCAAACAATATAAGAACTAGTACTGAATACGATGAGAATAATGAACGAATAGTCAGAGCATATAAACATTGTATTATTGGTGCATCAATGTGTTTGGGTGCTGCAGGTCTGCTGGTGATAGGTATTATTACATACTTTACTATTGCTATTGTAAATAAGAATAAGGCAGAGAAGGCAGCCAAAGAAGTAGAAGCAAAGAATAGAGAGAATTTGGAAATGTTGAATGACTATAAGAAGAAGGTTGTGATAGACAGGGCATTGCAAAAGGTAGGGCAGAAAGAGACATTGATTGCAGCAAACAATTTGGGTACTACATTAGGAGCATTCTCATCAGGATATCAAGCTTTGGTTCCAACTGTGAGTGCTGGTGCTAGTATTGGTCCTCCTGAGAAGAAGACTAACATTCTTGATAATGTATTGACAGCTTTGGATCAACCGAGAAAAACAGAACCTGATGATATATTGCAAGCGTTAAAGGGAATGTCTGGTGAGAATGGACAAGTGTTGGAATCATTAAAAGAATTGCCAAAAGAGGATAGAATACTCAATGCTTTGAAATCTGGATTGCAAGAAGAGAAGGAAGATGGTATTCTGAATGCATTGAAAGATAATATATTGAGAGAAGATTCAACACAGAAGGAGAATATGTTAGACAATGTGTTGGAGTCACTAAAACCAATATCTCAAGAGAACAAGACAGGAGGAGAAGTATTAAATCTACTAAAAGATAAAAAGAGCGGTAATCTACTTCAGACAATACAGAACAAGATTGACTCTTTTGGTGCAAAGGGAGATAACCTGCTAGATAAGGTAAAAGGTGGTATTATAAAGAAACTGCCTGATGTAAAGTCGGGAATAGCATCAGCAGGAAAGAGATTAATTTCTGATTTAATCAAGTAAAAGATTCTCGTGTGATATAAATCTGTCACGTCAGATAATGTGTTAGATAGATCTCCATATTCTTATGTCTTTCTTGAATTTTGACAGAAGAGGCATTTCTGGTGATGATCTATACTTGTTTGTGTAGATTTCTCACCAAGTTAATTCTTCAGAGACAGGGCTGAGAATATGTCTTCAATGGTACGTAAAGGTAAATGAAGGTCGAATTCATAGGTTTGTTATTATCGATTTTAGACATGTATTCATGGTATAAATTGGTAATTGGAAATTGGTCAAAAACACGTGAAAAAGTGGTCACGTGCTGCTGTGCGTGGCCGAAATTTGGACTGTTTTCAATGTATGTCATTGAAGGATTGATAGCATGATGTCTCAAAATATATACAATTTGTATTTTGAGACATTGACTTCTTGGTGTTGATTTCCTTGGATTCCTAATCCTTAGAAATGTTAGACTCTTACTGTTTTATAGAGTCGACAGATTAGTCTCAAGAGTTGGAGCAATGAAATATACCTTGTTGTAAGGTATATTTTGAAATCGTTATTCTGACGTTGATTTCTAAGGGTTAGGAATCCCAGGAATTCAACATCAAAATAACGATCTCAATAATACATACATGCCTATCGGTATATGTATTCCTACCAACAATAAAAATAATCCATTCCATCGGGTCTCTAACCCTTAGAAACATTAAGAGTCTAACATTTCTAAGGACTAGAGAATCCCAAGAAACCAACATCAGAATATCGATTTCAAAATGTACCTTGACGTAAGGTACATTTCACTATTCCAAATTGCGAGGCCAATCTTTTTCAGCTCTATAACTCACTCAATATACCTTACCAAGGCATATTTCTCTCTCTCTCGCTTGCTCGTTCGATCGTTCAACAACACTTCATGCTCGCCAATATTCCGCACACAGCATCTTCTCTCCTTATAGTTTCCATATGCAAGTCTTGCTTTCTAATTAGCTCATTGCCCACTTCTGCATTGGACACTATACCTTTCAACATATTCATGGGACGAGTATATATCTCTTCATACAAACTATAATTTGGAATATATAGATATTCCAATGTATCATGTCCATTCAGGAACTCTACCTTTTCACACTTTTCAAGATCAAGTGTCTCAATATTCTTTACATCAATACGAGCAACTGTTGCATTTATACTCAGACATTTCACGCTGTTCGATACTACTGATACCTTTCTTGATGTAAGATTCATCATCTTTGCATTGCAATCTCTCACAGTAATGCTTTTGCCTCGAGCTGAAATGTACAGATTCTCTGTGTCACTGAATGCTCCTTCAATCTTGATGCTACCTGCTTTTAACACTACTGTGAACGCATCTGGAATACCACTGATCCGTTGTCCTCGAACGACCAGGGTCCTTCTAGTTACAACCATCAAGTCAATAACTTTACCACACAGCACAATATCTTCGTGACCACACGAATGTTCAGAAGTAACAGCTTTCGAGTATACTTCATGCCCATTCTTGACAATGTAAAGATCAATGTGGTTCAAAATTATAGACTCGTAATGTAAATCGCAATTCAACACCCAAACAATCTTCTTCATTGTGTCATCACAAGACAAGAGAATTAGCTTGTCTGCACTAGAACAGAAAAAGTCACAAGACTCTGTAAATACAAATCTTTCACACATGGCAATTGCCCTACCTGTTGTAGATCCATCTCTCACTTCAACAGGAAAAACATTTAATCAAAAAATATAGTCACACAAATGGATCGAAGCGAATTACCAGAACGTGATTGTACCAATGAAGATCGGATACCTCTTGATCATGTTGATTTTCCTGCTCTAATCAACTATCCTAACCAGATTGCTCCTGATTATCAGAAGCTCAAGTCGTGCCTTATCTCCAAGTTGGCAGAAAGTGGTCAAATTCCAAAGCTTATTGATAATGAAGCGATAGGATCTGGTGTTTTTGGAAAGGTCTTCAAAGGAATATATCCTGGACAAGACAAACCTCTATTTGCTGCCAAATTCACTGATGAACTTCCTAATGAAGAATTGTTCAAAGGACTTGCTTTGAATGAACTTAGATCACAAGTTCCAAACTTTGCCTACTATTACGACCATTTCGATTGTGATAGTGAGTTGGAAAATAACAACAAATGGTGCATTGATCCTGAGAGAAACAATTACATTTTGATGGAATATATTGAAGGTAAGACCTTGTATGACTATGCAAAGAAATCATCGGAAAGAGATGTGCTTACTGCAGTAGTACAATTGTTGAATGCTTTGAATGCTGCTTACGTTAAGTATCAATATTGTCATGGTGATCTTCATGTTGATAACGTAATTGTCCAGAGATTTAGTGAGAGAAAAACAGTAGGCATTGCTGCTGAAGATGGACCAGAGACTTTCCATACTAATGCAATTCCTGTCATAATCGATCAAGGAATGGCATATCTTGCTATTACTAATAAAGAAACTGGACAAATCAAACACGTATGGAACAGATATGCTCCAATACCATACCCTCAAACAGATATTATCAAGTTGTTTGCAACCCTTATCATGGCTAGCGTCTTTAGAAAAACTATTGTCAAGCTTATTGCTGCTGCTGCAACCACTAGACTCAAAAACTTTTATGAGCATATAGATAATGTAACTAAGAAGGAGAATATTAATGACCATCTGTACGACGAGGAGTACAATGACATTACCTACATTGAAGTAATGCATGATCTCCTTCAACATCTTCATAATACATTTAAAGATGGTCCAAAAGCAACAGACAATAGTGGTATTGAATTTGGGGAATTCTTGTTGAGCAATGCAGAAGAGATTCCTCCTATAGATCATCAATACCTAAATGGTAAGCAATTGTCTCATTCAAAAGCACTAATTCTCGGGGGTCTTGATGAATCAATGAGAAAGATGGGGAAAGAGATGGAAGTGGTGTCAGAGTATGATAAATTCATGTATGACGTGTCTGGACTACGTGATTATTTGGTTGGCAGAGCTGAAGACTATAACAAGTTGATTGCAATTGGAAACAGTAAAAAGTTGCTATTAGAGCTGAAGAATTACCTGAAATATAATCCATTGAATAACAAGTGGCTGATAGACTTTATGCAAAAAGTATTTGCATTCATTAAATTATTCTATGAAACTAGCACTTATCTTATATATAACAATAGAGAGTTGTACGTAACCATGTTGCACATTGATAAGATTATAGATCAAGATAATGATGAATTCTTGTGGTATTGCTATAAGAATGAGCAATATCAAGAGATTGAACCTTTTCTTGATCATGCTGCTCGCGATGATGACGATCTTCATCAACAATTCTCTAGCTTGCATATATCTCCTTTTGAGTTGAGAGAACCCGGTGATGCTAGATTCGATTATCGTAGGACAAGTGCCTTTGGAAGTCCAATGAATCTTGAAGATTTGATGACATTTGGAGAAAATCTTTTTGAGAGGCCGGTCAGACAAACTAGATTGAAGGCTACTACTTTGAATCAGTCAGGATTTACTAGAAGATATAGTCCTGACAGAGATCTCTTTGGAAGTCCAGAGAAAGATGAACTCATTAGATTCTCGAGAGATTCAGACAGAAATCCCTATGGAAGTCCAATGAGAGACAATGGTAACGTTTTTATACCTGTTGAATCTCCAATTAAAAGTCCAGTTAGACAAACTAGATTGAAGAATCCCATGGATGAGCAGGTTAGAGTTACAAGAAGATATAGTCCCAGAGCTTACAGTCCCAAGAGAGATTCAGACATGGGTAGAACATTTTATGATGATTTGGTACCTTTTCCCAATAAAGGCTTCCTATCACCCGAAGAATATCCTCCTTTTTCCGATGATTTCTAATTCAAACAATGATGATATTACTTACTAAGTAATATGTAAATCATGATCTGTATAGTCATAGTATGTCTATAACTATACAGATCATGATATGTCTATAACAATGATATAACTATACAGATCATGATATGTCTATAACTATACAGATCATAGTATGTCTATAACAATGATATAACTATACAAGTCATGATATGTCTATAACTGTGCAAGTCATAGTATGTCTATAACTATACAGATCATAGTATGTCTATAACTATACAAGTCATGATATGTCTATAACTATACAGATCATGATATGTCTATAACAATGATATAACTATACAGATCATAGTATGTCTATAACTATACAGATCATAGTATGTCTATAACAATGATATAACTATACAGATCATGATATGTCTATAACTATACAAGTCATGATATGTCTATAACAATGATATAACTATACAGATCATAGTATGTCTATAACTATACAGATCATGATATGTCTATAACTATACAAGTCATGATATGTCTATAACTATACAGATCATGATATGTCTATAACTATACAAGTCATGATATGTCTATAACTATACAGATCATGATATGTCTATAACTATACAAGTCATGATATGTCTATAACAATGATATAACTATACAGATCATAGTATGTCTATAACTATACAGATCATAGTATGTCTATAACAATGATATAACTATACAAGTCATGATATGTCTATAACTGTGCAAGTCATAGTATGTCTATAACAATGATATAACTATACAGATCATGATATGTCTATAACTATACAAGTCATGATATGTCTATAACTATACAGATCATGATATGTCTATAACTATACAAGTCATGATATGTCTATAACAATGATATAACTATACAGATCATAGTATGTCTATAACTATACAAGTCATGATATGTCTATAACTATACAAGTCATGATATGTCTATAACAATGATATAACTATACAAGTCATGATATGTCTATAACTATACAAGTCATGATATGTCTATAACAATGATATAACTATACAAGTCATGATATGTCTATAACTATACAGATCATGATATGTCTATAACTATACAGATCATGATATGTCTATAACAATGATATAACTATACAAGTCATGATATGTCTATAACAATGATATAACTATACAGATCATGATATGTCTATAACTATACAGATCATAGTATGTCTATAACTATACAAGTCATGATATGTCTATAACTATACAAGTCATAGTATATCTATAACAATGATATAACTACATCTCATTACATTATTGCTCATCAAGCAATAACGTCGCAATTAGAACATTGACAAAGGTTTTCTCTTCCTTTCAATATTCCTATTATGACTATCAAGTTCTTCAGTCAAAAAGAACTTGTTGACATGGAAATATGTCTCAGGATGTTCGCTATATTTTACACCCTTGTAATCACCATATAACATGACCACATTATGGATTCCATGTTTCTTTACAATATCTGTAACATCATACTCTTCTCTATCAGAAAGAACAATAGTTACCTCTACATCATTATGCAGTCTTGATAGTACGTCAAAAGATTCCTTGCTCTTGACAAATAGTGTTAGCTTCTGTAGATCAGGATAGTTATCAATATTCTTGATATTACTACAAGTTAATTCTCGCACTGATGGAAAGAATATTTCCGGATCATTATCAACATTCAAAATATAAATGTTATCTAAGTTACCTACCAATTCTGCAGACTGGTAGATCGTCAATTCATTGACACAAGGAAACACGTTAGAGTCGAATGTTCCCTTGGCAATACTAAGTTTTCTCAATGTGGAAAAGAATGGCATTTCATCGATTGTTGAACAATCATCAATGTCCAATTCATTGACAAATCCAATTTTATCTGTTAATTTGGGACTAATCTTGATTGGACTTTGCTCATTGGTTCGAATTTCGAGCAATGAGCATTCAATGTCAGAAGGAATATGTACATCCCTCAAAATATATGCAGTATTAATGTTTAATCTATGATTCTCACCATAATGCCAACAGTCAACACTCGAGTCATAATAGACCAACTTGTAATCAGGAGTCTTGTCAGTAATAGCATTGTAAGTTTTGAATGCAGACTTGAACATTGTAATTGGACCGTTGATTACCCTGAAACCCAATCAATAAGTAGTATTATTCTTGATTCAAGAGAGATAATAGGGAAGCGCATCTTGCTCTTGCATTTTTATTGTGTTTTTCAATGATAGTGAATCCTTCTGGTGAATTAATCTCAGCATCATACAAAACATTGGTATATTCCCTACCTGTTAGTAATTTTATCGTCTTATCTATTACTTCTTCAGAGTAAGTGTCCTGATTATGGAAATATAGTTGATCATAATCCTCACTATAATAATCATGTATTTCTTGAACATTGTGTCTTTCGAGCAGAGTAGCAATGATCGAATATATCTCTTGATATGGAACTAATTCATTTGCACACAGGAATATGTATAATTTAACATTGCCAAGATTTCTGAATCTATCAATGTCGATGCTTGATTCAATGGTAAGATGCAATTCTTCAAGATTTGGATAGTTACAAGAGTCAAAAGTATCTGCAATGTGTAACTCTCTGACATGTGGAAAGAATGCGCCTGGATTCTTTTCAACTTTTAATAGATATATGCTATCTAGTGATCCAGTGAATTTAACATTGCTGGTTTCAACAATGAGATGATTCACTGATGGAAATGCATTTCCATCAAAAATTCCTTCATGCATTCTAAGTTGTTTTACTGTTTTGTAGAATGAACAATGTGCTGTTGGGCTATATAGAGACAGAATTTCGACATGACCTTCCTTCTCACATGGAATCACTGTAAAATTCTTATACCACAACTTTAATGAATAGCACTCCAGGTCGTCAGGAATATCTACATTGTCAATCCTTATCTCTACACGTAGTATTTTGTACTGTTTCACGTCAGACCAAAAGTCTTTGTTTGGCCTGGTTTGCATGTCTATCGCGCTTAGACCAGTAAGATCCATAGTTTTATATGTTCCTCTTGTTATTATTAATTCTTTTGAACGATAGAGTATCATGTCAATGTCAGGACCGCCAGGAAAGAGATATCTTAGTACACTATTGTTCCATAGATTATCTTCAGAGCAGTATGGATAGATTCCATATATACGATGATATATATTTGTCTTTGCTCGCTCGATAAAGCCTGTAAGCATTTGCATCACAATGGCATATAATCAACGAGTCAGTCTTTCTGATTTATGATTACATTGGGAGAAATTACCTCAGGAATATAAATATGGGAGTACCTGGATTTCACGGAGAATGGATTACAAAGAATATTAGACATGCTGTAGTGAGAGGCATGCCTAGAAGAGTGAGTTCTCTATTGTTCGATCTCAATGGTATTATTCACAAGGCGAGAATGATAGTATACCACAATGATAGTAATGAACCAAGAATTGTACATGGTTTAAAAGTCATTGGTCAAGAGGAACTCAGAAAGAAGGTAATGATAAAGGTGTGTGAACTTATTGAAGAAGTATTGCAAACTGTGAATCCTACTGATTTGCTAGTGCTGGCTGTTGATGGAGTTGCTCCTGCTGCCAAATTGCAACAACAAAGAGGTAGAAGAGAACGATCTTCATCTAGCCTTGCATTGTTCGATCGCAATGCCATCACTCCTGGTACTGAATTTATGATAGATCTTGATGCTATTCTGACTCTTTGGATTCAAGAGAATAAGGATCAACTACCAACCAAAATTATCTATAGCTCTCATCTCGTTCCTGGTGAAGGAGAACACAAGATTATGGATCTGTTTCGTGATGGCACAGTGTCTGGCAAAGAAGCTCACGTTGTATATGGATTGGATGCTGATTTGTACATGCTTACTATGCTGACTGGAGTAGATAACATTCTGCTAATCAGAGAAAATCTGGACAATTATGTGGTTGTAGATGAAATTAAGAGGTACTTGTTAGATAGAGATATATCTATTGATGACTTTATTGTAATGATGTTCTTTGCTGGCAATGACTTTTTGCCTCATCAACCATCATTGGAAGATTTGTCCACTGGAATAGAAGTAATGTTGTCTATATATACAGATGGTCAGTTCAGATTGACTGTTGATGGAGAATTGGACACGCGTGAAGTTGTGAGATTTGCTCACTCATTAGCAGCTAATGAAGGACATAGACTTGCTGAGCGAGTTACCAAGACTTATATCTTTCCTTCTGACCTGTTACAAAAGTCTGTTGAAGATGATGCATTCCATCCTGAGAGATACCAAAAGTTGTGGAACAAGAGAGCATTCAATGGAAGAAATAAGGATGAGATGAACAAGTTACTTGCCATGTTTGAAATGGATAAACCTGATATTCCTACTTTGTTGAATGGAATGGTTCATGATTACTTGAAGACTATGGCATGGAATTACTTGTATTACAAGAAGGGTCATTCTGCTGTGAATACTGATTGGTTATATGCGTACTATCATGCTCCATTGTTGAATGAAGTTGCTCTGTTCGACGGAACGATTGATGGATTCAAGGCATTCAAAGGAATGATTGCATTTACTGCATTACATCAACTTATTGCTGTTACTCCATTTGCTTCTCGTGCCATTCTACCTATTGAATTGCAATTGTTGACAAGAGATGATAGTCCTATTAAGGATATTTACATTGAATCGTTTATTAATGAATTGGATGGCAAGGACAAGGAGCATCTTGGTGTTCCAATTATTCCAATCATTAATAGAAGAAGAATTGTAGAAGCAGTTGGTCTCATTCCATTCACTAAAGCCAGAGCAGATAGATGGTTAGAACGCGATAATGATGTATTTACTGGTAGAAGAAAGGGAATTGTGAAATCGCGACCTTTGCAATCTGGACCTAGACCGCAGGCAGGAACCAGTAAGATTTATACCATTAAGAAGGGATCAACAGTGTCTTATCATGTTCCTCTTGAGAGAGATCTCGATATTGATAAGCTAAAGGAACTAAATTTTAACTTTGGCGAAAAGGTTGCTCCTCTGAAGGAAGAAAAGATTGTGAGTCCTGTGAAGACAGAGAGTAAAGTTACTTCTCCAAAGTTGATGACCGTTTCTACTAGCCCTATTGCAAAGACTGTCGAACCAAAGAAGAAGGTGTCTTTTGCTCCTTCTGCTTCAGGCAAGATTGCTACCAAGCCAGGTAAAGTTACTTCTAGCAATGTTTCTACTGGGTCTACTTCCAATGTTGGAACAAAGGAACTTCCGTCAAAGGTAACTGCTTCTGTCCAACCTGTGACTTCTCCTTCAACCAAGACAGTAACTCCTGCTCTGACTAAACCAGTAATTTCTCCTTCTCTTGCTGCTGTTGCTAAGCCAGTGACTTCTCCTTCAACCAAGCCAGTTAAGGTAACTGCTTCTGTCAAGACAGTAACTCCTTCTCTGTCCAAGCTTAACCCTGTTATCAAGCCAAAGATTTCTCCCTCTCTTGCTAGTATTGCCAAGCCAGTCAAGGCAAGTTCTCCTGAGACATCTCCAAACAAGTCAACGATTTCTCCTTCTCTTGCTAGTGTTGCTAAACCAGTCAAGGCAAGTTCTCCTGAGACATCTCCAGTCAAGAAGGAAAGCGAACTTCCTAAGCAGTCTCTTGCTCCAAAGAGAACTACTAGTAAGAAACCCATTCCTAAGGGTAAGGTTCTGAAAAAGAGACCTCCTCCTACCAAGTTGCAAGACATTGCATTGGAAGATGTTTCTGGATACGATGACAACTCTAATGATACTGATAAGGAAAGAGAAATTATTGATGACACGGTAATGACTAACATTCCCAAGTTTGATGTTAAACTCTAAATATGTCATGCCTGACGGTATATATCAATGTTCTGAGGTTGATTCTCTAACTCTAGAAATGTACCGACAGGAGTCTTGATGTTTCTAAGGGTTGGTAAGTATATGCATATTAGTATGTATATTTGTAATGTCGAACTTCTGAGTATAGATTCATGGGTTCTCTAACCTCTAGAAAATGTAAGGACTATGAATATTCTAAGGATTGGTAAGGATCAGAACAATCTTATTTGGATTGTTAGTAAGAATATACCTATTACAAGGTATATTGTTGAGATCGTTATTCTGAGGTCGATTCATCCAACTTCCTAATCCTTAGAAATGTAGAGAATCAGAAGTTTCTATAGACTGGGAAAGGGCTAGAATGGTTCTATTTGGATCGTTGGTAAAGATATGCATATTTGCGATATCAATGTTCTTGCGTTGAATTCATGGGTTCTCTAGCTCTAAGAAATGTAAGGACTATGAATATTCTAAGGATTGGAAAGGGTCAAAACAACCTTATTTGGATCATTAGCGAGAAGTATATAGTTTATATACATTATCGAGATTGAACTTTGAGTATGGATTCATTGGGTTCTCTAACTCTAAGAAATGTACCGACAGGAGTTTTGATGTTTCTAAGGACTGAGAAGGACCGGAATGGTTTTATTTGGATCGCTAGTAAGAAGTATATGGTTTATATATACAATCATGATATCGATGTCCAGAGATCTATTTCATTATGTAACCCTTGGAAATGTAGAGAGTCAGAAGTTTCTAAGGACTGAGAAGAATCGGAACAACCTTATTTGGGTCGCTTGTAAGAATATGCATACTAGTATGCATATTTGTGATATTGAACTTCTGAGCATGGATTCGTTGGATTCTAACTCTAAAAAAGTATCTTGATGTTTCTAAGGACTGAGAAGCACCGGAATGGGTTTATTTGGATCGTTGGTAAAGATATGCATATTAGTATGTATATTCATGATATCGATGTTTTGAAATCCATTTCGTATATTCTCTAACCCTAAGAAATGTATCTTGATATTTCATAGAGTTAGAAAGAGTCAGAACAACCTTATCATCATTAGAGAGTATATGCCTACTGACAGACATATTATTCATACAATTACTAGAAGCATTTCCAAGGACCAGACAGCATCTTTCAATCCGTCAAATCAATATAAATGCTGATCTTGCAGTGAAAACAATCTTCTTACCAACCTTATTCACAAAGATTCACTACAATGGTAGACATTTCTCTCTCACGTTATTTCTTAAATGTAGTGTCTGAATGCCATTAAAGGAAGTCACATATACTAGTACATGACTCACTATTTCGAGCGTTTTCACGTGTTTCTGACTATTTTCATTTATCAATATTTAACCACATTTGCTACCACAGAATGAATTTCAAGAAATGGCCAATTCGGGCTTTATTGACATTCAATGGCAGTCTGGACAATGATTTCGGACCTCCAGACCAAATTTCTGATTGCAACATTTCAATACATTACTACATGTATCATCAGAATGACTTTACGAATCGATGATCTGAACCTAATGAACACAACTTTTATCCTACAATACCAAACAAAACACGAATGGTCACACAAGTTACACCACTCAAAGCAATGGGCTACATTATGGGAGAGATTGCATGTCTCATAGTTCTTACTTATTTTAAGAGTCTTATATATGATCAAGAATAATTATACATTGTCAATGTATCATCAAAGGAATGCCTGATCCAGTGAAGGTACTCTGCCTCCATGGATGTAACCAGACCAAAGAGTCATTTCAGAATTACATGAAACATATTGTCAAGATGGGTGAAATCAAGCATGATCTTGAATTTATATTTATCGAAGCCAAGTATGACCATCCCAAAGGTGGAAAGACATGGTATAATCAACCTCTCAATATAGAAGATATTGGCGTTGCAAAATACAATTATGATCTAACTAATGATGCATTGATCGATTTATCCAACATTATTGCAGCACTTCAACCTACTGTTTTATTGGGATTTAGTCAAGGTGCAAATGTGGTTGATACCTTCATGTCTCATTGTGACCACTTGTCTGTCAAGAAGGTAGTCCTGTTAAATGGATATTCACTGATAGAAGATCCTATTACCATCGAATCTAACTGCTTGTCTGTAGTTTCTGACTGTGATACTATTGTTCCAAGCAAGTTAGATCCAGTTGTTAAATATACTACCAGAGAAACTATCAAGCATAACAAGGGTCATGTTCTTCCGACAAGTAAACCAATGATTAGAAATATTTGCACATTTATGGAAAAGTAAATGCAACAATAACAATATACTTTACAGTAATGTACCTAATATAGGTATATTTTGTTAAGATCAATGTCTAGGATTCATTACCAATTAAATAGATATAGTAAATGGACACTAAATTTGGGAAAATAGTCTTTTGTGGTAAAAGTGGAGTTGGCAAGAGCACCTTGGTAGGTAGGCTCATGAATGAATATGTCACTAATCAAGCTCCAACTATTGGTGCAAGTTATCATAATAGAAAAGTATTGAAAGATGACGTTTGTTATGACATTAGCGTTTGGGACACTTCAGGACAAGATAGATATCAGAATATATCCTATGTATATTTTCGCAGCAGTAACTGTTGTGTATTAGTATTCGATCTAGGATCAATGGCATCATTGCAAGAGTTACCAAAGTGGAAAGCTATATGTGATGCTGCTAATAATGGACATGTTGATTACATTCTAGTTGGAAACAAGAGCGACAGAGAGATAATAGAAGTAAGCAAAAGTGATGCAAAAGAAATGTGTCATAATATAGGAATAAACAATTACTTTGAGTTATCATCATTGTCCAGAACAAGAGAGAAGATTGATGATTTGTGGGATTGTATATTGAGTTCTGTTAATAGAGAGAGGGTGCTTGATGAAGGAGTTGTTGACATTACAGATGATGATGAGGAGGAGATAGTAACAACTAGCGATTGTGACTGTTAACTTTATGTTGTGAATAGGTTGGAATAGAGAGATTGGTCTCTTGAGATCGATGTTGTTGATATACATATCGATAGGTATATATTGTTGTTTCTAATTCTGAAGGGTATTTGGCTGATTCTCCGATCCTTAGAGATGTTAGACTCTGTATATTTCTAAGGATTGGAATGGAGAGATTAGGTTCTATATGTCCATATTGATTATATACATAATAGTATGTATATATTGTTACTTTCTAATTCTTGGGAGGCCTGTTCTGTTGATTCCCTAGCTCTAAGAAATGTAAGGATCTATACATTTCTAAGGATCGGAATAGAGAGGTTGGCCTTTTGAGATCGATGTTGTTGATATACATATATTGTTACTTCCAGCTCTGAAGAGACTATTTATTCGATTCCCTAGCTCTAGGAAATGTATAGATCCTTACATTTCTAAGGATTGAAGTTAGGGAGATTGGCCTCTATATGTCCATATTGTTAATATACCCATCAGTAGATATATATTGTTACTTCTAATTCTGAGAAGACCATTTGTCTGGTTCTCTAGCTCTAAGAAATGTAAGGATCTGTATGTTTCTAAGGATCGGAGTTAGGAATATTTGGTCTCTTGAGATCAAGCTCATAAATATATATTACCATGTATGTATTGTTACTTCTAATTCCTGAGAGACTGTCTGGTTGCCCTATCAACTCCAATCTTTAGAAACATACAGAGTCTAACATTTCAGAGGATCAGCAAAATAGGTTCCTTAGAATCAGAAAGCAACAATACATGGTAATATGTATATTAACAATATGGACATATAGAGACCAATCTCTCTACCACAATCCTTAGAAACATACAGATCCTTACATTTCTTAGAGCTAGAGAACCAACAGAATAGGTCTCTCCAGAGTTAGAAGTAACAATATATACATAGTAATATGTACATTTATGAACTTGATATATAGAGACCAAATATTCCTAACTCCGATCCTTAGAAATGTATAGATCTTGATGTTTCTTAGAGCTAAAGAATCGACTAAATCAAGACTTCAGAACTAGCAAAAGTATATACCTACTGATAGGCATGTAAGTGTATATACATGAATTCAATATAATGAGACCAATTTCTCTATTCCAATCCTTAGAAACATTAGAAGTTATACATTTCTTAGAGTTGGAAAGAACAAGAAACAGGCTTCCAATTATTGGAAACAACAATATATACCCACATGCCTGTTGATAGGTATATAAACAATATAGATCTCAAGAGGCCAATCTCTCTATTCCTAATCCTTAGAAACATTAGAGGTTATACATTTCTAAGGGTTAGAGAACTAACCAAACAACCTCTCAAGAATTAGAAGCAACAATATATGCCTATGAACTCGATATAAAGAGACCAATTCGTCAGACTACCAACCTATAGAATATTCATGATTCTTACATTTCTATAAGTCAGAGAATCCAACGAATCGAGTCAGAACATCGATATCATCAATATGCATATACTTCTTGCTAATGATCCAAATAAAACCATTCTGATCCTCCTTCAATCCTTAGATTATTCATAGTTCTAACATTTCTAAGGATCAGAGAACCGGCCAAACAGTCTCTCAAGAATTAGAAACAACAATATATACCTATGAACTCGATATAAAGAGACCAATTCGTCAGTCTATCAACCTATAGAATATTCATGATCCTTACATTTCTAAGGGTTAGAGAACCGACCAAATAGGTTCCTCAGAGTTAAAGTAACAATATATGCATACTATTATGCATATATTCAATATCGATCTCAGGAGACCAATTCGTCAGTCTATCAACCTATAGAAACATCAACATGCCTATCGGTACATTTCTAAGGGTTAGAGAACCGACCAAACAACCTCTCAAGAATTAGAAGCAATAATATATACATGGTAGTATGTATATCATCAATATGGACATATAGAGACCAATTATTCCTAATCCCAATCCTTACCGTAAGGTACATCAACATGCCTATCGGTACATTTCTATAAGTTAGAGAGCCATCGAAATAGGTTCCTCAGAGTTAGAAACAACAATATATACCTACAGATAGGTATATTAATAATATGGACATATAGAGACCAATTATTCCTAATCCTAGAATCAACACTTAATCTCTAAATTTCACAATCTCTTCTTCTGGTAGTTCACCCATTTCTACTTCTTGTCTATACTGATCTTGTTCTAATTCGTATTCTTCTTGGCTTCTCTCTCCTGCTTCACTGCCTTCTTCTACTTCGCTACGGTCCTTTTCGCTCTGATCCTCTTCGCTCTGATCCTCTTCGCTCTGATCCTCATCTTCGCTCTGATCCTCATCTTCGCTCTGTTCCTCTCCACTCCAGTCGTATTCATCCAAATAATGTGGTTCAACATCATCATCTTCAATAAATTCCTCATAGTTATTTGGAGTTTCTGCCTTTGAATCACCAGCCAATGCTTCTGTCAGCACGTGTCCCTTTTCTCGCAACGATTCTAATATTCTCAATTCTTTTGTATGGTTATGTCTCTCTCCACCAATGTAGAATAGGTATACTGCTGCATCACTCCGTTGACCTTGACGGAATATACGATACGAGCACTGAATAATCTGCATCAGCTTGTAGCTCGGCGAAATCAACATGCATCTAGGTCTGCCACCTTGTGTATCATGCAAGCTAATACCAACACCGCCAACTGGAACAGTCATAAGCAAAAAATCAATATCATCATTGTTATTAAACTTGTTTATGATGCTTGCTCTTTCGTCTGGTTTGGTTGCCCCAACAAGAATTACCACATTGTAACCAACATTTTCCAGCAATTCTTGAATTCTAATCAATGTATCAATATAATTCACTGCAATGATAATCTTTCTTCTCGTGTCATTCTCCTTCAAGCCTTTACCAACTCGAGCCATATCAAAGGCCTTTGTTACTTCAATCTTTCTCAACAACTTTGATACTCTTCCCACTACTGCCTTTTTCTTGTCCTTGTTCTTTGCATCTTTTTCCATGGCACGAGCTAATGCAATAGTATCCAATTTGTCAATAGACTTGTGATAAAATTTATCGAATGGTTCACTAACATTGTAGAATCCATTATAAATGTCCAATCTATATCCATTAATGGTACCATCTGGACTGTCTTCTGTCTGACCTGCAATGTGGTCCTTGATTACCTCTACATACAAGTCGAATGCAAGATTTTTAATTTGTGTTGCCTTTGACATTATGTTTTTTCTGGTCATGACATGCGTCTTTACTGGATCGATCTTGCTCGCATATGCAATTACTTCATTAATACCAGTTCCAACAACACCAAATCCAGAGTCAACCTGTTGATACAATCTGTCTGACTTCATAATTCCAGTCAGCTTCAAGGTATTAGCTATTTGGTCTACCTTATCAATGATAGTACCAGACAGCAAGCTAATAGTACAATTCTTGCTTTCATTCACAGCTCTAGCAAATGCCAAACAAGCCAAGAATTGCGCTGACTTGTTCTTGAGATATTGAAATTCATCAATCACAAGGGCAAATCCTGTTGCTACCAATCTTCGAAAGGCAGGAGTAGGAGTATATTCAGTGATTTTCACATCTCTACCATTATATTCATCAATGTAATCTTCTCTAATTAGATATCCATGCTTTGGTTGACTGCCTGTCTTGCCTCTCAGACTTCCATAAGTTGAGATAAAGATGTATGGAACATCATAAATGTAACAATGTCTAACCCATGACTCAGCAACAATCAAAGGACAAATAATAAATAATGGTAAACCGCGAGCTTTTGCTACTGCAATTGTCAAAACAGTCTTACCTCTACCCATCTTACTATTGTCAATCTTAATGTCACCTTTCATGATTCTATCAAAGAAGACTTGTTGTTCAGGAGTAAGTGCCAATTCACGCTTTCGATATGCAGAATACTCTTCGGGAAAGTACTTTACTTTGGCATCCATATTTCTACTGAATACCTCATAAGTTGGGAATAAAGCTCCTGATGGAGATTTTAGGGCAGCACTCATTTTTAACACGAGCAGTTTTTACTTTGACATTTCAAGTTTGACAAGTTTATTCACACGAATTGTACCTTGAATATTGATTTAATAACAAGTGATTCCATTCTGCCTACTGACACAAGTATATTATGGATTCTCCTATTGCAATGAGAGCATGGTGTACCCTTGTAATGTTAAATGACAATTATTCCTCTGGAGCTCTAGTAGTTGCAAAGAGTTTGAGAAGAGTCAAGACAAAGTATCCAATCTATTGCCTTGTTGCTGAAGTTAGTGATGAATGTGTTGCTATGCTCACTGAATCAGCCTTGTTCGACAGAGTAATACAAGTACCATTGCTTTCAAAGGAAACCAATCGCATGAATGATAAACAAGAAAAGATTTATCGCAAGTGGATATCGAGTTGTTATACAAAGTGGAATATCATGAATCCTGATATTTTTGACTGCAAAATGGAAAAGGTAATGCTTCTCGATGCTGACTCATTCATTCAAAAGAATTATGACCACATTTTTGATCTTGCATGTCCTGCTGCCTGTTTCAACTCTCCTTGGGGACCCAAAGGAAGTGGTAGACCAAATTGGAAAACTGGAAGAGAAGTAACACCTTATGAACTCAAGGTTTTTCTCGGTTCAAAGGCTCCTTGGGTTGGATGTGCTTCCTCTGTCTTGTTACAACCAAATAAGGAAACTTATGAGAAAATGCTAGACTTGTTGAATGAACACGATACTTATGGTCACAAGGGCAATTGCATCTCAGGACCAGACGAACAATTGCTCGCTCATACCTACTTTTCCCTTAATGAATCAATGTACCACTTTCGATCAAAGTACAATTGGTTTGTTGGACAGAACCATACACTGGGAAAGGGAGAAACACCAGTAATCTATCAGTATTACAATAGTAAGCCTTGGCGCGAAGACAGACAAACTAGTCAATACGATGACGTCAGAGAATGGTATTCAATGTGGGACAATGTTGTTGCTGACTATTCTATTGCTTCTGATTGGTTGAATAGACCATACTAACCCTGGTACTAACAATATCTCTCAAAAGAGAAATATACTGGCACAAAGCAAAAAGAAGGAAAAAGATTTTTCTGGTATCTCCAAATGTCTGACCAGATTTGGAAGTCCTTGTTGGCCGAATTTATCGGTACGTTTACTCTCGTGTTTGTCGGAGCTTCTGCTGTTGCGTGGGCTTCGTCTAGTGATAGTGGTATGTTGTTGAAGGGTCTTGCCTTTGGTTTGGCTCTCATCACTCTTATCTACATGTGGAACAAGTTGTCCGGTGCCCACTTTAACCCTGCCGTCTCTTTGGGTTTTGCCGTCTCTGGCCAAATGGGATTCGGTCTGATGATTGGATACTGGATTGTACAATTGTTGGGTGGTATTGCCGCCGCTGCTTTGGTTGCCTACTTGTTTGGTACTGCTACCAACAATGCTGGTGCCTCTGTTGGTGATCTTACCTATTCTGATAGCTGGAAGGCTGTTTTGGTTGAAGCCATTCTTACCTTCTTCTTGGTACTTGCCTACCTCTTCTTCTATAGTAATCCTATGATGGGTTTGATCTCTGGTTTGGCTATTGGTCTCATTCTCGCGTTTGCCATGTTTGCTGGTGGTTCCTTGACTGGTGCCTCTATGAATCCTGCTCGTTCTTTGGGTCCTGCCATCTTTGGTTCTACTCTTGATTCGATTTGGATTTATATTGTTGGTCCTTTGATTGGTGCCTTGGTTGCTGCCTTGATTTACAAGTTGATTACTTATAGATATGGATGCTGCTACAAGAAGGATGAATGTGGTGAAAAGATTAAGGATGAGTGCGGAAACTGCATTATGGAGTGCAAGGTTCCCAAGGTTGACTGCTGTGGTGAATTGGTAAAGGATGAATGTGGTAAGGTGTGCTATGATGTGGTTGAAGAGATTCAACGCAAGAAGGGATACAAGCAAGAGGATATCTTTGGTGACTACATTCACAAGAAGGCTTTGAAGCATTTGGCTCCCAAGAAGTGTGGTCCTTGTGGTGAGTTCTTGCCTGAGGAACCAAAGCATGTTGAACAAGTAAATGTATTGGCTTTGGTGAATGTAAACGAACATGTTGACATTGAAGTGGATGAAGATTCGCTGCCTCAAGCTGATTTTTAAATGCGAATGTGTAAAATATTGTTAGATTAACAATATTGGTTGATGGATCGAATCCTGAGTCATGACTTATAGAATGTGTAAGAAGTATATATGTTTGTAAGGTTGATAGCTAGTTCTGGGTCATGATTATAGAATGTGTAAGAAGTATATATCTTTCTAAGGTTGATAGCTAGTTCTGGGTCATGATTATAGAATGTGTAAGTATATATGTTTGTAAGGTTGATAGATCGAATCTTGAGTCATAGTTATAGAATGTGTAAGAAGTATATATGTTTGTAAGGTTGATAGATCGAATCTTGAGTCATAGTTATAGAATGTGTAAGAAGTATATATCTTTCTAAGCCGTAGGCTCGGTAACCTGAATAGATTCTATCTTGAGTCATAGTTATAGAATATATACATAGATTGTATGTATATTTCTAAGGTTGGTAATTAGAACGATTTCTATCTTGAGTCATAGTTATAGAATGTGTATAAGATATATTTCTAAGGTTGATAACCTGAATGGATTCTAGTCTGGATCATAACTATAGAATATGTAAGAAGTATATATGTTTGTAAGGTTGACAGTCAGATCGATTCTGTTCCGAGTCATGACCTATAGAATGTGTAAGAAGTATATATCTTTCCAAAGCTGATAGATCGATTCTGTTCTGAATCATGACTATAATATGCAATCTATGTATATTTCTAAGGTTGATGACCTCGATGATTCTCTCTAGCCTCATGATTATAGAATGTGTAAGAACTCTATATATTTCTAAGGTTGACAGATCGAATCTTGAGTCATGACTATAGAATGTGTATATCTTATACACATTCCTAAGGTTGATAATTGGAACGATTTCTATCTTGAGCAATGGTTATAGAATACATACAGTCTCTCTACATGCCTATCGGTAAGGTTGATAGATCGAACGATTTCTATCTTGAGTCATGACTATAGAATGTGTAAGAAGTATATATTTCTGGGTATGATGGATCTAACCATTTCCTTTCCGTGTTCATGAATACATAACAATAAGAATACTGATATATTAAGTTGATAATCTTGATGATTCTCTTTCCTGTTTGTCTAGCTCATATGTACATATAGTCATGACTCAAGATAGAAGCTGTTCAGGTTACCGAGCCTACGGCTTAGAAATATATATACTTCTTACACATTCTATAATCATGACTCAAGATAGAAGCTGTTCAGGTTAGCAACCTTAGAAATATATATACTTCTTACACATTCTATAATCATGACTCAAGATAGAAATCGTTCGATCTATCAACCTTACCGATAGGCATGTAGAGAGATTGTATGTATTCTATAGTCATGACTCTGAATTCGATCTATCAACCTTACCGATAGGCATGTAGAGAGATTGTATGTATTCTATAGTCATGACTCTTGATACAGTTTGGTCAGGTTACCAGTCTTAGAAATATATAGATCTTAACACATTCTATAGGTCAGGCAAGTGGGAAAGAGAGTCATCGAGAATATCAACTTAATATATCAGCATGTTTGTTGTCACATATTCATGGATCTATGTCTATTCTCTAACCTATAGGCACGATGAATTCTGCCCTGAGTCATGACTATAGAATATATGTATCTTATGCATATTCCCAAGGTTGATAACCTGATCAAGATCTACTCTGAGTCATGACTATAGAATACATACAATCTCTATATATTTCTAAGGTTAACAGCCTGACCGAGATCTATCCTGAGTCATGACTATAGAATACATACAATCTCTCTACATGCCTATCGGTAAGGTTGATAGATAGATCGAATTTTGTCCTGAGTCATGACTATAGAATGTGTATATCTTATATTTCTAAGGTTAACAACCTGACCAAGAAGAGTCATAACTATACAATATTGCTATATTAGCAATATTCTTTACAGATAAGACAATAACGTCCTATTCTTCACAACAAACCTTTTGTTAGATAACAGTGCTTCATCAAGTTGTACTGCACTTTTCCTGAGAATACTGTTATATTGGAATATTCTAACATTGCCTTTGAGTCTAATATCATAGTAAATGTCACCTCTTGATTCAATAGGATAGTCATGAGATATGTCTGACAAATGTAATGTCATGTAGCGAATCGATTTTGCATGCTCAATAAGATGTTTTTCAAACGATATTACATCGCTGTGCAAGTAAGACAGATCCAACTTTACTTCTTCTATATCCTTGGGAATACAATGCAACTTGACTACTCTGGTAGTATGTAATTTCTTCAGATTGGGCATCATTAGATAGACTTCATCAGTCATGACAGTACCAGCAAAAGACTCTAGCTCGGTCAATGAGATTCCAAGTTTACTGTTCAGGTTAGAATTACTCATAGTAATGAGAACATTATCATCCTTCTGCTCAAAGGAAGCAAACCAGACAGCCATATTATGCCCTGAACAATCCAATTCTTTCAGCTGAGTCATTACCTTGTTAGGTACAAGCATCGTTTCTGTTGTGGTCAATGATATCAAAGATGGCAAATTCATCAAAGTAATGCATTTTGTAATGGTTCTTCCAATTATAGTTAGTTTCTCAATATTCTCATTGCCTGTAAATGCCATGTCTCTTGTAAAATTGGAATTTAATGATATCCTAACAGCATTCTCAGGCATCTCTGGAATTGTATCAATGTGGTCAACACTCAATGAGAATACTCTACATTTCATCATGTGGTAAGAAGGAAATGCATTACGACCAGATATAGTAATATCATGACAAGGAATACTAGCAAGAAAATTATACTCAAATACAGAATCAATGAGTATCATCTTGCTTGTATATGTATTCTTGAAGATGGGAGGGACAAATACACCATTGCAACGCAATACAATCTGGTCATAATTCTTGACAAGATGTTGTTCCAATGAATCAAAGTCTGTAAAAATGTCAACATCCACCGAGAGTACATTATTTGCAATACTTGTACAAAGATGATTCTCTTCAGCTATTCTACTCCTAATTTTGTACCTTCTAATGTTGAATCCAGTCTTGTCATAGATTGTAATTCCACATAATCTTGCAACATCATAGTCTTTTAGTACATTTTCTCGATCAATGAGAGCAATGCTATCAGTGATATCAATATCTCTCTTTTCAGTAAATGCTGCATGTAATGCGTTCTCTAGTTGTATATTGTCAGGACAGGAAAATATCTTTTCCAGATTGTAATCCATATTGTTATCCTTTTAATGCCACTTGTGTTCAGACTCTCCCAATTTCATGAGTAATGAACTTTCTCTTATCACGTAGTCTCTATTCAATAACAATACTTCTTTGAGTTGTGGAATTAGATCAGTGTCAATCTCAATGTTACGATACCACTCTACATCATCGTCATAATCAATACATATATTATAGTAAATGTCATTTCTAAGCTGATAACCATGATCAACTTCAGACAGATACAGTGACATTCTTTGAATAGAATTCATTGTTAAAAGATATTTGCATAATGTTACTATATCATCGGTAAGTTCTTCTTGTTCAACGAGAATAAACTCTTGCAATCCAGAAGGAATATCTTCTACATCTAATACTTCAGCAGTATATAACTTTTTGAGATTAGGCATTGATCGATGTAACTTGCTTTGAAGAGTTCCATACAATACCTCTAATCTAGCAAAGGTAAACTTGATTTTACTGAGGTAACCATCAATAGTGATGACAACATTATTATCTACCTGAATGAGAGATGCAGCAGTTGGAGTGCCATTTTGCTGACAAAACTTTAATTTTCTCAAGCTTGATAATATAGTAACAGGAACGACCAAATTTGCAATTGCTTCTAACTTTGTGAGAGATGGAAAGTTTCTCAGGATAACATGATCTTCAGTGGGAGTATAAATCTTTAATCGTTCAATGCTTTCATTACCCTTGAATACTAATGAATCTGTATTATCGAGATGTAATGCTACTTCTGCAGCATTAGGCATGAGAGGAATACTTTGAATGTGACCACAAGTTAGCTTGAATTTTCTGCACTTTAACATTTCAAAAGAAGGAAGTAATGTATCATGTGTCTGAATATCAACATTATGGCAAGGAATACTATTTAAAAAGTTATATTCCAAAAAAGGTTTACTTAGAGATATTTTACTGGTATAGGTATCTTTGAAAATTGGAGGAATATAATTATCATTACAACTGATATGTATTTTGTTATAATCCTGCTTGAGATAATGTTCCAACAATTCAAGATCTGTCTGATTGTCATAATTTATCCATAAATTATTATTATGTTGCAATCTTACCTTGATATGTCCTTTTGTTCGGCCCACCTTTCGCAATGATAAATTCTTGATATTGATTCCAGTTTTGTCATATATCATGACTGTATTTATCATTATAACGTCGTAATCAATCATTGTAGCGTCTCTATCGAGAAAGATAATGATAGGAAAATCAGTAATATCTATATTCTTGTTGAAATAGATTGCTTTTGTTATTGCTTCTTCAATAATGTCCATTTAATAATGGACATTTATTTATCAACTCAGAGGAAAGAAAGTAAGTTTCTTTCAAGAATATTGTGTTTGTCACAATATTCAGAGGTAAGAGAGTAAATCTCTATCCTTGACCAAAAATCTTCTATTGGCCAGTAATGCTTCAGTAAGTTGTGGTACATCATCAATGTTCATGTTATAGCCATCATGATAATATAACATTCTACCACCAATATCAATACAGATAAAATAGTAAATGTCAGAACGTTCAGCAATGGGATAATTGTAAAATCTGCTTGATAAATATAATGTCATTGTATGTATAGATTTCATTCTAATAACATGATTCATTAGCGCAACAATATCATCTGTTATTTTGTGCTGTTCTTCTAGATAGAATATGTTTAATCCAGAAGGAACATCTTCAGCATTTAACACTCGTCCAGTACACAATTCTTTTAGCTCAGGCATTAGTGAGTATATATTACTTTGAACACTTCCATAAAATATCTCTAGTCTAACCAGAGGAATGTTAAAATTGCTTGCATATTCATCAGTGGTAGCAATAACATTACTTCCCTCTTGATTGAAAGCTACTTCCAATGGAATATCATCTTCAGTGTATACAAACTTTAGCTCTGTAAGGTTCATAAGTACCTTCTCAGGAATAATCAAGCTACTTGCTGATTGTAATACAATTAATGATGGAAATTTCTGCAAGGTAATATATTCAATGCCTGCAACAATCCATAAATCCTCAATCTTATCATTGCCTACAAATACTAGTGGTTTAGTATTATTTACAGACAACTCTACTTTCATGGCTTCCTTTGGCATCAATGGTAATTCTCTTGCATGAGAACATTCTAGCGTAAATATAGTACATTTCAGCATTTCAAAGCTAGGTAACTCTCTGTCTTCTGTTATAATTTCAACATTATAACAAGGAATACTATTTAAAAAGTTGTATTCAAGGTAAGGATTAATCAGTATTAATTTGGTAGTAATGGCATTCTTAAAAATTGGAGGAATATATTTATTGTCACAATCAATAGTAATTTCATCATAATCCCTATTAATACATTCTTCCAATGGTTCGAGATCTGTGTCATCACTATAAGTTATGTGTATAGTATTATAACCACTGGAAGAAACATAAATACTGTCTTTTCTCCTTCCTAAGGTACGCAATGACAAGTTTTCAATGTTAAATCCAGTTTTATCATATATCATGACACGTTTTAGCATGATGGCATCATAATCAATCATTGTGGCACCTTTGTCAAGAAATGTAATGATTGGAAAGTTGGTAATATCTATATCTTTTCTAGAACGATATGCCTTTAATATTGCCTCCTCTATTTGGTCCATTTAATATACATTAATAATATATATTTATAGATAAGACAACAGATCTCTTTCTTTGGTCAAAAATCTTCTATTGCTTGATAATACTTCATTGAGTTGTGGTATATTAATGTCATCTTCCGAACAATGATATGTCTGTTTGTCATAACAAATAATATATACAGTGTAATAGATATCAGGACGAATGATATAATTCATTGACTCGGATTTAGGGAGATATAATGTCATGTAACGAATAGATTTCATCTGCAATAAGCGATTTTGCAACTTCTTTGATTTATCAATATCACAATGATGCACAGACATTACAAACTTTTCCAACTTTTCTGATATATATTGTGGATCATCTATCATTGTATAAATGTATAGTTCTTTTAGATTTGGCATTAATGAATAAATTCTATCGTCACAAACATGTCCATTTAATACAAGTAAATTTGGCAATTCAGATGTAACAGTGTTTTTAGAATGACCAGTATACCCTGCATTGTAAATATATGTAATAATAACATTATCATCTTGTTCATGGAAAATAATGTTATTATAGTATCCCCCTGTTAGGTCCAGTCTTGTCAGGTTCCGAAGAATGTGTACTGGTACAATTGCATCTGTATCTATATCAAGTTCTGTTAATGACGACAATCCTGATAGTACAATGTGTCCATTTTCATTGGAACTAGATAGACATAATCTCTCAATATTACTAGTATTAGTTTTAAACAGAATCGTTTCATTGAATGTAACATTCAATGATACAACCATTACGCTTTCAGGCATGGAAGGAATTTTTGTCATCTTCTTGGAGTGTAAATATAATTTCTTACATTTCAGTGGTTCCAAAGAGATGACATTGCTTTCAAGAGAGACAATTGCTACTTCATAACAAGGAATACTAGCCAAAAAGTTATATTCTAATATAGGTTTGACCAATATTAATCTAGTAGCAATGACATTATTGAAGATTGGAGGAATGTAATTATTCTTGCATTCAATAGTAATTTCTTCGTAATCTTGTTCTAGGTAATGTTGCAACAGCTCAAGATCTGTATCTGGTTGAATAATGATATATAAACCATTATCTCTATTGATAACCTTAAGTTTACCTTTTATTCTTCCTCTCTTGTTGAGCGAATACTTTGTAATGTTCTCTCCAGTTTTATCATAAATCATGATACCATCTATCATAATGGCATTATAATCTATCATTGCAGTATAGCATCTTGCCGCGGTAGATCCTCTTTTGATAAATTTAATATCATTGAGATTGGTAATATCTAGATCTTCTTTAGATTGAGATGCTTTGATTATTGCTTGATCGAGTTGATCCATATTGCATGTATTGTTATTGTCATGATTCTCACTTGGTATATACTTTATTAAAGTATATCAATGTTAATATCTCTACAAGCTCAAAGTAATCCAGCATTATGTCTCTTGATCAATGGTATTACATCTCTTTCTGTTACAAGATCATAGTAGAATATTACATTTGGAAATTCTGACAACACCAACAAGTCAGACATTATATCTGTCGAATCTTCATGAAATTGTATAACTTTGATATTCTTCTTTTCTCGAAGTATTTCAGCACTTGTAAAGTAGTCTCTACTTCCATTAGTCATGATGTAATCAAAGATTACAACAGAATCTGGAATATCAGCAATTTCAACTCCTCTAATGGTAGCACCTTCAGGAGGATAGAAATGCAATTCTTTGATATATCTCAGTGCTGATAATATCTCTTTTGAAACATGACCAGTATAAGACACTAGATTCTTCAACGCTGAAAGATATTCAACAATATCCTTGTATTTGTATGCATTCTTGATCAAAAGAGAATGTAAACTGTCTTTCCATGGTCCATCTACATGAGTAACAGCACATTCTAACTGCAATGAATAGAGATACTTGCAGTCAAGAGTAATGTTACCGAACATGTCACCAGATAATGCAAAAGAACTCAAGCCATCAGACTCACAATGAACAAGAATATCCAATTCTAACATTTTGCTACTTGTAAAGGTAAGATTCTTTACATTGACAGGTACTTCAAAGTATTCTGTTGGGCACTTGACACTCAGAGAGACAATGCTACTTGGAAGTAGTGTATAATCTACTTCTGTTGCTGAAGTAAAAGAAGTAACTCCATGTGGAATAGATGCAAGTGCTCTATCAGCAAGAATAGCATGACCTGATATAGTTATCTTTGTTCCTTTGTATTCTTGGAATATAGGACTCATGATTACATATTGATGATTGCTAACACTGATGGTAACTGGTTCTACCGTGTTGGCTATAACTTCTCTCATGTAATCAATGTCCTTCTTTGTTGCTGTAGTATCTTCGTTTGGCCTGATACGTATCCAAGTGCCAAACTCTCCTGCAATAGTGGTAATGCTTGTCATTATATTTACCTGACTGGATTAAATAGGAAAGGTAAATTGTCATTTCTTTGAATCTGACAGAATGGTATATATTACAGAGGAATGTCTCGAGATGAGATTCTTTAATTGCAGTAAATAAAGACGATTGAAGCAAACGATGACTTACTGATCACAACACCCCGTTTCGAGTGTTTTCACGTGTTTCTGGCCATTTTTATTTACCAATTATTGGCATGTAATTGTAGACAAATCTTGATTTGTAATTTTTGACAAATCGACCTTTATTGACAGCCCAACACATTGTCAGGCCCATTTCCCAAGAATCTCAAGAGTGGAAAAGTAATAGCTGTATATAGGTAGTTACTGAATGAGAGATCTTGAGAGAATAGAAACATGTAATTTACTAGTATATCTTGAAAGATACAACCGTTGTCATAAAATCGGTCTCACTCCAAGGTTAGAAATGTGTATATTCCTAACACATTATAGAGTTAGTAAGTCTTTGAATCGATTCTACTCTGACCAACCTTAGAAATGTATATATCTAACACATTATAGAATAAGCATTCTAACGAGATCGATTCTACTCTGTCCAACATTAGAAATGTGTACCGATCAGGCATGTTACACATTATAGAGTTAGTAAGTCGTTGGATCGATCTCAAAATATACCTTGTAAAGGTATATTATTCAACATTACAATCTTACTACAGATGCAAGGATTCCAAAGTCTTGTGCTTCGTTTCATAGTTTCTATTATTCGATAATGCATCTCTCAACTGGGAAATACCTGATATGCCTCTTGCTCTAATCAATGGAACAATCTCACTGTGCTTTTCAACAAAAATGTCATAATAAACATCTCCTGCATTGTCAATAGGATAGTCATAATCAGTAATAAACAGAAACAGTGGCATTCTCTTGATCGACTTCATTCCCATGAGATACTTACTAAAGTCTACAAATTCTTGACTATATTCAGCAAATTCATCTTCGTCGTAAAGAGGATCACTTGCCGAGAACACAAGTTCTTCCAATTTCTTGGGTATATATTCAGCGTCGATTCTCATTCCAGTCATTAGCTTCTTCAAGTTGGGAAAGAGTCCAAATGTCTCGTCGGTCATAAAGTTGGCTTGTAATGTGGTTAGCTTATCAAACTTTGCACTGACATTAGGATGCTCACGACCAAAGCTCCAAAACGAGCGATAAATGTAAATAGTTCCATCAATGTCAGTAATATTCACAGCATTAGCAAACTTTTGTGATTTATCAACAAGTCTCAGCTCAGTAAGTTGTTCCATAAGTTCATAAGAAAGAACAACGCCAGTAGAAGATGTTAGTGATTTCAACCCAGAAAGATATCCCAAGTTGATGAATACAATATCACGCACATTACCCTCGTATCTAACCTTGATGTTCAGCTTCTTGATGCTATCATTACCCAAGAATAGTACATTTCTGTGCTCACTACTACTTGCAATGTCCAATGTTACATCATAGGCTGTTTCAGGCATAATAGGAGTATACTCTTCTTCTGTTTCATTGTTGAAATAGCTTTCAAGATTGTAAGACAGTGAAAAGACTTCACACTTCAATGATTCAAAGGAAGGATAGTAGCTAGCATTATCAATAATCACAGAGTAACATCTTATGCTAGAAATAACATCTTCGTCAAGGCGGGGATCATGAAGAGTCAGCTCGTAGCTATTGATGTTCTCGAATATCACAGGAGGAATGTAGTAATTGTCACAAAGAATGGTAATGTAATCATAACCCTTCTTGACTTCTTCCAATAATGCATTGAAATCTGTGTTACTCTGGATAGATATCCTGATGTACTTATTTGGTCCCTTTTCCGTTATCTTGATATCAAGTTCTCCAGTCTGAGGAAGCATGTATAGATTGTATTTCTTCATGACATCTCCATATCTATCAAAGATGCTAATGTTCTTATATCTGATAGTACTATAATCAGAATGTTGTGTTCCAATAAACAACTGTCCTCTTCCAAATTGGTCAGTACTGGTAATGTCTATATTAGTCTTGATTCTGACTGCTCGTTCTATCTGAGCGATGAGTTTGTCGCGAGGAAGCATTTGCCGTTGAATGGATAAACTGAGAGAAACAATTACAATAAATATTTGTATTATTAGTTATATACCTGTACTAGATATATTCATTGAATAGATGGATTCAGGTAGCACAAATGCATGTCATTTAATATTGCTTAATAGATCGCCGTACATTCATGAAATCAATAATTGTTCCACTAATCTATATATACCTTGATCAAGGCATATATCTCTCCAATTATTTCTTGGCACGCATCATCATGTCACCAGAATAATTGTATATATCATACATCTTTTCTAACGGGATAATCATTGCAAGGGAGAACTAATGGCATTTTCTTAATCGATTTCATACCTATTAGGTACTTGCAAAACTCACGTTCTGTTTGTATGGCATATAGCTTGTCATGAGAAAATATAAATTCTTCCAAATTACCTGGTATATATTGGGTTTCAATTGCTCCAGATGTTGTTAGTTTCTTCAAGCCAGGCAAATATTGATATTGGTTATGTTCTATCAAATTGCCTGTAAATACACGTAAATTCTCAAGATTAAAGTTCATAATGGAAGTTCCAATTCTTGCATTACCAAAGTTGAGATAAATGTCATTATCTAGGTATTCAAAATAGAATACAGCAGGTCCATTACATTTTGGATCAAGACAATTTAGTTCTTCCAGTTGGTTTATAATGCTGAAGGAAGCAATAATATTGGTAGAAGCAGTTAACACTCTTAAATTTGGAAGATTTTCCAATCTTACGAATGAATCGCTGGCAATGTTAGATCCAATGTTTAATATTTGAATAGAATTGTTACCTAGAAACATTACCGTTGATTCATTAAAATTGCATACCAATTCAACATCTGTTGCACCAGCAGGTATGATAGGAGTATATTCTTCTTCTGTTTCATTATTGTAGTAAGCATCTGCATTATAATGATGGGCAAACTCTGTACATTTCAATGATTCGAAAGATGGATAATAACCATCAGTAATAATGTTCACAAAATTAGATGGAATTGCAGCAATAAGTTCTTCGTCAATAATAGGATACTCTAATATAAGTACTTGAGTGGCAATCTTTTTGATAATGTCAATAGGTATATATCTACTGTGACATAGAATACGCACTTTCCTATGATCTTCTTTGAGAACTTCTTCCAGCACATTGTAATCTGTATCATTAAGCTAATTGTGTAAAATCCCATGTATGAGTAGTAATATGTCCTGTTCCAAGGAACTTGTATAGATCGTATTGTTTCATAACATCACCAGTCTTATCATAGATATTGATATCTCGATATCTAATAATTTGGTATCCTATTCTAGGTTCATCAGTAAGCACAAAGCCTCTTCCGAATCTGTCATAATTGGTAACATCTATACCATCATACTTACCATCAGCTTGTTGAATGGCAGTTAACAGCGTGTCTCTTAATGACATTTGTGTATCGTTGAATAATAAGATTTATCTTGATGATTGTTGATATATCTGTAGATTCATAGTTAAGCCTTATCTTGATCAAGATAAGAAATGCATAGAACTGTTAGATCGATCGTATTATGATCAACCTTAGGAATGTATACCAATCAGGTATGCTACATATTATAGAGTTATCGGATCCATAGAGTTCTATCCAGATTCGAGACCTTAGAAATATGAGTCATATATATTATAGAGTTACTAACTCTATAGAATCGTTAGATCGATCTTATTCCAGTCAACCTTACCGATAGGCATGTATGTATACTTCTAACACATTATAGAGTTGTTAGATCGATCGTATTATGATCAACCTTAGGAATGTATACCAATCAGGTATGCTACATATTATAGAGTTAGCAAGTCCATAGGATTCTATCCAGAGTCATGACCTTACCGATAGGCATGTATGTATACTTCTAACACATTATAGAGTTGCTAGATCGAACCTACTCTGACCAACCTTAGATACATGTACCGATCAGGCATGCTACACATTATAGTTAGCAGATCTGTAGATCAGCCCTACCAACAAACATACAGTCACTAGATCAATCTTACCACCACAGCATATATGTCTTTCGACAAATATTCATTTATTCACACTCTAATCACGAGGCTGTCTCGAAAACTTCTTCTTCTTTTCCCTAATCTTGTCAGTTACTGGTCTGTTTGTTACAACAACCAGCTTGTCCAATCTGCTATAATCGCCAGTTTCACTCGCGTGCACAAACTCCTTTACAATCTTGATCATCGAATACACAGTCATTCCATACTCACGCTCAATCAACTTTACAGCACCATCAATGTAGTGTCCAGGCCCATAAAGAGTTTGAACATTAAATGCGATCCTCTTTGCTCGAAGTGGAACAATAGGCAAGTACTTTTTCTGTACATAGACGTCCCTTACAGCATAACCTACAATCCAATCAGCAAGCATCATTCTATCAGCAATCAAGTCTTCATAAAAGTCGAGAGCCTCAAACTGGAGATGAGCAGGCAAACTCGACACATAGTTGATCCAAATCAAAATTTGTGCATGTTCTAGCACACTTGAAGTCTTGGCAATGCCAGTACCAAAACAAGGCAATGGAGGCAACACACCATTACGCAACAATTCCTCCTTCAAACTACTTTTCCAAGCAGAAACATTGTCATAATCAACAATAATGTCGCACATAGGATAGTACTTTATGCGAGCATTCTCGTTTCTCTGAGCAATAGGAACACTTTGGTCCAGCAAAATATAAAACTGTTGCACAACATTAATATTTTCATCACGAAGATTGCGTCTCCATTCGTAGCTTTCAGACATAATCTTCAAGCCCTTTCCTTCTGCAGTCACAATCACAACAGCTTCAGCAAGTCGTTGCTCTGCTGCAATAGTTTCGTGCTTGGAAATCTTAAGGTCATAGTAACCCTTGACCAAAAAGTCTTCAATCTCCTCAAGAGTCATGGGCTGGCACTCAAAGACTCGTTCTTGGTGTTGCTTCATATCCTTGAATTCGAGGTAATGCAACATCCTTCTCGCAAACAAAGGCTCTCCGTAATCATTCTTTTTACCAGGAGCAGTCACAACAGAAGCACGTTCAACCTCACGAGACTCAATAAACACCAAGTAAGGCTGATCTACTTGTTGTTTGGTAGCAATCATAACATGAGGATCGACCAACATAAAGTAGTAGACAGTACTGCTAAAAGGAACAGTAGTGTCAAACAAGTCCTCAGCAGAAGGACCAATTGCCTTGAACGTGTCGACAAAAAAGGCAGAACCTCCCCATCTGGATCTGTCACTTTCAATGCGACTAATAGTAGCAAAGCGCATCTGCGAATTGTACCAATAGACGCGAAGTACTACGCCATCAAAGACTGGAGTAGCATGCATTCCCTTGGGAGAAAAGGTAGCAACAAGTCCTTCTTGGCGTTGATTCATAAACACTCCAGTGTCACCACCGCCAATGGGACTCAAGTTACTGCTCACAACATTATGCGTATACAAGCTAGCTGGAACAACAACTTCCTTGGTTTCAACATCAATGACAGTGCCATCAAAATCAAGATCTTTAGCTCTCACAATAGCAAGAGAATCAATGATATCGCCCACATTCCATTCATCACCAAGAGGAACACCAAGAACTTGAGAACAGACTTCAGCAGCCTTTGCATTCTCAGTAAACTTGTGAGTCATGCTCATGCCTACAGTGGCAAGAATATCGTTAGATTGTGTGGACATAGATTGTCTTTGTTGTGTGGAAAGGAATATCTCAAACAACTTGAATTCAAATGTTAGAGAATCAAGTTATACTTACAGATAGTATATATCTCATCGAGATATAATTATGAGCAGAGACAGGACTCACTTGAAATTCCTTGTTTTTCGTTTTGTCTGTTTATTTCTCCTAGCAAGTAGCTCCTTCTCCTTTCCTTCCTTTAGCATGTTGATGTCTCGGATCATGCTGTACAAGGAAATGCCTCTTTCCTCCCATAGTAGGTCATCAATAGATTTCTTCATAGAACAAAGCTTGATGACTCTTGGTGGAATGGCGTCAATGTTGTATTGAAGTCTGAATTCTTGACTAGATTTGTACTTGTTAATCCATTCGGCGAGTTCTCTTCTGTCGTTGAGTACAGTATTATAGTCAAAAACAATGTGAGGAGGAAGACTATCTTTGTATGCAAGATATATTGAATATTTCTCTTCTTCAGTGATTGCCTTGTCTTGAAGAATGTAATACTGTTGCATCACGTTAGGATTCTCATTCCTCATGATTCTCCTGTTGTTGTGAGATTCAGAAAGTACTTTGATCGATCGAAGATCTTCATTAAATGGATATACAATAGTAACTGCATGTCCCTTTGTCAGGTAATCATTAATTTCATCGAGAGTCATACTTTGGCATTCAAAGACATGACACTTAAATGTCATGTCTTTGGGCGACTCGTGAGAATCGCATTCAAAGATAGAACTGCTATGAATAGACATATCTAACATGTCCAAATAATGCAATGACTGTCTGTAAAATGTGGCATTGTCTCCAAGTCCAGGCACTGCTCGATCAGAGTCAAAGTCAATATATTCAATATACAATAGATATGGTTCAGTTACTTTTTGTTTACTGGCCATTAGTAATGCTGACTCTACCAGCAAAAAGTAATAAACTGTTGTGTTACGTGAAGCAGATGTATCAAATAATTCTTCAGCCTTTGGGCCAATAGTTCTGAAGGTGTCTGCAAATATAGAAGAATTTCCCCATCTTGATTTATCAGTATTAATCCTACTATTAGTTGAAATTCTGAGTTCTGAATTGTACCAATACACTCGAAGCATTACTCCATCGAACAAAGGAGTAGCAATAGCTTGATTTATATCAATATTATGAAGTGTTCCATATTCATCGTTGATGAGTATCTTTCCGTTTTGACCGGTAATAGAGTTTTGAATGCATTTTGGTGAGTATGTGCTAGCCTTGTTTAATAATTCTTTACTTTTAATGTCAATGATGGTGCCATCAATGTAACTAACTTTACCCTTGTCGTTAGAAGATATCATGACAAGATTATCATAAACCTCTGTTACATCCCAAGAGTCATCATTGGGAATATTCAGCACTGAAGCACATGTATCTCTAATCGTTTCCATTTCTCTTTCCCCCTTTTCTAGTGCTAAAAGTTATATCTCATCATTTCTTTACAAGTATCAATCTCACTATCTACTGTCCTCACTACAAACTTTGATCTAATTACTGAAGTAACTACTTCTTCATCAATAATTACATCTTCAAAGAAGTTGTACTCTTTCAGAGGAAATTCGATCCTGTTGAACAGTGAGACCATCTTCTTCTTTTCGATATGTTTATGATTTAACTTGCCATTAGGAATCTTGTTGGTAAGAGGAGATATTACAGCTTTGGGTTGAAGTGGTCTTCTCTTTACCTTTGCAATTCTAGATAGCATGTTTTGTTGTTGCCATTATTTTTATTAGTTGTTAAACTAATAATCTTTTATTCTGCGATTAAACCCACATTATCTCACTATCTGCATACTGTGGTTTCTTCTTTGTACTGAAACCGTGACATATATCACAATCATGGCTTAAATCTCTACAATCCAATTGTTTCACCAAGTCTTTGCAATTGTCATTCGATCTAATCAATGTTTCAATATTGTAATCGTCAGTCCATTCATTATACTTTAGTGCTTCTGGTCCAAGTCTGCACAACATGCAAAAGATTAGTTTGTCATATTTAACAGAAGTTCTATGTAGATATGCTACTTCGAACAAAGTGTCACGTCCTTCCAGAAATCTCACTACTTCACCTTTTGCCTTTGAATAGAATGAAATGTTCTCATTCGAGTCCACAGTAATATGTGCCAACATGTAACTAGGATCATGAATCGTCAGACCCAGGTAGTAACTGTCTCTCATGATATAATCGATTCTATCTGCATCTACGCCTGTTTTTCTGTTATTAACAATTTGATAGACAAAGGGATATTCATCATTGTCTTTGCCTGAAATAATATCAATAACAATATTTACCTCTTGATTAGTGAGCAATTTGTACTCATCGTTGATTAGTTTGATAATGTAATGAGCTCGCTCTTCATGATCTTTGAGTTGAAAGAATGTCGATTCTATACTTGTAAGCTCTAGATATCTATCAAAAAGGTGAGAATATGCAACGTGACCAATGTCATGATAGAGAGCAGCAATTAGTACCAATTTCTTCAAGTTGGTAGGTATCTTGATACCAATATTCTTAATCATTGTTCTAGCAATATGCATGACACCAATGGAATGCTGAAGCCTAGTGTGAGTAGCAGATGGATAAGTGAGACTACTATTAGCCAATTGTTTCACTCTTCTGAGTCTCTGGAAATAGGGATTATCGACAAAGGGAATGAGTGCCTTTGGTATCTTGATGAGCCCGTGTACGCAGTCTTTTATATACTTGTTGTCGCACATTTCAGAGTAATTTGTTGTATATAGTTTATATACATTCTTTGTTCAATCAAGCATTCGAAGGTTCTGGTTCTGGTTCCTCACAAGCTGAAAATGTCAATGCAAGTTCAATATAGTTAAAGGGAATCTTCTTTGGAACTGGTTTCTTTTTTATGTCAGGCATTTAACATTTTGCGAGTACTGAATTGTTCATTCAAATATTTCTTTTGAACAAAATGTCTACCAAACTAATTCTAACCGAAGCAAAGAATGATATATCATCTCAAATGAGAAAATCCAATGGTCTATTTGGTTTGTCTCTTGAGTCTGCTATTAACGCAAAGGTTTCTTTTGATTATTTCCCAGAAACTGTGAGAGTTTTGGAACTCATAAATGTTTCACTGTCAAAACAGGCCATTGAGACATTAAAGACGAGTAATATTTCTCGCTATATTGTACACAACAAGTATCGATCAAGAATTATTCTTGCTCCCACAATTGCCTTTATTGATTCGATTGAAATAACAGGAGAATCTGAAATTGATTATCTAGATATTCCTAATTGTGATGCTTTGACAATTTCCATTCCAAGATTGAGAGCCATTAGAAGCAATTTGGGCACTAATACATTTATCACAGCTGATGAAATAGTATTGATGAAGTGTGATCATGTTAGAAAGCTGAGAATGAAGAAGCATGGTAAACTTGCATATAGTGCTATTGTTTTGAATTTGCCCACACTCGAGATATTAAATGCCAAGAGTATTAGTACTTCTGCGTCTGATTGTCCCAATATCATTGACTTGAGTGTCACTGATTGTGATTTCTTTACTTCTGACATCTTGACAAACCTCAAGAGTGTATATTTCAATACTGTCGATGTATATGGTGACTTTATGAAGAAATCTATGGATTATGCTTCATTCATTGAAATGAAGAATAGTAACATTCTTGGATTAGAAGGCCATACCAGCAATGTGGTTGAGCTAGAGGTTAAATATGATCGCACTAAAAGTAGTGCTTGGCTTAGGGAAGATATTGCTCCTGGTATGAGATCTAAAATGTTGACAGCATTGGACAATATTGTTAGAAATTCTCCCAAACTTCAGATCATTGTTACTAGTGAGAAATTGGCCAAGGATGTTATTGAAGATTGGCTCGAAAATGGTAGTGCAGAATCCATCACAAGTAACAATTACTTTGGTGATTTACCTGATGTATATCCAGATGTTGAATTTCATCACAAATAATCAAGGTGAATGACTCATTATTACTCTCAAGAGTAATAATCATGAATCTTCGAACGAGTGCTATTACTACTTATTCTGACAGTCTGAAAGATCTTAATCCATTGGTAGATACTGTCATCATTACCTCAACTTTTGAAATCGATTATATACCTAATACTGTGGTTAATGTTATTCGATTCTGTATTGTCTAGCAAGTCCATTGAAGCTCTGAATAAGAGTAAGGTAATGAATTATTACCTATTCAATTCAAGCAACGAATTACCAGATAGGCCTGTTGACAGCATTGAGATTGTATCATCACAAGAGATAACATTACTAAAGGTACCAATTTGCAACAATTTAAAGATTACTTGTCCATCTATTCGACTTGCAGGCATTGAACTTGGTGCAAGTACATTGATTATTGCCAAAAATGTGGTGCTAATGAAGTGCAATAATGTTGAAACAATGATGATCGATTCTTGTGACAATGCAATACTTGTTGATATTCCAACTTTAAAAAGATTAGATACAGAAGGAATAACTTCAATAAGTGGCTGTTCCAACTTGAGAGACATTACCTCTGACACATTATTCTTTTCTGAAACAATTGACCTTGAATATATAGAAATATCAAGATTCGAACAATGTAATGATCTGGTGAGACAATCGACAAGTACAGCAAAGACTATTATTATAAAAGATTCGTGTGTATCTAAGTTAAATACCTACAACATGAGAAATCTCGGTTTATTCAATGTCACTGGAATTGGAATAGATGATATAAAATCTCTAGCAAGTTGGTATCTATTGACACTGATCAAGAGATAGATACAGATGTCATTGATGATTGGTTGAGTCAAGGAAACAAGATATCACTAGCTAGCAATAATGACTTTACTGATTTGAGAGAAAAATATCCATCAGTAAGATTCTGTTCCAAATAGAAGTTTCAAGGTAAAGATATAAGTCCTAGGACTTACATTGAATATAAGTTATTCTACCATCTTCTCTTTGCCTCCTTCAGAATACTTGGTGTAATATCTAGTATTATACCTGCTATTCACAAGAGACAGACTACTCAACTTTAGAATATCTGTTGTAATGACACTGCCTTCTTGCAACTTCAGCTTTTTCACACCATCACAACCATACAAAACCAAATCAACACCATATGCCTTGACATTCAAAAGACCAGGCATTCCCAAGACAACACAAGTAGAATGATATTTGAACGAAGTTACTTCAAGTTTAACTGCTCCTGTGCAATTTGTCATGATTACTCTATCCGAATCAATGGATGTTGTAGTTCCCAACTTGCAACCAGTAAGAGTAACAATTGCACCTCTAATCCTGAGATAATCACAATATGGAATCTTCAGACTGTCAATGATACCGTTAACGCATTGTGGATTAATTGTGATAGATTCAATACGAACTGTAGTCTCAGGAAGAACAATAGGTTTGAATCGCTCTAATGCTCCGTCAGAACTGCCTCTAATTGCTCTACTGTCATAGAACTGGTAATTGGATATTCTACTTGCCTTCAGAGTCTTGATGGCATCAATGCTGAGATATGCATTTACAAGAGAAAGAGTATCAACAGTATCAGGAAAGTAGGTAAAGTTGACAGCAGTGTCACTAGTTGTTCTAAGTACTAGATGCTTTACACTAGCGTCCAACAGCTTTAACTTGTCAGTAATGTCAAAGGTGTCAGCAGTATAATCAATAATGAACATGGAGATTGCTTATTGTTGCTATCTATCAACCGTCAGATTCATGACAAATTAGATATGTCTTTTGACATATATTATGCAGCTTCAGCAATAAGCTCATCATCGGTAATTTGGTATAGGTCAATAGTTTTGGGAAAGTATGATCCTCCTATTATGGGACTATTGCCAATATAATATATAGCATCAAGGTTTATCATTCCATCACAATCAATCAAAGAGAAATTACTGCAGTCAATAGCAGTATCTTCTCCCAATCTACATCCTTCAAGACCAATGTAATCAGATCTTAATTGCATGTACTTACAAGGAGGTACATCTACATTGAGGAGATTCTGATTTGTCTTGATGCGAATATATAACAATGGTACTCCAGTTTCAGGAAGATAAATAGATTCGAGCTCATAATGATCTACTCCATATATAAAAACATTACTTGTTTTCAAAGTCTTGGCTGCATCATCAGACAGAACAGTATCCACAAGTGTAAGACTAGTAACATGACTGGGAAAGTAGGTAAAGTTGACAGGTACATCACTCTCTGTCTTGATTGTAAGACATGTTACTCTACTGTTCAACAATCTCAGCCTGTCAGTAATGTCAAAGTCATTGGCTGAATAAGTAACAGTATGATACATAAATTGCCTCTTTCCTGACTGGACATGTCGTCAGATTCTCAATATAAGTCTTTCGACCTATATTACTTACCTTCTATCTACCTACTACTTACCACTTACTTTGAGGCTTTACCATTCAGCACAGTACTATTCTCCTTTGTTACTACCTTGAGATTGTCGCAACCAGTAATGGTAGCATCAGTGTCATGGAAATGGGCCTTGGAGATGCTTGGCATGTCCATTACTACAGCAACCTGTCGCTCCTCACCATGAGGAATCAAGCGCAAGTCTTCTACGCCAGTACAATTCAACAGAGTAACCTTTTCTGCACTAACAAGAGTACTCTTGCCAAGTCTTTTGTCAGCAAGTACAACATTCTTTGCACCAATGTACAAATTTTCGCACTCTGGAATATGCACAGAAAAGAGGTAATCAGCAGAATTGTAAGAACCAATTCTGATACTCTTGATTGGCACAGAAGTCTCGGGCAATTGCACAGTAAGAGCATCTCCTTGGAACACAACATACTCGCTCACATTACTCTTTCTCAAGGCATCCATTGCAACAGGAGAAAGCTTAACATTCTTGAACTCGAGATATGTAATGCTGGGAGGGACGTAGCCAAACGAAATTTCTTGGTATCTGTCAGACTCGATTCTACCGGCACACACGCCTTCTGGCGCATGGTCGAGGGAGAAGGCATCGCTAGCATCAGAAGAGTAACAATTGTAAGTGAACATGGGAATTGCCTTGACAACTGGGTCACAAAATTCTCACTTATCCATGACTAGAGTTATTACAACTATTTCCTATCCATTCATTGGGACAAAAGTTTGAATTGGAGAAATTACTGGGTATAGGGAAATGTCAGTCCCTGCTACGCCTAGACCCAGAAGCATTAAGAAGGACATTGATAATGGTAAATCTACTAGTGAAATTATAGATGGTCGATTTCACGGTCTCATTGCAATGGTGAGATATCCACATGAAGAAGTGGAAGACCTGCTAAGTAGCTATGATTTTTGGGAACCATATCAAGAATCCAAGTGTTACAGTGCAAGACCATACCAAGCAGCATTTACTGGTGTTACTAAAACATATACCAATATGCTAGTGATGATGAAAGATGATGACACGAGAGAAGAGACTACATATGTGTGTGCAATGAGAGTATCAGGTGAACTGGATAGATTAGCTGTTCATTGTCCTTGCTTGAATTGTAATACATTTTGGTCCAAATATATATGGTGCAATCATTGTTGTGGTTGCTTGAAGACAGGACCATTGTTTGCCTCAAAGGAGAATATAGAAAAGGCCAAGGAAACTATGGAAAATATGCACATTGAGAAGAAGAGTTACCTGATTAATGCCTTGTGGTCGTTAAAGACTGTTATATTGGGAGTTGTTATATATTGGATTGCTTAAAGTATTAACTTAGGTTAATACTTTAAGCTCGATATTGCTTAAAAGAATATTACCGTTACAGTAATATCGAGTTATCTACAGTAATATCGAGTTATCTACAGTAAGATAGAGTTACCTACAGTAAGATAGAGTTACCTACAGTAAGATAGAGTTACCTACAGTAAGATAGAGTTACCTACAGTAAGATAGAGTTACCTACAGTAAGATAGAGTTACCTACAGTAATATCGAGTTACCTACAGTAAGATAGAGTTACCTACAGTAAGATAGAGTTATCTACAGTAAGATAGAGCTACCTACAGTAAGATAGAGTTACCTACAGTAAGATAGAGTTACCTACAATAAGATAGAGTTACCTACAGTAAGATAGAGTTACCTACAATAAGATAGAGCTACCTACAGTAAGATAGAGTTACCTACAATAAGATAGTAATATCGAGTTATCTACAATAAGATATTACTGTTTCAATAATATCAAGATTAATAAATATCATTGTACTAACAATATTACCAGTAGATAAAATGTCAACTATAGATAGCATCTGCAGTACATACAGCAGCACCAATGATGATAGTTATTCGCACCAAGAAGATCAAGATTCAGAACAAGAAGACTTTATGTTCTCCAAGATTCAAAGAAAGAATAATATTAAAGCAGAAGAGGGATCATTAACAGAACAAAGTGTCTCATTTAGATCAGAAGTAGAACCTGAACGAAGAAGAAATTGGCCATATATAAGACCCAAAAATAGAATCTCTGAGATGGAGACACATTTTTATCCTGGCTCGAATAAGTACATGAATAGGACAATGTATAATTACGAAGAGATTGTATCAGAAGTAGACTTGCCTTGTGTTGTTGATCTAGTAGAATTGCAATGTCTAAATATGTCAGCAGATGTGCCCTTTTCCAGCTACAAGTCCAACAAGACCATTGAATCATGCTGCAACCATCTTAATTATGGATATAACTGCAACTTTTATGATGAACCAGTAATGTATGACAATATCTTTCAGCATCAAGATTCATTATTTGGTAATTATCTGTCATGTTATATACCAAATACTATTACAAATGGAAAAGAACTTGGATTATACAGTCCTGATACCAAAGCAATTACATCATTGTTTACATTTCCTCCTGATCTTAGCAGTGAAATTACTTGGCTGATTACTTTTGCAGAACGTGAAGCATTGTGTGTTGCAGAATCATTAATTTGGTCAGAAAAGAAGTGTAATCCTAATGAAATATTCAGTATCTTACAAAAAGAAGAGAATGCAATCAATGGCAAGAAGAGTGAAATTAGCCTTGTGATTGATAAATTTCATAGGCATTCAATCTCTGATTGCTATAGAGTCTTGAAATGCAGTGGTAAACCAGGAGGTATATCATCGTTTGTGATGAAAATGGCTGCAATCATTACTGTGATAAAGTATTTTAGCGCTGACAATGAATTCCAATACAAAGGTAAGTGGACTAGCAACTACCTTGAGCTAAACAAGCTAATGACAAACTTTGCTTATTCAGTGTTATGGTCAGGACAAACAACTAGAACAGAAGCAATGAGATCAATGTATATAGGTGAATATATTGCAATCACAGTGATTAGAGGTTGGACCAAAACTCAACACACCCATGAGAGTAAGCATTTCCAGATACATAATAGAAAGGTGATAACTTTGTAATTGACTTGAGTGAAATGGTTAGCAGAGTCTAATAATGTTATCTATTGTTAATAGTCATCCTAGAGATGAGAATATCTCGTTTGAAGAAGAAGATCACAAGTACACCATTGTTGGACTAGAAGATCATCCTACTAGTGTAACTACATTGATACATCACTACTTTGTTCCTTTTGACGCTGATGCAGTTATTGACAAGATGATGGCATCTCATAATTGGCCAAATTCCAAGTATTATGGTATGGAAAAGGATGAAATTAAAAAGAAGTGGTCTGATGATGGATTGGCAGCAAGTACTGCAGGTACAATAATGCACAAGGCAATAGAAGACTTTATGAATGAGCAAATTGTGGATCCAACAGTTGAGAAGAGTAAGGAATACACAATGTTTCAGAACTTTTGGCGTGACTTGTTGACAAAATATCCATCACTGAAAAAGTATAGATCAGAATGGCTAGTATATGATGAAGATCAGCGGATATCTGGTTCGATCGATTGTGTCATGAAAGACGGAAATGGCAAGTTGCACATTATTGACTGGAAACGTAGTAAAGAAATTAAAATGTCGAATAGATATGCAAAAGGATTGGCTCCATTCGAAGACTATGATGATTGCAACTATTCTCACTACAGTTTGCAGTTGAATTTTTACAGACACATACTTGAGACAAAGTATTCAATGGAAGTGGCATCAATGATGTTGGTAATACTTCATCCAAATCAAGAAAATTATCAGTGCATACCAGTGAAACATATTGATGTTGCGAGTGTGTGGAGTGAGTTGCATTGAGATTGTACTAGGAAATATTACTGTTTGCAGTAATATTGATATGGTTATATACTATTGAGAACAGAATGTCGGTTTCCTGGCCTATAGAAAATGTACCGTTAGGCATATCTACATTTCTTAAGGTTAGGAAACCGATAGAATTCTAACCTTAATCTCAATAGTATATAAGTTATATACTTTCTTTCAATATTACTGATGACAGTAATATGGATACTTTCTTGGCTTATAGAAAATGTACCGTTAGGCATATCTACATTTCTTAAGGTTAGGAAACCGATAGAATTCTAACCTCGATCCATTGTTTCTGAACTTATAGAAATGTAGATATGCCTAACGGTACATTTCTTGGGAAAGAGACAGAATTCTAACCTTAATCTCGATAGTATATAACTTGTATACTTTCTTCTATTACTGTCAACAGTAATATACCTCACCCTCTCAACCCTAAGAAATGTAGATATGCCTAACGGTACATTTTCTATAGGCCATGAAAGAGACAGAATTCTAATCTCGATCCATTGTTTCTCGATAGTATATAAGTTATATACTTTCTTCAATATTACTGATGTCAGTAATATATCTCACCCTCTCAACCCTAAGAAATGTAGATATGCCTAACGGTACATTTTCTATAGGCCATGAAAGAGACAGAATTCTAATCTCGATCCATTGTTTCTCGATAGTATATAAGTTATATACTTTCTTCAATATTACTGATGTCAGTAATATATCTCACCCTCTCAACCCTAAGAAACGTTACTCTTCTTACATTTCTTAAGGTTAGGAAACCGATAGAATTCTAATCTCGATCCATTGTTTCTCAATAGTATATAAGTTATATACTTTCTTCAATATTACTGATGTCAGTAATATATCTCACCCTCTCAACCCTAAATGTAGATATGCCTAACGGTACATTTTCTATAAGCCAGGAACGCATCCATATTACTGTTATCAGTATTGGAAGATATATAGCTACATAATGAGAAACATCATGATATTACTGTTTCCAGCAATATTCAACATCGATAAGTTAATACACTTTATCTGCAACTTCAGCATTTAGAATTGGACTGTCATCAATCTTGTCATAACATCTAACTCTTCTCTTTCCATCATGCTGAATATATACAGTAAGTGGTAAATACGTTGCTATAAAGTTTTCAACCAGCTTTCTGTTGTGATAGACATAACCAACAAATACACATTTCTTGCTAGTAAAGTAGTCCTTGTATCGTTCTTCTTGAAGCAAAAGTCTTTCAATGTCATCCATAAATTTTCTTTCTTCTATCTGTGAAGCAATATAGATAAACCTTGGCGTCACAAGAATAGATGGCTCTAAGTTCAGGCATAGATTGTCCACATTTGTAGTGATTATTGCAAACAGTTTTCTCTGTCGATCTTGATAGAGGAACATGCCATATAATGATATAGTTTTCTCAGTTTCCAATTCTTGGGAATCGGGCCGGACAATGTGTCAGACTGTCAGTAAAGCCCGATTTGTTCAAATTCACAGATTCGATTATTGTTAGCATTTATATGTAAATAACGGTAAATAAAAATGGCCAGAAACACGTGAAAACACTCGAAACAGGGTGTCATGTATAGTAACACATCGTTTGTTTCAACTGCATTCAATGTCCTTTATTTACACACGTGAAGGCATCAGATTTTAAACACATATTCCTTATATCCCTCATATTTCTTACTCACAAGTTGAATTGTGTCACTCATTGCTTTTACTGCCTTGTTGCTTGGATAGTTATATTTCTTTCCATAATGAGAAACATCATTATAATCAAAGGAAGAATACAAATCTAACAATGCAACATCATTGACTTTGGCTACTTCACTGATGAATTGGTTCCATTCATTCATAATTTTAGTTGTATAACTCTTGTACTTTGCATATTCAGAACCTTCTCCAATATATGGAACATAATTGTTGACTAATATAACCTTGTTACAGCTTGATTTTAACTTTTTCAATATATCATTGTACTTTTTCTTATATTCAACAGTAATTACACTGCTCACCAACTTGCCAGTCAATGCATTAATGGCTGCTTTGAGATGACTCTTAGTAAGAGCATGTTCTAGATCTATACCTCCCATGCTTACTACTACTACATTATCTTGAACCTTTGAACCAAAGCTATTGATTGTAGGAGGACCTATATCATTAATGACTTGATCAAGTGGATACATTTTTCCATCCTTGTCTGTCTTTCTTTTGCTGTTACTTGGTTTCACACCATTTATTATATCTGATATACCCACATTGTCAGAAGCAATGTTATTAACTTTGAATCCAGCTTTAACAAGTTCTCCTTCCAAGTCACCACTTTGATCCTCTAGATATTGATAATTATCGAGAATTCCATCTCCCAAGAGATGCACCTTAGTATCCATTTAGTTCAACGCAAAAAGTTGAATTCTTTTAATTTTACGATATATCTTGATCAAGATATATATTAATAAGAGCTGTTGAATGTTTTTCTATTCCAGACTTGTTGATCTGTGACTGTTGATGCTGTTGGTTCTGCAGGTTCCTCTGGTTCGTCTTGGTCAGGATGGCCTCCAAAGAATCTACGCACAAACTTTGATGACTTTTTCACACTTTCACTTGCATTTTCATTGATTCTGACCTCGGTATGACCACGAGAGGCATAAGTACCCTGACTCTGCCACTTACGGAACCAGCTAAAGATTGGATTCTCGGTGAAAGATTGTTCTCGTGTTGATTCAACTCGGATGTACCAGTCGTCTCTAGCAGCAAATTCTCTACCATTGTATACATATGGGATGTCAGACATCATTGATACCATATCAAGTACTACATTTTCATCTACAATTGGTGCAGGTCCGGTTCCAACTGGAATCTTGCCAGGTCGTTCGTGAAGTTCTACATATAATGTATACTTTTTCTTTCTAATGAGATAACGACATTCCCAAACAGGAACGACCAAGCCAATCTGTGGGATTGCCAACAATTTGGGAGTCACAGATCTAGGAGTAAGGAGATATAAGGAATCTCTTTCAGTGTCCATTTTGAGAAGCAAGAAGACTGCTGTTTTCAGTGCATTGACATTTATTTAGATCTCTCTCATCTGCATAGATATTTTTTATACATTAACACTACTTCTTCTTGTTTCTCGGTTTGTATAGCTCCTTCTCGCAATCGTCTAACAGTCTCAATACTTTCTTTACCTTGATATCCAAAATGACATAGGCAGCATGCACAAACGAGTCCTGCTCTACCAAGACCACCTCTGCAGTGAACCAACACATTCTTACCCTCGAGCAATTTAGTTACTAGCGTATATATCAAAACTTTAATGTCTTCTGTCTTTGGTACTCCTCGATCCTTAATTGGCATGTGATAGAAAAGGAATCCACTCTCGTGTACCTTATTTGGATAATCAGATATTCCTAATATCTCCATTTCTGACCATTCAAGAAGACAGACAATAATGTCTATATTTTCCTTCTTAATTATGGATAAATCACGATTGAGAGTGTTATTTTTACCAGGACAGCACGCGAGAGATAACTTGCTCATGCACCCATTACTACCAACAACTCTAGCTATATCAATCATGTCATAGGACTTGCTCTTGCCCAAGGAATTCTTCCTCTGATCCATAATTTTAGATACAGCCTTTTAATTTGTAATCTGATTTGTACGTTATTAACGCATAATTCTCTTTTATTCTGCCAAATATGTAGTTCCTGATAATACCACACAAGTCTTCTTACTTCCTACATTGATTATCATGTGTTCTGCTGATGTCTTGTTGATTGTTGGAATTCCAACTTCTGTGGGATAGACAAAGGTTTCATTCACATTATTCTTTTGAATTTGTATACCTTCTCCCTTTAACTTCTTCTTCTCCTTTGGCAATGCCTTAATCTCTTCTTCTAACATTGCAACAGCTTTTGTTACATCCAGTGTACCATCTACTACATTCTGATTCTGCAGATTGTGCTTTACAATAGTTGGAGTCATAAATGCGATGCGACACATTGGTTCCTTATATCCCAGTTGGTCAAGAGCTTCTTCAATGGTATAACCTTGCTCGAGCAATGCTTCATACTGGCCAGCATAACAATCAATGAGTCTACCACAAGTATTGCATCTAATTGGATATACCTTGTATTCTAGGACGGTCGCCATGATTGTCTTTACTTGGATCAATGTTAAGGTCACTTAACATAAATAGGATGTATAGAGAAATTATTACATAAACAAAGACATGATTCACAGTCCAGATAGAATAAAGACTGGAGATGTACTATTGTGCCAAGGAAGTGGATTAACTGCCTTTATTCTGCAAGTAGGAATATCAAATGTATATAATCATAGTGGAATAGCAGTAAGATTCAAGAGCATAGATCCTCCAGTGGTGTCTCTCACAGAGGAAGGAGAGCTATTCATGTTAGAGATCAATGTTGATGATAGATATGACAGAATATTGAAACAACAAGTAACAGGCATCTCATTCACTGATTACAATTTCATGTTGTCAAGATATAATAGACTTGTATATAGACCAATGAGAGAAGAATATCGTTGTCAGGAATTGGCAGATAAGACTCTTGAGTTTGTCAGAAATTATAAGGACTATGTATTTCCTACTGATATAGCATCATTACTTGGCATATCAGTGGGATTTAGCTTTCGTGAGCCATTGTCAGATAACAAATGCTTTTGCACTGAATTGATAGCATATTACTATCCATACGTATTAAAGGAGAAATATAAAGAGCTCAATGGTTGCAGTGATGCAGACTATATCAGAATGTTTGGTAAGAGTATACCAAAGTCAAGTAATACTATAGTGCCAGATAGTTACACTGTAGAAGACAATCCTCATAATACAGTGTTGGTGAATAGTACATATACAGTATATATTGCATATAGTAGCTTTTGGCCAAGCATACTATTCCCTATATGCTTTACATTGATAGCATTGATAATACTGTGGTTATTGTTACCAGGCAATGGATTATATTAGAAACAAGATAAGAAATACTATATACTATATAGTATTTTGAGTGATATTGAAAGACCATTAGGTCTGGTGATAGTGGCGACTAGAGTCTAATGAGTTTGACGATCTGTGATCTAACTGTGATTAGAGAGCTTAATTGCCACCAGTAACGAGCAAAAGCTTGGAAACGTCAATATTCTTGTTTGCTTGTCTTCTATATTCTACGGAAGTCTTGTCAAGATTACTATTTACTTGTGGTCTAACAGGGGAAGAAGCTTTTACAGTTTGTCTAGAAGGAGATGTCACAGATTGTCTGGGAGAAGTAGGAGATTGCTTTACAGATTGTCTAGGAGAAGTAGGTTTAGGTTCGGAAAGAATAATAGTACCTTTGTTGGGAATAGGAGGCTTGGTTGATTTCTTGGAAGAAGCAGGATTAAATGTGCTCTTCTTTGAATAAGCAGGCGTGATCGCATCTACTTTGCTCATGAAGCTAGATTTTGAGGGTTGTTCACTCTTCAAAGAAGCTTCATAAGAACTGTAGGGCGCAAAGACACTACTTTCTGGAAGTACAGATTCTTTTTCATCAAAAACACTTTGTTTGGTGGCTGACAATCTGCTTGCAGAACCTTGAGATGAGCGAGAAGTAGGACTAGAAGATCTAGAACCTTGAGACAATCTAGTTGCAGAACCTTGAGACAAGCGAGAAGTAGGACTGGTAGTTTGCAATGCTCTAGGACTTTGAGATCTGGAACCTTGGGACAAGCGAGAAGCACTCAATCTAGAAGCAGGACTCGAGTTCAAACGAGAAGGACTGGCAAGTCTAGAAGGACTAGGAGATCTAGAACCTTGAGACAAGCGAGAAGCACTCAATCTAGGAGTAGGACTAGACGATCTAGCAGAAAGTCTTTCTTCAACAAGACGTCTCTCAGTAGGAGTCAAGATGGAAGATCTAGTGGGACTAGAAAGGCGAGAAGTATCCAAGCGAGAAGGACTGGGAGATCTAGAACCTTGAGACAAGCGAGAAGATCTAGCAGACAATCTTTCTTCAACAAGACGTCTCTCAGTAGGAGTCAAGATGGAAGATCTAGGACTGGTTCTAGCAGAAGCAAGTCTTTCAGCACTTTCTCTAATGGAAGACTTTGCATTAGCAACCCTTTCAGCACTTTCTCTAAGGCTAGCTCTAGCACTAGCAACCTTTTCAGCACTTTCTCTGATGGAAGACTTGGCACTAGCAACCTTTTCCAAACTAGAGCGAGCACTGGATCTAGAAGGACTGGATCGGGTACTGGATCTAGAAGGACTGGATGGGACGCTAGATCTGGGGGATTGAGAAGATTCACTCAAAGCAGAATAAAACTCGGGTCTACTTTCTCTATCGGGCATATTAACGCGATCTACAGTAGGAAGTTCAGGTCTGAAAGATGTGGGACTAGTAACCTTGGCACTGACGGTACTGAGCTTAATGGGAGCAATCTTTGGAGTAGATACCTTAGCAGTACTGAGCTTAATGGGAGCAATCTTTGGAGTAGATACCTTAGCAGTACTGAGCTTAATGGGAGCAATCTTTGGAGTAGATACCTTAGCGGTCGATGTCTTTGCGGTACTGAGCTTGATGGGAGCAATCTTTGGAGTAGAAGTTTTGGGACTAACAGGACTGGTAGCCTTGGGACTAACAGGACTGGTAGCTACCTTTGCAGTACTAGTCTTTGCACTTACTGAACTCAGCTTGATTGGAGCAATCTTGATAGGAGCAATCTTGACTGGAGCCAACTTGGGAGTAGTCACCTTACCAACAAGCGACATTTTGGACACAGGAGCAAGGCTTGATGAAAGAGCATTAAGTTCCTTGAGGGAAGTGGGTGTAATAATCTTACCAGTTGGAGTCTTAATGGTTAAAGGTGTAACCTTTGATTCTTGGATCGATTGAGATGAAAGGCCTGAACTCGACATGAGTAATTTCATCTACCGTATTTTTTTATTTCTAAACAAAGGATCCCATGTCAGAAGCTGAAACATACTATCAAGGCAATGACGCATTCAACAGAAACAAGAAAGGAAACCAATTTGCTCAATATGGAAAATCACAATATCCTGAGGAATCTAAATATAATGTCTATCACACCTTGAATAACTCTGCGAGAAACAAGTTGAAAGATATACTTTTCAAGAATTATGCAAATGTATCAATAAGAGCTGATGAATTGGCAAACAGTGTATATAACTTGCCTCAGCTTAGATACATGAACATGAATTTTCTTGCTGACGTGATAGTATTTAATGATTTCAAGGGAGGATACATTGGAGATGTTGAAGGCTATGATACTGTAATCATTGATGATCAAGAAGTATACACTGTAAAGAGTGGAAAGAATAGAGATGTTGAAACAGAAGTAGATACCATCATTGCTAGAGACAATCTTACTCAAGGTTTGTCTGCTCAACAACAAAAGCTATTAAAAGCTAGATTAATAGCACAATTTGTGAGATATTATGAGTTTCTGCATCAACCGAGAAGCCAATTAGGCTAAGAATATTGATGAATCATCAATATCTACCAATTGTCTAGGGGTACAATTACCAAGTAATTGTCTAGGGGTACAATTACCAAGTAATTGTCTAGGGGTACAACTCTATATTCTTTAATGCAGATTCGAACGGCAAAGGAGTTAACTTGGCTCCTCCTCTGAATGGATTGGATACAATGAGAATTAGGAATATAGCTGTAGCAATATATGTAGAAGTAATCGTCATCAAAATGTAATGGAATACTTCATTGGTATTGATAAAACAACACATTATCAACAACATTACTGAATCTAACAATGCAATCCATATAAACCAATCATTGTTGGCAAAAGAAGCACCACCAATACGAGTAATTCTTTGTGCTAGACAAGTATCTAATAAACCAATGGCTGTTCCATACAATGCTGCTTTATCTGCAGGAGGTTCATAACTATATATCTCATTCTGTAATCTGTTAATAATTTCTGTTCCTTCATCAGGTACTGTTCCATAAGCGAGTGCTGGATATTCAAAGAATATAATATAATTAAGATATTCTATTATTGTGAATTTTATTGTCTCTGTGTCAGGCATATTGTCCATAACCTTGTACAATAGGTAAATGTCATTAGCCTCTTGATATGATATATTTCTGGTCTGACCATAATTGGTCCAAGTGTCTACTACTATGAGAGACAATAATACACCTAAGAATATTGATACTACTCCTAGGAATAGTCCAACTGCTGAATCTATTCCTATTGTCATCTCATGTCCCTTGGTAAACTTCTTGTATAACCAAAGAAAACCAAGAGACAATGATACAAATGTAATGATAAATATAATAAAAGATAATTCTATTGGCAGCGTATACAACCATGATATGGCGCTATCCATTTTAGTGAATGAGGAATATTCATCGATGATGAATATGGTAATGTAGACATTTAGTTAGTCAATGTAAGATTAACTGTAGGACTATATAGAATGTCCTTCTTGCAATCGTCTACCAAAAAGTATGCACTAGCAGTAAATGCAATAGGACCAGCAGTAGTAAGCTTGTTGGTTCTGGTGAAAATGCTAGTCTGATTAGGAGCCAAGAATACTTGGACATATCTAGTTCCAAACATGCTGTCATAGACTTGAACAGGACCATAAAGATTCATGCTACCAGTGTTAGTAATGGTATAAGTAAAAGTTACTTCATCTCCAACAACATATGGATTAGGATTAGCTTTCACATCAAGACCAATACTCTTGACACCACATCTAGCTACCAAAGATGGCAAGAAGCAAAACTTTCTGTAGCAATCATTATAACAGTGATTGCGGCAAGAATCTCTGTCACAATAGTCTCTTCTATCACAGCAGCTACTTCTGCAAGTGCAAAGAGAAGCAATGATTTCAGGAGTGATAGATACAGAAGAGAAACATTCCATACTGTCACACTTGTCCTTCTTGCAGTGACATTTGCTCTGCTTTCTATCACACTCCTTGCAATGATCACGATGAGATCTCTTTTTGTGGCTCTTACTCTTGCGGTCCTTGTGGTCCTTGCGGTCCTTGTGGTCCTCACTGTCGCTGTCTGAACGATAGCTTTCTATGTCGCTAGAATAAGAAGACATTTATATATAGGATAAATTATTTATTATACCATCATGAAAAGGAATAGCAGATGAAAGGGTCTCTTCCGTTATATACAGGGTTGATAGCACTTGCATTACTTGTAATGTTTACTATTTTCATTGTAATATTTATCTACCTGTCTGCACCCATTACAAGCAATAGAATCATAGTTAGAAACAGTGGAAGCAAAGATGTATATGTCAATGCTGTACTTTGTGATGTCACAACAGATGGAGAGAATTACATTTATCTGACTCCTGTCTATCTTTCTTCTGGTGGAGTAGCCAATTTCTATGCAAGCAATGGAGCCAATGTAATAATCTACACTGAAGACAGTCCTAGTTTCAATCTCTCTGGAACACCTTCTAGCTATGCAAGAATAAACTTTAGAAACAAGCTTGACAATCAGACAAAAACAATCACTACATTGAGTGGAATGAATGCTCCTTCTATTTCAGCTAGCAATTACTTTGATCAAGCTAATGATGAATACAATGTATATATTACTAATGCAGTGAGTGAACCCATTACCATTTCACCAGTATTCCCATACGATCAGAGTGAAGGAGTTACTTGTTCTGTAGCAGGATTTAGTGGTAACATAGACTGCCAAAAGACATTACTTCAACCAACTGGCATTTGTGCTTCTCCTTGTTTTGTATTTGGAGGAGAGTATTGTTGTACAGAACAAGGAGCTTGCGATTTACCTGATGGCTGTCAATCTACTTGGCTTGTTCCAGAATACTACACTCCATTTCACAATGTTTGTCCTGATTGTGTGATTCTAAATTGCAGTTCGTCAGGCAAAGATTCGAAATGCAATATCAATGATGGATTTACCACGTATGAAATAGACCTGTACACAAGATAGGATTGGAATAGTATCATAAAAAAAAGTTTGGTATCGAAAATGGCGGAATACTACGGAGTTAATCTTGGAACTATTCTATTCTTTGCATTGTTGATTGTATTGATCATCCTACTGATTGTTGCTGCTGTTTATTGGAACGATAATCCTGTTCCTCCTGCCGCTGACGGTGCCGGTGACGATCAAGCTAGAGATCTTCCCTCTGGTGATCAAGAGAGAAAGGATTTGGAAGCAACGGATGAAGTATCTGCTTCCTATGATTCTGTTGTTGAGGATCATAACAAGTCTGGTAAGTCCAGCAAATCTACCAGTTATTCTATCGATTCAATGTCGTCTGCTGATTATGAATCTACTGCTACTGACGGTGATGAGTCTATTGGTTCGGCCAAGAAGGTTGAATCAATGAAGGCAGATTCAGTGAAGGAGGAAAAGACTAAACCATTTAATTCTGTAAAGTCTGTTGGTTCTGCCAAATCTAGTGGCATTGACCAATCTGGAATTTCCATGAAATCATTGAAGCCTGTTACTCTTGCTAAGAAGGCTTCTGTAAAGTTGCCCATTAAACTCAAAGAGTCTGAAAAGAGTAAGGTATCGTTGAAGGAATCTGTCAAGTCCGAGAAGAGCAAGTCTCACACTTCCAAGTCTCACACTTCTGATGATGAGATTACCTTTTCTGGTGATGACAATGAGAGTGCTAGTACCTACAAGGCCTCTGATGCTACATCAACCTACTCTTCTTCTGAAAGCGACTTTTAATTATATACATAACCTATGTATATTTCTTTACTTTATTACTCTGATGTTAGGTTCTCCAACGTATAGAAATGTTAGAGTCTTTACATTTCTAAGGATTGATAGAGCGATGGATTGGTCTTATTTTGAGTGCTGATGAGAATATCTATAATTTATAGATATTCATTGCATTGATATTCTGAGGCTGGATTCCTGACTCTTAGAAATGTACCGATAGGCATGTTGATGTTTCTAAGGATTGATAGAGCGATGGATTGGTCTTATGTTGTTGGTCAGAATGCATATAATTTATAGGTATAACTGTAGAATGATATCATGAGGTTGGTTTCTTGATCCTTAGAAACATCAAGATATTTACATTTCTAAGGACTGATAGACTGACGAAATGGCATTTATTTTGACTGTTGATGAGAATACCTATAACTTATAGGTATAACTGTAGAATGATATCATGAGGTTGAATTCCTGACTCTTAGAAATGTAAGACTCTTGATGTTTCTAAGGACTGATAGACTGACGAAATGGCATTTATTTTGACTGTTGATGAGAATACCTATAACTTATAGGTATAACTGTAGAATGATATCATGAGACCGGATTCTTGGGTTCTCCAACTCTTAGAAATGTAAGACTCTCAATGTTTCTAAGGATTGGTAGAACGATAATTTGGTCTTTTTGTTGTTGGAGAGAATACCTATAAGTTATAGGTATAACTGTAGAATGATATCATGAGACCGGATTCTTGGGTTCTCCAACTCTTAGAAACATTGAGAGTCTTACATTTCTAAGGATCGGTAGAACGATAATTTGGTCTTTTTGTTGTTGGAGAGAATACCTATAAATTATAGGTATAACTGTAGAATGATATCATGAGGTTGGATTCCTGATCCTTAGAAACATCGAGATTCCTACATTTCTAAGGATTGGTAGAACGATGGATTGGCCTTATTTTGACTGTTGATGAGAATACCTATAAGTTATAGGTATAACTGTAGAATGATATCATGAGACCGGATTCTTGGGTTCTCCAGCTCTTAGAAACATTGAGAGTCTTACATTTCTAAGGATTGGTAGAACGATAATTTGGTCTTTTTGTTGTTGGAGAGAATACCTATAAATTATAGGTATAACTGTATTCATGTTGGGATTCTTGAGCTCTCCAACTCTTAGAAATGTAAGACTCTCAATGTTTCTAAGGATTGGTAGAACGATAATTTGGTCTTTTTGTTGTTGGAGAGAATACATATAAATTATAGGTATAACTGTATTCATGTTGGGATTCTTGGGTTCTCCAACTCTTAGAAATGTAAGACTCTCAATGTTTCTAAGGATTGGTAGAACGATGGATTAGTCTCATTTTCTTTACTGATAAGAATACCTATGAGCACATCTGTAAATCGATATCATGAGACTGGATTCTTGATCCTTAGAAATGTAAGACTCTCAATGTTTCTAAGGATTGGTAGAACGATGGATTGGTTCCATTTTGTTAGTAGTTAGAATACATATAAATTATAGGTATAACTGTAGAATAATATCATGAGACTAGATTCCTGATCCTTAGAAATATCAAGAGTCTTACATTTCTAAGGATTGGTAGAACGATGGATTGGTTCCATTTTGTTAGTAGTTAGAATACTTATAGGTATTCTCTTCAATGACATCATGAGACCGGATTCCTGATCCTTAGAAACATCAAGATGTTTATATTTCTTAGAGTTGGTAGAACGATGAATTGGTCTTTTTGTCGTTAATGATAATACCTATAACTTATAGGTATATCTATATTCATGTTCGTTTCTTGAGTTCTCTGACTCTTAGAAATGTAAATATCTTGATGTTTCAAAGGATTGACAGAACAATGAATTGGTCCTATTTTTGTTGTTAGTGAGAATGTCTATAATTTATGAACATTCATTGTATTGATATCATGAGAATGGATTCCTGATCCTTAGAAACATTGAGAGTCTTACATTTCTAAGGATAGAGCGATGTGTTGGTTCTATTTTGTCGTTAGTGATAATACCTATGAGTATAACTGCAGAATGATATCATGAGTCTGAATTCTCAAGTTCTCTAACTCCTAGAAACATCAAGACATTTACATTTCTAAGGATTGATAGAGCGATGGATTGGTTCTATTTTGTCGTTAGCCAGAATACATATAATTTATAGGTATTCTCCTCAATGATATCATGAGGTTGGATTCCTGGTACTTAGAAACATTGAGTCTATAACATTTCTAAGGTCGTTAGAACTGGCGGGCAGGTGAGACTTTGTTGTTAATGATAATGCATATAATTTATATACATCCATTGTATTGATATCATGAGGTTGGATTTCTGGTCCTTAGAAACATTGAGATTCCTACATTTCTAGGGATCGATAGAATGGTGATTTAGTCTCCTTTTCTTTGTCGATAAGAATGCCCATAATTTATGGGTATAACTGTAGAATGATACCATGAAGTTGGATTCTCGAACTCTCTAACTCTCAGAAATGTAAGGCTCTCAATGTTTCTAAGGATTGGTAGAGCGATGAAATTGGTCTCATTTTGTCATTAGCGAGAATGCCTATAATTTATAAGTATATCTATAAATCGATATCATGAGGTTGATTTCCTGATCCTTAGAAACATACAGAGTCTTACATTTTCTAAGGATTGGTAGAGCGATGAAATTGGTCTCATTTTGTCATTAGCGAGAATGCCTATAATTTATAAGTATATCTATAAATCGATATCATGAGGTTGATTTCCTGATCCTTAGAAACATACAGAGTCTTACATTTTCTAAGGATTGGTAGAGCGATGAAATTGGTCTTATTTTATCGGTAACGAGAATGCCTACAAATTATGAGCTTTCTCATTTTCATCATATATTAGAGCCATTGAGAACATTGATAAAAATGTAATTACAAATATTTCAATATAACAGTGATACATTCATCTGATTAATGTTCTTTAATTACATACAATGAATGACATTGAAACAAACAATGACTTACTATTCACAAGGTCCATTTTCGAGCGTTTTCACGTGTTTCTGACCATTTTGTATTTACCATTTATTGATATAAAAACAAGTATTAAATCTTTATCGATGCAAGTGGCCAAATCGAGCTTTATTGACGTCCAATGACAGTCCAGACAATGTGTTGGCTCTGTCAGGTCAAAATTAAAGTCATGAAATTTCAATATAATTGTATAGGTAGTTAATAAAGATGAACTTGCGTTGTGTAACAAGTCCATAGAATGTAGCAACTTTGTATTTTGGGAAAATTGGTCTTATTGTTGGTGAGAATACATGCATGCCTTACGATATAGGTATTCTCACTAACAATAAAATAGAACCAGTTTCTCAGGTCTACCAGTTCTAAGAAATGTAAGACTCTCAATATTTCTAAGAGCTAGAGAGCTCAAGAATCCCAACATGAATATACCTATAAATTATAGATATTCTTACCAACAAAGAAAAGGAGACCAATTCATCGTTCTCTAACTCTTAGAAATGTAAGATCTATAACATTCCTAAGGGTCAGGAAACCAATCTCATGATATCAATACAATGAATACCCATAATTTATAGGTATTCTTACCAACAAAGAAAAGAAGACCAATTCATTGTTCTGTCAATCCTTAGAAATGTAAATATCTTGATGTTTCTAAGGATCAGGAAACCAGCCTCATGATGTCATTGAAGAGAATACCTATAAGTTATAGGTATTCCTACAACGGTCAAAATAAATATTATTCTGTCAGCCTATCAACCTTAGAAAATGTAAATATCTTGATGTTTCTAAGAGCTAGAGAACTCAAGGAACCAGTCTCATGACATCAATACAATGAATATCCATAATTTATAGGTATTCCTACCAACAAAGAAAAGAAGACCAATTCATTGTTCTGTCAATCCTTAGAAATGTAAGACTCTCAATGTTTCTAAGGATCAGGAATCCAATCTCATGATATCAATACAATGAATATCCATAATTTATAGGTATTCCTACAGTGGTCAAAATAAATGTCATTCCATCTGTCCATCAGCCTTAGAAATATCAAAACTCCTGTCGGTACATTTCTAAGAGTTAGAGAACTCAAGAATCCAGTCTCATGACATCAATACAATGAATATCTATAAATTATAGGTATTCCTACAGTGGTCAAAATAAATATTATTCTGTCAGTCTATCAACCTTAGAAATGTAAGACTCTCAATGTTTCTAAGGATCAAGAATCCAATCTCATGATATCGATTTACAGATATAAATTATAAACATTCTGGCTACCAACAAAAGGGAACTAATCCATCGTTCTATCGATCCTTAGAAACATCAACATGCCTATCGGTACATTTCTTAGAGTTAGAGATCTCAGGAATCCAGTCTCATGATATCACTACGATGAATATCTATAAATTATAGGTATTCTTGCTAACAAAGAAAAGGAGACAAATTCTGTCATTCTACCAACCTTGGAAATGTAAGACTCTCAATGTTTCTAAGGATCAAGAATCCAATCTCATGATATCAATACAATGAATGCCCATAATTTATAGGTATTCTCATTGACAAAGAAAAGGAGACCAATTTCATCAATCCTTAGAAATGTTACAGATTCTACATTTCTTAGAGCTGATAGAACGGTAGAATATTTCTATTTGGATCAAAGGTATATAAGTTATATACATTATCGATCTCGATGTAATGTCCAATTAGTCAGGCTTCTAACTCTAGGAAATGTAGAATCTGTAACATTTCTAAAAATTGGACATTAGAACATCAATGTTAAACATACCTACAATCTATATGTATTCTCGTTAACAACATAATGACATCTATTCTATCAGGTCTACCAACCTTAGGAAATGTAGAATCTATAACATTCCTAGGGATTGGAAAGATCAAGAATTGGACACTAGAATATCAATCTCGATAATGTATAACTTGTGGGTATTCTTACTCATGATAGAAATGGGCATATTCCACCACTCTACCAGGTCTACCAACCTTAGGAAATGTAGAGTCTATAATATTTCTTAGAGTTAGAAGTCTAACCAATTAGACATTAGAATATCAATATGTCTATAACTTGTGGGTATTCTCACTCATGATAGAAATAACTACATTCTGTCCATTCTCAGCTCTAAGAAATGTTATAGATTCTACATTTCCTAGAGTTAGAAGCCTGACTAATTGGATATTACATCGAGATCGATAATGTATATAACTTATATACCTTTGATCCAAATAGAAATATTCTACCGTTCTATCAGCTCTAAGAAATGTTAGACTTCTAACATTTCTATAAGTCATGAAACCGTCAGAATGGACATTCAACTATCATGTGAGAGAATACATATAATTATAGGCATATTTCAATGTCTATATTCTGATCAGCATTTATTCTGATTTCCAGTTATAGAAAACATAAAGAGTCTAACATTTCTATAAGTCATGAGGATGATAGGATGGGTATGTTTCAATCATGATCAAAAGAATATGCCTGCTGATAGGTATATTTGTAATTCGACATTCTGATGTCCATTTCTTGACCTTTCCAATTCCTACCGTAAGGCATATTACAGACTCTTAATGTTTCTTACAGTTAGAATTCAGAATAAATGGTCATCGGAATATAGACATTGAAATATGCATTCTTGTTGATAATAAATGTCCATTCCTTGGTCTTTCCAACCCCAAGAAACATCAAGAGTCTAACATTTCATAGGTTGTGAAACCGATGAAATGGATCTATATTCATCATGAGAGAAAATATACCTATTACAAGTCATGTTTGTAATGCGATATTTTAATGTCCATTTCATCGTTCTATCAACTGTAACACAAGATATGTAGGTATAATTGTATCTTGATGATCTTGATTGTGAATAATCAGGGTCTCTGCTCTAAGAAATATACAGAGTCATACATTTCCTAAGGTTGATAGATCGACAGAATTGGCATATCTTTTAATCGTTAGAAATATACCTATTTAATAGGTATATTGATGAACTTGACCCAATTAGTCAGGCTTCTGCAGGTCTTACAACTTTAGAAACATCAAGAGTCTAACATTTCTAAGGTTGTAAGACCTATGAAACCAATGAGATGGACCTATTTTCATCATGAGAGAGAATACCTATATTATAAGGCATATATGTAACTAGATATTCTGATGTCCATTTCTTGGTTGCTCTGATCCTTAGAAATGTTAGACTCTTGATGTTTTCTATAACCGTAAGGTCAGAGAAATCAACAGAATGTGTCCATTTCAATCATGAATAAGAATACCTATAACTTATAGGTATAATTGCATACTGTTGTTCTAATGTCCAATTCATCATTCTACCAGTCCTTAGAAATGTTGGAGACTTTACATTTTCTAAGGTTGATAGAACAATGAACCCATAAGATCGAGAAACAACAGAATAGCCTTCTATCATGAATAGGAAATTATATCGACCAGTATCTCTCTTTACATTCCTGAACAGTGCAACTCTGAATAGATCGATGAGTTAATTAAATCACTGAATAGGTATGAATAATTGCAAATTAAACTTTCAAGCCATCAGTCACAATTTATGACCTTCATAATTTCATTATACTTATTGATGTTTCTAAATTTGTCTGTAATGATGAATGTATCAGGCCTACCAACTCTAAGAAATGTAAGTCTCTAACATTTCTAAGGATTGGAAAGACCTGACCAGCTAACCTCAAAGTCAGTAATTTGCTTCACTGTATTCATTGTAGTAGGCATTCTTCACTCATGAAAGGCAACATTAGAATGAAGTTAGTAACTACCTATACAATTATATTGAAATTTCATGACTTTAATTTTGACCTGACCGAGCCAACACATTGTCCGGACTGTCATTGAACGTCAATAAAGCTCGATTTAGCAATATTCTTATTTGCAATTAATGATATCGTTAGAAGTATCAAAATAGGTAAATACAAAATGGTCAGAAACACGTGAAAACGCTCGAAATAGGGTGTCATGAATAGTAACACATGACTTTCTTCAATGTTATTTAAACACCTTCATTGCATGTAATTAAAGAACATTAATTCGATGGATATATTCACAGTTATATTGTTATATCTATAATTGCATTTTATCAATGTTCCCAATGGCTTCAATATAATGTGAAATTAGAGAACATCACGTTAATATACATTTTTCGATTTCTATGAATTATGACCAATAGCTTGAACTCTTGAGATTTTATATCATGATTATTCATACCTATTCAGTGATTTAATTCACTCATCGATCTGTTCAGAGTTGTGTTATTCAGAAGTATGAAAGAGAGATGCTAGTCTATTTGTATCTAGAATATTAATGATAGAGAGGTCTATTTGTTCTGACTTCCAGCTTATAGAAATGTTAGACCCTTGACATGCCTTACGGTAAGGATTGGAAGTCAGAGAAATGGACATTAGAAGTTCGATCTTGATGATGTATATAAGTTATATGCATTCTTGTTAGTGATACAAATAATTCTGTTTCGTCGTTTCCATGACTTATAGAAATGTACCGATAGGCATGTTGATGTTTCTAAGGATTGGAAGTCAGAGAAATGGACTTCAGAAGTTCGATCTTGATGATGTATATAAGTTATATACATTCTTGCTAATGATAATTAGAAGTCCATCCTTACAATTTCCTAGCTCTAAGAAATGTTAGACTCTTGATGTTTATGGAGCTAGATGTCAGGATGGGCGAATTCGAGAGTTCTATTTTTCATGATGCATAAGTTATATGTATTCTTGTTAATGATGCAAATAGGATCGCTCTACCAGTTCTCTAGCCCTATAAACATACAGACTCTACATTTCTTAGAATTAGGAAACCGTCAGAATAACCATCATTAGCAAGAATGTATATAAGTTATAGACATACTGATGTCAACATTCTAATGACCATTTAGTTGGACTTCTAGCTCTATAAAACATCAAGAGCCTTACATTTCTTAGAGTCATGAAGCAGTCGAGATAGACCTCTCTAATTATCATTAGTAAGAATACATATAAGTTATATGTATCATTATTAGCATTCTAATATCCATTTATCCTGACTTCCAGCTCTATAAACATACAGTCTTACATTTCTATGTGTCATGAAATTGTCAGAATAACTATCATGAGTAAGAATGTATATAATTTATATACATCATCAAGATCGAACTTCTGAAGTCCATTTGGTCAGGTTTCCACTCCTTAGAAATGTTAGGAGTCTTACATTTCTATAAGTCATGAAGACGATAGAATGGACCTCTCATGACAATTAACAGGAACGTATATAAGTTATGGACATATCTTGATATCAACATTCTAATGTCCATTTATTGTGATTTCCAATCCTTAGAAATGTTAAGAATCTGTATATTTCTTATAGTTATAGGATAGACAAGATGAGCATCTAACTATCATTAGCAGGGATGTATATACATCATCAAGATAGAACTTCTGAAGTCCATTTATCCTGACTTCCAATCCTTAGAAACATCAACATGCCTATCGGTACATTTCTATAAGTCATGGAAACTGGAAGGATGGAATTATTTCGATCATTAACAGGAATGTATATAAGTTATATATCATTAGAATCGAACTCCTGACATGTAGTTGGTCAAACTTCTAGCTCTTAGAAATATTAGGAGTTTAACATTTCTACAAGTCATGAAGCAGTCGGAATAGACTCATTTCGATCACTAACAAGAATACCTATAAGTTATAGATATAACTGCAAACCCAATTTCTGATGCCCATTTATTCTGATTTCTAGCTCTATAAAACATACAGAGTCTTACATTTCTATAAGTTGAGAAACCAATGAAATAGACATTTAACTATCATGAGTAAGAATGTATATAACTTATATACATCATCAAAATAGAACTTCTGGCATTTGGTTGGTCAGACTTCTAGCTCTTAGAAATGTTAGGAGTCTTATATTTCTATAAGTCGATAGACCATTGAGCTGGGCATATAATCATCAACAACAAGAATGTATATAACTTATATGCATCATCAAGATAGAACCTCTGAAGTCCATTTATCTTAATGTCCAATCCTTAGAAATGTAATATTCCTTACATCTTTATAACTCATGAATCTGTCAGAACAGTCTTATTTGTATCATCAACAAGAATACATATAACTTATAGGTATAACTACAAGTCCAATTTCTAATGTCCATTTATCCTGATTTCCAGCTCTACCATAAGACATGTCAAGAGTCTTACATTTCTTAGAGTTAGAAACCCATAGGAATGGATTTCTAATTATCATTCGTAAGAATACATATAAGTTATGTATCATTAAGATTGGACTCCTGGCATCTAACTAGTCAGACTTTCAACTCTATAAAACATACAGAGTCCTACATTTCTTAGGATCATGAAATCGTCGGAATAGACCCATTTCGATCATCAACAAGAATGTATATAACTTATAGACATAACTGCAAATCCAATTCCTAATACCCATTTATCCTGATCTCCAGCTCTATAAAACATACAGAGTCCTACATTTCTATAAGTTGAGAAACCAATGAAATAGACATTTAACTATCATGAGTAAGAATGTATATAACTTATAGGTATAACTACAAGTCCAATTTAAGTCTATTTATCCAGATCTCTAACTTATAGAAACATACAGAGTCTTACATTTCTTAGAGCTAGAGAACCGTCGGAATAGACCCATTTCAATCATCAACAAGAATATCTATAACTTATAGACATTTTAACATCAACATTTTGAGGTCCATTTATCCTGATTTCCAATCCTTAGAAACATCAAGAATCTTACATTTCTTAGAGCTAGAGAAACCAATGAAATGGATTTCTAATTATCATCAACAAGAATATCTATAACTTATAGACATTTTAACATCAACATTTTGAGGTCCATTTATCCTGATTTCCAATCCTTAGAAACATCAAGAGTCTTACATTTCTATAAGTTGAGAAACCAATGAAATGGATTTCTAATTATCATCAACAAGAATGCATATAACTTATAGACATTTCAACATCAATATTCTAAGATCCATTTATCCTGATTTCCAACTCTATAAAACATACAGAGTCTTACATTTCTTAGAGCTAGGAAACCGTCAGAAAGTCCTCTCTAACTATCATTCATAAGAATACCTATAAGTTATATGTATCATTAAGATCTAGCTTCAGAGATCCATTTACCTCGATCTCAAGCTCTATAAAACATACAGAGTCTTACATTTCTATAGGTTGGGAAACCGTCAGAATAGAGATCCAACTATCATCAAACAAGAATGTATAATATAACTATAACATATCTAACAATATACCTACATTAGGTATATTTCCATCTGTATACCTACATTAGGTATATTTCCATCTGTATACCTACATTAGGTATATTTCTCTCTTCGATCACATATTCTCATGATCCGCGCATCTAGGTTCTTCATTGACTGTCACGCTCGCAGGTTCTCCACATAACTTACACATGTACTTGCTATTACAATCCAAACATAACATGAACTTGCCCCAGTGATTCTCAGTAATCCTCTTGCATGATGAGCACGTCTTGTGTTCTTGCACCACAGATATCAGGTTCTGTTTAGCTTCTGGAAGTAGCGAGCCCTTGTAATGACTATGGAAACAAATGTCTCTACTTATCGTTTCAGAAGTGCAGATCGATAGATAACCTAGATAATGTGCTAGCAATCTAATCAACAATGTACTTACCGAGAACTGTACTGTTGTATGTGCATGAATCATTGAATAGTCATAGTAAGAATCAGAGAACTTGAAGCTATTGAATATCGATGTACTCTTTGTGTTCAAAGCCTTCTTCATCACTGCAATGCCTCTTGGATCTCCTTTTACCATTCTACTTGGACCTTTGCAATATTCATAGATATCAAGTAACAGTTGTACATATTCCCAGATATATTCATTGTCTGATGGAAAGCACAATAAGGCAGAAAAGTCACCAAAGCAATATACGTAATACAAATCTCCAGGATCACCAATACAACTATACTTTGGTTTCTCAAACTTGTTATTGTCAGCCAGATAATTCCTCATAATTGTACATTTCTCAAAGTGTTCTACATCTTGCTCTCTTTGCCATGTTAGCCACTTATCCTGATTTTTAATCGAGCTACTGGGCATGACTAATTCTCCTAGTAACTTGATCATTTTAGTATTCGATTAATGTTTGTATTTATCATTCTTGATGAAATCCCAAATAGCATTAGTGATGGACTTTTGGTTGCTAGTAATATACTTTGCAGCTCTCTTACCCTTGTAGTAACAATCGAATCTAGGCACAAATTGGTACTTGTCAGCATTGAGATCACATTCGGTAATATCACAATAAGCAAAGTTGATATCATCACCATACTTTTGTGCAATCTTGTTGAACAATGGCTTGAGTTCACCACACTTGGGACACCACGTGCCTCCATAGAACACAACACATTTACTAGATTTAAGGATAAAATCAATTCTTTCCTTATTAGATTTGAGAGTTCTGTAATGAGTACTCATTCTTTTATTCACTGTAATTTTTTTAAAGATTAGATAATTTCATGATAAATTCCTTGTTATTTGCGCCAATCATGTTATCAATGTGTTGTCCGTTTCTGTAGAAGGATATAATGGGTACTACTCCATAGCAGTTCTGTACTGAAACAACAGAACATTCAACGTGAGCAAGAGTAACGTCCTTGTATCCAGATACAGCTTGTTCCACAAATGGAAGTGCATTTTTACACACTCCACAACTATAATTGCCGTAGAATACAATCAACTTGGGATACTTACCAACAGCACTCTGAAGGTCCTCATCTCCATAAAGTTCTAGCATTTACTTGATGGTTATTTATTTATTGAAACTTTTCGCCTGTCAGTCAAGTTACATTTCCTCCAACACATTACTAACCCAAAGAAAGTCTGTTAATCTACCAAGTTCAGCAGTTCTATCATCTTCTGGATCGATTCTTTTCATGTATTGGTGTACAGAATCAATAAACTTGTACAATTCAGGAAATCCAGCAAAGTTGTAGCACATTAATTCAAGTTCAGAAATGTATCTTTCGATTTTATGACCACCAATACTAGCATATTTGTACAGTTGTTCCATTATTCTATTCTTATCGAATTTGTGGAAGTTCTTTGATATAATGTTTCTATATTTATTATATGCTCTGATATTTCTATCTATTGAGTCGATAATGCCTTCCATCTTGAGCATATAATACTCTTCATCATAGTCAGACATTTCTCCAACAATTCCATACTTTTGAGCATTACACACTTGATTGGCTGTTAACAATTTGCCATCAGTCATGAGATTATATGGATTAACAAATTGTTCATCCTGATATCTTGATAGAGTACTGTCTGAATCTGCTAATGTTCCATTGTGCATCTTTCCATCAAAACTATATACATTATCAGCAAGAATCTTATTTATTATCTGTCTGTATGTGTAGTTCAGACTATTTCTCTTTGGATTATCAGCAAAGTCTCTCCCAAGTAGCTGTTCTTTCATTCTTCTGTATCTAGGATCAAAGTTGCCAAATGTATTAAGAACCTTGTAGATATCAGAAGTGGGATACTTGCGACTAAACAAGAAATCATATGTAATACTATCATTATCAAAGATTACAGTTTTGAATTCATTGTCATCAAACTCAAAATATGCCATTCCATAATCTATAATAACTGGTATATATCTAGTCTTAATGTAGAAATAAGGAGTATCTGTGATCGAACCATCTTGAATTTCGATTGATTTTGAATAGATGGGAATTAGTACTGGTTCTGGTAATCTTTGAACAAGAATGTTATAACCATGAAGGTCGTGATGGACAAAACCACAAAGAGAATGTGCAACATCTAGTGCATTAAATATTTGTAAAGCAATGCAATCTATATCTTTTTGATAGAATAGATTGGTATTGTCCACCAATTCATCAGTAATGTCATAATATTCATCCTTGAACTGAATGTCATGTAGATTTCCTGATGCAACTCCCTTTTTCATATTTATAGCCTTGTCCTGTTCTGAAATGTGTATCTTTGCGCTTCTAAGATAATCGAATAGTCTATATCCATTCACAAATTGTGTGATTGAGATGCGACTATTGTCAATGCACCAATTGGGATTATAATTATAACAGTCTTTTAATCCATATTGATGGCTAAAATTAGGAACTAACAGTTTGGTATCATTAAGAACAAATCCGGCCAGTATCTCTGGATTAATGTCATGGTTTGCATCCTTGTTAATCTTACCTACAAATAGATTATTAATGTCAGGAGAATCTGGAGACTGTGAAAGTGTAATGTTCCTATATACAGCACCTAGTCCACCTGCTAACAAGAAATCAGAAACATTAATATTTTCGAATAATCCACTATATGTCATGTATCTAACAAGACATTTCATAAAGTAGTTGTAGCTAGCTCCTGAGGCATTATTGTTGATTAATCGAGAGTAATCAAATCCAGATATAAGTATACTATTTATATTATCCTGTTGAAAGAAGTCCTTGTAAGGACCAATGAGATCAGCAGTATTATTGAACATGTCTACATATACCTTAGCTGTGATAGCCATTTCCCTTTCTATTGCTCTTAGCTCACTATCTTTCATTGATTGGTAGATTGTTAGGTCCATTATTTGTTGTGAACAAATAATACTTTCTGTTATTTGTCTATAACAAATAATCTCTTGTGTTATTTGTCTATAACAAATAATCTCTTGTGTTATTTGTCTATAACAAATAATCCTTTCTTTCGTTAATCAGCTCTACTCTTCAAGAATATTGCCAACCTACCCATATCTGCTGTTCTGGGCTTGCCAGAATTTACCAACAACATGTCATAATGAATTCCATCTATAAAATCATATAATTCTATAAAATTACCAAAGTCATAGCATATCATGTCAAGCTCAGAGATGTATCTTTCAATGTGTATATCACGTTTTCCAGTCTCATCATTATACAGATAGGTAAAATTGCTAATTTCATCGTACATGCCATCTATCTTTTGAAAGTTTTTATTATTCATCTTTTCCTGATAGAATCTTGTGTAATCATCAATATTCTCTCTAAGGATGGTAACAATTCTGTTGGCTTCATTCACAAAGGATTCATCATCATAATTACTCATGTCACTATCCAGATGATACATTTCTGAAACACATCTTTGGTTGGGAGTTGAAATACTGGTATCAACGACAAAATCAAGAGGATCAATAAATATCTTTTCTCTATTGAATTTACGCACTTTACTGTTACTATTGGCAAATACTCCATTTTGCATTGTTCCAGATATGGCCAATTCCATTACCTTGGCAATAATATCAATGTGTGTATATTCATAATCATTTCTTAATTCTCTCTTTCCATCTAAGCTGCCAAACAACTCTGTACACAATTTGTCATATCTATCATCATATCCACCTACTCCATATAGAATAGAGAAAAAGTCAGACGAAGGATACTTTCTGCTATACAATAGATTATTGTCAGGAATGTTATCATACAATACATTTTTGTACTCTTTGCCTTGAAAGTCAAAGTTGGACAGTCCATAATCGAACATTATTGGTATATATCTAGTTTTGACATAAAAGTAATCAATGTTCTGAATTATTCCATCTTTGACAATGGCATCATTGCTGTAATAAATGGGAATTAACATTGATTCCCTTAATTGTTGGACCATAATGTTTCTAGTGTGAAGATCATGATGAACAAAGCCATGCATTGAATAGGCAACATTCAATGCACTGAATAATTGCAATACAATAGCATCCAAATCTCTCTCAGTAAAAGTATCATGGTCTTCTGGCTCTTCATAATTAGAATTATCATTAGATTCATCTTTGTATTCTGGATTATATAGGTTTCCTGATACAACTCCCTTTTTAAAGCTAATTGGAATGTCATACTTTGACTCATAAAGTGTTGTTTCTTCCAAGAAATCGTATAATGTATTACCATTAACAAATTGTGATATTGATAGTCTAGTAGTATCATTACACCAATTGGGATTATACTTGATACAATCTTTATATGAGTATTGATAGGCAAAGTTGGGAACTAATGGTTTGGTACTATTCAACACAAATCCAGCAAGTATCTCTTGATTGATATTGTTATGCTTTTCCTTGTTAATTTTACCTGCAAATAAATCTCTGTTTAATCTACCACCTTGAACGGTTGGAAGTATATTACCAGAGTATACAGCACCTACAACACCTTGAGAAATGTAGTCGGCAAGACTAAGATTCTCAAACAAACCTGATTTTACCATATACTTGACTAGACAACTCATAAAATAATTGTATCTATCGTCTGAAGCATTATTTCTTTTTAACTGTGAGTAGTTGAATCCTGATACAAGTATATCAAGAATGTCATTACGATTAAAGAATTGCTTGTAACTGTCAATGTAGTCAGATTGATTGAATCTTTCTACCAATATCTTTGCTTCTGCATTGGCTTCATCATTAATATCGTATAGATCATCGTCATCCATATCTTGGTATATGGTAGTAATTGTGTCCATTTGTAGTAGGTTATTTATCATTGATAAATAATCCTTGCCCATTGATAACCTTTCCTAAGCTATCTTGTCTTCTTTCTCATAAACTCTCTCAAGCGATAAATCTCTCCTGTTCTGTCTGAATATATTCCAGTATTCACCAGATCATTATGTAGAGAATCTATAAACTGGTATATCCACTTTGCCTTTGTAAAGTCATAACACATCATGTCTAATGATGCAATTAATTTTTCAATCTTGATTCCATCTACTTGAGTAAAGGTAAGTAAACGTCTCAATATCTTCTTCTCTGATACCTTGGAATTGTTATAACTATTAACTAGCGTTGTTAATAGGTCAATAATATGTTCTTCTCTTTCTGTTGAATATTCTCTTTCATCGGTAGCAAGATGTAGCTTATCCATTGCACATTTCTGAACTAGTGTAGTTACATCTTTATTGTCACGAAGATAATCGTTGGGATCAATGAATGAATCATGATTATATGGAATTGCGCTGCTTCCTTCATTGGCAATAGCTCCATTGTGTCTATCTCCTTCGGCATTATATACACAAATCTTGATTATCAAGTCTAGCACTTCTCTGTATTCATAGAGATAATCATTCCTAATGTCATGTCTGCTAATGTTAACATCCTTGAACAAGATGTTTTTCATTACTCTATATCTCTCGTCAAAGTAGCTCAACAGTATCAAGATGGAATAAATGTCAGATGTTGGATACTTTCTACTATATAACAGATTAGTAGTCTTGTCAAGAGTTACATTCATAAACTGTTGACCTTGGAATTCATAATAAGATATTCCATAATCCAACATTATTGGTATATATCTAGTCTTAATGTAAAAGAAGGGGGTATCTTTGATTGTAGTGCCTTTGAATTGTATTTGTTCAGTATAGATTGGAATCAGTATAGGGTTAGGTAACTTTTGAATAAGAATGTTATAACCATGGAGGTCGTGATGGACAAACCCGTGCATTGTGTGAGCAACATTTAATGCATTAAACAATTGAAGAACAATACAATCCAAATCTTTCTGATAGAATGCATCATCTTCTTTGCTATCATTAATGTCACCATCATCATTATTGAATACAGGATCATAGAGATTTCCTGACAAGATGCCTTTCTTAATCTTGGAACCATTGCTCTTTGGTGACGCATGAATGTTTACTCCCTTTAAGAAATCATACATTGGTATACCATTTGCAAACTGCATGATTGAAAGTCTAGTAGTATCATTGCACCAATTAGGATTATATTCAACACAATCTTTTACTCCATATTGATAGCTAAAATTTGGAACTAGACCCTTGAGTGTATTCAAGACATATCCAGCTAATACCTCACGATTAATGTCTTCTGTCCTTCTCTTATTTGCCTTGGTTACAAATAGATTCTTGATTACACTCTCTCCTGACTCAGCTGGAAATATAGTATTAGAGTATACACTGCCAAAGTTTCCTGACATGATATAATTGCTGAGATTGAGAGATTCTAACAATCCAACTTTTACCATATATTTAACAAGACATTTCATAAAATAATTGTGCTTGTCATTAGATGCATTGTTATTAACCAGTTCTTGGTAATTAAATCCAGATATAAGTATGTTATCTATATCAGGTTGAGAAAAGAACTCTCTGTAACTTGGAATAAGATCAGGTGTAGCATTGAATTTGTCTACATATACCTTTGCTCTATCATTAATCTCTCTATCTACTTGAGTTAGTTCATGATTAGACATTTCTCGATATATGGTAGTAGTATTGTCCATTATTTATCATTGATAAATAATATTAACTTCTCTTTCAGGAAATCTCTCAACTTATTCCATTCTCTTTTTCAGGAAATCTCTCAGGTTGCGCATATCGTCTGATCTACCACCATAATAGTTAGTCATCTTACTGCAAAGAGAGTCAACAAATTGGTAGATCCATTCTGCTTGCTTAAAATCGAAGCACATCATGTCCAATGAGATGATAAATTCTTCAATCTTGACTCCATCTATATTGGTAAAAGTAATTAATCTGACTATTCCTCTCTTATCTTTTTCTTGTGCTCCATTGTAACTATCAACCAATGTTCTTAATTTAGCAAGCATACTATCCATTCTCTCTTGTGAATATTCATGATCGTAATGACTCAAGTCAGCATTGACATGCAATCTATCCGCAGAACATTTCTGATTTGGAGTAAGTATATACTTGCTACTGCGAAGTAAATCAGTAGGATTGACGAAATCAGAATTACCAAAGGCAACGATTCCTAAACCAGAAAGAACTCCATTCTGCTTAGTTTTATCTTCATTGTATACACAAGTATTCAATACAATGTTTAGTGCTTCGAGATATGTGTAAGAGTAATCGTTTCTTATTTTGTATCTATCATTTTCTCCCTTGTAAATGGTATTTCTCAACTCTTCGTATCTTTCGTCAAAGCGACTCATTAGATATAACAGAGAATAAATGTCAGATGATGGATATTTTCTACTATATAATACATTATAACTCCTGTCAGCAAATACATACTTGAACGCTTGTCCTTCGAATTCAAAGTAAGCCATTCCATAATCTAACAAGATTGGTATATATCTGGTTGAAATATAGAAATATGGAGTGTCTGTAATATTATTATTACTGTCGAATTGGATATTCTCAGTATAAATAGGAATTAGTACTGATTCAGGAAATTCTTGAACAATAATGTTATGTATATCAATATCATGATGAGTGAAACCACATTTAGCATAAGCAACATTCAATGCATTCAGTATCTGAATAGTTATAGCATCTATATCTTTTTGATACAATTTATTGCCAGTATCTTCCTTCTTTGCAGGTGAGAAATTATTACTTTCATCTTTATATCTCAAGTTGTAGAGATTTCCTGATACAGTTCCTTTTCTAATCTTAACATTATTGTCCTTTGGCGATTCTTGCACTTCTGCTCTGTTCAATAGATCGTATATAGGAACTCCATGAGCAAATTGTGCTATCGACAATCTGTTCTTGCTGCTACACCAATTCGGGTTATATTCAGGACAATCTTTTACTGCATATTGATAGGCAAAATTAGGAACTAGTGGTTTTGTCTCATTCAAAGCAAATCCTGCCAATATCTCCCTGTTAATGTTTTCCGATAGCTTTTTATTAACTTTTGCAGCAAATAGATTCTCGATAGGTTGTTCTTTCGGAGCAAGAGGGAAGATTGTATTAGAATATACATTACCATGGTCTCCATCCGAAATATACTTGTTAAGATTGAGATCATTGAATAAACTAGTTTTCAACATATTCGATATGAGACATTTCATAAAATAATTGTACTTGTCATTAGATGCATTGTTATTAACCAGTTCTTGGTAATTAAATCCAGATATAAGTATATTATCTATATCTTTCTGTGAGAAGAAGTCCTTATATTCACCAATGAGATCAGGAGTAGCATTGAACCTATCAACAAATACTTTTGCTCTAGCATTAATCTCTCTATCTGCTTGCTTTAACTCTTGATCAGACATTTCTCTGTAGATGCTCGTAATAGAGTCCATTTTGTTAACAAGTTATTTGTCATTGACAAATATTTAAGAGAGGTAACGTCTCAGTGTCTTTATCTCCCTTCCTCTTTTTGTGAAACGCGTATCACATTTCATGATCTCACACATTTCATTAACAAAATTGCAAAATTCAGGCATGTTCTTGACATTGTAACCTAGCATAACCAAGTCATTAATGTACTTTTCTATCTTAATCTCACCAATCATGAAGAATTCCTCTAGTTCCAATTCTAGCATGAATGGATTGCCATGTTTCTCAATCCATTCATTTACTGTGGGCTTAAATTCATTAAAAGCATTGATTCTTTCTGTCAGCATTGAGACAATAGATTCAATCTCCTTGTTGTAATATTCGTCATTGTATTCTGACATGTCTGCAGTAATATTATACTTTTCAGCATTGTATTTTTGGACTGCAGAACGAATCTTACCATCTGTGAAAGAAGGAGCGAATGGCTTGCTCAATCTGGTTGTACCAGTTGAGGCAAATACTCCAGTATGCATTGTCTTGTCTTCATTGTAGACGATTTCATTGATGATTCTATTCAACACTTCTCTATATGTATAAGTGTACTCATTACTCAGATTAGAGATATCTTCAACATAAGCAAACATTGATTCAAACAATTTTTCATACCCGACATGGCATCTACTCATGTAATCCAAAATCTGATAAATGTCAGAGGAAGGATAACATCTGCTTCGAATCAATGAATATTTGTTATCTAACGTGATAGTTTTGAACTCTTCTCCCTGATGTTCAAAATAAGCCATTCCATAATCAATGATAACTGGAATATATCTGGTTTCAATATAAATGTATGGAGTATCTTTAATCTTGCCATTCTCTACCTTAATCTGCTCTGTGTAGATTGGAACTAGTACTGGTTCAGGCAATGTTTGTATCATAATGTTACCAAAATGTAGATCATGATGAGTAAATTTGTTCAATGAATAGGCAATATCTAGAGCATTGAACAATTGCAACACTATAGCATCCAAATCTCTATATAAAAATCTGCTGTCAACTGGTCGTTCAACTAGGTCAGAAGAAGGCTCATCTTGGTAGACTGGATTGCAAAGATCTCCTGAAACAATGCCCTTCTTTACGCTATAACTGCAATTCTTTTGTGATCCATGTATGCCAATGGTTGTGAGAAACTTGTGCAAAGTGGTTCCATGCACAAATTGTGTCACAGACATGCGCCCTAACCAGGTACACCAGTTAATATCTGTTTTCTCATTATCTTTGGCTGCATACTGATAGGAAAAGTTGGGAGCTAACGGCTTTACACTATTCAAAATGTATCCAGCTAATATCTCCTTGTTGATGTCTTCGTCATCATTGGTCTTGACTACAAAGAGATTCTTGATTGGTTCACCACCAGGATACATTGCTTGCATATTTCCAGAATGCACAAAACCAAACGTTCCTTCATCAATAAACTCTTTGATGAACATGCTGTCGAATAATTTGGTCCTTACCATGTACTCAATCATGCATTTCATAAAATGATTGTATTCGTGTCCTGATGCATTGTTGTCCTGCAACTTTGAAAAGTCGAATTTAGATATAAGTATACTATTTATATCAGTCTGAGAGAAAAAGTCATTGGGTTCATTGGTAAGCAGATCTATGCATTCCGCTGCTCTATCATCAAACTCCTCATTCAAGAAGTACAACTCGTCTTCGTCCATTGTCTGATATATACTCATATTCATGTTAGCTCTTGCCAACAGGCAATAATTCTCATTTACTTTCAACAATTTTATTCTTATATAAAATATGCATGAATTACGTGAATTATTGGTTGATTCTATTATGAGCTACATTACCAAGAAGGTAGAAGCTCAGCATGATGATTGTTCTAGCGTTTGCTCTGATGATTACCATGCGTCATTGAGATGTATAGTAATGTCTATTGTGAACAACAAGAAATGGCAGGAAAGTAATCTTAGCAAGATGACTAATAAGCTCTGTAAATATACTGTTTCTACTGCAAAGGATAAGTTGCCTCTCACTGACGTGACTCTTTGTGAGGATCAGAAGCAATATATCATTGGACTGCTTCTCAATGAGCTTAGGTCAAAGTACCCAATGTTCATCTCTACCTATACAATGATTGACAAATATCTGATTAGAGAGTATACCACTGGTAAGAGGTTGAGTGACTGTACCTTTGACTATCAAGATGCCATGAATATCTATTCTATTCTATATCTTGCTCTTCGTGCTGCCAAAAAGTACAAGCTTCAAGGTATCACTGCTGATGATATTGTTGTTACTGAATTAGTTGAACCAATCGCCATTTATGATGAAATTAATGACAAGTATATCATGAGTAAGTATCTACCTAGAATTGTTGATTATCACAGTTCAAGCATTGATCTCGGTGGAATCACTATTGGTGAATGTTATCCTGAATATTATAGTGAGAAATGCTTGTATTCTCATTTGTTCCCAGGTTGCAAATTGCCATGCTTTGACTCTCTTGAGGTAGAATATACCGAAGCGACTATAAGGAGCGAAGGAAGCGAACAAGGTGAGCGGGATGTGTGTGAATGCGAATGCAAGAAACATGATCTTGACAAGTTTAATCTTGATAGCCTTATGGATGACATTTTGTCCATCATTAATATCAGTACAATCAAGCAATATCATGAAGTAGACACAGAAATGCATAGAACAAAATCTCTCATGCTCAAAGAGAAACTGTTGAACAAGCTAAATGCCTTTGACTTGCAAGGAGAATTATTCAGAGAAGGTGTCTACTACACTGATCTAGCTATTGATATTGATCAGAAATTGTCTGAACTGTATATTCCATTACAAGAAGCTGATGAGAAAGACATTAAGCTGTTCGAACAGTACAAGCTGGAATATTCAAAGGTAAAGGATTGGCTGTCTTACTCAAGGGAATACTTTGGTTGTAATATGAACATGTGTGAACTTGAGAGGCTTGTTGACTTGAAGATTGAAAAGTTGCAAAGAAGGGTGGACTTTTCTACCTGAGCAGAATATTGTTAAACTAACAATATAAAATAAATGGGATAACAAAATGGACAGTCAACAGTACAATAATGAATGGTACCAAGCAAAGCTCGAAGATTTGGATGATCGTTATGCAAGATACATTGATAATCTGTTGCAAAATTATAAAAGTAAAGAAGATCCAGGGTATGTGCAAGAACTCAATGATTCAAAAAAAAGTTATGATACTCAACTCAATGAAATAAAGGAGAAACACAGTCAATATCTTCAACAGCAGGCGAAAAATGAAGAAGAAACTGTACTATTGGATGAAGATTTCTTTAAGTTTGCTGAAGACTACGAGATTATAAAAAATTTAAAACAAGAAGCTATATATAATAGTAATAATTGTTTAAATGATAAGATTATAGAAAACATTAGTAGCTTCGATTTTTTCAATATTCTCTATGAACCTAGAGCTATTACATATTCTTATCAAACAATGCTGGCATGTCTCATCTTTGCAATGGAACATAGGGGTATATTCGATATACTTAATGATAGAGCAGAAATAACACAAGATATTTATGAAACAATATATACTAATTTAATGCTTCCTATGACTCCAATTTCCCAAGCATTTGTTGCAACAGTTAAATCTGGACAAGATGCTGCTTATTATGATGGTCAAAATGCATTGTTGGGTGTTAATCCAAACAATCCTCCTATCGATCAAGCTGGTGGAAATACAATTGCAGCTAGAAGACACAACAGGGCTGCAGCTGCAAGAGCGGAGCTTGAGGGAAAACGAACTTATGCTGCAAATAATCGAAAATTCCTCACTAATCTATTTAAAATTAGAAAGAGTGTAGATTTAAGGATGTTCAATGATATTAAAATTGGTTACATTCTTAATGAACTAAGAAATCGCACACCAGCATTTGTATATCAATATAGTCATATTAATTGTAGACATGATGAAAATCAAGCAATGTGTCAAGAGGGAGAAATCTACAGTATTAATGAATATGTTGATAATACTAAGACGTTGCGTAGTTGGATTGCTTCTGATCTCCTCACTCCCAAAGAAGTAGACTTGATAATATTCCAAGTTGTATATGCCATGGCATTAACAATGAAATATAAATTCGTCCATAACAATCTTAACTTTGACAACATTATCGTCCAACAATTGCCCTATGAAGTGGAAATTCCAATATACGGAGAAAATTCGCCATTATTATGGTTGAAAACAGATTTGGTCGCTAGAATAATCAACTACAAAGATGCAGAAGTAGGAAGCGATGACGCTTTTAACGATATTAGAACATTATTTGCTGATGCTAATAATCTAAGACCAAATTACATTTATCAGAACATTGTACAATTCAAAAGAAATTCAACTTATGCAATCATTCTCATTCACATCATTAATCGCATGAATCTTGACTCGTTGATCAATGGAATTACAGAAGATGCTGGCGATTATAACAATGTATTCTTTGGGCATGACCATAATGTTTCCAAGTATGGAAACTATGAAACTTTTGGTGATGTTTATGATCTTAGAGATGCTATTGCAAATAATCCTATTGAAACGCCAAATAGATGGTGCTCTGCAAATAGAGAAAACCCAAATGCCAATAGAATAAAACCTAGCGATAATGTCATACAACAAGCAAGAAATCAAATTAATGCTGATGCTGCATTGGATATTCAACAGTTTAGAACATCCAAACAGAATAACCCACTACCTGATATTCCTGCATATCTGACTACCTGCTTACCAATTCTTGATGATGGAATTAAAACATTGCGCGGTTATTATAGAAGAATGCATATGGATTGTTTTATCGCGAATGGGAAAGATGCCGTTGCGAGACTTGCCGGCGAGATTGAGATATGGTATGTTGAAATTTTAGATAAGTTCTATACTTTCCTTGATGAAAGTATGAAATTTAAGATATATAAGAATCTCCGCACAATAAGAGATGGATTACAAAGGGAATATGGACAATCTCTTTATACAAAACAAGGTAGATTAACCAATGATACAATCAACCATTTGGAACACGATTTGGCTAAAATATTGCATGCTGCTTTTCTTAGAGATAAATTCCGAAATGGCTATTATACAGTAGACGAAATACATAAAAATCAAGAAAATAGAAGAAACTTGATGAAACGACAAAAACAGATCGAAAGATATAATGCAGGAAATCTAGATAAAGAATCACAAAGAGTAGATCAACCAGGAGACGATGAGATGGATCTCTAATTCAATGAATATTGTTAAATTAACAATATCTTATAGATGTATGTTCAAGTACACTACGCTAGAATATCCATTTGTAGTACACTACAAATGGATATTCAAGTACACAGGATCTTCCAGCAAGGCATGACTTGCCTTTGAATAAGACTCTGGCTTTTGTTCTGTAATATCTAGACCATACTTGAATAACAAGTCAACAAACTTATTGGTTTTGCAATCAAAGTTTACCTTGCTGATTAACCATTCTTTATATAGTAACTCACTATTTGCCCTTTGTAATGCTTCTGCTATAAATCCATTGCTTCCTATTTCTATTACCTTTCTCATCATGATAGCATCTTGCCACATGCTAAATATATGATAACTCAATGCATGCTTTTCTACTACATTTTTAACAGTTAGCTCATCAGGCTGCAATTCTTCTGGTTTCTCTGACAATGGATTAATGGTAGAAACAAAGTATGGAATAATGCTACTTGCTTCTCTCATGTTCTTCATTACTGTGTTATAGTTCATGTCTGTCACACTTGTAAATTCATTGAATGCATCTACATTCTGTTGTTGATTTTGCAATGCTACTATATTGTAATTATATAGAATGGTGATGAATATGCCAAATCCGAGGAGTACAGATATAAATGTATGAAATGCAGTATCATCATAAGAACCATAATCTTCCATATACCAAGCTAGCAGTGCTGCTACTAGCATTGCAATTAAAAAGACGACAACAATCACTGTCTCAGATATTATCATTTCTGTTAGATAGAAATATTATCTGTATACATTGTATATATTGTTTGTCCCCTCCAAGATTCTGGTACATATAGTTCATCTTTTGGTTTGTGAATAATGGTATTACTTGAGGTACCTTTTAGCAAAATAGTCTTGATATCTCTGAATTCAAAGGGATATAGCGTATAGATACCTAACGATTTACCTTGACCATTGATAACTCTAGGCACAAAATCCAGTTTAGTTAGCAAATCTTTGGTTATTCTCTTGTGATACCTTCCTTCTTTGTTCCAATAATGAGTTGTTCCAAATCTAGACAAGTATATATCTCCAATTTCAGGAGTTACACTTGCTTTGGTATAGACTGTTGCTTCTCCATTTCTAATGATTTTATCCACTGCTATATTACCACCAAGTAAAGTACATTGTCCCTTGTTATATACAAAGGCATTGCAGTCTTGATCGTCTTGACAAGATTGGGCACAAGATGGCTTACTATTGCCCTGAGTTAAAGATCTTGTTGTAGGAAGAATAGAAGCAGTTACATTTGTGGGAGTACCAAGAGGAACAAAGCCCACTACATCATTGCAAGTAGGACCAGCATATGGATATAGACAAACACATCCTCCTGTTTCACCATTCCAGGCACCATTGGGAGCTTGACATTCATCAGGATTAGTAATAGCACTGCCATCAGAAGAAGTAAAAGTTCCAATGACTGGGAAATTACCTTGTTCGAGCGTTATTGCATAGTATATTACTAGTCCAATAATGACTGCCATTATTACCACAAATGATAGACTTAGTATTATAAACCATAGGTCTGCTTGTCGCTTGGTTAGAGTCATGGATAATTCATCAGAAAATCCAAACAGAACAGTATCATCGTCCATCTTTTGTCCTTTTATAAATCATTAATTTAGTGTTGACAGAAACTAGTCTGTCTGAACTGAACCTCGTTGAAAAGCAGGAAACATGCAGTTATCAATGGTGGATCACAGTAATTACACCAGAACAATAACAATAGGCGGGAAGATATGGTATAGATCAGTATTCAAAGAGGGAGGTATGAGTGGAACATATAGTGAAGATGAAATGCTCAGATCACTGTTGATTCATTATACTCCATTGAGTAGGAATGGAATGGCAACTAGACTGTTTACTTGCTTCAACTCTTATCAAGATTTTCTTGGATATGCTACTAATATAGAACAAAAGAATTGGCATTTCTATGAAACCATTATTGGTGACAAGTGTCAGAAACCAAAGTTTGACATTGATATTCCTGGTGGTACCGATGACGTGATTAATGTTATAATCGATCGTCTAGTAGAGAGTATCAACCAGACTTTGGCAAGTTTGGGTATTAGATTGGTACATAACAAGGATATATTGTTGTTCGAAAGTCACGGTGACAGCAAGAGAAGTATCCATCTAGTAATTAACAATTATTATCATGTAAATAATATAGAAGCGAGAAACTTTTATGAAAAGGTCATTGATTGTTACAGATCATTGTATGGGGAAGATTACTTGTGTTACATTGATGCAATGGTATATAGCACATTTCAACAGTTTCGAACATTATGGAGCACAAAGGTAGGAACCAAGAGACACAAGAGTATTGTAAAAAATTATACATCTTGTGGTGTTAAATATTCATTAGAACTAGAAGGAGATGTGTCAGAGCAAGAGGAACTATTTCGCAGTTCACTGATTACTTATACAAAGAATTGCATGCATATAGAAGGATTGGTATCAGTGCGACACTATTGTGGACAGACAGAACTAACCGATGATGCTGAAATAGACAAGGCATTAAGTTTGATGAATACTGTAATGCCAAATAATCCATTTGTGTATGATTCTGTCAAAGATGGTTATATTATCATGAAGCGAGAGGCACCATCTTACTGTCCTGTTTGTGATAGAGAACATGAAAAGCAGAATCCATATATAGTAATGCATAATGGCATTGCTTATTGGAATTGCAGGAGAAGTGGAATAAATGGGAGCTTGCTGCTTGGTTATGTAAAGAATGCATTTGGTAGAATTATTGCTGACGATGTGGATGACAGTGATGACTTGAATAGATTTGTGATTCCAATGGAACTGGTGGAATCGAAACCAGTAGAATCAAAAGAAGTAGAGCCAGAACAGGAGTTGCCAGACCAAGAGTTTGTCAAGCCAAAGAATGTTGTAAAAGGCAAGACAAAGAAACCAAAGAGAAACATTGCTGTTCCATGCTATGCAAATGCAAAGGATGCAGTTAGAGTGATGGCAATGATGAATCGTTATGTTGATGAGTAATTGCTATGGAGTATATACATCTAGTGATGTATATCATGATCGTTAGAGTTGATGGTTTGTCTTTCCAACCTTGGAAAATGTAGAGAGACTTACATTTTCTACCGTAAGGAAGGGAGGCGAGCAAATCGTTACTATTTGTCTAGTTCATGAATATGCATAATAGTATGCATATCTCTATTTCAAGTCGATCGAGTTCGTTCTCTAACCTTAGAAACATACTGAGTCTTACATTTCTAAGGGTTGATAAACCGATGAAATCGTTATCCTTTGCCTAATTCATGAATATGCATAATAGTATGCATATCTCTATTTCAAGTCGATCGAGTTCGTTCTCTAACCTTAGAAACATACTGAGTCTTACATTTCTAAGGGTTGAGAGTCTGACCAAATGGACTTCAGAAAATCAGGTTCATTAATATACATCACTTGATGTATATTGTTATTTTATCAATCTACCTTGGATCCAATCCTTAGAAACATACTAGGTCTAACATTTCTTAGGATTGACAAGACGAGTAAATCGACTCTCAGAATCTACTTATCAAATAGTCCACAAATATGGATATTTTCGACTTGTAGATTCGCAGCAGTTGGTCATCAGAGCAGATGTACACAAATATATTGAAATTTCACAACTTTTAATCTCAAGAATATGGCCTGACAATATGTCCGAACTACCATTGAACGTCAATAAAGCTCGAATTGGTCATTTCTTTGAATCATGTTTTATATAACAAATTGTACCTCAAAGTAGATAAATGAAAATAGTCAGAAACACGCGAAAACACTCGAAACAGGGTGTCGTGAGTAGTAAGTCATCGTTTGGTTCAAGTGTCTTTATTTGTTGCAATTAAAGAGATAGATTCATTGCATTCATGTTGTTACATGGGTTAATCAACTTTATGAGATTATTCATTGGTCTGTCAACCTTATAAATATGTAGAGTCTTATACATTTCTTATAGCGAGAGTTGACAGTTAGATTGGATCGATGGGAGCAATATGCATATATCACTGTATGGACTAATCGATAAAAGTAGATTCTGAGAATCTATTTACTCGTCTTACTAATCCTAAGAAATGTTAGACCTGGTATGTTTCTTAGGATTGGAAGTTGGAAATAAGAATGTTGATATAGAAATATACCTATCGATAGGTATATATTGTTACTCATGACAGAAATAAACATTTACTCGTCTTACCAATCCTAAGAAATGTTAGACTCTTGATATTTCTAAGGATCAGAAGTTGGGCCAGTTGAACCCAAGAATGTTGATATAGAAATATACATATGTATATATTGTTGCTCGCGATTTATTCTTCTTGTTCTATCGTTCTCTAACTCTAAGAAATGTTAGACTTGGTATGTTTCTAAGGATTGGAAGTCGAGTTAATTGGACCTTAGAATGTTAGCATCGAAATATACCTATCAGTATGTATATATTGTTACTCATGATGTAAAGAGACACAATCGATCGATTCTCTAACTCTAAGAAATATAAGGATCTTAATGTTTCTAAGGATTGGAAGTCGGATTAAATGGACCTCAGAATGTTAATATCGAAATATGCATATTAGTATGCATATCTTTCAATGTTAATTACTTTGTTGAATTCTGTTTGGATTTCCAGTTGTAAGAAACATACTGAGACTTACATTTTCTAAGGTTGGTAAGCCGTTATTCTTTGTCTGGTTCATGAATATGCATACTAATATGTATATCTCTATATTCTGTTACATTTCGAATCGATCGAATCCGATCTCCAACTATAAGAAACATACTGAGTCTTACATTTCTTAGGATTGGTAAGACGAGTAAATCGACTCTCAGAGATTACTTATGTTGATTAATCTACAAATATAGATAGACTTTCCAATCCTTAGAAATGTAAAGTCTATGACATTTCTAAGGATTGGAAGGTCGCTCGATCGGTCTTTTGAGATCATCAGAAAGAATGCATATAAATTATATGTATTATTGAAATCGAATTCTGATCGTTAGAATCCATTCTTCAACTCTCAGAAATGTAGAGGGATCTACATTTCTAAGGTTAGTAAACCTGCAAACAATCTCACATGTTACTTTGTTGATTAGTCCATGTAATAGGACAAACACAATGAATCCATTTCTTTAATCGCAGCAAATAAAGACACTTGAATGCATCTGAAGAATCTACTGTGTTACTATTCATGACTCACTATTTCGAGTGTTTTCGCATGTTTCTGGCCATTTTTATTTATCTACTTTGAGGTACATTTACTATCAATAATCGAATCCATGAATTTTGACAAATCGAGCTTCATTGACATTCAGATAGCAGTCTGACAGTTTGTCCGGCCTGATTTCCAATGTTGGAAGTTGTGAAATTTCACTATATTTATATATATCTACTCTGATGACTCATTGTTGTGATGTCACAAGTTGAAAATGTCCATATTTGTGGACTAATCAACAGAAGTAATTTCTGAGAGTCGATTTGCTCGTCTTACCAATCCTAAGAAATGTAAGACTTGTTATGTTTCTAAGAGTTGGAGAATGGACCCTAACAAGCTGAAACAGAAATAAATAATGAGAATATGTATAATAGTATACATATTCATGGATTAGACAAATGGTAACGATTTCTTCTGTCTATCAACCTTGGAAAATATAGAGAGTCTTACATTTCTATAAGTTAGAGAATGGACTGCAAATAGATGGAATAGAGATATACATATTCATGAGATAGACAAAGAGAAACGATTTAGTCTTTCTACCAACCTTGGTAAATGTAGAGAGTCTTACATTTATAGTTGGAGAATGGACTTGAAATCAACAAAGTAACCAACAATGAGAACATGTATATTCATGAATTAGACAAAGAGTAACGATTTCTTCTGTCTATCATCTCTGAATAAACAATATACATCTCTCGATGCATATTTTATTCCACACCACTTCACTCAAAGGACACAAGATACTTCCAACCCTCAATAGTTCGAGTAGTATAATTAATTGGTGGCATCTCTTCTACTTGATGACCATACATCTTCTCTCGCTCTCGATGTATCTCAATAGCTAAATACAACACATTCTCAGCAACTTCACGATCAGCAAATAGATATCCATCCACATCAAGATCGTACTCTCCTCCTTCACTCTGAATCAATGTTCTCCAGGCATATACATTGCCCTTCAACACAACATAATCACTATTCTCAATCTCTTCAATGTACAACGAGGTCATAATTGCCTCCTTGTAACAATACAATTATTGTCACTTTAATCGCGATTCGGTATATGCATCTTTCGATGCACATGTATGTATAATAAACAAAGACTAATTCAAAGTAGCCCATTCATCCTTGATATCAACAACAGGTTTCAACTTCCATCCATCAATAGTAAAAGTAGCATATCTAACTGTACCATCAGCTTCTTCCATCTTGACTGTGGTGCCAACAGACAATTCTTCTACTACCGTTACCTTTACTTTGCTAGATTTTGTAGCCACATCGTTGGCCTTACCGTCGGCCTTACAGCCGTATTTCTTTTCCTTAATTGCCACTGCCAATGCAATAGCATTCTCTGCACTCTTTCTATCAGGAAACACATGTCCTGATAGATTCTTGTTATATTCACCTCCTTCCTTAAGTAGCAATGTTCTCCAAGTAAAGGTATTGCCTTTGACAATGACTTTATCACTATTAGGAATGGCTTCAATGTATAATGCACTCATGGGTAATTGTCTTGCTCTGTACATGTTGGATTTGTCATATCGTTAGAAGGTTGTTATATACACTATTTACACAACAAGACAATTCTACTTGCGCTGTAACATTGGATACAATTGTTGAATAGTATTATATGCATACTCATGATTGTGAAAAATGTAACCTTCATCAAACAATCTTGCTCCAGAGTTGATAAATTCTTGTGACATTACTTCTCGTGAGATGCTGCAATTCTGACAAGGAGTAATCAAGACTTGATCTGAATTATCAATATATTCAAAGAAGAATTCGTCGTATATAATATCGTTCATGGCTTTGCCTTTGTTGTAATGTCATTGATATTCATTTCTAATACCAAATGTATATCATTGATATATATTTACTTAAGAAACAGTGAGAGATATCTTGAAATGTATTCGTCTCTTGCAATCTTTGCTTCTTCATAACTGTCAAAGGTATATTCTCCTAGTATATATTTTGAATCAATAACATTAATGGGAAGATCCTTGCTCACAAAGAATCTTATCGTTTCCTTAATTTCGCTCATAAGTTGTTCTCTTGATGACTATTAAGTCATTCACTTCCATCAGGTACATCATTGATGTATCTCATCACAATCTCAATACTTTCGGCCAGCAATATCTCTGATCTGCTACACATTCATCAATAAGTTCATTCTTTGCCTTTACTGCATCTTCTTTACTATCAAAGAAGTATGCTCTCTTTTTGTAATTATAAGTACCACCTTTGAATAAATGTTCATCGATAAAGTCTCTATTGTTGGCATATTCCTTATCAATGCCGCAAGGATAACCATTCTCATCAGCATAGTACATAAAAATGTCATTATTTCTAATTACTGGTTTTCCATCAATCTCACCAAGTGGATAATCTCTATCAACCCACACCTTGGTAGATGCTCTATCACACATTGTTTGTTGCCTGACAATCTTACATCAATGTCAATCTCTCTTGATATATTCATTGTACTTACAAAGACATTAAGGCTTGAGATATTCATCCTGATTGCATTGCAATGTGTCAAACTTCATACCATGTATATAGTCTCTTATATTATATCGTTTTGAATTACATACATTGAGATATTTCAAGTCATTGTTATACTTTAGTGTCTTCATGTCATTGACTGATATATTATAATAGTACAAATGTTGCAGATTCGTTATATCATTGAGAATGTTCAATGACTGTAATGACTTGTTGATTATATCAACATTGACCAAATTTCTATTTCTAGCTAGTAGATAATTTATTGCTTTGTCTAATTTATCATCAGCAATGGTAGTGGCAAAAATTAGATAGTTATAACTGTCAAGTATATCCATATCTTCAAAGCAAGAAGCAAGTTCATCAATGGAATACTCTTCAACAATAACATCATCTTCATCATTACCTATACCAAGAGCAAAGTATCCTCTTCCACAGAGAGGATAAACAAGGAGAGTCTCGGGATAGTCCATTTAATGTTACTAAGTTAGTAATATTCTTTGTTGTTCATTGTTATATATCTCACTATGAGTTGTAGATTGTTATATATCTCATCATTCACTGTCGCTTCACTCTTCACCGCTCGCTGCATCTCATTCTTCATAGTTTGTCATGACAAACTATGAATTATTCGCTGCGCCTCGTCGTCATCGCTTCACCACAAGGAGTAACTTATAGTTCGCTCTTTGCTCACTATAAGTTACTCCTCGTCGTAAAACTGCATATCATGATTATACATCATGTGATTCTCATCATCCGAATAATCGTCATCTTCTTCTTTTAATACCATGTAATATGGATCTATCAACATTCCTTCACCTTGCAAGATGTATATCATATTATCATTGTCAAAGATGTAACCACGTATTATACTGAGGAAGTCATATTCATAAAAGGCACAACATGCCATTACTCCTCTGATAAATTCCACAGTCTTGAATGTATATAGACTATAGTTAAATCCTCTTCCATGAGATAACCAGATTCCATAGTATCCTTCTCTCAATACATCACCACCTACATATGGAATATCTGCTTGTGATAGATCTGCAATTAGTCTATATTCTGATACATCAGTATCGCTCTCTAGATATGCTCCTTCAGGAAGAGCATCACTCATACCAGCTGCTAGCATACCAGCCAGCATCTCAATATTATCTGCTTCATAGAGTTGTATTACTCCATTGTCTACTAACCTAACAGTATACATTTACAGTTGCAGGAATTTACTGATCTAGATTTAGTACAAACTATTCTGTCTTGTCGAAGGAATATACAACTTTCTGCTCGAGGTATTGCTATTCAGGGTATCAACATTAATGACTTCTCTTGCAGGCACAGGAGACAAATCTACAACACTGGATAGGTAATCATTGTTAATGCTAGCTTGAACAGATGGTCTCTCAACAATGACACTGTTCAAAACAGCTTTTCTCTCAGTTGGTACTACCTCAGTATATGTCTTGTCTCTTTCTTGATAGTATTCTTGCACAGTACTGTATCCATCAGCAACCTTACGTTGAACTGGAATATAATCAGTTACATATTCATCAGGATAATTAGTTACTTCAACAGATCCAACGACTTCCTTTCTAGGTGGAAGACTACATACAGATCCATCATCCTCAGAAATAATGCTACCATTGACATTCTTTTCAATATCAAAGTATTGCTTTGTTGCTGAGTTGGAGTAACCTTGACTTGTGTAAATAGGAGTATTGAATGCTGGGTTAGATGGAATACTGTTAGAGAATACTGGACTAGAAGGAATAGATCCAGAGAATACTGGATTGCTAGGAATAGAAGTAACAACACTGACCTCTTCCTTATTACCAACTCCAAACATATTGTTGAATGAGGGAGTAACATCAACATTTACTGGAATAGATGGAATTGGTTTTGGTGTAGTAGAACTCATTACAGTTACCTTACTTGCTGGAACAGTAACCTTTGGAACAGAAGGAATTGTCACAGCGGGAACAGGACCATCTTCAACCAAATAAGGCATTGGAACTAATCCTTCAGCTCGTTGTCTCGAATCTACCCATTCCTTTGGCCACATAATGTTATTATCGACAAAGTACTTTTTAACTTCTGGCTTATTTGCCCATTCTACTACTTCAGGTCTGTTGATATATTCTAATACTCTTGGGTCTGTTAGATATTCCTTATTCATGAGATATCTCACTACATCAGGTTGGCTAATGTAATCAAAAACTTCACGATTACTAGCTATTTGTGCAAACTCTGGACTATTCAGATATTTCAGCGAGTCTTCAGTAGTCAACTGCCTCACAATGTCTTCATCTTGATAGTAAGCAGCTATACTTTCTGGTGTATATATAGTCATACCTTGACTATCTTCGACCAGTACTGTATCCTTGCCAGCACAACCATTAGTACATACAATAGCTTGTTCACTCTCTGTAACAATCAGTGTATTAGGAACTGCAAAAGCATAGAAAATGTACGACAACAGGCCAAATAGCAATGCAATAGTAATGACTAACCACACCCACCAAGGAGAGTTACTATATATAGCCAACAATGTAATACCAATAGCAAAACAGACAGTAGACACAAGGCCAATGATGAATCCAATGTTGGCAACTAGTCCATCAAAAGATGTCATTGTATTACTGACTACTGACAATACTAATGCAACCAACAGAACAGACCAGATCCACCATGATATATTGCTATAGAACATTGCAAGAATAAGAGCAGCAAAGATTAGGCCAATAGCTACCAATTGGAAGATGATATAAAAGATTGTCCAACTGCCATTACTCTCAGGAGTAACGTCTCTACCTTGTACTGTCACTACCTTTCTCATGTTGAACTCTTTGATTAATGTAGTTACTATAGATATTACTATTGCAATAGCAATGAGTATCCATATCCAATCAGGGCAACCTGAATAGTATAGCAACATGTACATTCCCATACTTAATATAGTTAAATATATCAAGTAAAAGGACAGACCAAAAGATCTAGATATAGGCATGACTCTATTTATTGTTCTGGTTTAAATGGGTGGTAAGTTTTTGGTTAATAACCAAAAACAGGATTTAGTAGTTGATAGGTATACCTGTCAATGACGATTTTAGTCATTGATATATCAATGACTAAAATCTATTGCTGTATTAAATGTGGGCATCATGGCTACTTATTGCCCTTTTCCTTATTGCAATCATTCTTATTATTGTATATGTTGTTATGAATAGTAGAGTATCACGGCAATGAGAAGATTTCTCATTGCCTACCTCTACTATCATCTTTGAGATGATAGTAGAGTATCACGGCAATGAGAAGATTTCTCATTGTCTACCTCTATCTTTTGAGACAATATCTCTATACCCACAATGGACCTACATAATGGATATACAGCTGGTACAACAATACAAATAACAGAATAACTAACAATACAACTAATATTGCTACAACTGCAGACCAACCAGGTACTTCCTCTGAATCTTCTGCATCAACATCTCTGTCTCCACTAAAATTAGTACGAAAAGGCAATGATTTAATTGGAACAGGATCTGTTACTTCTCTGTAGCCACCTTCTCCGTTCGAATACAAGAATGAGCAAGATGTAATACCACTATGTTCAAGCTGAGCAATATTTACCTTCGTGAAACCACGAAAGTTGTCATCTTTGATGTACACGTATGCATGCTCTGATTTTTTGTCATTCTGAGACATGAAGGTATCGTTCTCATACAACAGAACCATATCATCACAATCATTATGACCTGGCATACCACCTGTTGGTTTCAATGATCCAACGCACAATGGATTGCATCCCTTTGGTCCAGTAAAGTTATCTTCTCTGAAACAACCAATAAAATATGCACCAACAGTGCCAGGATCTACCTTGTTTACTGTTGAAAAGATGTCCTTAATGTCTTCTACCACCATTTTGTAGTACTTGTTGTGAGGATACACTTTGTTCAGAGTCTTCTTCACTCCAGCTAGCAATTCAGCATCTTCTCCTTGTAATTCATGAGCAATAGTTCCTGATTTTTCTCTAAGATCTATTAACGTCTTTCTCAGTACAACTCTATTGATGCTGATTGGCCCATCTTCATCTTTGATGATCATGATATCATCCTCTGATTTCTTTTGATTTCTTGGCCCTTTGACAAAGTAATCGCCAGGTAAATCAGATTCTACTGCTTCACTATTGTAAGAAGAGCCCGAGGCTACAATTTTATTTGGCCTTAATCTTCTACCAGACATTTACAGTTGCAAAATAAATGTCTGATAGAAGATTATCATTGCTGAATGGTTATGTATCAATGATATATAACTAAGGAATAATTATAAATCAACAAACAGCAAATACTTTTACTCTCCATTCATAAATATGTCAGACGCTTTGGATGAGCTAAAGGCAGCTCTAGACAATGAGATTACTGTTCTATACGATGCAGCTAGTACCTTTAATCTTCCAGTTAAACTTGTAATGGTACTTACTGGCGATGAAGCCGATCGATCGACTTCTCCCTTTTACTATGACCCATATGTCTTTGAAGATCCTAATAATTTTATCACTAGGCGGTCTGGAAGTCCCGATTTGTACGAAGAGATGAAAAAATATAATAGAGGCATTAGAGATTATAATGACTTTATGGTATTATATTATCGCTTTGTAGCTAGCCAATTTGGAGAAGACGTTGATGAGAAAGAGCAGAAGAGTATATTAATTAGTATCAATAGCATGCTTCCAAAAGATCAACAGTATGGAACTTATCAGGAGGTTGTTGATGCCTTTACAATTTCCATCAAAGATATTATTGTTCAAGCTACCAATGATAGAAATATCCACATCAAAGCTGCTACAATCAAGCATGATCTCATAGAGTTTGAAGGCATTGATGATAAAATATATCCAGTTCTTAGGACAGAAACTTGTCCTATTGCTAACATTAAATTCTCATCATCATTGAGTTCGTTTAATCCCTACTTTCCCGATGAGAATGGTGATATTGAGAGATATCCCAATGAATTCGATGGCATTGACATATTCAACAGTATTAGAAACACAAAGTACATTCCATTTGTGAAATACATTGATCAAGATGGCAAGCAGTTTGTAAAGGTATATACATCTCCAGAAGAAGACAGACAATTCAACATCAAGTCATTCAAGCTAAACAAAGCAGTCAATAACAATTACATTTATTTTGTCCTTTGGCTTGGTAATGCTGATGGAGAAAATGTTGATTCTCTAGCTGATGCAACCAAAGATTCTTTTTACTTGGTTGAATACAATTTGGTTGATAACATTCTCATGATAGAAACTCCTTCTGACGAAGAAAAGGATCTTGTGTCTGACCCAAAGGTTGCATCAGCTAGAGTAGAAAAAGCAATGTCTACTCTTGTTATTGGTGAACAACAAGAATTAAAGGCAAAGGGCTCCTTTGACATTTTTAACTTTGAATTCGATGAAACTATCATGTTGTATATGATAATGATGGATCCTACAATGTTCAACTTTATCAATGTTGATGAAGTTGGCAAACCTTTTGCACTCAGAGGTAGAATAGACTTGAAGTATCATCCATTGCTTAGTGAAATGTACTCACTAGATGGCACCAGAAAGGAAGATCTATCATTCACAATCAAGCAAAAGAAGGTATCAAGTGGTCAACTATTCATGTTTTCTGCCAATAATGTTATTCAGCCAAATGGTAATACTGAATTGTATATTGCAGATACAACTATTGAGACTGATGAAGATAGAGTCAAGCGAGAAGCAGAGGAAGCCAAACAAAGAAAAGCAACCAAAAAGGAAGATTTGCCAGCATTCGATGCTAAATTGGCCAAGGAAGCAGAAAAGAGAAAAGAAAAGGAGGATCTATATTACGTGGAAGTCAAGGTTAATCAATCAGGCAATAGAGAAGATATGACAAAGTTTATGATGGTATTCCGCAATCTCATGCTATACTACTTCCACAGTACTGTCCTGTACAAGAACGTATGCCCAGATATTGCAAAAGAAATCAACAATTCAAATGTTAAAATGATGGCTCTTGCTGGTGGAGAGAAGACGAGATTTTCGAGAATTAACCAGCTAAAGTCAGTAGCTCCTAGGTTATTTCCCAAATCTTATGCTCGTAAATGTCAAGCGCAGAGACAACCCAAGATTATTGCAAAGGAAGATGCTATGAATGAAGTTGCTGATAGATATGGTACTGTAAAAGCAAATGACCCATCTCTTGAGAATAAGCTGGCAAGCGTCAACATTTTGTCCTATCCCTATGAAGACAAACCCTTGTACTTTACTTGTGACTATCCTGACTATAAATATGTAGGAGTGCAGCAAAACAATATCAATGAAGATAAGGACTACCAGTTCAATGTATGCTGCTATCGATCGATGCAAATCAGTGGTAATGTTGTATCACCAGACTATAGAAGATTCCGCAGTCGTAAGCAAACAGGAACCAGTGCTCTGGTAGACAAGGGCGCCAAAGGAGCAAAGAGCTATACATCTACAAAGGAAATTAGTACAAAGAAGATTTTGGAAAAGGGCGATTATGGCATTCTTCCAAAGTATGTGCAATATCTCTTGTCTACATATAGTAATTTTACCAACATGAAGCGTTTTGGAATACCAAGAGGTCCCAATTCATTGCTAGCCTGTGTTTGTGCTGCAGTAGGAGATCCCAATTATAATTCTGATGATGAGAGCTACTTGCAAGATCTGCGCGAATACATGGAAAAGACTATTCATCCTGGCCTGTTGAAGCAAGAAATGTATGATTATAGTGAAGAAGCCATTTTGAAGAATTTGGGCGATCTAGATATTGAGCTCGATCCAAGATTATATTATCGCGCTGTTGAAGAGCTATTTGGCATTAATATCTACATGTTCTCCTATGGTGGCGATCAAGACAGTGGACAAATTGTAATTCCTAGATTCAAAGATTTTCCCATTAAACCGCTGAGAACAGATAGAGCAACAGTATTGATTCTGTTGAATGAAGGATCAGAAAGTAATAACTTGAAGAATGAACATTGTGAGCTAATTGTGGATAGAAGTAACAATAAAAAGGTATTCGAGAATAACATTACAGAAGCATGTCACGAAATGTATTCACGCGCATATGAAACTCATACTTTTAACATGCTGGGTACTGAAATTACTGATTACAAGAATGTGTACTCACAATTCGACCTATTGCACTATCTCAAGTCGCCTGGAGTATCACAATACATTGATCAGAATGGTAAGATGAGAGCCATTACCATCAAGACTGTAGATGGACCAATGACCATCATTACCATTCCAGCTGCTCCAGTTAATCTACCTGTTTCATCAGAAATTGCATATTCGACTTACAAAACAGTGACTACAATGTTGGGCAAGCCATCAAGCATTGATCGAAAAGGAGATAGAATTGCAGGATTGTGGTATTCAGTATTGGATAATCCTAGATATTTGTATGTTCCAATTAGAGACGAAGATGGTACTATTGTGAGTGGACATTCACCAGTGTTAGTGTCTGAAATTAACCAAACTCGACGCTTGACTAAGCTAAAGAGAGATATGAGACTTGTATTGCACGTGGTAAGATGGCTGTATGACAATGTATCATCGATAATACCAAGTACAACACCACAAAGTTTTGCGCGTGACTATCTAACTATATCGAATGCAAAGGTTGAAGATAGCTATTACGCATATGACTTGTCTACGTTGCCAAGAATTTTGCCTAGTGTTATTTATGATGATGAAGTTGCGGGAACAAGAGGATTAGATACTACCATATTAGAAGAGCTTGGAGTCGTTGTTCCATCATTGTTCAAAGGTAATAGAATAGTAATGTACAACAAGAGTTTCTATGATTCAATGGTAGGCAACTTGCGTGACTACATTTCGTGGAAGACAGAGGATACTTCGTTTATTATTGATGACTATTATCAAGGAGTAGAGGACTTTGAGCCGCATAAGAATACTGAGATTCTAGTTGGAGTAAAGGAATACAATTCATGGTTGCAAGATAGACAGCAAGAAAAGGATTTGTATAAGATACATACTGAGATTGATAAGAATCTGTTGTATAGTAGAGAACCATATCTATTGCAGACAGCAGATGGAAAGATTTATCTAATTAGAAATACAGATAGTTATGCAAATGCTATTGGATTATTGGATGATTGGCACATTTTCATGAATATCCCACTGCCAGAAGGAAGCGATGGAGAGAACAATACAGTGATATATGGTTCTGATGCAATTAAAAAGGTATCACCAATTGCAGATCGCAGAACAGACAAAAGCGAAAAAGTGTATTATAGAATATTGGATTATGGAGGCAGTAGATTAGATACATTGGACAAGACGAGAGAATATGCGGCAATGATAGAGTTGTTGTAACTTTGATGAAATATACCTAATATAGGTATATCATGAGAGATGATGGATCTGTTCTGATCCTTTCCTGACTTATAGAAATGTACCGATAGGTATATGTACATTTCTTAGAGTTGGTAGAATGATGAATCTGTCTCTTGATATTGATGTTGAGATATGTATACTATTATATATACTTCTTATTACTGACTTTATTATGACTGGTTTGTCTCTTTCCTGACTTATAGAAATGCCTATCGGTACATTTTCTAAGGTTGATGGAACGATGGATTGTACCTAGATATGTTGATATCATTATACCTATATTAGATATATACTTCTTACTAATGACTTTATTGTGACCATTCTGTTCGTTTCCTGACTTATAGAAATGTACCGATAGGTATATGTACATTTTCTAGAGCTGGTAACCTGACGAATCTGTCTCTTGACATCAATGTTGAGATATCTAATATAGATATATACTTCTTGTTATTGACTTTATTGTGATTGGTTCGTTTCCTGACTTATAGAAATGTACAGATCTCTACATTTTCTAAGGTTGATGGAATGATGAATTGGTCTCTTGACATCAATGTTGAGATATACATATGTAATATAGGTATATCATGGTATTGGCTTTATTGTGATTGGTTCGTTCCCTTCTCAGTCTATAAATAGAGATCCTTACATTTTCTAAGGTTGGTAACCTGACGAATCTGTCTCTTGATTTCAATGTTGAGATATATCTATATTAGATATATACTTCTTGTTACTAACTTTATTGTGATTGTTCTGACTCTTTCCTAACCTATAGAAATGTAGACATGCCTATCGGTACATTTTCTAGAGCTGGTAATCTGAGGAATTGGTCTCTCGAGATCGATATCATGATATATCTATATTAGATATATACTTCTTGTTACTAACTTTATTGTGATTGTTCTGACTCTTTCATGACTTATAGAAATGTAGACATGCCTATCGGTACATTTTCTAAGGTTGATGGAACGATGAATTGGTCTCTTGATATTAACATTGAAATATATCTATATTATGTATATAATGAGAGATGATGGATATAGGGCCTATTCTGACTCTTTCATGACTTATAGAAATGTAGACATGCCTATCGGTACATTTTCTAAGGTTAGTAACCTGAAGAATTGGTCTCTCAAGATCGATATCATGATATACCTATATTAGATATATACTTCCTGTTAGTAACTTTATTGTGATTGTTTATTCCTCTCTCAGTCTATAAATATAGAAAGATTCTTACATTTCTTAGAGTTGGTGGAATGATGAATCTATCTCTTGATATCAATGTTGAGATATGTCTATATTAGATATATACTTCTTGTTACTGACTCTATTAACATCGAATTCGTATCTTTCTTGACTTATATAAATGTAGACATGCCTATCGGTACATTTTCTAAGGTTGGTAACCTGAAGAATTGGTCTCTCAAGATCGATATCATGATATACCTATATTAGATATATACTTCTTACTAATGACTTTATTGTGACTACTTTGACTCTTCCTCAATCTATAAATATATGGAGATCCTTACATTTTCTAAGGTTAGTAACCTGAAGAATTAGTCTCTCAAGATCAATGTCATGATATATCTATATTAGATATATACTTCTTACTAATGACTTTATCATGACTGGTTTGCCTCTTTCTCAGCCTATGGAAATGTAGACATGCCTATCGGTACATTTCTTAGAGTTGATAGAACGATGCAATTACCAACTCTTTCTCAACTTATATTCCAACAAGACAAAAGAATGTCCAGTCATTGTTCTGATCCAGTTGCTTGTCCTGATGGTAATTGCATTGGCTGCAAAGATGGAAAAGTAGATTGTCAAGATATAAGATGCTCTCCTTTTTGTCCTGGCGATACTTGTACCATACCTAGTGATCATGATTTTGCATCCACTGTTGCAATTATCATTATACTTATATGTTTATTTGCTATTCTAATTACTGTTTGGTTTGCTTATGGTCCTCAACTCTTGTATAGACCAAAGCACAATGAACGCGTAAGATATTCAATAGATGTACTGTAATAGATGAATAGAATACAATTATTGCAAAAAGAAAAAGTAGCTATATAAATAATGTCACTAACGAATGTAACTAGCGATTTATATTCCAATCCACACAGTAACTTTTGGAACAAGACAACTTCTAACACAATAGTTATTGATCTCGATCTAACAATGATTCACACCTTTGAAACTATGGAAGGCTTTGCAAGAGTAGCAGATTCTCCCAGACTCATTCGCAGCAGAGATAGAATCTACTACTTTAACTCTGGTGAAACTGATGAATACTGGGGTATAGCTAGACCTCATTTCAGAGAGTTCCTAATGTTCTGTTTCAACTACTTTACCAATGTTATTATTTGGTCTGCTGGTACTTATCATTATGTTCATGCAATAGTGAGATTTCTGTTCAGAGATTTGCCATATAAACCTGCTCTTGTGTTGACTAGAGATGATTGCATTATTGAAGATATTGATGGAACCAAATGTTATACAAAGCCACTCATTGAGCTAGCCAAACATGGGTTCAAGCAATCTACTCAGAGCAATACATACATCTTAGATGACAATCCTATTGCATTCTTTAATGATTTTAACAATGCCATCAATATTCCAGAGTACAATCCCAAACCAACGATTGAATCTGTGTTGGCAGAAGATAATGCTTTTGACAAGATAATTACTTGGTTGAAGAATCCTGTTGTAATTAAGACCAAAGACATTAGAGAGCTGAACAAGCAAAAGATTTTTGATGAACCACCTGTTGAAGAAGATTATAGTTCTTTGTACGAGTGAACGTGAGTGAACAGGAGTAAATACCAGTGAATACAAAGGAATGGATAGAATAATAGGACCAATATATAGTGGTTCTTCTGTAATAATAATGAGAAACAATGGACAGTTTCTGTTGAGCAAGGTAAATCTTGGAGTTACAGAGTGGTATTGGGAGACTGATGTCAAGAAACTGCCAGATATACCAATATTTACTGTGCTGGGCGAGCGTAATAATGTTACATTGTATAGCAGTAATCTTAATACTGGCATATTGATAAGTTCAGAGAATGGATTATCTAATGTAGTAATGACTGGTACTACTTCTGTTCTGAGGATAGTTTCGAATGGACTGGCATTGTGGGATGAACCAGTTCTGCTTCTCACAGGAACTCCATGTAGCATGTATTTTGATGATGTTATGGCTAATATATATTCGGACAGTAATATATCCAATGTTGTGCCAGCCAATGACTTGATCTTTCTACCTGCTCAGATTTACTTTGGTTGTACTAGCAAATCAATAGAATACATTAACAATCCAATTGTAGTGGCAGGCTATTGGTATTGCAAGATTCATCCAGATGCTGCAGTGTGTGACTTGATAGAGAGAAAGAGTACAATTTGGTCAGACAAAAGAGAATGTCAACAGCAATTGGTATACTCGTATTGTCCTAATGCAAAGATGTGTGGTCAAGATTGTAAGGGTCCATGTAATGCAGTATATAATGACTGTGATCCAAGTGGAAAGAGGTTTTTGTGTCAGTACAACATTGATGCATATTTGAGTGAGGTACAATGGTGGAAGTCTCCTTTGTATATAGGATTTGTGAGTGTGATAGCAATAGTAGCAATTATATTGTTGATTGTGTCGATTGTATTGTTTGCGAAATAGAGTTGAATGAAAAATATACTATAATATAGTATATCATTGTGATTGATGTTCTTGATGTCGATTTATTGGGCTTCCCAACCTATAGAAATGTAAGACTCTGTATGTTTCTATAGGTTGATAGCCTGACCAATTGGTCTTATTTCTATCATTACAGATTATATACTATATTATAATATATCATTGTGATTCATGTTCTTGATGTCGATTTATTGGGCTCTTGACTTATAGAAATGTAAGTTTCTTGATGTTTCTATAGGTTGATAGAATGGAACTCTATTTCTAGCTAGAGCATATATACTATATTATATCATTATGATTGATCTTGATGTCTGGTTAGATCGAGTTTCCTAGGTCTAAGAAATGTAAGTCTCTTGACATGCCTTACGGTAGAGCTAGAAATCTGACCAATTGGCCCTTATTTTGTTGAATGAGAAACATACTATATTATAGCATGTTATCGAAGACAATATTCTTGATGTAAGTTTGTTGGGTTTCTCTACTTATAGAAATGTAAGACTCTTGACATGCCTTACGGAAGGATTAGAAGTCTGGCTAATCGGTCTTATTTTGTTGAATGAGAAATATACCATAATACAGTATATCATGATATCAACATTTTGAAGCCCAGATTCCTGATCCTTAGAAATGTTAGATCCTCTGCATTTCTAAGAGCTGAAAGTTCGATCTATTTCTATCATTACAGATTATAGTATATCATTGTGATTGATGTTCTTAATGTCGATTTATTCGGTTCTCTGACTTATAGAAATGTAAGACTCTTGACATGCCTTACGGTAGAGTTGAGATCCCAATCTAACTAGACTCTAGAAATTCAATGATATACTATAATATAGTATATCATGTGTAATGATAGAAATGGGGCCAATCTGTCAGACTTCTAATCCTTAGAAATGTTAAGAGATTTACATTTCTTAGAGTTGGGTAAGCCCAATAAATAGACATTAAGAACATCAATCATAATGATATACTATATTATAGTATATAATATGTAATGATAGAAATAAGACCAATCGATCGGACTTCTAATCCTAGGAAATGTAAGTCTCTTGACATTTCCTAGAGTCAGGAAACTCTATCTAACTAGACATCAAGAACATCAATCATAATGATATACTATAATATAGCATATTCTTTATTCAACAAAATAAGGGCCAATTGGTCAGACTTCTAGCTCTACCGTAAGACATGTCAAGAGTCTTACATTTCTATAAGTCAGAGACTCAACGAAATAGAATTCTAGTCTTATCTAACGAGAATACATATCATGACATCAATGTTCTCAATCCATTTAGTCAGGTTTGTCAATCCTGAGAAATGTAAAGAGACTTACATATTATATAGTCCGGAAATCATCAGAATGGAATTCTAATTCTATCTAGCAACAATATACATATATCATGATATCGACATTCTGAAATCCAATCGAGCGGTTTATCAACTCTATAAAATATCAAGAGTCTTACATATTCTATAGTCTGGAAGTCTACGGAATATAGTCATAATTCTATCTAACAAAGATATGTATAATAGTATGAATATCATGACATCAACATTCTAAAGTCCATTTAGTCAGAGTTATCAACCTTAGAAAATGTAAGGATTAGTATATTTCTATAAGTCAGAGAATCGATGCAATGCAACTCTAATCTTATCTAGCAAGAATATACATACTATTATGCATATCATGATATTAATGTTCTGAGGACAAACCAGGTAGATCTAGCAACTCTAAGAAATGTAAAGAGACTTATATTTCTATAAGTCAGAGAATCGATGCAATGCAACTCTAATCTTATCTAGCAAGAATATACATACTATTATGCATATCATGACATCAACATTCTAAAGTCCATTTGGTCAGAGTTACTAACCTTAGAAAATGTAAGGATCAGTACATTTCTATAAGCCAGGAAACCGACAGAATAGGATTCCAATGTTATATGGTAAAGATATATGCATAATAGTATCTATATCATGACATCAACATTCTGAGGACCAATCGAGTGACTTACCAACTCTAAGAAATGTAAGGATCAGTATATTTCTATAAGCTGGGAAACCAAACAGAATGCAGTGTTAATTCTATCTGTCAACAATACATACTATTACACATATCATGACATCAACATTCTAAAGTCCAATCGAGCGACTTACCAACCTTAGAAACATTAAGAGTCTTACATATTCTATGGTCTGGAAATCGACAGAATAGGATTCCAATGTTACATGGCAAAGATGTATATTATTATGCATATCATGACATGAACATTCTAAAGTCCATTTGGTCAGAGTTACTAACCTTAGAAAATGTAAGGATCAGTACATTTCTATAAGCTAGGAAACCAACAAATAGCCTCTCTTTCAATCAATAACAAAAGTATATGCCTAACATCAGGCATATCACCAATTCTATTTCTTTAATTACCTTTATTAACACGTCTGAATGCACTTGAAACAAACGATGTATTACTATTCACAAGGCCCATTTTCGAGCGTTTTCGCGTGTTTCTGCCTATTTTCGTTTACCAATAATAGGTATTATTTACTATCACAAATCGAATTCATAAATTTTGCCAATTCGACCTTCATTGACGTTCAGACAGCATCGAGACAATAATCTCCTGACTCGAACTAGAATTCTCAACTCTCACTTTTACACTTGAAATAAGCCTATTACAGCTGCATGATCAGACAGACTCATGGCATTGCCAACATCGAATCTGTCATAGTTCAAACATTTTACCTCGTCGCTATATAATATACGATCACACCAACTTGGAATTCTCTGTTGTTTGCGTCCTACGTTCCAAATTATCTTGTTATCTTCTGGTATTATTGAATGTACTGATCTATTCTTCTCCATTTTGCATGTTGGAGCAAAGTTTGGTCCATTGCCATCTATTCCTTCCTTGTACATGTAAATATTCTCTTTTAGCATTTGCTCTAACATTTCATCATGAGTATAGAATTCAGAGTATATCTTCTCATCGCCTGACAGCAACAACTTGCTAACTACTGATGCCTTTCGATAATCATGTATTCTATAGTTGAAATCACCAAAGTATATAACATGATCTGGCTTTGGATCTTGATTTAATACTAATTGTTCGATTATACCATTAAAACATACATTGGCATCGTTCAATGCATTCTGTCTCAACATTGAATTACCTTGCTCTCGCTCTGTTATCAGACTATTACTATTAAATGGTAAGTGACAACAGATAAATGCAATTCTCCCAACCTTTGGCAATATCAGATAAGATGCCACTGCTCCTTTTGCTCTAGTAAATGGATTATATGTATATTCTCGCTGTCCATCATTACCTATTACCTTTCTCATTGTTATTTCTTGATAAGCAATATCATCAGCTAACTTGTGTTTGGCATATATAGACAACCTAAGACCTCTTGCAAATAAATCACCATCTAGCAAACCTTTTGCAGTAGTAACACCAACTCCCATCATCTTTGTTCTCTTGACTAGTGAATATCCATACTTTGACATCTCAGAAGGTAGGAAATTACTGTGATAGTAACTACCTGGATGCCTGTCTTCTTGGAATCCTACTGCTATCACATCTGGATCTTGTTCTTCTATTATAGATATCCATTTCATGAAAAAATCAGGATAATTACCATCTATACCATCTGTATCACTGAGTGGAATACTTTCAGTGTTCCAACTAAATACAGCTATCGAATACATTTGTTGTGTGATGATAAATTATCATCACACAACAAATATCCATTCATCTCAACATTAGATATTGGTATTATACCAATATTTCTTTCCTAATTTACTTTGGGCTAGAAGGAGCAACTTGCTTGTTAGATTTAGGAGAGACATGTCTGGTCACCTTGTTAACCGTCTTAACATCAACAGGAATCATAGTGATATTCTTGTTATCAACAGTAGCTCCATAGACAAGGATACTTTTAAGATCAGCAAGACTAAAGACAGTACCAACGGGATTAGAAGGAGCAGGACTTTGCAATCTCTTGATTGTAGTCTTAATCACAGTTTCCTTATTTCCCTTGGTAGTAACAACCTTATCCACCTTAGTTCTAGAGGAAGCTCTTTCAGACTTGGCACGAACTCTGAAGGGAGCAGATTGTCCTTCAACTTCATCAAGTTCTTGCTTCTTAGTCTTCTTTCCGTACAACTTCTTGTATCCATCGACATAGTGCTTAATCTCGTCAGCAGTAAAGACACCACGAGGCTTTTCAAAAAAGGTTTCAAGAGTTTGCTTGTAATGTTCAAAATTGTCAGAAACAACACGAAGATCACCAACCCACTTCTTGTTACCGCTAAGCTTAACAGGAGCATCAATCATGGCAAAACCTCCTCCTTCAGCATTAACATCAGACACATCCATGACAGTTTCTCCTTCCAACCAACCGTCATGACCACGCTTCTTAATCACATTTTCGAGACGAGTGGAATTCTTGTTCTTGGGAGATGTAACAGCAGTGGTTTCTTCGGCGACTGGCGACTTATTAACTGGCGACTTATTGCTCATTTTGAATGCCAGAGAATTTTTTTCTAAATCATCTTGCACCTCAGTTTCAGAAATAGAGGAGTCAAGAAAATGTATATAAATTATGAATCAAAGCTTGTAAATTGTTGATGCACTTGAATGACCCATGTTACGCTATGAATAACTGGTTTGACAATAATTCAGTGAGCAAAAATATTGCTAAGCTAGCAATATGTATTAAACAAGTCTATTTCTAAGTCTAGTGGGTATCCTTTCGTCAATGTAATCTTCATACATTCCATAAGGCACAGTATATGGAATAGTGATGAGATCAATATTTAATTCTTTGCAGCGCTTCTTCTTATACTCATCTCTTTCGCATTGTTTGTTAAATTGTTCCTCTGTTTGGCTACCTTTTCGTGACAAGTAGTTTGGCCAAATGTAATGTTGTTCGCCATTGTATTCAAAGGCAAGTTTTAAATCCTCATTATATCCATCAAGTTCTAGACATTTATTAGTTTTGGGATTTCTAATTTGTGGATGCCTGATGCTTTCGAAGGGTTCATTGAATTTGCTTTGAAAGATATCTCTACATCTACGTTCTGCATTAGATTCTGATTGCTTAAACTTGTTATTAAATCTCTTGGTCTCTGAAGGCAGTGCTTCTCTATGCTCAACCAAAGGCACTGATTTTACTCGCTTGGGAGCACACAATCCCATTATTCTATTGATGTATTCGTCATATGTATCCTTCTTTTTCATTTGTAGCTTGGTGGCATCACCATTGCAGTTGGTAGCTACATTATTCAATACGTCGAGAGTACCATTACTTGAACCAAAATAGAATAACCACAACATTGTCAGAACTAGCAATGATATAACAATAATCCAAAACCACATATTTGTTAATGAACAAATATTTACTACTAATCAACGATAGGACAAGTAGCTTCACTACTTGTCCAGTGGATATTACATATCCACAATAGTTCCATTATCCCGTTGACTATGCTTAGTCAACAATAGGACAAGTAATGAAGTTATTTGTCCAGTGGATATTACATATCCACAATAGGATAATGGAACAATAGTTCCATTATCCCGTTGACTATGCTTAGTCAACGATAGGACAAGGCACAAGATAATTAGAAAAGTCTGACTCATCGCAGATATGTACCAGCTTGGCTTCTACTGTTCCAAAGTTGGTTTGGTATTGGAATACAGTGGATACTCCAAGTTTGCCATATTGAGCCGAAATGGTAGGAGTAGTCTTTGAGACTTTAGCTACAGTTTCCTTATCATATTTAACTACAAAACCTTTGCGAATTCTCTTGATGGGATCACCATGCAAAAATGGCATTCCTGTTTCATCAGCATATCTCTTGTGTTCTTTTGTAAGTTCTTCAATATGTTCAGCAGGCATAGAATACAATGCATAGCTGTGCTTGCCTTCTACTACTTCTGGAAGTTCATCATTATTAGTACTAATGATACTAGGAAGTCCAATTCTCGAAAACCAAACCTTCTCATTATTCCATTCAGCAACTCCACTAGCAGGACCAATATGTTCAATATCAACCCAAATAATTTTAACGCTCATGATTTACCTTGTAACTGTTTGTCCTTAGAACCTTTAAAGAGATATCGTGAAAGAAGAACATTCCTCCACTGTTGCTGAGAAAAATCGATTCAATGCATCTGACTAACTGAAGATGTGCGTCATGAATTGTGGCAAGGTAAAACATGTCCAGCGAGCAGATTAAATTTAGTATTAGCTATGAAGGTCCTTCATCAGTGGCTCTTGAGGCACTAAATGTCTTTAAGAATTCAATGAATCCTATTGTTTCTAGTCCCCTTAATTCTATCATTCCCTCTCCCATTACACCAGCTCCAGTCGAATCAACAAGTTCTCTTGGTAGTATTATTGATAATGCTTCTGGCTTGGTAAAGTTGTATGAAGTTGGAAGTGGCATTTACAACATGTTCAAGGGTGAGAAGTCAAAAGATACTGGTTTATCTGATACTGCCAAGGGAATTCTCTCTTGGTTTCCTCAACATGTTGCAAAGGTACTCGAACCCAAGACTGTTCCTATGATCGAGCCAATCATTGTCCATTCAGATATTATGACTGATGAATTGTTTACTTCACTTCCTAACAATATTAAGAGTGCTATAACTGTCTTGGATACTCCTTGCAAACCAGAAGATTGGGTAGAAGAGTATGATAGTTTCTCCAAATCTCTCTTTGATGCAATTGTTTCATCAACATCTGCCAGAGCTGATGATTTTGTTGTAGCATTGGATTCTCTTGTGAATACCCATTATCCCCTTACAGTAGAGCATCCCAATAAGGAAACTATGCATGAATTCGCTGCTAAAGTCAAGAGTAATGTTCAAACAATGAAAGACAAGGGAATCGATCTCAAGAAGATTACTACCTATGTTACTAGACAACTTACTGCTTTCAATAAGCAATATGCTGAAGATAAGGTTGCATCTAACAACTCTCGTGAAATCAAGCCAGTTGTAATGGTACCTGATCCCATTCCTTCTGATGACACTGGAATAGTTGGCATTATTCCTGCTCTCAATTCTATTTTCAACATTTTCATGCCCACCTTTAATTTAGAAGAGGAAGTGGCAAAAGATGAATTTGTTGATGGTATCATTGCATCTGCTGTTTCTTCGCTTCCAGGTGGAAATGCTTATATTGTTAGCATAATGATAGAATCTGCAGATAAATATTATCCTATTGGTCATCCTGAGAGAGAAAAGATGAACAAGATTGCAGCTGATACTAAGAGTGTTGTAGAAACAATGAAAGTCAATGGATCTACTGAAGCAGAAGTTAGAGATTACATTAAGAAGCAATTCAGTATGTACATGAAAGAGTTTGATAGAAGTAATCCTATTGATCTTTTGGGGAGATTGATCGATAAGACAAAAGAGTATTGTCAGTGCGATAATGCTCCAAAATTCCCTATTGAGGTAGTTGCTCCCTCTCCTGCTCCAGTTGTTAAATTAGTATCCCCTATTCCTTCTATTCCCTCACCACCTCCTGTTCCTACCACTACTCCAGCAACAGAAACATTCGATAATGGGATTGACTATTCTGGTGTCATTCCATTTGCCAAAGGATTCATCAACTTGTTTACAACCGTAGCTAACCCGACCGATGATCCTGAAGAGAATGCCATCAGAATGCTATTGGCTATGGTTGAAATGTCTTCAGATAGACCAGGACATATTGTTGATTTACTTACAACTTCATGCGATACATACTATCCTCTTGATGAAGACCATCCTGCCAAGGACAGAATGCGCAAGATTGTTTCAGATCTTCAAAACAGCATTACAACCATGAGAGCTGATGGTATCGATGAAGACAAGATCTTTAATTATGCTGGTGAGCAGATTAGAGTATATGCTAAAGAGCATTTGGCCAATAAACCTAACAACAAGTTCTTGCAAAAGCATTGGACTATTGCTGGCGATTCTGAGTTCTTGAAGAAGCTTGCCACCAATACTAAGACTACCAAGACTACCGATACTGTTCCATCTCCTTCAGCACAACAAGAAACCACAAAGGTGCCGCAAGAGAGTAAACCCGGAATTCTTGGTGGATTCATTAATTCATTCATGAAGAAGGTTCATGATCCAGAAAATCCCGGTAAGACTCTTGGTAACATGACCGAGAAAGTATTCTCTGTGGTAGGATCAGCTTCCGAAGGAGTAAAGAAATGTGGAGATGGTCCTATATTGCCTGAAGATGGTCGTATTTCCAAACTTTACAAAGCTATGAATGATTTTAACAGTGAATCTGTTGCTGAATCTATTCAACGCGTTACTACAGCTTGCAATAGAGACTATCCTCCTGACAATTGTAATGCTGAGAAAATGCACAAGATTGTTGATGTTCTCAACACTACTGTTCAAGCCATGAAAGATAGAGGAGAGAAGGAAAGTGCTATTAGCAAGTATGCCTATGAACAAATCAAGATTTACAATGCTGAAGATGCCTTGAATCAACCACAAGACGAGCTAGTTGGAGAGTTTACTGACTTGGAATTGGGCATTCCTCCTGTGTCTGATGCTTCGAATCGCTTTTCTACAACGGTCAACACTCTACTTGATGAATTTAGCAAAGAAGCTACAGATACTAATGGAAAGATTACTGGTTCTGGGCTTGTTAATGCCTTTACCAACTCTCTGTTCCCAGCTGGGACAGTAGTTGACAAGCAACAATATCCTATAATGGGCATTATTAATGATCTATCAAAAGTCATCAATGGAGAATCATCAGAATCAGAAGAGTCAGAGGAAGATGACATGATAGAAGAGGATGCTGCTTGGGTTGATGAAGCTATCTAATTGTTGTGATTATATACCTATTATAGGTATATTTACTGTGATCTATTCTATTGGCTTCCTAGCTTATAGAAATGTTGAGGATAGTATATTTCTAAGGATTGGCAGAGTCAGGAAATGGACATTAGAATGTTGTTATCGTGATATGCATTATAAATGTATATACTCTTACTAACGAAGGAAATAGAGTTCCTATTGTCGGACTACCAACTCTAAGAAATGTAAGTCTCTTGACATGCCTTACGGTAAGGATTGGAAGTCTGACTAAATGGACGTCAGAATGTTGTTATTGTGATATACATAACAATATGTATATACTTTGTTAGTGATGGAAATAGAGTTCCTATTGCCGGTTTCCCAACTTATAGAAATGTAAGTCTCTTGACATGCCTTACGGTAAGGATTGGTAGAGTCAGGAAATGGACTTTAGAATGATGACTCGTGATATGCATTATAAATGTATATATTATTGAATGATAGAAATATAAATCTCTGTTTGGCCAGTTTCATAACTCTAAGAAATGTAAGTCTCTTGACATTTCTAAGGATTGGTAGAGTCAGGAAATGGACTTTAGAATGTTGTTATTGTGATATACATAACAATATGTATATACTTTGTTAGTGATGGAAATAGAGTTCCTATTACCGGTTTCCCAACTTATAGAAATGTAAGTCTCTTGACATGCCTTACGGTAAGGATTGGAAGTCTGACTAAATGGATTTTAGAATGTTAATATCGTGATATATATACTGTTATATATACTCTTTGTTCATGATTAATTTCTGATTATTCTCTTGATTCCCAACCCTTAGAAATGTTATAGATTCTACATTTCTAAGGATTGGAGTCTGACCAAATGGATATCAGAATGTTGATATTATCATATACATACTAATATGCATATATTGAGAGTGATAGGAATAGTTTTCGATTTCCAACTCTAAGAAATACATTCCTTGCAGAACATTTCTATAAGTCGGAAACCTATAGAATAGAGATCTATCTCCATTATGAATAAGAATATATACACTTTACTTACCGATATAGGTATATTTCATTATGAATTCAAGAAATCCATTTTTCTCACTCTACTAGCTCTAAGAAATGTAAAGAGACTTACATTTCTATAAGTCATGAGACGATAGAGTAAGCTCTAACTATCATGATTAAGAATATATGCATTATATAATGCATATCATGATATCAACATTCTAAAGTCCGTTTAATCAGGCTTCCAATCCTTAGAAATATACTTATCCTTACATTTCTATAAGTCATGAGACGACAGAATAGAGATTTATTTCTATCATTCAACAATATATACATATTAGTATGCATATCATGATATCAACATTCTAAAGTCCGTTTCCTCACTCTATCAACTCTAAGAAATGTAAGACTCTTTATATTTCTAAGGATTGGAAGTCTGACTAATTAATCGCGCAATATCAATGTTGAAATATACATACTAATATGTACATATTCTTGTTAGTGATGGAAATAGACTCTCTATCTTGTTGATTTCCAGTCCTTAGGAATATACTGATTCTTACATTTCTTAGAGCTAGGAGTCTGACTAAATGGACTTTAAAATGTTGACATCATGATATACATAATGTATGTATATATTTCCATCATCTCATGATAGCAGCAACTTCTCGACAAACAAAAAGTCTTCTAGCGTAATACTATCACCAGTGATTAATACGTTACCATTTACTTTTAATCCTTCATTGCCAACTAATCTGCATACTCGTCTATTCTTCTTGACAGTGTTTGAGCTATCGTACCACACAGTTATAGGTTTACCTTTCCAAGGACCAGTAGATAGACTACTACTAACTACACTCTTACAATTCTTACCTATTATATCTGCAGCACTCGCTTGAGCTCCACCATTTGGAATGTTTCTGACCTTGACTTTATTGCTAGCATTGATGAATAATGCCTTCTGAGTCTTGTTACTTTCCTTTACAAGACCTTTTGTCTTGTTGATGGCATCAGCTCCAAAGTACTGTTTAATCTTGTTCATACCCTTATCTCCTATAATCTCTTTTGCCTTGTCAAGAAGAGTATTCAAGCCGTCCAGTTTGTCTTCTGGTTCTGACTCACTTCGTTCATTACCCATACTTATATTAGACAAGTAATCCTGTGCCTCTGGATATTCATTCTTGATTGACAAGTCATCAAAGTCCATCTTTGCATTTTCTAGTTCTTCTTCACAGAATGAGTCCATTTTTGTTTGATATTTAACGCTTTATAGTTACATCAAAAGGAAACCATTCAGTGTTAAAAGAATGTCGTGGGATATAGTAGAAGCAATGGAAGCTATTGCTAATAACAATCTATGTGCTAGTGAAGTCATTAGATTAACGTCTGAAGAAGACAGGAGAATTAGTATCATTTCAATGTTTCCAAATTTGCAAGAGATAAATTGTAGATTAATCATTAATTCATTGAAAGAATTTAAGACAGCCATTGCATCGTGTCATAACTTGCATTCAATGAATATATTATACAACATAGTGCCAACTATTCGATTGAGAGCAACAGCAAAGAGACTCAAGAAGGAACTGTCAGAATATCAGAGAGTATGCAAGAATGAAGTACCTGAAATGATAGAAATGCTCAAAGTAAGAATACCATTTGGTGAGATTGTCATTCATGTGGTAGGAAGTTCAGAAGATACTACATATATAACAATAGCACAAGGAATAATGGCAATAGCTTCTGATATACCTGATTATTATCAACCTGTTATGGCAGCTGGTAACTCATTATATACATTGATAACAGAGCGAGATTTATCAGTACTTCCTAATTACATACCAAGGATATTTTTGATAGATAGTGAGATTAGTGAGAGTTTTGTATCAATGTGCTGTGAACGAACAAAGGACATTATAATAAACTCATGTAATTACGGAAATGTATTGGTTGAGGCAGGTAACCACTTTAAACGAATAAATGCAATGACGACAATAGATATTTTGGGCACAATATTATATAACAATCCTGATTTGGAAGAGATAGAAGTATACGTGTGTAACGACGAAGAAGTAGAAATCTTTCTTGAACTTGTTGAATGCTATCCAAATGTTAGATATCTAGTAGCTTCAACTATTGACTTGGATGAGAACATTACAGATCATGGAGACATTGTGATAATACAATATGTTAATATATTGCTGTGAATGAGGAGATGGAAATATGCCTTGCGGTAGGTATATTATCGAGATTGATGTTACTTTCTCAGACTCTTGATTCTTGGAAATGTACCGATAGGCATGTTGATGTTTCTACCGTAGGAAAGGTAGACTGACGAACTGGTCTTATTTGGATCATGATTGGAAATATGCATTGTGATACGTATAGTATCGAGATCGATGTTACTTTCTTGAGATTCCAATCCTTAGAAATGTAGAGTCTATAACATTTCTTAGAGTTGGTAGAACGATGGAATAGATCTATTTGGTCTCTTGATAGAATATATACATATTGTTATGTATATCATGATATTAACATTCTGAGGACCATTTAGCTGAATTCCTGATCCTTAGAAACATTAAGATCTCTACATTTTCTATAGTTGGTAGAACGATAGAATAGATCCATTTGGCCTCTTGAGAGGATATATCTACCATGAGGAAGGTATATCATGACATTAACATTCTGAGGACCATTTAGTCGTCTGACCAATCCTTAGAAACATCAACATGCCTATCGGTACATTTTCTATAGTTGGTAGAACGATGGAATACGTCCATTTCTATCACGATTAAGAATATATACCTACCGCAAGGAGGGTATATTTCATTATCAACAGTCTTGAACCTATTTAGTCAGACTCTCAATCCTTAGGAATGTACCGATAGGCATGTTGATGTTTCCTATAGTTGACAGATCAACAGAATATCTTTATTTGGACCGTTATAAAGTATATAGCTATATACTAGATATATCACGATATTAACATTCTGAGGTCCATTTTAGTTGGATTCACAACTCTAAGAAATGTAAGGATCTTGATGTTTCTTAAAGCTGGTCAACCGTCAGAATAACTTCAGACTGTCATGATTAAGAATGTATATAAGTTATATACATTTACGTTCATGAGTTTAGATGGATCAGCATCTCACGATTACATTCTCTCAAAGTCAATGAATCGATTAAATATATATGAAATCATGATACAAATGGCAACAATGACTTCCTAAGAATTATATTCATGAGGAAGCATACTAATTATATAGAAAGTTTACTCACGTGTTTCTGGTCTGACTGGGCCAGATTATTGTCAAAGTGACAATGAAGTCCGATTTGTCCATTTTGTCAAGTGTTGATTTTACCTATATTACAAGTATCAATATTGATACAAATATTTGGCCAGAAACACGTGAAAACGCTCGAAACAGGGTGTCGTGGGTAGTAAGTCATGATTTTCTTCGAGTGCTTTCAATGTCCTTTACTTACACACTTTAAGAACTAATTTGTGTGTCAAAGTCAAGTAATATATTGAATTATCTTCAACGTATAAAAGCAATATCATCTTTGTAGGAATGTCCATAAATGTATTGAAATGATGAAAGTAACAAAATGAGATCAGTATAGATCGATTTAAAGATTTCTATTTCGTATATATGCCATGATTTAATCGATTTATTGACTTTGAGAGAATGTAATCGTGAGATGTTGCTTCAGGTAGACTCAATGTATATAAGTTATATACATTCTTGTTCATACTCAGAAAGAATCCATTCTGATGATTTCCAACTCTAAGAAATGTTAGACTCTTGACATGCCTTACGGTAAGGGTTGATAGATCGATGTAAGGTCCCTATTTGGACTGTTATGAAATATATGCATATTAATAGGTATATTTCATTATTGATATTCTAATGTCGATTTGGTTGCCTCTCTAGCCCTTAGAAATGTAAGAACCATGAATATTCTATAGACTGAGAACAGGAATTGGACATATTTGGACTGTTATGAAATATATATTGACAGATGTATTTTGTTATTGATATTCTGAAGTCCATTTAGTTGGATCCTCAACCTGTAAAAACATCAACATTTCTAAGGGTTGACAGATCGATGGAATAGGTCTATTTCTATTGTTATGAAGTATATACATTATAAATGTACATCATGATATCAACATTCTGAGGTCCATTTAGTTGTCTCTCCAACCCTTAGAAACATCAAGAGTCTAACATTTCTTAGAGTTGGTAGATCGATGGAATAGATCTATTTCTATTATTATGAAGTATATAGTTATCAATAGGCATATTTCGCTACTGATGTTCTGAGGTCCATTTGGTCAGACTCTCTAACTCTTAGAAATGTAAGTCTCCATATATTTCTACAGGTTGAAGGTCTGACTAAATGGAATTTAGAATGTTGATATCATGATATGCATTATAAATGTATATACTTTATAATAGTACGAACAGGAACCTTATATCGATCTACCAATCCTTACCGTAAGGCATGTCAAGATTCTTACATTTCTTAGAGTTGAGAGTCTGGCTAAATGGACTTCAGAATATCAATAACAAAATACACCTATCAATATGCATATATTTCATAACAGTCCAAATAGGGACCTTACATCGATCTATCAACTCTAGAAAATGTAAGTCTCTTGATGTTTCTAAGGATTAGAGACAGTTAAATGGACATTACAATCATGATATTGAAATATACCTACAAATAGTTATATACTTTATAATAGTCCAAATAAGGACCTTACATCGATCTATCAACCCTTACCGTAAGGCATGTCAAGAGACTTACATTTTCTAGAGTTAGAGAAACGACTAAATCGACCTCAGAACATCAGTAACGAAATATACCTACAAATAGTTATATACATTTATAACAGCCCAAATATGTCCAATTCCTGCCCTTTCTCAACCTATAGAATATTCATAGTCCTTACATTTCTTAAGGTTAGAGAACCGACCAAAACAACATTACAATCATGATATCGAAATATACCCACATATATATCAATCTCAATATATTAGTTACACAACTAATATCTCTTCTCACCATTTCAGGTTACTTTCTAACACAATTCTTACAAGGATCATTGCACTCCCAATCATCTCCTGCAACAGCACATGCAATAGCATACATTGCTTGAGGCCAGAATGCAACAGAATCATTAAATGCCTGCTGACTAGCATCGACATTATCCTTGATAAAGGTATTTCTCTGATCAAGATATACCTGAGCATTAATACGATAGAATACACTCGCAAAGTACAATACGATAAAAGTCAAAGTGGACAACAACAATGCCAATGGCCAGTCATACATACCATATCCAAATCCGATCCAAATAAGGATCCAGCTCAGAAACATAATAGGAACAAAAATGTAATATGCAGTATAAGCAAGCATGGTCTGTTGATCGGCACTGATAGCATCAGCCAACTCTTCTGTTCCAATATTCGTAAAACCAGTTACTTGCTTGAATATTTCAAAAGCTTTATCTTTCAACTCTTGAGGCATGTCAGCTCCACAAGTTGCATAAGGTCCATTCAAGTATTTTTCCATACATTGCATAGGATCAACATTTTCTTGCTGTTCAACAATAACTTCAATATCTTCTCCACCATCAACTGGAGGGCCTCCCATAATTGGACCATTGTTCCTTTGGCGAGACATTTTGTTGTAGTCCATTTTATTTTTTTAGTTCATTGTTATTAATGGTTGACAGAAGTCAAGTTGGGTTGAGAAATAGATCTCAGGTTAGAAGCATGAAAGTTTGCAATTTCAGTCAATAGAGGTCTTGTATAATAAGGAGCTCTTGCAAGATTGGATTCTGTCTTTCTCAACTTGCTCTTGGCATTCAATACATCATCAAGAGTAATAATACCAACAGTTTCTTGTTCGAATTCATAATCCTTCTTTTGCTTGCGCAGATTTCTCTTGACATCTTGCAGTTCCTTAGGATTAATGGTTACTTTCTCAGCTTTGGAATTATTCCAAATCCAGTTGTAAATAGCACCGAACATTTTCAGTGTCAGAAGAAAATAAAATCTCTCTTCTGAACAATCTTATTTGTTCAATGAATAGGTACAATTAAAGGCATTAACAAGATCCTCATCTTCTGCAATGTCCTCGTACAATGATTCTCGAAACGACTTGCATCTAACATTCACGTCAGGATCGAATATCGAATCAGCAAGATCAACAAATTCCTCTGTACCTCTTCTAACAGTGCATTGTACTATATATCCCAATGACTTCCAAAGTACAACATTGGGATGTTTCTCTATCACTGCCTTCTCACCTAATTTACAGTTTATTACAACCTTTAAGCTAACTCCTGGTTCAACATTTGGTTTGTAACTTGCAATCTGTTCTGACATTATAATCTTTTTATATTTAGCAGGAAGTCCTAATCCAATACGCTCTTTCTTCAATTCATCACCAAATGTAAACCATGATACTGTCTTGTCTAGCTTCTCACCACCAAAATTGTGTTTAATAGGAGTACCAATATACAATATGTTATCCTTCAATTCACAGTAATCATGAATGTGTCCTGATACTACCAATGGATTATCGTCCGGCCAAACATCACCAATTACTGATGGTTTTGGTCCATTCTTACATCCATGGAATTCCTGATGCGCAAATATCATGCTAATATCATCCAATGTGGGTAATTCTAGTGTGTCAATAGCATTCTGAAACATTCCAGGTGGAGTATATGGCACTGCAATAAAATTCCACTCTCGAATCGAGAATTTAATTGGAACGTCTACTATCACCAAATTGGGCACATATTTTAGTGGAGCCAAAAAGTGCTTCTTACTAAGGTATTCAGTATTATTCCTGAGATCATGATTTCCTATTAATACATATGTGATTACCAATTCTGCCATTGATACAAGTGCATCACAAGCCCTGATGAATGGGTCAATATGTGCTTGTTCATGAGTATGCATTACATCTCCGAGCAATACTACAGCATCTGGTTTTCTTTCTTTAATCAAGTCAATAATCTTTTCCATCATGATAGTAGTGTCTTTGCCATTATTAATTTTAAAGTGTGGGTCTCCTATTACAAGAATGCTCATTCTGATTGGTATATTGTTTTACAATAAGGTCAAGTCACGTACTTCAAGTGTAACTCATCTCAGTAGTCTCAGTTCCAACTTCATCAGTTTCGACAGCACTAGTTTCATTAGCACTGGAAAGATCATCGCTTGTTCCTGGCCTAATCTTCTTGTATCTGCCTTGTTGTCCTTTTGAATATGCAATCCAATATGTCATGAATTTTGGAGTATTTGTCTTGCTAGCCTTCTCTTTTGCTGGTGCCTTCTTTGTTACTTTTCTCTTGACCTTGTTATTACCTTCTGTAAAGAATTTGCGATTCTCTTCATCCCAAAATATACCCTTAATCTCAGTAATACTATTCGATTCAAGAGTAATGTCATCCTTGGTAATCTTCTTGTTAGAGAATGCATCAAGAATAACAAATTGCAATTGTTTAGTTTCAGCATTACTCAATGACATTGTCTCCTTCATGTCTGTAACATAATAGAATAATAATACTTCTTTGGTCTTTTTGTTGCATTTGGTCCAAGTAATCTCTTCTCCCACTGGCAGAACAAAATGTTCATTAGGAGAACAAATGTTACCATGTGTCTTGAAGAAACTAATGATTACTTTGACAGCTTCTCTTGGATTAATGGGCACTTCACTACTAAATACTTTGGTTCTCTTCCTAAATGTCAATACATTGTCAGAAAAAGAGAATTTGGAAGGTAACTTGCCATAAGACCACGTCTTTAATTTCTCTGACCAAAAAGTATCTTCAGCATACTCAGAAGACTGATGAAAAATGTTGTAGACAATTTCCTTGGACCTCTTGTTAGTTTTAGTTTGCTTTTTTGTAGTATTAAATACTATAGAATACTTTTTTGCAGGATTATCTGTCATTTCTAATTTACCTATTCGAATCGACCACATCAAACAAAGAATTGCTTAATTTTATCAATCTCTTAGTATATATAAGCTATATATACCAATCACGTCTTTTTAATGTCTTTGCACACTGACAGACCAGGAGAACTATTGCAAATAATCTCATTTCTGTGGTCTATATCTTCTTGGGTCATTGGTGTAACTCCTCCAAGTGGACGAATGTGTGGAAATGCTGGCGTTACTGGTGTATAACCTGCAAACATTACAGTTTGAGTGTTGTACCAATAGAAGATTAAAATGGTATAGATAATGATAAGTACCAATAGAAAGCTGATTATTCCAATACTCCATCCTTTTGCAACCTTGGGATCCATCTCTTTCTAATACTGAGAGTAAATGAATCGTAGAGAGAGAATAGAGTAGGTAACAATGTCCTGCGAAGAACAATATACTCCTGAAGAAGATAGAAAGTTTGGTACTGACTATTGCTTGACTTTTGCTGTTGCAGCAGGAAAGAAGGTTGACAATCTAACTACAAGAAAACTTCAGGAATTGGCAATTAGATTGAGAGACAAGCCTCTTGAATCTGATGACGATAGGATCATTGACTTTGCAAGATATGTCAATGCATTTAATATGCATTTAACTGATATTAATGATACAAAATCGATTCAGTGCATTCCGCTGATTGCAATGGGTTATGACATTGTGTTTGATGATTTCTTTTGCAAGGGCGATTATGATTTTGAGGAGAATAAGCAAACGATTACTGAGCTCATTACATTGGCCTGTGATGAAGATGATGCTCCACCATTATTGGCAGCAAGAGCTTGTCAAGATGTAACTGTTGGTCCGCTTCAATGCACTATTGCAGCTTGTAGTATTATTGATGCCATTTTTGACTATTCTGACGATGTTGACGATGCAGATATTCAAGAACAATTGCTTGCAATTGTATCTACTGTTGCTATTGGATATGGCGTGAGAGTTAGAGAAGAGAAGGAATAAAGAATAGATATATTGCTTACACAAGCAATATTCAAGATAATTACTTTGGTAATATTAAAGGTATTACAAATGGACACAATACAGTTTCAGATATTAAGAGATAAGAAGGCAAGAGATGTGACCAAGTTAATAGCACAAGCAAAGAAGCTTGGTTATATAGGTATAGACATTACCAAAAAGACATGCTAAATTGCTGTATGATGTATCACAATACAAGAATTATGGTTATGTTGTCATTGATGGTATAACTATTTATGATAAATATGGAGATAATATTGATAGATATCTACTTCAATATCTTCCCAATGTTGCTGACTCTCTTCGGAAAATATTAGTTCTAGTCATTCAGGTAAAATATATGTAAATATTGACAAAACTACTAAATTATATCCATTACAGAAAGCATTGAGCAGAAATGTTCGAGAAATAACAACTGATTGTGATAATATATACATTCCTCCCTTTATTTTCAGAACTATTGTTGCTACCAAACTTTCATTGATTAATCCTGTCCTTGATGAAGATATATTAAAATCAATACCTTGTTATAGTGTATATCTCGAAACAGATTATAAATCGTTTGGCTCTTTGCAATGCTCGATATTTGGATTAAAGACAAAACTTGTCAACAATGTATTACCTATTATGCCAAAACATGCTTATAATGTTACTTGGAAATTCTCACACAATACTGAAACCATCTTACTTTCTAATAATACTACCATTCGATGGTTAACTCTTGGTGAAGGTACTAATATGCATTTGGAGAACATGTCATTAGTTTCATTAATTGTTGATGGTAGAAATAGTACAATATCACTAGATAATAATACATTGATACAATTAGAAGAATTGGTGGTATTCAGCAAAGAATGCAATTTCATTGAAAGAGATGATAGAATATACATTACCAAAATGGAAGGTGATTTGTACAATGGAGAACTTCTCAACATGTTGGTATTCCAAGGAAATCTTACTCACGATAAACAATATCTATTAATGCCCAATTTGAAAAAGTTAACCTTGAGTGACAAATTCCTCGACACAAAGTATATTCCTGATAAATTGGAAGAATATATTGTAGATTCAACATATATGGGAGCAGACAATATTGATGAAATTAAAAGGATAGAAAGTTACTTGTTTAATATGCCTTCTATTAGGAGAATGCCATTAATACTAAATTCCAATCATCAGGCAGACATTCCATTTGAGGATAGATATAATGTATACTATGACATTTACATTTATAAGAATGACATTCTCTCCAAACGTGACTTTCCATCACCTAGAATAGATAAAGTACTGATTCATAATAAGAGGTACCTTGATAAGAATAAGACTTTGGAATCTTTCTATTAATTGTGATGATAATAGAGATATTAGCAACAAAGAGATATTACTTTAAAAAATAATATTTTTACAAGACAAATGGAAGACATTCAGCAAAAGGTTCTTCAAGAAATTCAAGAAGCTAAGGAAAATGGCTATACTGCTATAGATATTAGTCAGTATTCTGATCAAGATTATGATCCTGGTCAAGAACCATTGTACGATGAATATGGATATATAATCATCAATGATGTTACTGTTTACGACAAGTATGGAGATGGTATTGACAGATATCAACTCGGAACATTGGAAGGAGTAACAGATGCATTTAGTCTTGATGATATTTACACCATTTATAGAAACCCAACACTTACTGTTCATGTAGATAAAAAGACAAGAATGTATCCATTGTCTCGTGTAGTATCCAGAAATGTTGAAGATTTAATCATTATTTGCACAAATAACTATATTCCTCCATATGTTTTTGAATCTATCACTGCTTACAAGCTTAACCTGCAACATCCTATTCTTGATGATGACGTTCTAAGATCAATACATTCCTACGATGTATCTATTATCTTGGAAGATTCATATCCTTCGTTCAAGCCATTGAAGGATTGCAGGATCTTCAAGTTGTGGGCTTCTATTGATCAAATTAATATTCCTCCTATGCCAGAGAATGCTTATGATGTTACATTGTTAGACCATATATCCTTTGGCGCACTTAATGATAGACCACAAGAGATTATTCTGTCCAATAATAGTACTATTAAAAAGCTAACTGTTGAATTTGCCCTTGGATCATCCGATGTTATCCATCTGGAAAATCTATCTTCGTTAAGATCATTAACTATGAATGCAAAATCTCATAATGGTAGAGCTTCATCTCGTGATGGTAAGACCTTATCCATTGATCTTAGTATAGTAGATCAACTTGAAGAATTAATATGTTTAGATATGAAATCTACATTCGTTGAGCGTAATGGTAATTTCTGCATTGCTTCGAACAATGAGAATAATTACAATCTGTTTACTTTACCACTTCCTAATATCAAAACATTTGCTGGTACATTTGAAGATGATGATCAATACCTCTTGTTGTCTGGTCTGAAGAAACTTACAGTTGGTGATAAAATTTTGAATTACAAGTATATTCCTGAATCATTAGAAGAATACTACTTTGATGCGACAAGAATGACACAAGAAGAGTTTGCTACGATGAAAGAATTGGAAGAGCACTTATTTAGCATGAATTCTATGAAAAGAATGCCATTGGTATTGACCATCCATGAAAAAGTAACATTCCCATTTGACGAAAGGTATGATATATTATATGACATTTATCTAGAAAAGACAGGAAAAGTTATTAGCTATCTCAATGATATGGAAAGAATAAAATCATATTTTGCAATAGGATTAACTAGCGATATGATGTTGAGAGAACATTATCCAGGAAAGTTGGAGTTCATCAGAGCTATTGCTCACAATAAGAGATATACCAACAAAGATAAGCAATTACATTTGTTGGCTTAAAATATTACTAAATTAGTAATCTTCTGATAAAGTAAATGGAACGTGAAGCTATTCTCAGCCAAATCAGGACAGCTCAAGAGAAGGGCCTTGATAGTATTGATATTACTGACTATTCTAATGATACTGCCGGAGACTACAATTACTATGGATCTATTACTATTGATGATCTTGTTGTCTATGACAAGTATGGAGATAACATTAGCAAGTATGAACTATGGAGACTTCCCAAAGCCAAGAAGGTGTATGGATTGGATCACATTGATGTTAACTACATTGGCCAAGTAATGATGGTAAAAGTAGAGAATTATACCAAGTTTTATCCATTGCAACAAGTGCTGAGACAAGACATTTATGAGATTGATATTGATTGTGGGAGCGTTAATATACCTGCATTTGTGTTTGAGACTATTGTTGCGACTAAGCTTACATTGTCTTTTGCCATTATTAATGAATCTATCCTGAAGGCAATTCCTTGCTACAATGTAACTCTTTCTCACAACGAAGGTACAGTCGATTCCTATGAATCATTGAGATGTAAGATCTTTACATTGAATTATAAACCTCATGATAGATTAGTACCTATTATGCCAAAAGAAGCTTTTGATGTTACGCTTGGATTATATGGAGATGAAGATGTTGAATTTTCTGATAATAATGCTATTGAAAGACTAACTATTAACTTCTTGAACAATAGCTCTTGCGATGTCCATATTGAGAGATTGTCATTATTGACTTCTTATATAGTTACAGAGGTCAATGATAGAATTATTACTTCTGTTGACATTGATACATTCAGACAACTAAGAGAGTTTGTATATAACCCTGAGAATATTGCTAGAAGTGCTGTTGGTGGTAAATATCATTCTCTTGATATTGTTCTCATTGAAAAGGAAGGTATTGTTTACATTTCATCCATTGATAGTGATGAATTATTGAAACAAGAATTAGTTGTAATGGAAACATTCCATTGCAATCTGTTGCACAATGAACAATATCTATTGATGCCATATTTGAAGAATCTTACTGTCTACAAGGCATTGTCTCCAGAATACATTCCTGCTGAATTGGAACAATATCACTCTATACCGAGTGCCATGACTGAACAAGAAGTAGATCAAGAGATACAACTCGAAGAATATCTACTTACAATGGAGTCAATCAAGAGAATGCCTCTGACCTTTGAGCCCAAGAGAAAGTCAACGCTTCCTTTTGATGAAAGATATGATGTCTTATATAACATTCGCGTTTATCAGGAAGGATACATTTACTCTGATGCCACAAGACAAGGAAAGTCGGTGCTAGATTATTACAAAGGAAGAGAAGATATTGCAAGAGCAATGGAACATAATGAGACTTACAAGCTAAGAAATAGAGATTTGCTTTAATAATACTAAATATCATGAATATTACTAACTTAGTAATATATTGTTAATACCAAATGGATCGTGAGAGCATCTACAATCAGCTATTCATTGCAAAAGAAAATGGATATCAAGGTATAGTACTTACCGATAGTCACGTTGAATTTGTCAATGATAAATCACTATACAAGGATTATGGATTTGTGCTCTTTGATGGAATGTACATTTATGACAAGTATGGTCTTCTTATTGATAGATATCGACTCAAGAGTTATTATGTTATTGGTGATACTGGTTTTCTCAGAGTCGAACGTTCTTATACTTCTGACAATATCTTTATTCATCATCAAGATGGAACATTCCAAGGAATGCATGATGAGACATTATATGGATCATTACACATTGGAATAGATAGAGAGACCAAGATGTATCCATTGCAATATCTTCTGGAGACAAATAAGACTTATGATCTAACTATCAACTGTGATTATGCTGAAATTCCTCCTTGGATCCTTGAATCCATTGATATTCATAGTCTCTCTTTGCACAAACCTACTCTTAACAATGATATTTTACGAGCAATTAAGGCTTCCAATGTTGTTATTACAGATTGTAACTATCATGACTATTCAGCACTTGGATGTAGTTTATTTAGATTGAGATACCTTCCTGCTAGTAAGATTATGCCTATCATGCCAAAAGAAGCTTACAGTATTACTGTCATTGTTGAAGATGGATATAGTAATCTTGTGTTTCCAGATAATAGTGCTATTGAATATTTGAATATTTCTCTTAGTTCAAAGAAGGACTTTACTCTGCAGATAGGCAAGTTGTCAGCATTGTCATCACTAAATATTGACATTGACAGAGGAACAAAGAATAAGATATCATTGGATATTGTTACATTGAGGAAGTTGGACAAATTGGTATATAATTCTGATATATCATTCATTGATGATAATGGAATGATACATCTCAATGCTACAAGTGGTACCTTGATGAAAGAATTCCTAACTAACATGAAGATATTCGATTCTAGACTTATTATTGATGAACAATACATTCTGTTGCCTAACATTGAGAAGATAGTCATTGATAGAGAGTTGGATGCAAAGTATATACCAAAAGAGTTGAAAGAATATGTCTTGTGGAATATATGGAGAATGACAGACAATGAATTTGTTAGAATGAAAGAATTGGAAAAGCATCTATTTGGTATGAAATCTATCAAACGTATGCCATTGGTGATATCATTAGCAGTACAACCAGATCTCTTTTTCGATACCAAATATGATGTATTGTATGACATTTACATTTTTGATGATCAGAATGGTAATGCCACAAATGTTTCATTCCATACCTTGAGGAATCTTCCTGCTAATAAACAGGATGAAGTAGAACGAGCAATACTTCATAATGAGAGATATCTCAAGAGAAGTAGAACATTGGAATTTATGGCGCGATAACTATGATGTGAGATATATTGAGTAAGTAATATTGTTGAATGTGACTTGTCTGACAGTAGACGCAGGAGCAATTTAACCATGAATCGTAAGAATATTGACTCTCTAGTAAATTCAGCGATAAAGAATGATGATTATCTCATTGCTTACACTGATCTTACTGATGTACAACCAGCAGAAGCACTAACAAGGATACTAGCTTCCAATGAAAGATGCGTCATTAATATTACTCTTATGAGTAATATTCTCTTTACAAAATGGACAGACAATCCATCTATCGTGATTTACTGATTGCCAAGCAAGAAGGTTATACTGCCATTGATATATCTAACAATTCTGTTGAATATACCAATGTTAATGGTATATATCATGAGTATGGTTTTGTAGACATTGATGATATGGTTATTTATGACAAATATGGAGATAACATATTAAAATATCAACTTCAAAGTCTTCCTAATGTTACTGGCTCATTCGAAAGGAAGGTACAAGTCTATGAAAGAGATGGTAACAAGAAGATGACTATTATAATTCACAAGGGATACAAGTTCCATCCATTGGAATATCTGGCAAGAATGGATATCTATAACATGTCCATTTATTGCAATAATGCATATATATCTCCTAAAATCTTTGAAACTATTATTGCAACTAAACTTACATTGTTCGATCCAGACATTGATAGTAAGGTCCTGTCTTCAATAAACTCTTATGATGTAACAATAATGTTGAAAAACTATCACGTCGAATCTTTCAAGGCACTGAAATGTAAAGTCTTTACATTGTACTATATACCTCATAGAGAGCATGTTCCTATCATGCCAAAGGAAGCCTACGACATTACTCTTATAATCATTCCTGAAGCTTACAAGAAACACCTTACCTTTTCGAGTAAAAGTAAACATTTGCAATGGTTGAGGATAGTGCTTGAGAGTCAGAAGAATTTTAGTTTCCATATTAATGGATGTCCTGTATTAGAATCATTAATTATCAATCAAAATTACAAGGACAATACTGTCATAACTGTTAATGCCTCGGTGCTGAAACAACTCAGAGAATTGATATGTAATGATTGGAAACATTTAATGTTTGTTTCAGAAGGAGATAATGTCTTACTTGCTAATAGGATAAAAGAACATTATATACCATTGACTGAGCCTCTTCCTAACATGACAGTATTCGAAAGAAACCTATTGCTTGATGAACAATATCTCTTGATGCCTAATCTGAAGAAATTAACTACAAACAAGATATTAGAATCCAAATATATTCCAAAACATCTTGAGGAATACATTATTGCTGACAAAACAATGACATCAAAAAATATTAGTGAAATGATACAATTCGATGAATATCTATTGGGAATGGATTCCATTAAGCGAATGCCATTGATATTGTTAAAGAATAATGACCTTGACTTAATAGTTGGTAACAAACATGATGTCTACTATGACATTTACATTTACGATCCTGATGAAGTGCATAACTTTACTCTATATAGTGAATATCTATTCGAAAAGACAGAAGACTTGCAAAGAGCACTTGCCAATAATGCAAGATATCTCAAGAGAAATGTGACGTTGGAATCGTTTTACTGACCAAAGCGAAAGATATTGCTCATAAGAGTAATATCCATTGAATGATAAATGACTATGTAATACCAACAACAAATACAGGTGCTAAATGCAGAGATTTAAAAATAATGTCTTACTGGCAAAACAAGAAGGATATACAGCCATTGACATTACTGACAAGATGGTAATGCTTACCAATGTTGATGATTATTACAAGGATTATGGATTTACCAACATTGGTAAGATAATTGTATATGACAAGTATGCAACCAACATTGAGCCTTCTGGCATTAAGATCAAGCGTGAGAAAAGTTTAATGCATATTACTATATATAAGAAGGCAAAGTTCTATCCGCTTCAACATGTGCTAAAAGAAGACATTGATGAGATAGTTTTGAATTGTCGAAATATTTATATACCTCCATGGGTATTCGAATCTATTGTGACTAGCAAATTAGTGCTGATTAATCCAGTATTGGACGTTGATGGAGAATCTATTCTTGCTAACATTCACTCATACAATGTATCTATTTCAATAAAGTATCATTATCATTCCTTTGAACCATTGGAATGTAGGATCTTCAGTCTCAAGTATAATACTGAATATGATATTATACCTACAATGCCAAAAGATGCTTATGATGTTACATTGGAAATTCTTTCAGAAGGTAGAAATATTAGATATCCAGCAATGAAAGGTACCAATGGCAAAAACATTGAAATTCTATCTCTCAATCCTGATGTCAAAGGGAACATTAGTCCTCGATTAAGCAATTTGTCATCATTAAAGGTATTAAGATTGAATATAACAGAGTATTCAAAACTTCCTATTGTTGTAGACATTGTCACATTTAGTCAACTCAGAGAATTCTCATGTTCATCTAGAGATAACATCTTTTTGAGAAAAGACAATAATGTGTATATTGCTGCTTACAACAATCATGGTAGTAAATTGTTAGATATGAAACTTGGTAATATGGAGATATTCGATTGTAGACTTGCTAACGATGAACAATATTCATTGATGAGTGATGCAAGAAAGATGGCCTTTTACATTGTGATAGACTATATTCCTCCTGAGTTAAAAGAATATAATATATTCGTAGATCCACTAACAGTCGAGGAATATCACAAAAGATTGCAGATACAGAAACGATTGCTAGGTATGGAATCTATTGAAAGAATGCCACTAATATTCCCAAACAATGATGACTTTGAGGCGAGATATGACGTTTACTATGATATTTACATGTACAATGGAGAAAATAACTATCTTGGTTTTTGCTCAAACTTTCGAGACAGACCACCTGAGATGGAAAGAGCATTTGTTCATAATAGCAGATATAAAACGAGAAATAGAACATTGGAATCTTACCTATGACACAAATATTACTCTTGTGAGTAATATTTGTGTCATGACAAACAGGGAGAATATTACTCGCGGGAGTGATATTTGTACCATAAATGGACAAGGCAATCTATCAACAATTACTCATTGCTAAACAACAGGGTTATGGCAGTCGATTACATTAGAGCATCAGAAACACAAAAGCACTTGTTTAGCATGCCATTGATAATTTCAGCAGAATTCTTGGTTGGATTTCCTTTTGATGATAGATATGATGTGTATTATGATATATACGTATTGCTTCGAGATGGAGTTGCTAGAAGATTTGCTGCATTGCCAGAAAAAGTAGCTTCGCAAGTTGTAGAGCATTTCTTATTGACTACTGATGAATTGCAAGAAGCATTAATCCATAATCGTAGACATGTCAAGAAGAATAAACAGCTCGGGATGTTTTAGGAGGATAAACAGCTCGGGATGTTTTAGGAGGATAAACAGCTCGGGATGTTTTAGGAGGATAAACAGCTCGGGATGTTTTGAGTTGAGAAGAGATATTACTTGACAAGTAATATTCAATACAATAAATGGGCAAAAGAAGTAGAATCTATAATGATTTACTCATTGCAAAGGAGCAGGGTTACATTGGTATAGATATTACTGATGGTATAACATTTACCAATGAGATTCACAGTGATTATGGATTTGTCATGTTTGATGATATGGTTATTTATGATAAATATGGAGATAATATAGATAAATATCAACTCAAAGAGCTTCCTGGTGTTATAGACAGCTTCAGCTTAGAAGACATTAGAGATGGATATTATGATGATGTTATATATGTAATTATGGATCAGAGTGTAAAATTTTATCCATTGCAGCGCAAGTTGTCTCATGACTTTAATTCGATTAGTATATATTGTGGCAATATCTATATACCTGCATATGTATTTGAGAGTATTGTATCTAGCAAGATTTCACTGATAAGACCAGTACTTGATGATGACATTTTAAGAGCAATATCTTGCTACAATGTATATATAATGACAGAAAAGAGTTGTTCCTTTGAGCTATTAGGATGCAGAATCTTCAAGCTTGACTTTGTACTAGAAGATGAGGTAATTCCTGTTATGCCTAGAAATGCCTATGATATCAACCTTATTGTTCATAGCAACAATGATATTACAATGAGCAACAATGCTGTGGTAGAGAAGCTGTCCATCAGTGGTACAAATCATGTCCATCTTGAGAATCTGCATTCTCTCTTGGTGGTAACAAGTAAATGTACTCTGTCACTAGATTGGAATACCTTGAACAACTTGAGAGAATTATCTCTTGTGAATAATGTATCCTGTGTGATAAGTAAATGTAATAACATTATATATCTAACTCCTAAGCAGATTGGTGAACCATTCTATTCCGAGCTGGTTAATATGGAATCTCTTGTTTGCACTCTTAGTAATCAGAAGCAATATCTACTGTTTCCTAATCTAAAGAAGCTAACAATGAGCAGACTGATACAATCCGAATATATTCCCTCTAAGCTGGAGAAATATTATATTACTGCAAGCAGAATACCAACTCATGACTTTGACAAGGTAAAGGCATTGCAACAACGATTGCTAGAAATGAAATCTATAAAGAGAATGCCATTGCTATTGATAGCAGGAACATTGAGTGACATTCCATTCAATGATCGATTCAATGTCTACTATGACATTTATATCATTGATAATAGAGGATTCATTATTAACTATTGTAACATTATATTTAAACTGCAATGGAATCATGAGGAACTTCAGAATGCATTGTTGTGCAATGATAGATATATTAGAAGAAATAGAACATTATTGTCTTACTTTGAATGAGAGATTACTAATCTAGTAATCTTACCTTGAATGAGAGATTACTAATCTAGTAATCTTACTTTGAATGAGAGATTACTAATCTAGTAATCTTACTTTGAATGAGATAATAGATAAAATTATCGCGAAATATTTCTTGATAAGCAATATTCAAGGTATAATAAATGGACCTAATCTACCAAGAATTACTCATTGCTAGAGAAGAAGGCTATAGTGCTATTGACATTTCTAACAATGAGATTGTATTTACTGATGTTGATGATCGATACAAGGATTATGGATTCATTATTATAGGAGATATGTACATTTATGACAAGTATGGAGACAAGATTGATGAACGTGGACTCAGAAGCATCCCTGGTGCTACATCTGTATTTAGTCTCAAGAATATTGGTAGTTTTTCACCCATAATTGTAAGAGAAAATACAAAATTCTATCCATTGTCTTATGCATTGAGACAATTTCGTAACAAATTGTATATTGCATGTTATAATATTTATATACCTGCATGGGTTTTTGAAGGAATTGTTGCCTCTGAAATTACATTGGTTCATCCTAATCTTGATGATGACGTGCTAAGAGCAATACATTGCTATGAAGTAACTATTAGACTGAGTAGAGATTATCAACCTCTCTCCTTTGAATCGTTGGAATGTACTGTCTTTAAATTGGAATACTTTTCTCATCAAGAAACTGAATCTACTGTGCCTATTATGCCCAAGAATGCTACTGACATTACTCTTGAGATAACTGCAGATTACTCACAAAATCTTGATATTGCATTTTCTGATAATAAAACTGTTCAAAAGTTGAAACTTATGACAAGACTCATTGTCTCTCTTGACAAGTTGCCGTTATTACATTTTTTGGATTGTAATCGCATTTCAATGGTATCTATAAGTCTCGAGGTATTACAGCAATTGGAAACACTGATATTACCCACATTAGATCTTATTAATATTACTGGTAGAGATGATAGAGTATATATTATGGAGCATCGCACTGTTGTTAATCTATATACTACACCAATTCCAAATATAATAACATTTAGTGGCAATTTTTATAATGATGAACAATATCTCCTTCTGAGTGGCTTGAAGAAGTTGACTCTTCGTGATAAAATATTAAAGCCAGAATATATTCCAATTGGTTTGGAAGAATATTATTGTCTATCGTTCAATGGTGTAAATTATAACATAAGTGATATCAAGAAATTGGAAAATCATCTGTTTGGAATGAAGTCTATCAAGAGAATGCCACTGTTATTGTTGCCAGATACTGATCTTTCGTTTGACACAAGATATGATGTTTATTACGATGTTTGTATAATTTCTGAATCAACAGGTTTTATTTGTTATCCTAGTTTGAAGAAAAGTATTATGGAAGCAGATAGTCTTCCAGAATTGGGAAGGGTAATATTACATAATGAAAGATACAATAAACGAAATAAGACTTTGGAGTTGCTGAGCAAGGAGAAGAAAATGTACTTGTGATAGTGCTTGTGATAGAGATATATCAATGATATATCTTTAATTGTGATATACTTGTTTCTCTAACTCTAAGAAATGTATAAGGTCTAACATTTCTTAGGATCATGAAAGAGAGAAATCGAAACTATATTATGACATTGTGAAAATAGTATATAATACCTATGAATACTGAGAATCCTATTTCTTTAAATGCAGCAAATAAAGGTCATTGAATGACATTAAAGAAAGTCATGTGTTAGTACTCACAACTCGCTGTTTCGAGCGTTTTCGCGTGTTTCTGGCCATTTTTATTTACCCACTTTGAGGTACAATTTGTTACATAAATCACGATTCAAAGAAATGGCCAATTCGACCTTTATTGACGTTCAATGGCAGTCCAGACAATGATTCTGGCCCTCCAGAGAGAAAATTCTATTCAGAAAAATGCTATAAAATATGGATGTTTCTTGCAATGATTAATTTCTGAGTAGAATGGAATATTACTTGGTAAGTAATATTCGAGAATTAAATATGGACCAACAAGTCTTGTTAGAAGCAAAGGCACAAGGATACACTGCTATAGATATTACTACTGGTAGCATTGTATTTACTCATGTGGATGATCAGTATCAAGACTATGGATTTATAGTCACTGATGGAATTACAATCTATGACAGATATGGAATTACTATTGGAAAGTATAGTTTCCTCAAGAATTTTAGAATTACAGATTCTTTCATCATTGAGGATTATATTCGTGATCGCACAGATACAGAAATGTATATATACATACCTGATAATATTAAATTCTATCCACTGATGAGATTACTGACTGAAGACATTTATTCAATAATTATTAATTGTAACGATATTTATATACCTACATATTGTTTTGAGAATATTATTGCTACCAAGTTGGCTCTGCTCTATCCCATTTTAGATTTTAACATTGTTCAAGCAATTAATTGTCATGAAGTACATATTAGATCTTATGACCAATTTGTCTCTTTCGAATGGTTGAACTGCAGAGTCTTCTCGTTAGAATATTTCTACGAACAAGTTAATATTCCAGTTGTTCCTACTATTCCATACAATGCTGTCAATGTTAGCATTAGCATCATTGGCATGTTTGGTCATAATGTTGTATTTAATGGCACCAATAATATTGAAACGTTCGCAATTTCTTGTGATGATGTTGTCCAGCTTGACAATTTCCCATCTCTAGTATCATTAAGTACAGGAAATACCATCATGAGTATTGACACATTAATGCAACTTAGAGAGTTAGTATTATTACATGACACTTACAATTTCAATGTTAGAGGTAATGATGTCCATATTACTCCAGGTAATGTACAGTTATTCAATCTGATGCTACCTAATATGGAAGTATTCGAAGGCAGACTTTCCAATGATTGGCAGTACTCTCTGATGAACAATCTAAGAAAATTAACCACAGATACATTCATAGATCCTCAATATATTCCTCCTAGATTGGAAGAATATCGCTGTGGTGAGCATATAACTATATCACATAATTACAATGATGTAGTAACATTTACTCAAGTATTACTTGTAATGCCTTCTATTCAAAGAATGCCATTGGTAATACATCCAATCGTTGCATTAAATTTACCTTTTGAACAGAGATTTGATGTATATTATGACATTTATGTTGTTTTCTTGGGTCGAGCATATACCTATGAAGAAATACAAAAGGATGAAGTTGCAATGCTAACTTATGGTGATTTGGATGATATAAGAAGAATATTGATTCATAACAGAAGATACCTCATTAGAAATAGACAATTAATAAGATCTTATTAATAACAATGAATATAACTTGATCAAGTAATATTCCCTTATGACATTTCTCCCTTCATAGCAGGATGAGATTTATAACTCTTTAGCACAATATTCTTACATTGTATAGAGTCAATATCAGTAATGTCAACCAATTCAACTTTAGGCAATGAAAGTATCTCTCTAGTTATCTGTTCTTTCACTTGTTCAACATGATTACTATAGATATGTACATCTCCCATCACGTGTATAAACTTTCTTGCCTTGAGTCCTGTTAGCTCAGCAAGAATCATTAACAATAGACTATAAGAAGCAACATTAAATGGAACTCCCAAGAACAAGTCAGCGCTCCTTTGATACATCATCAAGTCTAACCAATCGCCGTCTACATAACACTGAAAGAAGCAGTGACATGGAGGTAAAGCCATCAAAGGAATATCATCCACGTTCCAAGCGCTGACGATGTGTCTTCTGTCTGTTGGATTCTCTTTTAGCCTTTTAATAAGGGAAGCAATCTGATCTCCTCCCCAATGGCGCCATTGATAGCCATAACCAGGACCCATCTCACCTTCTGGATAATCCAAGCCTTTACTATCTAGGTATTCTCTGCTTGTATTACCTTTCCAAATGTTAACACCTTGCTCTTCCAATATCTTTGTGTTCGTCTCTCCTGATATAAAGAATAGTAATTCTTTAACAATGCCAGAGAAGAACATTTTCTTGGTTGTGAACAGAGGAAATCCCTCTCTAAGATCGTAACTTATCGTTTTGCCAAATAAACCAATAGTTCCAGTCCCAGTTCTGTCTGTTCTAACATGACCATCTTTTAATATCTCAGCACACAATTCCAAATATCCCTTCTCTCCCTGCATTTTTATTATTATGGTATCACAAACATGTTCATTAGGAAGGAACATTCACAAGTTAGAAAGTATATACTCAATGATATTGAATATTCAAAGAAAAAGGGTGTAAATATTGATATTACACATGTCGATCGATTTGCTAGAGGTAATGTCATGATTCCTCTTGATCGTGACATGTCAGGTTACTATTCTGTTGTGATAGATGGAGTTACTGTCTACGATAAAACAGGACAGAATCTCAAAAAGTATGGTTTCTCTAACAATCCAAAGAGAACTGGTACTACTATTGCGACAGTAGAGAGAACTGGTACTGATGATTACTATGTATATAGTGATACTGAAGATTTGTTACAAATAGATCTTACCAGAGATACAGATCTTGATGCAGTAGAAGCGAGGATACAGGAATATCACAAGAAACTGATTATATTCTGCAAACATATTTACATTCCTCCTCTTACTGTTTCCATCAATGCTGATGAATTTGTACTTGTTAATCCTATTATTACTGATGAATTCTTACATAGTATTGATTGTAGCAAAGTAACCATTGAGACAGATGGTTATCATCCATCTTACAAGGCATTAAATTGCACTGAATTTAGTCTAACTTACAATGCTGACTTGTATTATAATGATGAAGAAGCAGAAATTTATGCTCCTGATATGCCTGATAATGCCAATACTGTGAAAGTAGTGGTACAAAGTAGAACCTTCAATGATATAGTATTCATAGGCACTGAAAATATACAAAAGTTAACATTGGATTATGCTGAAGTCAAACATGATATATACGATATTTTTGACAGCAGAAGAGATTTGCTTGAGATTTTCTTTGATCATGACGATGAGCGCTTTGAAATTCTTAATGTACCCGAGTTGAAATTTTTGAACATTAACAAAAATTTCCTCATTCCAACAGATGTTTTATACAGTCTTGAAACATTAATTGTTTTAGGTATTAGGAATATTGACTTCTTTGATAATGGAGATATATTCTTTGTGAGCTCTATTGATCCATTCTTTGATGATATAATTGATATTGAAATTCCACTTGAGAGACTCGTTACATTTTCGGGAGATCTTGTAGTCAACAATATGCTTAAATCAATGCCTAATTTAAAGATATTATATGGTTCTGAAGTGACAGAAATCGATAACATACCCCGAAAGTTGAGGGAGTATTACATCAATAATCATTATTATTATTGGCATGGAAGAATTAATGATGTAGTAGATATGTCCAAATATCTAATGTCAATGCCAACTATTAAAAGAATGCCTCTCTATCTGTCAAACGATGACTATCAATATCCAATTGGCAGAAGAAATGATGTTTATTACGACATCTATCTTCCTGTTATGGACAGAATCTATAGGTGGGATACTATTGAAGAAGCTTTGCCTGAACAGATAGATGATTTCCTTGAAGATATTCCACAATTGCGAGAAGCATTGATAGCTAATAGAAGATATATGACCAGAACTGGAACTCTCGCGTCATTGTTGAAATAATGATATTACTAATGTAGTAATATTCTCAAGAATGTAAAATGCATCCAACTCTTAGTGAACTAAGAACTATCATTCTCAACAACATTAACAAAGCTGAAGAAGAAGGTCTTGATATTGATATCAGTCACTTTGATGCTCTTGGTAGAGGTACCAAGTTGATACTAAGAGGCACTGAATGACTGGATATTATTCAACAATAATTGGAAAGGTACATATCTATGATAGACATGGAGATAAACTCAAAAAGTATCAACTCGTTGAGTATCCAATGCTAAAGAGAAGAGTAGGTAATCCAGTAAAATACAAGTACGATAACAGTGATTTAATAATAACATTGACTCGAGACACTAATCTTGACAGCTTGGAAAAGTTACTTTCAGAAAGTCATGAATCAGTCTATATTTACTGTAACAATATTCTTATTCCACCATTCTCTGTCAAGATTAATACTAGCAAACTATTCTTGAATAATCCTATTGTTACAACAACACTTATGAATAGTATTGATTGTTATTATGTTGGCATTACTGTTGATGATTACTATCCATCTTATCTTGATTTGCATTGTAAGAAATTTGCACTAACTTATGATGCTGATTTCTATTGCAGCCATATCATGTCCAGAAAAGAACGCTTTCCAATCATGCCAAAAGATGCTACTGATATAAGTATAGAAATAAATTGTCAGGATAGACATGATTTAACATTTATTGGCAATGATAATATTGAATCATTAGAGTTATCTCACTACTTTGATGGAGACGAAGATGCAAATATGGGTGATTTGTCATTCCATCTTCAAGGCATGCCTAATCTTAGAAAGCTAACAGCTTCAAAAAGCACTGCAATGCCTGAAGGAATGTTGCATAATATTGAAGAATTAGATTGTAGTGTGCTAGATCTCATCATAACTTCCAAAAATGGAATTGGATATGTAGGAAGTATTGAAGATTATGATTATACAACTGGTCGTCTTGTTGGTTATGATGGAGAAGGAGAACTTTATGTTGCACAAGATGAAACATTAAAATTGCATAATCTTCATACCTTTAAAGGAGATTTATACATTAGTTCTACTTATAGCGTAATGCCTGATCTGAAAGTTTTATATGTTAGAGAATTGATATCTGAAGCTAATATTCCGCTGTCGCTGGAAGAATACCATGTAGAGGGAATGAGATATTGGGAGGAAGACATCGATAAGGTGGTAAGAATGAGTAAATATCTAATGTCAATGCCAACCATCAAGAGAATGCCTCTCTATTTATCAGACGAAGAAGATTATAATTATCCAATTAGCAATAGACCTGATATCTATTATGACATTTACCTTTTGTATGGAGATGTTATACCTTATGAAGATGTCTATGACAAGGAGGGTTTGGAAGATTATACCTTTCAACTAGCAGAAGTATTGCATTCCAATGAACAATTCAAACGTCGCAATGCTGAACTGTCGAGTTTGCTTGGATAAGATATTACTATCAGTAAATAGGTTAAATGGATAACAGCATTATTTCTATTCTATTGACTTGCTTGCATATATTGCTTATCAAGCAACATGGCGAACAAGATTATATTCACTGCTCTGAATGCTGCAGCAGCTGCCAATTATGATGTAGACATTACAAACGTTGATGAATTTGGAAGAGGATACATTTTGGTTCCAAGGAATGGCTTTTACTGTTATGATGGCTACATGTCCACATCGCTTGGAGGTGTTAGAATCTATGACAGAACTGGAACCAATATCAAAAAGTACAATCTGTTTAACTTGTCTGTCTTGAGAAATGTTGGTCAAAGTCCAACTATCATTGCCAACAGTGCTGAAAAGTTGGAAATTACCATTACCACTCTTACTGGCTTTGACACACTGACAGAACTATTCTCTCAAAGTTATGACGAAGTACTGATCTGGTGTAAAAACATTTATATTCCTCCTGCCATCCTTGCCAAGATTGTGACCAGCAAGCTGACTCTTGATAGTCCTAGATTGACCAGAAATGTACTAGAAGCTATAAATTGTGAGACTGTGGTTATTCGTTCAAACTACTATCCTGACTTTAGCCCATTGAAGTGCAAGTCATTTATTTTGCATTACGATTTGGATACATACTATGGTCCTAGTTCCGAAAAAGAGAATATTCCAATGATGCCATCAGAAACCACCAAGGCAGTGATCATCATTGATACCAAGAAGGATCATGAATATCTGTACATGACGACTGGAGACAAACTTGAATCATTGGCCATAAATGGTCTTCGCGATGAGTTTGAACAAACAGTTATACTCACCGCAAAAATGGCATTGAAAAAGTTGTTTACAACAGTAGATGTTGTGATGGACACTTGGGTGTTGAAACAGCTGACTTCGATAAGATCTGACATTAATGAACCTTATCTCAGCATTGAGACTATTGGCGACAAGTCAAGAGTGAACGTGTTGAGTGATCCAGATGAAATTGCATCACATATTGAATTGGGTGCCCTTACCTATCTTCAGGGTGACCTTGATGAGCAAAAGTACTATCTGTGCATGCCAAATCTAAAGAAGCTTAGACTCAAGGATAGTATATATCCAGAGTATATTCCAAAGGGATTGAAAGAACTCCACATTAATGGAAACTTTCCCATTGAGTCAATGGATGAATTGGTCACAATGTGTAAGCACTTGATGGAGATGAAGACTATCAGAAAGATGCCATTGTTCCTTTCTGAAAAGGATCATTGTTATGACTTTTCCAAGAGGAATGATGTATACTATGACATTCAAGTGATATTTGACGATGAAGCTGGAACCATTGATGTTAGATTTCTCAATCTTGATGCAGTAAATGTACCACAAGTAGAAGAAGCATTGTTGGCCAATGAACGATGCAAGTCCAGAAACAAGAAACTGGGAGATTTGTCCGTTCAGAAGGACTAAGGTGAAAGAGAAGGGAAAAGGAAATATTGCTAATATAGCAATATGTACAACATGCAACGAGACAAATGTCGCTGACGCTAGAAGATTCAAAAGTTTCCACCGTTGATAGTAATATCATGAATGTAGAGAATTACCACACGATGGATGGCATCATCATCTATGATAATGTTGTGACTATAGATGTTGCTAGTAGTACCAATTTCTATTTGCTAAGACAAGTGCTGTCAAGAATACTTGATGAAGTAATTATCCATTGCAACAGCATTTATATACCTTCCTTTGTCTTTTCTGTTATTGATTGTTCCAACTTGTATCTTTACAATCCTGTGCTCGATGATGAAATTCTCTCGAGTGTAAAATGTCATGATGTTTATATAGAATACTATGGCAAATGTATGAATTTTAAGCTTCTTGATTGCAAGGTATTCACAATGGATTGTCTTGTTGATACTGCTTTTCCCGTTATGCCTATGAAAGCTTGTGATATTGCTCTGAAAACAAGATTTCAAAGTAAAGAGGTATTGTTCGAAGGCAATGAGAACATTGAGAGATTGTAGGTTCATTGGTTGTAAGCATTATTCTAAAAGATGTACCATCTCTTGATTTACTGTCTGTTGATCAGAATGTTCTCGTGAATAAGAACACCTTACTTGGATTAACAACATTCCAATGTGGTAATAGAAATGTTGGATTTGGCATAGTACCGAATGGTTACATTTCCATCACCAAGAAGCCAACATCCATCAACATTGAATTACCCAATCTCAAAGTATTCCAAGGAGATACAGACAATTATCGCATCATCATGCCCAATCTGAAGAAACTAACAACAAGCAGAATTCCCAATTTAAGGGAATATCATAGAACAAGTCTTGTCAAGAGAAGAGATGTAAACAAGTTGATAGAACTCCAAAGATACCTTTCTGATATGGAATCTATTGAGAAAATGGATATTCTTGTTTCTGATAGATATCGCATTACTGTTCCTGAACCTAAAAGAATCAATATTTACTACAATATGTACAATCTAGAGATGATGTTGAACCTATCGATCCTGATGAGATCAGTGAGAATCTTAGAATGGAATTGCAATATGTACTAAAATGTAATCAGAACTATACGAATAGAAATGCATCTCTCGAATCGTTGAACTAACCACTGAATAAGAATTATTAAACTTAGTAATATCAGTATTATAAAATGTCACTGCATGAAGCTATTGCAATTGCCAAACTAAGTGGTAAAGCTATAGATATTACAAACCTTGATGAATATGGAAGAGGTATTACCTGGGTAGGTAATGATATATCACTCAATGGATACAAGGTAGTCAATGTTGATGGAGCTGTAATCTACGATAAGACAGGATTTAATATTAAGAAATATAACTTGCGAGAATTCATTACTCTAGATGTTGGAAGTGGTAAGCTTGACATGGTTGTAGAGAATGAGAATGTTACCATCACCATTGATAAAGATACTGATCTCTATAAACTTCATGGCATTCTGAGTAACAGATACAACATGATAACGATTAATTGCAGAAATATCTATATTCATAGTAACATTTTTCAAACTATTGTTTCTGACAAGTTGCGATTAATTAATCCAGTGTTGAATGAATCTGTCCTTGCTGCTATTCCTTGTGGTTATGTAGATATTACAACCAGTTACTATCCTTCTTACCAATCATTGGGTTGTACTACCTTTCTGCTGGAATACGATAGCAATGGATTCTATGGAAGAGAAGAAGAGGAACATATTCCAATCATGCCAAGCAATGCTACTGATATTACTATTGGTGTTAGAAATGCTGGTAATAGCTTGAAATTCATTGGCAATGATAATATTCAGAGATTAACACTCATTGTAGATAATACATTGACAACAGTTACTTTGGACAATGTATCAGCATTGAGAGAATTGTATACTTATGCAAATGTACTTTTGCCTCTTAAAGTGCTACATAATCTGAAAACTCTTAGTTGTAAGACTAATGCTGGCACATTTGCTGAAGTATCATTGGAAGATTATGAAGGCATGGGATATATTAATCTATATAATAACATTGATGACTCTATCAACATTGAGCTCAATAATTTGGAAATGTTTGAAGGATCATTAGTAAGCAGTGATATTTATTCATTGATGACTAATCTAAAGATACTTCATGTTGGTAGAATTCCCAATTATCGTTTCTTGCCCAAGAAATTGGAAGAAGTATATCTTGATCTAAATCAAGACAGAGAGGAGTTGGAGCTATTCCAAAGACATGTAATGGGTATGAGATTTATCAGAAGGATGACTCTATACCTAACAGAAGAGAATCTTGGCTATCCAATTAGAGAAGGTATATATTATATTGTATTTATCATTGATTCGAATGATGACATTATTCCGATTAATGAATTCGAAGGAGAGGTACCACAGTTGGATGAAGTGATGGATGTTAATAATGGTATGTAGACAAAGAAATGTTGCTTATCCCATTGGCAACTATTGTATATTGCTTGATAATGTCTATAGCATTAATGTCCATCATTGACAAAGAATTCTTTGTCATTATTTGGTTAGATACTACTATTATGAACTTTTGTACCTTGTACTTCCACTTGATGCATATGCAGTTATAGCTGTCTCTAGTGGTGTAGTTACTAGCATATTACTAATTACTTCTGCAATAATAGGTGCTTGCAACAAGAGAAGGAAAGATGAATTGGAAAAGGTATGACAACAACAGGTACAAATGTTTCCTTTGTTTGTACTTTCCGGTGTCAGTATAATTGCTGTTATATTCTACTTAGCTTTATTTGGCATTAGTAGCGTATCAAGAAATTTAATCTCTTCTTGGCTTTATGTTGCTGGTTTGTGCGCACTTTTGCAATACATGATTACTTACGATGCATATCAGGTCTTAATATCCTGCAGCATCGCAACTATTCCAGGAGCCTTTCTATTGTTTGCAGTTGGAATTGTAGATAATGAATACTAAGTTGATAACGATGATATTACTAAGTTAGTAATATGATGGACTAACACTCCTTGCAATGTAAAATGTTCCTATATGTAGTAATGTTCATGTCAATGCTTCTCTTGACTTATGGAACTACTGGTAATTCGGTTGTTGCAATTACAATTAGTGCAAGTAATACTATTCTTTTGTATCTAATGTATAATGTCATGACAGAAGGAATGGAATGACTTACTCTATCCAACAATGTAACAATAAAAAATGTTTACCTATATAGCAACTCTTGTAATGATGATTCTCGTTACTTATATGACTACTGGTAAACCAGCTGTAGCTATTGTTTCTGGATTTGTCAATACTGTTCTTTTGCTTACCTTGTATAATGTCATTACCATTGTTGCAGGTGTTGAATAATCAATGTATTTATACTGATATTACTTGTCAAGTAATATGAATATGTGTCCTTCAACATGATGACACAAATGTTGCCCTACTTGTTTACTTTTGCTACTTCAGCTGCATCCTTTTATTACTTTACTGGTGATGTAAAAATGTCTCTTGCTAGTGGTGTTCTTAATACTGCTACATATGCTATAATGATGAGCGCTTTTTGTACCATTTCAGAGTGTTAATACAGATATTACTTTTCAAGTAATATTGAAACCATTGGTAGGATTATCAAGACAAAATGTCCATTGAAGATATTCTGATAGAAGCAGTTAATTATGCCAGACAAACTACCAGAATTATAGATATTACTGATGATATAATATTCCTCACCAACTTGACTGGTTATGACGATTACACAAGAATAACTATCGATGGAGTCATTGTTCTAGATAGATATGGGCTTAATATTGAAACATATAATCTATCCAAGCTAGCAAGAGGAACTGGCATTCTAGCTAAAGTTGAAGAAAATGGTACTCTAATTATAGAAATTCATGTTAATACTGATCTTACATTGTTAGAAGAGGCAATCAATGGTAATTATGAAAGAGTTCACATTCTTTGCAATAATATATGTATTCCTCCAATCTTTAGTAACATGATTACCAATGAGATATTCCTGAAGCAGCCAATGATTGATGATCGACTTCTTGCTAATATTCCTTGTGACATTGTATCTATTTACACTGATATATACTGTTCGTCCTATTACCCATTGAGCTGTAGGAAATTCACACTTGAATATTTACCTAATATGTACCTTGCTGATAGTGACTTTCCTGCTATACCAAGGAAATGTCGTGAGTTGTACATTGAACCGATTAGTAATGATAAGGAAGAACTAGTATTGAATGGTAATGATACTTTGGAAAAACTAACTATAGTAACTTTAGACAATGGAGATGCCAAATTTGTTCATCTTTGCAATATGCCATCGCTGGTAAGCCTTGAAACTTGTTCAAGCGTTAAACTTGATGAGATGTACCAGTTGATTGAATTAAGATGTGTTGATCAAGAAGTGCTATTACCTGTAGCATTTATTGATGACAAGATTATATTAGATTCAATGTTGGAATCCAATATCACTGTTCCATTATCGAATCTGTTAATATTCGAAGGAATAGTAGATAATATAGCATTAATGCCTAATCTAAGAGAATTAACAACCACAATGGTGATAGAGAATCATCTCATTCCAAGAGGATTGAAGAAATATATGCTTTATTCTGACAACCTTGACTTTACAGATGCTGACAGATTGGAAAGATTGCAGTTACATTTATTGACTATGCCAAGCATTAAAAGAATGCCTCTTTATATTATCAATCAGAGTTATCCAATCCACAGAAGGCCTGATGTCTATTATGACATTTATTCACCAGGAACAAGTAGATTTCGCTACATGGATGATGAAAGTAATGATCCCATGGTGATAGAAGCATTATTATCCAATCAGAGGTATAGAGCTAGAAATAGAAAGCTGAGAGATATTGCTTCAGAATAAATATAAGAAGTACAAAAGGAATATAATGAGCAGAATAAATGCGACCATCATAGCTTGTGCCGTCTTTTTACTATTCATTGCTATAGCATATAATGGTATTGGTTTGAATCTATTTGCTTCTTTTGCATTGTCTTCTATTGTTGCTCTCATTATAATGCTAGTCTGCTATCCTCCAAGTAATGTTGCTAATGATTCTGCTGATGCTAGTCTTGGTGTATATGTTTGTTTGATAGTGCTGTGGATTGCTATTGTATTGTGTTACTTTATCATCAAAGTATTTCAAGATAAATGTTCTAGTTCACTAAATGTCGACTGACATCTCATTCAGCGAGAGGTGTTATGATTCTTCTCAAGTCGAAATGTCTAGCTTTATGGAAACAGTAGAAGAGAATGCAATTAGGTTAGTGCAAGAAGATATACTGCACATTGACAAACCAGAGTATACAATTAAACCATGCACTTGTGCTGATATGGTTTACCTGAACAGTAGTAACAATGATATTATTATATATCTGGGTACTGATCACTGCAATTTTCATGATGGAACGACTATCACGTTTAAAGATGTACATTCAACAGGACGTTATAATAGTTATATTGTTATACCAGATAATGATATCAAGTTGGAATGCTATCGTAATGGTAGACTTGGTGTGTATACAAATGCTGGTTACATTTTGAATACAAAGGGAGGATGTGTTACATATACCTATAATTCAATGAGGAGAACTTGGTATATTGCTAACCAGTTTGTTGGTGCTAGTAGATGTTAATGCAGAGGAGATATTGATAGCGAGAGAAAAAGATATACATAAGATATGTATATTAATGAGATTGAACTTTTTGGTGTTAACTAGTCAGGGTTTCCAACTTATAGAAATGTAAGGATCTGTATATGCCTTACGGTAGAGTTGGAAAGTCATTAGATTGGTCTCTTGAGATTAATGTCGTGATATCTCTCTTTGTATGTATATATTGTTGTTCTCATGATTTATTCTTACTGTTCTACTGATTCTCTAACTTATAGAAATGTACCGTAAGGTATGTAACATTTCTAAGGATTGGAAAGTCGCTAGATTGGCCTCTTAATATCAATGTTGTGATATATCTATTAGTAGGTATATATTGTTACTATCATGATTTATCCTGACCACTCTACCGATTCTCTAACTTATAGAAATATATAGATCCTTACATTTCTATAAGTTAGAGAACCGGTAGAGCGGTCTCTTGAGATTAATGTCGTGATATGCCTACCGATAGGCAGGTATATCTCTGATCATGATTTGGTCTGGCTATTCTGTCGTTCCTAGCTCTTAGAAATGTAAGGATCTGTATATTTCTAAGGATTAGAGATCGTTAGATTGGTCTCTTGAGATTAATATCGCGATATACCTATTAGTAGGTATATATTGTTACTATCATGATTTATCCTGACTGTTTGTCGGCTCTTGATCCTTAGAAATGTACCGTAAGGTATGTAACATTTCTAAGGATTAGAGCTGGAAGTTGCCAGATTGGCCTCTTAATATCAATATCATGATATACCTACTAATAGGTATATATTGTTACTATCATGATTTATCCTGACTGTTTGTCGGCTCTTGATCCTTAGAAATGTACCGTAAGGTATGTAACATTTCTAAGGATTGGAAAGTCGCTAGATTGATCTCTTAATATCAATATCATGATATACTTACTAATAGGTATATATTGTTACCATCATGATTTATTCTGACTGTTTGTCGGCTCTTGATCCTTAGAAATGTACCGTAAGGTATGTAACATTTCTAAGGGTTAGGAATCGTTAGATTGGTCTCTTAATATCAATATCATGATATACCTACTAATAGGTATATCTCTGATCATGATTTATTCTGGCTATTCTGTCGTTCCTAGCTCTTAGAAATGTACCGTAAGGTATGTAACATTTCTAAGGGTTAGGAATCGTTAGATTGGTCTCGAGAAGTTAGAGTTTGTTAATATACTTATCGATAGGCATATTTCTACCATTATGAATTATATCTACTTTCCCGTGATTCTTGATTCTTAGAAATATACAGATCCTTACATTTCTAAGAATCAAGAATCGCTGGATTGGTCTCTTGAGATTAATGTCGCAATATACATACCTATTACAAGGTATATTTCTAATTATGACTTATTCTGCCCATTCTGTCGATTTCCAATCCTTGGAAATATAGAGTCTGTAACATTTCTATAAGTCAGAGAATTGTTAGATTGACCTCTTGGAATAAATATCGTGATATACCTATTAGTAGATATATATTGTCACTATCATGACTTATTTGCCCATTCTGTCGATCTATCAACTCTAAGAAATGTTACATACCTTACGGTACATTTCTAAGGATTGGAAAGTTACTGGATTGGCCTCCTGAGATCAGTGTCATGATATACATACCGATAGGTATATACTTTCCAATCATGATTTATTCTGACCATTCCATCGATTCCTAATCCTTATAAACATACAGATCCCTACATTTCTAAGAGCTAGAAAGTCGTTAGATTGGTCTCCTGAGATCAATGTCATGATATACACACTAATATATTGTTACTATCATGACTTATTCTGCCGATTCCTAATCCTTAGAAATGTAAGGATCTGTATATTTCTAAAGGTTAATAGATCTAGACGTCTGACCAACTAATGTCAAGAAGTTGGATCTTATATACATTCATCTCTATCAGTAGGTATATTTCTATCATTATGAATTATCTCTACTTTCTTTCGATTCTTGATCCTTAGAAATGTTACATACCTTACGGTACATTTCTAAGGATCAAGAATCGAAAGATTGGCTTCAAGAAGTTAGAGTTCATTAATATGTCTACCGATAGATATATTCTTTCTAATCATGATTTATTCTGACTATCCTGTCGATTCCTAATCCTTGGAAATATAGAGTCTGTAACATTTCTAAGGATCAAGAATCGATAGAATAAATCATGATAGCAGAAATATACCTATCGATAGGTATGGGTTCTAACTTCTTGATATCGTTTGGTTGGACTTTAGATCTACCAATCTTAAGAAATGTTACATACCTTACGGTACATTTCTAAGGATCAAGAATCGACAAAAGTAGAGATAATTCATAATGATAGAAATATACCTGCCTATCGGTAGACATATTAATGAACTCTAACTTCTTGAGACCAATCTAACGACTTTCCGACTCTATAAAACATAAAGAGTTTAACATTTCTACAAGCTAGAGAATAGTCAGAATAAATCATGATTAGAAAGAATATATCTATCGGTAGACATATTAATGAACTCTAACTTCTTGAGACCATCTTGTTGGTTCTCCAACTTATAGAAATGTTATAGACTCTACATTTCTAAGGATTAGGAATAGTCAGAATAAATCATGATTAGAAAGTATATACCTGTCTATCGGTAGACATATTAATGAACTCTATCATGGTAGTCTAACAATCTGTAGAAATGTACATATGCCTATCGGTACATTTCTTGGAGTTGATAGATCGACAAAGTAGTCAGAATAAATCATGATTAGAAAGTATATATCTATCGGTAGACATATTAATGAACTCTAATTTCTTGAGACCAATCTAACGATTCCCAATCCTTAGAAATATAAGGATCTGTATATTTCTAAGGATTAGGAATCGATAGAAAGTAGAGATAATTCACAATAGAAGTATATACCTATCAGTAGATATATTAATAACATCTAACTTCTTGACATTGGTTAGTCAGATTTCCAATTCCTAGAAACATACATATGCCTATCGGTACATTTCTTGGAGTTGATAGATCGACAAAGTAGTCAGAATAAATCATGATTAGAAAGTATATACCTGTCTATCGGTAGGTATATTAATGAAGTCTAACTTCTTGAGACCAGTTAGTCAAGTTTCCAGCTTATAGAAATATACAGAGTCTAACATTTCTAAGGATTGGAAATCGATGGAATAGTCAGAATAAATCATGATTAAAGTATATACCTGCCTGATAGGTATATTAATGAAGTCTAACTTCTTGAGGCCAGTTAATCAGGTTTCCAACTTATAGAAACATACAGATCTTAACATTTCTAAGGATTAAGAACTGGCACAATAACTAGAATAAATCATGATTAAAGTATATACCTGCCTGATAGGTATATTAATGAAGTCTAACTTCTTGAGGCCAGTTAGTCAAGTTTCCAGCTTATAGAAACATACAGATCTTAACATTTCTAAGGATTAAGAACTGGCACAATAACTAGAATAAATCATGATTAAAGTATATACCTGCCTATCGGTAGGCAGGTATATTAATAAACTCTAACTCTTTGATCAGACCTCTAGTTCTACCAATCCTAGGAAACATATAGAGTCTAACATTTCTTGGAGAATCGATAGAAAGTAGAGATAACTCATAATGATAGGAATATACCTACAAATAAGTATATCATGACATTGATCTCAAGGGACCAATCTAACGACTTTCCAACTCTATAAAACATACAGATCTTTACATTTCTATAAGTTAGAGAACCAACGAAACAATCAGAATAAATCATGACGACAACAATATATACCTGACTATCGGTAGATATATCACAACATTGATCTCGCGATACTAATCCATCAGGTTTCCAACTCTTAGAAATGTACCGTAAGGTATGTAACATTTCTAAGGATCAAGAGTCGACAGAATAGTCAGACCAAATCACGATTAGAAATATACCTGTCTATCGGTAGACAGGTATATTAGTAAAGTTTAGCTTCTTGAGGCCAATCCAACGACTTTCTATCCTTAAGAAATATACAGATCCTTACATTTCTATAAGTTAGAGAACCAACGAAATAGTGAGAATAAATCACGATCAGAGTATATACCTATTTGTAGATATATTATGATGTTGATCTCAGGAGACCAATCTAGTGACTTTCCAACCTTAAGAAATATACAGATCCTTACATTTCTTAGAGTTAGAGAATAGCCAGAATAAACCATGATTAGGAATATACCTGCCTATCGGTAGATAAAGATTTACACATTACAGATTATCTATCTCTATCAACTCTGGTGGCTTCTTTTGCACCATTATTACATATAAAACTAGCATGATTAGAGAACAACCAAATTCAATAATCAAAAGAAAGATTATCCATATATCCTGATAATTATATGTACAATATGCTTTGTTGCAATAACAATTGTGCTCTTCTGATAGATATCTCAGTCGATCATTCAACTGTTCTATTGTATCAAAATTCTCTACCAGATAGTATTCAAAGTCTGGATACCCTTTCATCTTTGCATCCAGCACAGTTCCATTGATTGTACTGTTAACAAGAGTACATACAGTTTGTGTAACTCTCGGAAAATACCATAGACCAAGACTAAACCCAAAGAATCCAACCAAAGAAATTAACAATAGTGGTAAGTAGGTACAGAGTTTCTGATTCATTATTACTTGATCAAGTAATAATTCTATTTGTTCACTCTTTGGTTCATCTCATCTCCTTCCTCCTTCCTATTAACAACTCGAGATAGCATTAGTGAAAAGACTAACAGCATTACAAACGAGACAGATATATCAATAATCAATATTGCTAATACCCAAGGATGATTATAATTAAATACACAACCTGACTCTTTGCAATAGCAGAATCTATCTTCTGTTAGATAATTATATCGCTTTGACAATAGAGCAAAGGTATCAAAAGTCTCTGTCACGCTGTAATAGTAATTTGGAATACCTCTCATGTCATAATGCAACACAAAACTACCATTATATTCAGTCTTGCCTCCGATTAATTTGCAGCTAGTCTTGATGTAATCAGGAGGATTACTGTATTGCCAAAAACCAATAGCAGATCCAATAAATCCAGCAATGGGAATCAGCAGCAACAATGTATGAAAAGTTATCAACTGTTTTCTATTCATTGTTGGAATAATGCATTGATCATTGTTCATCCAGGACGATATTATTTTCTGTATTGCTATCACTGTAATCAATCAATGCAAAGAATAACTCATTAGAAAAGGTGTAGTAATTGCCGGTCAGTTTGCCATTGAATATCTTGAGAATTATATCACAACTGTCTGATATAAGAGTTATAGATTTGTCAGTTACATGATATTCATCGAATTGCCACAATGAAAAGAATTTACCTTCTATTCTATATCCATATTCAATGTGATAAGTTGATAAATATGATTCTATAATCTCTTTGCTTGCTGTTGGTCCGGGATAAGACTGTGCTGCAGTATCTTTCTTCTTTATCATTAATTCCGCGTATATCTTCTCATAGAATTTACACTTCATATATTTCTCAGTAGTACCTTCTGGTATCAGAATTCCAAAGATATTGAGATATCTTCCTTGAGTTGTTCCCATTTAATATATATTTTAAATATATATCTTGTCATGTAAAATGTCTGGACGTAGTTATTGTCAACAACCGAGATCTAGAGTTACTGCTTCTACCACAGATAAGAGAAGTGGATATATTCTAACAGCAACCAAAGAATTTACTACTGGCCAATATATTCCATCTGGAATTTACAATTATACCATTACAGTTACTAATATTGGAAGCAAGACTATCAATGATATAGAAGTTATTGATGGACTTGTTACCTTTCCTAACTTTAATCTTGCTCCAGGTAAGAGTAATATTATCAATGGTAGCGTAATGCTTCCTGCTGATAATACTGATCCAACATTCAATGATGTATTTGGTCCTAATGGAAAGTATATCAATGTTGCAACTATCAAGTCTCCTGTTACCGCTAATCTCACAGTTGAAGATACTATATACAAACCAATCAATGTTTTGCATGTTAGTAAGTTTGCCAATGCTGTGGTTGGTGATGATAGCATTGTATATACAGTTACAGTAACTAATAATGCAAACTTTGATATTACTCTGAATAAAGATGATGTTGATGATACTCTGACAGTTGATGGAGTTGAATATGCCCTTGATCCTGTTAATATTAGTGGCTTACCAATGCCATTGATTCCTGGAGCTACTGGTACTTACTTTATTGAATTTCCTGAAATTCCTGCATTGACTGCAGATAGTAAGATTACTAACAAGATGGTAACTATTCCATCTGTTGGAGACGCAAAGTATAACATTATCAATACCAATGTAACTACTCCTGTTAGTGGAGAAGGTAGCATTTCAGCAAGCAAGACAACGAATGCAGTATCTGGCGATACTTTGGTGGAATATGTAGTGTCTATAACTAATAATACCAATGCTGATATTACTATCACAGATCCAACTGAGATAACAGATACCCTTGATATAGATGGTACTGATATTCCTAATCCTACTATTATTGGTCTTCCCATTACCATTCCTGCTAATCAGAATGGTGCATTCATTATTAGATTTAGTCTTACTGATGCTCTTGTAAAAGGAAATGTATTGACAGATACCTTGAAAATACCTAATTTAGGAATAGATTCACAATTTATATATATTGTGGATACTGCAAGTGGTCTTACCTGTTGGGAAGAGCATTGTGGCAAATATGTTCCTAGCGATCTAACAAGTGCTAAAGAATGGACTATCTGGACTCCTACTGTGGGCAATAGTGATGCTATTATTGAACCTACCGGTAGTGGATCTCTTGCTATGAAAAAAGCTCAACACAAGAGAGGACCTGGAAGTGTTGATTTTCGACTTCTTCCTAACAAGGAGATTGGTACGCAGGTCATCGTAGGAGGAGTAAGTAATGAGGCAAAAGGTATGTATTCATTCACTATCGGTGATGGCAATTTTAATAATGGTAACAACAGTATTGTGTGTGGAAGTAATAATGTTGTAGATGATGCTATCGATGGAAGTAACAATCTTATAGCAGGCTTGAACAATAAGGCAACTGGAAAAGATAATTTGATGGTTGGTCATAGTGATGTTGTTGTATCTGGTGATATCAATAACCCTAGAGGTAAATACGTCAAGGGAGATGGTAATATTAATGGAGGATATATATCAGGAAGAGGAGCAATTTGGAACATAAATTTATTTAGTGATACTATATATGGTTCTTTAGCAAGTGGATATGCCAAAACAGGAACAGAGACTGGAACTGGAAGTACTTCTGGAAATAGTTATATTATATCAGGAGAAGATGGTGCTACGTCTTTTGGTTATGTAGTGAGTGGAAATGTTACCAGTTCTGTTGGTTCCAGTGCTAATTCTTCTGGAAGTAATGGTCTTTTTTCTTTCCGGGGATCTCTGACAAGAGGTTATGGACTAACTGGGGACGTTACAGGAAATGGAAATTCTAAAAATAATAAATCTGGAAATAATTTAATTTTTTCACGTGCTGGATCTCTGATGAATGGCTGTGGACTAACTGGAAACGTTACGGGAAATGATACTTCCGATACTAATACATCTGGAAAGAATGAAATTTATTCTGGTTCACCAGGATCTCTTGTGAATGGTTTTGGTTTTGTTGGAAATGTTACAGGAAATGGAGATTCTAAAAAGAATAAATCTGGAGATAATTCTATATCATCTAATACTTCTGGTACGACTGTTAACGGATATGTTCAATCAGGAGATGTTATAGGTTCTAATACTTCTGTAGGAAATACTTCTGGAAATTGTGATATATTTTCTAGTATAAAAAATGGTTCAATGGTAACAGGCTCATCCAAAAGTGGAAACATTATTGGAGTTAATAATACTTCTGGAAATAGTTCTATAGGATCTACATCTGATAATTTTGCATCGAAGAATGGAGGTTCTTTTGTTAATGGTTGTTCTGAAACTGGAACTATTAATGCAAGCAATACTGACACTGCAACGAATAGCACGTCAGGAAATAGTTCTATTCTTGCATATGGTAGTGGTTCATTGTTAAATGGTTATTCTATAACAGGAGGATTTAATACTGGAAATAAACAAATTTCCGGGGACAGTACTATTACTAGTTATGGCAAAGGATCTATCACAAGTGGATATGCTGAATCTATTGGTTCAACCGATGTATTAATCGAGAATAAAGGAAATGGTTCATTGGTAACAGGATATGTGAAAAATACTGGAAATATCACAATGACAGCTGCATCTGATGGTTCTGTCATTCATGGTGTTGGCCCTATAGCTGTTAATGGTAAAGGAAGTATGACAGTTGGAACTAATCTTAAAAACAATGTAGATTATTGTGTCTTGATAGGTACAGATGGTAATGCTAAAAATCCTGTTTCATTAGGAAATCCTGATAATATTACTGTTAATGGTCAAGGATCTCTACAAATAGGATGTATCATAAGTGGCTCTCCTTCGAATACAACTACAGATATTTGCGCTATTATTGGGCAATCTGCTACTGTAATTGGTGAAGGGGCTGGTATTACGGATCATTGGATCAATGCTGGTGCTGATTATGCAGAATACTTTGAATTGGCTAAAGTCAATGATAAATATCCATCAGTGGATGAACTTATTGGAAAATTTGTTTATATTAATGATGATGGTAAAGCTATTGTTGCACAATCAGGAGAAGATACTATTGGAATATTCAGCAGTGCATTATCGAATTATGGCATTCTAGGAGATGCTGGTTATTTCCGTTGGGATGGCATGACAATGAAAGACAAGTATGGAAGAAAGATGATAAAACCAACTGTTAGAAATAGCATTTCAAGATTCATGACAATTCCAGAAGAATACAAAAATCTTGACAATGAAGAACTACTTGCCAAACTTAACCTTTCTGAAGAAAATAAGACTAAAGTTGTAACAGAGAATATGCCTATTACCAATCCAGATTATGATTCAACAAGAGAATATGTACCTAGAACCTGTAGAGAAGAATGGAGAATTGTATCAATGCTAGGTAAGATTGTTGTCAGAGATGATGGAACTTGCAAAGTTGGAAAGAAATGTACTTGTAATGCAGATGGTATAGCTGTGCCTGGCAACAAGTGGGTAGTGATGCAAAGAATATCATCAGATACTATTGTTATCTTGTTCCGTTAATTCACGTTAGATAATATACTTTGCCAAAGTATATCTTGTTAGAATCAATGAAACATACTATTCTATAGTATATCATCAATATGCTTTTTTAAAGTATATTCCTTACCTTTCCTAACCCTTAGAAATGTATAACTCTTTACATTTTCTAGAGTTGGAGAACGTCACAATTCCAAATCAGAATCAATGTTACGAAAACATCAATAAATATATGCTTTTCCAATTTGTCATTTTGAGCCAGATATATTGTCCCAATGACATTGAACGTCAATAAAGCCTGAATTGGCAATATTTTCATTTCCAAATAATACTACAATTACATATCAATAATATGTAAATGAAAATAGACAGAAACACGTGAAAACACTCGAAATAGGGTGTCATGGATAGTAGGTCATGACTTTCTTCACCGTCTTTCAATGCCATTTATTAACACACTTTAAGAATTAACTTTCATGAGATGTCCACAAATATATGGACATTCTATTATCCATCATTACTCAGGCTATCAAAGTAACAAATGCATAGTAATTTATTGAAAAATCAATGTCTCCATTCTTGGCAACCTGGCCTGGCAATGTGTCGGAATGTCAATGAAGCTCGATTTGCCCATTTCACCAAATCAAGATTTACTTACAATTACATGTCAATAATTGGTAAATAAAAATGACCAGAAACACGTGAAAACACTCGAAATGGCGAGTCGTGAGTACCACCAATACATGACTTTCTTCATTGTCTTTTAATTACCTTTATTCACGCATGTCAAGAATCAATGCAAGCAATATTCCCTATATTGTAAATGTCTTACACTATCAAAGACTTTCTACCATTCTTCAAGGAATATTCATCTCTATCATTTGTAGCTGATGATACAATAACAACTCCTGGTAAAATTGTATTCTGGGATAATAGTTATCTCAAGGGCAATGTTACTCTGTTTATCAAAGATGCAGAGATTATATATGGATCTGTCAAGAAGCAATATCCTTGTAATGTTCGAGTTTATAGATCAAAGAAAGAACCTATACTTCTTATATTAAAACCTCAACTTGATCCAGTTAATTTTAGATTGGAACTTGGAATTGCTGATGATGCGCATGTAAGTAATGGTTTTAATTTTAAGATTGGACCAGTTACTACTCTAGGAAGATCTTTGAATAAAACTACAAATGAAACAATGGTTCTCTTGGGAGTTCTCTTGGGAGCAAGCGGAGTGATGACTCTTGTGAGTTCATCAGAAGTTAAAACATCTAATCCAGGAATTCCAATATATAATGGCATTGCGATGGATCAAAAGATAGCTGATGGAATATCTCAGCCAATAACTCAGCAAGATCTTTCTTCTAGCACTAGTGGTAAGAAAGTATCATTCTCAAATTATAATTATGATAAAGATGGTATAAATCTTATATTTCCAGAAGCTGTCGCTAGTAATAACAATAATGGTATAGTTACAGATATAACAGGAAATGCAACAGGTACAGTTGATGGTACTCCTGTCGGTGGAAACGTTAGTATTACATTTTATCCCACTACACAAGTATCTAATCAAGATTCCATTGATCTCAGTGGACAGACTCTTCCACCTGGAGCAATAATAGGTAATGATTCAGGAGTTCCTACATATACCTATCCAAATGGAGCAGATATCTTTGGTACAAATATTACCGGATCAGTAACAGTATACTATTATGAATCTCAGAATAGATTTGTCATCAAGACTTCTGATCCTATAATATTGCAAGATTATAAGATTAATACTTCTGAGTTAACTCTTGATGCTGGTACTGCAGTAAATCAACCATATAACAAATTTTCATATGAACCATTGTACAATATTGATAATGGTACTGGTGATTTCAAGTTGGATAACTCTGCTGTCAGTATTGAAAAGTTAAATGGAAATATTAACTTTGGTAACTATAAAACAGGTAGTCCTCACACAATAATGGATCTCAAGAATCCCTCAATAGTATCAGATGATCTTTATAGTCCATCAGTATATAATTGGATGCAATCTGATTCATTAATCGCAAAATTGGAAGCTGGAATTCCGAAACTCGATTTTGCCAGTGGTTCATATAATATCAATCAGGCATTTAAATCTCCACCAATGTCCCAATTTAGCGTGAGATATTTGGATAATTGGATGCAATATATACCTGCTACTCCACAAAATGTAATTGTTGGAAGTTCTGGTAATATTAATGCTGCCGAGGACATTAATATTGATAACATTGGATTTACATCTTCAAGTACATCTGGAAATGTAACTATAGATGGAAAGGATGGATCGCTTAATACTGTTGATTCTGAAACAGACCCAATTACTGTAGGTCCTCCAGGTATCAAAGCAAGGTATAATTTTACTGGTGCTAATATGGTTGCTGGAACTGCAGCATCCATTCTTAGTATAACCAATACTGATACTTCAACTATGAGCATAACTGCTGGATCAGGATCACCTGTTCTTATTGCGCCAACCAAGACAAAAGACATAGGTCAGAAAGTTATTAAATAATACAACAGATATACATTGATCAATGTATATTACAAACACAAATTTCCTTCCTATTATAAATGCCCTTGCAATACAAGGATTTTGCACCATTCTTCAAGTCTATATCCAATGACTACATCTTTACAGCTAATCAGACTATTACAGCTAGTGAAATAGTCTTTTGGGATGATACAACTCTTATTGGTAACGTTACTGTTTACATTAACGATGCAAAGATTATAACACAAGGTAAGAAACCAAGAAACTATCCTTGTAACTACAAGTCAGTAAGAGGCAAGAACACTGGAGGTGATAAGGTACTTGTATTAAAAGGTAAACCCATTCCTCCTGCTATTGTCAATAGTATTGCTAGAGCTAACAATATTTCTCTATATGGCTATAACTTTAGCATTAATGCTGATCAAGGATTAACAAGAGACCTTGCAAGAGATAATGATTCAGGATACAATTATGCAAATGCATATGATGGTATTCCTGCCACATTTAACACATCTGCACCTTCTGACCTCACTCGCTATCTAGCCAAAGTTTATGGATGGCCTGACTGGGTAAATAATGGTGCAACTGCTCAGATCAAGTTTCAAGACGTTACAAGAATAGACGAATCTAACTACCAAGCACTTTTATATGGTTATAGATATGATACCAATAACAGTGACATTACATTTTCTCAATCCATCATATCTGGCAATAAGGCCATTGGATTCGATAATTTAACTGGTCAAGCTAATGGTACTCTATATGGTAAACCTTATTCTGGCAGTGTTACTTTGACTCGATCACCAACTGCAGCTATTGCAACAATTACTTTGAATGATCCTATCAATATAGCTCTAGTAGATGTTCCACCAGGAGGAGTAATTACCCAAGATGGTGATGTCTTGGTATTTACATACCCAACTGGAGTAGATGTAATGGGAGTAAAGAGTAATTCTATAATTACATTGAAATACTTTGCTAATGGCACCTTTACATTGGGCAGTGAAAGCAGAGATTTATACTGGCAAAACAATAATATTACCATTGATTATCTCAACTTCCCTGTCGGAGGAGCAAGTAATACTGCCGACTCGTTGGTGCATAGTGGTTTCAGACATGACAGACCTATTGATAAGAATGTATTGTATACTCTTACTAGTCCAGTCTTTACTCCAAGAATAGTGAGCTCAAAGGTTGTTATTCCTGCTGGACTTGATGAAGATACTGTCATCCAGTTTGGCAATTACTTCTTTACAAATGGACCAAAACCAATTACTGACTTTAGCAATGTTGTATTATCTGATCCTGATACTTTGATAGCATCACCAAGTTATACTGTTGTGAGATATAACACATTAAGTGCATTTGTTAATGACAACAATAATGATCCACTTCCAACTCTCCAAATCAATGGAACATTTAATTTTAATGAGACATTATTCATTAGTAGTGATACTGATTATAGATTCGAGTACAACTACTATTACGGAGGATATAACAATTTAAAATGCGTCTTTGATAGTCCAACAGATGTAAATCTTGGAGCTACTAATGGTGGTAATATTGAGAGTGTTACAGATCTTGAGCTAGTAGCTTTAAAGTTTACTGATGATAATAATATTATTACAGCTATATTATATGTATATGGAAGTGGTTGTACATTGTACGATGGCACTGCTGTTTACAAGGAACTTACCTATACTCCTAGCACTCTTGTGAGACAACATTATATCTTTGTAGCAGCACAATTCGAAGGTGGTTCCATGTCTACTGGTGTTAATCCAAGTAGCATAACTAACTATGATACACAACAAGATGGAATAGTAAATTACAAAGATGTAACTACAACAGTATCTAAGAATACTGGTACTTATCAAGGACAATATGCATTTTTGTTCAAGAACTTCTATTAATCTAATGGAATATACTTTATCAAAGTATATCCACAACATGAGCCACATTACAATACATATTTTTCCTATCAACTAAATGGCTCTCAAACTCGACGACTTTAAGCCTTTCCTCAAATCTTATACAGGAACACTAGCTTTGGTTGACAATGAACTCACAGCTGATGAAATGTACTTTTGGGATGGTTCTTATATTAAAGATGGTGCTGTCTTGTATGTTGAAAATGCTTACATTATCAAAGGTAAGCCAGGTAAAGATACAGCCAAGAAGAGACAATATCCTTGCAATCATATATCTATCAGAGGAAAGACTACTCCTGCTGAAGGTAATATTCTTGTATTGGTATCTAATCTTAATGGTGGTGGTGAAAAGACATATTCAACAGTAGCCAACTTTGGTATTGGTCCAATCGATCCAATTGGAAGAGGACTTCCAACAGGACTCAATAGTACAATGCAATTGGATGGAAATACAAAGCTCTATACAACTGCTACTCCTGTCTCAAACTGGATTACTGTTCCTACACAAATTGCTGTTGGCATTACCCAACCCTTGTTGTCCTCAGATATTACTACTGACACTGATAGTAAAACATTACATCTCACAGGTAATAGTTACTTTGATGATGCTGCTGGCACAGATCTTACATTTGCTGAATCTAGTGTATTGTCCGATAATGTAACTGGTTTTGTCTCATTGACTGGAACTGCTGCATCAGGTGGAAAGATTAATGGATTTACACTTACAGCTGATACAGATGTTGAAATTACCTATGTAGATGGTGCTCTTGTTGTTAAGACTGCTGGTCCTATTACAGTCAACGGTCAGGAAATGCCTGCTGGTGCTGTCATTGGCGGGGATAGTACAAATCCTACATTTACTTATTCTCATCAGTCTGTATGGGGAGTAAGCAGTGATAGTCCTTTGACCATTACTGTTGTTGATGCAGATACGTTTAAGATGACTAGTGGAAATGGCAAGTTAACTGTTGGAGGTTCTACTATTAGTACACCTGCTGGATTATTATTGACAACAACTAACTCTGAACAAACTGTTGATAGCGTTACTGATCCTAAATTCATTATGACAACAGAAGGTGCCAATGCTGTAAAAGTAACTGTAAAATTAGATGATTCTACTGTCGTTGTTAGTAGTTTTAGCGGATTTGCCAAATTTGGACAACTTATTACTACTACTTCCATAATTGTTACCAATGGTAGCTCTCCAACCGAAGAAGCCACTGTTACCAATGCCGATAATCCTCTCAATCATGTTGTTTTTAATGATGGTTCCAGTCTCCCTGCAGTTTCAATGGGTTTTGTTGATCTGAAGATTGGTGTGAAATCAGTGAATGCATTGAAACGTTTAAGAAGATTCAGAGATGAAATCGAAATTCCATATCTCGTCACCACCGATGGAAGTTTCAATTTTGGTAATGGTACCATATCAAGTGCTGTAAGCGCTGCATTTGCTTGTGAATATCCTTCAGGTACATATAGATTTATATTCCCTGATGATAATTTAGGTTATGCTATGATAGGTAATGTTAGTGGCCATGGTGGATCAGGATCATTAAAACAATTAGAATTTACTAATACTGTAATTACTGGAGGCGTAACGCCTATTTTTGGTAATGTAAAGGCTGATATTGTCATGATTGGAGGTAATGCTACTTTTGTATATTCCAATGACGAAGGTATTACCACAGAAAATAAGATCGATTTCGCGCAAGTAACAGGTGCTACGGAAGATAATTTTGATATTAACTATATTCTTCCTAGCTCCACGTTGAAATCAGGTGAACTTGTAAGTTCACCTGATGATAGCAAGTATATTAACAAAAGTGATACTCTTAATATGGATGTTACACTTGATGAAACGCCACCTTCTCCACTTGCTCCTGGACAAGGTGCTTCATTCACGTTCACTACATTTAACTAATCATGAGGTTAAGATAAATATAATTCGTTGAATTATATTGTACTATAAATGCCCTACACACTTGACGACTTTAAACCATTCTTCAAGTCAACTGAGGGAACATTGGGATTTGTCGAGAATGAGATTATTACAGCAGACAAGATTGTCTTTTGGGATGACACTGAGCTCATCGGAAATGCTATTGTGTATATCAATGATGCCAAGATAATATATCACAAATATAAAGTGGGAATTAATCGAAGAAAAAGGGTTCAAGGATGCTGCAATTCTAAATGTAGCATGATCAGAACTAATGTCAATAATAATGATGGATTTATAAAAGTAAAACAGCTTATTTTGCAAGGCATTGTATTACCTGGAGATAATCTTCGTATTGTCGCATCAGGTCTTAATATAGAATTGCCATATGGATTCGATTTTACTAACAAAAATCCTGTCAATCGCGAAATTGCCCTCAATAGGGATGGACCATCAATTAAAATTGGTGATAATGACAATGTGTTGGTATTAAATAGTGTTCCTCTTAATATTGGACCACTACCTCCTGCAGTAGACGCAACAGAAAATAAGCAAATAGGAATGCCGCGATCTTTCCTTGGACCATTAAATTATACTAATATTGATGCCATCAATCAGCCTGATGCTTATGCAGAATGGCGCAGGGCTTAAAAGATGAATATAGGTGTAGCTTATACACATCTTATCAAGCATCCATATCAGGGTACTTTAAATGTCTCAAGTTTTGTGAAAACGATTTATCCTGGGAGAGGACCGCGTACTGTGAAAGATGGAAGATTTTTAGGGCATATATATGATTTATTTTGTAATGTTCGTATATATTGTGATGATGCTGGTCCTGATCCTATAAGTGTGATTGTTAAAACTCCTCAAGTTGTAGCTTTAGTCCAAATTCCTGGTAATTTTATGCCTGAAATGGATGATGCTGGTAATCATGTTTTCCATTATTTCTTATTTTATATTGATGTTTTTGGTGGAACAGCTACTAATACTAAAGATAAACGTGATGTTGTGATAAAATATACCACAAATGGAAGTTTCAGACTAACGGCAGATACATTTGCTTATGGAGGAGACAAAATGTTTGAAACACAAAATGGTGAAGTGGTCTTTGATCAAGGAGTGTTGACATCTCAAGTTGTTACTAAATTCCATTATAGAAACCTATATTACATGGAAAATGTTACCATTTTAGGATATATTCGTGATTCAATTGCACACTTTGACATTCCTGCACCAACTGGAATTATTTACTTTATGGATATTTTTGAAACAAGTGAACCAATTACTATACCAGTGTTCGATGAACTTACTTTCAATACTCCCAACAGATTAAACACTGAATCTACAAATTTCTTCATAAAATATAACACTTTGCATGCTTTTGTTGATTCAAAGAACTTGAATACATTCGACATATTCGGAAAATATAACTTTGAAGGATTTATTATCGCTAATGATGATAAACATTTTGTTATCACGTATGATATTGACAAGCGTAGTCTTGTTGTTACCTTTGACTCCAAGGGAAGGCTATATATTGGTGGTTCACAAGTGAATTATATAGAAAATGTAGGAAGTGTTAGTTTCAATAATCTTTCTGTTGATTCCGATGGAATACATGCGGATATAAATATTTATGGTGCTAATTTATTAATGTATGACTCTGCCGCTGAGCCAGCTAAAATCATGACTGTGGGTATCAGTACTACAAGAGCAGTATATGATTTCTATGGAGCAACTATTCAAAGTGGAGTTGTGTCTTGTGATAGAATGACGGTAGGGAGCGGTGACAGACCCAGAGTTAATTATGATGGACAAATATCTATGATAAATGGTCAAAATAATCTCCTTCCTCTTGACACATTCAACTAGTTGCATTCAATAGATATAATTCGATGAATTATATAGAAAACAGATATATTTCAGCAAAATATATCCTTACAAGGTAAATGCCTCTTACTCTCAATGACTTTGAGCCATTCTTCAAGTTCACAGAAGGCCCAGTAGTATTTACTCCTAATGAAACTATTACAGCCGATAAATCGTTCTTTGGAATGGTACTGAGCTCATTGGAGATGTTACCATTTACATCAAAGATGCCAAGATTATAAAAATGCAAAAGGATGAAAGAAGAGAATTCAAGGTTGCTCCAATTCCAAATGTAGCATGATTAGGACTGGTAAACGTGATGATGATAAGAAGAGAAAGGTACTTCATTTACGAGGTATTATCAAACCCACAGAACAAGCACAAATCAGTGCCACTGCTAGAAACATATCTTTGCCAAATGGTTATGATCTTACCGAAAAGTATGATGGATTTCGTGATCTCGATGAATCTCGTAGTCTCACAAGAGCAAACGTCGAAACCAATAATTACAAGAATCTTGATATTCCTGATGTTAATTTTGATTCGAACAGTCATGATACTGCGACAAGTGATGCCTCAGATGGTCTAGTTAATAGTGACGATATAAATCATCTTACTACAGATGAGAAAACGTGGTTAGTTTATAAACAAACTGGAAAGGTTGTCCTTTCTCCTGGAGATTCATATACCATTCCATTTCTTACAATCAACTAATAATATAATTCAACGAATTATTTTGTACTATATAAATGCCTTACACGCTTAAGGATTTTCTGCCATTCTTCAAGAGTATAGAAAAACCAATTGGTTTTATTGAGAATGAAACCATTACATCCAATAAGGTAATTCTTTGGGATGATACTGAACTTATTGGAGATGTTACTTTCTACATCAATGATGCTAGGATAGAATATCAGAAAGTTAAGGGAAAAAGAACACAAATGTGTTATAATAAGTGCAATAATATAAGAGGTAGCAATAATGGTAATTATAGAAGAACAAAAGTACTTCACTTGCCAGGTGTTATTATACCTCCTGGAATAACTCCAAGTGTTGCCACTTCAAGAAACATGAATCTTCTAAATGGTTATGATCTTACTACTAAATATGATAATTTCCGATCTTTAACAAGAGAAGGTGAAGAAGTCAATAGGCTTAAATATCCTGTTATATATAACTATTTAACTAATACTCATCCTATTGGAGCAGATGCTGAAACCGATAAGATTCTCAGAGAACAAGATGTACAAAGACTCATCAATGATAAAAGGACATGGGATGAGTATAAGAAATCTTATGGAGCAGTTATTTTACTCGATCCCAATAATTATGATATCAAAAGTCAATATATAGATGGATATATGATAAATCCTCATCTGGTGGACAGAGTTACAGGCACAAAACGTGTTCGGTGCTTGATGGGAGTATTTATAGGATTAATTTATGGAAGACTTTTCCAACGTCTGATAGTAGTTCAATTATCAGAAGTTCATGTTTACTTCCTAACAGATTATACAATAGCACAAGTAACTATTCCTGGTGGTTTTGAATTCGTTGTTCAAGATAGTAATGAACTTTATATCTATGACAAACGTGTTGTTAATATTTTTGGAGGAACAGCAAATAACTCTGGCAATGCGATTCCTGTAATTGCGAGCTATACATTAAACGGAACTTTCTTGTTAGAACTGCGAAATTTTTATTATGAGGACAAGATGATAGAATTTCTATCTATTAACAAGCCTCTTACCTTTGAACAAGGGAAACATACCTCGCAAACGGTTGACATGTTTCACTATAAGAATCTTTATTATATGAAAGATGTTACCGTAGAAGCATATATTATCAATTCAGTAGCACATTTCGATATTCCTTCACCCAGTGGAGCTCTCTATTTTGGAAATCTATTTTTCACAAATCAACCAGTATCCATAGGTGCATTTACTGATCTTGACATTAATGGCTATGGATTGTTAGGTACTGGTAGTCCCCAATTTCAGATGACATATACTAATTTAAAGGCATTTTGTGATCCAGCTACAAATAATGTTCCAACTCTTGATATACTTGGAACTTTTGATATATGTGGATTTATCTATTCTGATGATGTTGGATATCAATTTAGGATAACATATAATGTTCCTGTCACTACCTTTAATTACATCTTCTATCCAATCAGAAAACTATATCTTGGTGGAACACGAAAAGATTATGTAGAGAATGTAAAAGTAGTGAGATTCGATAATCCATCTATTGACAAGGATACTGGTGCTTTGATGGCAGATGTAACTGTATATGGAGATAATGGTAATCTAACAAGTCGAGGTGATTACATAAATGTGCGCACTCAAACAATATCATCGAACGTAGAATACAGATTTACCAAAGCAATTATGTCAAACGGAAATGTATCTTTTGATGAGTGTTCTGTTATAAATTATGCCACCGAAATGAAGATATATGGTAATAGAGGAAACTTTGACCTTCCTCGCAATAACAAACTCATTACAATGTTTACTGATCTTAGTTAAGAGAAAATGGAAGCTGATAATGTAATTCAATGAATTACATGGAACAGAAATAATTCAATGAATTACATGGAACAGATATAATTTAATGAATTACATGGAACAGATATAATTTAATGAATTACATGGAACAGATATAATTCAATGAATTACATGGAACAGAAATAATTTAATGAATTACATGGAACAGAAATAATTTAATGAATTACATGGAACAGAAATAATTTAATGAATTACATGGAACAGATATAATTTAATGAATTATATCTCCCATATAGAAAATGCCTCTTGCATACAAGGATTTTGCTCCTTTCTTCAAGTTTATATCTAACGATTATATCTATACAGCTAACAAGACAATTACAGCAAGTAGAATAGTCTTTTGGGATGATACTGTGTTAGATGGTAATGTTACTCTATTCATTAACAATGCCAGAATAGGTAATACAAATAGGAGAATACGAAGAAGATTAACATATCCATGCAACCAGATGTCTTATAGAGTTAGAACTAATAAGGATCAAAATTTACTCTTATTACCAGGAACTATTGTTCCTCCAGGTAGATTACCACTTGCTGCAATGTCTAATACTATAAATTTAGCAAGCGGATACAGTTTTGGGACTACCGTTGATAATGTAGGACGCTCATTACGTGATACAACAATAGATCCAAACGATGAAACATTTAATCAGCAAAATGTATTGATGCCTGTAGATGGGTATATAAGACTTGGAACAAAGAATAAGATTATACCTATAAATGGTGCTTCATTTCTAAAAACAATAGCATTAGGTATAAGAGTAGCAATAAAAGAAACAGATAAATCAATAGTGGATGGAAATTGTCAAGTAATATTATACGAAAATACTCTTAAATATCAGACTAGAATTGCAAAATATATTACATGTACTATCATGAACATAGTGCAAGGAGAACCTCCATTCGATTTAATTGGAATCTTTCAATGTGCTACTAGCAAAAATATTTCTACCCCTAGATGTTTTAATACAACAGTAACAGTGGAGGCCGATTCAGAAAACAAAACAGTGGACATTGTTTCTGCAGGAGATGTAATTATACCAGAAGGAGGTACCAGTGATATTAGTACTCCTGGTGTTGATATATACAATTATCCTAATGGGTTTACTATTTGGGGACTTACTAGCAATGGAGCGATGAGCATAGTATACTATAGCGGAGAAACTGGATTCACAATAAAGACAGAAGGCACAAAATTCTTTTATGATAATGTTAATACCATCGAAGCAACATCATTAACATTATTGATTAATTCAACAAGTACACAAAGTGTTTCTTCTTTTTACAATAATTTTGTTAGAGTGGACGAAGCAGACATATCTGGTTCAATAGTTAATTATGTTGATAAATCTGTTGTTAAACTTGATAGTGCTAATGGATATATAACTCTTGGACCATTGAAGACTTATGGAAGACATACTATTGAAGATTACAAGGAATTTACCATAAATAATGATCTAATTGGTGATCCAAATGGATATACATTTAATTTTGTTACATTAGATGCTAAATATGGGGACACACTTTTGACCATCACAAACGGAGGATTTAACTTTAATGGCATCATCATGTCATTAGATTTTGGCGATTGTTCATTGGATTGTTCTGGCAAGCATTACAAATTAAAGTATACAAATCCTGTAACTATTTGGTTTGGTTTAGCAGGAACAATAAATAATGTTACAGACGTTGATATTAATTGGAGTAATGGTTTCCAATTTGTAGATATAATTATTATAGGAGGTTCTGCAGATTTGAAGAATAATCAAGAAACATTATCGATTGGTCCAAATAATATTGAAAGTATAACATATCTATTTAATCATTGTGAACTAATAAATAATAGCGTAGTATGTGATACAAGCTATTTAATCAATAATGGTAACATTACCGTAGAGGCTACTTATATGGGAAGTACTCATTATACGTCACACGGATCTACATATCAATTACCAATTTCCAAGTATACTTGATATCTATTACCACAATATAATTCAATGAAATATATTGTTATTAATAAATGCCTTGCACTCTGAAAGATTTCGAACCATTCTTCAAGTTTATAAGCAATGACGCTGTTCTTATTCCAAACGATAAGATTATAGCTAGCAAAATAGTCTTTTGGGATGATTCCTTCATGGAAGGTAATGAACTATTCGTCAATGGTGCAAAAATCATTAAAGGTGATTCAGGCAAGAGAAAATACTATCCATGTGGTACTATTCTATTCAGAGGCAAGAAAACAATAAATGGTAACATTCTAATACTTCCCGGTAGAACCATCAATAGATCAATAACCATTCCATTCATTGCTATTGCTGATAAGATATATCTTACAAATGGTAACAATGATGGAATAGGTGGTAATTCTACTGTTCTTGCTGCAATTGGAATATTTACACTTACAGACACAGGAAAATCAGTAAATGCAGTTGCCCTGTTGGATGATATAGCTTATGGTCTGAAACATCCTATAACTGCAAAAGATGTTAATGGCAAGTATATAACATTGCGAAACAACAGTTTGGAAACAGATTCATTATCACTGACTTTTGATACTTCATTGCTAGAGACTAATGGTACTGAGTTTGTATCATTAAATGGAACAGGATCTGGGACAGCTTATGGTGTACCAGTTGAAGGACCAATTATCATTACATTTACCAATGAATTGGTAGTAACTCTTGAATATTCCATTGAATTGGGAGGACAGAATCTTCCGCCTGGAGCTACTATTACTGGGTCTGGTGAATATCTGTATGGTTCTGGAGCAGAAGTATTAGGGTTCTCGAGCGATACTGGTCTTACAATTTCTTTTACTGATCCCAAGTTTATCATTGCCAGTAGTGATAACGGTAAATTACATTATCAAGATATTATTATCAATGATGGTGCAACTGTTGAAATAAATGGTGATGTTACCACTATTACTGCAGGTGGTACTGTCGAAGTTGGAGGTCAAGAACTTCCAATTGGTACTGTTATTACCAATGATAATGGAACCATTAGTTATGCTCCTCCTTCTGGTAGTAATGTTTGGGGAATTACAAGTGCTGGAACCATTACAGTTACATATTCTAATGGAGTATACACAATGTCAAGTACTGATACATTAGTCTACAATGAGGCAATCATTAGTGGTGAGATTAACATTACTTTTCCTAATGATAACATGACTATTAAGCCAATTCCTTCTGCGATTGTTAAGGTTGGTAGTGAACAACTTGATAGTCCTGTTGTAATTACCAATAACGGTACTACAAATGTATATTCTTTCCCTAATAAAGCTGCATTTGGAGTTACTAGCGATGGTGAATTAAGTATGACATATCAGCATGATAATGTTAATGATATTGACCTATTTAGCACTACTAGCACAAGTGGAGATATGGAATATCTTGGTATTGCTCTTTCTGGAATGAATATCATTGGATTTTCTGCAGGAGCTCAATATGTTACTACTACAGAGGATTATGAAGTTGGCGGTCATAGTATGTCTGCAGGAGGAAGCATTATGGATAATGGAGGTGTTAACAATTATATTTATACCAATGGGGTAGAAGTATTAGGTTTTACTTCTGCTGGTACTATTACGATTACCTATAGTGGAAGTGATACATTTAATGTAGAAAGTGATGATACTTTAACTTATCGCACTGATACTATCATTGATGAAAATGTTGTAACTGCAATCGCAACTGCAACTGCGATTATTAATGTCAATAATGATGCAGATGTTACTCCAAGTAGTGGTATTACAGTTGCAGGTCATTCTATGCCAAGTGATGTTACTATTAAGTATACAAGTGTAGATGATAAAGTTAGTTACTATTATCCCAATGGAGCTAATGTGTTCAAAGTAAATAGTATTACTTCTGTTACCATTACCTATAATGGAATGGATACATTTACTTATTCAAGTTCGGCATTGACGTGTAATAATATACCCCTTATTACTCCTTATGCTGTGACATTTACTAGCCCTTCAGTACAAGAAGTTAAATATACCGACTCTTTCTTGTTGGGAGGACAATCTATGCCAAGCGGAACAACTATTGTTTATGATGCAGCTAATGATAGTTACAGTTATGCATGTCCTCCTAATGTTGGTATATTGGGATTTACTAGTGTTGCTAACAATGGATTTATTATTATTACATATGACAATCCTAAGTTTAAATTCTCAAGTAGTGATGGTAAGTTAATTTACAAGTCGGATACTACCATCAACGGAGGTGCTGTACTTTATTCTAACCAAAATTCCATAACACCATTGCCACTTAATGTTACTACCATGGAAGTAGGAGGACATATTCTTCCTGCGAAAGGAACAATCATTGATGATGGAACAATTATCAGATATAATTATCCTTATAATTCAAACGTTTTTGATGTAAGTAATAATGAACTTGTTAATATTACCTATTCTGACAATATATTTACTTATACCACGAATGGAACATTAGTATACAATGGGGTTGCTCTCAGTTCTCCATACATGGTTATGTTCGACGGAACAACACAAATAGTTTTTACAACAACAGGTACTACATTAGGAGGACAATCTATTCCTTCAGGTGGTTTTGTTGCCGACAAACCTTACATTCGTGCTTGTCTTCCCAATACAAATATATGGAGAATTACTAGTGATGGTATTATTACATTGACATACAATAATATAGATACCTTTACCATGAAGAGTACAACTAACAAATTTACATATACAAATTCTGATGGTGAGTTTGATATTGAAACATCATTATTAACCATTCCAGTTACTAGCGATCCAATATCTTATTTATCTGAAACTATTGATAAATTCTCTTATAAGAATTTGTATTACATTGGCAATGCTCAGATTAAAATTGGAGTAAATGGTAATACCGTAACTATATCAGAAGTCAGGGGAGCAATTAACTTTGGAGATTTATATACTAGCAGTAGTGGTGGTTACTATAGTGAATATACTATTCCTTATAGCGAATTTATAGCTCCCTCTATTATTACTTCAGGATATCTATCTAATTCAACATATTCCTTTAATCTACGATTACAATTTGGTAGATTAGATACATCAATAGATAATGGTGTTCCAAATCTCAAAATAACATCTGGAAAATTTTGGATCATGTATAGCGCGAATAAAAGTGATATTTCATCAAATTCAAGCTTAGACTATACATTACAATACGATTCCAATGCAAATGGACCATATCTCTATTTCACTGACATGACAACAAACTTAAACATAACAGGTAATGGTTATATTAACAATGCAACAAGTCTTGAAATAGAAAATGTTTCTTATGGTTCTAGTCTTGTCGAAGGAGATTCATTAACAATAATTGGAGAATCTTCACTTTTGAATGATTATAATTCCAATGATGCTCTAACAGTAACAGCGACAGAACCTCTAACATATATATTTGGAGATGGTTCAAATGTATATGTATCTATGTCTCATAACAAGATTTCTTACAATAGTGCCAAAATTCTTAATCCATCTGCTACAACTACATATAATAAAAATAATGATACACCTGTTACAATGCCATTTGTGTATCTTTTTCCATTCAGTGCAATCGGTTAATTCTACATACAATATACTTCAACAGAAGTATATTCATCTATAAAATACAAAGAAATACCTTGTCAATAGTAAATGCAATGTACATCAACAGCAGTTAGTTACGATATACCACAGATCCCCTCTCATTCTATCACGTTGGAGAAGTGGTCTGATGATATCTTTGAAACTACCAATACAGGAACTCATCAACACATTTATTACTTTACAATAACTAATCATACTTCATCGGCCGTTACTGTTGCTAGCATCAAAGATACAATCACTGTTAACACAACAGATCAAGCACAACAGACATTTGCAGGAGTACCTACAACAATACCAGGAGATACTTCTATTACATTCAAGTATAAAGTTGATATCACAGGGCAATTAGTAGCCAATGACATTATCAAGAATACAGCTGTTATAGTTACTTCTCTCAATTCTTATACAGCAGAATATACAACTACTGTACTTGCTGGAATGTCTAATTCATGTTGGACAGAGAGTTGTCAGAGCTATCCACTTAACACAACTACTGCTACAGAATATAGCAAATGGACACCAAAAGGATCTACTTCTGACATTGATGCCATCATCTCTCCGGTTGGAAATGGATCATTATCAATGTATCAAGCAGTAACAGGTAAATCTAGAGGTATCAATGCAATCGATTTGAGAGCATCAACTGCAACAGGAAATGTAGGCAATTATTCACTAGCAACTGGTATCAATAATACATATCCAGGTAATGGTGGATTAGTCATTGGTTCAGGCAACACAGGAATACTAAATAACAATAATTCCATACTATCTGGCAGCAATAATAAACTAACTGGAATTGGTTCAAACAATATCATTGGAGGTAATAATGTGACGATAACAGGAAGTAACAATCTTGCTATTGGAAATAATGTAGGTAACACTAGTACAACAACAGGAGACAACAATATCATCAGTGGAGTAAACAATAGAGTAACTGGAAATAACAATATAATAGTGAGAAAATCAGGTACTGCTAATACTTTTACAACAGGAGATGGTAATATTGTTGGAGGAGAATCGAACAATCCTATATATGGTAAGAATAGTATTGTAACAGGAGATACATATGTTCATGGCAGCTCAACAAATCCAAGAAATTACTGCATTACAGTAGGAAATAACATTACTAATGATGCTGCAGATGGTATCTTTGCATTTGGGTTTCTCGGGACTACTATAAGTGTTAGCGATGTAGTACAAGGGAGAACTGTACAAGGTAAAGGATCAATACAGATAATGGGATGAGTTAATCCTGCAGATAGACCAAAAGTAATGATAGGAACAGGTACAAATGGAGGAATTGCAGAAGGATATGTAATAGCAAACAAGTTTCTAATGGGAAATGCTGATTATGCAGAATACTTTCGGTTAGAGAGCAATACTCCAGGAGATGCAAGTTCAGGATATCCAACAGAAGATGATTATATAGGTTATTTTGCAGCATATAATCTTGGAACAGAGAATGTAACCATTTGTAGCTCAATGAATGACAAGATTGTAGGAGTATTTACTAGTCCCAATGGTACTTCTTGCATACAAGGAGATGCAGCACCAATAGACTCTGCAAATAAATACTTGATTGATGATTATGGCAGGAGAATCATGAGAGATAGTTATATTCCATCATTGGCAGACTTGTATCCATCCGTAATACCAAGTGTACCACTAGATCCGGGTAAGACGAATGGTGAATTGATGGATGGACAAGAATTGTTAGTTTACCTGTTGAACAATAATCTATTGACATCAGGTGAAATTGCATTGTTAGAAGCAAGATCCATTCCAACAGTAAGTTCGGGGTATAATCCCAATTTGGAATATATACCAAGGAGTGAACGTCCTAATTGGGCATTGGTATCATTGTTGGGAAAGGTATATGTTCGACAGAATGGAAGTGTAACAGCAGGTACATATTGCAAGTGTGAGAATGGAATAGCTGTACCAGGAGGAGATGCTGCAACAGGTTGGTACGTGCTGAGCGTAAAGTCAGCAGGTACAGTGAGAATAGAATTTTACAAGAAATAGATTCATTGTTGTGTGGAAATGTATTGGTTCCATTTATGAGTTGGACAGAATGATATTATCAAGAAACATATCTTATGTATATTTCATTATCGATTTATTGACTCTAATTAGTCAGACTTCTAATCCCTAGAAATGTAAGGATCATGAATATTCTATGGGTTGAGAAAGGACAGAATAGTCTCTTTCTATCAATGTTGAAAAGTATATGCCTATATTAGGTATATTTATAATGTCGATTTACTTATTCCAATTTGTCAGACTTCCAATCCTTAGAAATATACTGATCCTTACATTTCTTAAGGTTAGAGAAGGACAGAATGATCTCATTATATCATTATCAAGAAACATATAACTAATATAGGTATATTTACAATGTCGATTTACTGACACTTTCGTCAGACTTCCAACCTATAGAATATGTAGAGTCTCTCTATATTTATGAGTTAGAGAGAACAGAATAGACATAAGAATGTCATTATTAAGAAACATATAGCTAATATAGGTATATCATGATGTCGATTTATTAACTCTATTTCATCAGACTTCTTGGGTCTCCAGCTTATAGAAATATACTGATCCTTACATTTCTTAAGGTTACAGAATGGAGAGAATGGCTTCTTTCTATCATTACTTCAAAGTATATACATATAATATGTATATCTCTCACAAGCTATACAGCATGAACAATCCACTTTCCAACCATTGCATCTTCAACAAGAGCAGCCAAAAAATTCCTACTTCCAACATCCAATTTCACACAATTATCAAAGTTATCTATATCACACATGTATTCACTCTTTTGAAGATATCTAGCTACTTCATTCTTGAATTCACTCTCATTATCGACTTTCTTTGTTCTAATAAATATAGTTTCGAATATATCCTTTGAATTGTGAGTAATGATATCTGCATCATTGTTACCAAGTAAGTTCTTACTTTCGCCTATCCACAATAGGTAGAATCTCTTTTCAACAGAATTATCACTCACAAACAGATCTTTGCATCGATTGTTGATATATTCGAATCTTGCTACCTCCTTTGGAGTCATTGTTCTAATATCAAACAAGACACCATATCCTGACTCGAGAGTGCTAGTCATTTATCTTATCCATCTTATTCATTGCGTTCACCACAGTTATTGAACCAAGGATTTCAGTCATTACTGAAACACAATTCTTATCACGTCAGGAGCTGATCTAGCCAACACAATGTATTTTTTCTTGTTACTTCCTTCCTCACTAGGAATAGCAATACCACCAGAACATTCACACCACTGACCTACTTTACATTCACCATTGTCTCGGACATAGACCTTTCCTAACAATGATACCAATGCATAGTCTGCTCTAGCAGATTTGGGAATCTTTGGAGCATCATCGCAAAGAGGATTTATCATTGGTTTATCATTTTCATCATATCTAGTACGTCCAAACTTATCTTTCATGTAATAATCTCGTGATGATAAATCATCACCATCACCAATAATACCAGAACATCCTGATCGTCCTGTTAACACACCAAATGCCAAAGAATCAGCAATAACTGCCTTACCTTGATCATTGATACCAGCAAAATATCCAACATAATCATCTTCACCCTTTGAATATAGACTTTCATCGAGTTCAAAATATTCGGCATAATCGGCACCTGATACAGACCAGAAATCTGCAGCTCCTCCTCCTTGTGTTCTATCGACACTAGTACCAAGCATGACAGAAATACCTGGATTACCTGCTCCCGCGTTTCTACCGGCAACCTGGATACTTCCTTCTCCCATAATATTTATTGAAGGATTCATTGCAGAAGTACCAGCAGTGGCGAGATAACCAGGAGTTTCATATACAATTGCTGTCTGTGATCCAAGAAGACCTCCAGCCGAAATAGCATCACGGCCTACCAATAATGAATAATCATTATTGTTACTTAATCCTGTTCCAATTGTCATGGATGCTACCCCATTTCCAACCACTTCATTAGCTCCATTTGTATATCCAACTACGAATGAAGCTTCTTTTTCAGCTACAATTTTGCCACCAGTAGCACTACATAACCCAATAGCAACAGAGGCATCAGAGGTGGCCTTAATACTACCTGTTGATCCTTCTACTATTCTTCCTTGAGCAATAGATCCTTTTCCTTCTGCTACAATCTCAGAGGTATTACCGCTTGAGATAACATCACCACCTGCAATAGATCCGAATCCTGATGCTTTAATGTTAGCATTTCCTGTTTTTGCCTCACAATAACCATGAGCAATGGATCCAACTCCTTGAGAACTTATTGTTGCTGCATTACCCCCATTACTTATAGCTTCTCCAGAGGCATGAGAACCAAAACCAATAGATTCCATCTTGGATCCATTACCATTAGCATATCCACCTAGATAAGATCCAAAGTTGGCAGAATTAATCTTACCACCATTGTTTGCACCTCCAGAGGTTATAGCACCAATACCAATGGTATCAACAGTACAACCATTGCCTTCTGTTCTCATGAGAACAAGATTATCATGACCATTCTGAGTAATGGTACTTCCTGATCCATTCATGTGGAAGGAAGCAATGCCATCATTGCCGCTGAACGAATTGCCTGAGTTTATTGTTCCTATTGCCAATTCATGATTTCCGATAGTAACATTAGCTCCTGGTCCAACATTGGCACTTACAATGGAATCAACTCCATTTGTATTAATTTGTCCACCATGCATAGTAGCTTGAATGATATTGTTATTTCCGACATTTGTGACTACTGCTCCATCTAGAACATCACCAGTAATGATGCTAAATCCATTAGGATTATTTACTATGGAACCAGCACCATCCATTCTAACTCTGACGAAACCTCCATTGTTTGTAATGGTACCACTTGGACCTTTCATGTCAACAGTTGTAATCGATTGTGTAGCATCAATACTATTACCTGGAGCAACATGTCCCATTATCAATGTTTGTTCACCGGCATCTATCTTGCCTTGGTTATAAGCTGATATGATATTATTATTACCCGTAACACCAAGAGTAGAACTTTCTGATGTTCCACTAATAATGTTATTGCTACCATCAATACTGAATGATGCATCGTCCATTGTTCCACCAATGATATTTGCATTGCCATCTACTGTTAGACTATTACCATCAATACTAATTGTATTAATGAGATTGGTATCTCCATTGATTGCAACATTAGTAGTATCTGCATGAATATTGATAGTATTAATAGGTCCATTTGTAGAAACCTTGCTATTCAATATCTGTCCTGATATTGATGAAGCAATACCAGAAGCTGTAACTGTACTATTATCACTATCTACTCTAACGACAGAAGCATTGTCTGTAGCAGTGGCAGTACTCTTGTTATAGATTCCTATTACGGTTGAACCAATACCACTTGCTGTAATAGTACTATTGTTACTGTCAGATCTAACATTGCTGGCGTTGCCATTAGTCGTAGCAGTGCTTGAATTGGCATAGACACCTTCTATAGATGAGCCAATGCCATTTGCAATCAGAGCACTTTTATCACTAGATGCATGAATAGATGATACATCTCCTTTTGTTGAAGCATTGGTTGAATTGTAGACACCATGAATTTCAGCTGAGATTCCATCTGCATAAAGAGTACTATTAGTAGTATATACATCAATATCAGTATTGTTGGCAAATGCAGTGACAATCGAACCATTGTAACTTCCTTGCACTGAACTAACATTACCAAGTATACTTACTATCGAAGCAAGAGAATCGCCTTCAAAGGATGAAGCACTACCAGTAGCTGTAATGGTACTCGCAACGCCAGCATTTGCTCTAATTTCAGAAGCATTACCATAGGCTGTAATATTACATCCTACCGCGTTTGTAATAATGGTAGAAGCATGACCTGAAGCAGTGATATTGGCAGAGTCAGAATTTGCTGTGATGGTACTACTAATGCCAGAAGCTGTAATGTTTCCTCCATTCAGAGAAGTGGCATCAATGCTACTAGTGCTTCCACTTGCTGTGACAGTACTTGTTCCACTTACATTTCCTGTAATGGAACTGCTTGTGCCTGATGCTGTCATCATTGAAGTGCCTCCTGACAATCCATTGATTGAAGAACCATCACCACTTGCTAGCACTTTTCCACCTTGAGCAAAAGCAGTAACTTCGGACACAACACCTCCAGCCGTGATTGTACCAGCATTAGTAGTTTTACCATTAATGACTGAGCTCTGACCAATTGCTTCAATAGTTCCAGAATCGGCAACACCATTGACAGATGATCCTTCTCCTGTTGCCCAAAGATTACCTTTATTAAGTGCATAACCTTGAACAGAAGCACCAATTCCATCTGACTCTATTGCTCCTGAATCGGCTTGTCCTTTTGCAAAAGAACCATTACCTGTTGATAGAATATCACCACCAGTTGAATAGCCAGATGAATGAGAGCCAATACCTATTGATTCAATAGTTCCATTTCCTGAAGCAGAACCATTAGCTTGACTACCATTTCCAGTTGATGCAATTTCTGCATTACCTTCAGACGAGCCAAAAGCAAGAGAACCAATGCCTTGTGAGTGTACTTGCCCATTTGTAACACTGCTGCCAAACACGAGAGAATAATCACCAATGGCATCATTATTGATACCAAATGCAACAGAACCAGTGCCTTGAGCAAAGTTATTTACACCTTGAGTCATAGAGTAATCTCCTTCTGATCCTCTTGATGAAGCTACCATTTGCAGATCCACTGAATTGGCACCACGATATGGAATACCATTCTCAGTATTGTTTCTGAGCGCAAATGCTCCTGTTCCATTGGGATGAACAATAGCATCTCTTGCTCCATCACCAAGTGGAGCCCATTGACTATAAGATGGAGCTGTTGAATTATTGTTAGTGCTACAAGTCTCCGTCCAGCAAGTCAGAACAGGTGTAGGGGGAGGATTTGGCTGAGGACAGAATCCAACAGGACAGTTACCTCTATCAGTACAAGTTCCTGGCACACAAACTGTAGGAGGTGGACAAACAGGGCAATCAGGCTTGGGACAATATCCTATAGGACAATCTCCTCTGTCAGTACAAGTACCTGGTACACATATCTTTGGAGGACAGTTATGACAGGGATTGATGCAGTTGGTACATCCACCTGTGGTAAGGTCCTTTTTGGTACTTTTTGTTAGCTTGATTGTCTTTCCACCAGACAATGATATACTAAATTGGTTAGACATTTCTGATACAGAGATTTATTTATTCTGTTCAAGCATCGTCTTAATTGGATCGTTTCATGATTAAATTCTCTTTGAAAAAATGGAGGATCTGGTGATATCGAAGGAGAAGGTTGGATCTGGTGCATATGGTTCAGTATATAAGGGAACCATGATAAAAGATGGAAGAGAAAAGACTGTTGCAGTGAAACAATGCAAGCTCAAGAGCACGGCCAAGAACACTCCCGGTATCCCAGAATTGACAGAAGCACTAGTAATGTCTTCGATATCTCATAGTAACATTAATCGTGGGTTGGAAATATTCACAGACAGAAGTTACTTGAATATGGTACAAGAATTGGCTGACACTGACTTGAACAAGTATTGCAAAGAGAATACTCCCAGTGAATCAGTGTTGAAGAAATGGTGTTGGCAAATGCTATGTGCAGTTCATCATCTCCATAAAGAAGGATATATACATGGTGATATTAAACCTGCTAATATGCTGTTATATGGCGATACTGTAAAGTTGACAGACTTCTCTCACACGGTTAAAAAGTTTTACAGCAGATATCATCATAGTACTGGTACAATGAGATATATTCCAATCGAATACTTCTTTGAGAGTGGATGGAATGAAAAGATTGATATATGGGCGCTAGGTTGCTCATTTTATGAGATTGCATTTGGTAAGCCATTGTTTCCATCACAGAGACTGTTAGACAAGGATGGTAAACCGAGAAAGGATGAAGAAGCAGTAAGTTTAGCTCAGAAAAAACACATTAACGCTTTGTTAAGTTGGGGTCCATACAAGGAAATGCGGAAGTACAAGGTTGCATATGCTGGAGTAGAAGAAGACAGTCGACTTGCAAAGATGAAGAAGTTTAGCAATCTTATATATAGAATGCTCCGAGTTGATGATAAAGATAGACCATCAGCTGCTGATCTGTTGGAAGATCCTTATTTTGAGGGATGTAACTATATTAATGGAGTTACTTGGGTAATTCCAAAACATTCATTGTCACCGCGTGATGAGGCATGGATAAATAAATATGTACGATCGAAAGAACTCGTGATAGATAGGAAGAATTACATTACTGAAGATATAATGAGTGCGATTAAGCGATTGTATTGGCGGGCGAGAAAGAAACTGAGTGATGAATTATGCGATAAGAATATATTGCTAGGAGTAATGTGGATAATTCACAAGATTGCGAATCGATCGGTGCCATTGTTAACCGAAACAGAGATGGATGTTGCAATAGAAGTAGAGAGAATAATATGCAATCATGAGGATATAAAATATGTTGTCCTATGAGAATGTTGTGATAGAGAATTGTAAGTTTCAACATTGGTAATGTTCTTGACTCGATATGGTTGCATTTGTCAACTCTTAGGACTGAGAACTCGATGGGTTGGTTCTATTTGGATCGTTAGGAAAATGCACATACCATAAGGCATGTATATTATTGACATTGATGCTATTGGGATCGATTTGGTTGTATTCTCTAACTCTAAGAAATGTAAGCCTCTTGATGTTTCTTAGGATTGGAAAGTCGCTTGATTGGTCTCTTGAGATCATTAGAAGGAATATGTATAAGATATGTATATTATTGAGATTGTTATTCTGATGACGATTTGGTTGTATTCTCTAACTCTAAGAAATGTAAGCCTCTTGATGTTTCTTAGGATTGGAAAGTCGCTTGATTGGTCTCTTGAGATCATTAGAAGGAATATGTATAAGATATGTATATTATTGAGATTGATATTCTGATGACGATTTGGTTGTATTCTCTAACTCTAAGAAATGTAAGTCTCTTGATGTTTCTTAGGATTGGAAAGTCGCTTGATTGGTCTCTTGAGATCATTAGACAGAATGTATATATCTTATATACTTTATTGAGATTGATATTCTGATCATCCTATTCTGATGATTCCTAACTTATAGAAACATACAAGGTCTTACATTTCTAAGGATTAAAAGCCTGACGAGTTGACTCTATTTGGATCGTTAGAAGGAATACATATAAATTATATGTATTACTGACATCGATATTATCGAGAACGATTTAATTGGGTTTGCTAGCTCTTAAAAATGTAAGACTCTTGATGTTTCTAGGGATTGGAAAGTCGCTTGATTGGCCTCTTGAGATCATTAGAAAGAATACATACAATTTATATGTATTAATGAGATCGATATTCTGACGATGAATTAGACCGATTCCTAGCTCTTAAAAATGTAAGCCTCTTGATGTTTCTAAGAGTTGGAAGTCGCTTGATTGGTCTTATTTGGGTCGTTAGAAAGAATGTGCATAAGATATGTATATTATCGAGATCGATATTCTGAGGTTGAATCAGGTCGATTCCTAACTCTAAGAAATGTAGAGAGAGACTTACATTTCTAAGGATTGAGAGTTTGGTAGGTTGGTTTCTATAGCTCTAAGAAATGTAAGTCTCTCAATGTTTCTAAGGATTGAAATCTCGACAGGTTGGTTTCTTGAGATCGTTAGAAAGAATACATACAATTTATATGTATTATTAAGATCGATGTTCTGACCATTCTATTCTAACAATTCGTAACTTATAGAAATGTAAGCCTCCTGATGATTCTAAGGGTTGAAACCTCGGTAGGTTGGCCTCTATTTGGATCGTTAGAAAGAATATATACCGATAGGCATGTATATCATCGAGATCGATATTCTGATGATGAATTAGACCGATTCCTAACTCTAAGAAATGTAAGTCTCTTGACATGCCTTACGGTAAGGGTTGGAAGTCGCTTGATTGGTCTTATTTGGGTCGTTAGAAAGAATATACATAGGATATGTATATTATTGAGTTTGTTGTTCTTGAACCGATATGGTTGGGTTTCCAATCCTTAGAAATGTAGAGAGACTTACATTTCTAAGGATTGGAAACCCAACCAATCGTTCCTATTTGTGTCATTAGAAAGAATGCATATAAACTATACGTATTATCCAGATCGATATTCTAGTGATGGATTAGATCGATTTCTAATCCTTAGAAATGTTATGGACTCTACATTTCTTAGAGCTAGAGGTCTGATGATTTTGCTTCTTGAAATCGTTAGAAAGAATATGCATAAGATATGTATATTATTAAGGTTGTTATTCTGATGATGCCTTTTCAATGATTCCTGACTCTTAGAAATGTAAGTATCTTGACATGCCTTACGGTAAGGATTGGAAACACAATGACTCGATCTCTATTTGGATCGTTAGAAAGAATACATATAAATTGTATGTATTCTTGAAGTTGATATTCTGAGATCGATTTAGTTGGTCTCTCTAACTCTAGGAAATGTAAGTCTCTTGACATGCCTTACGGTAAGGGTTGGAAGTCGCTTGATTGGTCTTTATTTGGATCGCTAGAAAGAATATGCATAAGATATGTATATTATCGAGATCGATATTCTTGTCATCCTATTCTGACGATTCCAACCCTTAGAAATATACTGATCCTTGCATTTCTTAGAGTTGAAGCTTTGATGATTTGGATCGTTAGAAAGAATACATGTAATTTACATATATTATCGAGATCAATGGTCTGTCTGTCTCATTCTAATGATTCCTAACTCTAAGAAATGTAGAGTCCATAACATTTCTATAAGCTGATGAATCTCAGAGAGACAACATCTTGGTTAATCTCATCGATATACCATATTTGCTGATACAATCGAGACAATGAATTTCTTTAAATGCAATTAAAGACACTTGAACGCGCTCGTAAACTCTCGTGTGTTACTACTCATGAGCACCAGTTTCACGTGTTTTCACGTGTTTTTGCCCATTTTGTATTTACCCAAAATAGGTACAATTTAAAGTATTAAATCGATAAAATCAAGTAGTCAGATTTTCTTTAATATCGAGCTTTATTGACATTCGGACAATATGTTCCGGCCCATTTCCTGATTTGGAATTATCAATATTTCAATACGTTTGTGGAGGTATGCACTGAATGTAGATCACAAGAATTGTCATGTTGAACAATACATATAATTTGTGAGGAAGTAACATGAATCATTATTTGTCATCTTGTGGTTAGGTATAAATCCTGAGTTAGGAAGTTGAGAGAATAGTCGTGAGAGCAATGTTCTAGAAATATGTAGAAATATAGTATATCGATGAAGTTGTTCAAGATGTCGATTCTCTGAGATTCATCAGCTTATAGAAATGTAAGACTCTGTATATTTCTTAGGGTTAGGAATCGATCTAATTCATCATCAGAACATTGATCTCGATAATGTATATAAGATATGTATATTCTTTCTAGTGATCCAAATATAGACCAATCAAGCGACTTTCCAGCTCTAAGAAACATACAGAGTCTTACATTCCTAAGAGTTAGGGATCTGTCTAATTCATCATCGTAATATCTATCTCGATAATACACATATGCCTATCAGTATGTATTCTGTCTAATGATCCAAATAGCAACGATTCATCGAGTTTCCAATCCTTAGAAATGTAGAGTCCATAACATCTCTAAGAGTTAACAAACACAACCATATCGATTCAAGAATATCAATCTCGATAATGCATATAAATTATATGTATTGTTTCTAACTATCCAAATAGTAACGATTCACCAGACTTCCAATCCTTAGAAACATACAGAGTCTTACATTTCTAAGAGTTAGGAATTGGCCTAATTCACCATCAGAACATTAATCTTGATAATACATATATGCCTATGTATTCTTTCTAACTATCCAAATAGTAACGATTCACCAGACTTCCAATCCTTAGAAACATACAGAGTCTTACGGTACATTTCTAAGAGTTAGGAATTGGCCTAATTCACCATCAGAACATTAATCTTGATAATACATATGCCTATGTATTCTTTCTAACTATCCAAATAGTAACGATTCACCAGACTTCCAATCCTTAGAAACATACAGAGTCTTACATTTCCTAGAGTTAGGAATCGTTAGAAAGTAACATCAGAATATCGATCATGATAATGCATACAAATATGCATCCTTTCTAACGATTCAAAAGGAAACCGATCAAGCAAGTTCCAATCCTTAGAAACATACAGAGTCTTACATTTCCTAGAGTTAGGAATCGTTAGAAAGTAACATCAGAATATCGATCATGATAATGCATACAAATATGCATCCTTTCTAACGATTCAAATGGGAACGATTCATTGAGTTTGCTAACTCTAAGAAATGTAGGATCTATAACATTTCTTAGAGTTAGCAAACTCGAGCATGTCGATTCAAGAATATCAACTTTAATATATAAATTATATGTATTCTTTCTAATGATCCAAATAGGAATAACTCATTGGAATTCCAATCCTTAGAAACATTGACATGCCTATCGGTACATTTCTAAGGATTGGAAGCCCGATGAGCTTTATTTTGAATCATTAGAAAGAGATATGCATTTATGCTTATCAGTACGTATATTATCGAGATTGACTCTCTCAGGATATTGTTAGATTGGTTTATTAACTTATAGAAATGCACCGTAAAGAGCTGTATGTTTCTTAGAATTGACAGATCTCCAATTCGGGCATAAAGATCGTTAGAAAGAATACATACAATTTATATGCATTATCGAGATTGATATTCTGATGTTGCTTTCATGAGATTACCAACTCTTAGAAATATACAGAGACTTACATTTCTAAGGATTGAGAGACCAACGATTCGTCTCTATTTGGATTGTTAGAAATGATGCATATAAATTGTATATATTATCGAGATTGATATTCTGATGTTGCTTTCATGAGATTACCAACTCTTAGAAATATACAGAGACTTACATTTCTAAGGATTGAGAGACCAACGATTCGTCTCTATTTGGATTGTTAGAAAGGATACATACAATTTATATGTATTCTTGAAGTTGATATTCTGAGGCTAGTTAGATCGATTTCCTAACTTATAGAAATGTAAGTCTCTCTACATTTCTAAGGATTGAGAATCTAGTGAATCGTCTCTATTTGGACTGTTAGAATGTACATATCTTATATATTATCGAGATTGATATTCTGAGAGATTGTTGAGTCGGTTTCTCAGCTTATAGAAATGTAAGTCTCTCTACATTTCTAAGGATTAGAATCTAATGAATCGTCTCCATATGGATCGTTAGAAAAGATGCACTTATCGTAAGGCATATATTGAGATCAATGTTCTGATGTTGCTTTCTAGAGATTCCTAACTCTAAGAAATGTACCGTAAGGAGTATAACATTTCTAAGGACTGAGAATCCAGCGAACAGTCTCTATTTGGATCATTAGAAAGAATACATAAATTACATGTATTATTGAGATTGACTCTTGAGAGATTGTTAGATCGATTTCCTAACTTATGGAAACATCAAGAGTCTTACATTTCTTAGAATCAAGAAAGCAACAAAATACAGCCGTCAGAATATCGTTATCGAAATATACATACCGATATACTTTACTTGTTACTCCTCTTGACTCCATTCTGCTCTTTCTCTGACTCTAAGAAATGTAAACTCTTGATGTTTCTATAAGTTAGAGGCCAACAAGAATTGCTCTCTTTCAAGAGATCATCACTAAGCTATATCATTATTCAATATAATGTTTTCCACTTATTTACTTTCACTGTCTACCTCCACAAATATATTGAAATATTGACAATTTCAAATTAGGAAATGGACCAGAACATATTGTCCAGACTGCTATTGAACGTCAATGAAGGTCGATTTGGTAATTTTGTATTTATCAATAATAGATATTAAATTGTACCTATTATTCAATATTATAAAATGGTCAAAAACACGCGAAAACACGCCAAATGGGACCTTGTGAGTAGTAATACAGTAGATTCTTCAATGTCCTTTAATTGCATTTAGTGTTGCATTTAAAGAAATTGGATACCTTGATTATATCACCAAACATAGTACATTGACAAACATGATCAAGAGGATGATTCTATTTAGTCTGTTGGTATACAGACATGTATAAATCTACACTCGTAACTTGAAAATCCATTTCATTGGATTCTCAATCCTTAGAAATGTTATACTCCTTACGGTACATTTCTATAGGTCAGAGAAAGGGCAGAATGGAGTCAAGAGGAGTAACAAGTAAAGTATATACATACCGATAGACATATTTCGATGATATTCTGACAATTGTATTCTGCTGGTTTCTCAACTCTAAGAAATGTAAGACTCTCAATGTTTCTAAGGATTGAGAAAGGTACGAATTGGTTCTATTTGGATCGTTAGAAGGATATACATAACTTATGTATATAATCGAGTTTGTCTCTTGAGATCGATTTAGTTGGATTTCCTAACTCCAAGAAATGTAAGACTCTCAATGTTTCTAAGGATTGAGAAAGGTACGAATTGGTTCTATTCGGATCGTTAGAGAGAATATATATAATTTGCATGTATTATCGAGATTGACTCTTGAGAGTTTAGTTAGATCGATTCCCTAGCTTATAGAAATGTAGAGAGACTTACATTTCTTAGAGTTGGAAATCCAATGAATTGTCTCCGTTTGGATCGTTAGAGAGAATATATATAATTTACATGTATTATCGAGATTGACTCTTGAGAGTCCAGTTAGGTTGGTTTCCTGACTCTAAGAAATGTACCGTAAGGTATGTATGTTTCTATAAGTCAGTAATCCAACAAAATGGACATTAGAATATCGTTGTTGAAATATACCTGTTGATAGGCATATACTTTATTTGTTACTCTTCTGATTCCATTCTGTCCTTTCTCTGACCTATAGAAATGTAAGTCTCTCTACATTTCTTAGAGTTAGAGAACCCAACCAAATCGATCTCAAGAGTCAATCTCGATAATACATATAAATTAGATGCATTCTTTCTAACGATCCAAATGGAGACGATTCATTGGATTTCCAGCTCTAAGAAACATACATGCCTTACGGTACATTTCTTAAAGTTAGGAAACCGATCTAACCAGCTTCAGAATATCGATCTCAATAATACATGTAATTTATATGTATTCTTTCCAATGATCTCTTGTGTCCAAACAGACGATCTATCAACTCTAAGAAATGTACCGTAAGGCATGTATGTTTCTAAGGGCTGGAGAATCCAACCAAATCGATCTCAAGAGTCAAACTCAATAATGTACATAAGATATATACATTCTTACAAATGATACAAATAGAACCAGATCGTTGGTTTCTAAGCACTGAGAAATGTAGAGAGACTTACATTTCTTAAGGTTAGGAATCGTTAAAAGTAACATCAGAATATCGATCTCGATTATATACATAACCTATGTATATTTTTCTAACAATCCAAATAGAACCAGATCGTTGGCTTCCCAGTCCTTAGAAATGTTATGGACTCTACATTTCTTAGAGTTAGGAAGCCCAAACAAAACGATCTCAAGAGCCAATCTCAATAATACATGTAATTTATATGCATTCTTTCTAACGATCCAATTAGAGACAATTCGTCAGTCTACCAATCCTTAGAAATAAGTCTCTGTATGTTTCTATGAACTGAGAAATCGATCTCAAGAGTCAATCTCGATAATATATATAAATTACATGTATTCTTTCTAACGATCCAATTAGAGACAATTCGTCAGTCTACCAACTCTAAGAAATAAGACTCTGTATGTTTCTATAAGCTGAGAAATCGATCTCAAGAGTCAATCTCGATAATATATATAAATTACATGTATTCTTTCTAACGATCCAATTAGAGACAATTCGTCAGTCTACCAACTCTAAGAAATAAGACTCTGTATGTTTCTATAAGCTGAGAATTCGATCTCAAGAGTTGATCTCGATAACACATGTAATTTATATGTATTCTTTCTAACGATCTCAAGAGACCAATCTATCGAGTTCTCAATCTTTAGAAATGTAGAGAGACTTACATTTCTTAGAGTTAGGAATCGATTTAACTCATCATCAGAATATCAGTCTTGATAATGTATATAAGATATGTATATTCTTTCTAACAATCCAAATAGAGACGGTTCATCGGATTCTCAATCCTTAGAAATGTAAGTCTCTTTACATTTCTATGATCTGAGAAACCGACTCAACAATCTCTCAGGAGTCGATCTCGATTATATACATAAGTTATGTATATCCTTCCTAACGATCCAAATAGGACCAATTCGTCAGTCCACCGATCCTTAGAAATGTTATACTCCTTACGGTACATTTCTAAGGATTGGGAAACCCGACTAAATCGATCTCAAGAGCCAATCATGATTATATACATAAGTTATGCATATCTCTTTCTAACGATCCAAATAGGACCAATTCGTCAGTCTACCAACTCTAGAAAATGTAAGTCTCTCTACATTTCTTAGGATTGAAAAATCGATCTCAAGAGCCAATCATGATTATATACATAACTTATGCATATCTCAACAATATACATGCCTTACGGTATGCATATCTCAACAATATACATGCCTTACGGTATGCATATCTTTCTATCTATTATATTCAACAACCTCTATTCCATTATCTTTACACAGTTGGATAGTATTCTTCGTGCCAGGACCACCCATGTTAAAAGCAAAACATATCACTGATTCACACTGTTCCATTGCAGTATGTATCATCTCTTTGTTTCTAATTGGACCAGCTGCTCGACGATACTTGTCCCAATCAGCAACAAATATTTGTTTCTCACCAGTCCATATATCTCTTGCCATAGCATCAGCACCTTTTGCATCACCAACAAATAACTTGTATTCGTCACAGTCAAGGTAGTCAGCAAGGGCACCAAGTATTTTGTATTTATTAGACCAATAACGAGATCCTGTCACAATAATGCCCTTCATCTCTTTCGCTCAAGGTTAATCTCCTTCTCCTTTCAGTCAATCGTCCTCTCCCTTTGGTCAATCCCGTTCTCCTTTCAGTCAATCTCTCAACCACATCACATTCGATCCATAGATTGTAAACTCATCGCTCGCTATAATGCCAGTAGAAGACATGTCACTGTTGAAATAAAATTTTATATTACCTGTATTAGTACTTGGTTCAACAGTCATGATACCAGCCCTGTTCTCTCCTTTGTAAGTCAGATAAATTGGATAATACATTGTATACTTTGGCAAACTTACCATCTTTTGGTTTATTGCAATGAATGCCTTGCCATTTGCTGCAACCATTCCATTGAAAGGTTCCCACTGTAATATTACCTTTCCATATTCACGTTTTATTGACAGCTCGATCTCTCCTTCTCTCTGACTATACAATGGAATAAGATTATCTACTGGACTGACGATTACAAATAGTTCTTCTGTTCCATTACCTCTGCGATCAATGTATTCGCTGGCTCGATCCCGGTATTCGCTGGCTCGATCCCGGTATTCGCTGGCTCGATCTCTTTCATTATCCCTGTACTCGTCACCTCTATCTCTTTCTCTTCTATTCAATGATCTATCCAACTGCCTCTCTTCCTTACGTCTGGACTTTACAAACGATGACTCTATCTCTTCTCTCTCTTTGTGCTTTACGTCCTGAGTCTCACTCTTTATCGATCCTTCTGATTGGTCCAAAACTTCAACATTCCAAGTTCCACTCTCTACATTATATCCAGCCAACTTCATCTCATAAATTGCATCTCTCACTTCTTCTTGAGTTCCACTACCTATCGACATTTTATTTCTATCACTCCATCTTTTTGGTCTTTATTAAACAAGATGAGAGTAGTTGCTACTCTTACAACAATGCCCGATCGATATCATAAAGTAGTAGAGACAATCAAGTCATTACGAAAACAGACATTTCCTCTTGATGCAATCTATCTAGGACTTCCTGTCAAGTCAGAAAGACTCAACATACCATATCCAGAACCAACAGAAGAGATGAATAAATTGTGCACTGTAGTTAGATGCAAGGATTATGGTCCTATTACTAAGTTACTTGGCGCTTTGCTGTCAGAACAGAATCCAGACACTATCATTATTAGCTTTGATGATGACATGATATATCCAAGAGATATGGTACAAGCATTAGTCAATAAACAAATCTCTTATCCTGGTATTGCCCTTGGTAGTAGTGGAATGTTAGTCAAGTATGATTGTCCTTCTTGTGCTATTACTCCCAATGAAAAGTACTTTCACTACAATATTACAAAGTTTTATATTCCTCCAGACGGACGATTAGTCGATTCCATCTATGGTTATCCTGGAGCATTATATCTCAGGAGACACTTTCCAGAAGTAGATAATTTGTACAATGAATTCTTGAGGTATGCAATGATAGACTTTGAATGCTTCATGAATGATGATGTCATTATTTCAGGTTATCTGTCGCTAGTAGGTGTAGAAAGGAGAATATTTGGTGGAATGCCATGTGTTGGTCACGTGTTGAGTGATGAAGGAGAATACATTCACAGTAATAATGAAATATCATTAAATACTAATACCTTTTTCTCAAGAATGAATAAGTCTATTGCAACAGCAAAGGCGAATGGCATGTTTGCAGAACCAGCACCTGTTGCATTGTCTGAAGGTTTAGCTGGAATAGCATTCATCATCTTTCTTTGCATTGTAGTTCTGTTGCTGTCGATATTCTACATTTATTCACAACCAGACTTTCCCTTGTTTTGGTGATACCGCTTTGGTAACAATTACATCACTAAGATGATGTAATTGTCGCCGCTTTGGTAACTATTGCTAATATAGCAATAACTTTCAAAAGTATTAAACATTACTATAAATGCTTGGTGTTGTAATATTTCTGACTCTAATGATAATGTCAGTCATTGTGTTGCTAGTAACTGCTATACCAGCAGTAATAGGATCACTAAAGACTCTTGATATTGTCGAATTGGCCTCTTCATCTCAATACTTTACTATTGCTAGCGCTCTTGCATTCTCTGGAATGGCAATACTCATCATCATGTTGATTGCTGGTGCTATTACTGGTGATTACATGGTTGATGATTACATATATACTGTGAACAAAAAGGCAAATCCATCAGACGAAGAGATACGACTGTTGGAATACAGTGAGAGAACTCTTGCAAGTACAAAGTATATACAATATATTGTTCTTGCTATACTTGTAATCATTGCTGTCATGGCACTCATTGTTGGCATAATGGGAACTCTTGCAGCTCTTGATATTGGTTATTCATCAGTATATGCAGATGGTGATCCTAATGCAATTGACGCTTATACTCAAGCAGTGATTGTTGCCATATCTGGATTCATTGCATTTGGAACTGTTGGTTTGGCATCATTGACGTATCTATTCATCAGAGTTCTGAGAAAGAGTAGTATTCAACTTACACAAAGAGTAGTTCAACGATATAGTGTGTCAGTAGGTCAACCTATCATTAGACAAGAAGAGTTGCCGCAACAACAATACATTGATCAGACTTTGGTTTCGGTATGATACCATCGAGAGGAGAGAAGAGAATGCAATAGCATGAGCTTGATAGAGTGTATAGACAATGATAACTTGTGGGAACAATACATTCCAGAGTCTTGGGAAGGAGTGTTCAGAGGCGCCAGAAAAGAGATTAGTAGAGTAGCAGGTATTTTGCGAGAAAAGTTACCAGTATACTATCCAAATAAGGAAGACCTATTCAATGCCTTTCATGCCACTAAGCTTCAGAATGTAAAGGTAGTTATACTTGGTCAAGATCCATATCATGGTGCTTCTGTGATAAATGGAAAGACAATGCCTCAAGCAATGGGAATGTCTTTTTCTGTGCGAAAAGGAGATGCTATTCCATCTTCACTAAGAAATATAATGAAAGAACTAACTACCGATATTACCTTTTATGAATCACCTGATCATGGTGATCTTACTTTTTGGGCAGAGCAAGGAGTACTGTTATTAAATACTTGCTTAACTGTAAGTCCAGGTAAACCCGACTCTCACAGAAAGATATGGTTAGACTTTATTAAGAAGGTATTCAAGGGTATAGCAGATGTTAATCCATCGTGCATTTACTTATTGTGGGGAGCAAAGGCACAGTCAATGATTTCATTGATTGGTGGAAGTGGTGTTTTTCTAGAAGCAGCACATCCATCAGGAATGTCTGCGTCAAGAGGATTCTTTGGATGCAAGCACTTTTCCAAGTGTAACACTCTATTGCGAGAACAAGGCAAGACTGAGATATATTGGGATGAAAAGACATTTCTCGAAAAGAAGGACAAGAAAGATATGGAACCTGAAGAAGAAAAGGTTGTACTTCCTACCGTCAAGCTTGTTCCTGTCAAGAAACCTGTCAAGAAGACTCCGGTCAAGAGACCAATAAAGTTTGTTATGGAAGATGACGCGGAGGACACTGACGCGAAGAAGGTTGACGTGAAAGAACCTGAGAAATCAATGGTCAAGAAGAGAACTGCAATTAGATTTGCTGAAAAGAAGCCAATAAAGTTTGTTATGGAAGATGAGGTAGAGAAGACTGTTGAGGCAGAGAAGGTTGATACTATTGTTGAGGCAGAGAAGGTTGATACTTGCACTGAAGTCGTTGATGACACAGAAGTGGAACAGGTTGTCGTTTGTACCGATGATACACCAAAGATACAAAAGATGGAACAACCAATCAAGAAGATAACACCTTCTAATCCCAAGAAGAAGCTTATCCTTCCTCCACTTTCAAGGAATCCCATTCCATCGATCAAGAAGAAAGTAACAGAACTTCCTGTCCTTGTACCATTAGAAGATAGAATAGTTCCTAACATTATCTCGTTTGGATTGTGATGAGAATAAGGTAATATATGCTGATTAATATACATACTACTATGTATATATTGTTATTATGAATCTATCAATGTTAGATCGAGCTATTCTGTCAGTCTATCAACTATAGAAAATGTAAGACTCTTAATGTTTCTATAGGTCAAGAAAGGGATGGAATGACCTTATTTTGGATCGTTATGAAGAATATCCATACCAATAGGCATAAATGTGTATATTATTGAGATTGACATTCTGATGTTGATTTATTGGCCTCTCTAACTCTAAGAAATGTAGAGAGACTTACATTTCTAAGGATTGAAAGTCTGACCATCTGGTCTTATTTGGACTATTATGAAGAATATCCATACCAATAGGCATAAATGTGTATATTATTGAGATTGACATTCTGATGTTGATTTATTGGATTCTCTAACTCTAAGAAATGTACCGATAGGCATGTTGACATGCCTTACGGTAAGGACTTACAGTCTGACCATCTGGTCTTATTTGTGTCATGATTAGAAAGGTATATAATTTATATACATTATTGAGATTGACATTCTGATGTTGACTTGTTGGTCTCTCTAAGTCCTTAGAAATGTAAATCTCTTGACATGCCTTACGGTAAGGACTTACAGTCTGACCATCTGGTCTTATTTGGATCGTTATGAAGAATATCCATACCAATAGGCATAAATGTGTATATTTCATTATTGACATTCTGATGTTGACTTATTGGTCTCTCTAACTCTAGGAAATGTACCCATAGGCATGTTTCTAAGAGCTAAGAGTCTGACTATCTAATCTTACTTTGAATCGTTATGAAGAATATCCATAACAATATAGATATTTCATTATTGATATTCTGATGTCCATTTAGCTGGTTCCCTGACTTATAGAAATGTTAGACTCTTGATGTTTCTAAGGATTGGAAGTCTGACTATCTGCATCTATTTGTATCATGATTAGAAAGGTATATAATTTATATACATTATCGAGATTGATATTCTGATGTCCATTTCGCTGGTCCCCTGGCTTATAGAAATGTTAGACTCTTGATGTTTCTAAGGATTGGAAGTCTGACTATCTGCATCTATTTGTATCATGATTAGAAAGGTATATAATTTATATACATTATCGAGATTGATATTCTGATGTCCATTTCGCTGGTCCCCTGGCTTATAGAAATGTTAGACTCTTGATGTTTCTAAGGATTGGAAGTCTGACTATCTGCATCTATTTGTATCATGATCAGAAAGGTATATAAATTATATACATTATCGAGATTGACATTCTGATTATCGTTTCATGGGATTCCTAACCTTAAGAAATGTACCGATAGGTATGTTTCTAAGGATTGGAAGTCTGACTATCTGCATCTATTTGTATCATGATTAGAAAGGTATATAATTTATATACATTATCGAGATTGATATTCTGATGTTGACTTGCTGGATCGCTAACTCTTTGAATTGTTAGAAAGAACATAACTATTGATAGCTATATTGTCAAAGTTAATATTGATGTCTATTTATTGCTTTTCTAGCTCTTGGAAACATACCTATTGGCACATTTCTTAGAATTAACAAGACCAATAAATCAACATCAGAATGTCAATAATGAAATATACACATTTATGCCTATTGGTATGGATATTCTTCATAATGATCCAAATAAGGACAGATAATCAGATTCTCAGTCCTTAGAAACATACCAATCCTTACATTTCTTAGAGTTAGAGATCCCATGAAACAAGAATCAGAATGTTCATAATGAAATATACACATTTATGCCTATTGGTATAGATATTCTTCATAATGATCCAAATAAGGACAGATAGTCAGACTTCCAATCCCTAGAAACATACCAATCCTTATATTTCTAAGGATTAGAGAGACCAACAAGTCGACATCAGAATGTCAATCTCGATAAGGTATATAATTTATATACCTTTCTGATCATGATACAAATAAGGACAGATAGTCAGACTCTCAACCCTTAGAAATGTAAGACTCTCTACATTTCTTAGAGTTAGAGATCCAACGAAAAGAGAGTCGGGATGTCAATCTCAATAATGTATATAAATTATATACCTTTCTAATCATGATCCAAATAGGACCAGATAGTCAGACTCTCAATCCTTACCGTAAGGCATGTCAACATACCTATCAGTACATTTCTTAGAGTTAGAGAACCCAACAAATCAACATCAGAATGTCAATCTCAATAATGTATATAAATTATATACCTTTCTAATCATGATCCAAATAGGACCAGATAGTCAGTCTCTCAATCCTTAGAAACATACCTATCAGTACATTTCTTAGAGTTAAAGAGACCAAGAAGTCAACATTAGAATGTCAATAATGAAATATGCATATTCTTCATAACGATCCAAACAGGACCAATAAATCAACCTCGGTGTATCTTTAATACAGTACGTTACTATACTCGGAAGCTCTAATCTGAGTCAAAGGAGGCAAAGTAGTAAACTTGCTGCTTCTCGCTGGACTCTCATTGAATACAAGATCATCAATAGAAGTCAACTTTTGTTCTTGATACGAGACACGAGGAGACTGTTGAATCACGGTAGGTTGTTGTTGTACTGACAGAGCTGCAGGAATGGTATGTTGATACATGGATTGAGTCATAACAGGAGCAACAGAAGGTTTATTTACTTCCTTGTAGACAATCTCTTCTTCAACAATAGATGCAGTAAATACAGGTTCCTTCTTCAAGCAAGGTTCTACCTTTTGGCAAGGTTCCACTTTCTTGGGACAAGGAGGCTCATACTCATTAGCACAAGGTGGTTTCTCTTTGTAGCAAGGATCACAATTGTACACCTTGGGTTCTTCCTTCACCCAACCACAAGCAATAGCACGCTCTCTCATTTCCTTTTCCTTCTTGGCATCCATAGCATACAGAATAAAAGCTGTAATGAACAGAATCAGTGCAATACCAGCAACAGTCCAACTGTATGCAGGGCTATATACAGGTTGTGACACATCAGCATTGCCATATTCAAACATACATACGAATGTAATGAAAAGTGCAATGGAAATCAATAGTAACCAGAACCAGGCTTTACAAATAACACTCGACATGCCTTTTTCTCTAACACAAAACTTTTCAAACAATAATTTACCACTCATGCTAACTTTAAAGAAACTTTAATTCGAAAGGAACAAATAATGAGCACCGACTTTAACATTATGTGTTTTGCCTGGAATGCTGATGGTCTTCGCATTTGTAATACTACATCTGCTGATCTTGCTGACAGAAGAAAGAAGTGGTACAAGAAGGATTGTGAACCTGCTGATTTTATGCTCCAAATTATTGACTTATTGAAGAAGCATGATATTTCTCTTGCCACTTTTTCTACCGAGCACGGAGCCACTAGTCAGACTTACTTTCACGCTGAAGTCCTTATCAATCTCATGGTAGAGAATGGATATACTCCAGTTTACAAGGAAAAGGAAGATCAGCTCAGAGTATCCATCTTTGTCAGAAAGGATCAATACAATCAGACTACTGCTATTGATGAGAGAATTGTATTCAATGCAAAGTATAAGAATGAAGGAAGTGCTGACTTTATCGTTAGCCAAGTCTATCACAAGACATTTGGTCGTTTCATGTTTATTGCTGTTGATATGGATGATGGCAAAGAATCAAAGGTCAGAAATGTAAAGACATTGCTGTTCAAGACTTTTATGGCTGATCTTCTTAGTACTGTATACTATAATATTGATCTTTCACTGAGACCCAATTATCTCTTCTTGCTCGGTGACTTTGATACCATTATCGAGTCAGACAGACCTACTAATGTTATTCATGATGCTGCAGACAATAAAATTGCTGCTCTTGCTTCCAACGATGAACTCAAGAAGATGCTCTCATCCGAAAAGGTGTTTGAGGGTATTAAAGAAGGTGTAAATGGCAAAGGACCTGAATTCCTTCCCAATGCCAGACTTGCCAAAGGTAGAAGTGAAGATTGTAGACATAAGACGATGAAAACTCAGTGTTTCCAACCTTTTGAATCAGACAAGAATAGAGTGGGATGGCATGATAGAGTACTTTACCTAGATAATGGTACTGGTAACTACACTCTCAGCTGTTTTGCCTATGACAAGATGGACAGTGAAACAATCTCAAAGTCAAGTCACGCTGGAGTATATGGTTTATATTCACTCACTTACAAACGATAAACTGTCTTTCACACACATTATTATATGTAACATCTACATACAATAATTCTGCTTACAGTATGCATTATCTGATGTCAACTTTTCTCTCAAGGGCACATCCAGATTGAATTCATTCAACACAACATGTCGATGACCACACTCATAATGGATATCAAGAGATTGTATTCAGATTTAGCTGGAATTAATGTTGAAAAGGTTGAAAGACTCATTGAAGATAAAGGACTCTATGAAACTGCTCGCATTCTCGGTTATGACTCTACTCACTATGATAACATGATTCTTGCGGGTAGATTGGCCATTGAAGACGTCAGAAGAAAATGTCCTCAGACTCTTTTGGACTATGCAGAACGTGCAAAAGAATTGCTCAATGAAGATGTATACAACTTTATTGTTGCCAATCATCAAGAGTTGCAAAAAGCAATTGACAATAGTGATGCTGGTGAACATGACTGGTTTAGTGCTAACACGCTAATCACAATGTATCTCTTGCGTCCAACAAAAGCCGAAGAACCCATTGAAATACCACAATATCTCTGGATGAGAGTTGCTGTTCAATTCTTTTTTGATGTATCTGTTGAACGAGTAATCGTTTGCTATCAGGAATTGGTAAAGGGACTGTATACTCCTGCTAGTCCAATGCTGTTCAATGCTGGATGCAAAAGAAACCAAATGTCAAGCTGTTTCTTGCTTACTGTTGATGATAATATGAAATCATTGTATCGTCACGGTCACGAACGCATTGCATTGATTAGCAAGTATGGTGGTGGTCTTGGAGTTAACCTATCTAATGTGAGACATTCTGAGATTTCACGCGGTGGTCTGTCGAAAGGTGTTGTTTCTTATGGCTACACTTTGGACAGTACTATCCATCTGTCTAATCAAGGTGGTGGTGATCGTAAAGGTGCTCAAACTCTATTTCTCAAGATTCACCACATTGATGCATACAATTTTGTATCTGCAACCAAGAAGAATGGTGAGCAATACGATCGATTCAGAAATTCCAATACTTGCTTGTGGACATGTAATCTCTTTTGGAAAAGAGTTGAAGAAGGTGGATCTTGGTCAATGTTCTGTCCCAATAAGACTCCATTGTTGAATAATGTATGGGGAAAAGAGCTTGAAGCTGCATACTTAATGTATGAACAAGATTCTTCTTTTGATGGTACTCTCTATAAGAAGACAATGCCAGCCATGGATTTGCTAAAACACATTATATCTGTACAAAGAGAATCAGGAATGCCATATCTCATGAATGGAGATGCTTGCAACATGAAATCCAATCAGAAACATCTTGGTTGCATTAATTCATCCAATTTGTGCTTGGAAATTATTGAATATCATGATAGCAGTACCATTGCCAGCTGCAACTTGCACAATATTGTTTTATCAACAATGGCAACAGGAAAGAAGATATCCAAGAATTCTACCATTGATGATCTTTGTGATGCTGTTGACTTTGATCTATTAGGTAAGACGATTGGTAATGTTTGTGATAATATCAACTCTGTGATTGACAAGAATTGGTATCCATTGCAAAAGAAGGATGGCAGTGGACCTATTAGTAATGGAAACAAAAAGTATAGACCTCTTGCTATTGGAGTATGTGGATTTGCTGAACTCTTGTACGAACTTGATCTGCCAATGGAATGTCCTGAGACGGAATTGTTGAACAAGATGATTTTTGCTAGCATGTATTACAATGCTTTGGTTCGCTCTGTTCAAAGTGCCATTGATACTGCTCCCTTTGACACCTTTGAAAAGAGTCCTACAGCTCAAGGTAAATTGCAATTCGATCTTTGGAGAGATGAATTCTTGACGCTTGGAGGCAATAGCTCTAGATCGTTCAAGGATGATGATGAAGTTGATCCATCTGTATGGAGACAAAAAGAGGTTACATTGTACAAGGATGGTAAAGCCATTGACACTATCAAGGCTACTTGGACAGACTTGAAGAGATGCATAATGTTATATGGACTTAGAAATAGTCTGTTGATTGCTTTGATGCCAACTGCCAGCACTGCACAAATTAGAAGAGCTAGTGAATCAGTAGAAGTACCACAAACTAATTTGTATAGTCGCAGAGTGATCAAAGGTAATTACTCTGTGTTGAATCGTTACTTGGTAAAGGATCTTGAAGAGATTGGACTTTGGTCTGAACACACATTTAACTACCTATTGAATACTAGTGGTGATCTTGCTGGATTTACGAACTACGCCTTGAGCAATCCATCACTGTACAAGTCTGTTGACACAGAAAGATCAAGATTTCTTGAAAGTAAGTACAAGACCGTTTGGAACGTATCTCAGAAATGGATGTTGAAACTTGCTGCTGATAGAAGCAGATATATTGATCAAGCATGCAGTACTAACATTTATATGAAGGATGTTACTGACAAGAAGCTCATTGCTTGCCACAGATATAGTCATCAACTTGGATCAAAGACTATGATGTACTACTTGAGACAAACAGGTGGTGAGATTGCAAAGTTTACGGCAGAATCATTGGTATGCAATGGTGAATTGGGAAGTCCTATCATCAGTGCTGAATCGAGTAATAATGATGAAGAAAAGGACAATGAGGAAGGACCTATTTGTTATAAGGAGGAGGGATGCACTTGGTGCGGTTAAGATTAATTTACAATATATATTATTGCTATACTAGCAATAATGATAGTTTGGATTATAGTCACAGTTATACTTTCCATTGCATTGATTATATTCATTGTTTTATGGGGACTTGCTGCATTTAGTCAAGGTAACAGTGGTACTGACTTTAATGTCTCACCAGGATTGGATGCTGATCCTCTCATGATTTGTGATGGAGCATGCATATTTAATGTAGCTAATCTTACTGAAGCTACCAATCTCTGTAACAGTCAGCCTACTAAATGTCAAGCGTTTGTATATGCTCCAGGTAGTATAAAGTTTGTAAATTCTTCTAGTACTGTTCCTAATCTGGCTACTGATCTGTACATTCGAACCAAAAGTGACTCTTGATAACACTATAAATGATTTTGATGTCATTGTAAAGAGTACTATGGATAACCACACAATGTTAGGGCTTGGAGCCAGAAAGATTGGCACCACAAGGAGAGAATCGAGCACGGTAAGCAATATTCCTCAGATTCTATCTGCCAAAGTCAAGAGATCAAAGTCTCTATATAAACAAGAGGAAAAGCTGACAGATAGAATAAATGCCATTCCAGCAATTCTATCAGCAAAGTCAATGAAATCACCAAAAGTACAAAATCGTGAGACGGTACCAACAATCAAGCCAAGGAGAGGAATTAATAAAGTAGTTGGAAAAGGTATAGTACAAAGACAGAGTATTGTTCCAACTAGCAATTCTCTTGCATCACCAAAGGTTGGAAAGATTAATAGCTTGAAAGAACCAGATAGTATCATTACTGCAAAGGAAGCTAATGATACCATTTGCAACATGTCCAACATTTCTCTTTCTGGCAAGTACATGGATGACATTAGTAAGGCAACTTTGTACTTTAAAACTGTATACAAAAACAAGCTAAAGGATCTTCCTGACACCAATAATGGAAAGAACTTTAGCGAATATCTAGACATTTATGAGAATAATCAGGCTTATTATAAGGATGAACTGAGGTCAGGCAAGTTACCACAAATTGTATTGCCTGGCATTAGGAAACTAGAGAGTTGGTTTGTCAAGATTCCAGAACCAAAGCCTGTTTGTGACAAAAAGTATGAAAAGGAGGACATTGCTGAATGGAAAGAGCGAGAGAAGCGAAGGCTATCAGGAATATCAGGTTATTGTGATCCAGATATAGAGGTATTACTATAACTAAAGATAATTGTATGTAATGTACATATAATGCAGGTAATTAAATTATTCTATGTAAATGTATACTGTTCAACCAGTAATATTGTGTGGAGGTAGTGGAACCAGACTATGGCCATTATCTACTAATGATGTTCCTAAGCAATTTGTCAAGGTAGGAGATAAGACACTGTTAGAACATACTATAGATAGAGTTACCTACCTATCCAAGGGATCAGAGTACAGATGGCTAGACATTTTATTTGTATCTCATCAAAAGTATCCATTAAAGTATGATAATGTATTGTATGAAAATTATGCCAATGATACAGCTGTTGCCATATATAGAACAGTTGAATATCTGAAGAATGATGCTTCTAACACTATATTACTATTCCTTCCTTCTGATCACTACATTTCCAAGCCAGACAGATTCAAGGCAGATGTGTTAGAAGGAATTAATAAGGTAACAGATAGTAACATAGTAATTTATGGAATAGAACCAACTGGATTAGAAAGCAAGTATGGCTACATCTTGAACAATAATGATAATTCTGTTTCATTCAAAGAAAAACCATCACTGGATGTAGCAAAAGGTTTGATTAATGAAGGAGCATTATGGAACAGTGGCATGCTTGCAGTTAATCTCTCTCATCTCAAACATTTGTTAGATGCTACTGATCTTCAAGATTGGTTGATTAATGAAAGAGAAGGTAAGGCTCCTTCTTTTGATGTTGCAGTATTACAAGAACAAAAAGGACCATATCAACTATCTGTAATAAAGTGTCAAGATTGGGAATGGAGCGATGTTGGTACTTGGGATAGTTTCCTATCTGTACCAGTAATTAAGGATGAAATTCTATCTCAAGAGAAGTGCAAGATTTGCGATTGTGAGAATGTCAATGTTCTAACTAGAACAGATTCGAATGTGGTTGTAATAGGTTGCTCTAACATTAATGTGATAGTAACAGAAGACAAGGTATTGGTAATGGATAATAGTGTTGATCATAGTGGAATACTAAAGTCCATTGATTTTAGCAGTCAAAGTTGATTGATCAAGAGAAATAATATATGTAAGTAACACAATGTCAGAAGAGAATCTCAAGAAGAAAAAGAAGAGGACTATTGCGGTAATAGAAGAAGAGTTGCCCAAGGCAGATTCTGGTTCTGAGCCTCTTTCTGAGCCCACTAATAGTGCTGACAAGGAAATACCTATCCCTGTATTGCACGAACAAGATTTTAAACCTCCACCATTCATCAAGACTGGAAGTAGAGGTGGAAGAAAGATTTATATCAAGACGAATAGAGATATGCCTAGTGATAACTCTGGTCATTTCAATGAAATAGAAGAGAATATTAACAAGCTACATGCAGAAGCAAAGAAAAAGTCGGCAAGCACAAATCAACAAGCTAGTATATACAAAATCATTTACACATTGTCTACCATCTTTATCTCACTGGCAGGAATTGCTCTAGGTGTGTTAAATCTCATGATTAATAATGAAATGACTGCTATTAGTTATGTAGTATCTGCTCTTGGCTTTGCCATTACAGCTATTCAGACTTGTGTTACCGTCTTTTCTATTGAGAAACGAGGAGTATTACTTCGAGACATATCTCACAAGCTAAAATCATTGTTTAGAGAAGCAAATTCATTGCGATATAGTAATCTATCTGCTGAAGAGCTAGAACTTGAACTAAAGAGTTTGTACAATAAGATGGATGACTATGACATTGCTGCATACGATAATAATATTACATCATTAGATAACAAGGTGACACAAGAAGTGTAATCTGTGTGAAGTGGTATACATCATTGATGTATAAATCCAATGTAGATTAAAGTATTAATCCAATGTAGATTAAAATATTAATCCAATGTAGATTAAAGTATTAATCCAATGTAGATTAAAGTATTAATCCAATGTAGATTAAAGTATTAATCCAATGTAGATTAAAGTATTAATCCAATGTAGATTAAAGTATTAATCCAATGTAGTTAAAATGTCTGAAGCTGCTCTCGCTCTATGCGTCAAAAATAAGGGCGAGCAGTTATTTAATGTATGGAACCTTATAGATTGTCCCAATACTTTTAGTTCTATTCTCAATACTGTCAATACTGATATGGTTGGATACAATCCACAAAGACTTCCAGTTTTGCAAGATGCAGTAGTTGAACTGTTTAATAGTTATAATACTACCAATAGCATTACCAACAATAAGAATAGTGCTGCCTATAATCCATTTCAAGAGAAGCTGTTAGATTTGTGTATAGATCCTACCTTACCTGGCATTTGTTCAAAGTATCTAGAAGGTTATTGTGGCAGTTTCACGAGAGAACAAGTAATTGCTAATCCAACCTTGATCAACTTTTGTGGATGTTATACTCCTCCAGATGAGAATTATATGAAATATACTCTTGCTAATGGTGCTTGTTTAGTTGGAGATCCTGATTGCAAGTCAGGATGTACTGCTGGTAGTCCTGATTGTTTTCCTCAACCTGCTTGCGATCCATTATGTCACAGAGCAATGACATCACAAAAGGCTAATCCTGCAAATGGTAATTTCATTAATTGTCCTCAGAATATATGTGTCATTGATAATGTAGTAATCAACACTGTGAATACGCAGACTCCTGGAGGCGTTAACTTCTTCAACATGTGTGGTGGATGTAATGAAACATCAGGTTGCTTATGTATCATCTCAGGAGTAAGTGTATCACAAACAGGAGGCAACATTGGTATAGGCAGTAATATTAATCAAGTATGTTCTGGCTCTTCTATCTGTATGGAGCTAGATGAGAATGGAAAGGTAGTTTCAGAAGGAGCATGTGGAACTAACATTGCCAACGATATGGAACCACCATCAATATATTATGGTCCTAATCTGTTCATTCTTGGCATGATGATACTCTTTGTTCTAATTGCATTGTTTCTGTCATTGATATCACGATATAATAACTATGTAATATTTTAATCTTGCTAGATAAACAAGTAGTATATGGATTGCAATGTTGTATATCTTATGAGACATTCAGAAAGAAACAAGGAATATCTATTCGATTCTCCTCTATCAAAGGAAGGTATTGAGAATTCAAAGACAGTAATAGTGAGAAAGTTGGAAGATTATAGTTTTGACAGAATATACTGCTCTCCATACCTTCGAACGATACAAACTATAGCTCCATATTGCAGAAAGTATAAGGTAAAGATAAAGTTGGATTGGGCATTGGTAGAGAATCTTCCAGAAGAAGAAGTATCCTTTTCTGAATTTGATGACATTATTGATAACAAGTACAAGCCTGTTATTAGCTTTGGTGAAAAGTGCAATGCATTATGTAGTGGCATGGTAAAGTCATCAAACAAGCATATGGAGATACAATTACTGTTGGAAGCATTACGAGTTAGAGCAAGCAAGTTCCTATCATCATTGAAGAGTGGCAAAGTACTTGTAGTAACGCATTTACCTGTGATGAATGCATTCCTTCGAGCAAAAGGACATTCAACGAGTCTGTATGAATATCATTCACCTGGATCAATGTTACTATTGAAGGAATATGAATTTAGTGAATCATCGGATATAACGCCGAGCGATAGTCCAGCAATATCACAAGAGATTTCACTGTGAGTTGGATTATGAGAAATATGCATGCCTTACGGTAAGGCATGTATATTATTGAGAGCAATGTTCTGATCATGATTTCTCGGGCTCTTGATCCTTAGAAATGTTATACTCCTTACGGTACATTTCTTAGAGTTGGTAGACTGACAGAATGGTCCTATTTGGATCGTTAGAAAGATTGTATATAAATTATATACATTATCAGGAATAATGTTCTAATGTCGATTTATCGGGTTCTCCAGCTCTAAGAAATGTAAGACTCTTGACATTCCTTACGGTAAGGATTGGTAGAACGACAGAATGGTTCTATTTGGATCGTTAGAAAGATTGTATATAAATTATATACATTATTGAGATTGATGTTCTAATGTCGATTTATCGGGTTCTCCAGCTCTAAGAAATGTAGGACTCTGTATGTTTTATAGAGCTAGAGAATCGATGAATTGGCCTTATTTTATTGTTAGAAAGAATACATGTAAGTTATATACATTATCAGGAATAATGTTCTGAAGAAGATTTCTTGGATTCTCTGGCCCTTAGGAACATACAGAGTCTAACAGTTCTATAAGCTGATAGAACAACAGATTGGCCTTATTTTATTATTTGGAAGACTACATATAAATTACATGTATTATTGTTATCATCATTCTGATACTGATTTCATTGGATTTCCAATCCTAAGAAATATCAAGATTCCTACATTTCTTAGAGCTGATGAGTCGTTCTATTTGGACCGTTAGAAAGATTGTATATAGTTTATATACATTATTGTTATCAACATTCTGATCATGATTTATTGGGTTCTCCAACTTATAGAAATATCAAGAGCACTACATTTCTAAGGGTTGACAGAACGACAGACTGGTCTTTTTGTTAGCAACAATATACATACCGTAAGGTGGATACATTATCGAGATCGATATTCTAATGTTGGATCATTGGATTCTCTAGCTCTTAGAAATGTTAAAACTTGTATGTTTCTAAGAGCTAGAGAATCATAGAACTGTCCTATTTGGATCGTTATGGAAATACACATGCCTTACAGTATGTATATTCTTTCTATCGCTGCTCTGATCATGATTTTGCTGGATTCCAATCCTTAGAAATGTAAGTCTCTTGATGTTTCTAGGAGTTGGTAGATCGATAGGTTGGTCTTATTTTTATTGTTGGTAAGAATACATCTAATTTATATGTATTATTGAGATCGTTACTCTGATCATGATTTCATCGATCTACTAACTCTAAGAAATATAGAATTCATAACATTTCTTAGAGTTAGTAGATCGATAGACTAGTCTTATTTTTATTGTTGGTAAGAATACATCTAATTTATATGTATTATCGAGACTAATGTTCTGATGTTGATCTCGTTGGATTCTTGACCTTTAGAAATGTTATAGACTTTACATTTCTTAGGATTGACAGAACGACAGAAAGTAGCCTTAGAAACGACAAGCATGAAACTACATATAATTTATAGATATTCTTTCTAATGATCCAAATAGGACAGTTCTATGATTCTCTAGCTCTTAGAAACATACAAGGTTTAACATTTCTAAGAGCTAGAGAATCCAATGATCCAACATTAGAATATTAATCTCGATAATGTATCCACCTTACGGTATGTATTCTTTCATAACGATCCAGATAGGTCGATTCTGTCGATCTATCAATCCTTAGAAATGTAAGGATCTTGATGTTTCTAAGAGTTAGAGAACCTGCAAAACCTTCCTCAGAATGATAATAGAAGTAATACATATAAATTATATGTATTCTTTCTGACAACAAAATAAGTCCATTTAGTCAGACCTTCAGCTCTTAGAAATGTAAAGATCCTGATGTTTCTAAGAATCAGGAGACCAACAAAATCATGACCAGAATAACTACCTCAAGGATATACATTTATGCCTATCGGTATGTATTCTTTCTAACGATCCAAGTAGGCCCATTCTGTCGATCTATCAATCCTTAGAAATGTAAGGATCTTGATATTTCTAAGAGTTAGAGAACCTGCAAAACCTTCCTCAGAATGATAATAGAAGTAATACATATAAATTATATGTATTCTTTCTAATAACAAAAATAAGACCAATCTGTCTCTCTACCAACTCTAGGAAATGTAACTATTCCTATCGGTACATTTCTAAGGATCAAGAATCCAACGATCCAATATTAGAATATCGATCTCAATAATATATTAGTATGTACATTCTTTCTAATGATCCAAATAGGAACAATCTGTCTCTCTACCAACTCTAAGAAATGTAACTATTCCTATCGGTACATTTCTAAGGATCAAGAAACCAAAGAAACCTTCCTCAGAATATCGATCTCAATAATATACATACCGTAAGGCATGCATATTTCCATAACAATCCAAATAAGACCAATCTGTCTCTCTATCAACTCTTACCGTAAGGAATGTCAAGATCCTTACATTTCTAAGGATCAAGAGTCTGACCAAATCGACAGAAGAACATCGATCTCGATAATATACATACTGTAAGGCATGTATATTTCCATAACAATCCAAATAAGACCATTCTAACGATCTACCAATCCTTACCGTAAGGAATGTCAAGATCCTTACATTTCTAAGAGTTGGAGAACCCAATAAATGGACCTTAGAACATTAACAATATACCTATTACAAGGTATATTCTCACTAAATCTCACAAAGCCTAACATTCATGATCAACAACATCAATAAACGTATTGAAAAATCAAAATCTCAATCATGAGAAATCGGGCCTGACAATATGTCCGGACTGCATCTGAATGTCAATAAAGCCTGAATTGGTCATTTCTTTGAATCATGATTTTTCTAACAAATTGTACCTCAAAGTGGATAAATGAAAATAGTCAGAAACACGCGAAAACGTTCGAAACAGTGAGTCACGTGCTACTACACACGAGAGTTTACGAGCGTGTTTCAATGTCATTCAAGCACCTTTACATTCACTCTCAAGATCATGAAACACATATTCCAGTGCTATATACATATAATCCATCATCTGCTGCTACAACTGCAGAGTTGCCTCCAATTAAATAAGGCAAGAAACTAAATGTTTGACCCATATATACAGCTACTTGATATATATTAGTGTTTACCAATGACTTTACAATAATGTTGCTATTCAGAATTCCCTTTGTACTACTTATTGAATATGCATCAGCAAGGTATGTTATTCCAGGTGTATATACATCTGTTGGCATTAATTGGCCTGCAGCATTACCACTGAATTGCAACAATCTATTTGTGGTACTGATAAATGCAACATTTGCTCTAGCAGGACATTGAACCATATTGATTCCATTTGGAGGACATACTGGCGGTTCTATTCCTACTCTCAGCACGTCATCATGATAGAAACTAGCTCCTCCTACAACAGTTGGAGTCTGACCATTCAAAGGACCACCAGTTACAATGAATGGTTCATACACTATGGAACCAGTGCCAGGAACAGATATAAGCACATTCTGACTTTGAGTAGTTAGCAAGACATCTGTATCATTGCTATCAATGTACATTATAGAAATTTGTCCTCCTCCTGTGCTAAATTGTGCTCCAGGTGGATCATTCGTTACATTGAACCATTGCCAATTGTCATTACGTCCTCGTGCTAACAATGATCCCTTTATTGTATTTATTACAACTAGATAGTCACCTTTATATAAACATGCATCAACAAGATAGCCAGTTAGTCCATCAATAGTAAAGTTGCCAGGCACTTCCTTTGTCCATTTGCTTCCATCAAAAAGATATACTCCATTAGATAATGCTACAAAGTACAAATTATTGCCTTTGGAAAATGTCTTTCTTGGTGTAATGTTGATGCCACTCTTACTAACTTGCCTGATTGCTATATTACCTCTATTCATTATAGTGCTATCACCACCAAAGGTATATTTAACTAGAACGCCTCCATCGCTTGTATTGCAAGTACCTGTACACATATTATTGCCCTCGCAACCCATTCCAACTGCATTGACACAATTATCACCTTTTGCAGTCATACCAACTGGACATACATTGATTGTAATATTGTTAACTCTTGGATAAGATACTGCACACATGCCATTCAGACTTTGGTTACCATTAACATCAGTACATAACAGTGTATTAGCACATATCGCTTGACCATTACAAGGATTGGCAATACCCAAATCAGAAATAACACATATGCCTAGACTATTACCAGAACACTTGCAACTAGTAGCAGCTCCTGTCATTGCATTACAAGTCTGAAGGCCAGCACTGTTACAAGTTCCTCCACATATTGAACCTATATCACCACTTGTAACAGTTGGCAGTTGACAATAACCTCTGCTGCAATTCAGAGAAGTACAACTCTCATCAAACGAGCAAGGTAGTCCATTTGGTATACCAAAAGTGCAAAATCCATTGTCACAAAAGTTCTTGGAACATTGACTGTCTTCAGTACAAGGATGATTTGGACCATATTTACATACTGATTCTTTACCTGGATTTTCAACACAAACGAAACCACCAGTGCAAGGACAGGGAGTGCCCAGACCATCACCTCCTCCAACAGTACAAACACCACTACATATATTAATGCCAGCACAGTCAGAATATTGATTACAAGGAGTGCCAAGCTTCTTCTTGCATGTATAGGTAGCAGGATCACAAATAAGACCAGTATCACATTCAGGTCCAAAACAAGAACCCAAGAATGGAACAGAATTACTCGTTCTGGTAATATTAGTTTCTGGCATTTTGTTGAACAAGAGTAATACTATAATGATGAATATGCCAGTGAGAAGAGCTATTGTTATTAGTAAAGCTAGATCCATTTAGTATATTGTCAAAAGATCGTTTTGACAATATACGGGATCTAGCTTTACTAAGCTAGATCCATATTAATATCTTTTATATTGAGATATTAAAGATAGCTTTATCAAGATATAAATTTCCTCACAATTAAATATGACAACAGAACAGGAATTCGAGCAACCTTTCCCTCATTCAAATATTAATCTTAATACACTGTTTGAATACATTCATGGAGGAGAAATCGATACTGAAACAGACGACCTCGAACAAGTCAGAGAGACTATTGATTATCTTCATGAACTCATTACCTATAGAGATATCATTAACTGGCCTACCTCTTATTCCAACATTGACGACTGGTGGTCTCAAGTAGAACCACAACTTGCTTATATACATTCTCATCTCTAATCATCAAGTAAATATATCTCATTGAGCTATATTAAAAAAATACCTCATTAGATAAATGGATATACAGTTGGACAATCTCATTGCAGCTTATCCTGCTACTAGTACTCCTAAATTTCAACAGATTTATGGAGAAAAGAAGGAATTTGGAGAACTATCTTCTGACATTAATGAGAAGCTTCCACCTGGTAGAGGACATCTATATAAACATCAGAAACTTACACAGAGAACACTCAGAGCTTACAACAAAATCATGACCATTGCTGAAACTGGTACTGGTAAATCTTGCCAATCACTATCTTTTCTTGAATATTCCAGGAAAGAGATTGAAAAGTATCGTGAGTCCAATGGCTTATCTGGTGATCCAAGAGTTCAATTATATCGCAAGATTGTCATCATTGTAAAGGGTAAAACTCAAAAGGCTGAAATTAAACAACAACTTGCTTGTCGCTGTTCTGACGGTAGATACGAAACAGAACACATTAATAGTGCAAAAGATAACAAGGCTCAACGTGCTGCTCTTACAGCCAGAATCAAAGGAGAAGGTTATGAAATTACTACTAATGGTTCATTTGCCAATAGTATTAACAAACTTCACGAAGACGCATGGAAAATTGTGAGCAGCAGGTATCCTCTTGAAGCAGATGAGGGTGAGACAAAAAGTCAGAGAGAAGCTAGAGAGCTTCAGAGAATTAATACAATCAAAGAAGAGACCACTGAAGCTCTAAAAGTAATATTGGCAAACAGATATAGTGATACAATTATATGGATAGATGAAGCTCACAATATTATTCCTGATGATGCTAAGATTCAGACAGAAGAAGACTTTTTGGAAGATTATTATGCTACTTTATTCAAGGGTAAAACAACATCATTGGATAATTCCAACAAGTATTGGAGAATCTGGCAAGTACTTCATCATTCCAGTAGAGGTAAGCACATTATATCAACAGCTACTCCAATGATTGACTCTTATGAAGAGATTATTCCAATAATTAACCTTTTGCTGCCTTTGAATAATGAAATTCCTGCTGATATGAATCTTGAAACTATAACAGATAATGACCTTAGAGTGCTATTTCCAAAAGCTCCAAAAGATATAGACAGAACAAGGGATGCAATGACTCCATATTTCAAAGGACAAATGGACAAGCATGATATTTCAACTTTGAACATTGATAACCTAGAGCCATTCTTTCGCGGCAAGATTTCTTATATTAGAAGTGGTGATGATGGAGTTGTAGTCAAGCAAATGGGAAAACCACTGTGTGAATATATTGGAAGCACTTATCAAAGTATGGTATATGCGAGCGTAATGTCAGACAAACAGAGAACAGCTTATGAAAAGAATAGTAGTTCCAATAATTTTTACATGTCAAGTAGACATGCTTCCAACTTTGTATTTCCTGATGGAAGCTCTGGTTCTGCTGCTTCTATTGAAGAGAAAAAGGAACTACAAAAGACTAACCAAAGAAAGGCAGAAGTAGGACAAGCAACACAAAAACTCGATAAAGGCTATGATCGTTTTGTGAACAGAGACAAGCAAGAACCAACAAAGGAATTTGCTGCTTGGTTGACTAATCTTGGTAAAATTAATGAGCTAGGATGCAAGGTTGGTTCCATTGTTGAAGCAGTTCAAGAAACTCAAGACAGAGGTAATACCTTTATATATAGTGAGTTTGTCGAAGGTTCTGGTTGTCGAGTTGTTGGATTTGCTTTGGAAGGTCAAGGATACTCTAGATATACTGTTTCTACTTCTTCATTCAAGAGTGTTGAAAATAATGTAGTGAGACCATTATGCGGAAACAATGATAACTTTAAACTCAAGGTCATTAATATTAATAAAGGCTTGAGATATGCATTATTAACTCAAGACACAACTGAACCAGAGCTAAATGCAATGTTAGAACTTTTCAATAGTCATGAGAATAGACATGGTGAATATCTGCAAGTGTTAATTTCGTCTCGTGTTGGACGTGATGGCATTAATCTAAAGAATGTTATTGATATACACTTACTGGGTCCAGAATGGAATAGATCATCAATGTATCAAGCAGAGTCAAGAGGTATTAGAACAGCTAGTCAAGAAGACTTGCTGGCAGAAGAGAGACAACGATTAATCACTGAGGAAGGATTAACACCAGAAGAAGCACTAAAACAAGCGACCGTAGAAGTCAGACTATTCAGACATGCTGCCATTATGGAAGAGAATGATATTGATAGATGTGGTAGCGATAGTATTGATCAAGAAATGTTGGAGAACATTGACCTCAGAATGTATGCTTCTGCCGAAGACAAGGACAGGCAAATTCGATCAATGATGAGAATTCTCAAGAGAGTTGCTATCGATTGTAACATTCATAAAGATCGAAACATGAAGCTTAATAGCACTGATGGAATTAAAGATGTTGATTATAGTGCAGCTTGTGATTATGATACTTGTGAATATGACTGCTATGATCCCATTCCAGTCAAGATCGATTACAGTACCTATGATGTATACTACTTGAAGGAGATTGTTGAAGAATTAAAATCTAGAATGATGGAATACATTATCAAGGTAAATGCCTTTTCACTGCAAGATATTACTGCTGCCATCAAGGGAGAAGATAAGGATGAACTTGAGAAACACGTACTAATGGTATTGCAACAGATTATATATGACAAGGAATCGTTTCGAGACAAGTATGGATATCTTAGCTACTTGAAAGAAGATAATGGCATGTTCTACACTGATAGATTCTATAGCAATAGAATGCCTGAATATGCAATGGCTTACTACAACACAAACATTGTTGGAATTACTAATAGCAAATTAGATAGTTTAGTTATGGATATTGAGAGAGTAAAGGCTAATGACTTGATTCTGAAAATGCCATTCATGTCAGAAGATGAGATTGTTAGTATATTAGAGAAACAAGAGATTGAAGCAGCTAGTATTATTCTGGAAGATGCTATTCTCAAAGAACTCAGAGGTGAAGATCTTGAATATGCAGAAGTTGTAAAGGAATATTACAACATGTATATATTTAGATTACACAAGCCAGAAGCAGAACTGGCCAGTGCATCAGCAAAGGCAGATAAGAAGCGAAGAGAAGATAAGTTCCCTATATTGAAGGAAGACTTGAGTAAACCATGGGTGTATGCTCATACTCTGAAGACTCAAAAGATGGGTCAGACATCTTACAATATTATTGCTAATTACATTAATGTAAAAGGTGATATTAGACTGTTAGACTTTTCCGAGTCAGAGGAATGGACGACAGTAGCCTTTGAGAGTGGTAGCAAGTATAATATATATAGCAGCATTATCAAAGCTATTATTCTGTATACATCTATGATCTACGACGAAAGAAAGATTTACCTATTGAAACTATTCGATGGAGCATTACGAGTTGTAGATAGTAGTAACAAAAAGTTTGAAAAGGATGGACGCAAGATTAATCGTGGTAAGGAATGCATAAATATTGGTTTGCATGACTTGTACATTATGTTGAGTAAGATCGGTGCATATGTTGATATACACAAAGGAGTAGAAACATTCTCGGGACAATACAAGCTGAAGGATTTCAAGGCTCTCAATGGAATTCTGAATGATCCAGAAAGTTCAAGGAAGATTAATGAGGATGGCTTTGAAGACAATATTAACGATCCCAAGTTTAACGTGAATGTAAAGAAGTACCTGAATGAAAAGGACAAGAAATTTAATGAGAAGAATATGGCTAACATGACAAATGAAGAATTGCGTGACTTGTTGGTAAGATGGTTATTGGCAAAAGGTAAGAGCAACAAGAATACTGCCAATGAACTGTGTGTTGAACTAGATGAAATTCTGACCGAGCGAGGTAATGTGTTTAAGAATCCAGGTTGGGACGAAGATGTACGAGTAGAAGGCCGTAGATTAATGCAAAAGTTGATAAGTGAGAACGAAACAGAAGTAAAGAAACCGAGGAGAAAGAAGGGCGAATAAGATATAACGATTGGAATTCCTTGGCCTTACAGTTAGAAATGTAGAGAGGCTTGATGTTCCTACAGTTGATGAAATGGAACTATTTGGACTGTTGATGAGAATATACATATTATATGTATATTATCGAGAATGAAGTCATGAGAGCGATTTCTTGGGATCTCCAATCCTTAGAAATGTTAGACTCTGTATGTTTTCTAAGGTTGTTGGATCGATGGAATGACCTTATTTGGATTGTTAGAGAGAGACATATAATTTATATACCTTTTTGAGATTGAACTTCTGATGATGATTCGTTGGGTTTCCAATCCTTACCGTAAGGCATGTTGATGTTTTCTAGAGTTGATAGGACGATGGAGTGGACATATTTGGGCTATTAGTAACAATGTATATAATTTATATACCTTTATCGAAAACGAACTTCTGACGATGATTCATTGGATTCTTGATCCTTACCGTAAGGCATGTACCGATAGGTATAGTTACATTTTCTAAGGTTGGTAGAGCGATGAATTGGTTTTATTTGGACTGTCAATAAGAAATATATAATTTATATACCTTTAGTGATCTTGATGTCATGAGAGCGATTCATTGGGACTTACCAGCCTTAGAAATGTACCGATAGGTATAGTTACATTTTCTAGAGTTGGTAGAACGATGGAATGACCTTATTTGGATTGTTAGAGAGAGACATATAATTTATATACCTTTTTGAGATTGAACTTCTGATGATGATTCGTTGGGTTTCCAATCCTTACCGTAAGGCATGTACCGATAGGCATGTTGATGTTTTCTAGAGTTGATAGGACGATGGAATAGACATATTTGGACCATTAGAGAGAGGTATATAATTATATACCTCTTATCGAGATCGAAGTCACGAGAGAGATTTATTGGGATTTCTAATTCTTAGAAACATTGGAATCTTGATGTTTTCTAGAGTTGGTAGAGTGATGGGATGGGTATATTTGGATTGTTGGAGAGATAAATTATATACCTCTAGCGAAATTAATGTTCTGATGACGACCCGTTGGATTTCCAATCCTTACCGTAAGGCATGTACCGATAGGCATAGTTACATTTCCAAGAGTTGATAGAGCGATAGGATAGACATATTTGGGCTATTAATGACAATGTATATAATTTATATACCTTTATCGAAATCGAACTTCTTGTGACTGTTTCTTGAGATCTCTAACCCTTAGAAATGTAAAGATCTCAATGTTTCCTAAGGTTGATGGAACGATGGAATGACCTTATTTTGACTATTGATGAGAGATATATAATTTATATACCTTTATCGAAATCGAACTTCTTATGATTGTTTCTTGAGATCTCTAACCCTTAGAAATGTAAAGATCTCAATGTTTCCTAAGGTTGATGGAACGATGGAATGACCTTATTTTGACTATTGATGAGAGATATATAATTTATATACCTTTATCGAAATCGAACTTCTTATGATTGTTTCTTGAGATCTCTAACCCTTAGAAATGTAAAGATCTCAATGTTTCCTAAGGTTGATGGAACGATGGAATGACCTTATTTTGACTATTGATGAGAGATATATAATTTATATACCTTTATCGAAATCGAACTTCTTATGATTGTTTCTTGAGATCTCTAGCCCTTAGAAATGTAAAGATCTTGATGTTTCTTAGAGTTGGTAGACTGACGAATTAATCTTATTTGTGTTATGATTAGAAAGACATATAAATTATATACATTTATCGAGATCGAACTTCTGATGAATTCCTGATCCTTAAAATATAAGGATCTTGATGTTTCTTAGAGTTGATATGTCGTTAGAATGACCTTATTTGGACCATTAATGATAATGTATATAATTTATATACCTTTATTGAGATTGATATTCCTATAATTCGTTGTGTTTCCGATCCTTAGAAATGTAAGTTTCTCTACATTTTCTAGAGTTGATATGTCGTTAGAATGACCTTATTTGGACCATTAGTAACAAGGTATATACTGATAGGCATGTATACCTTTACTGAGATCGAACTTCTGATGATGAATCGTTGGATTCTTGATCCTTAGAAATGTACCGATAGTTACATTTTCTAGAGTTGATAGAACGATGGGATGAGTATATTTGGATCATCATTGAAAAGGTATATATGTCTTTGTTGAGATTGAATTTCTGATGATGATTCGTTGGATTGTTGATCCTTAGAAATGTAGATAGACTTACATTTCTAAGAGTCGACAAGTCGCTGGAATGACTCTACTTGAATCATTAATAACAATGTATATACCGATAGGCATGTATACCTTATCGAGAATGAAGTCATGGGAGCAACTTATTGGGATTCCCAATCCTTAGAAATGTAAGTTTCTCTACATTTTCTAGAGTTGGTAGACTGACTAAATGGACCATTTTGACTACCAATAACAATGTATATAAATTATATACCTTTATTGAGATTAAACTTCTTCTGACTGTTCGTTGGATTCTCAATCCTTGGAAATGTAAGTCTCTCTACATTTTCTAGAGTTGGTAAATGGCTAGAATGAACATGTTTGGACTATCAATAACAAAAGTATATAAATTATACCTTTATCGAGATCGAATTTCTGATGACGATTCATTGGATTTTTGATCCTTAGAAACATTGGGATCCTTACATTTCTAAGAGTTGAAGAGCCCAAGAATTCATCATCAGAATAACAATAATGAAATATTCATTACATTTATTGATATTGTTATCAAAGTAAGATTCTACCTGAATAGTAACATCAATAATTATATTGAAATTTCATGATTTCAAGGTTGGTCTGAAGGCAGGGAGATTATTGTCCCAATGTCATTGAAGGTCAATAAAGCCTAACTTGATAATATTCTTATTTCCAATTAATGATACATTTAAAAGGCTCAATGTTGATATTCTAATTTAGCCAAAAACACGTGAAAACACGCGAAATGGGGTGTCACGTACAGTAAGTCACAAGATTTTTCAATGTCATTCAAGTGTCTTTAATTACATGCATTTAAAGAATGAATCTCGATAGATACATTAAGTAATGTATTGAAATATTCAATATAACATTTTAACTATTCTCCCAATGGTATTATTATAGTAAAATATTAAGAATGTCCATAATTATATTGAATTTGTGAAAGTCATAAATTGTGATCACCATCTGTCGAATTTGGAATTTTAACTTGATGAATGATGCTATCAATGTGATGATATATCTCATTCTTCATTCTCTCTGGAGTTGAGGCGATGAGTAAATGTAAATGGACAATACTGGTTGAATTCCAGATAGAAAAGCTCAAGATTGTATGTGTCTTGCTGTAAGATATATAATGTTGCTGATAATTATGAGAAGACCCTTTCTATCGGTTTCCTGACTCTAGAAAATGTAACTATGCCTATCGGTACATTTCTAAAGATCAGGAATCCAACGAATCATCGTCAGAACATCAACGTCAATAAAGGTATATAATTTATATGTCTTTCCAATCATAGCACAAATAGGACCAATTCGTCGGTCTACCAACTCTAAGAAACATACAGAGTTCAATGTTTCTAAGGATTGAGAAACGATCTATCTCAACATCAGAAGTTCAATCTCAATAAAGATATATAATTTATATACATTGTTATTAATGGTCCAAATATGTCCAATTGGCCAGTCTATCAACCTTAGAAAACATCAAGATCTCTACATTTCTAAGGATCAAGAATCTAACGAATCATCGTCAGAACATCAACGTCAATAAAGGTATATAATTTATATACGTCTTATCAATGATCCAAATAAGATCATTCCAACAACTTACCAACTCTTGGAAATGTAGAGAGACTTACATTTCCAAGAGTTAGAGATCCCAATAAGTCTCTCTCATGATTTTGATCTTGATAATACATCTAATTTATATGTATTCTTATCAACGGTCCAAATATGTCCATTCCATCGTTCTATCAACTCTAGAAAATGTAACTATGCCTATCGGTACATTTCTAAGGATTGGAAACCCAAGAAACAGCCATCAGAAGTTCGATCTTAATAAAGGTATATATCTTTCTAATCATAGCACAAATATGTCTATTTCATCGATCTATCAACCTTAGAAAACATCAAGAGACTTACATTTCTAAGGACTAGGAATCTCAATAAGTCGTTCTCATGATATCAGAAACAATAAAGGTATATAAATTATATATCTCTCTCTAACAGTCCAAATAAGATCATCCCATCGTTCTATCAACTCTAGAAAATGTAACTATGCCTATCGGTACATTTCTAAGGATCAAGAATCCAACGAATCAACATCAGAAGTTCAATCTCTGTAAAGGTATATAATTTATATATCTCTTGCCAATAGTCCAAATATGTTCTAGCGACTTGGTAATCCTTAGAAATGTAGGAATCTCAATGTTTCTAAGGATCAGGAACTCGAGAAACCATCGTCAGAATATCAATCTCTGTAAAGGTATATAAATTATATACATTGTTACTAACACTCCAAATATGCTCTTTCTGGCGACTTGGTAATCCTTAGAAACATTGAAATTCTTATATTTCTAAGGATCAAGAATCCAACGAATTGTCATCAGAAGTTCAATCTAGATAGAGGTATATAAATTATATACCTTTCCAATCATAACACAAATAAGACCAATTCATCATTCTACCAACCCTAAGAAACATCAAGATCTTTACATTTCCAAGGATCAGGAACTCAAGAAATAGTCATTAGAAGTTCAATCTCGATAAAGTATATAATTTATATATCTCTCGTCAATAACCCAAATAACATCATTACAATGACCTACCAACCCTAAGAAACATCAAGATCTTTACATTTCCAAGGATCAGGAACTCAAGAAATAGTCATTAGAAGTTCAATCTCGATAAAGTATATAATTTATATACCTTTTACAAGTAGTCCAAATAAGGTCGTTACAACGGCTTGGTAATCCTTAGAAATGTAAGTCTCTCTACATTTCTAAGGACTAGGAATCCCAATAAGTCGTTCTCATGACACCAAGATCAATAAAGGTATATAAATTATATATTTCTAATCATAGTACAAATAAGACCAATTCATCGTTCTATCAACTCTAGAAAATGTAACTATGCCTATCGGTACATTTCTAAGAGCCAGGAACCCAAGAAACAGTCACCAAAAGATCAATCTCAATAAAGGTATATAATTTATATACATTCTCTCTAACGATCCAAATAAGACCAATTCGCCAGTCTATCAACTCTAGAAAATGCAGAGAGACTTACATTTCTAAGGATCAGGAAATCGATGAATCGTCATCGGAAGTTAGATCTCAATAAAGGTATATAAATTATATATCTCTCACCAATAATCCAAATAAAGTCATTCCATCGTTCTATCAACTCTAAGAAACATCAAGATCTCTACATTTCTAAGGATCAGGAAACCAGCAAAACAGTCACTAAAAGTTCAATCTCAATAATATACTTATTACAAGTACATTCTCTCTAACGATCCAAATAAGACCAATTCATCAGTCTACCAACTATAGAAAATGTAACTATGCCTATCGGTACATTTCTAAGGATCAAGAATCCAGTGAATCGTCATCAGAATATCAATCTCAATAATATACTTATTACAAGTACATTCTCTTCATCACAAATATACCTGTAACAGGTATATATCATTCTACCTACCTTTATGGCAAGAACTTGTCATTCAAGTTCTCCACCTTGCCAAACGACAAGCATGGAATTTGCGTTGACAATTCACGAACATTAATCATTGTGTTTGCAATCAAGTCAGAATATGTAATATTGTAATTTGCCTGTTTCAAAGTCTTTAGCAATGATGCTGTCAATGCACCTTGAGCTTGTCTATCTACCCAAGTATCTGCAGAAGTCTGGTTATCTCTGCAACCTGAAATCATTACTACCTTGCCACTTGTAGGAGCATACTTTTCAGTCGTAAGAGCACCTCCCTTGTATACTTGTTGAAGATCAAAGGAAGTACCAGAATGACAAGCATCTACGATCGCATAAAGTTGAGATCCAACAGGAATCTTTACAGCCAACTTGGATCTCAAGTCATCATCAACAATCATGCCACTTCTGCTATAATCAACAGGACAAATAGTCTCGTCGATGCCATCTGTCTCATCACCTGATGTATCTCTAACAGTCGAACCATGTCCAGAATAATGGAAGAAGTAATTGGTATTACCACTTGCGGGCAAATACTTGGTCTTGTTAAAGTCAGAAGCAGGACTTCCACTCAACAACCATTCAATGCCTTTCAGAATGTTAGCCTTGGTAGGAGCAATGCCAGTGTCAGACAACAGTAAGATATTCTTTTCACTGTATCCATAATTCTTGACCAAGACGGTTCTAACATTTGTGGCATCATTAATGCAACCATACAATTCACAACTGCTTCCCTTGTAATTAATGCCAATCAAGAGGGCTCTCTTATTTACAGGCAATCCACGGCCGATGGACAAGTTGGGTTCACTCGATGACTTTTTCATTTCTACCAAGTCATCACTTCCACTTGTTGATACAACAAGATGTTTCTCATTGTCATAGTTGTCCAATCCACTTTCGTATGCATCTTTGATGTACAAGGGATTCTCAACAATAGGAGGAAGTTCATAACCATAAAAGTCAATGGGCAATGCTTCTTCTGGTCTATATCCAACACTCACAATGCCTGCCAATTTATATACATCAAGAATCAAGCGAGAACAAAGTGCAACACCACCAGTCAAAGGCTTGTTGTTTCCGGTAACATCAACCAAAATGTTAGTAAACGATTTACTGTGTTGATTAACGGCATCTTCTGACAGTCTCAGAATTGGGAATGCTGTATACAACAATGAAGTGGCATAATAGGCCTTCCCGGTATATTTTCTAACAAATTCAGTAAGCAAACTCTTGATTGTCTCCTTGTCCTTCAGCTTACTGCTAGGTTTAAGCTTTGACCAACCAAACTTGATATACTTGCCATTATAATACTCTTTGGCTACTTTGGCCAAATTTCTAACAGTGATTACTGACTTTGCACCAGAATTCTTTCTATTCGTTTGAAGACTAATTTCCATGAGATATTTGGATCCTTCCTTTAATCTGTATTTCTTACCATTCTTTCTGTAGTGTCTCAGAATGTCAGAAGTCACTACAATGCCAAGATGAGTAACAACACCAATACTAATGTTCTTGTTGGTAATAAAGTCAATAATTTCTTTGGTTCCATTGCCTCCATACATTAGAATAATATCAAGAGGTTGAATTAATTCATGGATGTCAGCATAATTTACAAGGTTATTTTTGTGTTTGTCAATGTCATAACTCAGACTGTCACTATTCGAGTTAGAGGTCATTTTATAACACTAGCATTATTTCTCTGATGAAATAATGAGCAGTATTATTTATTCAACGATATAACTGGATGCAGTTATATCTTATTCACTAAGATCTCCTAGATACTCACTCATCAAAGGATACAGAAACTCATGAAAGTACACTGAATCAAAATACACTCGTTCTGTATAGCAAAATCCTTGTTCTATCGAAAATAGCACGTAATCACACCAACATCTCTTACTAATTGCCAAATTACATTGCATTTCTGCATAATGATGCTTTGGAATCTTGTTCTTTACTGTTTGGTCAAAGTCCAATACTGTCTTGAACAATACCAATCCATTGTTACCAATAGCAGTATTAATAATAGCACCAATTCGCTTGTCCCAATTAGGAACAATTAGTCCCAATGATATATATTCAACATTCTTATTGTTCGAATACCACTTCTTTACAGTGTTAATTTCATTATTGTCACAATCTTCTTCATCGAATAGACAAGCAAAGTCATGAGTGAACAACAAATCTTCTCTTCTCGCATTTTTATTAATGTTTATCATGTAATCTCCTTGATTAATCCAATTCCTTGGATCAACATCAGAGTATCTTTTTAGCATTAGTTTTGGGGGAATAAATGTTGATGCCTTTACCTCTCTCAACAAATCCAGAGAAGTCCGTTCCTGTTGAAGACATACTTTTGATTGTATCATCTGCATATCCATCTTTAGGATCATAAGAAAATTCCAATTTGCTTCTCTTCTGAATTGGCTCTCTCGTGTCCGATATCATTCTAGATGGTATAGTCTTTTCTACCATTCCGCCATTGTTTCTGACCTGCCTCTCTAGATTTCTAACTGCTATATCAATCTTTGCATTTAATCTCTCTTCCATTTCTACCAAGTCGGTCAAGCGATTGTTATACAGTGACATTTGCAAGTCAATATATGCAGCAAATCCACTTGTTATATCAATACAAAGTGTACTCATTACTGTTGGATCAATGGTCTTGCTGTGTGCGAATAAACCACCCCATGAGTTAATAAAGTTTAAGCAATATAGTGATAATCTTGAAAGAAATGACAATTTACCAGTCAAGAAGCGACTCATTGTGGTCAGAGGAAGTTGAAGATACGAAAATGTAGTTCTATCAATAGGATTATCCAAACCAGGAATATCTACATCAAAAGGAAGTAATGCCTTGAAATCATCTCTATTCAACAACCAGATAAATGCAATGTATGCAGCTATGCTACATGAAATTCCTTCATACAAGGTAATATCATGAAAGATGTCAACGTAATACTGTTCCAACATGTCTCGCTCAAAAGATGACAAATCCTTGATATATGCTCTCACCATTTCAGAAAATCCCTTTTCATGCTTGTATCGAGAATGCACGCAGTTCTCAATATCTTTTGGAAATGGACAATCTTCTACTGTCTTTAGTCCATTCAGCATGTAATAAACTTTTACACTCATTATATACTTTCCCGTCTTATTTGGCACAATCTTGGCATGCAGATAATTCTCATCAGAAGACAAACAGCTTGAATCGTTGAGTAATATCTTACCTTGCGTAAATGTAATTGATATACTAGGCAACACGGAAGATCCCATTTATGTTATCCGAGGTAATTCATTATTCATACTTGTATAGAATCAACTCAATGATATAATTAAAAGACTGATTCGATTTATTCCCAATATAACAACAACATGACGTCCAAGAATCCATTTCACAAAAAGAACATTTATGTCGGTCGCACTAATGTTCAGAACGAATTAGCTTCTACTACGCTTTCATATAAGCAGCAGAAGGACAATCAAGTTCTGATTAATGAGAAGATGAACCGCCTAAAAGCTGTCATTCCTGTGAGATCTATTATGAAGATGTTTTCCAATGAAGAGATGAAGAAGATTGGCAAGCAAGTTACGATCAAGAGTGATGACTTGACTGCTCTTAATGGTATCAATGATCCTAGACTTGGAAGTGTTGATCTCAATAAACTTTGCCAAGGCTGTAACCAAATAGATTGCCCTGGACATTATGGTTATCTTCCGTTTGGCGATTATCTCATTCCAAATCCTGTTACCATCAGACAAGTTGTCGCAGTGTTGAGATCAATATGCAATAGCTGCGGTGAATTATTAGTTCCAGAGACTTTACTTCGCGATCAAGGTATCATGAGCATTTCTCCATCAAAGCGATTGTTTGCTATTGAAAAGGCTTCTCTCGGCGTTGATTGTGTTGCTCGCAAAGCAGAGATTTCTGGGGGTCCTACTACAATTTGCTCAAAGAATCCTGATTTTTCGACTGACAATTTAAGAGACAAGGGTATCTTTACCATCAAAGATGGCAAAACCTTGATTCAATATAGTATTGTTGATGTTTATAGAACTCTTGACAATATTAGTCCCAAGTCTGCTGCTGTACTTGGTTTTACTCATGGTGCTCATCCTAGAGATTTTATCATGAAGGGTATATTGATTATTCCACCTGTTGCAAGACCTCATGCTAGTGATGGCATGAAGATTAGACATGACAATCTTACACTTTGGTACAAGGATTTGGTATCTTTGGTGATTGGAACTAAGAAGACTGAGAATCCTGCCAATGCCATTTACAATCGAATCAAGAATATCTACTATAACAGTGACAAGGAGAAGATTAATCAACAAGAAGTAATTCCATTGACTGCTCGCATTCAAGGCAAAGAAGCACTGATCAGAGAAAATCTCATGAGTAAGAGAGGTAATTACAGTGGTCGTGCAGTTGCTGATCCTGGGATACAACTTGACTTTGATGAAGCTGGCATTCCTGCTATTTGGGCTTCTTCTTTGACTAAACAAGTCAAGGTTACAGAGCGAAACTATCGCTACATTCTTGACTTGATGAAGAATGACCAAGTAATGAATATAATCAGTGGTACATCTGGAATTACTAGAGTTTTCATCAAAGACAAGGGATACAAACTTCGAATTGGTGATATTGTAGAGCGCAAGTTGCAAAATGGTGACAGAATTGGTATCAATCGTCAGCCTACACTTCACAAGACTAGTTTTATGGGTTATCGTGCCAAACTCATTGAAGGCAATACCATTACTATTCATCTTAGTTGCACTAGTCCAATGAATTGTGACTTTGATGGTGATGAAATTAACGTTTGGGTATGTCGCGATGAGGAAGTGGAAGCCGAGTTTCAAGAATTGGTTGGAGTCAAGAAGAATATCATGAGTACTGAGCAAAATCGTCCAAATATGGGTTTGGTGATGGATAGTGTTACTGCTGTATATCTCTTGTCCTCACCAAAGACTATGATTGATGACCGCTTGTTCGAATATCTTCTTTCTTTGTTGACCAATCAAGATTCTATTCCTACCTTGTACCAAAGACTCAAGAAATATGGAGTGCATCCTAGATCTGGACATGCTTTGCTGTCTGCATTGATGCCTATCGATTTTTGCTACCTATTCAAGGACGTTGAGATTTATGAAGGAGTAGTAATGCCATGGAGCAGATTAACCAAAGCTCATGTAGGTAATGCTCACAAGAGTATCATTCAAGAGATGGTTCGACAATATGGAAATGACAGAACTGGAGATTTCTTTACTGATGCTAGTCTTGTTTCAACAAAATGGATTATGGAGACTGGTTTCTCTGTGGGCATTCCTGACATGATTACCTTGGTAAAGGGACCTGATGGAGTTGAATATAATGCTGGTGAAAGATTGGCAAAGGAAGAGTTGAACAAGTTGACAGTACAACTCAAAGCTCTTGGTGAAGCAAGAACAGATCCTTCAGAAGAGAATGTAAGAAGAAAACGCGTGCAAAACTTGTTGAACGCTGCGACTGGTACTGGTCTCAAGTTTACACGCGATTACATTACTGATGAGAATTCTCTGGGTGTAATGATTGATCGAGGCAGTGGTGCCAAGAATGGAGAGAAGGGTTCAGGAGCAAAAGGAAGTGTAGCAAACACGTCGCAAATGGTAGTACATACTGGTCAACAGTATTATGGAGGTAAGCCAGTACAATCACCAGGTGAAATGCCATATCTTCCTTCTGTCACTCCTGGAAGTACTGATCCTCGTGATAATGGTTTTGTGACTGAATCGTTTACCAAAGGATTGGATCCAGCAGGCTTGTACTTTATCCAGATTGCTGGGCGTGAGGGTATTTTGGACACTGCATTGAAGACGGCCAGAACTGGTAACATGCAGCGTAGACTGGTAAAATCGCTGGAGAATATTACAATCTTTTCTGATGGTTCTATTCGTAATTCGATTGGTGTTTTGTTTACTCCTTGTTATGGAAGTGGGCACTCGGTGGACAAGATGGTGAATACTCCATATGGAAGTAGCTTTATTGACTTGGAGTCTGTTGTGAACAAGTGCAACAGCAAGCGAGGATGGGTAAAGCCTGGTGAAAAGAGCAAGATTGTAGAGAATAGAAAGAAGTACTCTGGTTTTACTGAGACTGTGCTTCCTAATGGCAAGTACAGCTTGAATGTGCCTGCAAAGAAAAAGTATAGCTTGAAGGATAAGGTTGTGCCAGAACAGCCAAGCAAAAAGTTGAACAAGTATGAACGAGCAAGAATCATTGGTACTCGTGCTAGATTGTTGAGCAATAACATTACTCCTATTGTGCCAGTGCCTGATGATTCGTTTGACCCAGTAGAGATTGCTACTCGTGAGTATTATACTGGTAATCTCGACTTGTACATTTTGAGAAAGTATCCAGATGGACGAGTAGAAGAAGTGCAGCCAACGCTTCAGAATATTTAACTCGTGATGAGATGAGAAATATGCCTAAATTAGGTATATTGTTAGTGGCTGAAATATCCTTTTGGTAGGTCTGTCAACTCTAGAAAATGTAAAGATCAGTATGTTTCTAAGGATTGGAGATCGGACTAATTGGTCATCAGAAGTTTGATATCGAAATGTATATAACTTATATGTATTATTGTTAATGATCGTGCGAGGTTGCTCTCTTGGGTTTCCTAGCTCTAAGAAATGTAAGGATCAGTATGTTTCTAAGGATTGAGAAAGGGTCTGGATGGACATCAGAAGTTAGATGAAAAGATGTACATATATTATGTATATACTTTGTTAATGATCGTGCGAGGTTGCTCTCTTGGGTTTCCTAGCTCTAAGAAATGTAAGGATCAGTATGTTTCTAAGGATTGAGAAAGGGTCTGGATGGATCTTAAAGTTAGATATTGAGATGCATATAACTTATATGCATTATTGTTGGCAAATAGAAAAGAAGCCTGTTCGAGGGTTTCCTAACTCTAAGAAATGTAAGTATCAATATGTTTCTAAGGATTGGAGGTCGAACTAAATAGATCTTAAATTTAGATAGCAAAATGTACATATATTATGTATATACTTTTACTACTGATCGCATGAAGTTGCTCTCCTGAGATTCCTAACTCTAAGAAATGTAAGTCTCCTGATGTTTCTAAGGGTTGAGAAAGAGTCTGGTTGGACCTTAAAGTTAGATAATGAAATTTATAACTTATATGTATTATTGTTAATGATCGTGCGAGATTGCTCTCCTGGGATTCCCAACTCTAAGAAATGTACCGATAGGCATAGTTACATTTCTAAGGATTGGGAGTCTGACCATCTGGTCGCTATAAGTTCTATCTCGATGATATACCTATTTGTATGTATGTTTCTAATCATGATCCAAATATGCCCATTCTGTCGATCTACCGACTCTAAGAAATGTAAGTCTCTCTACATTTCTAACGATTGAAAGTCTGACTATTTGGTCATCAGAAGTTCTATCTCGATAATACATATAAATTATATGCATTCTAATCATGATACAAAGTCGATCGCTCTGACGGTTTATCAACTCTAGAAAATATAAGTCTCTCTACATTTCTAACGATTGAAAGTCTGACTATTTGGTCATCAGAAGTTCTATCTCGATAATACATATAAATTATATGCATTCTAATCATGATACAAAGGAGGTTGTTTCGTTGGATTCCTAACTCTAAGAAATGTAAGTCTCTCTACATTTCTAAGGATTGTAGGTCTGACTATTTGGTCATCAGAGGTTCTATCTCGATGATATACCTATTTGCATATATATTTCTAATTATGATCCAAATGTCTATTCTGTCGATCTACCAACTCTAGAAAATGTAGAGACTCTAATGTTTCTAGGGTTCAAAGTCTGACTATTTGGTCATCAGAAGTTCAATCTCAATAATGCATATAAATTATATGTATTTCTAATCATGATACAAAGAAGACTGTTTCGCTGGATTCTTGATTCTAAGAAATGTACCGATAGTTACATTTCTAAGGCTTGAGTCAGACAGAAATCAACATCAGAAGTTCAATCTCAATAATACATATAATTTATATGTTTCTAATCGTGATCCAAAGAAGACTGTTTCATTGGATTCCTAACTATAAGAAATGTAAGTCTCTATATATTTCTTAGAGTTAGGAAATTATCAGAGTAACCACGATAACATCATGATTAGAAATATACATACCATGGGCATGTATAATATCGAAACATAATTTCTGATGACCAAATAGTCAGACTTCCACCTCTAAGAAATGTAACTATGCCTATCGGTACATTTCTTAGAGTTGGCAGATCGACAGAATAGACTTTCTCGTTCATCAATAATGAAATGTATATATTACGGCATGTATATTCCATCATAATATTTCTGAGGTCCATTTAGCCGTCCCATCAACTCTAAGAAATGTAAGTATCAGTATGTTTCTAAGGATTGGAATCAGGACAAATCGATCGCCCGAAGACAAGTAACGAAATATCAATACAAATATGGATATACCAACAGAAATAGATAACCATGAACACAACGTTGACAGAAAGGTATACTATTATATAGAAATATCATGACTGTAATTTTGATCTGACTGTCCAAAGATATTGTCCCGACTGCCATTAAACGTCAATGAAGCTCGATTTGTCCATTGTCTCATTCATTGATTTAATATTATATTTCATAGCAATTATTGATAATGGTAAATGTGCCAAAAACATGCGAAAACACTCGAAATATTGACTCATGATCAGAAGTATATAACACGTCATTTGTTTCAATGTCATTCAAGTGCCGCATTTAAAGAAATAACTCTTTCCAACTTTCCTAACATTAGATATAACAATGGTATGTTGTAACTTTGAGAGCTATACATTTCCTGTGAAATACAACATGAATAGTATCATTCAATAGTCATCAATGTCCATACTTGTATTGAAATCATGAAAGTAGCAAATTGTGATTTGTATAGATCGAGTTAGAAGCTTAATAATGAAATATACATGCCGCAATATATACATTTCATTATTGATGAACGAGAAAGTCTATTCTGTCGATCTGCCAACTCTAAGAAATGTTATAGACTTTACATTTCTTAGGATCAAGAATCTAGTCCCAAGAATATCTATCACAATATACATACTGTTATGCATATTGTTATCAGTAGTACAAATAAGCAGATTCCATCGTTCTACCAACCCTATAAAATGTAAAGTCTATAACATTTCTAAGGATCAAGAATCCTGGGAAATGCAACCTCAAGAAGTTCAATGCTAACAATATGCATGATAGTATGTATATCCTTGTTAACAATCCAAATAGATTTTCACGACTCCACAATTCATAGAAATGTTGGTCTCTATATATTTCTAAGGATCAGGATGTCAGAAACTCGAGATATAACCTTGAAATTCAATCTCGATATATGTCTTACAATATATACATTCTTGTTAATAGTCCAAATATAGAGATCCTGTTGGTCTGACAGCTATAGAAAATGTACCGATAGGCATATGTATATTTCTAAGGATCAAGAGGCCTGAGAAATGCAGTTTCAAGAACATCAATCTCAATAATGTATATAAACTATATACATGTTTGCTAGCGATCCAGATACATCTATTTCATCGCTCTACCAATTCTATAAACATACAGACTCTAACATCTCTATAAATCAGAAACCTGAGAAACATAACCTCAGAAAGTTCAGTCTCGATAATACATACAAATTATATATCTCTTGCCAACGATCCAAATGGACAGAATTCATTGTTCTATCAACTCTATAAACATACAGACTCTAACATTTCTAAGGATCAGGAAACCGAATCCAACGATGTCAATAATCTTGATATCAACAATAGTATATACAAACTATGCACATTCAATCATGAAGCAAATATACCCATTCTATCGTCCTATCAACTCTATAAACATACAGACTCTAACATTTCCACAAGTCAAGAAGTCGATCTTAGTGATCTCAAGAATATCGATCTCAATAGTATATATAAACTATATATCTCTTATCAACTGTCCAAATATGTTCACTCTGTCATTCTACCAACTATAGAAAATGTAACTATACCTATCGGTACATTTCTAAGGAACAAGAAACAGAATCTAACTAATCCCGATAACATCGATCTCAATAGTATATATAAACTATATGTATTCATTATGATGACACAAATAGATGGATTCCATCGCTCTACCAACTCTATAAACATATAGATTCTAACATTTCTAAGGATCAAGGAGTCGATCTTAATGATCTCAAGAATATCGATCTCAATAATGTATATAGTTTATATACCTCCTACCAACTGTCCAAATATACCCATTCTATCGCCCTACCAACTCTATAAAACATACAGACTCTAACATTTCTAAGGGTCAGGAAACCGAATCCAATCTCGATAACATACCCAAACAACAATATACCTAATTTAGGCATATCTCTCTCCTTCCTTTCGTCAGGTCTCTAAATATCCATGTCTGCAGACAAATCAGCATCACTCTTTACAACCACTGTTGTTCTCGTTTTCAACTTGTTGGCAGTATTACCAACTCCAATAATCGACTTTTCTCCAAGCAGTTTCATCAAGACTTCTGACTCTGCCATTGGTGCAGGATCATACACAGGTCTCACTACCAATCCAACACTCAAAGCAACTCTATCTGGCGTTGGTACAACTGTCACACTTGCTATGCTTTCTGGTACTGGTCTACCAATATTTGCATCAATGTTAGGAGTACTTGGATCAAGCTCATCCACATCCTCAAAGTTCTCTCTCATTACACCAGTTTCATCATCTTCATCCACTGTACCACCTACCGCCGGAATATTAAAGTCCTGATCACCAAACGATAATCTAAATAGCTCTTCGTTCAACACCTTCTTCATCTCACCATCTACTTCTAGATTCATACCAATATTCGAATATCCACTTCCAAGTGGCACTCTATTGCCCTGCATGATGGATACACTTATGCTGTGTACATTTTCTGATGAACCAACACTCGCTTCTGATGCAATGATGCTTACTGCCTTTTCCATAGTAGCTGACGACAATGGACCTGCTGCCTGACGAGATACACCAGTAAAGTTTGCACCAAATGGATCACCTCTATTGGTAAAAAAGTCACTCAATGCAATAATATGCATCGAATGGACACTCTCGCCAAACAACATCTTACAAGTTCTAACAATGAATAATCTACATGCTTCAATACCAAAAATGGCACGAAGTTCACGCATATTGTTGCTCTTGGTCAATGTTTGGTCAACGCCTGGAATAGTCAGAATCTCCAACAAATTAGAACCAATAGCTTCAACATAATGGAATTCACTGGCCTTCATAATGTCCGTTTGCGTAACTTGTTGCTCCATATTTTGTGCCAGCACAGTAGGATCATCAATGTGTTCCTTCAACAATGCTTCACTAGCCAATTGCACTTCCTTTTGATGAGCATTGGTATCTTCATCTATAACTCTGGTAATATAATCCAATCCATTGACTTCCTTGGTCTTACCATTGGTCTTTGCATAATAAGAACCATTCCATTCTACTACCTGAACCAACGAGTATTCAGTATTACCAATTACAATGCCTCCATTCTCAGTAGGAATGTAATAGTCTCCATCATGTTCAATAACATTATCATTTCTCTCATAATAGTCACCATTGTAAGAAATGCAAGGAATTCCATTCTCAGAAATGTATCTGTCTTCAGGCAAAGTTGCTACAATATACTCATCTTCAATCGCAATCACACCAACGCCACAAGTCTTTAGCATCAACGCAATGTTATCACTGCTTACACCACTTTCCATCATTGCTCGCATGTTATAATAGAATAAGCACTCTTCACCTTGATTCACTGCCTTTGCAATCACTGAAGTAATCTTTACAGTCTTTACATGCATATCAGTAATGCCACTAATACCTTTTACATATACAGACTCGAGTCTCTCTAATACAATGCTGTTAAAAAAGACTTGATCAACATAATCTTCTACATAGAGAATATCATTCTTTTCCAGCACACCAATGAGATTTGGACTGTTTGCAAAAATGTCAATAACTGCCATATTGTTGGGAGATGGTGAGACAAAAACACTATTAGAAGGTACGTCTGATCCAATAACTTCTGCAACTTCAACAGTTGTGATACGATGCTTGTACATTTCCGAGGCATTCATGTATAATCTCAACACGTGTCTACTCTCTTTAATGGATTCTTCGTTTTTGCTATAAGTAAGCTTTGACCACCATTGATTCTTCTTTTCAATCTCATCCAAGAAATCATCAATCTGGATGATATCAAAATCCTTGATTAACTGTGAAACAGTAACTCCAACCAATTGGTGTCTCTTTGCTCTTGCTTCTGAATAAGTAAGATGCTTATTCTCAAAGTATACAGAGACATATGGATTAGAAGGCATTGCACGACAATAAATCAAGTCTTCCATTGGTTCCAAACCCAAAGTAGCAGAAGAACCAGCATGATGAAAGGTATTGAGTGTATTCTGTGTTGATGATGCTCCAACAGACTCACTAATGTTGATACCAATAGCTGTTCCTGGTTCAATAAGACTATCTTGATGCGTATCGATAATGGATTGACAGATTTCAGGAATCGAACTGGGACAGACCTTCAAGTTTTCCAGCTGCTTAGCCAATTGTAGCATACTCTGCTCTCTTGCATAATCGCGCGAGAAATCATCAGCAGATCTTGGATATGGATGATGGCTTATGATATAATCGATTTCTTCAGAAGTAAGTTTTCGAGGAGTATCATGCTCATCATAATGTTCGTGGATGTTTTCCCAACTCATGTTGCGTGATGTTTTGATTCACTAGTAAAAGAGTTCAGTTATCACACCACCGTATGGACAACAAAATATCGTGGAGCACTATTGATGATGAAGAGATAATTGTCAAGCAAGACAAGAAATCATTTGTGTTAGAGCCACGTGTCCCAACGATTTGCATTGCATCAGAAAATGATCAAGTTATAGCAAGACAAGATTTGTCTGTGATTGTTGACAAGTTTATAGCAATGGACGTACCTTATCCAGATTTGCACCTTCCAGACAAATATCAACAGCTAGAAGCTATTCAAAATCTAAAAAGTCCAATTACTGTGACCAATTACTATCTGTGCGGTTACACTGATTCAAAGTTTATGCCTCCATTGTATAGTGAAGTTGGATCCAAAGGTAGAGGAAAACCTGTGGTAATCAAAGAAGAGAATTACATTCAGACTTCAGCTATTATATCACATTATGAGAAGATTAACAATTGGTTGTCTAATCCTCAAATGCTGTTAGCTAGCCTTAGAGATGTATATTCAGAAAGCACCTCTATAAGCTGGGATGATTTGTATCTTGCAACTAGACCAATGAACAGTCCATATTCTGTAATGGCATATAAAACTATTATTAATGAACTTTTGACTAGTTTAACAGATCGAAAGTGTTTGGATCTTCATCCAACTGATGGAGCCAGATTCATTGCTGCCTTGTCTGTTGGAATGGATTATTCAGTAAGAGAAGGTAATGATATTCTTGTGCAGATTAGCAAAGACTTTTCCACTCCTATTCTGCCCGAAAAAGGACTATACGATATTGTATTTGGTGATGAAACGAGCAAGCACATGTGGAAGATGGTAAAGCCAGGAGGCTTCTTGATATTGAGCATGTATGACACTAATCAAGAGAAAGTGTGCAAAAATGTCAATGAAGAGATTGACAAGAATAAGGACGCATCTTGGATTGGAACAATTGGTTGCCAATCTGCAAAAGACTATTATCCAATATGGATATGGCAAAAGAAGGCTCCATCTGCTGTTCACAAATGGTTCGCCAGAAAGCCATCTGTGGGTGGAAGGGGAAAGAGACACTGATGAGGACACACTGGGAGGTACATTTTCGAATGTACATCTGAATGACAATTGACAGGTCAGCTGGAAAGGGTAATACCCACGAACTATGACCACGAAACTCACAAATGTTACTGATTATAGCAAGATGGATCAGCGGACGCATGTCTATTCGAAACCTGACATGTATATTGGTGGAGACAATCTTCAAGAGATGAAGGAAAAGATTTATCACCTTCAGGAAGGTAAAATTGTTGATTCCAAATTTACATATGGCAATGGTCCACTGCATCTCTACAAGGAGATTCTTGGTAATGCAGGAGATAATGCAGCTAGATGTAGACTTGCAAATGTAGATCCAAAGTCCATTGAAGTAACAATGGATTCAAAAACTGTAACTGTCAAGAATTATGGTTTGCCCATTCCTGTGGAGATTCATCCAACATATAATTTGTATGTTGCACAAGTCATTCTTGGTGATCTATTGTCTGGATCCAACTTGGAAACTAACGGAGAAGGAATCATTGGTACTAATGGTATTGGTGCAAAAGCTACCAATGTCTACAGTACTAGATTCTCTGTATTCATTGAAGATCACGAAAGACACCTTGATTACCATCAAGAATGGACAAACAATATGTTGAATGTAACCGAGCCAATCATTAGAAAGTACACTGGCAAGACATCTTCTGTTACAATCTCTTATGATATGGATTTTGCGAGATTCAAACTTGAACAGTACTCTCCTGAGATTATTGGTCTCTATGCTCGATACGCCTTGGATTTGTCGTTTACTTCAAAGGTTCCTATTGTATTCAATGGCATTGAATTTAATTATACTTTGATTCGTGATTACGCCAGATTGTACTATCCTGAAGCTGCTGTAGAGTCTGCAGTTTGTTACTACCAATGGAAGAAGGATGCTGTTGTGATCAAAGCATCACAAGGCCAAGAGAAGAGTGTTGGAAATCCAGTTCTTGAATTCTTAGTTCTTGATACACCTGGCTCTTCTTACAATCTGTCTTTTGTCAATAATGTCAATGTTCCTGATGGAGGTATTCACGTTTTGGCTGCCCTTGATGCTGTTGCTACCGAGACAGTCAAAGAGATTAATGCTGAAACAATTAGATATCTCACCAAATCACTGGGTTCAACTCCAACAAAGGATCAACTCAAGGGAACCAAGATTACAATGGCTCACGTGAAGAATCACCTTTCTGTTGTCATTTCATACTTTCCGGCTGGCAAACCTTCATTGACTGGACAAACTAAATCGAAGCTGTCTGCTCCTGCTCCTGATCCCATTAAGATTAAGCCTTCCGAACTCAAAAAGGTAAAGAAATGGGAACTCAAGAGGAGACTCGAAAGTGTCCTGATTGCCAAAGATAAGGAAAAGACCAAAAAGACTGATGGAAAATGTACTCCGAATGTCAATGTTAAAAAGGCAGGTGCTCAGGATGCCAATTTTGCAGGACGCAAAGGACGAGAGAATACTACATTGTATATTACTGAAGGTACATCTGCTGCTGGTTATGTTTACGAGTTAGTCAAATATATACCAGGCGGCTATGATGTAGTAGGAATCTTGCCAATGAAGGGGAAGTGCCTCAATGTATCAAAGGTTTCAGGCAGATCACAGCGTGAAATCGATGACAAGATTAACAATAATGAGGAAATTGGCACTCTGAAGCAAATGCTTGGACTAAAGGATGACACTGACTATACTCTTCCTGAACACAAGAAGCAACTAAGATATGGTTCATTGATGATTCTTACTGATGCAGATGTTGACGGAAAACACATTACCGGATTGGTGTTAAATCTCATGAAAGAACGCTTTCCATCACTGCTAAAGATTGGCTTTGTCAAGAGCTATTATACTCCAATCATTAGAGTAACAAAGGGCAAGATGGTCAAGAAATTTTACACTGGCACTGAATTCAAAAAGTGGGAGGCATCAGGAGATACAAAAGGTTGGCAAATCGAATATTTCAAGGGATTAGGTAGTTCTAACAAGGCAATTATTGCCGAAGATAGTAAGACCAATAAGATAATCAACCATGTCTATGACGATGAAGCAGAAGATTCATTAGCACTAGCATTCAAAAAGGAGAATGAAGATCTTCGCAAAGTTTGGATCAGCTCTTGGGACAATAACAAGGAAATTGTACTGTTGAAGAATCAACCCATTAGTTACTTTATTAAAAACGAGCTGGTAGAATTTGCGACTGAAAGCAATAAGCGTGCCATTCCTCGAATGTTGGATGGATTCAAAGAATCACAGCGTAAGATATTGTTTGGCTTTCGATCCAAGAATTGGGGAGAACCAGTAAAGGTGTCTGATGCAGTTGGTTACATTTCAGCAGAGACTAGTTATCATCATGGTCCAACTAGCATGGAAGGAGCAGTCATCTCAATGGCACAAGATTTTGTTGGATCTAACAACATTTTGCTACTAAAGCCAGATGGTAACATGGGTAGTAGAATTGCAGGAGGCAAAGATGCAGCTAATGGTCGTTACACAAAGACGAAACCAACCAAGATTGTTGATTACATTTTTAGAAAAGAGGATGATGGCATTTTGGAATACTTGACTGATGAAGGTAAGTCGATCGAACCACTGACTTACTATCCAATTATACCAATGCTGTTAGTAAATGGAGCAAATGGCATGGGTACTGGTTGGAGCACTACCATTCCAAAGCATAATCCAAAGGATATTATTGCATGGTTGATTGCTCGAATGGACGATTCGCCGTTACCTGAAGTCTTTCCCTGGTATGATGGTTTTACTGGACATACTGAGATTGTTGATATCAAGACTAAGCAAAAGAAGATTAACAAGGGAGGCAAGATTACTGTGGGCAAAGTAGAAGACAATGATATTATTGATGACGAAGAGGAAGTAACGGAAAAGGATACTATTAGAGTAAACTTTTGTGGATCATTCACTGTTACAGGTAATGATGTGGTTGTCAGTGAATTGCCCGTTGGATTGTGGTATCAACAGTATAATGGCTTGGTGAATGATTGGATCGAAAATGGTACAATCAAGGACAAGTCGATCAAAGAAGGTGATAGAATCGTATATACATTGAATGGTGTGAGCTTTCCGGACAATGAGAAGCCAAACTTGAAGAATCTGCATTTGATAAAGACTATATCTCTGACGAATTTGCATGCGTTAGATAGAGATAATAAGGTGATAAAGTATGCATCAGTGTTGGACATTTTGGAGAGTTTCTACACTGAGCGACTAGAACTGTACCAAGTAAGAAAGGATTACATGATAAGAGAGATGGAATACAAGATATTGCTGCTAAGTTGGAAGATTTACTATGTCCAAGAAGTGGTAGAAGATCGTTTCATCATCTTCAAGAGAAAGAATAGTGACATCTTGAATGATATGGTTAGTTGGGGCATGGACCTTGATCTGGCCAAGACGATTCGTGAAAAGACTGGAAATAATAGTTATACACTGGAAGGTATTGAGAAGTTGCAGAAAGAATTGGCTGAACTGGAAAAGGAGAAGGACACGCTGATTCTAACAGATATCAAGGACTTGTGGAAGTCTGACTTGAAAGAGCTACTAGCAGTGTACAAACCAATCAACAAGGTACAAGGCACTGTTGCAAAGGCAAAGAAGGTGTTCAAGTTTGTGATGGAGGATGAATGAAGAGGAATGAATATGCCTATATTAGGTATATGGTGATTGTAATGACGATGGTTAAGTCTGGATTGCCAACTCTAAGAAATGTACCGATAGGCATGTTGATGTTTCTAAGGATTGGGAAGGTATAAAAATGGTTATATTTGGATCGTTAATGGAAATGCATATAAGTTATATGTATTATCGAGATCACTATTCTGACGATCGATTTATTGGGTTTACCAACTCTAAGAAATGTAGAGATCTGTATATTTCTAAGGATTGAGAAAGGGTTGGAAATGGTTATATTTGGATCGTCAATGGAAATGTATATAAGCTATATACATTTTTGTTATCGAGATTCTGATGATGGTTAGTTTCGATTCCTAACTCTAAGAAATGTAAGGATCCTGATGTTTCTAAGGATTGAGAAAGGACAGAAATGGTTATATTTTGCCATGATTAGAAATGCATATAAGTTATATGTATTCTTGCCAATGAGATTCTAACGTCCATTTATTGGGTTTACCAACTCTAAGAAATGTAAATATCTTGATGTTTCTAAGGATTGAGAAAGGTCAGAAATGGTCACATTTGGATCGTCAATGTAAATGCATATAACTTATATGCATTATCGAGATCACTATTCTGACGATCGATTTATTGGGTTTACCAACTCTAAGAAATGTAAGAATCTTGATGTTTCTAAGGATTGAGAAAGGACAGAAATGGTTATATTTGGACAGTTGATGAGAATACATATAATTTATATACATTCTTACTAATTACGCTCTGATGATGATTAATCTCGATCTCTAACTCCAAGAAATGTAGAGATCTGTATGTTTCTATAAGTTGAGAAGTCATCGGAGCATCTTTATTTGGACTATTATAAAGTATATGCATATTAGTAGGCATATTATTGAAGTCAATGTTCTGAGGTCCATTTATTGGGTTTACCAACTCTAAGAAATGTAAGAATCTTGATGTTTCTAAGAATTGAGAATGGTCAGGAATGTAACTATTTGGATCGTTAGAAGGAATACATATAATTTATATACATTCTTGTTACCGAGATTCTGACGATCGATTTATTGGGTTTCCTAACTCTAAGAAATGTAAGCCTGTCTACATTTCTATAAGTTGAGAGTTCGGAAGTATAACTATTTGGATCGTTAGAAGGAATACATATAATTTATATACATTCTTGTTATCGAGATCCTAATGACGAGATTCATAGGTTCTCTAACTTATAGTAACATGCCTATCAGTATGTTTCTTAGAGTTAGAAAAGATTAGAGATGTAAATACTCGGATCGCTAGAAGGAATATATATTGTTGATATCGAGATTCTCGTAATACTTGATTTGGACTCTCCCAACTCTAAGAAATGTTAAACTCAGTAAGTTTCTAAGGATTGAGAGTAGTCAAGAATGTAGCTATTTGGACTGTTGATAAGAATATATACAGTTTGCATATATTATCGATCTCAATATTCTAGTCATGAGTTCTCTAACTCTAAGAAATGTAAAGATCCTGATGTTTCTACAAGTTGGGAAAGTCAGAAATCGTTCTATTTGGATTTTTGTATCACTATTGCTATATATTCATTGTTCTATTCTCTCAAGTCTGCTGTAAGATACATCTGCTTGCCCATCAATACATTCATGAGTTAGGAGATTAGACTAAAGTAATGTCACAAAAAGTATATTACTTCAAGAGATCCAATTCGTGAACTCTCTAGGCCAACCCTAAGAAACTTCTAGATCTCTCTACATTTGTGAGTTAGGTAAGAGAGTAAATCTGCTTACGACAATGAATTCATTGATTTTCAATATAACTATGGACATTTTCTCTGAAAGCAGATTCTTTAATTGCATTTAATGTTGCACTTGAATGACATTGAAACAAATGATGTATTACTACTCATGACACCCTGTTTCGAGCGTTTTCACGTGTTTTTGCCCTAATTGTATTTACCAATTATTAATAGCAAATGAGGTTCAAAGTAGGTAAATACAAACCTGCTAATTAGGGCTTTGTTGACGTTTAATTGCGGTCCGGACAATATGTTTGGTCGTTCTGACCAACATTGATTTTGTGAAAAAGCAATATAAATATGGACATACTGCGTAATGATGATTGTGAGTGGAATCAATGTTGATAATTTGTATACAATCTGCAGGTAACTCTATAAACTCGAATGTTAATCTTTGTAAGGTTACTCATGAATTGTGATATTACTTTAATCTAATCTCCTAGCTCATGAATGTATTACTAGGCATGTAGATGTATCTTACAATGGACTTGAGAGGAATAGATCGATTCCGTTGGGTTCATGACTCTAGGAAACATCAATATGCCTATCGGTACATTTCTATAAGTTGGAATAGATTAGGAATCTCATCATCAGAACAGCGATCTCAATAATACATATAAATATATGTATTGTTGCTAACGACCCAAATAGTTGGATTCTTGCCCTTTCTCGATCCTTAGAAATGTTAGACTCTTGATATTTCTAAGGATTAGGAATCCCAGGAATCTCATCATCGGAATAACGATCTCAATAATACATACATGCCTTACGGTATATGTATTTCTAATCATGACCAAATACTCTTTCTCGATCCTTAGAAATGTTAGACTCTTGATATTTCTAAGGATTAGGAATCCCAAGAATCTCAACATCAGGGCATCGAACTCAATAATACATACATGCCTTACGGTATATGCATTCTTACTAACGACACAAATAGCTGGATCTTATCGCTCTATTAGTCCTAAGAAACATCAATATGCCTATCGGTACATTTCTTAGAGTTAGGGAATCGATCAAGATGCCATGATAATTTCAAGCTCGTAAATATACCTATTATAGGTATATTCTTACTAATAATACAAATAGTTATATTCCTAACCTTTCTCAACTTATAGAAATGTAGAGAGACTTACATTTCTAAGGATTAGAAGTTCGAACTAACCACGATCAGAATAATGATCTCGATAATACATACATGCCTTACGGTGTATGCATTCTTATTAATGATACAAATAATTGGATTCCTGACCTTTCTCAGCTTATAGAAATGTAAGTCTCTCTACATTTCTTAGAGCTAGGAACCCTATGAATCTCAACATCAGGACATCGAACTCAATAATACATACATGCCTTACGGTATATGTATTCTTACTAATGATACAAATAGTTGGGCTCCTAACCTTTCTCAATCCTTAGAAACATCAATATGCTTATCGGTACATTTCTAAGGATTAGGAAACCCACCAAAACAGCATCAGAAGTTCAAGTTCAATAATACATACATGCCTTACGGTATATGCATTCTTGCTAACGATACAAACATGTCCAACTCATGACCTTTCTCAATCCTTAGAAACATCAGGATGCCTATCGGTACATTTCTTAGAGTTGGTCAAGTAATATTTCATGATTCAAAGTATATACCTATCATAGGTATATTCATCTTACAGCGAAAAGATATAATTCACAGAATCCCTTATCACTGTTCCAACAGCAAAAGTTGCAGCACCTGCAAGGAACATCATGTATATGCCAAAGATATCATTAACTGGCATTTCTTGTTCCACCAATCCAAGTTGCTCAAGCATCTTTGCCTTCTTCCATTCAGTAAACTCATCATGATCTTCTTTACTCATACTAACAATGTATTGATCACTGTGATATCTAATTCTGATGGGACTAATGTCTCTAACTTCTTGTTCCTCTGATTCATCATCACATTCAGAATCGTCTCTCTCCTCACTACAGTCAGAGTCAAAGTCACTGTCGTAGCTATCATCACCAGTAGCATATTCTCCATCCTCATGAACAATTACCTCTTCATCATCAGAAGGTAATGCAACGGCTGAACCCATACCAACAGCACAATCGAGGCCACATAATACAAGTGGATTAACCTGATAATTATCACTGTCATTCACAATGTTACAGATACAGCTTGGCTGAAGTGTAGAATGACAATCATAGCATTCTTCAGGTTGGCATCTAGGTTCAGAACCAACCTGAAGTGGCAAGACGTAGCAACTCCATTCAGGTCTAGTCACAAAGTAACCATTCAACACAAGACATCTGAGGTAATTCTCAGACTCCCAGATGGTATTGTCTCTTTGGTACTCAACAACTTTATCTCTACCTCCAACCAATTGGTAACCATGAGACAGATAGTAATCTTTTGCTTCCTTCAAGTATCCTGACATCTTGATGCCCTATTTATTTGTCTTACCTTGTCACATGTTGTAAGACCACCTTTCGAATGTACCTTGAACATGACTAAACAAAATATTGGGTAAGGTAAATAATGAGTATCACAGATGTCATCAATGGAACTAGTAAAGGCAAATATGTAATCAAAATTGGTGCAGATTGGTGCATGCCATGCAAGTATATTAGTGGTGCCATTGAGAAGCACAAGACATTCATGACTGACAATGATATTTCAATGTTTCATCTTGACTTGAAGAAGGACGCGAGAGAAATTCAAGAATTGCCTGTTGCAGTCAAGGGAATACCACTAATGTTGTTCTACAGAGATGGACAATTTCAAGAATCAATGACAGTTGTAGGTGCTGACATGTTTACAATCAAGAGAAATCTTGAATTACTGTCAGTAGATGATGATCTATTTGTGGATAACAAGTATGGAGTGCTAATGTCTGTAGAGGACTCGAAGGACCTGAAGGGAGAGAAGGACCTGAAGGGAGAGAAGGACCTGAAGGGAGAGAAGGACCTGAAGGGAGAGAAGGACCTGAAGGGAGAGAAGGACCTGAAGGGAGAGAAGGACCTGAAGGGAGAGAAGGACCTGAAGGGAGAGAAGGACCTGAAGGGAGAGAAGGACCTGAAGGGAGAGAAGGACCTGAAGGGAGAGAAGGACCTGAAGGGAGAAGATACTACTCAAGAACCTCCTCCATCTCAGGAGTAGTCTTTTTAGGCAAACTATCTACTATTCCTAACACAACTCCTATTATACCTATCAACAAGCCAACACTCAACACGACCCACATTGTCACATTTGGTTCATATGCTATGTAATATACTAGACTAGAAGATATTACAATAGATCCAATTACTAACAAGACAATGGCGGCAATGCCAAGGCCTGTAATAGCCATTTACGTTACTGTAAATTCTTCCAATCCTTTCTGAACTTGAGCAATGTATTCATTCAACTCAATGTTGGTAGATAATTCTCCTTCCATTCGAGCAATAGTTTCTCTTGTTTCTATCATAGCATTCAGTTCAGCCGTTTCATCGTTCGCGTAACCTGCATCTTGTCTATACAATACAGCACATATAATAGCAAAACATAACAATAATATGCCAGTTGATACTAATATTGCAGCAAGATAATTGTATTCACTAGTTGTAAGCAGATATAGACTTCCCAATACTACCAAGACGATGCCACAAATCATAAGTAGCCATGTCATGAAAAGATATGCATTCATTTATATTGACAATATAAATGGAACAAGAGAAGAGTATTGTGCTGTATGGAGCAAAAACTGTAATCTATGAAGATGTTCAAGATTCAATAGATATACCCATTGATATTGATGATATCATTGCCATTAGAGATGATAGTTATATTCCATATACTGCTGTTACTGGTAAAGTGCCTTACGAGATCACAACAAAGGAAGGCAAGTTATTGTTATATGCTACTCCAAATGGTAGATTCGTAGATTCAGAGGGCAATGAAGTCACAGTTTCAGACAAGGCTAAACTTGTTACCAAAAAGAATGCCAAATTAACAACTATTACTGCTGATGGACCATTTCTACTTGGTTATTCTACTAGAGACATTACATCCTCCTTTTCTATCAATGCAATCATTATATCTAGTGATGAAATGGATATTGCTGTTAATGTTACCATCAATAATGATACCAACATGAACATTGCATTGAGAGAAATGTATGCATATACTGGTGTATATTCACAAGTTCAACAGAAGATGAGACCGATGCCGATGATGACAATGGCAAGATCAGTAGATAACAATAACAATCAAGAAATATATATTGACAATGATACTTATTTTGAACCATCATTAGACAGATTGCCTGCGTTCAGCCAAGTGCAAACACCAGCTTCTCTGTTGGTTGCCAAGTATAGAAAGTATTATGAATATGTTACAGATAGAGACGTTAGAGTAGGCTATGAGATAACTCCAAGTGATGGAAAGAGAGATGTAGCAATTCCAGCTGGTAAGATATTGTTTTATGATAACAATAACTTTCTAACTGGAGAAGGACACATTGATGAGACTAGATATGGAGCTACTACTTCTGTTGAATACGGTATAAGTTCAATGGTTAAATGTAAATACAATGTTGTCATGATAGAAGAGAATACTGTTGACAAGAGAATCGAGACAAAGTACAAATTAACAGTAGAATATGATAACTTATCTGTTGAACCATTGTATTTCATTACTAGACATCGAGTGGGAGAAAAGACTGTTATTCTTGATTCTGATAGCTCTGCTGTAGTAGAGAATGACTATGTTGTCAACAAGATGGAGTTGGAGCCAGGCAAGTCAGTGCTGCAAGTTACTTATAAGACTACCAGTAATTAGAAATGTACATCTCTTGTAATATACCTATATTAGGTATATCTCTTTTTCATGTAATATCTACTATAAGATATATTAAAAAAATGTTGCAATTAACAATGGGAATACCATCATCATGAATACAACAGGAATCATATTATCACAATGAATATGCACACTGCTATCAATATCGTTTCTTACAAAAGTCACAGGTATTGTCTTGTTAGTATTGACAGACTCTATCTTTTCTCTGGCCATAAATTCTCTCAAGCAAGACAAGCACAAATTCGTTGATTCATCAAAAGTCATGCCATTGCACTTGTCACAATGGTTTTCTTCTTCATTGTCACCTTCTTCTGTATCTTTGTCATAGTAATCTCGACGTGGATAGCAACAACATTCAGTCTTAAAATCGCGATGACATACATAGCATTCATCAATATCACATCTTTCTCCAATGATGTTAGTATTATTAGTAGGGTATACATATTGTCCATCCCATTCACGTCTTGTTACAGCCAATAGACATTTGTGTAGCAATCTCAGATAATTCTCTGTCTCAGTAACAGCATCGTCATAGGTCCATTCATGATATCTTGCATCACTAGGAACTTCAGTCACCACCTTGAATTCATTGGCCATATCATAGATGACATAATCACGAGAATTAAAGTAATCAATAGCCTTTTGAAGATATTCGTTAGACATTGTGTGTGTCCTTATTTATCGTTGCATAGAATCATCAGTTTACCCACCAAGAGATATTGCTATATTAGCAATATTTAACAAGTTAAGGCAGATCGTAATTTTGACCTTTATTAGCCAACATGTCTGCCTTTGCATTATACTCTTGATGTATATTCTCAACCTTCTGATGAGCCTTGATCCATATAAATGTTACTTTTGGCAACTTTTCTCTAAGATTATCTATTGCTTCAACCAAGTCTCTATTGCTGATGCCTTTGTATCCAGTCTTTTTCCATTTTGCTATCCATATATCCATACAATTAATGCTATACATGCTATCTGTATAGATTGTTACTTCATGTTCTGGTCTCTCTTCTGATGCAATCTCTAATGCTCTATATATAGCATATAGTTCAGCACGTTGATTAGTCTGCTTACCAGGCAATCGCTCTGCTACACCAATATCATAATCAGCAAAGTATATTCCTATACCAGCCTTGCAATTCTCCTTGCCATTATTAGAAGCGCTTCCATCTGTATAAATAGTGAGCATTGAGTATCGGTTACTCAATGCTCACCATTGATTCAATTGTAGTGAGCATATAACATACCATGCTCTTACTACTGATTCAAATGTATAGGCTCATAATTTAGCATAACAATTGGCACATTATTGTCAACAAGTAATTCTCCCTTTAGCGTCAACAGTCCATATCTCCCGTAATAACGATTTCCTTCATAGTAAATGATATTTCCATTTAATTCAAAGAATTTGTGTCTGTCTCTGCCATAGGTCCTCTTCTGACCATGCATTTCAACTGTTGACACCAAATTATCTACTTGATCATACAAATAACCTGTAACATCATTCTGCAGCCACAAGCAAGATCCATCATGACATGCACTAATATGAGTCAAAGTAGTATTAACCCAGGATACTTTCTGCCAATACCAACTATCAGTATTGTAATACTTGTTATTCAGCAAGTATAATATTCCATCTTTGCCCAATCCAAGTAGTAATCTTCTGAATACTGCCAATCTCACTAGTTGAACATTGCTTTCAATTACTCTCTTTCGTTCGTGAATAGTGCCATCTTTCAATAGGTAAATGTCTCCATCTAGATAAGTCACAGCATCTATTACTGTCTCATCCTCAAAGTCAATAGATTCTAAACCTTTGGTGGTTTCTTGTATTACTTGGATAGATTCGGTCTTGGTTATCATGTTTTCTGGAGTCTCATTGTCCTGAACACATATTCCATTCAAACATTTACTACCACTGACACAGCTAGTAGTACAGGCTTGACCAACTGTTGGAACACAAAATCCATTCACGCATACATTTTTGTGCTCACATTGACTACATGGATCTGCTGGACGAACAAACACGGATAACAATACAACAATAATGATCAAAGCTACTAAGAAGGCAACTGATAGCCAAAGCTTCCAATCTGCCATTTAAATACCCATGAATAATAGACAAAGCAATCTTTACAGATATTACACTGTCAAGAGAACACAGATTGAAATGCTGTATGATAGGGGTTATGATGTTTCTGCTGACATGCCATTCATGGAAATGGACATTGACCAATTTATTCAATACAGTAATGATGTAGTCAATGGTGGTCAAGCAATTAATGAAGCATTGTCTTCTGTTTACACTGAACAGAATGGTGAAACCAACTCTACTGCTATTGTCATTTTTTTACACAAGGACGCCAGAAAGACAACAGTATCAAAGGATATTGTTACAAAATTTAGTGATGATATTAGAGTTCAAGCTAGCAAGTATACTACTCCTCGAATTGAGATTATCATTATTGTTGACAGTGGCTTTAGTTCAGAAGCAGAAAAGGTGTTAAAGGCATTAGATGGTACTGTCTTTGATGATTCAGTCTTGAGATTACAAATCTTTAAAGAGACAATGCTGACTTATAATCCTACAAAGTTTATTGATTATCGAGTGCATGAATTTATTGAAAAGGAGGAAGCAGATGCGATTATCAAGAAGATGGGTGTTAGCATTAGAGAACTTCCTGCATTGAAAGAAGATGATCCTGTATGTGCTTATTTTGGATGGAGAAAGGGTTCTTTGATTAGAATATACAGAGACGATCCATTGGACATTGCAGGAGCTAAGCATATCTATTATAGAAGTGTAATTGCTTGATTGAGAAGAGGTAAGGTAAGTCATGAGACTTATCTTTATTGTGACTTGCATGTAGATTCGAAAGAAATAAATTGCCAATTAAAAAGAATGTCCTTTGATAATCTAAGACTTGTATTCAAGATTAACAGCTTGAAATACTATCTGGATAAGAATCTCAACTTTGTAACTTCTATCGATGATGCTGGTGTATTCTCATTTCTCAAGTTGGAAGATGGAGATATTTATAATGGTGATTCTGTAATGATATCATGTGCTAACAAGAGCGTATATATAGAAGATGGCAAAGTAACTTTATCTGAACACAAGCATACTCCCATTATTATTTCTGCTGGTTCATTGGAAGAACTTGCTTACAATAAAGATGTATCTCTCGTTGTAGACAGAAAGAAGAGAGTTGGACTTAAATATCATCAGAATGCAGGTGGTAAATTCTTGCATCATGGTTGTTATGGCAGCGATAATCACCATTACAAGTTTGTGTTAGAAGATGCTAGTGTTATGGATTATTATGGCAATTATGCTTCCAAGGAAGTAGTTGATACAAAGGATAACAAGGACATTTACATTTTCTTACTTCTTTGTGCTATTCTTATCTTGTTGTTATTCATGAAACCAGAAGATGTTCCTATTTTATTATAATCTTACCTTGTCCAACATGTTTGATGGTAACAGCTTCCAATTCAGTAAGAATGTTAATATCATAATCGAATAATAACCAGCTCCACAGAATAGGAAGGCATTTGTATGATGAACAGATGGATACATTGTGATTCTCTTTTGTCTGTTTTGTACTATGTTCTATCAACTTGTCACAAAAAACAGAAAGAGCCAACATCTTTGGATTATCTTTCATTCTATACAAAAGACTGAATATACGCTTACTAAATATGGAACAATTTGTATTACTGAGTGATTCACCTCGATCAGTAGACATTGATATTACCATGAGATTATTGGTCAGACAGTCATAATTATCATTAAGAGTGAAGCGATCTTGTTCAATGCTATAAGTAAATGGTAGCTTCCATCCGTCAAAGTAACAACAATCAATGATGCAAAACACATTAGTTGCTAATTTAGCAACATAATTTCGTAATATTGTATTATCCATAATGTCATTGTCTGGCAATTGGATACCTTCCTTTTCACCGTGTCCAGTGTAGTAGAAGATGCCATGTTGATTGCAATGGGGACTTGAAACAGCCTTCTTCAAGGCATAATTCATTGTAAAGATATCTGTAATACGTATTATATTATTATTATTGAATATGTCTACATAGTCAGGATCAAGAATAGTAATGTCAGTAATGATAGTAATATCAGTACAACCCATGGTATTGCACCATTTAACAGCACAAACTAAATCATGAGAAGTAGAAGGTAAATAACTATTGGTACCATTGTATTCTAGTCCTACTAGCAATGCTTTGATCGATTTCATATTTATGTAACTAAAGTAGTTACATTAAGGCTTTATCTCTTGAGGTATATTAATCAGGCATATTCCACTTGGATAGGAATATTAATCAGGCATATTCCAAATCTTTAAAAACTTGTTCATGTTATAGTCTTCTTGCATCAATGTCTGTTCCAAAAAGATTCTAATGTCAGTATATACAGAGCTATCAGTATTTCCCTGCTCAAGTATATCTCTAACTCTATCTTCATTGGAACTCAATAATCTGCCTTTACACACTAGATATATACAATCACTGCTTACTGGTTTTAGATAAGTCACTGCCTGAAAGCATTGACTCATTAGATACATTCTATCAACAAAATCCCTTTCGGTAACACGAATAACTGCATTTCCACCTGTATTAGTTTTGTGCAATGCCAACAGGCACATCAGACTAAAGTCATGGTCTCCAAATAATACTACTGAATGATACAAATCAGCATCATTGACCCATTCCTTACTATCAATGTATTCCTTTTCTGCATATTCAACATTTCCCAACAAGTATCTAAAATTGTAGTAATCTCTCACTCCCAAGTTGTCAGTAAATGTTGGAGGCATCACGCTTTTAACTTGCATGTCAGAAAGAGTCCACCCTGTTGGGGCTAGATTTGTTACAGCATCAATGTTGCCCATTACAACACTTGTAAAGTCAGTAAATACTGAACAATATATATCTAGATATGATAATCCTGGCATTGGAACTTTCTTTCCATTCTCATTGTATCCCTTGATTTCATAATATTCATGATCTATCCATACCAATGAGTCTACTTGCGTTCCTTCGTCTGAATAACGATAACACAAGGCCAGTGATGGATCCATTTTATTTTATACAAGAATCATTATTTTCAACTCACAAAGTATTTTAATTCATGCATCCATTTTTCACATTCAGTATGACATTTATTGTCATTGTTCCAGTCAACATATAACATGCCTAGCTGTAAGGTTGAAGATTTTGACTGGAGTAACAATAAGATTGATAGAGCTGGTGTAACACCACTATTTGTGACCAAGACTGGAATGAGACTCATCGGACTTCCAATTTCAAAATATGTAACTAATATAAATTGTGTGGGAGGATCTTACGAACCACATGATTACGATTTGCTAGATACTGCCATTAGAGAATACAATGAAGAAACCTTTGGAAGTACTCCTAATATAGATGTAAGTAACATTTTAGGCTGTGAAGTTGCTTACAATGAGAATGTCTGTGAGATTGTAATGCCAATCAATGAAATGTTTACTACCTTTACGCCTAATAATGAGATTGATGACTTTATTTGGATTACTTGCTCACAGCTGGAAGCAATACTAGAAAATAGAAATGAAGTTTTCTATCAAAGTAATACAAAAATGTATTCTACTGGTCGAGCACTTAGAGTTCTAGGACACGACATCATTGCAATTGTAAAATCAATGAATCTAGATAATGACAAAATAGAGATTAAAAGAACAAAAAGACTTTGTACCATTAGAGACATTAAGATCAATGGTACTGCCGATGACTTTATCAATGATGTCAATAAAGGCTATCTTTATGAAGGGAGAATTGCACTTTTCATTGCTCGAAAGTTTCATCTCTATCACTGCAGTGGTCTCAATTATTGCATTGAACCTGATGAATTACTAACTCTCAGTAAGATAATCAATGCAAAAACTTCTGCCATTTATACCATTACGTCCTATGACATGAAGTACATTAGAGAAAATTACAATATCAATAATACCAATTGTATATTCAAAATGTCAACGGACAAGAACTTTTATTGGAACCATCTGGACAAGATGATTACAGATGCACTAGAGACTGGTAATGTTCTTAATGTGCTAAAATCAATGACAGAGGCTGAAGCATTGATTTACAAGTCATCCATTACTGATAATTCTCGATCTAGTCCAAAGCGAAAAGAATACTTTTCAATGATCAAAAATACAAATATGCTGCTTATGGACAATTCAATGGACGACAAAACATTGATCAAAGAATTGAGCAAAGGTACTGATTCTTTCAAGTTTGGACTAGTAAATGCAATGATTAAACATAATATTATATCTCTCAACTTTCGAGGGTGTCTGTCCATTTCAGTATGATAAATTGCGAAATAAATCCAAAGATTTATGTCACTGGGAAATTAACAGGTTTTGCGATTCCACAACAATGTGAACCTGAACCAACAAGTCAAAAAGAGGTACAGCTACCAATAAATGGACTCTACGGAACAAATTATAGTCAAACCAGTTCAAGCTACAGAGAGTGGTAAATTACTCGAGCGATTCATCAATGAAGTCAAACTCGATTCTTACAATACTAGACTCTATGATGACTGGATTAATGCACATGCATCCAATGATGTTGGTTCCAAGGCTCTTTCTATTGGTTCAGAGGAAGGAAAGTTCCTCATCTTCTTTGAGAATCTTACAGTTACTAAACCCCAATATACCCACGACGGTAAGACTTTTACAATGTTGCCCCAGTATTGTCGCGACAAGGGCATTACTTATGCAAGCGATTGGCGCGTTGATCTTGTGCTAAAAGAACGAGACGAACATGGTGTATATCACAGAAAGGATACCAAATCGAATGTTGCTTTTTGCAGCATTCCAATCATGACCAAGTCTTCTACCTGTGAACTTCGAGGCAAGACTGATATTGAACTTCGTACAATGGGTGAAGATCCCGATGATTCAGCCGGACAGTTCATTATTGACGGAACAGAAAGATGCGTTTTGTACCATGAACAATTGTGTTATAACAGAATCTTTTTGACTACCATTGCCAAGAAGAAGACTCCTGTGTGTCGCATGGTTGTTACTCTTCCAAACACTACTGCCCTTGTTGAATTAGGGCTTTCTGATGGTAAAGCTCCTGGAATCATTGACATCTTCTTTTCCAGTCTCAAAGGAACAGAGGAATCAACAAAAAGTACCATTAATGCACTGAGAATGTTTAGAATTTATGGATATGACAATGTTGAAGACATTAAGAATATCATTCTCATGTTCATCAAGCCAGAACATCATAGCAAATGCATGTACAAATTGCTGAACAATATCATTGACTTTATTGCTGTGACTGACGATTACTCTGTAATTTACAATTATATGGACCAATTGCCTGGTAAAAAGAAGGATAAAATGACTCAACAAGAAGCAGTTGATCGATTGTTGGCCACAGAGTTCTTTCCCCATGTTGATAATTTGCTCGGTCCTGATGGTGAAACGGAAGAAGAACGAGCCAGTCGCATCATCAATGCTAAGCTCTTTTTGCTTGCCATTATGATTGCACAAATGCTTGAACATATGGCTGGATTTAGAGAAGTAGAAGACAAGGACATTTGGTCGAACAAGCGCATTCAAGGTGCAGGCAGAACGATGAGACAACTCTTCAGACTTACTTGGGCCAAGCTTATTAATACTATTCAGCGTGACATTAACTCTGGCAATCTCAAGCTGTTGACTGATGTGGCCAGCTCAATGGGCAAAAATGTCAGAAGCAACATTATTACTACTAGCTTTATTTCATCATTCAAGACTGGAGGTTGGGGCATCAAGGGAGGCAAGCTCAAGAAGGACGTGACACAAATTATCAATAGAGATAACATTATCTCTGCAAAAGTCCATCCTGATACTATCGATGTCAACCTATCCAGAACCGATCAACAGACTAAACTCAGACAAGTACAAAGAGATCAATATGGATTTATCTGTCCAGTGTCTACTTCTGAAGGTAAGAATGCTGGTCTTGTAAAGGATAGATCTGTTGTTTGCCAAGTTTCTATTGATCGCACTGACAATGAGATTATTAGATATATTGTTGGTGATTCTGCACTTGGTGTAGAAGCAAAGGCTACCTTTGACACTGATGAAGCTTATGATAAGGGATACAATTACAAACTAATGGTAAATGGCAAGTTCTTAGGCTGGGCAGATGGCATTACACTGGAAAAGGAACTCATTGATGGACGCAGAGAGAACAAATTCTTTAATGACATGTCAGTAATTAGAGAACAGGATTATCCGAATCCAGAAGATGGTGGCTGGTTGCATGTTGATATTTCACCAAATCGTCCATTGAATCCACTGTTGATTGTAACAGCTGATCAAGAGATTGTGATGAACAAGTTGGGTTTGGAGAATTCAACAATCAAGGAACTATTTGCTAGAGGAGCAATGGAATATCTGTCACCTTGGGAACAAACTAAACGCAGAGTGGCACTAGAAGCAAAAGATATTACCAAGCGATTGGATGCCATTAAATTGCTGGAAGAAACGGTCAAGGCAAGCAAAGGACTTGAAAGAGAATTGGCCGAACAGACTCTTGCTACCTATATTAAGGAACATGAACCATTTACTCATTGCAGCATTGATGGCAAGTCCTTTTTGAGTTTGCAAGCATCATTGGTTCCATATCCTGGTAATAATCAAGCTCCTCGTAATTCTTATGCTGCTACTATGGGTAAACAAGCTGTTGGTAATCCACATATCAACTACTTGAACAGAATGTCTGACACCAAGCTAAAGCTTTTGCTCAACCCGAAAAGGTCGATTTGTGAAACAGAAGCTTATCATTGGACTGGTCTGGATGTCAGAGGATCTGGTGAGATGATCAAGGTAATGTTCATGCCTTATAGTGCCAATCAAGAAGATTCATTCATTGTAAAGAGACAGTTCTTGCAAGCAGGAGGCTTTAGAATGAAAAAGTATTCAACATTCAAGACTACAATCAATAGCAATAGTGAAGTTAGTGAGAAATTGGCGAGACCAACACTTCGAACTGGTGAGTCTCAAGACAAGTACAAACACATTAGAATGGGAGCAGATAATGATCCTGGTAATGGATTGCCTGAGATTGGTGCCTATCTCCAGCAAGGCGATTGCATCATTGGAAAGATTCAGACCAATAGTGTTGACCAAGTTGTGAAGAATGCAAGTGTCTTCCTCAAGGTTGGAGATCAAGGTATTGTTGACAAGGTAATGGTCAGCAATAATGGGCAAACAATGAATGTGGCAGTTAGACTTCGAATCATGCACATTCCTGAAGCAGGAGACAAGTTTGCGACCAGAAATGCACAGAAAGGTACTATTGGTCTTGTTCTTGATGATGTAGACATGCCAGCAGGACACGATGGAGTAGTTCCTGACTTTATTGTAAATGTTCATAGTATTCCTAGTCGCATGACTATTAGTTATCTGTTGGAAATTATGGCAAGCAAGTATGGTGCATTTGTTGGAGAGTTCATCAACTCTAGTCCATTCGAAGACAATAATCTTGATTTGTATAGAAAGGTATTGAGCGAAAGATATACTGGCGATCTTGGCACTGAAGCATTCGATACTTTGGATCGCAATACTGAGACTGAGTACCAATTTAGTTACGAATCTTGTTTCAGCGGCACTAATGGTCTTCCCTTTGATCGCATGATTTGTACTGGCCCAGTCTTTTTCCAAGCATTGAAACACATTAGTATTGACAAGATTCAAGTCAGAGGAAAAGGGCAAATCAGGGCACAGACTCATCAACCTCAAAAGGGCAGAAAGGATAAGGGTGCTATTAAATATGGTGAAATGGAACGTGACGCAGCAATCTCGCATGGTGCATCATCACTGTTGCTAGAGCGATTGAAGAAGGTATCTGATGGTTATGATATTGCTCTTTGTCATGTATGTGGTACTATTGCAGAGAATAACAAGAACAGCACTGGTGGCGTGAATGAGTTTATGAAGTGCATCTTGTGTGGCAATACTGATTTTGGACATGCCAACATACCATATTGTTACAAGCTGTTGATGCATTATGCAGGAGCATTTGGCATTAGAATGACCAATGTATATATGGACACTGATGAGTATACAGAATGCATAAGCAGAGGAGACGATTGTTATGCAGCTCAGGCAAATCACGACATGGATGTAGAAATAGAAGAAGATGAAGGTGATGAAGAAGAGGACTATGAGTACATGGATGATATCATGATGGTAGATATTGAGTGAGGGTGGTAAGTAAATATGCCTACCGTAAGGAAGGTATATCAGAAGAAAGATATATGCCTACCGTAAGGAAGGTATATTGATGAGAGATCGAGATGTTGTTAGCTCGATCGGTTTCCCAACCTATAGAAACATCAAGAGACTTACATTTTCTATAGGTTAGAGAACGATGAGATCCATCTATTTTTGTTATAATGAGGAATGTATATAAGTTATATACATTATTGAACTTGATGTTCTTCTGACCAGTTCGATCGGTTTCCTAGCTTATAGAAATGTAAGTCTCTTGACATTTCTATAGGTTAGAGAACGATAGAATCTACCTATTCGAACTGTTAACAAGAATATACTTATTATAAGTGTATTATTGACATTGATCTTCTGATGTCTCTTTCTTGGGATCTCTAGCTCTAAGAAATGTACCGATAGGCATGTTGACATTTCTATAGGTTAGAGAACGATAGAATCTACCTATTATTGTTGTGATGAAAGATATACATATTAGTATGTACATTATTGAACTTGATGCTCTTCTGGTTAGTTCGATCGGTTTCCTAACCTATAGAAATGTAGAGAGACTTACATTTTCTATAGCTGGTAGAGTGACGGAATCCACATTTGGATCATGATTGGAATGTATGTGTATTATTGATATTGATATTCTTCTAACCAATTCGATCGATTTCCTAACCTATAGAAACATCAAGAGACTTACATTTTCTATAGTTGGTAGAACGATAGAATCCGTCTAATTAATTCACAGTTAGAAATGTATACATTATCGAGATTGACATTCTGGTGTGTCTTTCTTGGACTCTCTAGCTCTAAGAAATGTACCGATAGGCATGTTGATGTTTCTATAGTTGGTAGGACGATAGAATCCGTCTAATTAATTCACAGTTAGAAATGTATGCATTATTGATATCAACATTCTATTGTCTCTTTCTTCGATTCTCTAACTCTAAGAAATGTAAATCTCTTGATGTTTCTATAGTTGGTAGGACGATAGGATCCATATATTTGGGTCACAATTGGATATGTATATAACTTGTATGCATTATTGATATCAACATTCTATTGTCTCTTTCTTCGATTCTCTAACTCTAAGAAATGTAAATCTCTTGATGTTTCTATAGTTGGTAGGACGATAGGATCCATATATTTGGGTCACAATTGGATATGTATATAACTTATATGCATTATTGATATCAACATTCTGAGCTGCATTCTTTGGTTCTCTAGCTCATAGAAACATCAAGATACTTATATTTCTATAGCTCAGTAAATCGAACGAATCGATTCTCAGAATGTCGGTCTCAATATATACATACTAATATGCATTCTTGTTAACAGACCAAATAGATGGATTCCTTGTCTTTCTAACTTATAGAAACATCAACATGCCTATCGGTACATTTCTTAGAGTTGGAGATCCCAAGAAAGACACACCAGAATGTCGATCTCGATAATGTATACAACTTATATACATTATTGAACTTGATGTTCCTCTGACCAGTTCGATCGGTTTCCTAATCTATAAAACATCAACATGCCTATCGGTACATTTTCTATAGTTGGTAGAACGATCGAGCTAGTTAGAAGAACATTAAGTTCAATAATGCATACAAGTTATATACATATCCAATCGTGATCCAAATAGACAGATTCTATCGTTCTCTAGCTTATAGAAATGTAGAATCCATAACATTTCTATAGGTCAAGAATTCGAACGAATCGATCCTCAGAATGTCAATCTCGATAATGTATACATATCATGATCCAAATAGACAGATATCAACGTTCTCTAACTCTAAGAAACATCAACATGCCTATCGGTACATTTCTATAGACTGGGAAACAGATCGAACTGGCCAGAGGAACATTAGATTCAATAATGTATATAACTTATATATATATATATCCAATCATGACCCAAATAAATGTGTTCTATCGTTCTACCAACTATAGAAAATGTAAGTCTCTCTACATTTCTATAGGTCAAGAATTCGAACGAATCGATCCTCAGAGTATCAATCTCGATAATGTATATAACTTATATACATTATCGAGATTGAACCAAATAGACAGATTCCATCGTCCTCTAGCTTATAGAAACATCAACATGCCTATCGGTACATTTCCTAGAGCTAGAGATTCCAATAAATGCAACTCAGAGCATCAATATACATACTAATATGTATATACCCTCTAATCATGATCCAAATGGATTCTATCACAAACATGTAACCTTTTCTATATTTCAAATAATCAGGAAATCAACATTAATACATACAATTGTATATATTATTCTTCTCTGTCTTACATCAATGTTAGTTACTTGTTGAAAATGGTGACACAAAAGAAAAAATACTTCTAATTAAAATGGACTGCTCTCATTGCGAAAATACTGGCCACGATAGCTATGCTAAACAAGCAAGATATGCCTTTTCTGAATCAGAAGATCTCTGTGCCGATGAATGTCACAAGGCCTTCTCTGCTTTTTCTGAAAGCTGCGAATACAGACCCTTCTCTGACGGTGACGATGATGATGAATGTGCTTCTCAATGCTCTGAATCTAGTGATACCTTTAGTCAACATCATTCTGAGCACCACGAATCCAGCCACCAATCTAGTCACCAATCAAGATTGGAAGATTCCAGGTTTGATGATTCCGTGTTTGAGCAATTGGAATCTAAGCTTGAATCTGAATCGTTGAAGGAGGATTCTTCGAGACATGAATCTCATCACGACAGTAAGGAAGAACACCAAAAGCCTCACGAGTCATTGCTCGAAAGCAGCAGCACTATTCACTCTCATCATGCCGAGTCTGAGTCCAAGAAGCATGACTGCTCTTCTTCATCTAGCAGTGGATGTGGACACAAGGTGAAGCATCTTCCTATTACCTTTGGCCCCAAGCTCGGTCATCCTTGGGCTCAATATAACCAAGGTGAAGAGTCTATCTACGTGAAGGGTATTAATGGTCCTACTTTGCACTTGTTCCGTGGAGCTACTTACTCTTTTGATATTACGCAAGAGTATATCCCTGGTACTGAGGCCAGACATCTCTTTGTGTTGACCAACTCTCCTGCTGGAGGTCAGGATTCTTTCATCTTCCCTGGCTTTGTTCCTGTTGTTAATGGATCAGTTGAGTTTACCATTACTGATGATCTTCCCAAGTACTTCTTCTATCAAGATTTCAAGAATGAGTTTGCTGGAGGCATTGTTATTGTCCACAGCAGAAAGTGTTAAATGCGATAAATACTAGTAAAATATTGTTAAGATAACAATATTCTGTTTTGAGATGCATGCAAATAAAGGACATTGAACGACACTGAACAACAGTGAAGGAAAGTCATGTATTGGTACTCACGACTCACTGTTTCGAGCGTTTTCACGTGTTTCTGACCATTTTTATTTACCAATTATTGGTATGTAATTGTAAGTAAAACATGATTTAGTGAAATGGCCAATTCGGGCTTTATTGACATTGAGACACATTGTCAGGCCAGTTTCCCAAGAATTGGAGTTGGTGGAAATCCCATGTAATTATATACTTTTGTGTGACTGTCATTCTAATGTTGAATAGAACTGTGACAACGTGGAAAAGTATATTGTTTTGTGAGGTCATGCATTTCTGACTTGGTTGGTCGATCTGTCAACCTATAGAATGTTCTGACCTTGTATGTTTTTTAGAGTTGATAGATCGATAAATTGGATCTATAATTTGTCTAATGAAATATGCATTATATAATGCATATACTTTCTAATCTCGATTTATTCTGACTATTTGGACGATTCTCCGACCTTACGGTTATAGAATGTTCTGACTTTGTATGTTTCTAGAGATTGAAAGTCTGACTATCCAGACCTAGAATGTTGATATTGAGATATACCTATTAGCAGTTATGTTTTTAATTTCGATTTATTCTGACCAGCTTACCGATCTACCAGCTCTAAGAAATGTAGAGAGATTTACATTTTTAGGGATTGAAAGTCTCACTGTCCGAATCTATAACTTGCCTAACGAAATATACCTACCGTGAGGAATGCTATATACTTTCTAATCTCGATTTATTCTGACGATCTTCCAATCCATAATTGTAGAGAGATTCAGAACATTCTATAACCGTAAGGTCGGAGAATCGTCCGAATGGTCAGAATAACTCATGAGTGAAAGGTATATAACTACTAATATATCAACATTTCAAGTCCATATAATCAGGATTCTAGTCCTAAGAAACATACAGAGTCAGAACATTCTATAACCGTAAGATCGTAGAACCGTTCGAACAGTCAAAATAAATCAAGATTGGAAAATATATATGTTATATAACATATATCTCAATATCAACATTCTAACTGCATGTAGTCAGACTTTCAATCCTTAGAAATGTATAGATCCTTACATTTCTTAGAGTTGATGGAACGACAAACTGGTCAGAATAAATCATGAGTGAAAAAGTATATAACTACTAATAGGTATATCTCAATATCAACATTCTAACTGCATGTAGTCAGATTTTCAATCCTTACCGTAAGGAATGTCAAGAGTTAGAACATTCTATAGGTTGTTAGTTCGATAGAATAGTCAGAATAAATCATGAGTGAAAAGTATATAACTACTAATAGGTATATCTCAATATCAACATTCTGAGTCCAATTAATCAGACTTCCAACCCTAGAAAACATCAAGATCCTTACATTTCTTAGAGTTGGTAGATCGACAGAATGGTCAGAACGAGTCATGATAGAAAAGTATATAACTACTAATAGGTATATCTCAATATTAACATTCTGAGTCCAATTAGTCAGACTTCCAACCCTAGAAAACATCAAGATCCTTACATTTCTTAGAGTTGGTAGATCGACAGAATGGTCAGAACGAGTCATGATAGAAAAGTATATGCCTATTGATATACATATCTCAATATCAACATTCTAATGTCTATCTATCAATATCATTCAATATACCTATATTAGGCATATTTCTACTTCTCATCATTCGCGATCATTCAAGTTAGCCAACTCACAATATATCCTTCTAAACTTTTCAGAACAATGATCAGGATCCTGATTTGTTACAAGCATTCCTTCACTAATAAACTCTTTGAATCCTTTTCCTTCTTCTCTACCTCGCTTTGTATGCTTGTCCACACAGTAATCATGAATAACATACTCTCCAGGAATAAACTCAACCTCTTCGTCCAAGCAATGACTGTTCGCATCTACTCCAGCACCATGAATTGCAAACATGATTGCACTTTGGATGAATGGACCTGGTTCATGTCTAGCAAAGTATGCTTCTACCAGCACATTGTACACTTCTTCATCAAGATATTCAGCAAGTGCATGCCACAACAGCACCTCTAGGTTACGAGTTCTACTTCCAAGACCTTTGCGTCCATCATTGAATTTGTTCAACAAGTCAGAACTCTTCTTGCCTTTTACTGATTCAGTATAGGCCTGAGCCCATCCAAATGCATCATCATCCTTTCTCTTCAAAGCTTCAATAAACTCATCAAGTGGGTCAGACGAGGTAAAGGTATGATGAATCAAGTTCTTGTTGTATGCAATGTCCTTTAATTTACCATATGCAAACCAAATCTCTTCTGCCAATCTAGTCTTTTTTGACTCACACAAGAGTTTTACAACAGTCATCAACTTTCCTTGATTCGTTCTGTCGGGATTCAAGCTATACCTTGTCACAATGTAACACAAAGTAGGATTGGCAACACCAATGTCTTCGTTCGAAATAATGGCCAATCTATTGAATAGATTAGTAACAATACCCTTTTTCGGAGATTCAAAGAGTTTCAATGCCACTCGTTGAGCTTCAGTAACCATTCCTCTTCTAATATACTTTTGCAGCGCAGATCGCAACTCGTCAACTTCAAAATTCTTGTTATCTTCCATGATAGATTGCCTCTTTGCACCAATTCCAAATTCTTCACATCCACAAGTAATGATTCATTTACATTTAACCTGTCAGATGGTATGATATAAACAGAAACAAAACAAGATAACAATACGATGGATTACATCACTGATCTGAAAACCGAAGAAGAGACTTCCTTTGTATTTCATACTAATGATCACACTGTAGCTAATATGTTGAGACGCTCCATGATGATGAATGTTCCTACATTTGCAATCAACACTATTACTACAGTAGTAAATAGTTCAGAAAGAGATACTTCTGAGATAGCACTTCGAATGGGAATGATACCACTGAGCAAAGAAGGCATATTACCAGACAAGGTATATACATTGACTGCAGAAGGACCAGGTTATGTGACTACAAAGAATATTCCTGATTTTCCAGTTGCTGATGATTTGGTATTCAACATTATCCATCTCATGAAGGGACAAAAGCTAGTGTTAGATATTAGAATTGCAGAAAATACTGCAAAGTATCATGTCAAGCACAGACCAATTTCAGAAGTTGGAATGTTGAAAGTATCTGTGAATACTCCACTTCAGTATGGATACAAATATAGTTATCAGAATCTTGGGATGATCAGCAATGAAGAATTGTTGGACAAGGCATTCCAATTTATTAATACAAATATTGCAAAAGGCAACATCTTTACAACAGTAATGGTGCCAACAGAAAAGTCAATGATGTACAATGTCAATACAGGAGAAACAGTGAGTTATACTTCTGTCTTCTAGTCAGATAGGATGAAATATATATGTCATTGACATATAATAGAGAGATAGAGTATTTAATGCTTCTTGTGGCAGTTGGCCTCCTTGCAGTCCTTGGGACCTTCAGCATCACAGTAGAGCTTCCAGCCATGTCTGTGCTCTTCGGCCTCCTTGTAACCCCATTCAGTAGTGGTGAGCTTGGTCTTCACACACTTGACTTCATAGATGATCTTGACGTGCTTCTTGCGCTCGCAGACCTCGTCGTGCTCTTCGTGCTCAATATCGCACCATTCGTCGAAGATTCTGCGGCACTCACCGCACTTGCATTCCTTGTCGTGTTGTTTGCGTTGCTTGTCGTGGGACATTTGTATAACCAGGAAAAATTTTCTATTATTATTGTTTGTTTTTCCTTTTGGTCATTGTTGTGAGTGAGAGTGTTATATTGGATATATTAATTCTCTGGTCTTGCAGTTACAATAAGTCTTGATGTTTCTTAGAGTTTGGCCTGAATAGCCAGAATGGATCGGGATTAAAATATGCCATGCCTTACGGTAGGTATATTTTGTTAAATTATAAATCCAACTTATCGATCTATCAACTCTAAGAAATGTACAATATGCCTATCGGTACATTTCTATAAGTCAGAAAACTCAAGAAATAATCAGGATAAATCATGATTGGAAAGTATATAACTACTATTAGGTATATCTCAATATCAACATTCTAATGTCCATATAGTCGAACTACCAGCTATAGAAAATGTAAGACTCTGAATGTTTCTTAGAGTCAGAGAATCAACAGAATGGTCAGGATAAATCATGATTGGAAAGTATATAACCAATAATAGATATATCTCAATATCAACATTCTAATGTCCATATAGTCGAACTACCAGCTATAGAAAATGTAAGACTCTGAATGTTTCTTAGAGTCAGAGAATCAACAGAATGGTCAGGATAAATCATGATTGGAAAGTATATAACTACTATTAGGTATATCTCAATATCAACATTCTAATGTCCATATAGTCGAACTACCAACTCTAATAAACATACAGAGTAAGAACATTCTATAGGTTAGGGAGACCAGGAAAGAATAAGAATGGATCAGGATTAGAAAGTATATGTATAACAATATGTATATCTCAATATCGACATTCTGAGTCCAATTTATCGATCTATCAACTCTAAGAAACATACAGAGTCAGAACATTCTATAGGTTAGAGAAATGGTCCAGATGGTCAGAAATTATGAATAACAATAATATGTATATATTGTTATGCATATCTCAATATCGACATTCTGAGTCCAATTTATCGATCTATCAACTCTTAGAAATGTACAGAGTCAGAACATTCTATAGGTTAGAGAAAGGTCCAAATAGTTAAAATGGATCAAGATTAGAAAAGTATATACCTATTATTAGGTATATCTCAATATCAACATTCCAATGTCCATATGGTCAGACTACCAACTCTAAGAAACATCAAGAGTCAGAACATTCTATAAGCTAGAGAATGGGTAGAATAGTCAGAACAAATCGAGATTAGAAAGTATATACCTATTATTAGGTATATCTCAATATCAACATTTTGGATCTACATAGCCGGATCTCCAACTCTTAGAAAATGTAAGACTCTTAATGTTTCTACAGGTTAGGAAATGGCCCGAATAGTCAGAACAAATCATGATTGGAAAGTATATAACTTCTAATAGGCACATCTCAACATCAGCATTCTAAGACCTGTATAGTCAGACTACCAACTATAGAAAATGTACATTTCTATAGGTCAGAGAATCCCAAGAATGACCCACAATCCATCGTTATTCAATATATGTCATGCGACACATATATGTTTATTTAATCTCTGTAACTTTTGTATCTTGATTCATCATCTCTTGATCTGCCTCTATAACGACCTGTTTGTTCTTCTCTATCGTCACGGTCTTCTCTATCTTGATCTCTTTCCCTATCATACTGTTCTCTTTCATCACGATCCTCTCGATCTTGTTGCTCTTCTCTGTCGTCATCACGTCTATAGCTTTCTCTACCTTGATCTCTTTCTCTACCCTGATAGCCTCCTCTATTGTATCCACTTTGACTAGATCCACCTCTATTGTAACTACCTTTGCTATATCCACTTTGACTAGATCCACCTCTATTGTAACTACTTTGACTAGATCCACCTCTACCAGAACTAACTTGACCAGATCCTCCTCGATTGTAACTACCTTGATATCCACTTTGGTTAGACCCGCCTCTACTATAACTACCTTTATATCCACTTCGATCTTGATAGTCTCTTCTACCTTGATATCCACTTCGATCTTGATAGTCTCTTCTACCTTGATATCCACTTCGATCTTGATATCCATCTCTAACGCCTGGAACAATCTTGCGAGCCTTTTCCTTTGAAATTACACTATTCTCCATGAATGCACTAGTAATGACATTATCCTTTACCTTTTCAACACGTTTGCCTTCAGCAAAGTTTTTGATTGCAATAGTCTTTGCAGCTACATGTTGAGTATCATTGTCGTCACTGAGAGCTTGGCCCAGCACTGTCTTATTGCCTTCCCTGTCCAATCCAATTAACTGGACAATTGTATGCTTACTAGTATCTGTTTTGCTTGGCACATAAAAATACATTGATACCAAGTTGTTCTTCAACAGATTAGTAGAAGCGCGACCATAGTATTCCTTTACAGATTCAATCTCAAAGTCCTGCTTCATTCTGAGTTGTTGCGCCCATTCCATTGTAATGCCATGGTTATTCAGTGTTTCCAATGCCTTCTCGTATGCAAGAGTCTTTGCAATATTCTTGTTTGCTGCAGTTGCAGTACCAATAATTTCACTGCCCAAGTACTTTCCATTATGTTCTAGGAATCTGCGCTGTGCATTTGTGAGACCAACTTTAAATGTTACATCTCTGCCCTTGTTTGTTGTAGTAGTTTCATCGATTTCGAGTATTCCACCATCTACCAAAGCAGTGATAGCGTCTGCACTAGCATTCTTCAATGCCTTTTCCTTGTCATCAGCACTTGCATAGGCAATCTTTGGATCAGCAACACCAATAGCTTTTGCAACCTTCTCTGTAAAGTTGATTGTAATTTCGTTACCAGGAGATATTTCAACTGGTCTGTGCAAGCCAAAGCGAGTAAAGATTTGGACTACTTGTGTCTTTGGTACACCTCTACTCTTATCAATGTCGATTTCAATACCTTTCATCGTATGAACCATTAGCTTTCTAACAGCAATTGGTCCAGTTCCAGGATTAACCATATCTTGAATGGTACAAAGAGCACCAGCAAAAGATTCAAACACGTCAGTCTTTAGATTCTGAATTTCTTCAAAGAATTCAGGCACTCTAATGTGATCTGTCAATTCCAAGCGATCAGCCATTTTGGCTTGTTGGTTCTTACTCATATAATAGGTATTGAGTTCTGAATATTGTGACTTGTCCAAGTCAGGTTTGTTAGTCATGAGATACCACATGAAAGTATAACCAAGAATCTTATCACCATACAATTCCAATTCTTCATAATTCTGCTTGCTAGAATAGGTTTCGTGAGTCACCGCCTTGATCCAAATAGGCATATACTGCTCATCGAGAAGTCTATCCACAGAGTCAGCCTTCAAGAACTTGGGGAGCAACTCTTTCAGGTAATCCAAATATTTCTTTTCCCAATCACTGGACATTTGTTGTCTTGGTATTATTTGTTTCCTGTTATCAAAAATGTCATTACTTGATGATCTAGATAAATCACTTCCTACTGGGTTAATTACAGAAAGTATCATTCCAGAATGTGGAGGTGAGGCTTCTGATGATGGTATATCATCAGAGACCAAATGGTTTGTCTCTATATTGTTTGGTATATTATTCTTTGTGCTAAGTAGTCCTTTGGCATATGCTATTACAGACAAGGCAATTACTTCGTTCGGAGGAATATCATATTTAACGTCTATGGATATTAATATATCAGGTTTGTTGGTTCACAGCATTATATTCATGTTGGTGATAAGAGTGATATTGTGGTAATTTGATTTAGTGCTAGATTAATGGGTAAAAATCTCCTGATCTGCCCAAAAACTCTCGAACTCGATGATACATCTTGACATTTGGTAATCTACCAGCAACGAGTTTCTTAAAGTTACTGCAGGTAAACCATACAATTTCTTGAACTTCTAGATTCTCGTGTTGTGTTGATTGAATGTTGAATTCGTGATTGATAATTGTTGGAGGTTCATCTACTCTAATAAAGGCAATAAAATTCTTATTGTCATAAATGGACAAATTCTCTGCAATATTGTCAGGACCAACATTATCAAAGCCACCAAATATGCCTAGTGTTTCTTCGTGAAATTCTCTCAATGCTGAATAAACAACATTTGGATCACTCTTCTCTACGTGACCACCAAAATCGGTAAAATCGCCAGATTTTCTATCTACACCAAGGCCAAAATATACAATATCATTTTCGATTGAAACTAGAATAACGCCTGCTCTTTGAGGTCGAACATTCTCTAGGTCCAGATCAGAGACTAGAACTTTTATCACTTTTTCTTGTACTCTTTGCATCTTGCCAGTAGAATTAACCATTTTCTGTCGTCAATCACTTTCGAAGGCTGTAAGGTCCTTAAGGACCCAAGGTTGTTGATAAATATGCTTTATTACTTATTGCTAGGAAAATATGTCAACGTAATGAATAATACTGATGATGGAGATTGGGCACTGCAGACGTTGCTCGGCATGGCAATGACAAACAGTGTATATGATATGCCATTATTTTGCTATCTATTAGGATACTTTAGTCATGAAAATTATCTGGATCAATGTTTGGAGACAGACGAGAACTTTATAAGAGGATGCATGCTAATAAACTACTTGATAACGTGTCAATAAGTTGAAATTACAAGACAAGAAGACAGGTTGACCTTTGCTGTCAGACAAGATGAGATAACTTATGAGCACTGAATTTATTGTAGTAAATGAGAAATTGGCTTGGAATGGTACTGATTTGGGTGTTGGAAAAGCCTTGTCATCTCAGAAGGTATTGAAAGATGAGATATCTATTGTAATGACAGAATTTGGTGCTATTTATTGCATGATTGAGAGATATACATCTATCGCTGTGATATTCGACAGAATAAAGAAGATGTTGAACATGCATAATAGAGGTTGTCACACTATAATGATAGGTAAAACCAAAAAGATTGTATATAACGTGCCAATGAAAGATGGATACATTTTGCATGAGACACCATTATCAATGTACAAGAGTGACATTAATACTACATTATTGACTCAGATAAGAGAACATGCATTATTGTGTTACATTATGAATCTATCATTGACAACTGGTAGTTTGTACGTCCTATATGATAAAATATTGATATCAAGATGCAAAGGAGAACTCAAGACTGAAAAGTCAGAGGAAGCTACAAATAGTGGAGTATACAAGAGATGGTTAAAGGGTGTAATGTACAGTGATGTAATATCTGGATTTCTTGGCATTGATCTAAAGTCTATTGGTGATGAAGAGTACTTGGTATTCATAACAAGCATGAAAGATAATGTGGAAAGGATTGTGAGAGAGGTTGATACTGACCAATTGTTATTGTGTAACTTTGTAATGTCAAAGATGAAGGAATTGGTGAATGAAGTTAGAGGATGATCAAGGTTGGTAGAATGTTAATGAATATATCTATATTAGATATATAACTCTTTGTAATGATCCAAATAGGTTCATTCCATTGACTTCTCTAATCCTTAGAAACATCAAGACTCCTGTCGGTACATTTTCTATAGTTGGTAGATCGATGGAATTGGTCATAAAAATGTTGATAACATGAATATATCTATATTAGATATATAGCTCTTTGTAATGATCCAAATAAGTTCATTCTGTCGATCTACCAACTCTAAGAAATGTAAGGATCAGTATATTTCTAAGGATTAGAAGTCTAACTAATTGGATGTAGAATGTTAATATCACGAATATGTCTATATTAGATATATAACTCTTTGTAATGACAAATATTGAGCATTCTATCGGCTTCTCTAACTTATAGAAACATCAAGAGTCTTACATTTCTAAGAGTTGGGAGTCTGACCAATCGAACTCTGAACTTAAGAGTTGATAACATGAATATATAACTCTTCATAATGACAAATACGAAGCATTCCATCGATCTACCAACTCTACCGTAAGGCATGTAAGGATCAGTATATTTCTAAGGATTAGAAGTCTGACTAATTGGATGTAGAATGTTGATGTTGCAATATGTCTATATTAGATATATAACTCCTCATAATGACAAATATAAGCATTCTATCGATCTACCAACTCTACCGTAAGGCATGTAAGGATCAGTATATTTCTAAGGATTGGAAGTCTGACTAATTGGACTTAGAATGTTGATATCATGAATATATCTATATTAGATATATAACTCTTCGTAATGTTAAATAGAACAGTTTCATCGGCTTCTCTAACTTATAGAAATGTACCGATAGGCATGTTGATGTTTCTAAGGATTGGAAATCTGACCAATCGAGCTCTAATTTTGAGAATGTTGATATGCATAATAAACATATATAACTCCTTATAATGACAAATAGGACAATTCCATTGACTTCTCTAACTTATAGAAATGTACCGATAGGCATGTTGATGTTTCTAAGGATTGGAAGTCTGACCAATTGGACTTAGAATCCTAATGTCACAATATGTCTATATTAGATATATAACTCTTCATAATGACAAATATAAGCATTCTATCGATCTACCAACTCTACCGTAAGGCATGTAAGGATCAGTATATTTCTAAGGACTGGAAGTCTGACTAATTGGACTCCTGAGATAGATAACATGAATATATCTATATTAGATATATAACTCTTTGTAATGACAAATAAAACATTCTGTCTGTCGTAAGGCATGTTAACAAGTTAGAAGATCGATCTAATTAGTCTTTCAGGGTAACATTACCATCCAAGCTTCACTCTGATCGCTTCAACAAGGTTCGCCTTTCCTATTGTTGGATTTATACCAAGATCCTTGGCAAACTTTGATAATTCTTCACCTTTATATACATTTCTGTTGACAGCAGCACGAGCGGAACTGGCTAGCAATTTCTCTCTATCGATTTTAACCTTTGTTTCTTCAACTTTGTTGAGTTCTATTCCCGTGTCATTAACTGCAACAGGAGGCTGTACTTCTGATACATGTACATCTTCTTCTATACCAGTAACCTTGGAACTAATCTTTGGAAAGGATACAGTTGGTAGAGTGTCAGGAACCTTATCTGTTTGTCTTGGTTTCTTAATGTTAGGTATCTTGACTGATGGACTTGCATAAGTCTTTGTCTTTGGACTTGCTAATCTTTGAATCAATGCAATAGATCCCTCTGTAACATTAGTTGGAGTTGGTAATGGCATTGAAGGAGCAACAAACTGTTCCTTTGGTGATAGTGGTATAACAATGGGAGATTGTTTTGTTCTGACAGTTTGTTCTTTGATTGCAGGAGCTACTTTAATTTCAGGTTTTGTAATAGGAGTTATCTTGACAGGAGCTACTTTAATTTCAGGCTTTGTAATAGGAGTTATCTTGGCAGGAGCTACTTTAATTTCAGGCTTTGTAATAGGAGTTATCTTGACAGGAGCTACTTTAATTTCAGGCTTTGTAATAGGAGTTATCTTGACAGGAGCTAACTTAACTTCAGGTTTCTTAATTTCAATCTTACTTACAGGAGCTACTTTAATCTCGGGTTTTGTAATAGGAGTTATCTTGACAGGAGCTATCTTCATTGGTGCTATCTTGACAGGAGATAGCTTGACTTCAGGTTTTGTAACAGGAGTCAACTTGACAGGAGATAGCTTGATTTCAGGTTTCTTAATCTCGATCTTACTCACAGGAGATAGCTTGACTTCAGGTTTCTTAATCTCGATCTTACTCACAGGAGATAGCTTGACTTCAGGTTTCTTAATCTCAATCTTACTCACAGGAGCCAACTTAACAGGAGCTATCTTCACTGGTGCTATCTTCACTGGGGCCAACTTGACTGGAGCCAATTTCGCTGGTGATATCTTGACAGAAGCCACCTTGACTTGTGGCTTCAAGTCAATCTTTGCTGTTGATCTAACAAGTGGAGGCTTTTCCTCTGGCAAAAGTTGAATACTCTTTCTAACTCCTCCCTTGTCTTGAACAAGTATAGGTCTACTTGATGACAAGGATACACTAGGAACAATACTCTTTGCACGCAAATAATCTTCTTGTGTTACCAACTTATCTCCAATAGCATTCATAGGGTTATCTCCTACACCAATGTTCATGTATTCATCGATATTCAACTTGTCCTTCTCCTCAGACATTTTGTATTCCAGTTTAATCTGTAAACTGATCATGTTATACCCCTTCTGTAGATCACATACCAATGGATTCAATAACATTAGATTCATTATGGGCCAGTGGAACAGACAAGCAGTACAATACTCTTAATTCATTGACATATCCTGATGGATCATTAGTACTCAAAAGCAAATCTGCTATACTAGAAGTAGCTGGATTTCTCAATGTCTACGATTTTGAAGAAGTCCTAGCAATGATCAAGGAGTTTAAGAATGAAGATGAATTGCTATATAGTGGCAATGCATATATTGAAGGTAAGCAAAAACTGACCAATGAATTTAAGGATCATTACTTTGTGTCTGCTGGTGTAGTAGGAGTTGCAAAGTGTAACAATTGTCCTTCTAATGAAATGAGAGTTGAACTCAAGCAGCTTAGAGGTGCTGATGAACCAATGTCTACCATCTTTACTTGTGTAAAGTGTGGCAAAGCACAGCGTAGAGATTAATATATCTTTTTCAAGATATATATAGTATGTTAAAGATGACTTCTATACCTATTAGTTTCTCAGGAGACACGATAGTAGATGCAAATAGTAGTCCTTCTATTCCATATCAATATGCAACACCCTTTGATAATGTTGTGATAAATGGAAAGACTCCTGTTATTCAAAATGGCAATACATTTGTAGATACTGTTATGAGCAAGAAGGTTTCTGATTTTACGGACAGTACTAGAGCAACAGTTGGACCTCAGACAAAAGATGGATATCAATCTATCAAGGGAAATAATGTTGGTTATCCTAGTAATAATCCATTGATGGGCAATGGGACAGACAAAGGGACCAGGGTACAATTTGCATCACAAGATACTATTATTCCCAATAGGCCGACAGTAATTCAACAGGATGTAATGAATAGACAAGTCACTCCAGTAATGGTAGGACCTCAACAAATCACAATTCCACAATTTAATCAACCTACAGTAGTAACTCAGCAACCTGAACCCATTCCAGTTGTTGAATACATTAAGAAAGAGGAGCCAAATAGAGATATAGTCATTAGTTCTATTGTAATGCCTATTGCAGAACAAGAAAAGCTAAAAGAACAACCAACTAAATTCATCATTAGAGAGGAAGGGGTAGAAGATCAGTGTCAAGACATTAGTCTCCCCTGGCCTACTCTTGTTCTAATTGTCATTGGAAGTGCCATTATTATATATACTGCTGTTGCTACCAATGTTTCACCAAGTCGTCGAGCATTCGCAGCAATTATACTCACACTTTGGACAGCTATTTGGGCTGTTTTATTATACATTTTGTGGAGCAAGTGCTACAACACTACTGCCTGGTGGTTCCTCATTATTCCACTTGTTATTCTTTTGCTGTTCTTCATACTAATTATAGTGTTTAATCTCGAATAATATATTTAGTCCTTCGTTGCTTCAGCAACTGATCTTGAGTGTCAATGATCGAGAAGAACACAAGCTCAATGTCAGTATTATCTACCTTTGAACAGTATCTTCAAGTAAACATTTTTCCTGCGATTATCGAGTTTTACTCTGAACGCGGCGTTACTGCTACTGAAGAAGAATTGTCTGAACACCTTAGTATGAGTAAGGTTAAACCCCCATCTTCCAAGAATGGAGTACCTTCTACCATTTCTGCTACCAAGGGTCGCAAGGTTGTATATGTTGATACTTTGCAAGAAGGTTATTGCAATTACCAATTGGCAAGAGGAGGAATCAACAAGGGCAAATACTGTCCTCATAAGGCTGCTCCTGGCAGTGATAGATGCAAATCATGTCAAACGAAAAAGGGTGGATCTGCTGCTCCTGCTCCAAAGACTAAGAAGACGGATAAACCATCTAGTCATACGACTGAAACGCTTGTTGATCCTAGTACTATTACACTTGCGTCTTACAAGGACAATAAGTTGTATGGCTTGAATAGGGCTAGTGGTTTTGTTTTTGATAAGGAAAGGGGTGTAGTTGTTGGCTATGATGAAGATGGCACTTTCCACACAATGAATGAAGAAAAGGAAGAAAAGGCAAATAATCTTGGTTTTACGTGTGTGTATGAGGATGTTGTTTTTGACGAAGGTGTAGTCTCGGAAGCAGACGACGAAGTCGTAGAGGAAAAGAAGCCAGTTGCTCCAATGAAACCCAAGACGGCCCCTAGTTTGGCAAAGGTTGGTATTGCTGTAAAACCAAAGGTTAACAAGAATGTAAAGGAATTGCCTTCCTAATTTAAGTAAATATATACCTCAATGAGGTATACAAAATAAATATACCTCATTGAGGTATACAAAATAAATATACCTCATTGAGGTATACCAAGTAAATATATACCTCATTGAGGTATACCAAGTAAATATATACCTCAATGAGGTATACCAAGTAAATATATACCTCAATGAGGTATATTAGAGCAAATCTTTCCAAGTTACCCTCTTGCCTGACTTTGATTCATTGATTAATGGTTCTTCCAGATTAACAAGGCATACCTTGCTCTGACAAATACCATTACAACAAGTTGATCCTGTTTCACAATCAATGTTACTACTGCATATACCACCATTAGCTTGTCTGCATCGTTTTCTCACCAAATCACACACTAGATTGCCTCCACAAGTGCCTTTACATTTCTCATGCATTGTATCTGTTTGTTCCTTCTTACCACATCCGGTGGTAAGATATAAAATGGCTATCACAATCAGCACAATAACTATCAAAACAAGAATAAACAATAACATTTACCCTAAAATAAAAAGGTAAATGTTATTGTTTATTCTGCCTGTTTCAGGAGGAGCACTAGTCTCACAACTAGCTATGCTTCAATACACTTGCGAATGCAAGATAATTCCTGACATTATGATGGCTAGTAGTGGTGGCAATGTATCAGCTTATATTGCACTTGCTTCTAATTGGCAATGGGCAGCAGTAAAGAGAATTGCATCAGAACTTGATCACAGTATGTTCATAGCTCCATGGAGTAATTTACCTGGCGTTAGTCCTATTACTGGTTACTTTAATGGGGACATGTATCATCAAGGTTCTGGAGTTGATGAATTCTTTGAGAGACACTTTACTGCTGAAAGTATAATGAATACTGAGATATGGACAGGTACTTATAACAAGACTCAACAAAAGGCACAATACTTTTGCAATCGCAAAGATAGCATGTTAGATATGAATGAGTTGAATATTGAAATGTTGCAATGCTTGCCGCCCGTCTTTTCTGGTGGTGATATTGATTTAATTAGCAAGTATAGTGTAGCAAGTGCAAGCATACCTGCATTGGTTCAACCACAGATACTGTTCAATGAGAATTATGTTGATGGAGGAGTATTTGGTGCTAGTCCTATTAGTGGAATGTACAACCTAGTAGGTAATGAAAAGACATTACACATGATATATTTTAATGCCAATAATTTAATATCTCCAAAGACATATACTAACAATAATATGGTTGATAATATGCTTCATGCAACTAGCTACTTGGTGAGAACGCAAATCATTATAGATCGATTGAGTTGCTATGATATTATCAAGGAAAAGGGAGAAGTCAAGGTTGTAAACTTTCCTTGCAACTATGAAAACATGCTGAGAGTAAAAGAGTTGCAATCAATATTGAATTATTCATTGCTGGAGATTTATCCCAATGATTATTACTCTGTTGATATTGTTACATTTAACGGCAATGATGTTAGTAATATGATTGACACTGCATACAAGGATTTAACCTGCCAGTTCCATTGGGTAGTTTGTGAGGGTGTTGAACCCAGTGGATACTTTAGTCAATGATAAGTGGGCACTTTACCCAGTGAAGTTGGACACTTTAGTCAGCGAGTAGATGATAAATATTAGTTATATAACTAATATCTTGATTATTATATAGGTATTGTTACTTATCGATTTCCCTTTACTTTTGGTCTCTTCCTTAGTTATAGAATGTGTAAATATCTATATGTTTCTATAGGTTGGACAGGTTAGTAAGATCGCTAAATGGGCTTATGAATTAGGAAAACACTATATTTGTATAGACTATTGAACAGTAATTAACTTTATCGATTTTCTTGATTCTTCTCTATTCCAACCTATAGAAACATACAGATATTTACACATTCTATAGATTGGTCAGACCACCAAACAGTCTTTCTTTCTCTAACTATAAGAATCATCATACTTGTATAGATTATTTGTCTCTTGACTAATAACCATCTTCTTTCTCTCTTTCTTAGTTATAGAATGTGTAAATATCTGTATGTTTCTATAACCAGACAGACCTCCAAACAGTCTTACTATCTCTAACTATAAGAAACATCATGTTTATTAGTCAAGAGACTAATAACAAACTTCGCAAGGGTAACATGCCCACTAATATATTGAAAAAGTGCAACTTGAATTCTTGATTTGGATCGGGAGATTATTGTCCAGACCGACATTGAATGTCAATAAAGGTCGAATTGGCCATTTCTTTGAATCATGTTTTATGTAACAAATTGTACCTAATTTGGGTAAATGAAAATAGCCAGAAACACGTGAAAACACTCGAAACAGTGAGTCACGTACAGTAACACGGTAGATTCTTCAATGACCTTTATTTACTGCAATTAAAGAACTTCCATCATCGACTGTAGTCATAAAACAACTGCTTATCCTTTCCAATCAAGTAACTAGCCACATCGAGTCCATTTACTTTTATATCTACCAACAAGCGATGATATACATCAATGTCTGACACATTACAAGTTACCCATCCATCTGCTGAATCTATCATTGACTTTATTTCATGAATGTGCCTATTATTCTTCTTGTTATATGCATTATGATTTACTCCTATTCCTTTTAATCTACATCTATATGCTTTACTTATTACAGTATCTTGTAATACAGTTTCATTGGGTTGATACAAAAAGCTCTCTGGAATGGGTTGATACTTGTATTCATTATTTATCACATTTTTATACTTCCACACTACATTCTTTGGCAATATTAGATCAATATCAAAGTTAGTCACGTCATGAATATTTACTACAAATCCTTGAATGTCACGCAATTCCTTCATCTTTTGATAGTTACATCTATTTCCAACTACTGACTCTAACACTGGCTTCTCCATGCCCAGAAACTTATCATCTTCATCATAAGAATCATCCATATTTAGTCTTTCTGACATTTATGCCAGAAAACTTTTTTCTTAGGCTCAACACAAAACAAAAAATAATTTAATCGTGAGTACCAAATGTCAAGCCGCGACAGTCACTGCCACAAACAGAAATGCGACGATGAGTCCACCATCTCTGAAATCTGCCCCGAGAAATGCAAGCTCAAGTGCTTCAAGAAGGAGTGTGAATTCAAGAAGAAGCTCTGTGCCAAGTCTGCTGAAGAGATTTACTGCAAGTACGGTAATGCCGTGGTTGAAATTCACTCTGAATTCATCCTTGTAGGTAACAATTACGAAGCTGGAGTTGATCTTCCCACCGTTGGACCTTACGATGCTGTTGCCGATAATATTGCCAGACGTGATATCTGCCTCGAAGGTAATGGTTTCTTCATCCGAGGAAAGGATAAGAAGGGACGCGATCAAAAGGAAGAGAAGGCTAGATATATTGTCTGCCCCTCTCAACTCATTTTGGTTCCTCCTACTGTCAGCAGCTATGCTCAAAGATATCCCTTTGACACGAATGTCTATGCTGGTCCTTATCCTCGCTTGAGAGAGATGCAAAACAAGATGGTTGCTGCTTCTCGCATCTTGGTGTCTGTCTTCAATGTTAACAACAAGGGAGCTTCTTATTACTATGAAGCCACTTTGATTGGTGTTGATGGTGCTGGTGATGTTGCTCTCTTGAAGATTGAGGAACAAGTTGGTCGCAACGCCTGCAATCCTCGCATTGAGAGATGCCACCCTTACCTTGAGTTTGCTGATCTCGACAAGTGCGAGAAGGCCCAAGATAAGCTTGTTGATGGTGAGAAGGTCTACTTGATTGGAGACTCTGTCAACACTGGTGTGTTCAACAGCCACGGCATTATTCAAGGTCGCTTGATCGACGGTTCTTACACTGATTACTCTGGTACCTTGTTGTCTGAAGCTGTTTTGGTAGATGCTTCTGTCTTTGGTGATAATGCTGGCATGCCCATCTTGAACGCTGAAGGTAAAGTTATTGGTATGCAAACTACTGCTTTGAGTGCCTCTTTCGATATTGATATGGCTGCCGCTGGAAATACCGTAGATGTTGTTACTGGTGTTACTTTGACTTCCAATGATACTGTTATCTATGATAGGGATAAGCCTGTTGCCCCATCTACACTTTGGACATCAAAACATGAACCTGTTGAGAACTTGACCAATGGTACATTTGCTTTGTATGGTAATGAGGCTGTTATTTGGGATAAGGATGAGCCTGTTACTCCATCTACTGAATACACACCCCATAATATTGCTAGAGCTGATGCATTTGAGCTTACTAGTAATCCTGCTGTTGTTCATCACGGGATTACTACTGGTGATGGCAGTACTGGGAATCCTTATACGTGGAAGTCTACATCTTTTGAAGTTGATAAATTAGTGAATAGTATTAATACTACTACCGGGGCTCCTAAATTACCTTATGATGGAGCTCTTGCGCTTGTACCTCACACCGTAAAATTGATTCCCGCTGATTCAACAGTTGCATTGATGAATGGAGCTGAAACTGATGGTTCTGCTCCTCCTAAAGTTGTTCTTCCTAATGAAGATGATGGTACTGGTACTGGTACCTATGTTTTGAAAAATATTTCTCTCGACAAGTTTGTGGACAGTACTACTAATACAGTTAAAGCTTCTGTCAACATTTCTGGAGTAGCTACTAATAAGTTCAAAGATGCTGCTGTCGTTATGCCTGTTGCTAATTTTGATGCGGACACTGGTGTTCCCATGAAGAATAAAGACGGTACACTTGTTAATGCTCCTTATGATACTATTGCTGTTGATCCTGAAAACCCCATCGTTGTTGATGGACTTCGAGTTGTTCCTTTCGAGGCTATTAATAAAGATACTCCTGATAAAGGTAAGATTCTTGAAGTAGAAGGTCCTGATAAGGTAAAATATACTAAACCTTATGACAAGATTTTTTATGTTGGAAAGGATGCTGATGGTAATAAAGATGCTACTCCTTATGTGATTGTTGATGGGCTTAAAGTTGTTCCTAAGGCTAATATCGATGACAAAACTGGAGGACTTGGTACTGCTAATTTGCCTTTTGATACCGCAGCTCTTGACAGAACTTCTATCGCTGTTGCTGGTGCCATTTCTACTAGATCTGGTCTCGGCTTCGTTGCTGGTCCCACTGCTCGCTTCATCAAGAAGGTTGTTGCTCGTTTGGCCAACAAGGATGCTTGCCCCAATGAGTGTCGCAAGTCTGATAATCTTGAAGCCATTGCTGATGCCAAGGATAACTACTATAGAAACTTGAAGGGTTACCTTGGTATGGCCTACGATGTCTTCACTGCTCCCATGTATGATGTTGCTGTCAACTATACTTCTGGCGCTGTTAACGCTGGATACATTGAGTTCTCTATCAATGATGTTGGTGGAATCATGTTCTCCAACCACAAGAATGAGCTTGCTGGTGTTAGAGTCTTGGGCTTGGCTGGTCTGAATCCCAATGACGCTACTGCTACTGAAAACGGTTTGTACTATGTCCCTGGTGGCCTTGTTGACCACACTGCTGGAACTGATACCGAGTACTTCTCTCCTGATCTTGCCTTGTATGAGTCTCCTTTGAGAGGTAAGGTTACTCCTGGCGCCATGATTAAGTTCTTGAATGATACCCAACTTGGTGATCTTGATGGACAACATGCTCCTTCTGCTGTTCTCTGGAGATTGTGCCCTGGTTCTCAAGTCAGCTACGAATACTACTTGGGAGGTAATACCAATTCTAAGGATGCCTATGAATACCGCGATGTGAGCAAGGTTACTCTTGGTTCCATGCCCCAATTTGTTGACTATCCTTGGTATGCTGTGTTGAAGTTCCCTGACTTGCGCAAGTGGTTCGGTCTTCCTGATAAGTACTTGGTATCTAGCCAAGTACCCCAGCTTAACATCTCTGGAGCTGGTATCTTCCGTCCTTCTCTGTAAATCTAACAATAGAGATAATAATATAGGTAATTTACCTATATAATGATATATTAGTAGATCGATCTTCTATTCTCGGCTCCTGGTCTATAGAATATGTAAGTCTATAATATTTCTAAGGCCTATGGACTGTGAGGAATCGAGATTTGTTCCAATGTAGGTAACTTACCTATATAATAGCATGCATTTATAGAGATTGATATTCTAATGTTGTTTTCTATTCCAACTTCTAGCTTATTCAAGCTTATAGAATATTCATAGTCTTACATATTCTATAGGTTAGAGATCGAGATAAATGTCGATTTATTTCAATGTAGGTAACTTACCTATATAATAGCATGCATTTATAGAGACTGATATTCTAAACGATTTGGTTCCAATTCCATTCCTTACGGTATAGAATATACAAGTCTATAACATTTCTATAAGCTAGAAGTCAGGAATCGAGACAGACAACATTCTATAAGTCACCTATATAAATAGCATATATTTATAGATTCTTAAATGTAGGTAACTTACCTATATTCCTTTTTCATATCATTCACGATTACTTACCGTTACTTACCATTACTGATGATTAGCAATAAAGAGATCAGCAGCTTCCTCTACCAAATCAAAAATATCACCAGGATGATACTTTTCTGGCCTAGGAGTAGAACCACTTGCAGGCTTACGAGACATCATTATCTCAATATTCTCTCTAACAATATCGTCCATCAATAAACCATTGTACCCAACAATAGCACCAATTAATGCTCCAACTATACAAGCATTAGTGTCAGTGTCTGATCCTCTGTTTCCACCAATCACCCAATTCATTACATGTCTAAATACCTCTCCTCCATTCAAGTCAGAATCAAAAATGTTACCAATGGCAAGGCAGCACCACATTGCATGTTTGATCCAACCCTTGTTCGTAACTATATCTCTTTGATCAGCAAACATTTCTTCATCAATGTCAGTATCTCGAACATAATCATAAATGTCTTGGTAACTATTGCCCTTCAAAGCTAGTCTCAACATTGTAACATACATTACATCAAACTCAGTATTGACCTGATTGTCATTGGTCAAGCAAGTATCTTCTATTACTTCAAAGTCAGTAAATAGCACCAAAGGACTTGCTCTCATCATTGAGCCATTGGCCTCGGATCTTTCACCCTTTTCCTTTGATTTTGCAACTCTAGCATTATAACCCTTGACAGTTTTGACTCCCTTTAGCAATGCTCGGGTATTCTTGCCCATCATCCATACTCCACTATTTGCCCACTCGAGATATGCAAGAATTACATTGTTCTTAATGTACCTTCTGTCCTCCAACACTTGTCTCAGCAAGGCCAATGTCATCTCAGAATCATCAGTGACTTGTCCTGGCTCCAACACTCTGGTGCCTTGGAATCTAGTGGTATATTCGGTTGAATAAGTAAACTTTTCAGTATATTCCAGCTTGGCACTCGTTCTAAACTCATAAGGAGCACCCCAAGCATCACCAAGAAAGGCACCAATAAACATGCCTCTCAATCTATCAACAATCTCATCTCTATCCATCAGAATTGCTCACAGCAAATCAACAGGCAAGAATCATTAATCAGCAAGATATCAACTTTGGATTATTAATATCAAAAAGATTAAGATTCATAAATAGATTTACTATGCAGCAAAATAAACTTGGCTATGGCAGTTATGGTCACGTCTATTCGATAAACGGAGAAGCAGTAAAGTATGCCAAAGATCTACCTCCACTCATTCAAGAATATGCAACAATGAGATACCTTGACGATTGTAACAACATTGTTAAACCAATATCTGTTGACTTACAGAGGAAAAATCTAAACATGATTCTTTATGATTGCAGTCTAGACAGATGGATAAAATCGTTGGATAAGAAACAAGATAATACTGCTAGTATAAATATCATTATCAAAGATGTTATTTCAGGAGTCATTGAGCTTCATGATAGAGGTCTTTCACACAATGATATCAAGTCTTGTAATATTTTGGTCAGAAATTATCCATTAAAGGCAGTGATTGCTGATTGTGGTTTTGTCAGCACAATGAAATATAGTAAAATACATTATACTCCTCCAGCTTATCGAGATCCTGATCCAAAACCTGGATATACTCATGATATATTCTCGCTTGGAATATTATTGTTAGAGTTAAAGTCATACATTAATATAGCAGAAATACTATCTAGATATGAGCTCAGAATGACATATAACCTTATCAATGAGATTATTGATCAGAAGATAGAACAGTCAGATCTCAGAGAATTATTGCTCAGAATGGTAAGTAAAGACAAATCAGAAAGGCCAACAGCTCGAGAAGTGTTACATTTCTTTTCAGATAATGAGCCTATTAAATGGACAAAAGAAGAACACAAGTTTAAAATAACAATAGACAAGGATAGATTCAAGATAATCAAAGATTCACTCAAGAGGTATGATAAAGAGTATAATGTTCCTAGATATGGCAAAGGTTTCTTTGGACTAGCTAGCTTCATCATTAAGAATAAGATTGAACAAAAAGAAGACCATATTTATCTAGCTGCTTGCGCTTACATTTTAAAGTCATTGTTCCAACCAGATGGATATGCACCATCTAGTGAATTTAAGCGAGTATTTACATTGGTAGATGCAAATTCTATATTGAGCGCTATTCATAGACTCATTGAAGACAGCTCATTTCTTGATGTTGTTATGCTTCCTGATAGCTAGTTCTTTCTTGGCCATTACTTCATAAATCAACTCTTTACTAAAGCCACCTCTTCTTTGTTCAGGTTCCTCTTGTTTTGTTCTTAGGTCAACAATTCCTGCAATTTCTCCATTCTTTGATTTGTACCATTTCTCGCATTTATTCCAGTGTCTGTGATAAATAGGATCTTCATCTACAATATGGTAGACAACTGGATAATCACAGCGAAAGATGCGTCCAACATTCTGCTGAAGAGTAGAATACTTTTTTATACTACATGCCATAATTAGCAAGTCAAAGGGAACTCCCTTATAAGTAGAGCAAAAGTTGGCTGGATCAAAACCAGTTCCAATTTTACCAGTTGTACCTACTAATACTTGTGAATCTTGATAAGATTTCTTATTTCCACATAGGTAGTCAGCTGTAATGTCCAATTCAAGCAGTGAAGCACAAAGTAACTTGCTATACTCAACAGAAGATGACAATACAAGTGTTTTTCTATTTGCATTGTCTTTAATAATGGACATTATAATGTTCTGTCTTCTCTCATTTTGCCACGTATCCTTGACCAATTGTACATAATTGGTATATCCATTCTTTCCCATTACTCTATCTGGTGAAACTCCCGTCAGCACTTTTATTACCTTGAATGGCTTGATAATCTCACGTGATACACTTTCTGTTCCAGCTATTGAATGCATGATACAATGCATTTCATCATCTCTTTCCAATGTTGCAGTTTCTACTACTATATACTTGGGTGTAAATCCAAGTAATGCAGGTACTCCACTTTCAGTGCAGAGAGTATGAGCTTCATCAATAATCAATAAACCAACTTGTTCTCTATATTCACGAGGTAATTTACAAACTCTCTCTTGCATACAAATCAAGACATTGGGAGTATCTGAATCTGATGTTTCTCCAACCATATATACAGATGCATCAGTATTATCGTGAAATGTCTTTACCCATTGTCTTGCAACGGTCAATCTATTGCAGAGAACAACAGTGAGAAGACCGTATAATGATGCAATATATGCACCCAAAATTGTTTTACCAGTACCAGGAGGCAAATCAAGAGTAGTACATCCTGTCTTGTCAAGTTGAATTTGCACTTCTTGCATAATAGCAATCTGGTTTTCTCGCAATTCACCAGTAAATATCATCTCTTGCATTGGATAGTCAATGTCAATGTTTGGACAAAAGTTAAAGTTGATAGAAGACCATATGTAAGGAAGATATACTCCATCATTGACTTTTGTGTAGCACTTGATTGTCTTTGCTTCCTTTCTGGTCCACTTACTAGGATTAAACCCTTGAACAGGAGTAAATGTCAACTGTTGCTCGATTAGCTGAACAACTTCTTTACTTAGTGATTTGTTTGGTAGAAAGTAGGCCATTCTTCCAACTTGTTAACTTTCCCACCTGAGTGTTAGTATGTTCATTTCAGGTGAATAAAATCGTTAGCAAAGAGAAGAAAAATTGTCAATAACAAATGGACTACCAAACAAATCAATACCAAGAGGATCAGGTTGGAGAACTGGATGAATTCTACCATGAACCAATAACACCAAGTATTGTAAAGGATAGGTCCATTTTGCAAGAATTGGATGGTTACGACTTGCCTGAAGAGATTAAACAGCACGCTGACCAAATATTTAAATCAATGAAAAAGATAGTATATAGATCCAAAGTAAGAAAACAGCTACTTTTCTATTGCGTGTATTGCGCCTATTCTGAACTACATTATGCAATTAACATTGTATTACTAGGCAAAATGTTCAAGTTGACATCTGGTGAGATTCAGCGCTGTGATAGCCTATTCTCACCAAGCATTACAGGTTATAAATTACGCACTAATCTCACTCCACTTAGTTATATTCCTGAATATTGCAACAATCTAGGTCTTGATAATGAAACGATTGAATCTATCAAGGATTTCTCATTAGGAATCATGAGGAAAAGTAAGAAATTGCAACAAGTTAATATGCAGAGTGCTGCAGCAGCATTGATAAAGTATTATCTATTAATTAATGGTATTAACATTTCAGCAAAAGAGATGACCGAAGCAACAGGTCGATCAATGGTAACGATCGAAGGTATTAGTTCAATAATTAGCTCGATCGACAATAGTTAAATCATTGTTTCTTGCTGGAACAAATATAATTAATCTCCTATTATGAAAGATAAATATGAGTTTCTCATATGCATACTACATTCTTCCTGCTGTTGGAGGAGTATTGTACTATCTATTTACTACTGACATTGCAGTTTCTATATTTAGTGAATGGATACCTCAAAAGAATCTAAGTAGAATGAGTATCTCACTCTTGATAGTAGGAATATTGTTTTTGATTTGTGTTGCAATGGGAGAATGGTGGTTCGCATGACCGAATGGATGAATCTAATGAGAAGAAAATAAATAGTATAAAAATGTCGTCTCCTCCAATCTTTGTTCCATCGATGGTTAGCAAGAAGATTCCTGCACCCACAATGGCAAGGAAACCCAAACTTTCCACCACAGCAAGAAAGCCCATCTCTGTTCCCATTACTGTCAATGTTCCAATCAAGTCTATAACTCCTCTGTTGAAAGATATGGAATCCAGTTATCTTGAAGACAAACTGGAAGATCTTGGTTACAATGTGTTAAATGACGCTGTTATATATAGTGATGATGACAAGGTATTCATGAAGGCAGTTAATCCAGTTGGACAGCGAGTTTACATTAATGTAGATGACAAATCTTATCCTAGTAAGCGCAAGTTGGTAAAACCAAAGGGAAGACTTGCTTCTTTGTCTGATGATATTGTTACTGATGCATATCATTGTGTTGGTAATGATGTATGTGGTGTTGCTTTTGAATGTGGAAGCAATACATGCTTGCTAGCTAGATATCATGATGACATTGACATTACGAGACTTGACTATGCAGTGTTTGAATCTGATGGATCTCCTTACGTAGTAACGTATCCTATTGTAAGACTGAGTGAAATTCTGTTTGATCCTGATGGCGTGATTGAAGCGACCAATGCTGCAACAAAGAGACTGAGAAACATTGATTTTTCGGAAGAAACCAATAGATTATTGGATGTTGAAAAGTCATTGTCAAGACTCAATGAAGCCTATGAGCACTTTAGAGCTGCAAAGACTTCAGTTCAAAATAAAGCTAGAGTGTGGCTGGGTAGATTAGAAGAATCGAGACAACAAATCTCAGAAGGTAAAGCCATTGATGACAGTCACTATTCAACAATTGTGAATAACATTACATATAGACATGACGTGAATGTAAAATTGCTGGAATACATGGCAATCGTTGCTGACCTGAATGATGAGATTGATGCTTTGGCTAGTAAAATCGATAATGTTGCGAATGAGTTGGACATTGTAAATAGCGATCTCGATTTGGCTCACTAAATATGGAGTAATTTGTGGACTCGAATTCTTGGCTGGAGGCCTGGACAATGTGTCAGACTGCTGTCTGAACGACAGTAAAGCCCGATTTTCCCAAATTCATAGATTCGATTATTGCTAGTAAATGTGCGTAAATAATTGTAAATAGATTTGGCCAGAAACACGTGAAAACACTCGAAACAGTGAGTCGTGGGTACCAATACACGAGAGTTTACGAGCGTGTTTCAATGTCGTTCACGTGTTACATTTAAGAATTAACTTTATCGAATATACCTTGTAATAAGGTATATTTCTCTTGTGATCGCTGTATAGAGATCGAGTTTGATGGTATACCTCATGTTAAGTAGGTATATTTCTGTTGTTGATTAATTGGAACCGAAGAGATCGGTTTCTCTAACCTTAAGAAATGTAAGACTCTGTATGTTTCTATAGATTGGGAATCTGGTTAAATGGACATCAAGAGATCGATTTCATTAATATGCCTACTATGAGGTAGGTATATTTCTATTCATGTTATATCGAGACCAATTTCATCGGTTTCTCTAATCTTAAGAAATGTACCGATAGGCATGTTGATGTTTCTATAGATTGTGAATCTGGCTAAATGGAAATCAGAAGTTCTATTTCATTAATATGCATTTATGCCTATCGGTATGCATATTTCTAATAATGAGATAGATAGACCAATTCTGTCGATCTATCAACCTTAAGAAATGTAAGACTCTGTTTCTTAGAATTGGGAACCTGACTAAATGGGTATCAGGAGATCGATCTATCAACTCTAAGAAATGTACCGTAAGGTATGTATATATTTCTAAGGATTGAGAACCTGACTAAATGGAAATCAGAAATTCTATTTCATTAATATACCTCATGGTATGCATATTTCTATTCATGTTATATCGAGGCCAATTCCATCGATTCTCTAACCTTAAGAAATGTACCGATAGGCATGTTGATGTTTCTTAAGGTCGTAAGACCTAGGAAACCCGATCATTCACAGTCAAGGTGATTACAACCAGTAGAAGATAACACTATAAGAGTACAAATACTCTCCTAAATAATGTCACATTCGAATATCCATTACTCAGACTATGTAGTACCAACAAATGTTATACATCTCGAGATAACTCAAGAATTATATCATGATAGTAATGTATTAAGAATTCACTGTCATGATGGCCTTCAGACAATTACATTTAATTCCAAAGGCAATGCAGCTATATTACTCAACTGTAATAACCTCGAGAAATTAACATTAATGCATCTAGGTTCATATGTATATGGAGATTTTGTTACTTACCTTGGCAGTCTTGAAATACAATTCGATATTCCTCCCTTTTACAAGAATCCTCAATTCACATATGATTATCTTACATCATTTGAGAATCTTGTTGAATATATTGGACCTATTGATACATATCTTATTCAATCATTCAAGAATATTAGAAAGTTACAATATAACAAAATGTCTTTTCTGTCTATTGATGATATTCCAGATACCATTGAGTCATTCATGATGTCACTGAGAGATGCAGATTGGAATACTATCAAAGCTAAAAATATACTAGATAAGAAACCAAACATTAGAGCCATCCTAATAACAGGATTCATTGATTTAAGCGAAGATTTACCAGAACTCTTGCAAAGATATCCAAATGTATATTTCCAAGATAGTTATACCTTTGGAGATGAAAACAGAGAAAAAATGGTAAATAACCATAACAAGAAGCTAATTTCTCTCTTGAGTCTGTGTTAGTGAATGAGGTGTACCCTACATCAGAATTTGCATTTCACCACAATGATACCAATATAGAGATATATTTTTGTTTAATGACTATTACATGATTGTGATTCCAATTCTGATCGATATCAAAGGCAATTCGAATGGCCAAGTACAATAGAGATGAATCTAGTGAAGAATGGGACGAATGGGATGAAGACTGGGACGAAGACTTGAATGAAGAAGATGATATCAAGTATACTGCAGAAGATATTGATAGAATTCACAACATTGCTAGAAACATTTCTATGGTTCGTGATACTAGAGGTATCTACATCAACAGAGATGATGCTGGAGAAGAAGATGAAGAAATAGACTCTGATCTTGATTTTAGTTATGATAGTGATTGTATTAGTTATGACGAGAGTGACGATGAATATCCAAACAAGTGGTATGCTGGCGTAGTTAGTTCAAAGTTTGTTGCTCTTCCTTTTACTCAGAGCGGCGAAGAAGATATTCAAGGAGAGAATAGAATCAAGGGTATAGTAGTTCATGTTGGTTCCGATTCATTCTATCCAAAGACTGTTGATGATTTGCGAGGCATACTAGATGGAGAGACGCAAAATGTTGTGTTTCAAGCAAAGTATGGCTGTTGCATTGACGCTCCAGTCTTTTCTGAATATTTGGGTGCTAAACTTGATACCGATACTGTTGATCTATCAGAGGAATGTTTGGCTTCTATTCCATCTGGAACTGCATTTGTCACAATAGCTGACAATTTTGAAGACTTTGACTCTTTGAATGTTACATCTCTTAGCATGGCATTTCCCATGAGAAACTTTACCATTCCAAAGAGTGTCAAACACCTTGAAATAACACAGGATACCAACAATGGTAATCCTGTTGATCGATGTGGTGAAAGTGGAGAAAGTAGCGATTCTGATATTTCTGAATCTAGTTCACGAGTATACTGTCATGATGATCTTGAGACTATTACAGTTGATTGCAAAGGTGCCAGAATTAGACTGATGAATTGTAACAAACTTCAAACTTTGATTATATTAAAGGACAATACTTTTGTGTTTGGTGATTTTATCAAGTATCTCAAGAGTCTCAAGTTGGATCGTAGAATCTCTCATCATGGTAATTTGCACTATTACCTGAAGAACTTTGAGCAACTTGAAGAGTATGATGGTCCAATCAATGATAACATTAGAAGCGTATTGAAACATGTTGAATCAGTACAAAAGAGCAAAGGATCTACCTCAAGTCACAAGAGTGCCATAGTTAGAATTCCTGCTATCATGAAGAGAAGATGAATGGTAAGTAAATATGCCTGATACAGGTATATATCATGATTTTAGTAGTAAGAACTATGAATATGTTAACGACATCAAGATTCTAATGTCCATTTCTCATTCTATCAACTCTAAGAAATGTAAGGATTAGTATATTTCTAAGGATCAGGAAACCGATGGAATCCACCTATTTGGACCATTGTAAGAAATATACCTACCGATAGGTATATTAACGATATCAAGATTCTAATATCCATTGTTCATTCTATCAACTCTAAGAAATGTAAGGATTAGTATATTTCTATAGACTAGGGAATCGATGGAATCCACCTATTTGGACCATTGTAAGAAATATACCTACCGATAGGTATATTAACGATATCAAGATTCTGAGATCGATTAGATCGATCTATCAACCCTTAGAAATGTAGAGAGCCTAACATTTCTTAGAGTCATGAAATAGATCGCAAGAATGTCAATCACAATAAATGCATATATCTATTATCGTAAATGTTACTCATCACAATGTTATGATTCTATCCATCTCGAGAGTAAGCAGCAAACATCATGAGCATTATTAATAGACTGTCAGTCTGTATTGATAGAGAAGAATTCCATCCATCCACTATTGATGAGTTGAGAAACTTGATCACTGGAGAGACTAGAGATATAAGGTTCAAAGCATCAAGTCCATGCTATATAGAAGAAGCGATCTTTTCTGGTTATTTAGGTAATAAGATAGATGGGCATCTCATTATCATGTCTCCTGAATGTTTGAGTTCTATGCCATCTAGAGTGACATTTGTTACAAAAACAGTTGGACATGATTTGGAACATGTAACAGCTTCAAAATTAATTGTACCATTTCTTCCAATCAAGTCCTTCAAGGTACCAAAAAGTGTGAAACATATTGAAATGGCTCAAGACGCGTTTGTTGGTGTTCCTGTTGACGATAGATTACTAACATTATATTGTCACGATGATCTTGAAACATTTATATTCAACTGTCGTAATGTCAAGGCACATCTTGTTGACTGTGACAATCTTCAGAAACTAACAGGTCGTACAAATGTATATGGTGATTTTATGAGTTACCTTAGCAGTCTTGAAATATTATATAGAGAAGATGATATGGTTGATTATCTATCAAAGTTTAAGAATCTACAAGAATACAATGGTTACTTTGGCCGTGAGATATTGAAACATCTTGTCGGAGTTAAAAAGTTGGAGCATCAACGTAGTGCAGTGAATATTTCTGTTGATGATATTCCTGATTCTGTTGAATCGTTCTTGGCTGTAATTAGTAATGATATGGATATTATTGATTCTGATGAAATTCTGGCCAAGAAACCCAACATCAAGACAATTATAATGTCAGGAACAGGAGGTTCGAAAGAGAAAACATCCCTGTTGCTATCAAGATATCCAAATGTACACTTTCACGATAGATGCATCATCTCAGAAAAGGGGAGAAGTGAGTTAATCAACAATCACAATAAGAAGCTTGGTAACTTGTTGAACTTATGTTGACTTGTGTGAGAAATATACCTAATATAGGTATATTCAATGTAGTATATACATATCGAGAGAATAGACTCATAATTTCAACATCTACTTATATCGAGTTCCCAACTCTAAGAAATGTTATAGACTCTACATTTCTAAGAATTAGGAATAGACAGATTAGAACTCAATAAAGTTCAATCTCGATAATATATGCCTAATGTAGGTATATTTCATTCATCATGATTCTAATGTTACTTTTGCCAGTCTCTCAATCCTTAGAAATGTAGAGTCTATAACATTTCTAAGGATCAGGAACCGACAGATTAGAACTCAATAAAGTTCATTCTCAATAATATATGCCTAATGTAGGTATATTTCATTCATCATAATTCTGAGGTTACTTTCATGAGAATCCCAATCCTTAGAAATGTATAGACTCTACATTCCTAAGGATTAGGGACCCAATGAATAGGTTCATCAGAAATTCAATCTCGATAACATGCATATCTTATGCATATTTCACTCATCATGATTCTAATGTTACTTCTGTCTATCTACCAACTCTAAGAAATGTTATAGACTCTACATTTCTAAGGATTAGGAATCCAATGAACAGGTCCATCAGAAGCTCAATCTCGATAACATGCATATCTTATGCATATTTCACTCATCATGATTCTAATATCGATTTATCTCAGTCCATCACTCTAAGAAATGTAGAGCCTATAACATTCCTAAGGATCAGGAACCCAATGAATAGAACTCAATAAAGTTCAATCTCGATAGTATATACCTATATTAGGTATATTTCCAATTCTATCAACAACCTATTCAATGTAGTAACCTCCTTTTATCATATCCGATGCCATGAATAGCAGAAACATCCATTTCGATGACTCTTCATTCATAATGTCATATCTATTCAGCATCATGTCTGTATAAAAAGTATCTATTGCTCGTAAAGTAATGTTAATGCATACGCTTCCTCTTGAACCGAGGAATGTATTCAATACATCAATCTCATTACTGTCAAACAATAAACTTGGATCGCCATCTGCCCAATAGCCCATTATACTTCTCATCTCTTCTCTTACTACATTATCGGCAATCTTTTTGCTATACTTTGTCAGAATAGATACAGCTTTTGCAATTGCAACACAATATGCGCTAGGACATGATGAACTTGTTGACGTTAGTAATTCTGTAAGATGTGTGCTGGCTTTACTATTCAGAAATAACACACTCTTTGCAGAATCCAATAGATAGAATAGCACTAGATTCATCTCTTTCTTAACTATTGCTTCTGTTATCAGAATGCTATCTGTCCTATCAATGATAATGTCTAACAACTTTGAGAATGTGTTATCATTGATACTCTTGGTAAATACTATTCTACCAATATATCTATATCTATCTAATCTATCCGCAATGTTAGTCAAGAGATCAGAAGCATTTCTCATTATATATACCATTCTTGTCTTACCAGCATAAAAGTCATATACTTCTGATGATGGCGCTTCTATCATACTATCGAGGTCCATTTATTAATCTGTCTCAAACATTATTTATAGCTATTTACTAAATGTCACCTTATCTTGCTTATTTCCTCGGAATAATCACTGTTTTTATACCTTTATTGATATTCTACGTTCTCAGTATTAATTTTGCAGCAGTCAACAATGCTTGGTATGACTCTTTTTGCAATGTGTAACAATGAACAGCAATAATGTTGACAGTTGAGATAAAACACTTTAGAACTTGGGAAAATCTAACTCTCAATATTCCTCTTACAGGCATTACTCTTTTGAAAGGAGTATCTGGAGCAGGAAAGAGTACTATTCTCAAGGCAATTAGTTGGTGCATGCATGGTAAGATTCGAAAAATTACACCACACACCAATGAAAAGGCAAAGACTTATGTCTCTTTATCGTTTGGAAGCCATAAAATAGAGAGATATCGTGATCCAAACAGATTAATCTACAACCACAATGGACGAATCGAAGAAGACAAGGCAGCACAATTGTTAATAAATGAGACATTTGGTAATGCAGAAGTATGGAATGCATCTTGCTATGTGGTACAAAAGAGACTAAATAGTTTTATTACAACTTCTAATATAGGAAAGATGGAACTTTTGAATGCAATTGCATTTCGAGAAGACGATCCAAGTGTTGATCACAAGTTAATCACTGATAGAATTGTTATTCTTGAGAAAGAGTACTTGGAATTGTATAAGAACTATGAATCAGACCTTAAATTGTTAGAGGCAATGCTTCCTAATTATAAGAAGGAACTTGTAATAAAAGATACCACTGAATATGAAAATCGCTTGCTTGAGATAACCAAAGAGCTGGAAGTCTTGATGCCATTGATTCAGCAGAGAAATGTACAATTACAGTTAATTGCTACATATAGCAAGTACAAAGAGCCAATTAAGCCTACCTTTACCATCAGATACAACACTGATCAACCTGAAGTAATAAGTCAATATATTGCATCATTAATGCAGAGAGACAAGTTGAATTCAGCAAGAAGTAAGGTCACCAATGAGACATTTCCTGAAACTCTTGATAGCGATTTGGCACTAGCAATAGCAGCAGAAAAGGAATATAATCTGAATAAGAGTAAGTGCAATGAGCTTGGAGTTGAATATCCAGATGGAATAGAAAGTACCATTGAATACTATACTAATCTACTTGAAATGCAAGATTATTTCAAGTTGTGTGGAGAGTATTACTCATTGGATGATGAAATAACAGCTCTGAGTAACAAGACTTTTGATATCAAACCTCTTGGTAAATTGCAACAAGTAACAGAACCTGATTGGTCAAAGTATTCTACCTCATCATTGAATAATGAATATAACCAATTATTGATACAAGAAAGCAAGTTAAAGCAAGAATTGGTTGAATTTCAAGCTGCTTCAGACATTCTTGCCTGTCCTCATTGTTCAGGTAATGTTAAATATCATAATAAGGAATTGCATATTAGTACAAAGTCACCAGTTTCAGAACAACAGATATTGGACGCCAAGAAATCACTGCTTGCAATGGGTAATCAGCTCAAAGATATTAAAAAATCTATTACTCAACTTGAACAAGATGAGAAATCAATGAGACAGCTCTATACCAAGCAACTTCAGGAAAATCAAAAGAAGGAGCAAATCAATGCTACTATATCAATAAACAATGAAAAGAATCTATTACTCAAGGAACAAAGAGACATTGCTGTTAATGAAAAGAAGCAATTACTTGCCACTTTGAATAGCAAAATTCAAGAATTTAATGTTGATTCAAACATTCAACCTGAGATTATTGAAGACACTCAAGCTGCATACAAATTTATTGCACAACTTCAAGCCTTAACTGTAGTAGAATTACCATCTATCAGAAGTTCTGTCTTATCAGCAATGATTGAAAGAAGAAAGAAACACGAAACTGCAATTCGAGCAGAGAAAGAATACATTGAATACCTTGAATCTATTCCATTCAATGATGTAAAGATGACCGATATGCAACGCTATCTCAAAGATTTGACAACTTTCAATCATGATTTAATATCTTATCAGCAGAAATGTGCTTTACTTGAAGAGCAGAATGCTTTGCTCGCAAAAGTTAGAGATGAACTCATTCCTGACCCACAACCTGCTATAGATTTGTTAAAACAAGAACAATTAGAGATTCAAGCAGCTTTAACCAATAATCTCAAAATGCAAGAAATTATTGCATTTCACAGCAAAGTTTCACAACTTGAAGATGATGTTAATGCGTTGAATGCTGATCTTTCAGCTCAGAAAGTTTTGAAGGAAAAGGCAATACATACTGAGACTTCTCGACTCGAAGGAATAGTCAAACACATCAATGCTACAATCATACCAGTCTGTAAAACCATTTTTGATGAGCCAATTAGGATTAATCTTGCTCTTAGTAAGACTCTCAAGACTACTGGTATTACCAAGTCACAAATCAACTTTGAGATTTATTTTAAAGATGGAGTATTTGATAGTATAGAAGAATTGAGTGGAGGCGAAGAAGACAGAGGATCTTTGGCTCTTACCTTGGCTTTGAAGAAAATGTCACGATTTCCACTACTTATGCTAGATGAATCATTCAGTGGTATTGGTTCTGACATGAAAGAGTTTGCGTCCAGATCTGTCAAAGAGCATGTTACAGCTTCTCTACTTGTTATGCATGAAGGAATAGAAGGTATATTTGACCACATTATTGACATTGATGAGATGGTCCCAAACAAGTTGTCCGATCGTGAATATATAGAAGCAAAGTAACTATCAGGTTAGATACATTATTCAATGTATCTAATTTTGGCTGAAGCGATATGAAGTAGGGTATAAAGATACTCTGTCATCACACTTCTTCATTACAATGAGCTCTTCTACTACTAAGAAAAATACTAACAAGGATGGACTTTACTTTGCCGGAGACAAGCAGATTATTAAACCCAAGAACTTTAACATTGAAAATGTTGTATTCAAGGATATTTTGGAAGAGAAATCAAAGAATGGAGTTTCGTTCAAGAGAGTAACTGTTGGTTACAAACATGACGATGGACTTGAGTATGCTATTCGTATTCAGTGCCCTGATGCCCTTTGTGCTCGTGGTATTCAACCTGGAAAAGAACAACCTGACAAGTTGTCGTATCACATCAAGTATGAAGATGATAACGAAGATCATCTTGCATTCATTGCTGTATTCGATCAACTCAAGGAAAAGTTTTTTGATTTTTGTTGTTTGCCTGCCAACAGAGGTAGAATGGGAGCAAATGCAAAGCATTCTGATGAAACCTTTAAGGCAGTTTTGGATTCAGCATTCAAGGATTTTGTCTATACTCCTAGAGGAGACGATGGAGAACCTAATGGAAAGCCTAGAGGTAGTTTCATCAAACTGTACTCTTATATTGGTAAGAAGGGTCCTAATGGTTCAAAGTTTTATGACTTGACTAACAAGTTGGTGCCAATCAGCCAGCTCAAGACTACTGGATTTAGAATTACATCAATAGTCAATGTTACTGATATCTTTGTTGGAAAAGATACTATGTTCCGTGTATCTTTGCAAGATGGTCTCATTAGCACATATGTTGAAAAGGAAAAGTTTGAACAATCCAATGTCTTTTCTCGTAATGAAGACTTTGCTACTACTGCAGACAAACTGGCCAAGTTTATACAGTCGAAAGAGAAGATGGAAGCCAACTTTAGCAGTGCTTCACTGGATGATGAACATTCTCTTCCTGTGACTGTTGATGAAAAGAAGGAAGAGGAAGAAGAGAAATTGGAAGTGCCTGACTTGAGTGAAATTCCTAACATGAATATTGAAACTGTGACTGCTCCTGCTAACACTGGTGCTAAGCCTCCAACTAGACCAGTGTTGTCCAAGTTTGCTATGCCTCCTAAGAAATAAAGAATGAAATGAATATATACCTAACTTAGGTATATTGATGTACATGCATTGCAGTATTATCGAGATTCCAGTGTTACTTTCTCGATTCTCTGATCCTTAGAAATGTTATACTCCTTACGGTACATATTCTACCGTAGGGTTGAGATAAGATTGGATCATTGTTCAAGTTATATACATATCTTATGTATATTTCAACATCATAATTCTGACGTGACTTTTCTGGTTCTCTAACCCTTGGAAATGTTATACTCCTTACGGTACATATTCTATAGTCCAGGAAAGGACAAACAATAATATTTTAACATTATCAAAGTTATATACATACCGTAAGGCATGTATATTTCAATATCAACATTCTAACATGACTTTTCTGGTTCTCTAATCCTTAGAAATGTTATAGACTCTACATATTCTATAGTCCAGGAAAGGACAGAAACAATAATATTTTAACATTATCAAAGTTATATACATACCGTAAGGCATGTATATTTCAACATCATGATTCTAACATGACTTCTCTGGTTCTCTAACCCTTGGAAATGTTATACTCCTTACGGTACATATTCTATAGTCCAGGAAAGGACAGAAACAATAATATTTTAACATTATCAAAGTTATATACATACCGTAAGGCATGTATATTTCAACATCATGATTCTAACATGCCTTAATCGATTTATCAACCTATAGAAATGTTATGCTCCTTACGGTACATATTCTATAGTCCAGGAAAGGAACAGAAATGGTTCTACCGAGATTATTGACAATTATATACATACTGTATGTATAGTATGGAGATCGACATTCTAACATAACTTTATCAACATATCAAGCTATGGAATATGTACCGTAAGGAGTATAACATTTCTAAGGGTTAGAGAGCCAGAAAAGTCAACAATAATACATATATCTAATTTAGATATATTTCCAACGCGAGTTACTCTTCATCATAAATCTGTCTAACATCAGGTGTCTCTCCTCCATCTCCAGATAAGTTATTTCCTGTAAAACTCTTGTATATTCTACCAACTGCATCATTAGTCTGCAAGTCTTGAATCAAGCCAATTGCAGCTTCTCCAATATTGTTTGTATTCTTAAACTTCTCTGATACAGTAGAAATGGTATCACTGATAGCCTTGTTATTCATAAAACCACTAATCATGTTGCTAATATCTTCAACAGTAGGATCTTCTCCAACCTTGGGAATGCCAAGAGTATCTCTAATCTTAGATGTGAAACCCATGATTTGCTTCATAAAATCATTGCCACTACCACCACTATTTTTGATAGTCTTGTTTTCAACAGACAATTCGTATTCCAATGTATTCACGTAAGAACCAATTTTCTTTTGTTCCTCTCCCTCTTCCAACAAGAAATAGAAAATGCGATACATGTACAACAATACAATTCTATGCATAATCAACTTCTTGTCAGCCACATCTTCTGTACCAAGAGACTTGTAGTATGCTTCAGCACGATTACGAACAGTAAGAGCAGTTTGATAGATGAAACCCAAAGGAATACATGTCTCTTTGTGTTTGGGATCTTCAGACACAAATACAATTAGATCAGGATTAGAAATCCATCTATCACTCATCAAACCCATACCAATTGCTGTCTTATTGTCGTTGTACAACTTTTCAAAAATACCACAATGCTTCTTCATGCCAGTCATTCTCGTCTTTTCAAACAGATTCTTATATGCCTTGACAGACTTTATAGCAGGACAATCATTACCACACTTGACGCTATCACCATATTCAGAGTCCAAAATATCGCTAGAAAGAGTAAGCAATAGGTCTATCTGTTTTTCGACCAAGCTTTGCTTCTTTCTCTGATTAATTTCGGCATCCTTCTCTGTGTTATCCATTTTACCTACCCGCTATTTAGCATTTAGAACTTGTTAACATCATGCTAGCAAACAACCATGTAAAGGATTGTCCGCGTGACTGAAATATGGATGATAAAAGACGGTTGATAGTATCTTCTCCGTTTCTGGGTAAAGAAATTACTTCATACGGATTGGTAGTATACTCGTTGAGCACAAACAGATGTGTAATAGTTCAGAGGAAGCATAGTATAGGTTTCATCTTCATAATCAAAGGTATATATAGATTATCTTATCTACCAATCATAATGTCTGACATGACAACAGCAGAAGCAGATATTGTTGCACGTTGTTTGGTAGATGATGAGTATTTTACCCATATATATTGTACAGAATTAAAGTGTAGTTCAACAGGACTGCAACAAGCAAGAGAGCGATTACACAATTTTAAAGATATATTTACATCCCTACTGAATAACATAAAGTTTAACAAATTCCTGGCTTGGGGATTTCCAAAGGGTAAGTTACATTGCATGGAAGAAACACCATTCGACTGTGCTATAAGAGAATTCAAAGAAGAAGTAGAAGTAGATTTGCCTGAACCATTGTACATTAGCAATAATTACATTACAGAAAGGACTAATGCAATAAATGGTAATATTATAGATTCTCACTATTGGTTATATATCATTCAAGACGAAATGTGTATAGATAATGTAGTATATCATGAGGAAATATCATCACGAGTCTGGGTAGATACATCTACTTGCAAACTATTGGGATTAAATAATAGTATCCTGTTGGCATTGGAAGAATTGGTTAGCACTCTGAAATAGAGAAATATACCTTGAAAAGGTATATTTATTGTTGCATCTTGATAGTAACATCATCCAATAATGCAGTCATATCCTTGTCATAAGAAACTCCTAGGTAAGCACGATTTATCAACATTCTACCAAGTACAGATGCTGTCATAGTTGGATATCCCAAAGTTACCAACTTTGAGTATATATTAATGAGTAAATTTCGATTTGGATCAGAAGGATTAGAACAGAGCATTACGTCATCATCATGTTCGATTAATTCCTCCTTATCAGAGCCTTGAATTAGTATGCCAGGAAGAAAACGATTGTACACATTCATGTCCATTATCTTTACCTATATAGGAATTTTGTTTTCACACATCTAAAGTAACCTTCAGTGTCAAAAAAGATGGCAGAACTTCTGAAGGATCCTAAGATGTTGGCAGTTGCAGGTTCAACTGTATTAACATTGGGTGCTTGTACATATTTATATAAGCAACAAGAGACTATATTTAAGTTCATTGATGATTTCAAGGGCAGAATAGATAATCTTGAAAAGAAGACAGTAGAGACAGAAGGATGGAAGCAAAGTGCAAGTAGGAGTATAGATAACATTTTTAATGAAATTAGAGATATCAAGTATAACACAGGCAGTAATATTGCTCACCTTGAAGACAAGATTACACAGATGCGTGGAATATTAGGTAATAACAATATCAGTACTGATGAAATGGATCAGTATGAACAAAAGAGATATAGTCAGCAGAATTCCGTGTCTTCTAATTATTCTATGCAGAGTAATAGAGGTTACTTGCCGCAAAGTCAATATCAATATCAGCCACAAGGTCAGTATCAACCGCAAGGTCAGTATCAACCGCAAGGTCAGTATCAACCGCAAGGTCAGTATCAACCGCAAGGTCAGTCACAATATCAACCACAGCCGCAATATCAAACTCAACCTCCTATAAAATATCAAACTCAACCAATGTTGCAACCTACTGTTAGAGCAAGTAACATTCCTTCCACATATCAAGAGGAACCTTCTGATGATCTTATGAAGGAATTTGGATGAATGGAACGAGAGTAGGTAACTAAGGTAGTTATCTTATTAATATACATTGCTCACCTTTCGGGGCGAATGCTCAAAGTTAGATAAAGTCTAACTTTGAGCATTCGCAATTACAGTCATAAATATCCACACTATCAGAAACGAAAAGGACAATAACATTCCAATATATGCATCTTCAGAGTAGAATATAGTACATAATGCTAATGCTCCAAATATCATGAATACTCCTGTTAGCAAGCGAGTTGTTGGATCTACTATCCAGATTAGCGAAAAGATTAGCAAAAGTAGTATTATTATCCATAACACAATATATTCAACTATTTCACGGCAATTCAATAGGTAGTAAACTGTAGGTAACAATATTAATAATGATATGGACCATAATCCTAATACAATAGGATCTTCTACTGACACACAACCTATCAAGAATACAAATACTATCAATGCTGCATACATCCAAAATATTCTCTCATGAACTAGTAGCGTTATATCCATGATTTACTATAGCTAGTAAAACATTCTAGTCGCAATAATATTCTAAAGCCTTGCTCCAACAAACAAAAATGGATAACACTGAGAAGGGACCAGTCCTTGTATTTATCAAGAGTTTAGGATGTAATTTTTGCATTCAACTCTCTCAAGAATGGAATAGAACCAATGGTAGACCTGGAATATCTGACACTATCAAACGTGAATATCCCAATATTAGAATAGTAGAAGTTGTGACAGACAATTACAATCCTCATGTTTATCCTCCTGCTATTATTGAATACATTAATAGATATGGATTTGGTGGTGTTCCATTCTTAATGCTAGTGCCAGGACCAGAATGGGATTATGCAATGTCAGATGCTCATCCAGATAGTAGTGTTCGTTTCTCTGATGCAGTAGTTCCGTTGAATCGAAAGGTAGATAGTAATGGTAAATACACATTTGTTAACGATTATGACATGAGAAAGCATCAAGAATGGATTAAATGGATTAGTGACACATTGAAATCACCAGTATTCAAAGAAGCACAAACCAAAGTTTACAAAGGAACTCCACCTAGAGTAGAAAAAGATACAGTTATTCAAGAATCTGTGAAACAAGGAGAAACAGAGAGTGAGGAAAAGACATCAACAACAATGGGTACTTGCAGTTCCATTAGAATCATTGGTAGACGTAGATAATGTGAATTGTACCATTTTCTCACCATTCCAATAAGATGTATCCTCTGTATGATAAACTTGTTGCATCAAAGTGTAATGAAATCATTGATCTATTCCAATTGGCCAGAACAATCAATGGAATATGCAACGGTGACAGTAAATCATCGGTAGCCCATTACTCTGAAATATATACACTGATTATACATTATCATGAATTACATGATGGAAAGGTAGAAGGCAATCCATACAATTCCATTTCAATGAAAGGAGGCAAAGGAGTATTGATTAACCTAGATGAGTTACCAGTTGATCTGCAAGTGATATTGGCATCTTATGTGGCAATGTACCCGTAGTTAAATTATATCTATATTAGATATAACTTTCTCCTTATCCCTGGTAAGGCAATAGCTGATCAAGATACCCATCATTATTTGGACTAGCTACAACTCTTTGCACCGTTGGAGTAATTACACTTTTGTCAGCACTATTTACAATATTATTACCTTGTTTTATTATAGGTGGAAGCTTGATTTGTGGATTAGCTTGATATCCAATTGTTGCATTAGTAAGAGAAGGAAGAGTATTACCTGTTACAGTAACAGGAAGAGTGTTACTTGTTACAACTGTGGGATTAGAAAGAGTGCTAGCCTGATATCCAATTGTTGCTTTGTTAGGAACACCAGTTGGATTATCTATCACTGACTGTCTGCCCACTGTAGCATTGTAACCACTAGGAATAGTAATACTTCTCTCTACTACTGGAATAGATTCTTTTACTGTTGTCGTTCCTGTTATTCCCATTTCGATTGCACAACTCTCTGGAATCTCTATTTTATATGTAAATATTCTAATCAATGATAATATCGTTAGTGCCAGTATTATCAATCCAACGATCAAGCCAAACCAAAACAAAAATGTATATTCTCCTTGTGATGCTAGCGATCCTCCACTTAGATTCCAGAAATACACGCACGCAACAATTGTGAATATTATCGCAATTACTGCTACTATTAATGTAATTACTGAAAATGTATCTAGTTGGTATATTCTCACCAAGACCATTTCTTTTCTTTACTATTTTTTTCATCACTGCTTATATTATTTTTACAAATAATATTTTTGAAGACATTGTGACAAACGACTGATTGAATAGCCTGCGCTAGCTACACTTCATTGATGTGATTTAGATGGCCTAAAAGTTCCGTTTAGTCTAACAAAGCGCACAATGTCTACCAAGCCCGCTAAAACTGCTATTTCCTCTTTGAAGACCATTCGTGAAGATGGTACTGCTGATATGGATAAGATTATGGCTAATGCTGAAGATCGCAGATCCAAACACAAGTTTACCTATATTCATTATGCTGTTCCTGGCCGTGAAGTCAAGAATAAGAAGGGTGAACTTGTTCCTGATAAGGATTCTGTTGCTCATCGCACTATTAAGAGCTTGAAGGATGATGATGTTTACATTGATGAATTCCGTATTGCCGGAAAGCCCAAGGATGTTGAACGATTCCTTCGTGAAAAGTATCTCCTTTCTGATTCTGCTGCTCGCAAGGCTGTTGCTGAAGGTATTACTGTTCGTAACAAGGATTCTAGTGAAGTATACGTGAATGAGATTGCCGAGCTTGCTGATCTTGCTACTCCTGAACACATGCAGAATATTATGTACAATGCTCTTGCCGTTTATGAAGCTATGGGTGAAGGTACTGACAAGTATCTTACTCTCAATAAGGACGGTAATGTAATTGGTAAGCCTACTCAACCAGGACAAAAGCGTGCTGCTTCTTTGGCTGATCGCTACATGAATCTTTCTGCCGACAAGCGATTGGATCTTTCCAAGTTGGACGATAAGGGTAAGTCTGCTCAAACTATCAAGGAATTGGGTCCCAAGTCCAAGAAGGTTGAACTTGTTGCTGGTCCTTTGGCTGCCACAAGCGGCGAGTTTGCTAACAAGCGTGTTGTGTTTGACAGAAGCAATGAGCAAGCTGTTCTTACCTTGTTGCATCACCTCCAAGAAAAGTTCCCTGAACTTGACCAATACACTGATGCTGATGCTCGCGATTGGATTGCCGAATCTATTGCCAAGAAGGGTGAAGTTGCCTCTGAAGCTACTGAATCCCCTCGCAAGACTGGTAATGTCTCTCCCTCGAGAGCTACCTTCCTTCCTGTAAAGACTACCTCTAGCAAGGTTCCTTTGGGTGACTTGAGCACCAAGGCTGTTCCTACTGCAACCAGAAAGCCTCAAGCTCCTGGTAAGGCTACTCTTGTTCCTATGGGCGGAAAGAAGACTGGTGGTAAGTAAATGGATAAATAATGATATTGGTACATTACCAATCTTGTAATGAATATATCTATGCTAGATATATTGCTATGTATGCACTTTATGTTTCATCATGACTATCTCATCCTTCTCTCAGCTCTAAGAAATATAATCTTGACATTCCTTACGGTAAGGATTGGGAGCCCGATTAAATGGACATTAGAAGTTCAATCTCGATAAAGGTATATAATTTATATACGTTTCTAACAATAACTTATCATGGCCAATCTGTCATTCTACCAATCCTTAGAAATGTAAGAATCTTGACATTCCTTACGGTAAGGATTGAGAGTCTGACTAAATGGACATTAGAAGTTCAATCTCGATAAAGGTATATAAATTATATACATTTCTAATCATGATCCAAATAAAGAGCTTCTGTCGTTCTACTGACTTTAAGAAATATATAACTCTATACATTTCTAAGGATTGAGAGTCTGACCAAATGGGCATTAGAAGTTCGATCTCAATAATACATATGTATTTCTCATTCATAGAAAATCATGACCATTTTACCATCTTACCAATCCTTACCGTAAGGAATGTCAAGATCCCTATATTTCTAAGGATTGAAATCCCAAGAAAGTAACCTTAGAACATCAATTTCAACAATACATATAAATTATATGCATTTCTCATTCATAGAAAATCATGACCATTTTATCATCTTGCCAATCCTTACCGTAAGGAATGTCAAGTCTCCCTACATGCCTTACGGTAAGGATTGAGAGTCTGACTAAATGGACATTCTAATGTTGATCTCAATAATACATATAATTTATATGCATTTCTCATTCATCAAAAATAGGAGCCAATTGGTCAGACTTCTAACTCTACCGTAAGGCATGTCAAGACTCTAACATTTCTAAGGATTGAGAAAGGGATGAAATGGACATTAGAAGTTCAATCTCAATAAAGGTATATAAATTATATACTTTTCCACCAATATACCTGTCGCAGGAATATTCTCTCTATCAACCTCAAGAAACGTATTGAAAATTCAAAATTCCAATCGCGAGATTTGGGCTGGACAATATGTTTGGACTGCATCTGAGCGTCAATAAAGCTCGAATTGGCCATTTTTCTAACATCAATATTCATCCGTTCACGTATTGAAATATCTGTACCAACGAGAAGTCAGAAAACATGCGAAAACACTCGAAACAGAGTGTCTTGAGTAGTAACACGGTAGATTTTTCAATGTCTTTCATTTACATTCATCAAGGTTACTTGAACTTCATGTACACCATGTGCGGATAACCTTCCTCTCGACACATTTCACAAATTCTCTTCCAATTTCTCTCATGATTTCGAAAAGATTTTTCATTCTCTACGATCGAATAATGTTCAACATTTGGATCCAATCCAAGTATTTGTACTTGTCTATACAGATGATATTGTATACCAAGACTCGATGATCTATCTTTTTCTGCAACAGGTATACGATTCCACATTGTCTGTGCTAACAGGTAATTTTCAGATATAACATCAGCATATTCAGCAATCTTTGGAAGTTTCCATCCCCAGTATTGTTCACCAATGTAATTAACGTGATCATAACAATCTGATCTATCCATTCTAGATAAGGCACTTCTTAGCATTGTACGACTAGTCATGATGCCCTTCTCGATTACTTCATCTCTCGTTGGAAGACCATGACTTTTGAAATAATGTTCCAGTTCATCTAATATTTTGTTAGAAGGAGCATCACCTTCAAGTCCTTGTAACTGCCAAAATGCTTTCATAAAGTTTTCCAATGTTTCATTATCTGTGTTAATACAATTTGAGAATCTACTGTTATCGGATACAGTCTTGTTGGTAATGGCAACATAGTATTCAGTATCACATATATCACACACAACAAGGCCTTCTTCTGATGCAATAGCTTCTGACATGTTAGCACCACATCCAACACACAATATATTGTTCTCTGTTACCAACTGATTAATATCCACATCCATATAGTTTCCTGCGATTGAAATGTAACTTTCAATCAAGTATAATCTCTCCTTGTCTGTGGCAGTTAGAACATTATTATTGCAAATAGAAGACCTTTTATATGGACCTAATTCACTATATCTCTTGATCAAGTCTTGAGTCTCTTCAATATATCTATTCAGCTTCTTGCCACTTTTGATATCTTCTAGCTCTCCTACAAGTACATCTATCCTTTTATTATTGGACATGCGTGATATATAAGATTCAGCCTGTTGCACTTTATTTCTCAGCATAGATAGTTCTTTTTCTCTATCTTCAGTATTCTCATTGGCCAATGCTCGCTTCATCATGCTATCCATTCGTTTAATGTTATAATCATTAGTATATACAGCACTAAACTTTGTAACAATACTGACTTCTTGCTTGTCTTCTAGCACAAAAGGTTTGGACTCTTCTTTTGGTTTTCCTATTACTGACTTGCAGTTTTGTATCTTTCGTGTCTTGAATCCAGACATTCTCTTTTGTTCTGTTGTAGCGATTGCTTTTGGACTAGATTAAGCTCATGAGCTTAATCTGGCCGAGAGAACAACAGTCAAAGGTATAATGAAATACAATGAATGCAACAATAGATAACATTAATCAATGATTAATGACATTTATTCAACAGTGATTTAGCACTTTTTAGTTTCGCACTTCTTGGGCTCACACTTGGGCTCGCACTTCTTGGGTTCACATTTAGGTTCACATTTCTTAGGCTCACACTTGGGCTCGCACTTTTCGACAACTTTGCACTTCTTGGTAACTTCAACAACTTCGCATTCCTCTTCACATTCATCATCACAGCTGTTCATCGAACCGAACCAGCCGAACAAGAGTTTCAAGAGCAAAGCAATCAACCAGGCAACCAACAAGGTAACGACGGCAACCCAGAGAGTAGTGACCCAGTTCAAAGAACCGTCAGCATTAAAGAAGGCAGGGTTAGCCCACATAATAATGAGAGACAAAGCAACCCAGCCGATGAGGATAGTTACAAAGAACGCGATGATACCATAGAGGATGTTTTGAGTGTTCCAAGCCATTTTGTCTAACCAAGATTTTTATTTCTCCATTTTCTTGCGTGTATACTACTTTTCTCACGATGCAAGAAAAGGTATATAATTACTTGGCATCAGTGCATGATTTGGAACATTCCTCTGGATTTAACTTGTACATTGTATATGCAGTTGTCCAGTTGAGTAATGGTTTTTTCAATCTTGCATTTACAGCATTGTGAAACTTCCATGTCCAAATAAAGAGACCAAGCTTCTGATCTTTATCTACTATTACATTTACAGAATCTTCCATTGGATTAGCAATGAGATATTGCAATGCATGAACTCTACAGTGAATACAAGGAAAATTCTCCAACATGTCAGTATTCCATTTGATAAATTCCTTCTGACTGTTTGAATCTGTTGCTTCTATTGCCTTGCTATGCATATCATCCCATTTACCAGGACCTATTATGACTGGATCAGTTCTATCACCTGCAAGTCCATTGTAGTCCTTACTTTCAGCCATCAAGTCATCAGTACTAGTACGTAGCATATTTATTGTATCACAAATATTGTTGTTTTATATTCGATAGTGGCAGGATAGCCCATCAAGATGCAAAGAGCTTCTAGTTGACATATAGTATCAGCCAAATCATCCTTCTTCCTGTGATAGTTTATCATGTCTAATGAAGCCTTGTCTTTTCTCATAGTAAGAAGGTCAATAGCTGTATGAGTAGCCCAAATCTTGAGGTCTCTGTCTCCTGATCCACTGAATTCAAGCACTTTACCCTTTATCCTTGGTGAAAGTTCGAGAATGGCAGGATTGTGACTGCATTGTCTCATTGCAAGAAGGAAATAGCTAATAGTATGTTGTGCTACTCTAGTAGCCTTGTAATTTTTGGCCAACTGTCTTTCTATTACAACCATGTGCGTGTCATTGAGATAAGGTTCACATTGATCAAGTACTTCATTCAACCTATTAAAAGTATTGTAAGTAGTGAGATTCTTGGGTTTCTTGTCAGTGCCACCAACTCTTGTGACCTGAATGTCTTCAATGCAAAACTTATCAAAGAATAGGCTAATAATCTTACCATTAAAGTATCTTCGCTCTACTCTGATGGCAAAGTTCTTTCTGCCTGGATCAACAGATATAGCTTGAAGGTAATCTCCTGATGGTAAATCCCATTGTCCTGTTGGCTTGTAGATTGTATAGTCACCATTATCAGGACTTTCTGCCTTGGATATAGTATTATCAGAGAAATAAGACATTTGATATTGTTGTGATGGCAAGTCATGTCAGTTGAGAGATTGTTACCGATCAGTATATTGCTAGTGTGGTAATGATTGAAAAGATGGAAGTTCTATCTTGATGAAGGTATATACATTCTAATCATGGTTTATGTAAAGTTCTGTTGATCTATCAACTCTAAGAAATGTACCGATATGTATATTTCTGATCGAGAGTCTGACCAAATGGACATTAGAAATTCAATCTCAATAAAGATATATAATTTATATACATTCTAATGGTGATCCAAATAAAGAGGTTCTGTCGTTCTACCAGCTATAGGAAATGTACCGATATGTATATTTCTAAGGGTTGAGAGTCGGATTAAGTAGACCTCAAAAGTTCGATTTCAATAAAGATATATAATTTATATACATTCTCTGTTCTGACTAAATATATCCATTCCATCATACTATCAACTATAACATACAAAGTCTTACATTTCTAAGGATTGAGAGACCAACTAAATGGACATTAGAAATTCGATTTCAATAAAGGTATATAAATTATATGCATTCTAATTATGATCCAAATAAAGGGATTCCATCGATCTACCAACTATGAGAAATGTACCGATAGGCATATATTTCTAAGGATCAAGAAGTCAAGAAAGTAACCCCAAAATATCGACATCAATGTTGTATATAAATTATATACATTCTCTACTCTGACTAAATATACCCATTTCATCACTCTATAAGAAACATACAAAGTCTTACATTTCTAAGGATCGAGAAGTTCAGAAAATAATATCAGAAATTCTACATCAATGTTGTATATAATTTATATACGTTATCTATTCCAACCAAATGTCTATCTTGTCGTTCTATCAACTATAAGAAATGTAAGCCTCTCTACATGCCTTACGGTAAGGATTGAGAATCATGTTAAATATACTTCAAAAGCTCAATCTCAATAAATGTATATAATTTATATATATTCTAATCATGATGTAGATGAGGATAATCTCTCCTTCTACCAACTCTAGAAAATGTAGAGTCTCTACATGCCTTATGGTAAGGATTGAGAGTCTGACCAAATGGATCTCAGAACATCGATCTCGATAAAGGTATATAATTTATATACATTCTCTACTCTGAATAAATATACACATTCTATCGTTCTATCAGCCATAAGAAATGTACATATGCCTATCGGTACATTTTCTAGAGTTGACAGATCGGAGGAACTAGTCCATTTGGATCATGATTAGAAATGTACCTACCGTAAGGCATGGTGTATACATTGAGATCGAACTTCTGAAGCCCATTTGGTTGGGTTCTCGATCCTTACCATAAGGCATGTAGAGACTCCCTATGTTTCTAAGAGCTGATGAAACGAGTATATTTAGTGGAAAAGAGAATGTATATAATTTATATATAACATTGATGTCGAACTTCTAATGATGATTTCTTGATCCTTAGAAATGTATACATACCTTACGGTACATTTTCTATAGTTGACAGAATGATAGGATGAGTATATTTATTAAGAGAAGAGAATGTATATAATTTATATACCTTTACTGAGATTGATATCCTAAGGTTACTTTCTTGATCTTTAGAAATATACATATGCCTATCGGTACATTTTCTAGAGCTGACAGATCGGCGGAACTGGTCTATTTGTATCATTGTTAGAAATGTACCTACCGTAAGGCATGGTACATACATTGAGATCAACATTAGAAAGTCCAATTGGTCAGACTTCTAATCCTTACCATAAGGCATGTACCGATAGGCATAGTTACATTTCTAAGAGCTGATGAAACGATAGGATGGGCATATTTGCTCAGAGTAGAGAATGTATATAAATTATATACCGTTATTGAGATTGAGTTTCTGAAGTCTATTTAACATCACTCTCAATCCTTACCGTAAGGCATGTAGAGAGACTCTACATTTTCTAGAGTTGGCAGAATGACGAAATTGGTCTATTTAACTCAATCTCATTAATATACATACTATGGGGTATATACATTGAGATCAACATTAGAACGCCTATTTGGTCGGACTCTCAACTCTAGAAAACATGTACCTATTGGTATATTTATGGTTGATAGAACGATGAAATTGGTCCATTTGGATCATGATTACAAATGTACGTACTGATAGGTACTTACATTAAGATATTTTGAAGTCCATTTGTCCAGTCTCTCAATCCTTGGAAATATAGAATCTTATACCCAAGGATCAAGAAAGTAACCTTAGAAGTTTAATCTCGATAGAGGTATATAATTTATATACATTCTAATCATGATCCAAATAAAGAGATTCTGTCGATCTATCAGCTCTAAGAAATGTACCGATAGGCATATGTATATTTCTAAGGATCAAGAAAGTAACCTTAGAAGTTTAATCTCGATAGGGTATATAATTTATATACATTCTCTATTCCGAATAAATAGAACCATTCCATCGTTCTATCAATCCTTAGAAAATATAGACAGACTTACATTTCTAAGGATCAAGAAAGTAACCTTAGAAGTTCAATCTCAATAAGGTATATAATTTATATACATTCTCTATTCTGACCAAATATACCCATTCCATCGATCTATCAACCCTAGAAAATGTACCGTAAGGTATGTATACATTTCTTAGGATCAAGAAGTCAGGAAAGTAACCTCAGAACATCAATAAAGATATCTCTCAATATTGTTAGAATAACAATATCTCTCTTACTCAACATTTATCTGTTTCTATGATCATTCACAGAAGATATTGTAGGAATATAGATTCTATATACTCCATATCCAGCAATGGGAATGGTCATCTTCAAAGGAAGTCCTTCACAATAGTAAAACTTTATGGTTACACCAATTCCAGACACATTGTGAATCTTGTTCAATGCCTTAGCAGTTCTACCATTCAGAATGTATTCCTCCAGTATCTCATCACCAGGCTTATCTTCTGGTTTCATCCCAATGCTTCCAGTTCCATTGAATCGTCTTGATACCAACAATGTACCAGTCTTTCCATATCCACAAACCTTCAACTTGCTTCCATATTCAATCTTCATAGAATTGCATTTACTAGCTACATTGGCACAACAAGCACCAAACTCCTTTGGATCAACTCTGAAACTTGGCAAATCATCATAAGCCTGATAACTAATGTCAGGTTCAATAATGCTATCATCTCCATCAACAATATTCAAGAATGTCACACTGTCTTCAAAGCTTATATCACTTCCTGACTTTACAGTTGTAATGCGAATTCTTCTCTCCTCTGGATACCAAGCAAGAGCAATGCCATCTTGTCTGCCCACATTCTTTACCATTGTAAATAGTTCACTAATATCAACAGTGAAGCAATAGTTGTCACACAGTTCACCAGTCTCTTCATCAATAATAAAATACTCATAACTACCCAATTCCATAGTATCAAATTCAAGATGATGGAATGTAATCTCGTTCAAGAATGAGATCTCTAGCTTCTCCTTACTGAACAGTAATGATATGTTAGTTCCAACAATCTCACTCTTGGCAATTTGTATGGCATTGCGAAAACTATATCCATGTTTTATTACAACTTTCAATGCATGTTGTGACATCCTGTTTGTAAGTAAAAATTTGCCGTTTATAGATTTTTCTGCCTCCCACAATTTTCATTGAATGGAGTAAGCCCCAAATCTTCATCTCGGAAATATAGCTACATTAGCTATATATCTTTCCCTTGTCGAGTTATTTGAGCTCAAAGTCATACAACTTGCTCGGTTCGTCATAGAAGATTCTCAATATCTTTGATACCAATAGTCTAGCTCTAATCTTAAAGGTAGTATCTGTTCCCTTTACAATCTGCTCCTTAGTTGCTACTGACATGTCATCAGTAAATAGACTTTCTGCATCATCTTCAATATACTCACCATTATCTACTCCATTGTACAATCTGCACTCAAGGTAGTCACCGTCTTGGAATACTACACCAGGAGAAGGATCAATATTCATCTTATAATAGCTGAACAAGTAAGCATGATGACCTGCATCAGTTGGGTTGCTTGTGAATCCTACTCTACTGCGAGTAAATATCTGTCCATCTATTCCACTCATCTTAATGCCAGCTTGACTAATCGAGAAACCAACTGTATCAATAGGATTCAAGCCTGAATCAATATTTTCCTTGTCAGTAGTATAATTGCTGAAGCAACCTGATGCAGTTGCCTTTCTATTCTCAGCAGCCCACATGATAGCAAAACATGGACTACTTGACTTTAGTGGCACAATAAGATTGCTTCCATAAGTTCCAACTTGAGTACTATCACAAGCTACTATATCTCTAATAAGATATTTGTGTCCTTTGTTGCAGCTCATATTCATGTCAGGATTCTCTCTGTCTGCCTTGGCAAACCAACCCCAGAGTTCAGGCAAAATCTGATCTTTGCCCTTAATCTTGACATATTTCTTGATTTCTTCTGGATCAACAATAATCTTGACCTTATCTCCATCTCTAACTCTCATTCTTAATAGTTCAAACACATTTCTCCTGAACTCGTAGTGATGAGTTGCTTTGCTAAAATGTTTGCCATAATAGATTGGCCAAGCAAAGCTAACATCTTCTGTATAGAACCAAGGTTGAAATGCAGCCAACTTTCTAGCTGGAAGCACAGTATTCCACTCTTCCAATTCAGGAGTATTACCCATTTCTGCTTGTGTGACAGTACTTTTACTATTATCAGAGTACCATTGCGACATGAAATCGTACCCAACAGTATCCATTGTTTGAATCTTCATCTTTTTGGCTTCAAAATAGGCAACTTTAACAATATTATTCATCATGTTATGAGGATAACAGATCTGATGAGTATCTCTATATTCAGGCAATACTTCTGCTGATGGGAAATTTGCACGAAGTTCAGAATCAACCAAGTAATCTTGAGTGTGATCAACACTATATGAAACGGTCGAACCATCTCCATCTGCAGTGCATTTCATCTTGATTGGTGTTGTGTAATACAAGTCTGTCTTGATGAACGTGGACTTGAATGGACTGACATGCTCAGAATCCACACCTTCTTCAGATTTATGCATCTCATTGTACAAGTGGTGATGATTCTTTCCAAATCTATTGTTATCCATATTTAACAAACCGAATCGATGGCTTTAGATATTTCGAGCATTCTAACGATTTGCCAGAAGAACTCTAAGTCCCATAGTGTCGATTATTCATGCTAATCATTAGGTTTTCCACCGATTGAAGTCCCTGGGTGCACACCAAAGTGAGCTTTCTCCACTGTGTAAGGTACACAAGGACCCCAACCCCGCGTTTGATCAAAGGATCTAAACACCACGCTTTAGTATACAAATCACACACAATGTTGTCTGCTGTTCAAAGTATCACCAACGATAAGATTAGAGCCAAGCTTTCTAACCCTGAACTTTCTCAAAAGGAGACTGATGCTCTCAAAAAGAAACTTTACCCTGATGCCACTTCCAAGGCTAGAGCTGTTAACAATGCTTTTAAGAGTTTGAAGGAAACTACCAAGATGATGATGGATCTCAATGCTCGCTTTGCTGCTAATAGTCAACTTGGTGCTCTCCAAACTTCCAAAACTGTTGTGTTCCCTGGTGAAAATGGTGAACCTGGCACTGAGGTTACTGCTGACTTTGTACTCACCAGAGACGACTTTGCTAGACTCAGGAAGTACTTCTTTTCCAAGACTTTTGCTGAAGCCAAGGATGCCTTGAAGTTTAGTGCTCGTTCTCGTAGTGGTACTGCTGGTGCTGGCTTGCAAGCTCCTGGTTTTGTTCTTGGTGCCTTGTCTGTCTTGATTGACAGATTCATGAGTCGTGATAGTGGTATGGAATTGGGCTGGTTCAACAAGGATGGTAATGCCGAAAAGACTGATGAAACTAGACAAAAGGTTGCCAAGAAGAGTGAAGAAAAGGCCAATAGAATTACCATTTATGATGTTGCTTATAGAGCTATCAAGGGCTACTCTCGCATTATTGATAGCTTCCCCTTGTTGAATGGTACTGATTCTGGTGCTCGTGATGCTGCTGTTGTCTATCCTGATGCTGAACCTGGTTATCTCCCTTCTGAAGGTGAAAAGGTTGCTTCTCGCTTGACTCTTGCTTCTATGATGTCCATTTACTTGAACTTTAATGGACTTATTGAGAAGGGTAACATTGTGCTTACTGAAGATTCGCCTTTTAGAGAAATCTTTACCACCGTTGAAGGTATCGTTGGTCCCGCGACTGTACCTGATGGTGATCGTGGTGATAAGGTTACCAGAAAGACTAATGCTTCTGGTGAAGAAACTGTTAAACTTGTTCTTCAAGCTGTTGATAAGGGTGAAGGAAACAATCCCTCTCCTTTGGATTATGCTGCTGAGCGCGTTGCTTACCAAAGAGCCTTGGAAGTGCAACGGTATGGAGAGGCTACTACTCCTGAATTTGACGGGTTCAAGTTTAAGCGCGGTACTTTGAATGTTATGATTGTAAACTGTTTGGCTGTTGCCAAGTACCTTGAAGGAAGAGGTGAGACTGACAAGATTGCCTTCCTCAGAACTAACTACATTGTGGAAACATCAAAGAAGGAATCTGAGTTCCTTGGAAACATTTCCAAGTCTGTTAACTACAAGGCTTAATTACACACACAAGAAATATGCATTGAAAAATGTATATTGATGAAATCTACGACGAAAAAAGATTGTAGGTTACAAAATGGACTCGCAAGTTTGTTATCTTGGAGAGGCCTTGAAATTGTTTATCAAGAATTGCGCCTTGTTTTCTGACGATCATGGATATTATTACTTGTTCAACAATTACTCATCGCGAGAGATGCTTCGTGATATTCTGGAAGAATACTTGCGAGTGAATGGATTAGTTCGTGGTTCAAGATTTAGATTTGATGATCTCTTTGTTGAATGTTTTGTGGTCAAGAAGACAACCATCTATTACAACCACTATGATCAAGTTAGATTGTCCAAGCTGTCAGATCGTGATGACTTGACTACTGTTAAACTCATTGGTCTTGGTAATTTGGAACGTGTTGATCTTGACTTGCTTGACTTGATTGTAAAGTACAATAGTATTACTGCTGAAGAGTTTGAGGAATCTGGGGCAGAGGATGAAGAGTTCGAAAAGGTCATTAGAGCAACGACAAAGAAGGCTACTATCGAAGGAGTTACTGATGAAACAAATAGATTTATGCATCGTGATGAAGTACAGTTTGGAACTTCGACTGGTGTCAAGGTTGTAAAGTTGCCTTCTTATTATGAACAGGAGCCTCTTGGTTCTTTTGGTGGTTCAAGAATTTCTCCCATTGTCCCTGATCGTAGCTTCCTTGAAAGTAGAAATTTCGGCCCTCAAAGTGGATCTACTTTTGATTCTAGTTTCCCTGGATATAGAACCAGTGATACCAAAAGTTTCGGCCCTCAAAGTGGATCTACTTTTGATTCTAGTTTCCCTGGATATAGAACCAGTGATACCAAAAGTTTCGGCCCTCAAAGTGGATCTACTTTTGATTCTAGTTTCCCTGGATATAGAACCAGTGATACCAAAAGTTTCGGCCCTCAAAGTGGATCTACTTTTGATTCTAGTTTCCCTGGATATAGAACCAGTGATACCAAAAGTTTCGGCCCTCAAAGTGGATCTACTTTTGATTCTAGTTTCCCTGGATATAGAACCAGTGATACCAAAAGTTTCGGCCCTCAAAGTGGATCTACTTTTGATTCTAGTTTCCCTGGATATAGTTCTCATAATGAGAATGAGATTTTTGGTGAACCAAGTCCTTCTCCCATTGGTCGTAGATTCCCCAGAAATACCAGAAGTTTTGGTCCTCAAAGTAGATCTATTTTTGATCGTAAATTCACTGGTAATAATGCCAGCGGATTTAGTCCTCAAGGTAGTTTCGGTGGCTATAGATCTAGCAATTCTTCCAGTTTCGGTTCCACCAGTTTTGGAACCGAAACTGGAAGGTCTAGCTTGTCCAGCAAGTCCAAGGAAGATCGTGATTCTCTCTATGATCGCAAAAGCTTTGAGATTAGAAAGCCCGTATTTACACGATTGGATGATCTTGATCGTGAGGCAGAGAGAGATACTTTGGAGGAACTTCGCATTCGCATGTTAGATCGTGGACTTGGTGAACTTGAATTGGATGACATTTACCAGGACGAAGACATTGATTGGGATGAAGAGGAACTTGAGCTTGAACAAGAGGAACAGGAGGAGCTTGAACTGGAACAAGAGGAACAGGAGGAGCTTGAACTGGAACAGGAGCTTGAACTGGAACAGGAGCTTGAACAAGAGCTTGAACTGGAACAGGAGCTTGAACAAGAGCTTGAACTGGAACAGGAGCTTGAACAAGAGCTTGAACTGGAACAGGAGCTTGAACAAGAGGAAGAGGAGGAACAAGACGAAGATGAATTTGGCGAGGATGAAATATTCCTTACCAACACTGAAGGAAAATCAGAAGCTGGAGTTCTATTGGAAAGAGCTGACTTGGCAGTTGAAAAGTCTGACAATCTTGAAAGGACTGCTGACGAACTGCAAAAGGTTGTTGTTGAAATGAGCAAGGAATATCATGATCTTAGGGGTAACAATGCAATCGGAGAAGAAAGACAACGTCTTGATGAGGAAGCTGCAGTGATTAGGAAGAACATGAGTAAATTGCAAAGAAAGGTTAATAGAATGAGAAAGGCAGCTAGCAGACTTATTGAGAGAGCTAGTATATTAGGTGTAAATAGAATTTTATATGAGGAGGAGATGAATCTTTACCAAGACGACCAAGACGAAGAGGACGAGCAAGGCGAAGAGGACGACCAAGACGACCAAGGCGAAGAGGACGAGCAGAGCGAGCTTGGAAGAAGCAGTCAAGGTTCCTCGAGTTCTAGCAAAATGTCTGCCGGTGAATTCTATTCTAGTCAAGGAGGTTCTCGTTTCTAAATATCTTGAAAGTATATACATAAGCTATGTATATTTTGATCTTGTTATTTCTAGGTCCAATTCTATCGTTCTCTGATCTTACGGTTATAGAAATGTTAGAGTCTTTACATTTTCTATAGTATGGAAGACAGATAGAATGCCTATATTTGGATCATTACTGACATTATATACATATACTATGTATATTTTGATTTTATTATTTCTAGATCCAATTCTGTCGGTTCCAATCCTTAGAAACATTAAGATCTTTACATTTTCTATAACCGTAAGGTCCGAGAACCTATGGAATGTTCATATTTGTGTCATTACAAAGAAGTATATATGAGCTATGTATATTTTGATCTTGTTATTTCTAGATCCAATTCTATCGTTCTCTGATCTTACGGTTATAGAAATATCAAGAGACTTACATTTTCTATAATATGAGAGATCAACAGAATAGGTTCTTCAGAGTCATTATTAACATTATATACATAAGCTATGCATATTTCGATATTGCCATTTCTAGGTCCAGTTCTATCGTTTCTCTCACCTTACGGTTATAGAAATATCAAGAGACTTACATTTTCTATAACCGTAAGGTCCGAGAACCTATGGAATATCTATACCTGAATCATTATATACATAGCATATGTATATTTCCATCTTGAGAATTATGTCCTTCTCCATATTCTATTAACAATATATCTTGTTGGAGAAATAGGAAATGGCAAGCTTGATAATCCAAATAATGAACAGCAAGATAAGAGCAAATAATACTGCATATCCAAGTACTAAAGCTGCATCAACTTGATTAGTCTCAGGATTAAGAACAAAATAAGGCTTCAATGAATAGAGCAATAGCCAGAATATAACAGAGAAGATTACAAACCAGAGAACTGCTGCCCACAATAATGCCCATTTACTAACTGGCTTGACGCAGCATTCTTCCTCCTCTTGACAGAGTTCTTTTTCTTCACAACATTCCTCTTCTTGGCAGACCTCATTGTCTTGACAAGCTTCTACCTCTTCACAGGTAACAACTTCTTCCTTAGCACAAAGAAGTCCATCTTCTGTTTCAGTGCATGATACCACCTCTTCTTTCACGCAAAGAAGTCCTTCTTCCTTAGCACAAGGAAGTCCTTCTTCCTTAGCACAAGGAAGTCCTTCTTCCTTAGCACAAGGAAGTCCTTCTTCCTTCACGCTCTCAGTCTTGAGACATTCAACTTCTTCCACTGTAGTATCAAAGAATCCACTTTCTTGTTCATTCAAGTGAATAGGTTCAATTTTATCACTGCTCTTTGGAGCCAAAGCAAGGAGACATGCTGACATTTAATTGTAGTCAAAAAGTTGAGTGATAAAAATATACTTGCAAATCAAGTCTTAAGAAGTTACCTGCACTAAAAAAGAGATATGGCAACTGTTGATACACAATCAACTATTGGAGATGCATTACAATCACATTCAGGAATACCAGCATCTCTTGCCAGATCCAACTTTAGAAGAGGTAGAAAGAAACCGCTAAAAGAGTTGAAGATTGATATTCCCTCTAATACAAGCAAAGAGGAACTATATGGAGAGGAGCTTACTAGTCCTGTCTTTGTAATGCCACCTGAGACAACAGAACCAGTTAGTGTCACGCAAGCAATAATCAATACTGCAGAAACGGGAGGTTATTCAGAAAAAGTTAATTTGGCAGAAGAGGAAAGCACTCTATTCAATGAAATTATGATCTCAAATCCATTTAATAAGAATATAGTAGAAAGAAATCCTTTTGATGGAATACAAATTGTCAATCCATTTGTTGATGAGACATCACTAAATAATCCATTTGTTGATATCTATTATCTATCAAAACAGAATAACAATCCATTTGGAGAAGTAGAAAGACCTGCAACGCCAGACTTGAATGTAAGAAGGGAATCGCTTGACTTGAATGTAAGGAGAGATTCAATAGATCTTGTAAAGAACCAGCCGAAAGAGATAGAATATACCAAAATTATCAAGTTTGAAGAGACTAATCCTTTTATGGAAGAGATTGCAATGGCAGAAGGATCAATACCCAATTATGATTTAATGTCACAAGATCAGAGGGATATTGCTAGAGCTGATTTTATTGTCAAGTTTGGTAGAATCAAGAATGAGCACAAGGGTTATAGCATACCAGAGATTACTGAACATACTTCACTCAGAACTATACATCTCCAATATAACATTTTTGTAAAGGATATTGAGAGATATAATGAAGAAGAAATTGCTTCTGAGGAAGTTGAAGGTTATGTTAGTAATTACAAGTATTATATACTCTTCTTCTGGATCTTAGTAGCTGCTGCTGGATTAAAATTCGATCTAGGATTAGATGGTTTCTTGGAGAAGCAGATAAAGTCTTTTGGAAGATACGACAAACTGTTGAGACGTTTGGGCGAAACCAAATACAGAGATAAGCAAAAGAGAATTGCAGAAGGCACAGAAACAGAATGGTCGCCTGAAGGTACCATCATGTTAATGTGTGTATTTAACATTATATCGTTTGTTGTGATAAAGTATGCATCAAAATACTTGGGAGAACAGAATTCTACTGTATTGATGGATGCATTAGTAACACAGCTTGGATTCTCTGAATCAACGAGTACAGGTCAACCAACAGAAATAGAAGATGTTATACCTGGAGCGAAAGGGCTTGACTTTGGTGGCTTGCTTGGAAATGTAATGCCATTATTAGGTGGTATGATAGGAGGTGCAAAACAGGCAGCACAAGGACAACCAAAAGTTAGACAGACATTTACTGAGTAGTGATGTTTTGAGACAATTAGAAAGTATATAACTAATATAGGTATATTTATTGAGATTGACATTTAGCCATCATTGGAAAGTATGTAACTAATATAGGTATATTTCATTGCTGTTATTTCTAGGCCCATTTCTATCGTTCTCTAACCTATAGAAACATCAAGAGTCTTACATTTCTATAGGTTAGAGAGCCGACCAAATGGTCATAATTAGTTGTCATCAGAAAGTATATAACTAATATAGGTATATTTCATTGCTGTTATTTTTAGGTCTGTTTCTCCTTTTCTAACTTATAGAAATATCAAGAGATTTACATTTTCTATAGTATGGAAGATCAACAGAATGTGTTCTTCAGAGTCATTATCAACATTATATGCATAAGCTATGTATATTTTGATATTACCATTTCTGTGTCAAGTTGTTAGTCTCTCATATTATAGAAATATCAAGAGACTTACATTTTCTATGAGAGACAGATAGAATGCCTACATAGAATCATTACAAAGTACATATAATAGCATGTATATTTCCATATTGATATTTCCATGTCCGTTCTCTGACCTATAGAAACATTAAGAGACTTACATTTTCTATGACCGTAAGGTGAGAGACCAATAGAATAGGTTCTTCAGAGTCATTATTAACATTATATACATATCTTATATATATTTCCATATTATTATTTCTAGGTCCAATTCTCTCTTTCTAATCCTTAGAAACATACTGATACTTACATTAGAATTGGTAGATAGACAGAATAGGTTCCTCAGAGTCATTATCAACATTATATACATAACTTATGCATATTTCCATATTATTATTTCTAGGTCCAATTCTCTCTTTCTAATCCTTAGAAACATACTGATACTTACATTTCTTAAGGTTGTAAGACCAATAGAATAGGTTCTTCAGAATCATTATCAAAATTATATACATATCTTATGTATATTTCCATATCATTATTCCTATCGATGCGTTCCTACAACATGAAGACAAGTTATATACAATTACCAACATTCCTAGCGTAATATAATGTATTTCCTTTACTTGCTAATGCAACAGGGCCTTCACACTTGCTACTTGTAGTTAGATTAATACATGTTTCACTAGTTACACCTAGACAAACCAAACTAGGTGGAGTTAGATAGGGACTCACAGTAAAATCATAACTCTTATTGTTAGTTCCAATATAGTAAGATATTCCATCCAAGCAAGGTTTAGCATTATCTGGTATAGTAACGGGTACAGTTCTTGGCACTTCAATAGCAGCGCATAATGGCAATGCTTCTTGTTGTGAGTTATTCACCCAGAAAGCTATTAATATTGCTACTGTTGCAATAAGTCCCAAGAATATTGCTCCAACCAGCAATATCATTGCCCATATATTCATACCAGTTATTTGTAACACACAAATAAATACAATCACAAGTTATAAGGGTTAAATATTCTTGATGTTCCAATCCCTTATACATTGTTCAACATTCACAAACTTCATAAATCCATTGTCTGTCTTGCGCACTCTATTGACATATTTTACAGAAATAAGAATCAAGCTGCGAAGAATAGTCCAGATCTGGTCTTTTATCTCATCACTCAACAAGGATTGTCCATTAACATCTCTAGCCTTGAATAAACTTTTGAACAAGCCAGTTCCTCCGAATAAGCCATCTGCATGTTCAGCAAAAAAGTTTTCATCTCTATCTTTAATATAGTACCAAAGTGTATCAGGAACTTTAATTCCCTTCTCTCTGAGCTTGTCTGCCGATGAATAGCTTCGCTCAATAAATCCTTCCACCAATGTAGATCCTTGCATAAGCTCAACTCCAACATAGGCACCATTGACAGTCAAGGCATTAACTTGTTCAATCTTTTTGCCTTTTCCGCTGAGGTTAATCTGTTGAATCTTCTCATTAACAGGCACAAGTTGTGATTGTATCAACTCGCACAATGCTAGCAAGTTATTCTTGAATCTATCCTCCTCCGACACTTGTATTGTTGACATATCGTTTTCACTAATTGGAGTAATTCTTTATACCACATTCATTGGAATGTGTCCAAAGAAATTGTAGTGAGCAATTTCTTTATACCACCCACATTCATTGGAATGTGTCCAAAGAAATTGTAGTGAGCAATTTCTTTATACCACATTCCAAGCAGATAGCTAAAAGAATACCAACATGAATCAAAATGCAAGGAGGAGGTATATTAGGCACAAACTGTGGTATAGTAGAAGTAAAACTAAAAGATCCAGTGTCCAACCTAATTAATATAATACATCCAACCAAATATAATGGCGTAGGTATATACTTGTCTGACAAAATACTGCTGTACAACACGATAGACGATCAATCGAGACTTTGTACTAGTAAAGATTTGGCCAATGAAGGAGGAGCTATCATAATGTACTATCCTGCAAAGTCAGCCTATGAAAAGATATTCAAAGATGCATTCAATAATCCCTATGTGTCAGATAGCAGTAACTTGAATACCTACATTCGAATATGGTCATTGCTTGTTGGGGGTAACAATATTCAGGTAACAACTGGATATACTATAATAAATGGACTTTTCAATGAAAAGGGAGATTCTGAACTATCTAGAGCTGTTGTCTATTCGTGTAAAGAATCTATTACAACTAATAGCTCGTCAGCCAAGAATACCATTAATGACTATCATCAAGGTCTTATCTCTACATTGTCAGAAGCATTCATCTTTTGCTATACCAATGAGGAGAAATTCAGAACTAGAGTAACTGGCATGAGTCTAGGCAAGTCATTGTCAGCATTAATGACATCACAACAAAGGTTAATTAGCTATCTATCAAGTTCTATATCTACTGGTGATATTAATATTGACTATCTCAATGACTTTATTGAGAGCGTTAACAATGAGAGGACAGCATTATTACCAAAAGAAGAAGTGTTAAGTCTAATTATCAATCACAATGGAACTATCAATATTACAGATGATACAAAAGAAGAAGAGAATCCGGTTGATGAATTGCGCTACTATATTAAGAATATTTTGCGTGATAAAACTCCATTGATCGATATAACGAGACTCATTGACATTTATAACAAAATGTCTGACATACAGATTGAAAAACCAAGAGTAACTGTACCGATAAATGCAACTTTGGTTACTCCTAATTATGAAGAAGAATTGGTGTCAGCAGTTAATTTGCCAGGTAAAACTATTACTGAATTAAAATCTATATTACAATATCTAGATGCAGCTAACAAGCATAAGAATCTGCAAAATCTCATTATATCAGAAATATCACACAGGAGTATTGTTAGTGATTTGTCGACCAGCAGAGATAGCTTGTGAAACATTACTTTTCAAGTAATGAATGAAAAGTCCAGGTATATTAAACTGCTTGAACATGCTCTCCAACATTCAAGAGATAAAGAGAGATCTTGCAAGAGTTGGGACAGGTAGCGGAAACATAGAATTGGAAGTACGATTTGGTACTTTTGATGCTAATGGATTTGTCTCTGGAGTCAAGTATGCTTATTATGACAGATTACGTACCTATCTTAATTCTATAGCCACTCCTATCATTACTACTTCTAGCATCACTACATTCAATGGTGGTATTAGAAGTATCAATACAATGATGGATCCTACTGTTTGGGAGAGAAAGACTAGAATCAAGAACTACAACGACAGAGATTACAATATTAGAACTAGTATTAGTACTGAAGAGACACTTGATGAAGCACCAAAGAGACTTGCCAAACCATATACCAGAAACAGACATAGATATACATATCTTGTTGATCACATGAAGATCGAGCTTACTGAGGTAACCAAGGAATTCAAAGAAATGGATGTTGTATATGAAATCGAGATTGAATACAATCCTACCAGTGAACAAGAGCAGTATCAGGACGCATTGGGACAATTCAATGAGGAAGTTAAGAATGTATATCTTCGTGTGTATGGATCCAGTTTGTTATATACTGTTTCACAAAAAGAGACATTGCTCGAATCTATGAAGAACATCTTGATTTCTGACAGAAAGAAGGAGAATTATATATCATTGGTGAATGCAAGAAATCTCAAGTGGAAGGATATGGTCTATGGCGGAATAGTTGGTAATGACAAGTTGCCTGATTATTATATGGCAAAGAGAGATAAAACAACGGAGAAGGAAATCAAAGCTGAAGGAACAGACTATGCAATTGCTCACAAGGCTGATGGACTTCGAAAGTTACTTGTCATTCATGAAAGTGGTCTATGGTTAGTCTATCCTGATGATGAGTTTAATCTAGTGTCTTTGCCTGGCGAACATTCTGACTATTATTCTGACATGTCAGGTACTATCTTTGATGGTGAGTTGGTAAAATACAAAAAGGCTGAACCCAAAGAAAGGAAGGAAAAGTACTATTACTATGCTTTTGATACCATTGCAATGAAAGGAAAGAAGGCAGTGCAATACAAGGATTACATTTATAGGACAAACCACATTAAAGATGTATTGTCTGCTGCTCCTGTCATCTATGATAATATAGATATTTCAGTGTTCCTCAAGCCATTTAATGTTATACGATCACCAGAGGATTTTTACCAGTTAAGTGCCAGGTACCTCGATTCTTCTGATTCTCTTCCCTATGAAGAAGATGGCCTCATGTTTACTCCTATTGGTACTATATATAATCCTAGGAATGAGAATGAAAGAAAGAGATCATTGTCTGTCATGCCTGATATTGTGAAATGGAAGCCAGTAGAGAAGATTACTATTGATTTTTCGATTCAACATGGTAAAAGTGGTGTTATCCTTTTGTTCTCATCAGAAAAGGGCAAGTTGGTACAATTCAAGGGAAGTGCCTACACTCCACTGACTAATGACATGATAGATCATCGCAATGAGCTGACGATGATTGTTCCCAATGAAACAATAGTAGAATATGCTTGGTTGAATGGAAAGCTTGTTCCAATTAGAATTAGACACGACAAGAGTAGACCTAATCGTCTGGCTATTGCATTGGATAACTGGGAAGACATTCACAATCCTATAACCAGTGATGACATGAAAGGAATAAGTGTAACAGCAGCATTCAAGTATCACAATAGAATTAAGAGTGAACTATTCAACAGCCTGGGCAATGTCAGAACATTACTCGATATTGGAAGTGGTTATGGTGGAGATATCAACAAGTGGCCAAAGGATGCAAAGATATTGGCCGTTGAACCAAACAGAGAGAACATGATAAAACTTGAAAAGAGACTACAAACAACTGGAAAAGACATTTCCAAGAATGTAACAACTCTGGGAGCAAGAGGACAAGATTACAAGATTATTGGCGAACAGATGATGAAAATCGGAAAAGCAGATGCTATATCATTAATGCTATCTCTGTCCTTCTTTTGGAAGGATGAATCATTGTTGGATGCATTGATATATACTATTGTTAGCAATCTCAAAGTAGGAGGAAAGGTTATATTCTTGAGTATAGATGGTGATACATTGCTGCAGACAATCGATCCTGTCTTTGGCAAAAGATCACGAGACATGACTTTGGTGTTAGGACAATGTGAAATTACTGTATATCCTGGTGGCACCTATGGAAGAGATGTTGACTTTATTCTGCCAGGCACAATTGTAGGAAAGCAGCGTGAATATGTAGTATATCTAGACAAGTTAACAATGAAATTAGAGAGACATGGTATTGTGCTAAGACAAATGGAGCGAGCAGATAAGGACTTATTCTTATCGAGAAATGCAAGAATCTACTCATCATTGTACTCGTATGGTTATTATGAATATGTTGACAAGACCGGTGAAAAGCTGGAGGAGATAAAACTTGAACAGGATGAATATTACGAAGGCAGTGATGATAATGAAGTAGATTACCGGGACGAGTCAGAAGAGTACTTTGATGAAATGGCAGCCAATGATGATGTTCTAGTTCCAACTAGAATGAAAGATATTAATATCATTACTACTATAGGTGATGGTTCTTGCTTCTTTCATTCATTGTTGAAGACACTTGACAAGAGATACTTGCAAGAAAAGAGTTCGAAACGACGATTACAAATGGTAGTAGATTTTAGAGAACAGTTAGCTAATCGCCTGAGCTGGAAGAATCCAAAATATCCAGAGCTGACTTATTGGCAGTCAGTAGGAGGAGGCGGATATGCAAAGTTTGCTGAATTCGATGAGAGTTACTCGCTAGAAGAGCTGAGCAAGTTGCTAAAATCATCGAGATATACTGGTGATGAAATATATCCATTAGTTACTGACATGTTTGGCAAGAGATTGTATATCATCAAGGTAAACAAGAACGGAGATGTTACTCCATATACAAGAACCTATCTGACTACCATAATAGGTTCTGGTGAGTTTGTATCGATAACAGAAGCACCCATCATTGTTATACGAGCACAATACAATGAGGAAAATCATGGTCATTATGAACTTGTTGGAAAAAGAGAAGGCGATCAGGTAAGAACGATATTTGCTCATGATGATCCGTTTATTCGAGAGTTGGACGTCTTGTTTGAGAAGGAGACAGGTCGAAGATAACGCAAGGTAACTAAAGACAAATCTTGCAACAAAAAAGTTAAATGGGCAACATTCCTGTAAACTACATTGATCACAAGACGAGACACATTGATCCAAGGGCAGCACCAGATGATACTTTGATGCCAACTAATATAAAGGGAGTGTATCGAGTTGCTACGATAGGCGATGGATCCTGCTTCTTTCATAGTTTTCTCAAAGCTGCAGCACCAAAGTATATAGAAGTAAAGGATACTCGTGAAAGAATGAAGATGGCATTATCATTGAGAATACATTTGGCAAACAAGTTGACTGAAATTAATCCAAAGGATGGTAAGACTTATTGGGAATCTATAGGTGGAGATTCTTACAAGGACTTTATTTCAGAAGAAGATAATTCCATTGATTACTCTATGAAAGGCTTGAAGGATCTATTATTGTCGAATAGATATACTGGCGATGAAGTATACCTGTTAATTGCAAAAGTATATAATTATTCTATATATGTAGTGAGAATCAACGATAAGGGAGAAATCGACATGTATCACACTGTGAATGAAAAGAAGGGATTGAGTGTGATTGTTATACTATCATTATATAGAGATGGAAAGAATTATGGACATTACGAACTGCTTGTTCAACACAGCAACGATGATACCATTACTGCTATATTTCCTGAAGATAGTGGATTTGTGAGATATCTAGATGGACTGGTTGAAAAGGGAGTAGAGAGTAGAAAGATAACAGAATAAATATGCCTACATTAGGTATATTACAGAGATCGTGATTATGAATGTATTCTAATCGATCGGTTCTCTAACCTTAGAAAATGTACCGATAGGCATGTTGATGTTTCTATAACCGTAAGGTCAGGAAAGGATCGATATAGAGTCAGAAAAGTAATGTTATGAAATATACATTGTTAGTAATGTATATTATTGACAGTGACAAATATGTGTCCATATCGATCGGTTCTCTAACTCTAAGAAATGTAGGGATTATAACATTTCTATAGGTTGAGAAATGGATATATTCGATTCCAGAATCACAGTGGTGAAATATGCATATTAGTATGCATATTATTGATAGTGACCAATTAATGCCTATCTGGTCGGTTCTCCAACCCTAAGAAATGTACCGATAGGCATGTTGATGTTTCTTAGGGTTAGAGATCCCAAGAAATCAACATTGGAGTCATGATGTTGAAATATGCATATTATTATGATGTTTCTTGACATTACTTTTCTGAATCCATATCGATCGGTTCTCTAACTCTAAGAAATGTAAGACTCTTGATGTTTCTTAGAGTTAGGGATCCCAAGAAATCCACATATATTTATCATTATCGAAAAAGCAATATAACATTGATAATGACTGTAAATGTTATTTCTTAAATGCAACGCTTGAATGACATTGAAACGCGCTCGTAAACTCTCGTGACTTACTGTACGTGACTCACTGTTTCGAGTGTTTTCACGTGTTTCTGGTTATTTTTATTTACCAATAATAGGTACGTAATTGTAGCTAAAATGACATTTATTGAAATGGCCAAATCGACCTTTACTGTCGTTCAGACAGCAGTTTGACACATTGTCAGGACGGTTTCCCAAGAATTGGAACTGGTGATTTTACTATATAATAGCATGCATCTATACATCTCTATTCTGACCATGTAGGTGTGTCCATATTTACTATATATTTCATGACATTCATGTTCTGAGGTTGGATTTGTCGGTCTGTCCAATCCTTAGAAATGTTAGACTCTTGATGTTTCTATGAGTTGGTAGGACGATAGAGAGTCCTCGTTTAGTCATAGTTGAAAAGTATATAACTAATATAGATATATTTCAACATTAATGTCATGATTCTATTTGGTTCGATTCCTCAACTGTAAGAAACATCAAGAGTCTTACATTTCTAAGGATTAGTTAACCCGATAGAATGTTCTCTTTTGGACATTAATGAAAGTATATAACTAATATAGGTATATTTATGACATTGATATTCTGTGACCATCCATCCTGATCTCAACTCATAGAAACATCAAGAGTCTAACATTTCTATGAGTTGCTAGATCGACCTGACAGCCTCCTTCAGTCATAGTTGAAAAGTATATAACTAATATAGGTATATTTATTACATTAATATAGCTACGAGTATCCATCCTAATCTCAACTTATAGAAATATCAACATGCCTATCGGTACATTTCTAAGGATTGGTTGTTGACCTGACAGAATGTTCCTTTTCGATCATAGTTAGAAAGTATATAACTAATATAGGTATATCTCAACATTGATATCATGATTCTAATTCGATCGATTTCCAATTCTTAGAAATGTTAGACTCTGTATGTTTCTATAAGCTGGAGAACTCAAGCTTATCTTTCAATCATGATTGGAAAGTATATAACTAATATAGGTATATTTATGACATTGATATTCTGATTCTAGTTCGATCGATTCCCAACTCTAAGAAATGTTAGACTCTGTATGTTTCTATAAGCTGGAGAACCTAAAATATCCATCTTTCAATCATGATTGGAAAGTATATAACTAATATAGGTATATTTATGACATTGATATTCTGATTCTAGTTCGATCGATTTCCAATCCTTAGAAATGTAAGACTCTGTATATTTCTTAGAGTTGATGGATCGACCTGACAGTCTCTTTCTGTCATGGTTAGAAAGTATACTATAACATTGATATCCTGATCTTACAACAAGGATCGATAGCTCAATAATTTAACCTATCATGATTCATTAGCGAATAGCATCTATTTCTGATTCCATTATAAGGCATGTGGAATCCTGTGTTTCTATCATGATAACAGAGAATCTAACTTTAGAACGTGGATATATGCTTTGCACTTGCAATCAAGGAGACTATTCTATCGATCTATCAACTCTAAGAAATGTAAGACTTTGTATGTTTCCAAGGATAGGGAATCGATCTAACTAGATTCAGAATATCAATGTTGAAATATACCTATACTAGTTATATACTTTGTGATAATGATAGAGAGAGAGAACATTCTATCGATCTATCAACTCTAAGAAATGTAAGACTCTTGATATGCCTCACGGTAAGGATAGAGAATCGATCTAATTAGACATAGAACATCGCTGTCATGAATATATCTATATTAACTATATATTTTGTCATCACGACTGAAAGAGGACATTCTGTCGATCTGTCAGTCTTTAGAAATGTAAGACTCTGTATATTTCTAGGAGCTGAAGTCAGGATGAATAGACTCAGAATATCAATGTCATGAATATACCTATATTAGTTATATACTTTCTAACTATGATTGAAAGGTAGATATTCTTGGGCTCTCCAACCTATGAAAATGTAAGACTCTCAATGTTTCTATAAGCTGGAACTAGGATGCAGAACATTGATGTTGAAACATACCCATATTAGTTATATACTATTCATTAATGAATCATGATGGGTTAGTTCATTGAGTTAGCAATCCTTGAAAACATCAAGAGTTTAATATGCATCATGATATGTATATACTTTCTAACTACGACAGAAAGAGAGCATTCTACTGGTTCTTCAGTTTATAGAAACATACAGAGTCTTACATTTCTTAGGGCTGGTAGATCGGTAGAATGTCCTCTTTCTATCATTATGACAAAATATATAACTAATATAGATATATTCATGACATTGATATTCTAACTCCATATCGATCGGTTCTCCAATTCTAAGAAATGTACCGATAGGCATGTTGATGTTTCTAAGAGTTGGTAGACAGATAGAATGTTCTCTTTCAGTCATAATTAGAAAGCATATAACTAATATAGATATATTTTGACATCAATGTTCTGACTCTAATTATCCTGATTCCAATCATTACCGTGAGGCATATCAAGAGTCTTACATTTCTAAGAGTTGGTAAATCGATAGAATGACCTCTTTCTATCATGATGGCAAAGTATATAATTAATATAGATATATCTCAACATGAATATTCTGATCCTAGTTCGTTCGAATCTCTAGCTCTAAGAAACATACAGAGTCTAACATTTCTATAAGTTGGTAGACTGGCGAATAGACATCTCTAACTCCAATATTATCTCTCTGAATAAGCTACAAAGCAAGCATAAAATGTTAATTCTAATCTCTTGATCTTTATCTCTAATTCTTGATGGCAGAATTTCTCTATATTTATGGACCGAGAGAACAGAATTAATAATCACAAGGTATAACTCTGACAAAAGTAATATAATACTGATGATTCTACCAAGAGTAACTTCTTTAATTACATACACTGAATGACATTGAACAATCCAATGACTTACTACTCACTACTACTCACGACTCACTGTTTCGCGTGTTTTCACGTGTTTTTGTCCATTTTGCATTTACCAATTATGGATACAATTTAAAGTTCAAAGTAGATAAATACAAAACTGCCAAATCGGGCTTTATTGACATTCAATGACAGTCCGGACAATATGTCAGCCCATTCGTCAGAATTTAAAACATCGATTTTTCAATATAATAGTATATGCTTCTCTTGGCTCAATAAAGATGTTCCTTAATTCAGCAGAAATGTCCATATTTATTATATACAATCATGACATTGAATTTGTTGAATTGTAATCATGACCCTGAGAAGCATATAGAATAGCTTATTCAGAGAATGTTGGAGTTAGAGATGTCTATTCGTCAGTCTATCAACTCTAGGAAATGTAAGTCTCTTGATATGCCTCACGGTAATGATTGGAATCAGGATAATTAGAGTCAGAATATCAATGTTATAAATATACCTATATTAGTTATATACTTTGTCATCATGACTGAAAGATGGTTACTTTGTCGGTTTCCTAACTTATGGAGACTTACATTTCTAAGGATAGAGAATCGAACGAACTAGAGTCAGAATATTAATGTTGATAAATATACCTATGTTAGTTATATACTTTCTAATTATGGACAAAAGAGACCGTTCTATCGATCTATCAACTTATAGAAACATTAACATGCCTATCGGTACATTTCTTAGAGTTGGAGAATCGGACAAACTGGAGTCATGATATCAATGTTGAAATATATCTATATTAATTATATACTTTGTCATCATGATAGAGAGACAGATATTCTTGAGTTCTCCAACTTTAAGAAATGTACCGATAGGCATGTTGATGTTTCTAAGGATTGGAATAGAGATAAACAGAGTCAGAATATCAATGTCATAAATGCATATTATATGCATTTTCTAATCATGACTTTGTGGTCCATTCTGCTGGGTTCTCTAGCTCCTAGAAACATATAGAGTTTTACATTTCTAAGAGTTGGTAAACTGGCAAAATGCTCCCTTTCTATCATGATTCGAAAATATATAACTAATATAGGTATATTTCAACATTGATAGTCCCAAGGTTATTCATCACAGTTCCAAACCTTAGAAATGTTAGATTCTTGATATATCTTATGGTAAGGGTTAGAAATCGATGGAATGCCTTCTTTCAATCATGATGACAAAGTATACAACTAATATAGGTATATTTCGACATCAATGTTCTGATTCCATCGGTTTAACTCCAAGCTATAGAAACATACAGAACCTTACATTTCTATAAGTCAGGAAACCGACAAAGTAATCGTCCCTCAGTCATAATGACAATGTATATAATTAATATAGGTATGTTTCAACATCAACATTTCTGACCCTATCAGTCCAATTCTAATCCTTGGAAACATGCAGAGCCTTACATTTCTTAGAGTTAATAGATCGATAGAACGGTCTCTTTTGTCCATAATTAGAATGTATATAACTAATATAGGTATATCTCAACATTGATATTTCTCACTCTAATTATCCTGATTCCAATCATTACCGTGAGGCATATCAAGAGTCTTACATTTCTTAGAGTTGATAGATCGACAGTGAGTCTTCTTTCGATCGTGATGACAAAGTATATAATTAACATAGGTATATTTCAACACTGATATTCTGATCCTAATTATCCTGATTCCAATCATTACCGTGAGGCATATCAACATGCCTATCGGTACATTTCTAAGGATTGGAAATCCAGGTAACAGAACATCAAAATCATGATTAGAAAAGTATATAACTAATATAGGTATATTCATCAACATTGATATTCTGGCTCTATCAGTCCAATCCCAGTCTATAGAAACATACAGATCCTTACATTTCTTAGAGCTAAAGAACCCAAGAATGTTCTATTTCAGTCGTGATAACAAAGTATATAACTAATATAGGTATATTCATCAACATTGATAATTCCAAGGTTATCCATCGTGGTACCAACTCTAAGAAATGTAAGGATCTTGATGTTTCTATAAGTTGGAGAACCCAAGAATATCGATCTTTCAGTCATGTTAGAAAAGTATATAACTAATATAGGTATATCTATCAACATTAACATTTCTGATCCTACCAGCCCAATTCCAATCCTTAGAAACATACAGATTCTTACATTTCTTAGAGTTAGGAAACCGACAAAACTGTCTCTCAATCATGATTAGAAAAGTATATACCTTCCTTACGGTAGGTATATCTATCAACATTAATTCCATCTACCAATATACCTTCCTTACGGTAGGTATATCATTACATGTACATGCCATGTGGTCTATCATCTACAGGTTCTGGATTCTTTCTGTCCATAAGTTCTAACGCTTGTGCCACTGTCGCTCGATCTATTGCATTCGACACAATGTACTTTTCATCTTCCATCAACTTTACTGCCATTGCATTACCAAATATTACTTTGCACTGTAATGCCAGTTTCTCTGCAAAACCACCTGATTCTTCCAACAGATTCTTATATCCACTTATTAACTTGCATATCTCTTGATCGGTTGAATCTAACAGCCAATTCGACTTTTTCAACTCTAGTCTCAATATCTTGGTCAAGCCCATAGGAGTATATCTATCAATGTTAAATGTATAATTAAATCTTCTTGCTAGACCAGGCTGTGACTCGAATACAGTCTTTTCCAACTTATCCTTGTAGCCAGCAAATATAACAATAATCTCACCAGAATGCAAACTCATGTATTCATTTATTACATTCAGACATTCTTCACCATAGCTATCTCTCTCTGAATTTATGAGACTATATGCTTCATCAATGAACAATACACCACCTAGTGCTGACTCGAGTATCTTGGTTGTCATGATGGCAGTATTACCTTGATATTTACCAACCAAGTCAGCTCGCTTTGCTACCACAAATATAGGTTCATCTTCAACAGTAGCAATTTCCTCATTGTGTTCAATGTCTACTTCATACAATAATTTACTCATTAATTCGTTAGCAATTATCATCTTACCTAATGAACCTCCCAAGAATTCGTTTACCTTTTCTTTTCTGCCTTCACCATTAATTTCTCGTTTCACAGATATTACATTCTTTCTTAGGTCAAAGATGTGACTGCCTAATTTCTCAATCTTACTCTTTATCGAGTCAAACTTTATATTGTTACCCACAACCTTTTTCTTGGTACCTGGCTTCTTCTTCTTGATTAGACCAAGCGATGACCAAATGCCAGCTAATATCCTTGCAACAGTAGTCTTACCAGTACCTGGATCACCTTTTATCACAGTATGCAACATTTGGTCATCAGCAAGTCCACTTCTTGAATCGCCCTTTTCTTGCTTCTTCTTCTGATGATTTACTATTAAAAAGTTTATCTGGCTTACTATCTCATCTTTGATACTCACCATTTCTACCATGGACTTTAGCTTATTCAAGTGTGTTATCAGAGAAGTGGGAGATGTTACAAACGATACTCTCTCATCCTTCTGGCCAAGTAACATATTCATGCTAGTAATTAGCTGATCTATACGAGTATTCACGCTTGTTTCATCCATTTATCTACCAACTTGGCAGATCTTAGACCCACTTCATCTGTTGAGGAAATTACTGAATAGTCCCAATACAGTACCAGTTCCACCAATAGTCTCTTTTGATATGCTGTGGAATGTATCATTAATCAGTGATGAATAAGATGTTTTGCTAGAATCAAGCAATTGTTGAAACTTTGCAGCTGCATCTCTCTCACTCATGCCTATCATAAATCTTCTATTGATGAATGAAGTTATCCTCTCTTCACTGAATACTTCATCACTGATTGGAGGAGTGAGATGTGTCATTCTGATTATACAACTGGCTATCAAGTTAAAGTGTTGTCTGATTCTGATGAACAAGGCAGTACATCTCTCTTTGAACGATTGGAACAATGCTTTACCTCCTATTCCTTCTATGATAATATTATCAATGCGCATTGATCCCATTAGCAATTCATCTTTCATGAGATGACCATAGTCAATGTGGAACAATAGACCATCGCTCCTAACCATAATGTTCTCATTGTGTCTGTCACAAATGCCTAGTACATGTGTAATAACTGTCCAAAATGAAGCACTTGCTGCAAATGCTGATCGAGTCTGACTAGCCTTGTTATCACTATCAGTTGAGAATAAGTAACTATTCAGAGTACCATGATGTTTCTTAATGTCAGTAATAGTCTTGGCTCCACCTACAAACTCAATAAAACCAGCTTCATTAGTAACAGGTATGACTTTGTAGCTAACCAAAAACTTCTTTTGTCTGTCACCACCAAAACTACTACTTCCACCTTCTGACATGTAATCATCATCTCTCGCAAAAGGAATATAATTTGGCAGTGAATTGGGAGTCACTGAGAATATATCCTTGTTAGGACTAGTTCCATAAGAAGTTATTGAATAATCGCTCTTCAAGTAATTGCCTTCTAATGCATCAACAAACAGATCTTCACAGAGATAATAAATAATATTAGTTAATGCTAGAATGTATGCATCTTTTCTGAGATCTTCTCGCTTGAACATTATGGATTTCTTTCTATTGTCTGAAGTATACTTGATTGATATTGGTTTACTATTACTATTATATACTATTATATTATCAGTAATGCTATCGATGATACCAAATGGTCCTTCGAATGGAGTGGATAACTTGCCTAATTCATCTCTCAGTTTGTCCAAAGATGTATATTTCTCTAGTATATTTACTAATTCACTAAATTCACTAAAGCTCTTGGCACGATCAGAATGAGTAGTAAGCAATCGTTCGCGAAACGATTTATTTATCTTACTATTTGAATACCAATAGATATCATCAAACATGTCTGAGTTGGACAGGATGTAACTCTGAACTTGAGAATCTTCCAGCGGTAAAAATATACTTACATAGTAGGGCAATTTACCTTCTGCTGACAATATGTCCAAAGCCATCGATTTACATTCTGAATCATAAAGATTACTGTTTATAATGATTAGTGCATCATGAGTATCTAGCTTGCCATTACACACAGTGCTGCATAACGCTTTATCGCAAGAAGTAATACGTTCAATGGGTGCAATTGATATATCATCAGATCCAAAGATATCACAGTATCCCAATTTCAGATATTGCATTGTCCATCCACCATGCCCTAATAATGTATCTTTATTCGATTCAAGGAAGGCAATGTCATCATCACTCAGCTTGACATTACTAAAGTAGTATTGAATCTTAGAACATTCTGACAAATAGGTTCCTATTGCTTTATTCCAAGTATTGCAAAGTGTACTAATCTTCAAACAACTAGATATTGGATAAGCTACTATGCGAAAGTAATTTAATAAACTAGATATTTCATAATAAGTATTAATGTCATTGTAACATTTGCCACATACCTTGTTTGATCTATCTGATATCCAATTCTTTGTGTCCTTGTACGTTATGAGATTCTCTGGTATATTATCGCATCTATTGGAAGTGCAACTGTCACAAAAGATCTTGCCACAGCATCTACAATGATGCTTGCCACTTGTATAAAATGTATAGCTACTAAACTTTTTATTACATCCATTACAATTAGTTGCATCTGCATCTTCTTGAGCTGTCTCTGTCTTGATGGTAATGATATTCTTGGGAATGAAATTATACACAGAAAGGTAATCCTTTTCTTCTAATGATGAACTCCAAATCTTATCAGCAAAGGGAGATCTAATGTCTTCAATAAGATTAAAGATTTTCCTTACATCACTGGGACATTTTGCATCAGCAAGTATCCTTCTGTGCTCAGTAATATAAGTCTGCAACTTGCTCCTAGTCTTGATGGTATTAGATTCTAGGACCAACTTGACAGGCATTGGAATAGACATGATTTACCTTACTCGAGTAATTGTTACATTCACATATATACATCAATGATGCATATCTATAGGTACATTGGTCTCGTCTTGTATTCAATCATGTCTTCTTCACCTTGAACTACATATTCGAGAGAAGAAAGTTCCTCAGGACTAGCAAGATAAGGAATACCAGGTTGTTGAGTAACATCAATATATTCAGTCTCTGTCTTTAACAGAACAACACTAGAAGCCATGTTGAACAGTTTTGATCTATTGAATGGTAAGGTAATTTGGTATTTATGACCCTTGTAATGATAGAAAATGGTGATTCTCTTGCCGCAAGGAGATACTATTGCAGTATCAGATGGCATAATCATGTACCTGAATGCATACCAAAGAATAGTTTTAATGTAACCGAGAACCATTTGCTCAACAATGAGAATTACTGAATAATCATATCACTATACGGATTAGAGTTAATATCATTAATGGATGTTTTGATATCAAGTGTCTTCTTGATATATTGTGACTTGACCGGAACAGTAATAATGCGATCTGACTTTACATATATATAGTCATTATTGTCCCAATCCTCATCAGGCAATGAGCCACCATTGCTCTTTAATAAATGAGGATGATTAGCTCTAATTAGTGTTTGTCCTGGGTGAGTCAAGTAAAACCAAATCTTCAGCAGTCTAATCGATTCACTAACTGGTGAATTCTTAAATTCCATAGCATCTGGGTTGGCATTTTCCAACAATGACAATCTGCATCGAAAGCCACACGCTACTCCTTCAGTCCAAAAGATGTACAGATTTTTGTATACCTTATCTACTAAAATGGACTTTTCAAGATATTTAATTGGACGACCAACAGGTCTAGATGTAAAAGTGCGAAGACAATTCTCACAAACGTGATTTTCTTCCTTATCTTGCTCATCATTGTAATAAGCTTCTAGATCCTTGTGACCAGTGGTGGCATAGATAATGCTAGAATTATTACATCCATTTATTGAGAATATGCCACTATTAAAGTCTTTTCCATAAGTTGGAGCCATTACTTGAATGGATTTCATGCCATGAATGGATCCTTTGGCTGATTCATCGGTAGAAAACTTGCCAGATCGATATTTAAGCAGTATAGACTTGGGATCTATTCCTTTCAATAAGAATGTAGGATTTTGCTTCACCATTTTCGATTGGATATTTGAAAGTGTTGATCATACTATTTAATCTCTGTAATGTAAATGTTACGCGTGTTAGAACAGAAGATTCAGCTACACGAGCAAAAGACAAAAATCATGATTGGTGAAATATTTAAACTAATAGATAATTACCATAAAATATGTGAATATATTGATGAGCCTAATCTTCAAGCATTGACTGGATTAGATCTATCCTGCGAACGAGCAATATCCACCTTTATCATGAAGAACAGAACTGTTAAGTATTTGCCTAATGATATTCGCTTCATTGATATGATTACTGGGTATAATTCACGGCTGGAGGAAATATTGTTAAATGTCGCAATATAGAGGAACCTTGTCTATTCGAGTAGGACCAATGTTCAGTGGCAAGAGTACCTGGTTGAACAGAAGACTGACTACAATGGCTGATCAAGGCATCAAAGTATTGAAGATTATCCACAGTGATGATGAAAGAGAGACACCAGGCGGTAATTCTGATTGTGGAACATCTCATCATTCAAGTTTCTTTGGATTGTCAGAAAAGATTGATTGTATCAAGGTTAACGATATTAAAAGCGTTGATGCAGATGGTTACTCTGTAATAGGTATTGATGAATCACAATTCTTTGAAGGATTATGTGATACTGTTAAAAAGTGGGTTGATTCTGGTAAACACGTTAAGATTGCTGGTCTTGATGGAGACTCGAACAAGCAACCATTTGGAGAAACACTTTGTTTGGTACCATTTTGTGATGACATTAAGAAACTAAATGCTATTTGTACCAGCTGCCTCAAAGATACTGGAATTGCTTGTGTTGGTTCATGTAAAGCTATATTTACTAAGCGAATTATCGAGGCTGAAGGACAAAAGTTAGTTGGAGGTGCTGAATCGTATATTCCAACTTGTAGATATCATCATCACTAGCGGATCAAAATGAAAGTTATATCTTGACAAGATATAAAGTTGATTGACAGAATTGTAGTTTAAGATGGTAACCATTCATGGGCATAAAGTCGATTAACAAACTGCTGAAAGAACAGGCTCCTGATGCATTCTTTACTTTGGGCATTGATACATTTAGTGGCAAGAGAATAGCTGTTGATGCAAACAATTGGATGTATACAATGATGTACAAAACTAATGCATTGCATTATCGCTCAATGGACACTATTGTCATGATGAACAAGAAGGAATCAATCAAGAAATGGGTAGAGTGTGCTATTGAATTTATTGTTACATTAATGATTAACAAGGTTACGCCTGTCTTTGTCTTTGATGGAACGAGTTTACCCGAAAAGGAGAAAGAACAAGCAAGGAGAAGAGAAGATCGATTGAAGCGAAAGGAGAAGCTAAAAGACTTGTTGGACAAGCAAGACAAATTAGTATCAGTGCACGAACTAAAAAGTGCTGTAATCAACAATAATGATATTGGCAGTGAAGACATTGAATATATGATAAACATATTGGAATGTCTAGGTATTCCTTGCATTGTTGCAAAGGCAGATGCTGAGAAGCTGTGTTCAATGATGTGCAGAGAAGGAATAGTAGCTGCAGTATATAGTACTGATACTGACAATTATGTGTATGGTTGTCCATTGTTGATTACAGGCAGAAGCAAAGAACGAAAGAATGGATACATTGCTTATGATTGCGTAAGATATGATAGAATTGTAGAATCGTTGGAGCTGAGTCACGAGCAGTTTGTAGATTTGTGCATAATGTGTGGTTGTGATTACAATAAGAATATCAAGGGTATTGGTCCTAGCAAATCATTGACTTTGATAAGAAATCATGGCTTGATTCACAAGTTGCCAAAGAATTATGACACTAAAGAACTGTTATATGTAAAATGCAGAAACATTTTTAAAACAGAGAGTTCTGACATTGATGATGACTTGGAAGTGGTAGTGCTAGAAGAGAGTGAGATAGACCAATTAATAGAAAAATACGATTTGAAGGTAAATAAGAAACAGATAATGATGGCCTATGAAGGATCGAGAGAATGCGACTCTGGGAGCATAGAAGAGCTTGAATTGGGCATGAATGATGATTATTCAGGTCGTTGCGAGTTTGCATTTTGTGATGAATAATGTGTTGTGAATGATATATCTAATGTAGATATATTATTGAGATTGATACTTCTGAGTTGGATTCTTGATCCTTACCGTAAGGCATGTAGAGAGACTCTACATTTCTAAGGATTGGTAGGTCGATAGAATAGTCTTATTTGGATCGTTATGAAAGATGTATATACCGATAGGCATGTATACATTATCGAGATTGATATTCTGATGTTGCTTTTATCTGACTCTTGATCCTTAGAAATGTTATAGACTCTACATTTCTTAGAGTTGGTAGATTGACAGAATAGTCTTATTTGGATCGTTATGAAAGATGCATATACCGATAGGCATGTATACATTATCGAGATTGATATTCTGATGTTGCTTTTATCTGACTCCTGAGCCTTAGAAATGTAGAGTCTATAACATTTCTTAGAGTTAGTAGATTGGCGGAATGGTTTTATTTGGTTCATTGTGAATAATGTATATAAATTGTATACATTACTGACATGAACATTCTGATGATTTTGTTCTTGCTTGGATCATTGGTAAGAATGCATATAACTTATATGTATTATTGGGATCGATATTTTGATGTTACTTTTGTCCGATTCTTGATCCTTAGAAATGTAGAGAGACTTGATGTTTCTAAGGATTGGCAAGTTGGTGGAATGCAACTATTTATATCAAGCATGAAAGATGTATATAAGTTATATATATTACTGACATGAACATTCTGATGCTGCTTTTGCTGGATTCCCAAACCTTAGAAATGTAGAGTCTATAACATTTCTTAGAGTTGGTAGATTGGCAGAATGGTTTTATTTGGATCATTAGTGAGAATGTATATACCGATAGGCATATATGTATTATTGAGATCGATATTCTTAAGATCGATATTCTTAAGATGGATTTCATCGGATTCTTGATCCTTACCGTAAGGCATGTAGAGAGACTTACATTTCTAAGGATCAAGAATCCGATGGAACGTACCTATTTGGTTTAGCATGAAAGATGTATATAAGTTATATGTATTATTGGGATTGATATTCTGATGTTGCTTTTGTCTGACCCTTGATTCTTAGAAATGTAGAATCTATAATATTTCTTAGAGTTAGTAGATTGGCAGAATGGTTCTATTTGGATCATAATTGGAATGTATATAAGTTATATACATTATCGAGATGAACATTCTTGAATCGGATTTCGTTGAATTCTCCGTCCTTAGAAATATAGGGACCTGATGTTTCTATAGGTTGACAAGTCAACAGAATGTTCAGAACAAATCATTGTTAGAAAAGCATATAGTTTACGGTATAGTTATTATCAATGTTATAACAGGACTTCTCTCAACCCTTAGAAATATATAGTCTATAACATTTCTAAGGGTTGAGAGAATGATCTTATTTGGGTTGTGATTGTATATGTTTATGATATATCCAGTTTCTCAACTCCTAAATGTTATAGATCGTAACATACCTTATGATAGAGTTGATAGACCAATAGAATATATATCCTAAGTCATTATATATCTTAAGGTTGTTGATTGTGAATCATCAGAAATAATGATTGTATATGTTTCATGATACATATCTTGATCAGACTATTCTCCCTTTCTTGATCCTTAGAAATGTTATAGATCTTACATTTTCTAGAGCTGAGAAACCAAGATTCTCTTGATATATCAAAATCGATAGCATACTATAACACATGTATCCATCATGATAGTCCAATTACATCTATTGTGAGAAACATGCTAATCTCAACATATCTTACATCAATGATTAGAAGAGACATTGATAATAGTTATACCGCAAACTATATGCTTTTCCAACAATGATTTATTCTGACTATCCTGTCGACTTATCAACTCTAAGAAATGTAAGTCTCTCTACATTTCTAAGGATCAAGAGTTGGACAAAGGCAACATTGAATTTGATAATACATACATACCTATCGCTATATGTATTTCTGTTAGTGATCCAAATAGACACATTCCACCGACTTACCGATCCTTAGAAATGTAAGACTCTTGATGTTTCTAAGGATTGAGAATCCAGTGAATCTAGCATTAGAATGTTCATCTCAATAATACATATATATTATACGCATTCTCATTAATGATCCAAATAGGTACATCCCACCGACCTATCAATCCTTAGAAACATCAAGAATCTTACATTTCTTAGAATCAAGAATCCAACGAATCTATCACAAGAATGTTCATCTCGATTATATACCTATCTTAGTATATTTCTGATCATGATCCAAATAAGACCATTCTATCGATCTATCAACTCTAGGAAATGTAGAGATCTCTGCATTTCTAAGGATCAAGAGTCAGACAAAGGTAACATTAAATCTAATGTATATAATTTATATACATCTTTCATGCTGATACAAATAAGACCATTCTGTCGATCCATCAACTCTAAGAAATGTAGAGTCTATAATATTTCTAAGGACTGAGAATCCATCTCAAGAATGTTAGACTCATAATACATATAGTTTCTCTTGATACTATTGTTCTCATGATTTTGAATGTAAGGAAATGTATATAAATCATTAGCTTTCTATCTACTTAGAATCATGAGAAATAGATGTCAGCGTCATACTCCACAAATATATAGAAAAATCATAAATTTCAACAGATAGAAATCGAGGGAACATATTGTCCAGACTGCAATTAAACGTCAATAAAGGTCGATTTGGACATTTTGTATTTATCAACTTTAAGCCTTATTTACTATCAATAATTGGTAAATGCAAAATGGTCAGAAACACGTGAAAACACTCGAAATTGGTGCTCATGAGTAGTAATACATGGCTTTCTTCAATGGTGTTCAATGTCATTCAGGTGTATGACATTAAAGACTGTCGTTTGCATGAGTCTATAGGTTTCTTACAGTTTTATGATGGTTGCAATATTGTTATTTATAGACAGATTCGTCAGGTTTTCCAATCCTTAGAAATGTAAGTCTCTCTACATTTCTAAGGATTGGAAAACCTGACGAATCTAACATTAGAATATCAATCTCGATGTATATACCTAATATAGGTATATTTCTCATCATGATATAAATAGATAGATTCTATCGATCCATCAACTCTAGAAAATGTAGAGGGATTTACATTTCTAAGGATTAAGAGTCCAACGAATCCATCCTAAGAATGTTCATCTCGATAATATACCTATATTAGATATATTTCTCGTGCTTGATATAAATAGCTACATTCTGTCGATCCATCAACTCTAAGAAATGTAAGACTCTTGATGTACCTTACGGTAGGGATTGAGAATCCAGTGAATCCATCCCAAGAATGTTTGTCTTGATAGTGTCTATATTAGATATGTATTTCTAATCATGATCCAAACAAGATTATTCTATCAGATTATCAACTCTAAGAAATGTTATAGACTCTACATTTCTAGGGATTGGAAACCCATGAAATACATCTCAAGAATGTTCATCTCAATAATATACCTACTGATATGTATATTTCTAATCATGATCCAAACAAGACCATTTTACCGATCTCTCAATCCTTAGAAATGTAGAGTCTATAACATTTCTTAGAGCTGAGAATCCGACGAACCCATCCCAAGAATATCAATCTCGATAATACATAAATTATATACATTCTCATTAATGATCCAGATAGTTGTATTCTGTCGATCTATCAACTCTAGAAAATGTAGAGAGACTTACATTTCTAAGGATTGAGAATCCAACGAATCCATCCTAAGAATGTTCATCTCGATAATATACCTGTATTAGGTATATTTCTCATCATGACCTAAATAAGACCATTCTATCAGCTCTAAGAAATGTAGGAGTCTGTATGTTTCTAAGGATTGAGAATCCAACGAATCCATCCTAAGAATGTTAATCTCAATAATATACCTAATGTAGGTATATATTCAATCATGACCCAGATAACTACATCCTGTCGATCTACCAACTCTAGAAAATATAAGCCTCTTGATGTGCCTTACGGTAAGGATTGGAAAGACCAAGAATCTAACATCAGAATATCGATTTCAATAATACATAACTTATATGCATTCTCGCTAATGATCCAGATAACTGCATTCTGTCGATCTACCAACTCTAAGAAATGTAGAATCTATAACATTTCTAAGGATTGGAAACCCATGAAATATGTCTCAAGAATATCGATCTCAATAAATATACATGTAACAGATATATTTCTAATCATGACCCAAACAAGACCATTCTGTCGTTCTACCAACTCTAAGAAATGTAAGTCTCTCTACATTTCTAAGGATTGGGAACCCAGCAAATCCATCTTAAGAATATCGATCTCAATATATGTCCATATTAGATATGTATTTCTAATCATGATCCAAACAAGACCATTTCGTCAGTCTACCAATCCTTAGAAATGTTATAGACTCTACATTTCTTAGAGCTAGAGAATCCAATGAATCTAACCCAAGAATAACAATCTCAATATATACCTATATTAGGTATATCATTACCATCTTAACCAGGGCAAGTAGCAGTACATCCTGATTTACCAGGTTCACAACAACAAACACTAGTCTGACTAATTGCAAGAGGACAGTTATTAAAGCAGTTGTTAGCATTGGTAACATCACAATCACAAAGCAATGAACCTGTATTTTCTGTCCATTCACACAAGTTACTTACCTTTGAGTTAGGACCAAATAGACAGTCTGCTAGTCCACTCGGTGCATCAGTGAAGCATGCATTCTTTCCGGAACCTGGACTACACTTGGTTTCACAAGTCCACTGATTGCTACACCAAAAGTTGGGTTCAAGAATGCATTGTTTTAACGAATAATCCAAAGTAATGAACCAAGATACTACTACCATTAGAATTATAGATAGAACAGCAAATGCAATTACATAGGGCAGAGGATTTATATACTGCTTTACTGGTTCATCAATCACAGTCTCAGTTAACTGCTCACTAATAGACATTTTGTCTTACCATATTTTATTACCGCTTATTACAAGGCATTTCCAGCAGCATCCACCTCCATGGTTGGATTATACGAGCAAAAGAATGTTCCTTCTCTTGTGCCTGGTTTCTTTGCATATCCCTTGCATGTTGTATCAGTATTATCACACGGACATATTATCATTGGACAGAATGGAGACTCAATAGTACCACAGTCATTCAACTCTCCATTCTTGATGATTGCAAGTATAAGCACTATTAGAATCACAATTGCAAGCAATACATTTAATATTATACCCCATATACTAACTGCCATTTTGTTTTCTAAAATTAACTGTCAGGAACAAAATAAGATGGGAAATGTATTAACACAAGTTATGAATAATACTTCCAAAAATACCAACACTGTCCTACAGAGTAGTAATCAAACTTGCACAACTTACAATAATATCAACGTTGATAACAATGCTGTTATTGTAGAGAACAGTACTATAGATGGAGATTTTTATGGTGCTAATGCTGGAACTTCATTAGATGCAAGTTGTGCAATAGTCTCATCAATGAGTAATATTGTAGAAAACATATTGGGTTCTATTGCTAAACAAAAAATTAGTGAAACAACTTCCTTTGCCAATGACTTTAAGATTTTGGGAGTAGCTACTCAGACATATAATCTGGATCAAAGTATAAATAATAACATTAGTCAGATTAACAATGCCCTTTGTGATACAAGCAACATGCAAAGTGTTACAGGCAATTACGTATATGTTGCAAATAGTAAGATAGGAGGCAATTTCAAAGGAGTATCTTTGGATAGTAATGCAAGTGCTAATTGTGCTATGAGTAATGCTATGAAAAATCTAACGTTCAATAGCATCAAGTCAGATACCGATTTGGGTTCAGAATCACAAGGTATGTGGACTGCTTTACTTGCATCAGTATGCTCTGTAATTGCATTTGGTATCATTCTGTTGGTAGTGGTAGTACTGATCGGAGGAGTTACTGCTGTGACTGTAGCTGCTGTAGGCAAGAAGAAGGGTGCTGAAGGTCCAACAGTATCAAAGGAACAACAGCAAGTAGATGCATTATCTAACCTATTTTCATATGAAGAGTTGAATAATATTAAGGAGTTGAATCAAGCGAGTTATTACCTTAGGTGAGGTAATGGGTAAGAGTTATATATCAATGATATATAATTAAATAATGCAATCAAAGACATAATCACAATACTGTGGGAACAGCTTCACAGAATATTCAAAACTGTCAGTTAGTATATAATCTGTATTCAACTTGTCAAGATAATGCTCTGTTTCTTCTGTTGGTATCTCAGCAGTGCTTCTCACTATTCTCAATGTTTTCAATTCTTTTCTATTAGCCCAATAGTTATATTCATTCTCTGATCTCCAATCGGTCACTATTACATTGTCAGACAACAAGTCAATGTTGCAGTAATAGTCATCATTGTTACTTCTCTTCTTTGCTGAATGCATTATGCACAATTGTCTGCCAGTATAGCCACCAATGTCAATGTCTTTATTCTCATCTGTAATTTTGACACCATATTCCTGTAGCACTTCTTGTTTCAACTTGTCAGCAAAAGCAACTCTGGTTGCATTCTTGTATTCATCCTTGCAAAACGATTTCACAAGAGGATTCCTATACAAACTCATTCCATAGCTTTCCTTCTGTTCAATCAAAACATTGAATAATGCATCTTTGCCAGTTCTCTTATAACCACATACCAACAACATTTTTCTCTGACCAATCGTCCCTACAGTACACTTTGAACTGAACACAAAATCAAAATAAATCAAGTCCAACACGAATGTCGGACAAGGTGACAATCACTGCACACCCCTATGAATTCGACTGTGAAGATGTAGATACAGATCAAGGCTTACAGTTTAACATTAACTGTTGGTGTCTTGACACACAAAGTAGACCATTACTTATGAGAATTACTGATTTTCGTCCCTTCTTTTATATTGAGCTACCTAAATATGTGAGTTCAAGAAGAATGTCATGGGATCCCAGTAAAGCTGCTGATCTCAGTAAAGTTGATTCTATCGTCAAATCTATCAATGCCATCCTTCGTGGTCAAGATCAAGATTCATCATTCGAGATTAAGAAACATAAGCTCGAAATCAAAAAGAAGTATTACTATTACAAGGGTAAGACAACATATCCAATGCTCAAGGTTGAATTTAATAGCCTCAAAGCTATGGATAAGTGTGCTAACATTGTGAACCAAAAGTCTATCAACACCAACTATGGCAATCTCTTTCTTTATGCTCATGAAACTAGGTATAGAATACCTCCTTTGCGCAAATTCCTGACTGCAATTAGTCTCAAGAATTCGCAATGGTTCATGGCTTATGCATATCCAGTTGAAGAAAAGATTTCTGTTCTAGAGCAAGAATATAGTGTAAAGCACAAGCAGATTGTTCCCATTCCAGACGAAAAGTCAAGTGGATTATCTACTAATCCAACAGTAATGGCTATAGATATTGAATGTTACTCGGACAATTATAGAGCAATGCCAGACAAGCATGAAGATGCTCATGTAATGTATATGCTATCAATAGTATCACAAAAGTACAAACAGCCCGAAACAAGACAGAGATATGGCATTATATATGGTGATTGTAACGATATTCCACCAGAGCGATTGGAGAAATGTACAATTCATAGAGTTGATTCTGAATATGGCATTATCCTAAAGTTTGCAGACTTGCTGAGAGAAGTAGATCCAGATATTATTATTGGTTACAACTTGTTAAAGTTCGATTATCCCTACATGGAACACAGAATGGAACGACAATTCAATAGTTGGCCTGAAATGGGTAGACTTGTTGGAGTTCCTGCCAATTATACAAGCTTTACTTGGAACTCTTCAGCCTATGGACCACAATCGATAAATAGTCTTAATATGGTAGGAAGAATTACCATTGACTTGTATCCAACCATCAAGCGTGATTATAAACTCGATGATTACAAATTGGACACGGTAGCAAGCAAGTTTGTGGGAAAGACAAAGCATGACGTAAAGCCAGCAGAGATCTTTAGCATTTATGAAAATCTGATGAAAAGAATACAAGACATGGAATCTTGTGATGAATCTAATCTTACAGAAAGAAAGGCATTGCTCGAAGAAGCCAAGAAGGAAATGGATAGAATCATGGAGTATTGTATTCAAGATTCAGAACTAACACTTGACATTATGGACAAGATCAATGTATGGTCTGGTTTGGTCGAAATGTCAAACATTGCAGGCGTTTCTATTGTAGAACTCATTACTAGAGGACAACAGATTAGAGGACTATCTAAAATCTATGATTTTGCAAGCAGAAAGGGATTCATCATTGATGAACGAGATGCTCCAGAGAATCTGTCTTACAAGGGTGCAATCATTGTAAAGCCAGAACCTGGATTGTTTGAAAATGTTATATGTTTGGACTTTTCCTCCTTGTATCCTAGCATTATGATGGCATATCTAATTTGCCATACTACACTAGCATCTCCTGAGATTGCAGAAATCCTTGATGATGCAAAGTATAGAGGAAAGATACATCCAACTTACAAACTCGAAGACTTTGAGTGCATAGAGTTTACTCAGGATGAAGCTGCAGACGATACGATAGCTAAGGAAGATAGAGATGATGAGTTTGCCGAGTTTGACACTGGCAAGAAAAAGGAAGTTACAATGATCGAAAAGAATTATCGCTACTATTGGTACAAGGATCCAGAGCAAGGAGTAATGCCAACCATTCTCAAAACTCTGATTCAAGACAGAAGAGATGTAAATAGAAAATTGGGAGAACAAAAGGGTATTGTGAGTTTGCACAAACGGCTCGAAAGCATTATTCGATTGTTGAGATTGTACAAGGATGGAAAAGAACCAGGAGATGTAGCACAACTCAGTAATGAATACAAGGAACTAATCAATAGCAATGGTGACCCAAAGAAGATTATTCAAGTCAAACTCGAATTGGACTATTCATTACTATTGAAAGGTAAGATTAAGGACATTCCAAGTAATGAACTGGCTGCAAATGTTGCGACTGTTGAGAATGAGATTATTACTGCCTATCTCAATAAGGATCATGATACTATCATTGAATGTATGAATCAGCTAGAGGAAGGATCTGAAGACAGGAAAAAGATTATTGATCAACTTTCTACCATGAATATTGTACTGGATAAGAGACAACTTGCAATCAAGGTTTGTGCCAATTCATTCTACGGACTGCTTGGAGTTCAAGAAGGAGGTAAGATTCCTTTGCTAGAAGGAGCAATGACAGTAACAGCAGTGGGTCGCAAACTCATCACTCAAGTTAGTGAATACATCAAAGATACTCATGATGGTAAGTTAATTTATGGAGATACTGATTCAGTAATGGTGAGTATACCAGCCATTACTGAGCGATCACAGTGTTACAATTGGGGTATTAGATTAGCACAAGAAATTAGTGGTGTCAAGAAGGGAGTCATGAAATGGGATGGGACGGTAGCAGAAGAAGCAGTACCAGGACTGTTTCCACCACCATTAGCAATGGAGTTTGAGAAGGCAATGAGATTGTTGTGCATTTGCAAGAAAAAGTATGCTGCTTTACTGATTGCAAAGGATGGGTCTTTCAAGACAGAGGACATTTTGGATGCAGATGGTAATGTAATAGGTAAGAAGAATGCAATGCTGCTAAAGGGCATTGTGTTGGCCAGAAGAGACAATAACAAACTGTTGAAAACAATGTATAGAGAAGTGTTAGATATCATTATCAATGAAGGAAGCATTCTCGATGGACTAAAGGTAATCGAGCGAGGCATTCAGTCATTGGTAAATGGTAGCATAAACTATGAAGATTTGGCAAGCACAAGACAGTTGGGAGGCAATTACAAGAGTAAGACATACTTTATGAAGGTATTTAGTGATTGTCTTGCCAAGGCAGGAAAGATTGTATTTCCAGGTGATAGATTAAAGTTTGTGGTTTGCAAGGTAGAACAAGAAGTAAAGTGTAGTGTATGCAATAATTGTGATGGTCCTGAAGAAGGAGTAGAATGTGACTATTGTGATGAAGTTGGATCTGTATGTCCAGAGAAGGGAATGTGTACGACATGTCATGAAGAAAAGCTTGCTGATGAAGGAGGAAGAAGGAAAAGGTACAAACCAGCAAAGATTCCACTTGGTGCTAGAATGAGACTGATTGAACAGTATGAAGAAAGTAGAATGCCTGACTCTCCCATTGAACCATTGCAACTTGATGTTGATTATTACATGAATAATGTATTGGCCAAGCCAATCTCACAATTATTTGGAGTTGGATTTGCTAGAGAACTGGAAAAATTGGGACACATTGGTCTGATGAAGACACCTAGATCAAGAAAGCCAGTTAGAATGGATGATCCTGTTAGCATGATGAGTATATTGATAGGTGAAGGAAGAGATGTATCACAGGTATGGTTGGATGCTAGTAAGACTTTGGTTGAACAGTAAGTGGAATGAGCAAAGCGAATAGAATATGCCTAATATAGGTATATTAATAGTAATATGGATACATTTAAGGAGATTGAGCTTTGAGGTCGGTCTGGTCAACTTATTTTTTCTAGCACATTGGTATATATTATAGGCCTGGGAATGGATCTAGGTAGAGATAATCGATGAGATAAAAATCATTAACACTTTATGAATACTATTCTTATTCAAGTAACTTTCATCGTGATTCAAAAGTAAATTATTACTACATTAGTAATAACAAATTTATTACTACATTAGTAATAACAAATGGGATGCTCTACGATTAAACCTATTCCAAGAAACTTTTGCGATGTACCATTAAATCAATATAGTCCTGAGATTCACAATTTTTGTGCTCCTATTGGACCACTTGGTACTAATGCAAGACAAACTTTTTGCAATTCACTATCTAATGCTAATGAATGGGGAGGAGAACGATATACAGTCAATAACTGTACTTATAATGATGTTACCAGGGAAGATGGTGGAATATGTACTACTCCTGGTGGATTTCAAGGTGGAGGACTGCAATGCAAGAGGACGTACTTTTCGGGAGATCCATATTCTTGTTGTTTCAAAGACTATGATCACTTGGGTAGTGAACAGAATTGCTTCTCTGATCCAGACATGCAGAATACTTGTGCCTATGAATATAGAAATGTAGCAGGACCTGGATGTCAAGATTTATTGATGAAATATTGTGTTGGAGAGGCACCTGGTGATGATCCAAATAGCATCCAATGGATGGACAGATGGAATGATACAACAAGAGGATGTACATATGCACTATATAGAAATCTATTTCCAAAGGTACCAGTTCCTCCTATTCCCTCTGGCGGTACTTGCAATTTACCTCCATCTGGAATAGTAAGTGCTTCTGGATTATATTGGGGTCAATCATTAGTCAGAAAGGCTATGGAAAAGTACCAGAGGCAGGGATTCGTAATAGGATCAGAACCAGGTACTCCTACTTGGAGTGTATGGCAAGATGTATTATATGAAAAGGTATGTTGTCCATATCCATCTCTTTGTCAACCTGGATTAGGATCCATTTGTAAGAATAATACAACAGAAAAGATTAGTAGAAGCATAGAATCAACAAAATGGTGTGGTTGTCATATGCCAGCTGCTGAATACGAAGAATATTCATCAAAGTTCAATATACCACCACAATGTAGTCCATTATGTAATAAACCAGGAGTAATACCAATTGCATCAGGATCATTGCTGCCTGTGTTATGCAAACAGAATATATGTGTTATAGATAACATTACTGCTAATATAGCAAATACAAATGTAGGAGGAATTACTTCTATATCACAAATATGTGGTAATTGCAAGTCAGGACAGTGTGCTTGTACCATTAGCAATTCAGATTTTGTACTTAACAATACTACTATTGGAGGTAATGCAAATATCATTAGTCAACAATGTGGAACAATGAACTGCTTGCAGAATAATACAATGGAAGGAGGACCTGATAATATAACAGTAGATTGTACTGATCAACAGGAGAATCCATTCAGAGAGTATCAGGACAATTTTCTAAAGGAGAAGCAGATAGCACAGAGATATAATAGCTTCTTTACTGTGATTGTCATTTTGATTGCATTGGTAATAGTAATACTGTTGATTTTGTTTATTAAACCAGTGTTGAATTACTCGAGAGTTAATTAACCAAGTAGCAAATATTACTGCTCCAGTAATATCTCTCTTTCATTAATATTATATAACCAAATATGGTTAAGATAGTTACAGGCAATCTCGATAATATCGGACTAATGATGTCTACCATACTTGTGTTAGTTGTATTCTTTGCTTACATGCTATATCTAATTATATCTAGTGGTGCTGCCAAAGTAGAGCCTATCGCTTATACTTGCAATACCAATGAATGTGCTACTAATCTTATTACTGGCAACAAGAGATGTCCTGAACAAGAAGGAGATATAGTAACAAGAGATCCATCTACAGAAGTATGTAATTCTCGTTTCATGTGTGATAATCCAATCACTCCATATGCAATGCTTTCTGATGGAAGTACTAACAATCTAGGCTTTTGTGATGAAGGAATAGTCTGTCCATGTAGTAGAGTAGCTAGATGTCCCAATTATATATCTGCTACCTTCACTGTAGTAAATAGTACTAGTAATAACATAATTGGACAGAGAGCAACAGTAATTCAAGCAAGAGGAGACACAGTAGGCAATGGAGGATCACTAATACTTAATGAAACTAATAATACTACATGTGCTATAAGACCATCTTTGATATCGGTCAGTAATCCAGGCTGTGGTTTCATTAATTCATCAGGAACTTCTAATATATCTTATGAAGATATAGTAACTTGCATGGGTCTGCCCAAGAAATGTAATGGTGTAGAGTCTCAACCTTGTATTAGCGGTACTCTTGCATTTATTACTAACAACAGCTCACAATTCAAAAGAGATAACATTAATCAGTCATTGCTCGCTTGTGTCAATGGTACTTCTTGTCCTTGCGGTCAAGTTGCATTATTCGATACCAAAGTAGGATCTATTATCTGTAAATCATTGACTTGAAATCCTCCCAATGGCTCAGGATATTCAATCTTTTGATTGTACCATTCAGCCAATTTCTCTATAGTATAGCCATGAGAAATGTAAAGTCCAGGTTCATTGTGAGTTGAATAGAACCTTTTCAGTCTAGATTCGAATTGTTGACCAGACTCTGCAAATAGTATTGGTTTTAGCATGTGAGTCTCAAAAGTAATTGGAGTCAATGACTTGTTGATGGGTTTCCAAAATCTTTCTCCAAGTAATGGTATATATTCAATATCTATATCGAGTTGAAACACTAATTTGGCAATCATTGCTGTCTGTCTGCATCGAAGGTAAGGAGAAGAGAATATCTTTTGTGGAATATATCCATTTTCCTTCAGGTCTGTAAAATAACTAAATGCATTCTCTAGCCCAAACACTGACAAACCAGAATCTAATCCATATTTACTAGTATAGTCATTTTTGTATTCTCTGTTCGAATGTCTGACAAAGTACATTTAATTTACTAGCAGTTTGTATTAAAATTTAGATGGTCACATATAATTTCAACAGACCAATGAATGTGAAAGTAATAAATAATCTGTAATACAAAAAATAGAATGGATCAAGAGTTTGAAGCTTACAAAGGAAAGCTTACCACTCTTGCTTCATTGGTAGAAGGAAAGACGTTTTCTAGCACAAACAATTCTGTTGTATCTAGAACCTACTATGGTGGTCTCTGGAGACGTGTGTATGGCGAGAATCGTTCAGAAACGCTGTCTTATATTGAGAAAATCATGACTGATGCCTTTTTGTATATATTGTCTAGCAAGGCTTTGTCATTGGTTGAATTGTATGATAGTGCAAAGTCTGGCATCAAGACTCTTGCAGCCACTTACAAGGATGACAGCAAGTTCTCCACTCAAGTAAACGAATTGGTGACAAAGATTAGTAATAATATTGCATTGTTGGATTATCTTCTTGAAGTTTCGAACGAAGTCCCAGTAGAAGGAGGATTCACAAAGAGTAATATTGAGTTGATGATCAAGGGAAGAGATGATGTTCCTGAGCTCTTGATTGCATTTCTTGAGTTTGGACTTGAGGACGAATCGTCAAAACTTTACCCCACCAATAGTACCGAGACAACAGTACAATCCATTGCAACTCCATCCTTGGATACCAACGTGGTCGAAGCAACAAATGGCATCAACAATAAAGTCTCAAGCGAAGGGGCAGTTCCAAAGCCAAGTGCAGAAGGTGGTGTTGACTCTGGCAACCGCAGTTCTCTTATAATTATTGATAGTCCCATTAGCATTACTCCTATTCCTACTGTAAATAATGTAAATACCATTTCCATTCAAGATGGACCATTGAATCATGACATTCCTCCTTTTATTAGCCAAGATATTCCCATTAGTCAAACAGGCATCACAAGAAGAGCTACGCCTAGACGTACTAAAAAAAAGGCGACAGCGGTAAACGATTCGTCATTTGGAGTAGACATCCCCACAGCCGTAGAAACTTTGAACCAAAGAAAATCAGTCTTGTGTCCAAACTTTGACTATGATATTCTCAAGGAACATACATGTCAGACAGATTTCCTCACTTATCTTAGTACCAAGATGAATAAATGATAATATACTTTGTCAAAGTATATGGTGACTTGACAATATTAGTGAATGTTTCCAGGTAAACATTCGCTGGTGAATGTTTTTTGATATACCAAAATGGATAATGATGAGTCCTTTGACTTTTGTTGTGATTGGGCACTCTGTAATAGTATCAATAATATGACAGGATACAGAATACCATCTGGATACATTTGCATTGAAGAGAAGTGGGTCAAGCCATTTCTGAATTTGTATCTACAACTCACAAGATATTTCATCAACATCTTTGATATGAGAGAGACTGATACTGTTGCATCTGGATCTGGATTCTTTTACTTTTGCCTGTTGTATGTATCACAGTTTGAAGAATGGATGGATTACTTTTATGAACTGTTTCTATACAATCTGTTATATTTGCTAGTAGATCACTACATTGACAATACAAAGATATCAAACACTGACAAGAAACAAGCTATTGCTGTAATGTACCAACTGTTAGAAGATCCAACAATCGAAACAGATAATTACAATCTCAAACTGATAGGTATTGTATACAATATATTGATTACTCCAAAGAATTTGGAAGAAGCAGACAGATGCAAAACATTGAAAGAAGCAATAAAACTGTTGTTTCAAGCTGAAGTAGATGGATTAGTAATACAATCATCACCACCTGGTACATTCACTGAGCAAGAGTATCATGAAATAGCGGGGCGAAAAGGAGGTGAAACAATTAGAGTGTTACATGCTATATTAGGACGCTCTTTGATTGGAGATGGATGGTGGAATCTTGGAGTAACATTGCAGCTGATAGATGATATGCTAGATATAGAGACTGATACAGAAGATAATATCTATACGATAGCCAGATATCATCTAGATAGATATGGAAATACAAACAAGCTGTACAATGAAATAATCGAAAGAACATCTCGATTGCCAAAGGAAGTCAATATATTCAAGTTTATGTATATCAACATGTTGATCTATTATGCAGACAGATATGACCATTTGTCTGTCGAGTTGAGAAATCGCATGAACTCGCTAAATTGTATTGTTCCATTCAAAGCCAACATTATTCTGACAGAGATGGCAAAGAGACAGATGGTTGAATTTGGGAGCTGATCTTATGAAATGTGTGATACAGTGAGATTATACATGGACTAACGACAATGATCGAATTGTACTGAGAATGTAAATATACATAGGTTATGTATATAATGTTACTCATGATTCTGAGGAAGTTATTTTGTCGGTTCTCCAACCTATAGAAATGTACCGATAGGAGTTTTGATGTTTCTAAGGATTGGGTTAGGATTATTTGGCCTCTCAAGATCAATGTTGAAATATACCTATGTTAGGTATATAATGTTGCTCATGACTCTGGAGAGACCAATTCTACTTTCTCTAACTCTAAGAAATGTAATAAACCTAACATTTCTAAGGATTGGAAGTCTGACTATTTGGTCTCTTGAGGTTAATAATGAGATATATCTATAATAGATATATAATACTGATAACGATAATCTGACGATTTTAGTCGTTCCATCAACTCCAAGAAATGTAAGGACTCTAATGTTTCTTAGGACTGGAAGTTTGACCATTTGGTCTCTTGAGATCAATGTTGAAATATATCTAAGATATGCATATAATGTTATTCATAATAGTTCTGAGGAGACCAATTCTATCCTTCCTCAGTCTATAGAAACATTAACATGCCTATCGGTATATTTCTATAGGTTGGAGAACCCAGGAAATCGACTTTGAAAACATAATATCATTAATAGCTATAAATCATTATACAACTCCATCTAACCAACTCATAGGAAGATCAACATTGAAATGTACCTATATTAGTTATATACTTTTACTCATGGTTCTAGAGAGACTAAATCTATCCTTTTCCAATTCTAAGAAATGTAAGGATTAGAGTTAGAGAAATTTGGTCTCTTAAGATCAACATCGAAATATACCTATATTAGTTATATACTTTTATTCATGACTTTGGAGAGACTAATTCTACTCTTCCTCAGTCTATAGAAATATAAAGATCTTGATGTTTCTAAGGATTGGATTAGAGAGATTCTGTCTCTTGAGATCAATGTTGGGATATGTATACAATAGTATATACTTTCTAATAATGATGGTCTGACGATTCCGGTCTGTCTATCAACTCTAAGAAATGTACCGATAGGCATGTCAATGTTTCTTAGGACTGGAAGTCTGACTATTTGGTCTCTTGAGATCAATGTTGGAATATACCTATATTAATTATATAAGATTAATAATAGCTCTAGAGAGATTAATCCTAACCTTCCTTAGCTTGTAGAAATGTACCGATAGGCATGTCAATGTTTCTTGGAGTTGATAGATTGGTGAAATAGACATTCTGTTTGTTGTTAGAAAGAGTTATACATATCTTATGTATAACTCGTTATCATGATTCTAATGTCGAACTAGTCAGACTTCCAATCCTTAGAAATGTACCGATAGGCATGTCAATGTTTCTTAGGACTGGAAATCTGACTATTCTGTCTCTCGAGATCAATGTTGAAACATATCTATATTAGTTATATAATGTTAGTAATGACTCTGGAGAGATTAATTCTACTCTTCCTCAGACTATAGAAATGTACCGATAGACATGTCAATGTTTCTAAGGATTGGAAGTCTGATTATTTGGTCTCTTGAGGTTAATAATGAGATATACATACTATTATGTGTATACTTTTACTCATGATTCTATAGAGGGATTAATATTCTTCCTCAGTCTATAGAAATGTACCGATAGGCATGTTGATGTTTCTTAGGACTGGAGGTCTGACCAATCGGTCTCTTGAGATCGTTAGAAAGAACATATCTATAATAGGTATATAACCATGATCTAACGATTTTAGTCTGTCCATCAACTCTAAGAAATGTACCGATAGGCATGTCAATGATTCTTAGGACTGGAAGTCTGACTAATCGGTCTCTTGAGATCGGCGTTAAAGTATACCCATGTTAGATATATACTTTTGCTCATGACTCTGGAGAGATTAATTTTACTCGCCTTCGGTCTATAGAAATGTAAGACTCTTGATGTTTCTACAAGTCAGAGTTAGAGAGAATAGACAGAATAAATCATGATTAGAAAGTATATATAATAGTATACATATTCCAATATCGATCTCAAGAGACTGGATAGTTCGATTCCCAAACCTTAGAAATATCAAGAGTCTTACATTTCTTAGAGTTGGAGAACTCAAGAAGCCAGCATATAACTTTAGAAACGAAATATACCTATAATAGGTATATACTTTTATTAGTGACTCTAGAGAGACCAATTCTATCCTTTTCCAATCTATAGAAATGTAAGTTTCTTGATGTTTCTAAGGATTGGAAGTCTGACTAATCGGTCTCTTGAGATCAATGTTGGAACATGTATACTATTATATATACTTCTCTATCATGATTTATTCTGTCGATCCTCTGACTTATAGAAATGTAAAGATCTTGATGTTTCTAAGGATTGGAAGTCTGACCAATCGGCCTCTTGAGATTAATGTTGAAATATACCTATATTAGTTATATAACCTTGCTCATGATGATTCTAAATGTCATTCTGTCGATTCTCCAACCTATAGAAGTGTACCGATAGGCATGTTGATGTTTCTAAGGATTGGAAGTCTGACCAATCGGCCTCTTGAGATTAATGTTGGAACATGTATACTATTATATATACTTCTCTATCATGATTTATTCTAACCAATCTTTCAATGATTAATAAGTATCGTAAGATATGTATATTCCATTGTCACTATTTTGAGACCAAATAGCCAGACCTCCAGTCCTAAGAAACATCAACATGCCTATCGGTACACTTCTATAGTTCAGAGAATCGTTAGAATAAATCATGATAATGAGATATACATTAATAGTATGTATAATCTCATTATCAACCTCAAGAGACCAAATAGTCAGACCTCCAGTCCTAAGAAACATCAACATGCCTATCGGTACACTTCTATAGGTTGGAGAATCGACAGAACAGACAGAATAAATCATGTTAGAGAAGTATATAATTAATATAGGCATATTTCAACATTGACCTCGAGGGTCAGATTGGTCAGACTCTTAATCCTAAGAAACATACAAAGTCTTACATTTCTATAGATTGGGGAAGTATAGAATTGGTCTCTCTAGAGTCATTACTAACATTATATAACTAATATAAGTATATTCCAACACTGATCTCAAGAGACCAATTGGTCAGACTTCCAACCCTTAGAAACATACAAGGTTTTACATTTCTATAAGTTGAGGTCATGAATAAATCGGCAGAATAAATCATGATTAGAAAGTATATACAATAGTATACATATTCCAACATTGGATCTCAAGAAGTTAGATAGCCCGATTCCCAAGCCTTAGAAATATCAACAGTCTAACATTTCTATAGGTCAGAGATCCAAAGTAAATCGATCCCATAACTTCAGAAACGAAATATACATATCTTATGCATATAATGTTACTAATGACTCTAGGGAGACCAATTCTATCCTTCTCCAACCCTTAGAAACATCAAGGGTCTTACATTTCTATAGATTGGAGAACCCAAGAAATCGACTTCAGAATCATGATAGCGAAATATACCCATATTATACATATACTTCTCATCAATGAACTCATAGGAATATCAACATTGAAATATACATAAGGTATGTATATAAATTCTCAAACTATAATTTTGAGGAACCAAGCCAGATTATTGTCCAGACTGTCATCAAGCGTCAATAAAGCCCGAATTGGTCATTTCTCAAAATGTCAATTTGCCCAAGAAAATGTACCTACTTTGGGTAAATGAAAATAGCCAGAAACACGCGAAAACACTCGAAACAGGGTGTCACGTGTTAGTATACATGACTTTTTTTCAATGTCATTCAAGCGTCGCCTCCACCGTCAGCAGAATCCTCAGCAGGGAACAGGAACTCAATCTTTGGATACTCAGAGTAATCAAAATTCTCTACTCTTTCGCTGGTGAGTTGTCTCAACTTGGGATGACTCTTGAGGAATGCCTTCAAGTTTTCTACTTCTAGCGGCAAAATATTGGCATTTACTATACTTCTTGGAATATCACTCACAGTAATATCATTATCAAAATCAACCACAATAGAATCGAGATTTTGTAACAATGTCAATATTCTTCTTGTGACTGGACCTTCATAGCTTGTTACATTTGGCATATACCTCAACAATCTTTCAACAAATCTGCTCATCGACTTGCCTGAAAACTCGTCAGAATTTAGAACTAGTTCTTTTACCTGATCTAGCTGATCAAAGCGAAGAGAGAACTGTCTGTCTGAAGTAGCTCTGATCTTCAATGTCTTTAACTTTGGCAATTGGTACAAGAGGTAATCACTACTTGTACCAATTGTCAATGTTTCGAGTTCAGGTAACATTACTACTCTCATCTGGAAACCAGTTGCCAAATCAAGATCCAATTCTCTTATACCAAGTGGCATCAATGGAAGATTAGTAAATCCACCGTGTAACACTAGCTTCTCCAAAGAAGTAAGAAGATAAAAATAATCTTGATACAGCAATGGATAAACACTCATCTCTTTAACATTCCTTTGACTCAATGATTCCATTGCTTCTAGGTCGAGATTAATGCCATTTAGCACTAGTTTGCTAGTTCGTTCTTTAACATTATCAAACATTGGTCCCTTTATGAGAATAGGTCCTTCTGTTGTACTACGATTACTGAGTACAATTTCATCAGCATTAACTCGCCCCAATACATTTCTCAACTTTATCATGCCTTCTTCCTGATATTTCATAGGATTAGTATAGGTAAAAGTGTCCCAATTTAATTCAATGTTCTCATGAGTAAGTCTCTCTGGTCTCTCACCTTTCATTCCAACTGTCATGTATCCTGTTACCTTATTTTCGTTACCACTGTGATAATCCATAACCTTGACCTTGGTAAATGTAACACTATCATAAATCACTGGACCTTTTATTCCAAAATATTCTGCATATTCTAGCAATGATTCCTTATTATCAGAAGTAAATGCTTCTCCATTGTACATCATTGTATATCTAAATTGTGTAAACACATTTTCCATTGTCATAAGGCCATCTGGCACAACCAAAGAACTAGCATTGTACCTGACTACTGTAGAACCGAACATTTACTACATAAATATTATCTTTATTAAAAATAATATGGCAACGTTCGAACTTGCAAGCTTTCTCATAGGCTTGTTACTTGGCATGATTATAATGCTAATACTTTTATGGGTTGCTTACTATACTAGGACATTTCTGTTTACTTATTGTCCCAGTCAAGCTAGACCTTGTGGAGCAGCAGACTATTACAATGATCCAGGAGATGCATTAGCTCATGATCCAACTCTCACAGTGGATGAGATATTATTTATTAATTCAGCCGGTGATTTGTATTATCATCGTCCAATGAAGAGTACTGATTGTGTGCCTGGTTCTAATCAGACTGTTTATCTAGCTTATCCTCAGTATTGCCAATTCAATGGTGATATTAGTGGTGTATGGAAAGAGACTGCATTCAATAGTAATATATACAGACCAGTTGGATTTACTGGACCTGATGTAACTACTTTGGGCAACTGTCAACCAGATCCAGGACAAGCAGTGACATCAGGCGTGACTCTGTTGAGATGGGATCCTAATCCTTTTCAGTAATCTTTCCTCCTATATTACTTGGTAAGTAATATCTTAAAGTAACACTCTCGTTCTCTTTACCTTTATTGCTGTCAAAGTTCTGAGTTGTCCAATTGGTAACTCTCTCTGGATTTCACTAAGAGTTAAATAGCCTTTATTCATGTCTCTTTCTGTCTTGTAGGAATGTTCTAACACTAGCACCTTCTCTTCATTGTTATTTGTCATTATCTTACCATTTACCATGTAATTTGCAAATTGTGCGTCTCTTGTTGCAGGATCAAAGACAATGAATGCAGTTCTGTCTGAACTAATGTTAATATATGGATATGCTTCATAAAATACAAGTCCTTTATTTGTTCTCTTTCTTGGGGTAATGGAATCGGTTGCATACACGGAAAACATCTCTTTTAATCTATCATTAGTGACCCATTCTGGAACATCACAACATTTTAACGTTGAAGCCAGCCTGAACAAATTAACTCTTCCAACAGATGCTTTTTCTATTACAACATTATAAGTAATGTCATTAATAACAATAGGTGGAATCTCAATCAATGATGGCAAGCAAGTTGGTACCTTACCTTCACTAACAGTCCACTTATTCTGATCACACTCCTTATATACAATTCTATCTGTGCCATCTGGATTCTTGCCTAGCAACATGTAATACACTCTGCTCGATTCAACGTAGATGTACGCTATTCCATTCTTTATTACATTTACGTGTATTTTGCATTCATTAGAGGTAATCTTCTCAAAGTAATCGACCAACTGCTTCTCGCTGACTGGACCAGTTCTGCAGAATAATGTGTGAGTATCATAGAATTTATCTTCCTTATTCATTGACATTTACTTTTCTCAGAACACAAAAATGCCATCACACAAAAGGTAATAATCATGTACTCTGCAGCTAGATCTAGTATCATTAGTTGGTGGATATTAATTGTGCTTGCATTGATAGTATGGTACAGAAACTTTGAATACGACAGAGTATTTTCATCATTTCTATTTGTACTTGCATTAATGCAACTAATACAATTTGTAGCATTTAATTATAGCAGTCCTCAAGAGACAGGTGCTTCTTATTTCATGTGTTTCTGGTTACAGTGTTTGTTCCTATCAGCTGGTGCATTTTGGTTGTTATATAACACTCCTTTGTGGGCAGTAGCAGCTGGTATCTTTGCATTAGAAGTCATTATTTTTGCAATTATGATATACTTTGCCTGTACGAGTACATTCACCATTGACATGAGTGACAGAGACATTCAATGGTACAACAATGGAGGTGATATATTGGGAGATTATGGAATTTTGTATATATTTGCACTGATTATTCCAATGTTCTTGATTCTATTGTGGTATGTCAACTATCCTCCATTGTTAATGTTGATATTTACATTTATCCTGGTTGTAGTAGGAGGAACTGTAAATAGTGGCATGTTATGGTCTTCTCTTGCTTTAGCGATTGGATTTATCTACGTTCTGAGTACGAGCGTTTATTACACCATTTAATTACAATGTAAGTCATTGTAATTAAATGGTGTTGAAAGGTACACAATTTAATCTTGAAAGGTACACCATCTAATCTTGAAAGGTACACAATTTAATCCTGATGCATCCCAAGATTGCAACCTGCTTTAAATTAACTCTACATCTAACAAAAGAATGTCATTGATAGCAAAGTTACAAGATCAGATGGATTTGCTACAAGCAGAGATAGATAAGCTAAAAGATAGAAATACGTCGATGAACGTATTAACAGTGAGAGGACCACCTGGCAAAGATGGAAGAGACGGGCAAGATGGTCAAGATGGAGAGAGAGGACCAAGAGGTTATGATGGTTACAGTGTCAAAGGAGAAAAAGGTGATAGTGGTACTGTCTTTTCCAAATACTACATAAAGTTCAACTTACCTCAAGAACAATATGTATTGACTGAAGATTCAAACGAGTCAGGAGAATACTTTCCTGCCATTGGACGACCTGGAGAAGTAACTGCAATCGCTTTAACTCAATCATTGTCTGAATTAACTGCCAAAGTAACTGCAACCAATCGTATTGCTCGCATGACACTTGTAAAGATGACTACTCTTGAACATATATCATCATTGAATAGTATATATCTAAATGGCATGATGGAAATTACTATAGACTCTCCGTATGCATTGTATGTTGAGTGGCACAGCGATACCTTTTATCGTTAAAGGTATCACTCTACTTTTTACAGATAGTGACATCTTACAATAAAACTTTTCAACAGTCGAAAGACTGTTCAAAACGAGGACAGACAAGTGTCCATTCTAATAACACCTCTTGTGCGTTATTCTTCGTTCATCTGCGTTTATAGAATTACACGTCGCCACATGCAAAGCGACACTGCCAATTAGTAACTCAAGGCCAGCCACAACAAGACTGGCAGTTATCAAGAAACATAAGTGTACCATTTGTCAGTATCATCATCTCAATCACTTTCTTCTAATCATGACCAAGGTAGATACCAATAATATAATGGCTGCAATGATTGATAACCACACAATTGTATTAGTTGTAGTATTGCTCGTCGCAGCGATTGGAACACATTGGTTCAAGCGATTATAATCAGTATTATTCACTGCTAATGATGCATCATAATAAATAATATTTGGATAGTATGCAACAGCTGACAGAATACCACTTGAAATCTGCTGATTCAATATATCACTAACTGACATTGTACTATTATCTAACATGCTTCTCATTGCTTGATTGGCATTGGGAGTATAGATAACTGCCTGAGTAGATGTAGGATGTGTAGTAACTGTAATGTTTTTGTTATCCAAGCTACTATATTTGGTACAATCATCATTGTATACTGACAAAAAGTACATATCCTTGTTGTAAGCTAGTATATCATCAATATCTTGAGTAATGTTATTACTGTAACAGATGCTGCTATCTTTGATTAACAGAAATGTCTCATTCTTCATCATGTTTAAGCAGTTAATTGTATAATCTCTCTCTGTCATGTCAGTAGCATCATAGACTGTAACAGTGAAATATCTAGGATCACCAAATAACTGTTTTAGCTTGGGAATATTATCATCACATGGTTTTGTTTCAGTCATGACAATAATAACATGCATACCTTTCTTTGGTAATATAATTTAATTATTAATAAAGGTATATAATGAGTAAATCCAGCGACCAAATCGATAGGCTTAGATGGAGCTATACTGATCTGCAAAAGCAAGTAGATAAGCTTACAGAAAAGATTAGAAACAAGAATGCATATATATGTTCTATGAGAGATAGTGTTGTTACTGTTACTTCTGTCAGAGGTGATGAGAGTAAGCAAGCTAATGGCTTCTTTATTAGAGGACACTATATAATTACTACATCGAACGCCGTAACGTTCGCCCCTGAATCGAACGCCGTAACGTTCGCCCCTGAATCGAATGTGGTTACATTTATCGATCAAGAGATAGAATTGCCTGAAAGAATAATAGTCACTGTTGAAGGTAATAATTATCCAGGTAAATTGGTTGGAATGGATTATCTTGGTGGAGTAGCAATACTTATTTGTGAATCATTGAATATAGAGAATATTACAGTGTTAAATTGGGGCAAATCAAGAAATATGTGTCCAGGCAGTAAAGCAATGTTGATTGGCAACTATTATGGTCCCAATAATGTATTACATGTAGTAATATCGGACAATAGATATGTATGCAATGATATACCTGGTGAATTACTATTATTGTCAGGAATAGATAAAGCAATAGAAGGAGCTGTAATATTAGATCATGATGGTTGTCTCATTGGAATGAGCAGGACTGGTCAACCAAATGTCGCCATTAGTGAAATATTCATGAGAAAGACTATTAAAAGTTTGTTACGAGTATATCAAGATAATAGTCACAATGACCCAAAGGTTCAATTCTATAAGGGTATTTACTGGTTTGTTCCATCTACTCTAGGCTTGAATGGACATTTATTTACTATTCTTGATTGTCTTGACGCGGACAAAATCATTGGTTATTACATTGACTCGGAACAGGGGTATATTATTACACACATTACTTACCTAGATAAGAAGGTAACCTATCCACTTGGAAATGGTCGAGGACAGCTTTCAGCACACAAAGTACTATGGGAAATAGATCCAAATAAAAATGTAGAAATAACCTTTTACTATCCAAGCGACAAGTCAATCAAATGTATGAAAGTGTTACAAACGCAACAGTATGATATAAATGCAATGAAGGTCAATACGCTATGATAAGAGTGATTATTCAAAAGTTATTTTGTTTGCGTTACGACAAAAGATGTGCAGAGTCGCTTTGGTTATGATAGATACAAAATCTACTGAGAGAATTGCACAAATATTGGTGAATCTTCGGATCCACTTTAGTCTTGCATTGCCCGAGATTGCTCCTGACTTTGAATACAGTCATATAATAGTATCGTGTAGTCAGGATGAAAATATTGATATTCCTGAATGGATAGTACTGTCCACTTGTCCTGTTCTAACTGTTGGTAATTTTACCAAAAAGGTACTTACTTGGATGGGTGGTGAGATTACACAAACTGGAAACAGAGGAATCATTGAAGTTGACAAGAAATGTCATAGAATCAAGAATAACAATGACCTGATTGTCAAGTGTCCATTGGACTTTACTGTAACTTCGACAGATGAGAAAAATAACCCAATGACAGTGAGAAATTCTCGCTGGTGTTGTACTCTGTTATCTCCAGAGTCTGAACAAGCTAGTGATCCTTATTTCTTTCGGAAATTCGTATATCCTATGGACAATCTACAGTGATTATATTTCAATGAAATATACTGAATAACTGCACATCCTAATGGCAATGGAAATGTCTGAGAAGGAGCTGTTTGACCAATTGCAAATCTGGAGTGATGCCTATCATAATGGTGAATCTTTGGTTTCTGACCTTGAGTTCGATAATGCTGTTGCTGTCTATGAGCAAAAGTATGGAAAGTACAATGTTCTAGGAGCAGAAACGAGAGGAGAGAAGGTCAAGTTGCCGGCTGAGATGCTGGGCTTTTCTGTAAAAGCTACTGATGAATCTATTCTCAGTAAATGGCTAGCAAAACATCAAGGTCCTTATTCTATTGAAGACAAGCTTGATGGTATTACTCTTGTTTATGAATCATTGGATGGACAATACCGATTGTATACTAGAGGAAATGGTAAAGAAGGATCTGACGTGACAAAGATACTTCCGTTTCTGAATTTGCCCAAGATTCAAGAAAATGCCATTGTTAGAGGTGAATTGGTCATGAAGAGAAGTTTCTTCAATGAGATTAAGGGTGAATATAGCAATGCCAGAAATGTGGTAAGTGGCCTAGTAAATGGTGCTGTTAAACCAGATATGCTCAGAATGCTAACCTTTTATACCTATGAAATTTACGATTCAAAAGGTAAATTACCTCAATCTGTAACAGAAAAATTAAAAAGACTGCAAGAGTGGGGATTCGAAGTATTGGACGTGACTACATTGAAACAAGTTAATTGGGATGATCTTTCTACACATTACATTGTCAGAAATGAATCTGTTGATTATGACATGGATGGCATTGTCATTGGTTCAGCAGATAGAGAGAGTATTGCCATGAAAATAGTGGGAGAAACTGCTGAAGTAATTGTCAAAGCGCTGGAATGGAATGTATCCAAAGGAGGACGATTAATTCCAAAAGTTGTATATGAACCTGTATTCCTTTCTGGTGGCATGTTAGAAAAGGCTACTGGTAACAATGCGTCTTACGTGATTGATAGAAATATTGGTCCTGGTAGTGTTGTAGTAGTAACTCGATCAGGCAGTACTATTCCAAAGGTACTATCTGTAGTGAAAGAGACTGAAGCAACTTGGCCTTCAAAAGAGGAATTTGGTGAATACAGATGGAATAGTTCACAAGTAGACTTAATTATAGATTCAGAGAATGACCAGATGAAGGCCAAGAAGTTGCAACATTTCTTGACGCTATTAGATATCAAGAATGTGGGAGAAAAGCGAGTTCTTGCAATGGTAAAGGCAGGAATCCTCAGCATTACTGATTTGATTAGAGCTGATAAGGATAAATTTATGAAGGTAGAAGGAGTTGCGGCCAAATTAGCAATGCAATATAGTTATGACATTAAGACAGCATTGAATGGAATCTCTGTTCCTACCTTGCTTGATGCAACATACTTCTTTCCGGGTATAGGTAAGAAGAGATTTACGCAGATATTCACAGAGATTCCAGACTTGCTTGAGCTTGATTATTCAGAATCAAATGATGTGCTAGAGCGATTAAAAACTGTAAAGGGCATTAATAAGCTGGCTGAGATTGTTGTGAATGGAATGCCCTTATTTATTGATTGGTATCTAGAGAATGATGACATTGTGGTGTTGAGTGAATCATTGGAAGACAACAAGGACGGAGCTGGCTGTCTTGATGGAAAGTCGATTGTAATGACTGGAGTCAAGCATAATGATATAATTGAGTTTGTTGGCATGAATGGAGGGAGACTGCAGAACGATGTAAATGGTAAGACTAGCTTTTTAATCATTAGTACACTAGAAAGTAAATATATGAATGGAAAGTACAAGAAGGCACAACAGCTAGGACTTGCTATCTACACGGCCAAGCAGTTTAGAGATGAGTACATGTATTAAGATGTGATTCTTAAAGACATTACTTTACAGAGAGAAAAGAGCCATGGAACCAAATAGAGCAGCACTAGCAATCATTACTGCTTCGAATGGTTGTCCAGCATTACACACCTGGTATGTCAAGGGCAAGACATGGCTTGAGAGCATGTGGAATAAGAAATAATACGCGTTGATATATTACTAATTTAGTAATATCAACATTAACTTTGATTGAGTGAACTGTGCATCTGTCTTGGGATATATACACTCATGAACAAGAAGGAAAGATCGAGAACTTGGATTGTGACTGTTCAACTCACAGAACAGTATACTCATAACATTATTGTTGATGTGCTATCTGGATTGGGTACAAAGTATTTTGCCTATTACACATCTCAAGAGAAGATTAACATTTTGTTATATTGGCCTACTGTTAGAATGAATCCTCAAAGGCACTTTGTCAAGATGGAAGCTACCGTTGAAAAGAATAATAGTATAGTTGATTGTATTAAATCATTCTTGTGCTATTCTGATTTGGTAGAGTATGGCAACAGGCCCAAAATTAGAGATGAAGTTTCAACAGAAGAAAATACACTAGATATAACACAATTATTCTCATACATGAATATTGATATGGTTGAAGAAGAAAATAATGAGCGACTTGAGGAAGCAGTTCCAAAGAAGGTAATAGTAAGTAAACCAACACTCACAGCTGCAGTGAGAAAGAAGGCAGTTAGAAAATAAAATGTAACACAAATGGGCAAGGATAGATCGCCTCTTGAGAATGTGTTGGATACTATTCGCACTACAATGAATACCACTGTGATTCCGGTATTCAATGAGTGCGTCAACACTGTGAAGGAAAAGTTTTGTGAGTTTGAGAAGACACATATTGAGAGCTTTATGAATAGCTTTGTGACAAAGGAGAACCAGGTTGGAGAAGAGAAGGACTCCGAACAGGAGAAGGACTCCGAACAGGAGAAGGACTCCGAACAGGAGAAGGATCTTACTGAAAAGGACTTCGAGCAGAAGAACAAAGAAGACGACTTTGCAGAAGATCAATGATCTAAATAAATTTAATTCAAAGAACTAAATGGGAGATGCAACAAGTGACTTGGTGAATGAATTTTTGCTCGATTGTGGTGATGGCATTTGCAAGAACCTGAATAACCTTACCTTTGATAAAAAGATGAGCATTAGTGACAACTTCTTTGCTCTTAGTACAAAGTTCTTTGATGGTTCCAAAGTTGCTGTTATGAATGGACTGAATAAACTTTTGAAGACTGCTAATGATGGACCTATCGATAACACTATTGATGGTTATAGAGATGCGATCAAGTTTACTATTGGTGAAGTGCTAAAGACTTTTGAAAAGAAGGAGGAGAGACAGGCTGGAGAAGACAGCACTGACAGTACAGAAAGCAATGAAAAGTCTACCAGCACTGAAAGCGCTGACAATAGTGATAGTATCGAAGATAATGATAACATTGAAAAGGTAGATGTTCTTCTTGATGATGATAACATTTCTGACGAACTACAAGAAGTTATTGATATCATTAACAATGCTGGTTCTGAATAATTAATATACCTGATGACAGGTATATTTATGCTATTGAATAGGTATATTATCGAGATTGATATTCTTGTTGTTACTTTGCCCTTTTCCAGACTATAGAATATGTACCGTTAGGCATATCTACATGCCTCACGGTAAGGTTGATAGACCCATGAATCTCCATATAATTCTGATGTCATGAAATATGCATATTAGTATGTATATTATCAAGATTGACATTCTGACGAGTGCTTTCGCCCTTTCTCTAATCCTAAGAAATGTAGAGAGACTTACATTTTCTAAGATTGGTAGTCTAACCATAATCGTTATTTCTCATGTCATGAAATATGCATATTAGTATACATATTTGTTATATTGACGTTCTTGTTATTACTTTGTTCTTCTCCAGGTTGTAGAATATGTACCGTTAGGCATATCTACATTTCTAAGGTTAGAGAACCAAAGAAACTCGTTATATTTCTCATGTCATGAAATATGCATATTTGTTATATCGACGTTCTCACGACTGTTTCTATCCTTTTCCAAACTATAGAATATGTATATTTTCTAAGGTTAAGAAATGGATAGAAGTCGTTAGATTTCTCATGACATGAAATATGCATACTGTTATGTATATTATCGAGATTGACGTTCTGAATCCAATTTCATCCATCTATCAACCTTAGAAAATAAGACTCTCCACATATTCTAGAGTCTCAGATTCGACCTGTCCATATCAATGTATCATGAAATATATGGTTTCTCTCAACATCAAAGTCATGAGTTGGCATATAATTCTTTGTTCAGAAAAGTATATACTGTTATATTGAAACTTAATTTAACCAAAAGGATCGGATATATTGTCAGGACTGTCATTAAAGGTCAATGAAGCTCGAATTGGCATATTTGTTATTTTCACTTTATTTCTTAATTTCATAGCGATAAACAATAATTGTGATTAGGTCAAAAACATGCGAAAACGCTCGAAATGGGTCGTACTGAGTAGTAACACGGTAGATTCTTCAAGTGTTTTCAATGTCATTCAAGCGTTACATTTAAGAACTTCATTCTCTTGACTTGCTCACTATTATATGCATATTTCATGAATTAGATTTTGGTGTTGCTTTGTTCTTCTTCAGGTTATAGAAAATGTAATGATCCTAATGTTTTCTATAGTCTGGAAAAGGACAAACAACCATCATTACTAGCATATTGGTATATGTTTTAGTAACGCCAGTAAATGCTGCTTGGTATGGTCTTGCACTGTAACACTTGGATTCTTGATATGGTTCCCAAAAATCATAACTACTTAGCAGGTCTTCCACTTCTTCATGTGGATATCTCACCATTGCAATGAGACCGTGAAATCGACCATCTATAATTTCACTAGTAGATTTACCATTATCAATCTCGTTCCATCCTGCTAGGTAGGCACAAAATTTCATTATTCTACTAATCACAAGCAAGTGAGAACAAAATCAACAGACCAAGAGGCCAATTCCCATGTCCTCAATCGACTATAGCAATGACCTTCTCAATGAATTAGCATCAATGGATGACTGGACAGTCAAGCTTACTCTGATCATTGAAGATAGTTTCAACAAGTCCACTCATTCTACTATTGTATATCCGGATTCACAAGATGTTACTCGCTTTCCCGTGTCCATTGATGAACTGAATAGAAATGGCATTCACGAGTATATTGTCCTTTCAAAGGGTTCAAACAAGATTGTCTTTCCTGAGACTGAGCTTCCAATCAAAGCCATCAAGATTGAATCCAAGGGTTACATCTTTGGTTTGGATATTCCTGCTTGTGATAAACTCGAAATTACGGCTGAATATGTTGCTCTCACTAGTGCCATGCTTGGAACTGATACTACCATAAATGCAGAAAAAGTATCATTGTTCAAGTGCAAAGCTGATACTCTTCGCTTGAATGGAACTGGCAGATATCCTCAATGGTCTGTTCTTGGCTTGATGAACAAACTTGATACTCTTGTGTGCAAAAATGTAGATGTTACCATTTCTGAATGCAACAGCATTAATGCATTGGATTGTGAAGATACAAAGATTGTAGACATTGATCCCAATAATCCTATCCAACCTGAGATTGTAACCTTTAAAACTGTAACCTATAGTCCAGAGAAGATGTTGGACAACGTAAGATTACTGTCTCGTGAATAAATGCAAATAGAATATGACTCTAACGAGTTATATATCTCAATACTTGACAAGATCGTATAGAGTTCTGTTTCTAATTTTCAATAGCTTGTTATTGAATATCAACTCTTTACTCATAGTTGAACCATGGAATGCAACAGCGGGGTACTCTTTCCACAGCTCATTGTAATTATTCTTACTTATTATAGCATTCTTATCTCCTTGTTCGAGCCATTTCTCTACAATGTCAATGTCCAATTCTTCATAGGTACATATCTTTGTCAGAACTTTTGATTTTTGAATAAGACTATTAATACTAGCATTCTTAAGATCAAAAGTTCTGATGCTTCTAACAGTATCAGCAGCAGCGTCCAGACTTAACGACTCTGACCAGGTTACTAACTCTAAGAAATGTAAATATGGCTAGCGGTACATATTCTATAACCTGGAAAGGACAGAAACAGTCATCAGAATATCAATTTCAATAATATACATACTAATATGCATATTTCATGACATGGTAAATATAGCGACTTTCATCCATTTCTCAACCTCACCGTGAGGCATGTAGATATGCCTAACGGTACATTTCTTAGAGTTGGAAACCTGACAAAATCGATCGACAGAACATCAGCATACCATGCCTACCGATAGGCATATTCTACCATCAAGTTAAAAGTCAATAGCATCATCACCCAGATGGCTGTAATCATCCTCCCAACTGCCAAATACCTTGTCCAGTATGCTATTCATTCTCTCACGCTTCTCTTCTTTTATTTCAAACGGCATCTTTCTCGGTTCTACACCTATACTCCTCAATATTTCATTCACAGTTATTGTTTGTCTCAGTCCTTGTGCCTCAAACAACATTACCTTGTTGTAAAAGTCAGTATATTCATCACACAATTCGCTTGAATCAAGTTCTGTCTTTTCATCAATGTCGATTCCAACCAGTTCTGCCAATCGCTCATATTCCATATTCTTCCTCTTACTGTAGTATAATCTCTTGTCATCAGGAAGTTGAACTAGCAATCGCAACAGCTCTGGGTTATCCATTTTATTCTTCATTATTTCCTTGCAAATAATAACCAACATGATCCAATGAATAACTCACTGATCCTCTATTCCATCCCTCATCAGCTGAATCCATTGCATATAATCCATTGTAACCCATATATCCCATTACTCTATTAATTGGTAGTACAATTAGTGATGAATTGTCAATAGAGTCATAATATCTTGGACCATTTAGATATTCAAGCAAGTAGTTGGTCATAATTATTTCTAGATCATCAAGGCCAAATTTCTCATCGGCGCGCGCAAATACAATGGTCCACAAATTAACCAGATATTTGTATTCGTATCTTTCCAATAGATCAGAAATCTCCTCTTCTTTTTGCAGCAATGATATTGCTCTGTCTAGATAATTGTTGGTTGCAGTGCTTGCTCGAATTATAGAATCACCATGAGCTCTATCTTTAATATAGAATGGTGAACTAATTACAATGGCAGTCTGACCTACTCGTTCATTGCGTCCATATATACCAGAACCAAAAGCTGTACTACTAGTACTCATTAATGGATTTAGTTTCTTTCCTTCATTGGTTCCAACGACAACAGCAAATTCAGTGGCTTCATACTTTTCCATATATATCTTGACTGGATGATTTACAACAGGGTCACAATTCAAGATTTGCCTTTTGTTTAGTATACCAATCTTTGGATGATCTAATGAATAGCCATATTTGTCAGTATTAATGTTTACCAGAACGTTATCATTACCTCTATCTTCAATGTAATCGGCAAAGTATGTCTCTCCATATGTGTCAGGCGTTCCAGTTAGATTTTGTATATATACTAAGACTGGATACATATTTACTTCTTGGCAGTTTTATGTTTTCTATCTTTGCTCTCACTGGGTTCTTCTGTCTTTCTGTATCCCCAGGCCATGTAAATGTAAGATCTCATAATATCTGGAATATCATCCTTGATTAGTGCTAGTTTCTGTTCCATCTTGACACAGACTTCATGATTCATGTGTTTCTCTGCTTTCAACATGTTCAATAGTTCAGGAATGTACTGAATGGCTGTTTCAATCTTGCCAGAAGACCCAAGTTTAGTAATCGATCTGCTGTATTCTATAACTGTCACTAGTGCAAGTAGCAGCAATGAATAAACATCTCCATTGGATGGGTACTTGTCCAAAAGATCCATTGACAACTTTAGCAGCAAGTCAATGTCTACTTCTATGGCCATATATTTGTATAACAACTTAAAATATATGGTAACAAAAGATGCCTGAGGGTCCTGAAATTCGCGTGTTGGCAGATAAGATAAGAAATAAACTACTTGGACAGACTATTCTTGCTATAGATGATGTAAGCGGTAAGTGCAGATGTGATATCCAGTCAAACAGCGTAATTACTGCAGTAAAATCATATGGAAAGAAGTTGATTTGGGAACTGTCAACAGGTGGTAATCTCGTCTTTTCGTTTGGATTAACTGGTACTATTCTATACAATAAGGGTGAATATACAAAGGTAACATTTGTGTTGAACGACTTTGATATCTATTATGATGACAAGCTGTCGTTTGGAAATGTTGTATACTACAGTAATGATAATGAAATATATAGCAAGTTGGGTCCTGACATTACTGCTCTGTCTGTTGGTGAATGGTTGACAGAACAGGAATGGAAGGCAATATTCAGAACTAATAAAGGTAAAGGCAAGAAGATTTATGACGTCTTGTTAGAACAAGACAGAATTGCTGGCATTGGATGGTATCTTATGAATGATATTTTGTATTATGCAGGGATTAAGCCTACTAGAATAATGAAAGACATTACCGATGAAGAATTGGAATACCTCAGAATCTGCGTGTTCACAATTGTCAGAGTTAGTTACCTATCTGGAGGTAGAGATACAGAAGAATATCCAGATGGAACAAGAGGTGGATACAGTACTGCTGTTTATGAAAAGGACACTGACAAGTATGGCCATAAGATTCTTAATGAAAAGATGACGAATGGACGAACCATCTATTGGGTTCCTGAAGCTCAGTTTTGAATGGCATGTAACTAATATAGTTATATAACATGGAACCGACAGAGAAGGGAGTATACATTCGCAAAGGTAATACATTGGATAAACTAGTATGCTTTGATCTTGATGGTACTCTTGTTAGCAGCAAAGGAAAGTTCTTTAGAAATGCTCTTGACTACCATTTCCTCCCCAACAGGATAGCAACATTAAAGTTACTTGTTGAACAAGGTAATTCCATTGCCATTCTGACCAATCAGAAATATAAGGGACAAAAATTAAAAACTGCAATACAAAGGATAGACAATATTGTTGATGAACTGTTAAATTGTGGAATAGATCCTTGGGTAATAGCAGCAACAGAAGATAATGAATATAGAAAACCAAATATTGGCATGTATACAATGATTAAAAGCTACTTTGATTGTGATACCTATTATGTAGGTGATGCAGCCGGTAGATCAGGAGACTTTAGTGATTCTGACAAGAAGTTTGCAATAAACAGTGATATTCCTTTTGCAGTGCCAGAAGAGTATTTTTAACTTGGAGATTAGTCATAGGACTAATTGCAACGATATTGGTCTTATGACCAATATTTATTGAGTTATAGTTTGAGTTCCATTATCTCATCAGCAGTAACTTCTCTCTCATCAACAAGATACTTTTTGTCTGACAATGATCTAGGTAATCTGAGAAGCTCATAGCTATCAATATACTTTTTTGCAAAGTAACTGTCCCATCCCATCATTCTCACAAATATCATGCCATAACAAACAGGCCAGAATACAGCACTATGTAGACTTTCTGAAACATTCAAGCCAAGATTATCAATGCCATGTCTTGATTTAAGATCATCAATATACAATTCTTGAGATACAATATTACAAGCAAAAGTAACAACGCCAATAGCAGAGTAGAAACGAAACATTCTATTATCTGTTATGGTTATTCACAGTAAAATCAAAATGAATGACGTTTGTTAAATGTCTTGACAGATAATATGGTAATATGGGAATGTTCAAAGTAATCAAGAGACTGTGGAATACTGGTAGCTTGATAGATGCAGCCAAGTTGTTCAATCACGAATTTAGCATTATGGAATATGGATTAAAGTCCAAAATTGCTGTAAATGCAATGTCATCCATTCTAATGCATGTCATGACAAGTGTAATCAAGATTCATCTATCGTCAGTGTTATGTTTTCTATTACGAGCAGATCATTGGATAGATTATATAACTCCTGTTGTATTGTCTGCCTTGTTGAATAGAGCACCATTGTACAATTATATACGCGTCCATAAAAAGTACTTTGAACGACTGGTTACTCATGTAATAGACAATTACACTTTGGACAATTACTTGATATGGCGAAGGAACATCTTGTTATTGATATCAATGTACATTTTGCTGATACTATTGTTAATTCCAATTAACAACAAGATGTTGTTGGTAGTATTTCTACAGATGATGGTAGGTGGCATTCTTGATGAATTGGAAGATCAAGGAGTATTTGCATTGTTATATAGCAAATCTGTTCGTGGTATAGACAATATATTGACAGCTCCTGTGATTGTCAAGAAGGAACCGTTGGTTATAGAGGATGATTACATTTCGAGTTGTGAAACGAGAAATGGGAACGATAGTGTGAGAAATGGTAATGAAAGAGAAGAGATTCCAAAGATACGAGTAGTAAAGCCGATAGAAAGTCCATTTGTCAAGAAGAATCAGTAATGGAAATGGTTTATCTGCAAGTCTGACCAATTAGAATATCGTGATATACATACCGTATGTATATATTCTTGCTGATGATCCAAATAGAACGATTCTATAGGTTCCTAGCTCTAAGAAATATAAGACTCTACATTTCTTAGAGCTAGGAACCTGACCAATTAGAATCTCAATGTTGCGATATACATACCGTATGTATATTTCTCGTCAATGACAAATATAACCCATCTCATCGATCCATCAATCCTTAGAAATATACTGACTCTAACATTTCTAAGGGTTGGGAAACCTGATTAATCTGTCATCAGGATATCAATCTCAATAATACATATAATTTATATGTATTCTTCATGATGACAAATATAATCCATTCCAGTGACTTACCAACTCTAAGAAATGTAAGGATCTAGATATTTCTATAAGTCAAGAGTCCAACGAAATCGATCGTCAGAACATCGATATCAACAATGTATATAACTTATGTATTCTTCATGATGACAAATATAATCCATTCCATCGATCTTCCAATCCTTACCGTAAGGTATGTTAGAGTCAGTACATTTCTAAGAATTGGGAAGTCTGACCAATCGGACATCATAGTATCAATGTCGATAATATATACGGTAAGGCATGGTATTTTCCTATCAATGATAGAATAGTCCATTCTATCGATCTACCAACTCCAAATGTTATAATTGGGAATAGACTGCTTTCATTGTTATGAATACATATATTGATATTCTGTTGTCCGATTAGTTAGATTCTTGACTTATGGAAATGTACCAATAGACATATAGATATTTTCTAGAGTTGATAAGTCGTCAGGATGGACTGTATTTGTCATCACAGAGATTGTATATAAGTTATATACATTATTAACATTGATATTCTTATTCCTATCCAGTCAGACTTCCAATCCTTAGAAATGTATACATGCCTATCGGTACATTTCTTAGAGTTGATAGATCGATGGAATATACTGTCATCATCGTTGATAAGAATATACATACCGATAGGCATGGTATATTAATGAAGTCGATATTCTGATGTCTTACTATTCAAGTTTCCAATCCTTACCGTAAGGTATGTTAGAGTCAGTATATTTCTAAGGATTGATAGATCAGTGAAATGGACTTTATTTGTCTTTAATGAGAAACATATATAGCAGCATGTACCATTGAGGTTGATATTCTAATGATCGATTTGGTCAGGTTCTTGACTTATAGAAATGTATACATGCCTATCGGTATATTTCTTAGAGTTGATAGATCGATGAAATAGACTGCTTCTATCATTGACAAGAAAATACCATGCCTTACCGCATGTATATTATTCATGACAATAAAAGTAACCTATCCTGGTAACTTCTCAATCCTTAGAAATATACTGACTCCAACATTTCTAAAGATTGGAGATCTGGCCAAAAATCGATCATCAGAGCATCAATCTCATTAATACATATAACTTATATGTATTCTCTGTAACAACAAATACGATCCAATCTAGCGATCTACCGACTCTAGAAAATGTACCGATAGGTATGTAGATATTTCTAAGGATTGGAAACCTGACCAAAATCGATCGTCAGAGCATCGATCTCGATAATATACCATGCCTAACGGTATGCATATTCTTATTAACAATAAATACAGTCCATTCTATCGATCTACCAACTCTAGAAAATGTAAGGCATGTATACATTTCTAAGGATTGGAAACCTGACCAAAATCGATCGTCAGAGCATCAAGCTTATTAATACATATAAATTATGTATTCTCTGTAACAACAAATACAATCCATTCCAATGACTTATCAACTCTAGAAAATGTACCGATAGGTATGTATACATTTCTAAGGATTAAGAGCCCAACCAATTAGACATCAGAACATCAATATCAACAATGTATATAAGTTATATACAATTCTCATAATGATAAATATAGTCCGTTCCATCGATCTATCAACTCTAGGAAATGTACCGTAAGGTATGTATACATTTCTAAGGATTGGAAACCTGACTAACCAGACATCAATACAAACAATGTATATAAGTTATATACAATTTCTGTAATGGCAAACACAAGTCATTCTAGCAATCTACCAATCCTTAGAAACATACTGATCCCAACATTTCCAAGGATCAAGAATCTAACTAACTAGACATCAATCAACATGTCTTATCATCCTATGATTCAATGCAATATGTTTCATAAATAGATTGTATGCATATCTTGCCATTGTTTCATTTGGACTCGATTGTGTTATACTTCCCTTTGCAAAGCACGTAAATGTATGACGCCATACTGTTCTTCTCTTTGTGTTTCTCGATTCTTGTTCAACACTTGGAATATATGGAAGTTCTATACTAGCACTATCTGTAAGACCACTTCCAAATCGACCAATGAAGCCATCACAATCATTCAACAATTCAGATAATACACTTCTGTTTATAGAGAATCCCAAGTTGTAACTATAATTTACCATTGTCTGCACTGGCTCTTGCAATTCAGGCAAATCAGTATATAGTTCACCTGACCTTACTAGGTATTTAAACTTTTCTTCAATATCAGTGTAATAAGGCGATTGTTGTATATATCGATCTACAATCGATTTTGTCGTTACCTCTTCTCTCGTTTTCTCATCTATCAATGGCTCTCCCGTTTCTTTATCTACTACCTTGTCTATCACAATGATTTGTATCTTTCTTGGATCGAATCTAAAGTTTAGTAGATACCTAAGGAGGTCAGACTCTTCTTCTGTCAAACCAGAATAATCAACATCTGGGTTCTGATTCACAAAATAATCATCTGTTTCAAGAGTAAATAACTTGCTCAGTATATACCTTTTTGTCTCTTTTCCTTTTAATAATTCGAGAGCCATTGATACAATCTTGGGATTACTTTTCATTAATTCAATATATCTCTTTGTTCTAACCAGAATGTCTTGAATGTACCCGCTCGCTTCTATTGCATCATCATGCCTTTGTGATCCAGAATAATGAACACGATTTTCTGATACTTTTACTGATATATTCTTATTGCTACAACTTATTGCCATTTGCATGCAATGCTTGAATGCATCCTTTTTGGAAGGAAGACCACGCCACTGATTCTCAAAAGAAGCATGAATTATATCACCACTATTGGTACTACACGGAAACTTTCGACACTTTGATGAAATGTCTGTTCTGGCAGTAAATTCATGAATTAGTGGAACAGCATGAAATAATAGCTTGTAATCGACATTATCAGCTATTCTACCAATATGCACTATTGTCGTAATTTTTACTTCCTCAAAAGGCCTAGCCTGGAAGGAGTCTTCCATTCAATCGATTTAACTCATTGTCTTTATACCATTGCTTCACTTCGAATGGTCAGAATGGTATAACACGTTAGTCATTGGTAGAGCATCTGGATTCCATCTAGCAAATCCTCTAATGACTAGATTCTCACACTTTGGAAGTTCAGGAAGAAGTCCACTCGCATTGACTATTATTGTTGTAATGTTCAAAGTAGTACTGACAACAGCATTGTCCAATGATAATTGTTTGATATAACCATTTCCCTGCAATGTGTAGTTACCATCTGTTAAAAACAGTTCATCAATGTTGTGATTGATGGTGACAGTTGATTCAGACTTTTCTAATATTACCGTTTTATTATTATTTTGTAGCTCTATTTCCTTGTCAGGATAGATTAATCTAACTGTTTCAACATTGGGCACTTTATTTGGACCATAACAAGTAATATTATTACATTTTGGCCACTTGTAAATGGAATTATCAATAACATGAAGATATTCGAGTTCAGTGAATTCAGTGATATTGTTCCAAGTTATCTGATCCATTACAGTGAATATAGATAGTTCTTTGAGTTGAAATTTGTTAATAGAGTTGAAACATTCTATCATTGGTGATTTGCTGTTAATGGTTAAAGATCGAATATTACCATGTAAATTGAGTAGTTTCTGAAGCATTGAAAAGTTACTGCCCTTGTATTCCATTCTAGTAAAGGTGGTATAGTCAATGCAAAAGAAGTCTTCTACTGAGAGTAGAATATTACTTGAGTTGGTATTGTTAGAACAGAATAATATCTCATCTCTACATGCTACTGCTACAGAGTAATTGTTTGGTATTGTTATTCTATCAGACATTTGTATTGAGGGTAATAATGGTTAAGATGTATTATTTGTTAAAGTATTGTAGAGATAATAATTAAATACTCAGAGAGTATTATTTTCCGAGAATATAAATGTCTAGACATTGCTATCCATCCAGACCTAGAAAATCCAAAGATTCAGATGGAGAATTACTAGTGTCAAAGAAGTATAGACCTCTAACACCTGGATTAGATTCGCTCATCTATGATGGTATTCTATATAACACTACCGATAAGGAAGTAACTGTCAAGATTATTGACCTTCTTAATGTTAATGGAGTTGATTATAATGGAGTTGTTACTATTACTCCTAATCCGCTTACCGTGACTGCAAATAGTAGTTCCAACTTTACTGTTGAATTTCCTGGTCTTACTGTTAAGAATGGAGATAAGGTTATTAACACTATTACAGCTTCTGGTAGCGGATTCAAGACTTCCACTTCACAAGAAGATACTTTGATAAGTCAATATACTCCTCCTAGCATCAATAAGGTATTTACTTCTGAATCATTAACAGAAAATGCCTTATGCAACTTCATCATTACTGTATCCAATCCTAACCCCTTTGATATTATAGGAGATGTAGTAGATATAAGAGACACTGATAATTTTCCTGTTGAGGATACAACAATTCCTGCTAATGGTAGTGTTCCTTTTTCTGGTGCTGTTACTATTACTTCAGATGATGTTACCAAAGGATATATGATCAATACTGCTAGGTTCGAATATAATGGTACATTCGTAGAAGCACAGGATTCAATATATAAGGGAGATAATCCACTTTCTATTCGCAAAAATTTGGTATTTCCATCCAAGAGCATACCAGTAGGGTATATTGGTTCTATAACCAATTCTAGTGGTGCTACTATCTCTGGAATAACTCTCAATGATATTCTAGTTGTAACTCGTACTGGTACTCCAACTTCTTACCCCGGCACAATAACGCCTCCTCCAGATCCTATAAATCCTGCAATTACAACATATACATTGAATCCTTATGAAACCTTAGGATTTACAGTTACATTTGCAGGATATACGACACATGCAGAACCCGATGATATATTGTATAATACAGTAACTGCAACAACACCCAATTATCCCGTCGTAACTGCTCATACATTGGACAAAATGTTGGATGCACTTGTTGGATTAAAGTATTGGAGTGAAAATGGTGAAGAATATACCGATGGTGGAACTCAAAAAGGATGGTCTCAATGGCAGGCAACAAGAGCAACAGGTACTGTTCCGACAGATATTGATGCCATTATAACTCCAAATGGAACTGGAGCTATTGCGAGATATCCATATACATCAACTTATCCTATTTTAAGAGGAGAATACGCTGTTGATTTGCAACCTGTTCCTGATCATACTATCCCTGGTCCTATTGGTCCTATTGGTGCTACTGGTGATTATTCATTTGTTGCTGGTGTGAATAATAGTGCATCTGGAGGTGCTTCTGTTGCTATGGGATATAAAAATGAAGCATCTGGAGCTGCTTCTGTTGCTATGGGAATTAGTAATATAGCATCTGGATATTCCTCTGTTGCTATGGGAAGTAGGAATGAGGCATCTGGAGCTGCTTCTGCTGTTATGGGAAATAATAATAAAACGCAAGCACTTTGCTCAACAGTTTTTGGACAAGGTAATACTGCAAATGCTACAGCCACTCATAGTCTTACAGTAGGACAAAATCTAACTAATCCTAATCAACATTCCATTCTTATGGGAGGAGGAGGAACTGCAGGAGCAACTGGTAAATCAACATCTGCTAAACTTGAGACTCTAGCTCAACCTCCTGGTAATGGTACAACGGATCCATACAAAACAATCTCAGGAGCAAATTCTTTCCAAATAGCTAATACAAATAATAATATTATTCTCATGGCTGGTCCTATTTCAGGCAGCAGCAGCACAACTGGAGGTCTTACAACCAATGTTTTATCAACAAGTGGCGCAGATTATGCAGAATACTTTGAGCTCAACACTCTCATGAAAGAAGATGATTATATTGGTTATTTTGTAGATTTTGCACAAGATAGCCATAAAGTTATCATTGCTGATTCTGATCCTATTGGTATCTTTACTTCCTTTGACGCCAATACTTCTCTTATCGGAGATTCTGCAATGCTTTCTTGGGGAAATAGATATCTCAAAGATGATTTCTGCAGACCAATTACTGAATACTCTGTGAAAAAGAGTATGGAAGAACTCAATATTACAACTATTGAATATAAAGAACCAATGACAAAAGAAGAAGCTATTGCATTCTCCAAGTTGGCAAAAGAGAAACTTCCTCAGGAGACCTATGATAAAATCACAATAGAAAGTGGTCCTCTCGAGAATCCTGATTACGATCCAGAGGCAAAGTATATTCCAAGAACTCAAAGACCTGAATGGGCACTTGTATCATTACTTGGTAAAGTGAGAGTTAGAGATGATGGTACCTGCAAAGTTGGATCTAGATGCAATGCATCCAAAGGTATTGCTGTTCCTGGTGATAGGTGGAGAGTCATGAAGAGAATATCTTCCAACGTGATTGAGATTCTGTTCAAGTAACTAATAATTATAGAGAGATATACATTAACAATGTACATTTCAAAAAAGAAATAGTCTAGTAAATAACTATGCTTGATGTAGTAGCTTTGATTTTGGCAATTATAGCTCTTGTGCTTGCATTAGCCATGACAATATATACTCTTACTATACCAGCAGCAGAGCAAGGACCATCTGGACCTCAAGGACCCAAAGGACAGCAAGGACCTCAAGGTAATCAAGGTCCAAAGGGCCAACAAGGACAAGATGGATTCAGAGGACCAAAAGGTGACCCAGGAGGTATTTACATTGATAAGATCATTAATAATTCATCAGGCACTCAATGCGATGAAGAGGTATTCGTCAAGTCAGCAAATAATACCAATTACATTTTCAATGGATATAATAATACTGGTCACAAAACGAAAATACATGTTAGATTCTCAGCCAGGAACTTTGAGATAGGAGATGCATTTACTATTACCAACAATACAAAAGGTATAGATGTATATATTAATCCTCATTGTTTCTCAAATTATAGTACTAGCTCATCTAGTGAAGATTTGCTGTTGCGAAAAGGACAATCAGCTTTGGTAATAGTAACTATAGGTAATAGTACTATTGATAGAAATGTCAATATAGTGATTACTCCTAATGATAGCTAGCAAGACAATTACAATGACCTGGTATATCAAAGTTACCTTTTATGAATCTTCTGTAGTCTACATTGAAGTAGATCCTGATCTTGAAACTTGCTTTTACAAGTTGAAATTCTTGACAGACTAGAACCCCATGAATCCTTTGTTATTGATGATCACAAGTATACCGCCAAGGAGGCAGATACTGGTCATTGTCATCCCGATTTGAAGAGATCACCATATACTGTTCCATTGTCTGGTTATGACAGAGAACTCGTTAGAAAGGCCAGCGAAGAAGATGGAATGTCGGGTAATGGTATGCTAGTATACTTTGTTACTGCAGGTAGAATGGCCAATTAAGACAATGAGAAAGGGTAAGTTATCTATTTCCCTTGCGGTAATATGCGTTATATAACGCATATGTACAATTTTGAGATTAGTGATTATCTTGAGCCACATCTAACCAGGCAATTCCCCATGTCTTCTACTGATTCTTTGCGATACATTAAGCTCTCGTTTCACACAAATACAGTCTACATTGAAGTAGACTCTGAAATGGAACATTGCTTCAGAGCAATCAAGAATAATCTCGCAAAAACAGAACCAAATAGCAGGCTCTCTATTGATGAAGGTTACTATACCAAGAAGCAAGCAACTGCTCAAAAGTATCAGCATCTCTGGACTCACACTTTACCCTTTTTCAAGTATGAGCAAAGTACTATTAGAAACTTTATTGGAACAATGAATCAACTTGATGCATATGTTACTGTTGCAGGCATGCTTGCCTAATAACAGACAGGAGGTAAATAGAAGGTAAGTATATATGTTAGCTAACATATATCGTCAACTGCAAATGTCTTGCTCCATTTCATAGCTGTCAGTCAGTATTTTGTGCTTATTGATGAAGAAGCTTGTAGTCTATTCAGAGACGGTAATCACAAGGTGCAATTAATCAGAGACGTAAATTATACCGTTGAAGACAATGAGTCAATGCTTCCAAAATTACGACCTCTCTTTATATTAGAAATATGGACAGTTATGACAAGAATAATATTAGAGAATTCATCGATAATGCTAGACTTACAATTGCTGATTTTCATTATTACCTTACCAAAAGTTGCTAAACAATAAATAAGGTTATATTCGTCAAGTGACAAATATAACCATCAACACAGAGAGCAATTACCATGACTGATTCTCTGTACTACATTCCCATTTACTTTACTGTTGATCCCATGATTGTGTTTGTCCAAGTTGACAAGGAAGCTCATCAATGGTTCAAAGAGATTGAAAAGAGATTTAGCCATTATGGTTCTGATTACAACTTTAAAATTGTAAAGAGATGCTTTACCCTTGAGACAATAGAGTTGATATCTCCACACATTAACTGCTTTTTTGGCGATATTATTGTTAGACATATTGATGAGTATGATTGTGATTATATTCAGAAATTCATTGAAGACGACGATGATTATGATATCTATGAATTCTTTGAATACATTTATGATGGTAGAAAAGCACATGACGACGAACAAGACTGAGGCAACGAAGACTGAGGCAGAGAAGACTGAGGCAGCGAATGAGACAAATATGTGTCAAAAGACATATATTGCAACAAGAGGTTTCTGTTACAAGTAGATGGGTAAATATTCATAATATCATTGTCAACAATCTTCAATGCCCACATTTAAATAAATCTCACAAAACAAAAGGGATGTCAAAGTTGAACAAGGTTATTACCGATATTAAGAATGGTATAGATACTAATGCAAGTTATATTAGTACAATCAGACATCCAATCTTGTTGATCAAGGCTCTCAAAGAATTGGAAGGTCTTATTGGAAATAGAAACCTCAAAGAATCTATAGCTGATGAGATTAATAATCTTATTGTTACCAAGAAGAGAAACAACAATAGATATAAGAGTGACAATATCATGATGAATACCTTGGTATATGGACCTCCTGGTGTTGGTAAGTCTTTGATTGGAGTAAAGTTGGCAAAGATATGGTACGCTCTTGGATATTTGAGAGGAAATCCCAAGCGAGAAGCAGGTGCTATTGCAGGTGCTCTTAATGATGCAGGAGTAGATCTTCAAGCTGATACAGCTACTATTGTATTAGCTTGTGCTTCCTTGTTTCTGATTCTAGTAATGATTGTGTCGGCTGCAAAGTCGTTTTATGACAAATTGGGGTTTGAACTATTTGCTGGTTTGACTGTACTGTTTGTACTATTTGTATGTGCCATTATTATCTTTTCGTCTTACAGCAACGAGACTCCTGATTATAGCAATACCAATGTTCCAGCTAATAAACAGCCTGAAGAGATTATTCAACAGAATGACAATACTAGCACAATGCAGCAGTACTTTCCTCCTGATCATGAGATTGTAAGTGTAATTTCGCGAGAAGATTTGGTAGAAAAGTATGTTGGATGGACAGCAAAAGGAGTGAGAGAAATGCTAATGAGTAATCTTGGCAAAGTATTGTTTGTAGACGAAGCATATACATTGGCTAATGGTGGTGAGTCAGGAGGAGATACTTTTGGAAAGGAAGTGCTGGATACAATGAACAAGTTCATGTCAGAACATCCTAACGATATTATCATTATATTTGCTGGTTATGAATCCAAAATGAAGAATGGTCCATTCAAGCTACAACCTGGATTAGAGAGACGCTTTACTTGGAAGTTTAACTGTGAAGGATACAATTACAAGGAACTATTTGAAATCTTTAAGCTCAAGTTAAAGGCAGATGGCATGAGATATGACAAGAATAGAGAGAATGAAATATTAGCATTATTCAGAGAGAATGAGAAGGCATTTGGTAATTATGGAGGTGATGTAGAGAGAGTGTTATACTTTTCAAAGTTGGCACATTCTTCTGATTATATGGGTGATGAAACGAGATTTGACATTAATACATTGGATTCATCGCACATTGAAGTAGGCATTGGCAAGTTGAGAGAGAATACATTGCATCATGGTAGAGTAGACAATATTGATAATGGTAATATATTGGAACAGTTTATGGAAAGGATGAAGCGAGAGGAAGTTGCTTAATTTGGTGAAATATACCTTGTCAATGTATATTGATTTGGTCAGTGCCTTGATCCTTAGGAATGTAAGAATCTTGATGTTTCTTAGAGTGATAAAGTCTGTCTAATTCCATTGTTGGTAAGAATATGCCTATTAGTAGGTATATTATCGAGATTGAACTTCTGATGTTGATTTAGTCAGGTTCTTGACCCTAGGAAATGTAAGGATCTTGATGTTTTCTAAGGTTGGTAGAACGATGGAATCTGTCTAATTTCATTGTTAGTAAGAATACATACTAATAGCATATATTATCGAGATCGATATTCTGATGACGATTTGGTCAGACTCCAAACCTTAGAAATGTAGAGAGACTTACATGCCTTGCGGTAGAGTTGATAGAACGATAAAATCTGTCTATTTCGATCATAGTTGGAAATATACTTATTAGTAGGTATATTATCGAGATTAAACTTCTAACAGTAATTTAGTCAGACTCTTGACCCTTAGAAATGCAAGAATCTTGATGTTTTCTAAGGTTGGTAGAACGATGAAGTCTGTCTAATTTCATCGTTGGTAAGAATACATACTATTAACATGTATTATCGAGATCGAACTTCTAACAATGATTTAGTCAGTGCCTTGATCCTTAGAAATGTAAGAATCTTGATGTTTCTAGAGTTGATAGAACAATGGAATCCATCTATTTGGATCACGATTAGAAATATATCTACCGTAAGACAGGTATATTATCGAGATCGTTATTCTGATGTTGATTTGGTCAGACTCTATCAACCTTAGAAAATGTAGAGAGACTTACATTTTCTAAGGTTGATAGAACGATGAAGTCTGTCTAATTGGTTGTTAGAAAGAATACATATAGTTTATATGTATTGCTGCTGATTGTTATTGATGTTGATTTAGCCAGAATCTTGATCCTAAGAAATGTAAGTCTCTCTACATTTTCTAGAGTCGGTAGAACCATAAAATCTGTCCATTTGGTCATGATTAGAAATATACATATCTTATGTTATTGAGATTAACATTCTGATCATGATTTAGTCAGACTCTTGATCCTAAGAAATGTTAGACTCTGTATGTTTTCTATAACTGGTAGAACGATGAAACCTGTCCATTTAGTTCTTAATAATAACACATATAAATTATATGCATTATTGAGATTGAACTTCTGACGACGTTTTGGTCAGACTCTTGATCCTAAGAAATGTAAATCTCTCTACATTTTCTAAGGTTGGTGGAACGATGAATTCTATTCTCGTTGTTAATAAGAATACATGCTATTAGTATATATCGAGATTGGCATTCTGGTGATGAATTCTGTCCATTTAGTTATGATTAGAAATATACCTACCTTACGATGGATATATTATTGAGATTGACATTCTGACGACATTTTGGTCAGACTCTTGATCCTAAGAAATGTAAATCTCTCTACATTTTCTAAGGTTGATGGAGCGATATAATCTGTCCAATTTTATTGTTAGTAAGAATACATATAATTTATATGCATTATTGAGATTGACATTCTGATGTTGATTTGGTCAGTCTCTTGATCCTTAGAAAATGTAGAGAGACTTACATTCCTAAGGTTGATAGAACGATGAAACCTGTCCATTTAGTCATGATTAGAACTATACATACTAATATGTATATTAATGAGATTAACATTCTGATGACGATTTGGTCAGACTCTTGATCCTGAGAAATATCTAGGTCAGTACATTTAAAGTCTAGAGGAGCAACCATTCATTGTATCTCTCATAACTTCAATATATTTACAAACAACATCATGTCTATTGATGTTTCCCACGAAGGTTGATTCTTTAATTACACTTATTAACACACTTGAACGCACTTGAACAAACTGTTGTATTACTACTCATGACTCGCTGTTTCGAGCATTTTCACGTGTTTCTGACCATTTTGTATTTACCGTTTATTGTTATGAAATAAGACTCAAAATACCATTTAACAAATCTGTCAAATCAGGCTTCATTGACGTTCAGACAGCAGATTTACAATGTTTTCCGGAGATCAGACTAATTCAGCAAACATGATTTTTCAATACATTTATATAGCATCATTACTTTGTCAATCTTCTTGTGATTCATAATATCTAGAATGTTATACAAATAGTATTCAGATATGAATAACTATCAAACAGATCCAATGTCAGCATCATCATTGTATCAACTCTTACATGCAATTTAATATCATGTTATAACACGATAAATGGAAATATCATTACATGAAGTAACTGACAGTCATTCATCTTGATGAGAATGCAATTGGAATGTCTACTTCCAGCAAGATTCAGAAAAGATATCTCAAGAGGAAACCTCAGAATGTTCACACTGGTGGCAAGAAGTTGTACTATTCAGATGGTAAGCTTCATCGCACTGATGGACCTGCTGTAATCTATCCTGGTGGAAGTGAGGAGTATTACTTTGAGGGCAAGTTGCACCGAAAGGAAGAAGATGGGCCTGCTTGCATCTATATAAGTGGAGGAGAAGCATATTACAAAGGAAGATTGCATCGCACTAAAGGTCCAGCAGTTACTTATCCTGATGGGGAGAAAAGGTATTATATTCATGGCAAGTTACACCGCACCGATGGACCTGCTGTCATTCACGTGAATGGTTTCATAAAGTACTATTACAAGGGAAAGTTACACCGTACTGATGGACCTGCAATGATTCATCCTGATGGAGGTAAGCATTATTACATGAATGGAAAGCGTCATCGCGTTGATGGTCCTGCAATAAGCTATGCTGATGGAACAGTAGAGTATTACATTAATGGTGATCTTGTTGAACCATTCGATTAACGAAGACAGAAATATACCTATTAGTAGGTATATTACTAACAATGAGAATTAGAGACATTCTGTCATTCTCCAATCCTTAGAAATGTTAGACTCTGTATGTTTCTAAGGATTGGAAGTCTGACCAATTCATCATTGGAAGTTCTATCTCGATAATATACATATTAGTAGGCATATACTTGTAGATCAACAATTGGAGACATATTCTGTCGCTCTGCCAGCTTTAAGAAATGTTAGACTCTGTATGTTTCTTAGGATCAAGAGTCCGACTAAATCAACATCAAGGCATTAGGATCGATAATATACCTACCATAAGGCAGGTATATACTTGTAAATCAAGAATTAGAGACATTCTCCAATCCTTAGAAATGTTAGACTCTGTATGTTTCTAAGGATTGGAAGTCTGACCAAATCATTGTCAGAATATCGATCTCGATATATACATACTAGTAGGTATATTTCTAATCATGACTAAATAGGCACAATTCATCGTTCTATCAACTCTAAGAAACATTAGGATTCTTATATGCCTTGCGGTAAGGATCAAGAGTCTGACCAATTTATCGTCAGAATGTCTAGTTCGATATATACATACTAGTAGGCATATTTTTAATCATGGTCCAAATAGACAGAATTCATCATTCTCTAAGAAATGTAGAGAGACTTACATGCCTTGCGGTAGAGTTAGAAGTCTGACTAAATCAACATCAAAACATTGAGATCGATAGTACATATAAATTATATGTATTCTTACTAACAAAGAAATAGACAGAATTCATGGTTCTATCAACCCTTGGAAATATAGTCTCTCTACATTTCCAAGGATCAAGAGACCCATCTCTAATTACCAATTTCACAAATGTATACAATTATATTGAAAATCGCTAAATGCGAATCTGAGGCAGAAGGGCAGAAACATTGTAAGATTGTCAATGAAGATCGATTTGACAATATTCATAATATTGAATATTCATCCGCTCATGTATGCAAATATTGATAATAGCAACAAGTCCAAAAACACGTGAAAACGCTCGAAACAGGGTGTCATGAGTAGTAACACATTGTTTGTTTCGAGTGCATTCAACGTCATTCAGTGACATACATTGAAGAATGTCTACATTATGTTAGTGCTAATAAATGTATTGAAATTCAGAATTGTGACTGATATAGTTCGAATTATAGATTCGTGTTTCTCATGATTCAATGATGATTTGCTCAGAGATTGTAACACTTGTTTATCTGGTTTGGAATTGGAGATATTAGGTGTATATATTCTTAATGATAGAGAGAGGCATGTTCTCTAACTCTTAGAAATGTAAGACTCTGTATGTTTCCTAGAGTTAGTAGCCTGACTAAATCGTCATCAGAAGTTCGTTAGTGAAATATACATATTCTTAATGATAGAAAGAGATCTATTCCATCGATTCTCTAAGTCATAGAAATATACAGAGTCTTACATTTCTAAGAGTTAGAGAACCCAAGAAATCGTCATCAGAAGTTCGATAATGAAATATACATAAGATATGTATATTCTTAATGATAGAAAGGGACCTGTTCTATTGATTCTTCAACCTATAGAAATGTAAGACTCTGTATGTTTCTATGAGCTAGAGAACCCAAGAAGTCGTCACTGGAAATTCTATCTCAATAATATCTGCCTTGCGGTAGGTATATACTTTGTTCAATGATAAATACTAACTCTATCCATTTACCAACTTTACCAATAGACATGTTTCTACAGAACAGAGAATCTGGCAAAAGCAACATCTTACTCATTAAGCTAACAATCTCCAATTCTATTCCAGATAAACAAGTGTAACATTCTCTGACCAGATCATCATTCAACCTCTACCTCTTCTGACAATTTAATATGTCATCCAGGTCGAACAGATAATGCAATCTTCTTGAGCGAGTCATGATAATACCATTCTCTAGTTCCATCAGGCCTAATCACAGCAGGACCATCATCTCTGTGAAGTTTATCATGATGATACCACTCTTGAGTACCATCAGGTCTGATTATAGCAGGAAGATCATTCCATGAATGATGTTCTCCATATTGATACCACTCACGTAATCCATTATGCCAAACAACAGCAGGAAGCCCATCATCACGATGTAATCTGCCATCCAATTTGTACTCAATTCTATCTCTCAGTATAACTTCTCTGGTGAAAGTATCTACAAAGAGTTTCTTCATACTATCAGTATTGAACTCAGTGTGATAATAAGAGTTCTTTGATGCATAATGTTTCCATGTATTAATATCCTTTTTTGCAATGTCAATAACTAGTTCAAGTGGTAAGTCACAGTAAATGTCCATATTTATATAGCTAGGAATACTTGTTTGATCATAATCTATGGATAGTTAATATCTCTGACCTTAAGAAATGTTATAGACTTTATATTTCTTGGAGTTAGAGAATCGATCTGATGACTTCAGAATATTGACATCATGATATACCTATATTAGTTATATACATTTCCATAATGATCCAAACAGGACGATTCTATCAGTCTATCAACTCTAAGAAATGTAAAGCCTATAACATTTCTATAGGTTGTAAGATCTAGACAATACAATCTCAAGAGATCAATGTCATGATATGCATATAGATTATATGTATTTCCATAACAATCCAAATAAGGTAATTCCATTGATTCTCTGACTTATAGAAATGTAAGACTCTGTATGTTTCTATAAGTCAGAGAGCCCAAGAATGCAATCTCAAGAGATCAATGTCATGATAAGTTATATACATTTCTAATGATGATAGAAGTACTCTACTTCTGTCGATTCTCTAACCTATAGAAACATACAGAGTCTTACATTTCTATAGTCTGGTAGAAGGATAGAATTGTCTTATTTGTGTCATTATGGAAATGCATATAATCTACATGTATTATTGAGATCGATGTTCTGATGTTATATTCTTGGGTTCTCTAGCTTATAGAAACATCAAGAGACTTACATGCCTTGCGGTAGAGTTGGTAGATTGATGGAATTGTCTTATTTGGATCATTGTGGAAATGCATATAATTTATAGGTGTATCTTGACATTGATCTCTTGAGACTGTGTTCTTGAGCTCTATCAACTCTAAGAAATGTAAGGTCTATAACATTTCTATAGATTGACAGATCGATAGAATTGCTCTATTTGGGTCGTTATTGGAAGTGTATATAACCTATATGTATGTCATGACATTGATCTATTGAGGTTGTATTCTTGGGTTCTCTAGCTTATAGAAATGTTAAACTCTGTATGTTTCTATAAGTTATAGATCGACAGAAGTAGAATACTTCTATCATTATTGGAAATGTATACAACCTATATGCATATCTTGACATTAATCTCTTGATGTTGTATTCTTGGGTTCTCTAGCTTATAGAAACATACAGAGTCTTACATTTCTATAAGCTAGAGAACCCAAGAATACAACATCAAGAGATTAATGTCAAGATATACCTATATTAGTTATATACTTTCCATAACAGTCCAAATATGTCCAATCCTATCCTTCTACCAAACTATAGAAACATACAGAGTCTTACATTTTCTAAGGTTGTAAGACCTAGAGAATCGACACATCAACATCAAGAGATCAATGTCATGATAGCAATGATTCATACAAGCCATTTCCATGTCAATATACCTACGGTAGGCATATTCTAATCAAGATTAACATTCAATCAACTCACCATGAATGTAATACTCTTCTCTTCCATCGGGATGGATTACTGCAGGGCCATCATCACGATGCAATATGTTATGAATGTAATACTTTGTCAAACCATTTCCATAGATCATAGCAGGTCCATCCTCACGATGCAACTTGCCATTTACAAGGTAGTCTACTGCTCCATCAAAGTAAGTAATGGTTGGTCCATCCTCACGATGTGCTACTCCATTCTTGTACCACGTTTCTGCTCTCTGCTTCTTGTCATTGTATATAATAATGGCAGGTCCATTCTCACGATGACGTTTGCCATTCTGATAATACTCTTCTCTCTTGCCAGCATAAAATATTGCAGGTCCGTCCTCACGATGAAGTTTGCCGTTGAGATAGTATTCTTCTCTTCCATCAGGATAGATTATAGCAGGTCCATCTTCTTCCTTTCGGTGCAATTTACCACGAATATAATACTTTACAATGCCATCCTTGTTGATGTATGCAGGACCATCAGTGCGATGAAGCTTACCGTTGAGATAGTATTCTTCGCTTCCATCAGGATAGATTATAGCAGGTCCATCTTCTTCCTTTCGGTGCAACTTTCCAAGATGGTAATATCTCTGCTCTCCATCATGTTTAATAACCGCAGGACCTTCTAGTCTGTGGAGCATTCCTTCATAATAGTACTCTTTCGTACCATTCATGTAGGTAACAGCAGGACCTCCAATTCTGTGGAGATGCTTGCCCTTGAAATACTTTTCTGCATCGACTCTCTTGATTCTAATAACGGACATGTAAGTTGCCTATTCTGGTCAGATCAAAAGTGTCAGTTGCCTCAGACAATCATGAATGAGAATATTCACTACATTAAATGGTAAATTTGATATAGGTAACTTACCCATATTCTTATTCCTGTCAGATCAAACACAATGCACAATGGCAGATTCATTACCAAACTTGATGCACCATTCTTTTGCCTCTTTGAACCAATCGTTGGCCAATGGTGCAGGTTCTTGATCCATAATCTTGACTATGCTTCTATAATGCTGTTCCATTTCTCTATCCAGATCCAAGTCACAATCAGGGTCCAAAACAAGATCAAAGCTACTTGTTCTAATCAACTCACCGTAAAGGTACCATTCTTCCTTTCCATCATTGTAGATTACAGCAGGACCATCAGTGCGATGAAGAACTCCATTCGAATAGTACTTTATATACTTGTTTGGATGAATTATTGCTGGTCCATCTTTGCTGTCACGGTGACGAACACCATGAACATAATACTCTTCTCCTCCACCTGGATGGATAATTGCAGGACCATCTCCCATTCCACTATCGTTACGGTGCAACTTACCCTGAAAGTAATAACTCATACGACCACTAGGATGAATTACTGCTGGTCCATCAGCACGATGTGCTTGTCCACCTCTATAATATCTCATGGTACCATCTGCTTCAATGATTGCAGGGCCATCAGTACGATGTAATCTACCGTTAGAATAGTACTTTACACAACCATCAGGATGAATGACAGCTGGTCCATTGTCTCGATGAAGTCTATCTTCAATATAGTATCTAATACTTCCTTTTGCATTAATATGCGCAGGTCCATCAAGTCTGTGTAATCTACCAAACTTGTAGTAAATTTGCTCACCAGTTGGATAGCTCACAGCTGGCCCATTATAGCGATGCAATCTACCAAGAAAGTAATACTCTTCGCCACCATCAGAATAGATAACGGCAGGTCCATCTTCGCGATGAAGAAATCTTCCTCTGAAATGTTGAATTACTTGTTTGCTGTCTGACATGACTAATTGCCGTGTCTGTTGTGTCTGATAGTCTCAGTTGCCTTGGACAGGAACGTTTAACGATATTGCATTACATTTATAGGGCAAAAGAATAAAAGTCGATTTATTGTGATTGTTGGAATGTCTCTGTTGATTGTTGAAAATGTGTATTGTGATATGGTATAATTCTGCTAATAGAATAGTGATTGTGTTGACAATCTACCAATCCTTAGAAATATAAGACTCTGTATATTTCTTAGAATCAGAGAGACCACAAAATCGAGATTAGAACATTAATAATGAAATATCAATACTAGTATTGATATTCTCTCCAATCAAGATAAATGTTGTATTCTGCTGGTCTGTCAACTCTAAGAAATGTACCGATAGGCATGTTGATGTTTCATAGAGTTGACAGGACTGGGAAATAGAGACAAGAACATCAATAATGAAATATACCTACTAATAGGTATATTCTTGTTAATAACCAATAATGAGACAAATTCTGTTCTTCCCGATCCTTAGAAATATACAATGTTTAACATTTCTTAGAGTTGGAGAGGCCACAAAATCGAGATTAAAACATCAATATTAGTATTGATATTCTTCACAATCAAGATAAATGTTGTATCATGCTGGTCTGCCGACTCTATAAAACATTAAGACTCTGTATATTTCTTAGGGTTGGTAGAGCTATGAAATCAAGATTAAAACATCAGTAATGAAATATACATACTAATATGCATATACTTGCTAACGGTCAATAATGAGACCAATTCTGACCTTTCTCAGCTCTATAAAACATACAAATTATGAATATTCTATAACTACAGAATCAACGAAATCTCAGGTTCAGACCATTAGTAATGAAATATCAATACCAATATTGATATTCTCTCCAATCAAGATAAATGTTGCAGTTCATGGCTCTATCAATCCTTAGAAACATTAGAAGTCTTACATTTCTTAGAGTTGGTAGAGAGACATAATGACCTCAAAATATCAATAACGAAATATGCATTATAATAGCTACAATACATTGCAATCAACAAAATGTAGGTAACTTACCTATATTACTTTTCTCCAAGTTAATATCCATATACAATCACTGGTGCATCATCGAATCTAAATCGATGGTTATATACAAACCACTCTTTTGTTCCATTAGGTCTCACAACTGCTGGCAACTCATTAGCTCTATGCAGCATGTCGTGAAAGTACCACTCTTGAGTTCCATCAGGATGAACAACTGCAGGTCCTTCTCCTTCGGCACGATGAAGTCTTCCATTCTTGAGATAGGCATAAACTCCATCCGATCTAACAATGGCAGGACCATCTTCACGATGTAACAAACCATCCTTGTACCATGACTTTACTGTTGCGCCACTATCACTAGTCTTGACTACTGCTGGTCCATCGATGCGATTCAGCTTACCATGAAGGTAATACTCTTCATCTCCATTTGGATAGGTAATGGCAGGACCATCCTCACGGTGAAGAACTCCATCAATGTAGTACTTTGTAAAGTTCTTACCAAGAATCCAAGCAGGTCCATCAATGCGATGAAGAACTCCATCTACGTAATACTCTTCTCCTCCACCAGAATGAAGGATAGCTGGTCCCCCAATTCGGTGACGAACACCATGAATATAATACTCCCTCTTACCACTTCTGTGAATGACGGCTGGTCCATCTTCACGATGAAGTAATCCCTCAAAGTAATACTCCTTCTTGCCACTTACATGAGTAACAGCAGGTCCACCCTCTCGATGAAGTAATCCATTCAGATAATACTCCTTCTTGCCACTTTCATGAACAATTGCAGGACCATCAGAGCGATGACGAATACCATTCAAATAATATTCCTTCTTTCCACTTGCATGAACAATGGCAGGTCCATCCTCGCGATGGAGTAAACCATCCTTAAAGTATCTTTGGGTACCACGTGTTCCAATTCTCTTTACGATGACAGACATTCTAATTGCCATCTTACCAATGTCAAATAAAGGTCACTTGCCATGGAATACATCATTTTCAGATTATCCATTGTAATATAGGTAACTTACCCATATTTATCTTTACAATTACCATCATCACACACATTACCATCATTACCATACGCGGCACTATTACCATACGCGGCACTATTACCATATGCAATACCCATCCTTATATATAGAAGCAGGAGTTATTCCATCGCTATACTTCTTTCCATTTCTATATCGATGTTCTGATCCACGAACAGTATCAATGTATGCAGGTCCATTGTCTCGATGAATCTCTCCGTTTTGGTACCACACTTCAATACCATTAGGTTCATCGACAAGTGCAGGTCCTCCGTCACGATGAAGAAGTCCATCCTTGTACCATTCTTGTCTTCCAACATGATAAATGGCTGCAGGTCCACCACTACGGTGAACAATTCCATTTTGGAACCATATCTCACCTGCACCATGAAAAAAGGCAAATGGCTTGCTATAATCATGTGGATATTCCTTTCGCGTATACCAATAATACCAGTTGGTAAATATAACTGCAGGTCCATCAGAGCGATGCAATTTGCCGTGTTGAAAGTACATCTTCAGACCAGAAGAACATATAACAGCAGGTCCATCGTCACAATGATACAAACCATCTTGATCGTAGTGTTCTTCAATACCATCCATATAAAATTGCCACTTACCAATGTCAGATAAAGGTCACTTGTCATGGTCACACGAACTTACAAACATTTCAATACATTCATGATGGATATTCAACAACTGGCAAATCTCCAGATCGATATGGCTTTCCATCTTTGAACCACATTTGTATTCCATCACAAGTAATGACTGCTGGCCCTTCGCTCATGCCTCCACTATCGTTTCGGTGTCTCTTTCCATTACTAAACCACTCTTGAGTTCCATCTAGTCTTGTGATGGCTGGACCATTTCCGCTACCGCTGCCTCCACTATCGTTCCGGTGAAGTACTCCATTCTGATACCATTCCTCTGTTCCATCATAATGGACAATAGCTGGACCATTGTCATTATGTAACAAGCCATCTTTATACCACATCTTTGTACCATTTGGATATGTAATTGTTGGTCCATCAAGATGCCACAACTTTATATTGTCATCGTAATAGCTACCACCATATACAGAATATTGATAATAGTCCATTATTCCATTTGGTCTCATTACAGCAGGACCATCACCTGTCCCGCTACCACTACCTCCGTTACCACTACGGTGCAATGTACCATACTGATAGTAAAGCAGTGTTCCGTCAGACAGAATAATGGCAGGAAGTCCATTGTCACGATGAAACTTGCCGTATTGATACCAATATACATTACCATCAACACATTCAACTTTCCCGATGCTGTCCATTTGGATAATCAATACAATAGTTATTTTCCCTTTTTAGTAGTTTATTGTATTGGTACCATTCCTTTGTACCATCACTCCATATTATTGCAGGTCCATCATCACGGTGTAACATGCCATACTGATACCAATATTTTGCCTTTTCTGTTATCATTGCTGGTCCCTTCTCTTCATCACCTCCACTACCGCTACCTTCACTGTCGTTACGGTGCAGCATACCATGATGATACCACTTCTGATCTCCATTTGGGTATATAATTGCAGGTCCATCATTCATGCCTCCACTATCGTTCCGGTGAAGATTACCTCTAATATACCATTCTTGCGTTCCATCTTCTCTTGTCATGGCTGGCCCTTCTCCTTCGGTACGGTGAAGTCTCCCTCTTTGATACCATTCTTCTCTGCCATCACTCCATATTACTGCAGGACCACCACTTCTGTGAAGTTCCCCATTCTGATACCATTTTTTGATGCCAGTATCTGTAATATATGCAGGGAGATCATTATCGCGGTGAAGATTGCCTCTAATATACCATTCCTCTATTCCATTACCTGTAATAGCTGGACCATCATTCCGGTGAATCTCACCATTCCGATACCAATATTCTGTTCCATCTGGAAATATTACAGCTGGTCCATTGTCTCGATGTAGCAATCCATCATTGTGCCATTGCTTTAATCCGCTTGGCATTATAACAGAAGGCATGTCATTGCCTCGATGACATTTTCCATTTCTATACCATTTCATTGTTCCATCAGAATGTATTACTGCTGGTTCATCACCTTCGCTATCGCTACCTCCACTATCGTTACGGTCACTGTCTCCGTTGCCACTTCTATGTAATCTATCATGTTGGTACCATTCCTCATACAATCTACAAACGATGGCTGGTCCATTGTCGCGATGTAATCTTCCATACCAATACCACTTTTTTGTTCCATCAGATTCTATCACCGCTGGTTCATCATTGTTGCGATGCTTCATTCCATTTTGCATCCACACCTGAGTACCATCTGAGTAAATAATTGCTGGACCATCAAGTCTGTGATGTATTCCATTTACAAACCATTCCATTGAACCATTACTATATATAGCAGCAGGTCCATCGAGACGATGCATTAATCCATGATTATACCAAGCTTGAGTACCATTTGGATAGATATATGCTGGTCCATCGTTTATGCCTCCGCTACCGCTGCGGTGTAACCTTCCATTTATATACCATTCTTGCAATCCACTCGTGTTAGTAACAGCTGGCCCATCTTCTCTATTTAATTTGCCATCTAATCTATACTCTGTTCTATCACCAATGGTTATCTTTTGTGTAAATATCTGAGCAAACAACTTCTTCATGCTATCAGTATTAAATTCATCATACAATATACAAAATGTCTTCCACACTTGAATGTCATGTTTTGCTATTTCTATCATTAGTTCGAATGGTAATAGCATTTGTATATGCTATATTAAATGTAGGTAACTACCCACATTTCCTACTAATAATCTCTCCACAAGATAATTGTTCTATATTAATAAATGTCTATTGATCTCTGTGGGAGAACAAAGACTTGTGCTGTTAATGGAAGAGGTAAAGCGATTGTCGGACAAGACTATATATTAACTGCAGTTAAACACTTTACCACAGGACAATACATACCAGGAGGTACCTATAACTTTACCATTACTGTTACTAATAATGGTAAATTTCCAATTAACAGTATTGTTTTGACAGATCAAGGTACTCTTGACTATGATACTATATCAACTCTTGCACCAGGACAATCAGTAGTAGTGCCAGGTCACACAAAATTACCTTCAAGTGGTAGTCCTTTTGCTGTTAATGGATCTTTTACTGAATCAGGCACTGTAAAATCAGAACATACTCCAAAGTTGACAGTACAAGATACTATATTCAAGCCCATCAATATTCTATCTGCATCAAAAGAAGTAATATCAAGCACTGCTACATCAGTAAAGTATAGTGTATTACTAACTAATAATCAGAACTTTCCCATTACTGTTAATCCCACTGATGTCAAGGATATTCTTACCATTTCTGGTATTCCATATACTAGTCCATCAATAACTAATCTGTCAGCCACTATTCAGCAAGGAGACAGTGTCAACTTCTTTGTTGAATTTACTGGGCTGACTGGTCTTACGAATGGTAAAGAAGTATCGAATGTACTGACTGTTACTCCTAAAGTTTCTGGCGCTGAATATAACGCTATAACAACTAAGATTAACAGTATTATTGGAACATCGGGCATTGTTGGATCCAAAGCTCTTACTTCTACCCTTAGGGTAATACAACCATTCAAGTATATTCCTGGTGAAACAGTGCATTACATCGTAACGGTCACTAACAATGGCACTGATTCAATAAAAGTCACAAATATAATAGATAACAATGGTGCTCCTGTTAGTGTTAACCATACTTTGACGAGTGGTGAGTCATTAGAACAACCTTTCGAACAGATTTTGCCATCTAATATTGGTAATTCTTACACCATCAAAGCAACCGTAGAGTCTGATGCCATTGGATCTCTTCATCCTAATGATACTATATATAAACCACAAAATGTATTATTTGTTGATAAGCAGTTGGTTGAAGATGTTGATAATGAGAGTACTACAATTAGATATATAGCTACTCTATATAATAGAGTCAACTTTCCTCTGACTGTTGTTCTTAGCGATATGCTTACACTCTCTCCTTCTGGCGTTTCTGGAAATATATCAATAGATCCTGCTACTCTCATTGTAAATCCCAATGATACAGCACATGCAACCATTACATTCACTAATGTTGATCTTAGTGATACCACATTGTTGAAGAATGTGTTGACAGCCAAAAGTTCTAATAATGGCCTTGGTTTTTCTGATGCTCATTCTTACCTCAAGAGCAAGGTGCTGCCTGTATATAGAATGATAGCCAGCAAGCAATTTACTACTGGTAGCTATACAAGTGAAGGTATTTATAATTTTGTCATTACTTTGACCAATATTGGATCTGGTGATATTACAGGTATTGTGATAAACGATCCTAGCAGCACATTAGAACCCCATAATAACTTCTTGAATGAAGGAGAGTTTATGACAGTCAAGGGAACTGTACAACTTCCTCCTATTGTTCCAAATGCCTTTACTAATGCTGCTGTTATTACAAGTAATGAATATCCAGATATTCCAGTATCAGCCACCATTAGAAAGCAAGATGTCAATGATAATATAGTAAGCATTGACATTTTTAGGAAAAGTATTTGCGTTGATCCAACTGCCGGTGATAAATCATTGGAATACCAGTTTGTAATAAGTAACAATACAACTAATGATATTGTTATTAATTCATTAACTTACATCATTGGAGGACAAGCATCTCAACCAATAACTTCTTTTCCTACTCCTATTTTAGCTAATAGTACCTCTTCTTTTGTGAAAACATTGAAATATACAGGCACCCTCAATGTTGGAACTCTTGAAGTTGAAGGAACTCTGACTTACAATACTGGCTTTATTGTCAAAGCAACTTGTGTTACTCCAATAGAAGCATGTCTCGATTTAAAGCCATTACTGATATCAAAGACGGCTAGGCCATTTGCAGTTGGTGCTACTTCCATTATCTATGATATTATCATTACTAATATATTGTCAGAGAGTGTTACTATTACGTCAGCAATGGACACTTTGACTATTGGTGTTACAACAGTAGCTAAGGATATAACATCTTCTATTATAGATGCTAATGGTGGCAGTTCTGTTATAAATGGAAATACATCCATTACATTTGCATTAACGTTAGATAGTTTTCCGGCAATTAAATCAACAGACACAATTAGGAACAACATAGAACTTAAATACAATTGTTCTTGATAGTATTCTTAAATATCAATGTATTCTGCAAAATTATTCGTAATTTACGAATAAATAAAAAATAAATACCTGGACATCCAAATGTCGTGCACTACTGTCGCATATTCATACGATCTGCCTCTTGCTGTAGTTCCAGGACCATATATCCCCAAGATTGCTGTTGAGAAGCATACTTGTTGTGATATCAAGTCTGGTGATGAACTTGTATATTATGCCACGGTCTATAATCTTTCTGATGCGGACATTACTATTGATAAGACTCATATAAGTGATACTTTGGTCATTAAGAATGCTGCTGGAGACAAAACTGTGGATCCAGCTCTAGTAGCAAGTTTTGTTCCTGATGTTCTTACCAATGGCTTAACTGTACCCGCTGGAGAGTCTGTCAACCTTAGAATTACGTTCAATAATGGTGGTAAATATCCTTTGAAAGGATGGAAACTCACAAATACATTCGCAATATCCGCCGGTGCAAATGGTGCTTATAATGGAGCTACATCTGTTCATACTTCTACTGTCTTGGCTGCTGAATGTGAACTTCTTGTCTGTAAGCAAAGCCATCCTATTCATGTTGGAGATACTGTTTTGAATTATAATGTAACAGTATTTAATCCCAATAAATTCGATGTTTTGCTTGGAGATCCTTCTGCCACACCTAATCCCATTTTAGCACTCGATGATAAATTACAAATTAATGGTTCTAATGTTACTCCTTCTAATGATATTACATTCTATCCTGATCCCAACGCTGCTACTGCTACTGCCCCAGATAGAACTGTCACTGCAGAAGAATCAAAGACATATTATGTTAGCATTCCTCTTGAAACTACTGATGCTATCAAAACAGCTGACAAAATTATGAACAAGATTACTGCTAATGGTAAGCTCCAAATTACTGCGCTTGACTTAACTCAATAAGTTATCATCACTACCCAATATCATTAATTTAATGATATTCAGAACTATATAAAGAAAGATATTCCACATCAAAATGTCTTGCACAAGTACAGCAGTAGATTATTCACTGCCGAAGCTAGTTAACCCTATTCTCATAGAGAAGAATACAGCTGGACAATTATTGTTTCAGGGTAATCTCATCTATTATGGTACTGTCTTCAATACATCTTCTCATCCTATTGAGGTAACTATTGAAGATAGTGTAACTGTATATGTTAATGGAGGAGAAGGACCTATTACACATACATATGATGGAACAGTGGTTCCTTCTGTTGTTACTATTCCTGCTAATTCAAGCGTAAATTTTGAAGTAACCTTTGACGATTATACCAACATTGATAATAATGTTGACCATATTGTAAATACTGTTACATCTACTAGTGACTATGGAACTTCACAATGTGTAACTACTTCAGTGCCTGTCGAATCAGAAAATAATCCTAATTGCTCTATTGAGAAGACGACTGGATTAATACAACCATCATCAGGATCTACAGTTCAGAGATATATAATCACCATTACTAATACTGGCGATGAAACTATTACTGATATAGTACTTAATGATACTCTAAGTGTGAATGGTATTGCTCAAGCAGTCCAGGCTATTACCGAAACAATTCCAAATCTAACACCAGGCCAGTCTTATACATTCAATGCTGATATAAACATTAATACTGCATTGAATGTTGGAGATACAATATCTAATACTATTACTATGCAATCAACACAAACATATGCAACGGCAAAGATGGTATCAAAAGTTGCCTATCTTCCTAATGCTTTACTGATATCAAAATCTCCTACTTCTCCAGTATATACTGATGCCACAACCATCGCGTATGACATTTATCTTACCAACATCAGTAGAGTTCCTATTACTATTGGAGCAACTGGAATGAGTGATACTCTCAAGATAGGAGCCAATTCTAACGTCAACACATTTGGGCCATATACTATTGATGCTAATAGTACTCAACATGTAATCAAGACATTTACTTTGGTCAGTCCTATTCCAAGTGGTGCTCTTACCTTAGGAAATACTGTACTTAACACACTTACTGCTACATATAATGATGGAGCTACCACCACTTGTACTAGTTCAACAGTTGTCACAAGTAAACCAACACCTCCAACAGCCAATGATGCTATTACTATTGAAAAATTTCCATCTGTAGTTACTGCCAAAGCCAGTTCGATTGGTTACAATTTTATAGTAACCAACCATACTGCTAATCCTATTACCATTACTGCACTTACTGATGTTGTGACAGTCAACATTGGTGGTACCAATTATTCAAGCACACCACAGAGCATTCCATTATTCACTCTTGCTGGTCACACTAGTAAACATATAGTTCAGAATATATTGTTAAATGGTGCTATTGTTCCGAAAAATATGGTAGCTGGATCCAAGGTAACTAATACGGTAACATTGGAATATACAGGCGGAACAGTATATGGAATAAGCGAAACAATAGCAGAAAAGAAGTGTTGGAATACTGGTTGTGGTTCTACAACTATTGCAGGAACAACTTTTGACTATAGCACTATGACTCCAAATGGTGACAATGCAGATAGAGATGCCATTATCTCTCCTGTTGGAAATGGAGCATTTGCATTATATAACACTACTGCTACCAGAATTAGAGGTAAAGGGGCCATTGATCTTAGAGGAGCAATGTCGACTGGTAATGTTGGAGATTATTCATTAGCAACTGGTACTGATAATACATCTGACGGAACTAACTCATTGGTCATTGGAACTACTAATGACAATACAGGAAATAACAATATATTAGGTGGCATTTCAAACAGTTTGAGCGGAAATAACAATCTCATGATTGGAGACAATTCTCCCAATACAATTACAGTTAGTGCAAGCAATAGCATGATTGGAGGGCAAAATCATGTTGCTATAAATGCAACCAATTCTGTGATATCTGGTTCAAGTCAGAACTTGGGCGCAACTGTTAGCAATAGTGTTATTGTTGGAACAAACAATATCACATCGGGAAATATAACTAGTCTGATAATGGGTGGGTTTACTAATACTGCAACTGCTGATAAAAATATTCTGACGGGAGATTACAATGTTGCTTATACAACCGGTAATATATTTGGAGGTAGTACCAACACAGCTAATATTGGATCTAGCAATAGTCTTCTAATTGGAGATCACAATACTATTGCTACACCTGGGAATATTGTGGGTGGAAGTGCTAATACGGCCAATGTTGGAAATGGCAATAATCTTATAATTGGTAATAATAATGCAGCAAATACTGGTTCATCAGGTAGCATTATTGGAGGAAATAACAATGCTTCATCAGGAGGATACAATACTGTTAGTGGTACATATAACAGTGTAAATGGAACTAACAATCTTGTGGTCGGAGATAATTCTACAGCCAAGAAGACATTTACAGGAAGCAATAATGTTATAGCAGGGCTTAATCATGTTGCATTGACTACTAACAACAATTCATTGCTGGTTGGCAATCTCAATAATATTGTAGGTACAACTAGTAGCTTGATTGGAGGCACAGGCAACATTACAACAGGAACTTCAAGTGGTTTAATAATGGGAGGTAACATTAATACTGCAACTGCCAATTATAATATTCTGACTGGAGATCACAATACTGCCAATACAACTGGTAATATTCTAGGTGGAAGCACTAATACTGCAGATACTGGCTCTGGCAATAGTCTTGTTGTTGGAACTAGTAATATATCTAGAGGCACAGGAAATATCATTGGTGGATTGAATAACATTATGAAAGGCAGTAATAATCTTGTGGTTGGTGATAATACTGGTGCTGGTGTTCCATTTGAGATGACAGGAAATAACAATATAATTGCAGGTTTAAATCATAAATTAACAAAGTGTGAGCGCAATGTAGTCACTGGATCTGCTTCAGCATTAGATTGCTCTCTTGGTACATCTATTGCTAACAATTTCATTAGTGGAGAAACTATCACCATTACAACATCAGCATCATCGAGCGCCAATAATAATCTAATTCTCGGTAGCAATAATACTGTGGGGTTTTCAGATAGCAATCAGAATGCTTTGTACAACTTGGTAGCTGGAAGCAACATAACTTTTAGTAATGACGTTCAAAATTCTATATTTTCCGGGAGTAATGTTGATGCAGTGTATTGTTATGGAGTTAGATGCTTTGGTCAAAATATAAAAGTTGGTAGTAATTTTGGACAAAATTCTAAGAAATTAACAAATTGTTTAGTGATAGGTGAAGGAGGTAGAGTGGTGCCAGACGGATTGACGGGAAGTGGTTCAATAATAGGAAGAGATTCTTTGCAATTAATGAGCAATAATATAGCTCTGGCAGATATATCTCCTGATCCAACTGTAGGCCCTGGACCAAAGGCTATGTTAGGAGTTACAGATATAGGGGGAATTGCAAAACTTGCATTAGGAACCGCTGTTACAGTAGGTAATGATTATGCAGAATATTTTGAACTTGAAACTGTTATTGCAGAAGATGATCGTATTGGTTATTTTGTTGAATTTGGCGATACGCCGGGCAAAGTAAGAATATCAACAAAGAATGTAATCGGAGTATTTGGAAGTGCTGATGGAACAGCTTCCATCATAGGAGATACTGCTGAACTGGAATGGAATAATGCTCTCATGAGAGATAAATTTGGTAGAACAATGAGAGAAAAGACATATAGAATAAGAATGAGAGATAGATATCCTGATATTAAATTACCAGACAAGACAGATGGAGTTGAATTGCTTGATTACATGAGAAAGTTATATCCAGATGATACTTTTAGTGAAGATGATTTTGACTATCAGGCTGTGATGAACCCTGATTATGATCCAAGTAAAGGATATATATCTAGATCATTGAGACCAGAATGGGCAGTAGTTGGATTACTTGGTAAAGTTATCGTAAGAGATAATGGTAAGTGTACTCCTGGTGAATACTGTTCCAACCTGAATGGAATTGCTGCTCCTGTGACCAAGAATGTATTAATTGGAGATACAGTGGAAGTAAAGAGAAAGTGGTACGTTCTGAATAGAGTGTCAGAAGATACTGTTCGTATATTGTTTAATTAAATATATCTAGTGTAGATATATTGTTGGTCTGATGAGTTGGTTTCTCAAGCTATAGAAATGTAAGGAAGATTACATATAGACTGAGAAAAGAATCGAAATGGGTCTATAGAAGTAACAATTACAGACATATACCTAATATAGGTATATTAGCGAGATCGAGATTTTACTGTCGTATATTCCATTTCTCAGTCTATAAATATATAGACCTTCTTACATTTCTATAGCTTGGAGAATGGAATATACAACGGCAGAAACTCTATTTCGTTAATATACCTATTACAAGGTATATAATTACATTATCGATCTAATGAGATTGTTCTATTGATTCCTCAGTATATAAATATATAGACTTCTTTACATTTCTATAGCTTGGGAAATGGAATATTAGAAACTCGATTTCATTAATATACCTATTATAGGTATATTTCATCATCATCATTACAACTTTCTAGAATTCATCACATCTTCTCTACTAAATTTCACACTATATTTATCTGACAATGAACAGAATGTCTCACGATATTCATTCATTCTACCTTCATTAATAAAATCATCATACATTCTATTAATAATTGTTGTCAGAGCAGTACTAAATCCAGGTATAGCGTCAAACAGTTTAATGCCAGTATCATTATTAACAAGTAGTGATAATATCTTATTAATAATGTCATCATTCAGAGTTGCATTCTCTGCTCTGAAACTGGACAATTTAATTAGTTCAGAAAAATCAAAGCTATTACTATTGGAATCAAGATGATTATAAATTTCTTGAATTGCTTCGTCCTTTTGTTCTTCTCCAAGCATGCTACTCAGAATAGCCTCATTCTGTTGAGCGATGCTATCTAATTGTTCCATTTATTTCCTGAAAGAGAATGAATACATTAGACCTCTGTTGTTAACCATCTCTTGGGAAAGGTAATGCAATGTATTGAAACATTCGAACAAACATAATTCCAAGAAGATGAATATCAGTCATTCAAAAAGAGTGAAAATCATGGACAATCAGACACCCATTGAATTCAAGCCAGAAATGCTCAAGTTGAATACCCAAAGTCCAATGGCAGAGTATTCAGAGCGAAAAGGTGAAGTAAGACGCGCTATTCATTGGGGTCAAAGAAAGTTATTGCTCAGTGAGATACAATTCTTTACTGATTTTTGGGATCCTGCTGTTATCCCTAATCCTGTCTGCGTCTATGCTGGTTCAGCTCCTGGTTACCATATTCCTATATTGTCTGCAATGTTTCCGGCATTTACATTTCATCTCTGGGATCCAAGACCCTTTGGTGACATCAAGTCTGACAAGATTATGATACACAAGGGCCTTTTCACTGAGGAAACTGCTAAGGAGCATGCTCCAAATGGTGATAACATTTTTCTGATATCAGACATTCGAGTCAGTGGTTATGACAGTATTGCTCAAGAAGAGTATGGTAAATTTGGATACGCGTTAGAAGACAGAAGACCATACAAGCTCGATGGTTCAGCTTTGGTTGGTGATGAGATTAAGGCCATTGAAGCAATTGTATCAGCGAGATTGGAAAAGTCCATCTTTGATGATATGGAACTTCAAAAGACATTTTTGTTTACAATCAACCCAGCTCATGCATTATTCAAGATGAGATTACCTTATCCAGTAGACGGACAAGACAAGCTGGTTGAATACATTAAAGGTGAAGTGTATTGGCAGATATGGCCTCGTCCGTCTTCGGCAGAAACTAGACTCAAGCCAACCAAGAATGCAGATGGTAGATATGAAACGGCAATGTGGAGCATTTTGGAATATGAACAGTGGTGCTACTATCACAATTCTGTTGTTAGAGAAAGTGCTAGCTACTATAATATCTTTACTGGTGTGTTGGAAAACATTAGCTACCCTGAACTGTTGAATGACTTTGATAGTGTTGGAGAAGCTATGATTCTGAAGAGATACTTTGAAAAGACTGGCATTACAGACAATAAGGAGTTAAAGTCGCTAGTAATCAAGATGGCAACATATATTACTGAAGAGTTGATGGGTCCAAAGATACAAACATTGGACGAACGCAGAAGAAAGAGTAATGTTCCAGCGAGAGACAGCTTCAAGCCAAAGACAGCAAAGAAGACGAACGTGTTGCCAAGAACCAATGTATTGCCAAAGACAGGAGTAAAAGGCAATGTAAAAGGAACGGCAAAGAGTCAAGCAAAGGCAGTGTCTAGCATTAAGAGTAAATTAGGTAAGTAGCCTGAGAGAAAGATATATGTGTCGAATGACATATATTGTTGACTCTGACCAGCTTGGTCTCTCGATGTCTATGTCGTTATATACCTTGTAATAGGTATATATTGAATCTTGATTTATTTTTACTGTTTGGTCGTTCTATCAACTCTAGAAAATGTAAGGATATGTATATTTCTAAGGATGGGAAGTCTGACTGTTTGGTCTCTTGAGATCAATATCGTTATATACCTTGTAATAGGTATATATTGAATCTTGATTTATTTTTACTGTTTGGTCGTCTCTCTAACCTTAAGAAATGTAAGGATATGTATATTTCTAAGGACCGAAAGCCTAACTAATTGGTCTCTCGATGTCTATGTCGTTATATACCTTGTAATAGGTATATATTGAATCTTGATTTATTTTTACTGTTTGGTCGTCTCTCTAACCTTAAGAAATGTAAGGATCTGTATATTTCTAAGGATGGGAAGTCTGACTGTTTGGTCTCTTGATGTCTATGTCGTTATATACTTATTACAAGGTATATTGTTGAATCTTGATTTATTTTTACTGTTTGGTCGTTCTATCAGCTCTAAGAAATGTTAGTCTCTTGATGTTTCTTAGAGTTGGAAGTCTGACTGTTTGGTCTCTTGATGTTTAATATCGTTATATACCTACCGTAAGGAAGGTATATATTGAGAATCTTAATTTATCTTGACTGTTTGGTCGTCTCTCTAACCTTAAGAAATGTAAGGATCTGTATATTTCTAAGGATTGGACGTCTGACCATTTGGTCGTTAGAACTCAATGTTGAAATATACATTATATAATGTACATATTGTTGAATCTTGATTTATTCTTACCAGTTAATTGTCCGACTAATCCTTAGAAATGTAAGGATCTGTATATTTCTAAGGATTGGAAGTCTGACCATTTGGTCTCGCGATGTCTATGTTGTTATATACCTATTACAAAGCATATAATGTGAGTCATGATTTATTCTGACCGGTTGGTCGTCTCTCTAACCTTAAGAAATGTAAGACTCTTGATGTTTCTAAGGATGAGAAATCCAACCATTTAGTCGCTTGAGATTAATATTGTTATATACCTATTACAAAACATATAATGTGAGCCATGATTTATTCTTGCCAATTAGTCATCCGACCAATCCTTAGAAATATACAGATCCTTACATTTCTTAGAGTTGAGGTTCTATCTATTTGGTCGTTAGAATTCAATGTTGAAACATACATTATATGTACATATTGTTGAACCATGATTTATTCTTACCAATTAGTCGTCAGACCAATCCTTAGAAATATACAGATCCTTACATTTCTAAGGATTGGAAGCCTAACTAACTGGTCTCTCGATGTCTATGTCGTTATATACCTATTACAAGGTATATTTTGAGTCTGATTTATTCTGACTAGCTGATTGTCTCTCTAACCTTAGGAAATGTAGGGATCTATATATTTCTAAGGATGGGAAGTCTGACTAACTGGCCTCTCGATGTCTATATCGTTATATACCTACCGCAAGGAAGGTATATATTTTGAGTCATGATTTATTCTGACTAGTTAATTGTCTGACCAATCCTTAGAAATGTAGGGATCTATATATTTCTAAGGATTAGAGGTCTGACTAACTCGTATTCTGACATTTAATATCGTTATATACCTACCGCAAGGTATATATTGTGAGCCACGACAGAAAGAGAGAATTTCATCGGTCTATCAATCCTTACCTTAAGAAATGTAAGACTCTTGATATTTCTTAGAGTCAGAGAATCCGATAACAGACTCTCAGAACATTGATAATGAAATATGCCCTACAATGTATATACTTTTCAATCATGATTTATTCTGACCAATTTGTTGATTCTCTAACCTTGGAAAATGTACCGATAGGCATCTTGATGTTTCTAAGGGTAGAGAATCCAAGTCAGAACTTCATCAAGATGGAAATCATCATGTTTTATGTATTGTTACACATCACAACAAGTTGTAAATTTACCTATCATACTACCTCATAAAATATAGTGAAAATTCATAATTTCAGACACTTCCATTCTGGTCTAGAATATTGTCCGATTGTCATTAAAGGTAAATGAAGATCGATTTAGTAGATGTATCATTTCTATTTATGACATACAAATCAAGGTTAAATGTTGTAAATACAAAATTGTCAAAAACACGTGAAAACACGCGAAACAGTGAGTCATGAGTAGTAACATGGTAGATTTTTCAATGTCATTCAAGTGCTATATTTAATGACATTGAGTTGTTAACTTTCTCGCTATTACAGTTAAATAATCGATACAATGATTCTGTCATGTTAGAGATGGTGATTAGAAAGTAAATATCATAAGGAATGATATACATTATCAATGTTCTGAGAGTCTGTTATCGGATTCTCTGACTCATAGAAATGTACCGTAAGGCATGTATACATTTTCTAAGATTAGAGAGACGGCAAACTGGTCAGAATAAATCAAGACCAGAAAGTATATACCTTCCTTACGGTAGGTATATAACGATATAGATATTGAGAGACCAAGTATCTAGATTTTCCAATCCTTAGAAATGTTAGACCCTTGATATTTCTTAGAGTTGGTAGACAGACGAAATTCTCCCTTTCTACTGTGACTCACAATATATACCTTCCTTACGGTAGGTATATAACGATATAGATATCAGGAGACCAATTAGTGAGACTTCCAATCCTTAGAAATGTACCGATAGGCATGTTGATGTTTCTTAAGGCTAGAGAGACGACCGAACTGGCCAAATAAATCATGATTCACAATATATACCTTCCTTACGGTAGGTATATAATGATATTAACATTCTAAGGTTAAGTTAGTCAGACTTCCAATCCTTAGAAATGTACAGATCCTTACATTTTCTAAGATTAGAGAGACGACCGAACTGGCCAAATAAATCGAAATCAGGAAGTATATACTTATTACAAGGTATATAATGATATTAACATTCTAAGGTTAAGTTGGTCAGACTTCCAATCCTTAGAAATGTACAGATCCTTACATTTTCTAAGATTAGAGAGACAACCAAACCAGTCAGAATAAATCATGGCTCACAATATATACCTTGTAATAGGTATATAATGATATTAAGTATCAAGAGGCCAAATGGTCAGACTTTCAGCCCTTAGAAATGTAAGACTCTTGACATATCTTACGGTAAGAATTGGTCAGACCAACGGAATTCTCTCTTTCTATCATGATTCACAATATATATATCTACCATAAGGAAGGTATATAACGATATTAACATTCTAAGGTTAAGTTAGTCAGACTTCCAATCCTTAGAAATGTAAGGATCTGTATGTTTCCTAAGGTTAGACGGACGACCAAACTGGCCAGAATAAATCATGATTCACAATATATACCTTCCTTACGGTAGATATATAACAATATTAGACATCGAGAGACCAAACTAGTCAGACTCTCAATCCTTAGAAATGTTAGAACTATGAATATTCTAAGGATTGGTCAGACGACCAAACTAGCCAGAATAAATCATGATTCACAATATATACCTTCCTTACGGTAGGTATATAACGATATGTTTCAAGAGACTAAGTAGTTAGTCTCCCAACCCTAAGAAATGTAAGGATCTGTATGTTTCTTAAGGTTAGAGAGGCGGCCAAACTGGTTAAATAAATCAAGATTCATAATATATACCTACCGTAAGGAAGGTATATAACAATATTAAACATCAAGAGACAAAATAATCAGACTTTCCATCCTTAGAAACATCAACATGCCTATCGGTACATTTTCTAAGGTTAGAGAGATGACCAGTCAGTCAGAATAAATCAAGATCCATAATATATACCTTCCTTACGGTAGGTATATAACAATATTAAACATCAAGAGGCCAAATAGTTAGATTTCCCATCCTTAGAAACATCAACATGCCTATCGGTACATTTTCTAAGGTTAGAGAGATGACCAGTCAGTCAGAATAACTCGAGATCAGAAAGTATATACCTACCGTAAGGAAGGTATATAACGATATTAAACATCAAGAGACCAAACAGTCAGACTTCCAACTCTAAGAAACATCAAGAGATTAACATTTCTTAAGGTTAGAGAGACGACCAAACAGTCAAGATAAATTAAGATTCACAATATATACCTTGTAATAGGTATATAACGATATTAACTTCCTAAGATTAAATTAGCCAGACTTCCCATCCTTAGAAACATCAAGAGATGTTTCTAAGGTTAGAGAGATGACCAAACTAGTCAGAATAAATCAAGATTCATAATATATACCTACCGTAAGGAAGGTATATAACAATATTGAACCCCAACGATCAAGTTAGCTAGACTTCCAACTCTAAGAAACATCAACATGCCTATCGGTACATTTCCTAAGGTTAGAGAGACGACCAACCAGTCACAATATATACCTACAGTAAGGTATATCAACTCAATGTCAACAAGTCAACCAGCTTCTTATTATGCCGTTCTATTGCTTCATTCACACCTGATGCTTCTTCTTTATTGTCGTATACAAATCTCACAGCAGGATACCTATCCAACACGTCTCCACCAACTAACCACGTTTCTTCAATATTTGGCCTCAACTGTAGTATTTTATCACTATGAATGTATTCTCCTTCCTTGTCCACTATTCTAGCATTAAACTTTGTAACAACATTGGGAATATCTCTTATATTGATATGTACATCTTCTTTACTACTTAATTGTCTCACACCACCAAGATGTTTCAACACTGATTTATCAATATAACCATCATAGCTCTTGAGATTTCTAAACTTGTCAAGATAATTCAACGGAACATTACTGTCATATACAGACAAATTACTCAAGTAATTCATAAAATCACCATATACGTATTCTTCAACTTCAAACATTTGTAACGATTCCAGATTGTTGCAGTTTACCAGCTCGATTCGTCTCGCTCCTTCATAAACCTTGACCTCTCTTAGACTATCAGTGCAATATATTGTTAAATCCTGATTGTCACCAGGTTCTAAGTGGATGGAAACACTTGCAATACTTTCTGGCAATTCAAAGAATCGAGTTTTGATATCATGGATGGTAAGAACTTTAATGTTCAAGTCACTCAGGTTGTCTTGTTGAAGAGTAGTTTCAAATATCTGAACTGTTTTTGGTATAGATTGTATTGCCTTCTTGGTTAAATAGATGGTAATCAGAAAGATGTCAACTCCTGAATAATCACCAAAGATATCATCATCTATAATAAGGTAATTGTTGGAAAAGATTTCAAGGCCATTCTTGATGCCCTTGATAATCTCTTTCAATGCAATAGCATCTTCTTGGTGAAGTACTGATTCATTGGTAGATATGGTAATGACTGAATCAACTACATCTATATAAGCACGCTCCTTGTCCATTTACTATCACACAATTTAATGAATGCTAACATTTCAAGGTATTACTGATAGCAGTAATATTTCAAGGTATGATATTGACCATTGTCAAAATTAATGTGTCATTATTAAATATGGATAAAGATGCTGACCTGTTAGAACTATCTTCTTCTGAACAGATTCCGATTGCTGGCAGACTCTTTGATGACTGTAATTGTAAAGAAATTAAGCTCAGTAATATTATACTATCAAGAGAAGCAGTAAGATCCATTCCTGATCACACTGAGTCACTCACCATCAACTGTAATCAACCTTATCTGAGTGAATTATCTACCAAAAAACTAGCCATTTCCTTTGATGCTGACTATTTCAATGTTCCAACCAAAGTCAGTGAATTAACTGTATTCAGTCGAATTAGTACCATTTATTGTAGTGATAATCTCGAGAAATTCACTCTGCATTCTGACAGCACTGTCAATCTTATGAGTTGCAATAACTTGAATGAATTGGTACTAACAGATACAAAAGGGCGTGTATATGGTGATTTTATGGAATATCTTGGTTGTCTCAGCTTGAAATATAACATTTATGAGATTCTTTATAATTACAATATTATTGAAGGAATTCACAAATATGTATCATTATTCAAGAACATTTATGAATACAATGGCTTTCTCAATAGAGATATATTGAGAAATTTACCCAATGTTAGGAAGATAAAGTCAAGAGATACAATTGGTGGCATTACCATTGATGATATTCCTGATTCACTAGAAGACATGAATTTTTACATTGTTTATACCAATTCTAGTGATATATTAGATAGAAAGCCAAACATTAAGAGAATCTATCACTACGAAGAGACTATGAAACCTGATGATTTAGTTAAGAGGTATCCTGATGTATACTTTTATCTAGTTTATCGTTGTGATATCATTAGAAGGCATAATAGCAAGCTGGTTACTTTGCGACAATTATCTCAGCAGTGAATGGTAATGTTATTTATTACCATCATTCATTGAGGTCTGACTTCCTGCCGATGTAACACAAAGGCCAACATGTCTCGAGAGCTAAGAGATTTCGAAGCCTACATTGACTACAATGTTATAGGAAAACAGGCTATTGACAAATTAAAGGTACCAAGATTGACCATTTATCCAAAATGGTGATTTTGATGTCCCACTTGGAGTCACAGATCTATCTGTCTATCACACTAGAAGATCGAATGTATATGGTCATGATAATCTTGAGAGAATCTGTGCAGGAGAAGCTGTAATTACAGTGTACAATTGCAACAATCTGAAGGAAGTAAATCTATGGAGATTGCCTTGCGCGTGTTGAAACATTGGTATGCAGTAACGAATTGAATTCCTTCTTCTGTGAATATATCCAATCTTTCAAGAATCTCAAGAATTATAGAGGAATAATCAATAGTGACATTTTGAAATCTCTTGGTTCGGTGAGGAGATTGCATTCTAATGAGATAACTACCATTGATATTCCTAACTCGGTAGAAGACATGAACTTTCGAATCAAAGGTGTTAACTCCAGTGATGTATTAGAGAGAAAACCAAATATCAAGAAGATATGGTGTCAGGAGCACAAGCTGAACTAGTTGAGAGATATCCAAATGTATATTTCTACAGTTGACAGGGATAAGGTATTCTTGACTCGATAGAGGTAATTGCATGTCATAATGAGAATATTGCTACTTTAGCAATATATTTAGCAGAGTTGACCTAATCGTAATCTCGTTAGATCGATCCTACTCTGACCAACCTTGGAAATATATATACTTCTTACACATTATAGAGTTGGTAGGTCCATAATCCTGATAGATCGATCCTACTCTGACCAACCTTGGAAATATATATACTTCTTACACATTACAGAGTTGACAAATAGATCTAACGAGATTCGCAGACTTGACATATCCATGATTCTATAGACTTTATGACATTGCAGTTTCAACAAATTATTAATTACCTTGTTTACATCACAATTATATGCATTTCTCCTTTTGTTAAATCACAGTAATGATCTCATTACAAAAGTATATAATTATATTGAAATCTCCTAAGCTTAATTCTTTGAAGACTGGCCTGAGAAAGTGTCTTCAATGGTACGTAAAGGTAAATGAAGCCTGAATTGGCACTTTTGATATTATCGATTTTAGACATGTAATCATGGTATAAACTGGTAATTGGAAAATGGTCAGAAACGCGTGAAAAAGTGGTCGTGGGTAGTAGTTCACAAGCTTTTTCGAGCGCATTTAAGTGTTGTATTTAAGTGACAATAAAGAAATTGCTCTGAATGAAGGTCCATATTTATAATGTTAATTAGATTCAACAAGGTCATGAACCTGATTAGTCAGACTTTTGGTTCTTAGAAATGTATAGATCTATACATTTCTAAGAATCGACAGAATTCAGCAGATCCATCTAACTCATGAAACTTGATATATACATACTATTATGTATATAACGATAATCTCTCTTGAGTCCAATTGGCCAGACTTCTAACTCTTAGAAATGTACCGTAAGGCATGTATACATTTTCTAGAGCTGACAGACCGATAGAATTCTCTCTTTCTATCATGATTCTCAATACATAGTATGTATATAACGATAATCTCTCTTGAGTCCAATTGGTCAGACTTCTAACTCTAAGAAATGTACCGTAAGGCATGTATACATTTTCTTAGAGCTGACAGATCGATAGAATTCTCTCTTTCTATCATGACTCACAATACATAGTATGCATATAACGATAAACAATCTCTTGAGTCCAATTGGCCAGACTTCTAATCCTCAGAAATATACAGATCCTTACATTTTCTAGAGTTGACAGATCGATGAAATAGAACTCTTTCTATCATGTTTCTCAATACATAGTATGCATATAATGACATTGAACTTCTGATTCCGACCGATCAGACTCCTAGCTCTAGAAAATGTAAGGATCTGTATATTTGTTAGACTTGACAGATCGGTGGAACTCTCTTTCTATCATGTTTCTCACTACATAGTATGTATATAACGATAATCTCTCTTGAGTCCAATTGGCCAGATTCCTAACTCTAAGAAATGTATAGATCCTTATATTTTCTAGAGCCTGATAGAATTCTATCGTGACCATCAATATGTATATCCATAATTCAACAATATATGAATCAACAAGATTAATTCAGAGATGACGCTACGCGATATACAATTCATCCAACCAAAATGGCAACTATACAGCTCGAAGAAGGTTACCCTGGAATAGTAGAGGCGTCCATCAGAATAACTCCCAATGGTAGCAATAGAGCCTGCAAAGAAGATATTGACAAGATAAGGAAATTCATCAAAAGTATAGGCCCTGGAAGTGAAATGGTAATATCTTCTTCAACCGAATTTGTGCTACCGGGAGATGTCTTTTCAGATTGCAACTGTCAAAAATTGGAATTCTTCAATGTTATTCTATCAAAGAAGACAATCAACTCTATTTCATCAACCGTCGAATGCTTCAAAACTAATTATATCGATCAACCATTTTTACACTTATTAAAGTCATCAACATTAATAAAACCTGCTGACAATGATTTTACTGTCCCACCTTCAGTCAAGAAGTTAGAACTTTGCTCCAGAAAACCTAATTTAATCATATATTGTCATGACAATCTTGAGGAACTCATTATTTCCAAAGGCACTGCTATTCTTGTTAAATGTAACAATCTAAAGAAACTCACAGTAGGGCATACTAATTGTTACATACGTGGTTCTTTCACAGAATATCTCGAGCACTTTGAAATCGACAATTTCTTTTCTTCTATTGAATCACTAGACAAAATGGCTCAATATATTCAATCATTCAAGAATCTCCAGACATATAGTGGCCTCATGCAAGTCAAGATTGTAAAATCTCTCAATGTCAAGAGGTTACAATCTGATGGTACAGCATTTGGTTTATCCATTGATGACATTCCTGACTCAGTAGAAGATATAAATTTTGAGATTCAAGGTATCAATTCTAGTGACATTCTCGATAAGAAGTCAAACATCAAGAGAATCTGTTATTCAGAGACAACAATGACTACTACAGAATTGGTACAAAAGTATCCTAACGTGTATTTCTACATTAGAGAGTTCTATCCCAGCAAAGATTTGGATGTTCTGAAAAATCACAATAAGAAGCTATCAAGTTTGATAGAATTGTGTAATGAGAAATATGACCACAATGAATAAGCGATCAAAGGCAATCCATGATTACTATTGGAGATAGAATTACAAAGAATTACCTTTTGATAACAATAACTCCATATTATAATGACATTTCAGATAAAAGACTCAATGAACAAATAAGAAGTCATGTAATACAAGAGAGAAGGCATATTAAAATAACATCAGCAGACAAATTCATCATCTCAGGTAAAGTCTTTGATGAATGCAATTGCGATTTGCTTGAACTTGAGAATATAATGTCATTGGATGATGCAATGGAATCTGTTCCAGAAACTGTAACATGCTTCTCGAGTAACATTTTTCAGCCAGAGTTAAACTCATTAAGGTCACCAAAACTCATTATTTCTTGTAACGATGACCATTTCAATGTTCCACCTGGAGTGAGAGATCTTGCAATCAAGGGTAATGACAATATAACTGTATATTGTCATGATAATCTAGAAAGATTTGTTTTACATGATGGTACTGCTATACTCACGAATTGCAATAATTTGCAACAATTAGTACTAAAAGATAATGCTCATTATGTATATGGAGAATTTCTTGAATATGTTGGACATCTTGAATACAAACATGAAATTGCATTCAATGTATTTACTGAACTACATGAATATCTTCCAATGTTCAAGAATTTGCATGAATATATTGGACGCATTGACAAGAAGGTATTGAATCTTTTACCTTTTGTTAGAAAAATAGACTCTGTTTGCGTATCTCATAACATGACGACTGATGACATTCCTGACTCATTGGAAGACATGAAGTTTTGCATTGAAGGTGTACCATGTAATGACGTGCTAGATGAGAAGCCAAACATTAAGAGAATAAAGTATACGAGACAACACCTAGAATTAGATGCATTTGTTGAGAAATATCCAAATGTATACTTTTATACAGATGGTTATCATCAAAGTCTTATGAAACCCATTATATATAACAATAAAAAGTTGGTTACCTTGTTAGAATTGTGTTAATATTGCTATCTTAGTAATATTATATGACTCTTGATATAATTCATGACAGAGTAAACACAATGATTGAGAAGGAACACTTGGTATTATTATAAGAATAACATCTAAACGGTATGAATTATCGCAGGAAGATGTTGAGGCAATTAGAAATTCATTGGTTGGCAAATTAAGATCAGTAACAGTGACATCTAATTATGAAATTGCTATCGAGGGCAGAATCTTTGACAATTGTACCTTTGAGAGATTACGCATCATGAATATTATACTAGGAGAACAGGCAATACTTTCTATTCCCAGTGATGTTAGCTATTCTGATATTACTTGCGAACAACCTTATCTTTGATAAAGGTATCAGAATTACAGATTGGTCTAACAAAAAAAGAATTCATTGTTCCACTATCGGTCAAGAAATTAACAATCGATTATTGCACCAAAGAGACAATTATATACGGTCATGACAATCTTGAAACATTATCATTCATGTATCACAACTCAAAGGCTAAGCTCGTAAATTGCAACAACTTGCAAGAATTGGCAATAAATGTTACTTCTAGGGTATATGGGCCTGTTCTTGATTACATTGGAATATTATATGTTGACAATGAACAAAGAGTAGGTAGAATTGTTAGCCTTTGTAAATACCTTTTAAGATTCAAGAATCTGTGGAGCTATGAAGGATACATTAACAAGACAATTCTTTTGAATCTTCCTAACATTAAGAGAATAATATCTTATGAACCATATGACAAACTGTCTATTGATGACATTCCTGATTCACTAGAAGACATGAGATTTTACATTAGAAATGTCAATAGTAGTGATATATTGAAGAAGAAGCGCAACATTAGAAGATTGTACTATCAAGAAGCTACAATCAGCCCACGCGAGATGATAGAAAAGTATTCGAATGTACATTTCTATACTCATAGCAATATTGATGTCATCAGGTTCAACAATAAAAAGCTATCAAGCTTGACAGATCTATGTTCTTACTATTGAATATTACTGTTTCCAGTAATATATCTCTAACAACATATCTCTCTCAAGATCAAGCCAATGCAGACAAACTCTTTAGTTTCTTGTTGTGATTTTCTACCATTGCATAAAGTCCTTCGCCTTCGTAATAGTCATCATGAAGAACAATCTCAACGTCATCACGCTCTTCTAATAGGTAGTACAAGTCATCTCCATATGCCTTGATGCGCCTAATGTTTGGCTTTGCTTGCAATACTGCTCTTGGTGTAATGTAACCACCATTTCTTCTTACTGTTGAATGCATTACTTCTAGTGAGTCAGGAATGTCATCAAGAGATTCTATATCCAATAGATTAGAGTGTATTTCTCTTAGATTGGGAAGTAATCCCAGCACAGTCTTATCAATGTAACCTGAGTAGATGGTCAGACTCTTGAATAGTGATAGATACTTGTACAATTCTTCTATATCTTCGCCAGAAATCACAACAAGTTCACTAAGATAGTTTACAAACTCACCATATACACTTGGACAAAGTGTAATTACTCGCTCAAGATTGTTGCAATTCGAGAGATGGACAATAGATTCGGAATAGTACAATGAGAATTCCTTCAGATTGTCATGACCAATTATGGTTGTAGCATCATTACCTCCTGACAAGATCAAGGATTCAACAGATGGAGGTACAGTAAATTCCTCTTTTGGTACACGAATAGTGAGTTTCTTGACGTTGAAAGGTTTCTGGTCATGACGATCAGTACTAAAGTGAGTCACACAATCAGGAAGTTTGTCTCCTTCTAGCAATATGTTAATCAAGGTGATGGAATGTCCAGTAAAGTTCTCAAAGGTGTCAGTACTAATTGTAAAATGCTCATTGCATAATATAGTTACTTCATCTCTGGACTGTACCAAATTCTTTAGTTCGTAAATATTTTGTTTCAATACCACAAATCCACTCATAGAGACGGTAGGATATCTACTTGAAATGTAGATTGTATCATCATCAAAGTAATCAGCGTAGCGTCGAGCCATATTGCAGTTGTGCTGTGTGTGATGAGAAACACTTGTCTTGAATTGTATGACGTGTTAAGTATATAGTATCTGTAGAGTTGCAACTTTTGATTTGTCGATTGTAAGGAGGATGATGAATTTAACTATCTGGGTAGACCTTTGACAGGAAGCAATTTCTTTAATGTCACTTTGAAATGACAATGAAAAAGCTTGTGATCTACTGCTCGTGACCTCTTTTTCGAGTGTTTCTGGTCATTTTGTATTTACCTGTTTTAGGTACCAAATATGGACATAAATCGATAATAATGAAAGTGCCAATTCAGGCTTCATTTACCTTTACGTACCATTGAAGACACTTTCTCAGACCAGTTCTCAAGAATTAACCTTGAGAGAAAGGTATATAATTATATACCTTTTGTGATGAGTCATTGTTGTGATTTAGTGAGAGTAGAAAAATGTCCATATTTGTAATGTAAATGATGAAGTCATAGGTTGGAATAGAATTCTATTGAGAGTCATGGTCTTGGAAATATGTATATCTTATACACATTATAGAGTTGGTAGATCGATCTAACTTTGATCAGAGTCATGATTCTCAATAGGTATGTACATATACTTGATGGATCGAGTTAGTTCTGATCAAAATCATGGCTCTCAATATATGTATATATTTCTAAGGTTGATAGATCGATCTAACTTTAACCAGAGTCATGACTCTCAATATATATGACTCTCAATATATATATGACTCATACACATTATAGACTTGGTGATTCTAACTAACTCTAGCTAGAACCATGACTCTCAATATGTTCCCAACACATTATAGACTTACTGAATCAACATGATCCCAAACAAAGACATGACTTCCAATTCAGAAACTTGAACATTCATCCAATCATAATAATCAATAATAATGGCTGATATAAAGTTACTTCCATATCAAGAATATGGATACAATGCCGAAATAAAGATAACTGTTAGAAGTAATAGCGTTTCCTATCCAGAAGATATTGAAACATTGAGACAACTGGTTAAATGCAATGTTTCTAATCTTGTATTGTCTGCATCTTCCTTATTCATGATATCAGACAGAATCTTTGATGAATGTCAGTGTCGAGAAATAATATTGAAGAATGTAATACTATTAAAAGATGCAATAAAATCTATTCCTGAAACTGTCTATTGTTTGGATACTGATTGCTATCAAACTTGTATTGATGAGCTGAGGGTACATAAATTGTTGATAGCTCTGGGATCCAAACAATTCAATGTTCCACTTGGAGTGAGAGAGCTAATGATTTATGACAGTAAAGATATAACTATATATTGTCATGACAATCTAGATAAATTTATATTCTCATCTGGTGATGCAACTGCTACTCTTGTCAACTGCAATAATCTGAGGAAGCTCAAGATTACGAATAAAGCATCACGTGTATATGGTGATTTTCTTGAATACATTGGATGTCTTACTTGGAACTATGATTCAATGTATGTATTCAATGGCAGAGGACATATAGATAGCATTTGTGAGTATATTTCATTGTTCAAGAATCTGCGCGAATACAATGGTAATGTTAGACCACAGATATTACAAATGCTTGTCAATGTTAGGAAGATAAAATCACGTGTAAAAGTAGATGCAACTATTGATGATATTCCTGATTCACTAGAAGATATGAATTTTCGAATAAGTGGTTATAGTTGTAGTGACATATTGGAAAAGAAATCTAACATTAAGAGGATAATGTACTTTGAGATAAAGTTGGACCCTATATCATTATTGAATAGATATCCTAATGTATATTTCTACCTATTCAGAGGTGAAGAGGAGAGAGACATTGAGATTAATAACAAGAAACTAACAAGATTGGTAGATTTAGCTTGAATATTGTTACTTTAACAATATTTTGGAGAGTTGATAGATCGACTTAATCAGAGTCATGACCTTAGAAATATGAGTCATACATATTATAGAGTTGATAGATCGACTTAATCAGAGTCATGACCTTAGAAATACACACATTCCTAATACATATTATAGAGTTGACAGATCGACTTAGGCAGAGTCATGACCTTAGAAATACACACATTCCTAATACATATTATAGAGCTGATAGATCTAGCTAACCTTAACCATGACTCTATGTATCTCTCTAACACATTATAGAGCCGACAGATCGAACTAACATTAGAAGTCACAACAAGAAACTAATGTCTTGACCAATATTGAACCTATCTATCTACTTGTAGCAAGAAAATGGCCAACATAGAATACAATGGAACAATTTTATGCAAGACTGCTGTTTCTCTATTGATAATTCCAAAGAGTGATATATCATGCCAGAAGGACATTGATAGAATAAAACAGCTCATCAAAAAAGGGACAACAATATTAAGGTTAACTGCAACAAAAACATTTACTATCACACAATCTCTCTTTGATGATTATTCTGACATTACAATTATAAGTTTATACAATGTTATACTAGGAAAAGATGCAGCAAATTCTATCTGTAGCAATATCAAGACAATCAACGTTGATTGCGAACAACCTCATCTCAATGAATTGGATATACCAAGCTTAACATTTTTTACAAGGAATGAGCATTTCACTATCCCGTCCAAGGTCAAAGAATTAACAGCTCATTATTTCAAAAGTTCACCAAGTAATCTAACTATAAACTGCAATGACAATCTTGAAAAGGTTGAAATCTTCTTGAGGGATACAATAGTTACTCTTACCAACTGTAACAACCTCAAACAAGTAATCTTAAATGGAGCAAATTCATGGGTCTATGGAGAATTTACCAACTATATTGGATACATCTCAGTGCGTAATTGTACTGAAGGAGTATGTCAATATCTCTCATTGTTCAAGAATCTGCGTGAATACAATGGACCTGTTACCAAGGATATATTGAAGATTCTTGATGGCATCAAGAAGATAGTATACTCAACAGTGGTAGTAAATGTTACCATTGAAGATATTCCTGACTCATTGGAAGACATGAATTTTTGGATAAAAGACATTGATTGTAGTGATATACTTGATAGGAAACCAAACATTAGGCGTATATATCACAATGGAACTAAACTTGAACCAAGAGAGTTGATACAAAAGTATCCTAACGTGTATTTTTATAGAAACCGTACCATCAAAGACATGAACATCATTGAGCTTAACAATAAGAAACTAATCTCGCTGATAGATTTGTGTTGAATATATTACTGATTCAGTAATAACTACCTAACTACCTAGCAACACAAACCAAAATGGCAGTCATCAAGACAGAACATTATGATAAAATCTTTATATCAATAAAGATTTATGCAAAACCTAATGATTCAACAAAAGAGCAAGATATTGCTGCAATAAAGAATATATTAAAGGATACATGTTTAATAGTAATAAAGTTAACATCCGTCAAGACATTTACAATAACAGAAGGAGTCTTTGACAATTGTGTCTTCAATGAATTGGTGCTAGATAATGTTATTTTATCAGAAAAAGCAATAGATTCCATCTCTGACAGAACCAGAGAGATTAGAATCAACTGTGATCAACCTTACTTTCACACATTAATGCCACAAAGGGTAGTTGTTTACTTGAATGATGAATACTATAAAGTTCCAGATAATATCAGAAATCTAAAAATCAAAGGTAAAAATGATATAACAATATATTGTCATGATAATCTTGAGACTTTCTACTTTTCTGCAAAAGCAACAGCAATTCTTGTTAATTGCAACAATCTCAGAAAGCTTGTGTTAGATAATGAATCTTACGTCCATGGAGAATTCCTTGATTACATTGGTCAGGTTGAGATAAACCAATATAGCATTGTTGGTAAAGATGATTACTTTTGTTACTATCTCTCACTATTCAAGAATCTTCAATGCTATGAAGGACATATTGATAGAGAGATATTGTCTGCCCTAGCAGGTGTAAAGAGAATATCTGGAAATGCATTTTTTGATGTTACTATTGATGATCTTCCTGACTCTTTCGAAGATATGGAATTTATACTATATCATGCTGACGATATTGAATCCATTGACATCTTGACAAGAAAGCCAAACATTAAGAAACTGTATTACAGAAATAGTAACATTGGTGCAGAAGGAATGGCAGAAATGTATCCTGACATTTATTTCTATCTACGTCCATGTCATGAAGATGTAAGTGCTCTTGTGCGTAACAATAAGAAACTAACAAGATTGGTAGATCTGTGTTGAATCTATTTGGACTGTTATAAATACCTATATTAGGTATATTATTGAGGTTGATATTCCATGATCGATTTCTTTGGGTTTGCCAGCTCTAAGAAATGTAAGGCTCTTACATATTCTATAGGTTGATAGACTCGAAACTTTGACCATTCTCAAGAGTTGAAAGAAATATGCCTTGAATAAGGTATATTATTGAGATCGAGATCCTAAAGTCTATCAATGTTCGAATCTCTATATAAATATGGACCTTCATCCAGAGCAATTTCTTTATTGTCACTTAAATATAGCACTTGAAAAAGCTTGTGAACAGTAGCACGTGACCTCTTTTTCACGTGTTTCTGACCATTTTCCATTTATCAATAATAGCTACAATTACATGTCTAAAATCGATAATATCAAAAGTGCTAAATCGACCTTCATTTACCTTTACGTACCATTGAAGACACTTTCTCAGCCCAGTCTTTGAAGAATTACCCTCGAGAGAAAGCAATACAATTATATACCTTTTGTGATGAAGTCGTTACTGTTAATCAACAAGAGGAGAAATGCATATAATTGTGATATAAATCAATAACTCAATGAAATTACAAAGTTCTATGATCTATGAAATATATACCTTTTCTCATCCTGTTAAATCACGACAGGTTGATAGTCTCTCTAGCTCTAAGAAATGTAAGGACTTATACATTTCCTAGAGTCAGAGAATCCAAAGAAATCGATCATGGAATATCGATCTCAATAATATACCTATATTAGGTATATTTCTTTCAACTCTTAGAAATAGTCTAACTTTCGAATCTGTCCAATCCTTAGAATATGTAAGAGTCTTACATTTCTTAGAGCTGGTAAACTCAAAGAAATCGACCATAGAATATCGATCTCAATAATATACCTTATTCAAGGCATATTTCTATAAGGTGAAAGAATGATAATACAACCATTCTCAAAATTAATCTCAATATATACCAATGGTATATATTCTTTTCATCACTGTTCAAGCAATGTTAACAAGTCTCTTCAACTTTTATGATTATTGAATGATCTTAGCAAATAGGGAGAAATCTCAGTCTTGTTGGCTATCAGAAACTCAACATTTGGATATTTCTTCAACATTGGTATTATATCATTATCTTCTCCATCTTCAACCCATTTATTCACAAAGAAGCCTATCATTCTAATGTTTGGCTTTGATTTCAATATAGTTTCAACAATTAGATACGTCTTAATGTTAATTACAATTGTATCTAGAACTTCTATTGAATCAGGTATGTCATCTATTGAATTAATGACATACCAATGATTGCTCTGCATTTCTCTAATATTTCCGAGTGCTTTCAGTATTTCAGGATTAATAATGTCACCTTCGTATCTATTTATATTCTTGAATAATGCTGGGTGGTCAAGAATACATTCATCAGCTCTGCAAAGACAATTAAAGCCAAGAGTACTCAGATAATTCATAAATTCTCCATGAATATATGCACTTTTCCCATGCATTGTTACCTTTTCGAGATTATTGCATTCAATGAGATGAGCAGTACAGTTATTCCCAATTAGTGATACATACTTGAGATTATCATGACCACATACATCTATTGAATCATTCTCAATATTTATTGTTAATTCTTCTGTTGATGCTGGAATTGTAATGATTTCGTCTGAGTAGCAAATATTCAGCTTTCTAGCATTCAACAGTGATAAATCTTGTTCTTTGCAGTTTGTAGAAATGTAATCAGTAGTGATAGAGTTCGTAACAATGACATTCTTTAACATTATTGAATGACCAGCGAATCCATAAAATACTTCTCCTGGTATTGAATATAATGAACTGGCTCCTATTTCAATGCAATTCTTCTCTTGAGAGATGATATACTGAAAGTAGTAAATATCATCATCAATGGAAAAGCTATTGATATAAGTGTTAATGTATATTACTGTCTTGAACTCATTAATGTCGCATTCTTCTCTACAATATGTTATGCGTCCATCCATATTTGCTTATTAGGTTTATATCGATAGTGTCAGATGTTAGGTCAACCTTAAGAATATTTATAAGACTTGCACATTATAGAGCTAGATCGATTCATGTAATATATGCCATTGGCACATATTTATCTTACCTTATTCACCTTGCCTTTTCATTGTGCTCTCCAACCATTAGCAACAATGACTTTAGTGTTATTTCCTCTGGTACAGTAAATTCTACATTTGGATAGCTATCCAACAGTTGTTGCAACAATTCAGATCTCTCAATGTTGCCAGGTAATGTTTCAACATAGAGTTGTACCTTTCTAATATTAGGTTTCGCTTTCAAGATTCGATCAGTAATGAGATAGTAACCTTCTTCCTCTTCCCGATCGGTAATCATAAACACTGATGTATCCAATATCTCCAACGAATCTGGAATATCGTCCATTGATGTAATTTCATAGTCATCACTATATACTTCTTTAATGTCTGAAAATAGACTCATTACCTCAGTGTCAAGCATTCCTTTATATCTAACCAATTTGCCGAATCTGCCCAAGTAATTGTATAGGTTTTCCCTAGGATTGTAAGTTCCCTCAAGGGCAATGCTGCCAAGATAATTCATGAAGCTACCATATACGTAACTTTCTTGGCCGAGTATGCGCAAGTTTTTGAGTTTGTTGCAATTGGCAAGATGGACAATGGTGCAATAACCATACAATGCTACATGTGTCAGTTTGTCATGACATTTTATAGTCATTATTCCCATTTGATCAATAATCTTCAAGCCTTCAACACACTTTGGTATCTCAACAATTTCATCAAAGTTGAGAATCGTCAATATTCTAGTATTGAATAATTGCAAATCTTGATCATCACGATTGGTAAAGATGCGATCAACAGTAACAGGAGTTGTCACAATAACATTATCCAGAACTATCTTCTTGCCAATAAATCTGCTGAATACATCGGCAGTCAATACAAAGAGTCTCTGAGATTTTAATTCTATGCGATTATTCTCAACAGAGATGACTTTTCTCAGATAGGCAATATCTGTTTCGTTGGAAGTATTGCTCTCACCAGGAATGATTGTTACAATCGTTCTTGGTACATTGTTGTGGTATATCCTTCCAGAATTGATGAATTGAGTCATCGGTCTGTTGCCCTTGTGTTGATGGATGTAATGGTCAGATATATTATTTATAACAATGAACGAATATGACTCCTACAAGGCATATTACATGAAAGATATATACCTATATTAGGCATATTTATTCTATTGCTCAGGCAAAGACCTCGAGGCTCATCAACTTTTTGTCATGATTATCGATTACATTTAGTAATTCTTCAGAACAGTCTTCTTCAGGCACAAAGAACTTGATGCTTGGATGTCTGTTTAGTATTTCAGCAATCTCTTCGTCATCTTTTTGTTCATGAACTATTTCAACAAAGAGTTCAATGGCTCTAATGTTTGGTTTTGCTTCAAGTATCGTTTCTGCATTGAGATATTCTCCAGCATCTTCTTCATCTTCGCCTACTTCAATATATTCTTCTTCTTCTTCGTCACTGTCTGGCAACTGCTTCATCATAGAAAATGTTAGGGATGGTATATTTCTAAGGGTTGGTAGCCAGGCCAGAATCATGATTCTCTCCAATCCGATTGTATATACATATTAGCATGTATATAGATGACAGAGTAGCTTGATCTCTTGATCCTTACCGTAAGGCATATATAGATCTATACATTTTCTAGCACTAGGAATCTATCTAACTGCAAGATCGGAAGTTCTGTTTGGTTGATATACCTATTATTGTAGATGATAGAAAGTGGTTTAATCTATCGACTTTCTAATCCTTAGAAATGTATCATCTCTAACATGCCTTACGGTAGAGTTGGTAATTCGATCAGAGTCATGATTCTGTCTAATCAAGATATATATATATACATATTAGTATGTATATTTGTAATGATGATAAGGATCAGGAAGTCAACCTACTTTGTTGTCGTTAGAAATATGTAATTCTATTCAGAAGTCATGATTTGGTTGGCTTGTCAGTCCTTAGAAATGTATAGATCCTTATATTTCTAAGGGTTGGAAAGTCAATGAACCAACCTACTTCTATTATCATTACAAATGTACATGCTAGTATGTATGTCAATCAGATAGAACTTCTGAGGTCATAGTTGGGCATACTACCAATCCTTACCGTAAGGCATATATAGATCTATATATGCCTTACGGTAAGGATTGGAAAGTCGATAGATTAACCTACTTCCATCATCTACAATAATATACCTATCACAAGGTATATAATTCTAATTGCTCCTATCATCTACAATAATATACATACTAGTATGTATATATGCAACTCTAATCAGAAGTCATGATTCTGTCTAATCAAGGTATATACATACTGATATGTATATTACTCGAATCGAATTTTTGAGATCATAGACAGATTCTCAATCCTTACCGTAAGGCATATAGATCCTTACATTTCTAAGGATTGAAAAGTCGATAGATTAACCTACTTTTATCATCTACAATAATATACCTACTAGTATGTATATATGCAACTCTAATCAGAAGTCACAGTTAAATGGATTATCAACCTTAGAAAATGTAAGGATCTATATATGCCTTACGGTAAGGATCAAGAAGTCGACCTATTTTCTATCATCTACAACAATATACATACTAATATGCATATTAGCCATGTTCGAACTTCTGAGTCAAGTAGACAGATTACCAGTCCTTAGAAACATACTGTCTCTAACATTTCTAAGGATCAAGAAGTCGACCTACTCTCTGTCATCTATATACATGCTAACATGTATATCATTACAATACCTTGTCACGAACACTTGTCATTGATTATTGCATACAACTTCAACTCTACTGCTCTATAACTCGATTTATTCTTTCTCTTTGCAACTTCTACCAACTCGGAAATAAGATTCAATGCTGTTGATCTAGTAATGTATATACCTTCATCAGCACCACAATCCAGTATTATACATCTCCTGAGATGTCCATACATTTGTGATACTCTTTTGCACAATACAATGAATTCTATTGATCGTTCACTCATTGTATTAAATTTCTCTATTCCTCTTTCTATTTCAGCCTTTGTATATGTTGCGACTGTTGAACACTTGTTGGTATATACCAAATTGCTACTTTCCCTCACAGCAATAGGATATTCATTAATGTCACCCTTGTACAATGGTAGAAGCATTTCAAACAATTTTAAATGGGTGTAATCACCATTCTTTAATACTTGTCTCTTGCTCATTAGTTTCTGCCAGAATCTAGTGTCTTGAACGTCCCAGTAATTGCCCTTGTCTTTACCAAGTATACCATCCAATAGTGTTTTATACATTACAATGTTCTCTCCTCTACTTCCACACCACATTAGCAATGTATATGCATCTAGCAATGGATTGTCTCGACACTCAGGACAACCCTTAATGTAATCATTATATAGCTCATATTCACCACTCATCGCTCGAGAGAATCCAAAGTCAATGATTCTTGCGACCAGTTTTGTCTTTATGAATCTTCCATCAGCTAATGGTACTGAAATCTCTTGATCCAGCCTTTGAATGATAATGTTATCTAGATTCAAGTCATGATGGACAAATCTATACTTTACATATGCCATATGTAAAGCACTGACACATTGCAACAATATGCAAACAATCTCTTGAACAGTAGCAACAAGTATATACTTTGACAGAGTAACTCCATCGATCCATTCCATTAGTATGCCATCTTCATCAGAGACATATGTATAGACAAAGTATGGCCTAATGTCACGAACTAATCGACCGATTCCATATTCTACCATATTTTCCTCAATCTTTTCTACCAACAAAGTGTGATCATCGAGTTTATACTTGACGATATTGTTATTCATCATACTCTTGCTACAAAGCATTAGCAATTGGTCATTAGTACTTAATTCACCAGAAAGTAACCTTTCTCTGTCTAGTGCTTCATCTAACTGCAAGTGCCAATTGTAGTCTGTTATTCTGCAGACTTCATCCATGTTAGAGCAACATAACCTCTTGTATCCTTCTTGATCAACTTGACTCATAACTTGTTCTTCCATTATTTGTTGTGTCCAACAATTCTTACCATTTTATTTATTTCTATTATTTCACCTGTTACATGATAGAATAACAAACTTGATGAATTCCATGATTGTCTGTCTTTGTAGTAACAATTCTTGGTTGACAAATAGCAATACAAAAGATGGGAATAAATGTGATTAATTTACTAAAGGAAGTTATTGACTCATTTCACCTTGCATCGACTAGGCAATTCCATGTCCAAAGTTACTTCCGAATTTGTTGAAGGCGAATTGGTTATTACCATTCTTCCTATTCCTACGATTAGTCAGACTGCTGATCAAGATGCTGTCTACCATCTAAGACAATTGTTAGATGGAGAAACATGCAAAGTACACTTGAAATGTGATGATGCCTTGGTAATCAATGATCAGGTCTTTTCAGAGTACATGGGCTCAAAGGTTACTCTCACCAACATTTTGCTTACCAAGCATGTAACAATGCGCATGTCCGACAAGATTGCCATTGATCACAAGTATGCAGAATGCTAACCGTTAGTAAAGGTCACCCAAGGTATGGTAGTATAAAATCGAAAAATGGATTGCCAACAAAAAGTGTTTACGATAATGATATTGGTCGGTGACCAACATCCCTCCTCCAAATGTCGGTGTCCGAAATTACTCACAGCTATGATGATGATCTGCTCGAGATTGACATTTTTTCCAATCTGTCAGTGTCTGATGATGCAATGAATGAAGAGCTTGTTACTTTGATGCTTCCTGCCAACCAAATATTGATTGCTAGTGAATCAAGATTGGTAATAGATGCTCCAATCTTTGAACATTACAAGGGTATAGCCATTGATTTGGACAATGTCATTCTTACAAAAGTTGCCTTGGAATCTATACCAGAAAGTGTAAAGTTCTTTAACACTAATATGGTGAACATGTCCCAGCATTCACTAAAGGTGCAAAATCTCGAAATTCCACTACCAAACAATGGATTTTTGGAGTTGCCTGAATCTGTTGAGAAGTTGGACATTTTGCCAACACCTGGTGAAACAAAATGTACACTCTTTTGTAGTGACAATCTCAAACAACTAGAAGTCTATGATAGTGAAGCACTCATTACTTTGCAAAACTGCAATAATCTGGAATATCTCAGAATATCAGGAATAAATTCATACGTCTGGGGTGATTTTATGAACTATCTGTCTAGACTGTATGTGGATATTGGAGACAAGGAATATATTAGTGAATTCAAGCTACTAAAAAGATTGGATATTGCATTTGGCAGCAATCTTTCTGTTGATGATATTCCAGATACTGTTGAAATCTTTGATGGCATTTTGACTCGCAATGGTAGAGTCATTACTAGTAGTGAAATTTTGGCCAGAAAGCCCAATATCACAACTATTCGATTCCAAGATTCTGTTGATTCATTGAAGGGGTATCCCACAGTTACATTCATGCCATCTGGTCCAGTGAGCAATGGGGCGCTAAAGGCAATTAGAAATCACAACAATAGAGTTGTAGAGTTGGGCAGACTAGCTCGGGAGTAACTTGTTAGAGAGAAAGAGAATATAGGTAAGTTACCTACATTTGTAAGATTGACTTGCCAGTGAGAAATGTTTGCGCTGTACCATTCATCAACAGACAATACAATGGCAGAGATTGGATTCAGTGGATGTTCTTCTTCGATAGAAATAAACATTGATTCGTGGTCAAGCGAACAAGCGATGATTGTCAGACTAAAGGAACTGTTGAATCTAGCTCCAGATGTCTATATAATTTGTGATGAAGGTATAACTATTGAAGAACCTCTCTTTTCAGACTTTACTGGCAACAAGCTAAGACCGGAAGGTATTATTCTTTCAGAAGTTGCACTCAAGTCTATACCAAAAACAGTAAAATCATTTGAAACTGATCTTCAACAGGCATTGGTAGAACAGCTTGATGTTGAGAAACTAGGTATTCCCTTGCAAGAAGGAATATTTAAGTTGCAAGATTCTGTTACAGAGTTATCCATCTATTCAGAAGGAGGAAATGCTACTATTCAATGTACTAATAATCTCAAAACTTTTGAATTGGATGGCAAGAATACTGTTGTGACACTGACTAATTGCAATGACCTGAAAGAACTAAAATTAACAGGACATAATACATTTGTATATGGAGAATTCCAATCACAAGTTGAAAGTCTTGAAATGCTCCAAATGGTAAATCAGGCAGAGTACATACGCAGTTTCACAAATCTCAAAAAATTGACTGTCTGGAGAGATATACACTGTTTCCGCATTCAAGACATTCCAGACAGCATTGAAACCTTTGATGCCATTTTGCTAGATAACAATGATAAATCTATTACCAGTGGTGACATATTGGCCAAGAAGCCAAACATTACATCTATTCGATTCAATGAGAAATTAGATATCTATCATGAAGGTAAGCTTATTCCTGGCATGTATCAAGCTCTTGATAGATATCCCAATGTACAGTTTATACTACATGGCAACTATCATGATAGCAGAACAATGAAATCGATTAGACTTCATAACAAGAACATATCTGGATAAAGATCTGAATAAATATTAGTCATTGATTAATATTTTTCTTGTAGTTACAAACATGGCACAAATTACCTTTAACAATGTGTATGATTCTTTACAGATAACAATAAATACTACTCTGTACTTGTCTAACGATGAAATTAACAATGAGTTGAAAAGACTCATTGATGAAACAGACAGTGAAGAAGTAACATTACTCTCACAACAGAGATTAGTAATTGCTGGTGATATTTTCTCAGGATTCAGAGGAGACGATGTATTGTTATATGGCGTTGTTCTCACAAGAGATGCCGTTGAGTCTATACCCAATCATGTTAGCTTCAAGACTGACATGTCTCAGGATTCTCTTACTTTGCTCAAAGCAAGGGAATTGCAAGTAGCAATGCCTGAAAATGTGTTGGAATTGTCAGAATCTGTTGAGCAATTTGGCATTGCGTCTCATCCTGGTAATACTCATCATGTTGGTACCATTTATTGTACTGATAGCTTGAGAGAATTCTCCTTGATTGATAGAAATGCAAAGGTATTAGTCCTTAATTGCAACTATTTGGAAGAATTGTATATAGATCACTACAATTCTTACGTGTATGGTGATTTCCAAGAGTACTTGAGTCGCCTTAAATTCAACAGCTTGAATTATGATCAACAACATGCTGATTACTTGGCTGAATTTAAATCATTACAAGTTTTGGATGTAGTGGGCAAATTGCAAGGCATGACCATTGCCGATATTCCAGATACTCTCAATACTTTTAATGCTACATTGTTGGATCAGAATGATAGACCTATTGCTAGCAGCCATATATTGTTTGCAAAGCCTAACATTACAACTATAAAATTGCAAGAGAAGGAGGATATTGATGAGAATGGTAATTACATTCCTGGAAGCTATCAGGTAATGAGAGACTATCCTCATGTACATTTCATATTTAGAGGTGGTTATAATCGTGAGACATTGAGAGCTGTGAAGAATCACAATAAGAAGGCTAGCAGTCTGAGCTGGATGACTTGGAGATAAATATACATACCTTATGTATATTGTTATTGACTGATGTTTTTGGTTCTCTGACCTATAGAAATGTAAGGTCTCTAATGTTTCTAAGGATTAGAAGTCTGACCAATTGGTTTCTATTTGCTGTTAGTCATGATACCTATACCGTAAGGCATGTGGGTATATTTGTAGATCGATATTCTGACGGCCAATTCGTTGGATTCTCAACTTATAGAAATGTAAAAATTCTAATGTTTCTTAGAGCTATAGGTCTGACTAATTGGTCTCTATCTATTGTTAGTTGTAATACCTATAAGTTATATGTATATTTACAGATTGATATTCTGACGTCCATCTCTTTGACTTGTAGAAACATTAATATGCCTTACGGTACATTTCTTAGAGCTAGAAGTCTGACTAATTGGTCTCTATCTATTATTAGTCATGACACATATAATTTATATGCATCCTCTGTATTGATATTCTGATGACCAATTCGTTGGCTCTCTGACCTATAGAAATGTAAAGATTCTAATGTTTCTTAGGATTGGAATCCAATGAATTTGGTTTCTATTTATTGTTAATCATGACACATATAATTTATAGGTATTCGTTGTATTGACATTCTGACGATCGATTCATCGGTTCTCTAACTCTAAGAAATATACTAAACTTTAGAGTTAGAAGTCTGACTAAATTGCTCTCTATCTATTGTTAGTTGTAATACCTATAAGTTATATGTATATTTACAGATTGATATTCTGATGACCAATTTAGTCAGACTTCTAGTCCTTAGAAACATTAGAGATCTTACATTTCTATAAGTTGAGAATCCAATGAATTTGGTTTCTATTTATTGTTAGTCATAAGTTATGAGTATATTTGTAGAGAGATATTCTAATGTCCAGTTCTCTGACTTATAGAAACATTAATATGCCTTACGGTACATTTCTTAGAGTTGATAGAACAATAGAATGGTTTTATTTATTGTTAGTCATAATACCTATAACTTATAAGTATTCATTGTATTACTATCCTTACGACCAGTTCGTTAGATTCTCAACTTATAGAAACATTAGAATCTTTACATTTCTAAGAGCTAGAGATCCAATGAATTTGGTCTCTATTTATTGTTAGTTATGATACCCATAACTTATATGCATTCTCTGTATTACTATCCTTACGAACAAGAGACTATTCTTCTCGTATAGACAATGAAGGTTGTCCATTGTGAGTAATGATACAATTAAACATTAGTATTATTACTTCCGATATAATAAACATGACGAAAATTACCTTTACTCGAGAAGATGGAATTCTTAGAATTAAGATAGATACTCCTCTTCAAAGTAGTGATGCGATCGATCATGAATTAGAGCAGTTAATCAGTGATACTACCGAAGATCTAGTAATAAGATCAGGATTAACAATAGAAGTAAACGATAGAATCTTCTCTCATTATCTGGGCAAGAGTATAAAGTTGAATAATATTGTTTTATCAGAAATCGCCATTAGATATATACCAACCTGGGTTGAATCGTTTCAAACTAATGCAATGCAAGATTCATTGGAATTATTGAAAGTGCAGAAATTGGATATTTTAGCTAAGGATGGTCAGTATATTGATCTACCATCGACAGTAACAGAGCTTGTTGTGCGCTCACAAAAGGGAGAAAGAAGGAGAATTACTATAAACTGTACTGATAATCTTGAACAAGTCTCTTTAATTGGAGATGACATTCGTATCAATCTTTTGAATTGCAACAGATTGCAACATTTGAGTATAACAGGATTTAGGGCTCGCGTCTATGGAATTCAACATTATCTCACGAGTCTGAATGTATCTAACCCAGTAGATCGTGATTATATATTGGATTTTGTTAATCTGAAGACGTTAAGTTCGGAAGGTCGCTTTGCCCTTACCATTGATGATATTCCAGATACTGTGACTGCTCTATATGCTGAATTGGTTGATGAGAATGGTCATTATATTCATAGCAGTGATATACTCAACAGGAAACCCAATATCAAGTCTTTGTATTTCCAAGAAGATACTCATGAGAATGGAGATGTTAGTTCCGCAGGCTATGAAGCTATGGAGAAATATTCAGATGTCGATTTTATACCACCAGATTATGCAACTGCGCTAACACGGAAAATTATTAACAGTCACAATACTTTTGCTGATATAATGAGAAATTTGCAATGATAACCTTGAATATTATTTGTCACAGACAAATAAAGTATGAGCTGGATCAACTTTAATCGCATTAGGTTAGGTTTGTATATAACGTTGGGTACTATTCATAAGATAGCCAACGATGAAATTATCACCAAGCTGAGAGAGTTGATAGATGATGAGACTGACAGGATAATCATTAATTCTAGAGATAATTTGGTGATAGATCAAGATATCTTCTCTGGTTATCTAGGCAAACACATAAAAGTAACTAATATCATCTTTACATCATCTGTTCTAGCAATGATACCAGATTATGTCAAATACTTTGAGACAGATATAGCACAAGAGTCAGTACATTTATTGAAGGTAGATATTCTGCATCTCACTATGCCAGAAGGACAATTTCTTGAATTGCCAAAATCAGCAATAAGTGTATCCATTACTTTACCTAGAATAGTTGTAAACACAAGAACCAATGTGTATTGTAGTGATAATCTCAAAAGATTTACTTTATTCGGAGACAATGCGACTATTAACTTGATGAATTGTAATTATCTGCAAGAGTTACGCATATCAGGGAGAAATTCCTTTGTTTATGGAGTTGAACATTACCTATTTGGACTTAGATTAAATGTTGTTCCAAGTGTTGAATATATTAGGAGATTTACTGCATTAAAGTCACTAAGATCAGACATTTCTCTTGGTCTTGATATTGATGATATTCCAAATACTCTTGAAATACTAGATACAAAATTAACAAGCAATGGTCATCCTATCTACAGCACTGACATATTGGCTGAAAGACCAAATATTAAATTTATCCATTTTTATGAGGAAATGGACGACAAAAAGGATCTTACTCCTCGAGCGATGCAAGCCATTGAAGAACATCCAGATACTGAATTCTTTATTAATACAATGGATACTAGTACTTCAACAAGAACAAGAAAATTCATTGAGAGACATAATAGTAAAGCTGTTGCATTGAGTGAATTGTTATAAATATAGATAAACTATCTATATTTATTTATTGCCAGTCTTGTTATACTTCTTTAACAAGATATTCATTGCAATCTGCTTATTATATTCTATAATTCGAAGTTCTTGCATTATTTCATTAAATTCTGGTTCCGATGGATAATATACGCCACCGTTAGAGTTATTTTCTCATAATTAGAATTCATTGTTTGCCTCTATATTGTTATATACAATTGTCATATCTCAAGTAATTTCAACTGCATTAAATAACTACCACCACAAATGTACAAGCAGGGTTTCATCACTAGTGAAGTGGCCAAGAAAGCTATAGAAAAGTACAAGGATATAATGGATTCTCCCAACTTTTACAATTGGGAGATTGCCAAGCAGGTTGAACAAAGAAACGAAGAACAGGATTTGTTCAAAAATACTACTTTTTGCGACAAAAGAACGTTTGAATCATTGAAGGATCATGTCGGAGACCTTGATTCTGATAAACTCCTTGAACTTGCTGATACACAATTCTACAATCCCAATGCAATGAAAGCAGTGCAATGTGTTATTGACTCTGTGTTCTACAATGATAAATATGGAGGTACTTATATCAACAATGACATTAGAAGATACTTTCACAATCTTAGACTCATTGGATCAGAATCACTAGAGGGATATGCATTACTTGGTGACTTTGAAGAAGCCAAAGACATGTTTGTGATTAAAGCACCTAGATCACCTGAAGATGATACTTTGCTGCATGAAATGTTAGTTGGAGTATTTGGCACTAATCGACTCAGAAAGTACATTCCTAATTTTGCCTACATTTATGGAGGTTTTGAATGTAGTCCTCCTTTGGTTAATCCCAAGAAAAAGGAAGTTGTTACTTGGTGCTTGTCTGACTCTAATGCAGTGAATTATGTTATCTATGAGAACATCTCTCCTTCTGTCAGCGCAAGCAAATATATATCATCTTGTACTGGCAAAGAGTTTCTGGCAATGTATATGCAAGTTCTTTATTCACTGAGAACAGCACTTAACATGATAGATTTTACTCACTATGACTTGCATTCTGACAATGTGCTGATGCGATCGGTTAATCAAGATGAATCATTGTTCCAGATACCATATAATACTGAGCGAGGACTTGAATATCTCACCGACACTGGAGTAGCTACCATCATTGACTATGGTTTCTCACATTTCAAGACAGAACAAGTAAATGGTACCAATGGACCTATTCCATCTCGAGAGCTTGGTAGATATCAGTATTCTCACATGAGCATCTTTGCTTATCACAGTTGGATCATGCATGACTTGTACAAGTTCTTCATGTTTTGTATGATGCATGCACAAAAGAATAACAATGACTCTGTGATCAAAGAAGGAGAGAAGATATTTAGATATTTCAACGGAAAAGAGTCACTTCCTGAGGCTATTAGTAGACAATGGGAACATCGCTTCTCTTTCCCATATCTGGAAGGAACCAAAGACATGAATATTGATGATTACTCAAGTTATATAAGAAGAGTTTGTAATTGTGATTTCCTGAATCCCGAAAGATCAAGCATTCCCATTCTTCAATGCGATGAAATGTGTATTGGTGAACAATCTGCATACAATAGCTTAGATATTAATGGTTTAACTACTATTGGCAGTCCCAAGGACATCTTTGAATTCTACACTCTGTCAATGAGACTATATAATCAAGGGAGAGAATACGAACGAGCAGTAATGACCAAGAAGTTCAACTATGATCAAGCAATGGAGACGCATCTTAATGAGATGTGGAAGCTTGTTGATGAACTTAACTCACTCAAGAGTATAAATGTCATTAACCTTGGCAATTACAACATTTCACAGATACTCAACTTTCAGGTTATGGATAATGTTAGAAATAGTTACGTTGAGGTAGCAAAGATTGTTGATGACATTGTAAGACTGAAGGAATATTATGATGTTGCAACCATTGTATTAGCATTTTCAAAGGATTTTGCTAACATTGCTCGTGTCGAATCGATTATGGACAAGTTTAACAAGCAAGTTAGACCAACTCTTGATGCCGTCAAGGCAATATTCATCAAGAACCATACATATCTTGATAACATTCAGACTGATGTTGTGGTAGCAGAAGCAGTGAAAAGAGACCGAAGACTTGTGTGGTATTGGTCTGGTCGCTCAATCTTTGATATTGTCTTTGATAAAGTAACCATTTAACGATATATTACACTGTAATATATCTCATCAAGAGGCCTGGACACATCTAGATGAATGTGCACCCTTTAGGACACTCACAATCACAATGAACGACCAATTATACGGCCTTCTAAGTAATACTGCTATACAAAAGAATGAGTATGACGGTAATTTTCGATCCTGCTATGGTCCACCATCTAACTGGATGGTGGACAATTCCAAGTTGAGTGACTTTCTCGCTTGTTATTGCGATATTGTTTCAAAACACGGTGAAGAAGGAGGCTTCTCATTGGCCGAAAGACCAGGTAAAGAATCTCCTGTCATTGCTGACATGATATTTCGATTTCATTATGACAACTTTTTGTTTGAGAGACTCAAGACTACTAGACCTTACAAGCCTGTTTTGATTGCTGAATTGTGCACTATTTATGCTGACATTTTGCGCGAAACTATTGAATCGGCTGATGGAGGAGTGTTGTGTGCTTTTGTAATGGAGTCAGATGCTTGGATTGATGCAAACAAGTATATCAATTGGCAACTTCGAATCCAATTCCCTTACACCAGAGTAAGCAGATCGGTATTGACCTCAATTCGATCACAAGCTGTAGTGAATATTGGCAAAAGAAATCTCATGCAATACTTTACCAATACTCCTGCCGACAATTGGGACAAGATTTTGCTTCCTATTGGAGAGTTTGTAACAATGTATGGTTCTACTTCAAGTCCTGAAGCTAAGCCATTGAATACTCTGACTGTTCTGACCTCTGACAATTATGAAAGAGATCAGGATGAGTACTACAATGCAGAAGATCCTGATGCTAGTGAAATTTCATCAGAGGCTTATAATCGAGCTTATGAAGATCGCATTTTTGAGCTATTTTCTGAGGACAATGATGAACTCATTGACATTTCAGGAGCTGTTGATGTCATCAATAATGGCTACGCGCAATACTTTGATTTTGTCTTTGATGTTACTAATCATGACCATGAATACTATATTCCAGTTTTTCTGTCAGTCAACTATTACTTGACTATGAGTAAGTTGGTGACCAAAAAGGTAGACTCTGGTAATACCAATTTTGAATACAGAGCTCAAGATGCTGATGAAGACGACATTTCTCTGTGTCTTCGATTCTTACGAATGATAGGAAACAGTAGATATTCGCATGAGAATGAGTGGTTAGATATTGGTAGAGCTCTTTATAATTCTACTGATGGTGCTGAAATTGGATTACTTACTTGGATCAACTTTACTAATAAGGCACTGGAGACTATTGACCAACCTGAGTTTATGACCAACAGTGATTATCCAACGATTCAAGAGTCTTGTCGCATTATATATGGTTCTATCAATAAGAATAATATTTCTGTCAAGACTCTTGCTTGGTATGCCAGACAAGACAATCCTGACGCATATAATCACTGGCATGCTGAATGGATCAAGTTTGCAATGATGAAAGCTGTTAGTACCACTCACAATGAAGTATCTATTGCATTCTACAGAACTTATTGGTTGACTTATACTTTCTGTTCAACCACTAATGTGTGGTACGAATATCGTTCTCCGAGATGGACCAAAGTCAACAATGGCTTCAAAATTAGAAAGACTATATCCAATGATTTTTGCAAGAGATTTGAGAGAATGAGAACTGTACTGTCTAGCACTGGCGAATCAATGAACAATGAGGATGCAAGAACAAAGAATGAAGCAACAATCAAGGCAATCAATGCACTTATTTACAAGTTGAAGGACAACAGGTACAAGGGCAACATTCTTGCTGAATGCAAAGAAATGTTTGAAAATGACAAAATGTCCAAATTGTTGGACTCGAATGGTGATATCTTTTGTGCGAGTAACATTATTTTGGAATGTGTTGGTCCTACCATTTATTATAGAGAAGGTAAGCCTGAAGATTTTATCAGCATGACTTGTGGTATCAAATACAATAGTTCCTATCATTGGGAACATCCACACGTCAAGAAGCTAATGTACTGGATGAGGCAAGCTTTTCCAAATGATGCACTAAGACATCACTTTTTAAAGTTTTCGGCCAGTTGCATCAAGAGTGGCAACATGGACAAGATCTTTCCAATCTTTAGTGGTTCAGGAAACAACTCCAAATCTATGGTAGTAAAGCTGTTTGAAGTGACGTTTGGTGAGTATGCTGTGAAGATTCCGGTTGGCATTTTGACAGACAAGGGTGGTAATAGTAGTGGACCTACTCCACATACTGCTAGACTCAATCACGTGAAACTGGCATTTATGGACGAACCTGATGATACTGTAAATTTCAACAAGGGTGTGGTAAAGAAGCATACTGGTGGTGATAGATTTTTCAGCAGAGCTTGTAATGAGAATGGTGGAGATATTGAACTTACCTACAAACTCATTATGCAATGTAATGCAATTGCTGGCTTTGATAATCCTGATGCTCCTACCAAGGCTAGAATGAGAATTATGCCATTCTTGAGCAAGTGGAAAAAGGAAGGTGTGCCTGAAACAGAAGAAGAACAGTTTGCTCAAGGCATCTTCTTGGAAGATCACAACTTTGACAAGCAAATCCCACTGATGGCTCCTGCCTTCTTGTGGGTCATAACTCAGTATTGGCCTTATTACAAGGCAGAAGGATTGAAGGATCCTGAAGTTGTGGTTGAAGTAACAAACAAGTACTGGGCTGAAACTGATGTATACGGCCAATTCATTCTCGATAACATTGAAGTTATATTGACTGAGGACAAGAAACCAAATCCAGCATTCAAGATTAAGGCAACAGACTTGTTGAAGGATTTCCGTGATTGGTATAGAGATACTCATCCAGGTAAGACTGTTCCTGAATCTCGATTTGTGAAGCTAGAGTTTTCGAATAGATGGGGTGAGATGATTGAAAATCACTGGCACGGCATAAGATTGGTAGGCAGTGATGTTGATTATTCGGACAAGTTTAACAGTGGCAAGCTAAAGGGATTCCAATAATGGAAAGGAATAGATATATTACTAGAAATAGTAATATTGGATTGTTGATGTCGTTATATCTTTATTGTAACCAATGAGATCGATCTTGGTTGTTTCCTAGACTATAGAATATGTAAGACTCTGACATATTCTAAGGTCGCTAGACCTGGTAGACTGACTAAATAGGTTTCAGAACATTAATGTCATTATATACATATCTTATGTATATTTCTTTATAGTTATTTATTCCAGTTAGTTCGATTCGTCTTGACTTCCAGGTTATAGAATATGTAAGACTCTTTACATTTCTTAGAGTTGGTAGACTGACTAAATGGACTTTAGAATGTTGATGTCGTTATATACCTATTAGTAGGTATATGTCCTTTTGTTCCGGCTGATTCGATTCCATCTCTGCTCTCAGACTATAGAATATGTTAGAGCCTTACATATTCTATAGTTGGTAGGCCGATTAAATGGATCTTAGAATGTTGATATCGTTATATACATATTAGTAGGTATATTTCTTTATCATGACATTCGACTCGTCTTGACTTCCAGACTATAGAATATGTAAGACTCTTTACATTTCTTAGAGTTGGTAGACCGACCAAATGGACTTTCTGAAGTTCGATTTCATCAATATACCTACCGATAGGCATATTTCTTTATTGCAGTTATTTGTTCCAGTTAGTTCGATCCCATCCATTCCTTGACTATAGATCCATGTAACTTGAGAATGTTAATGTCATGTACAAGTACTAGTAATCATGATGTTTCCTATCAAGACAGTTTCTTTAATTGCATTCATTATCACGCTTGAATGACATTGAAAAATCTACCGTGTTACTACTCACGACTCGTTGTTTCGAGCGTTTTCACGTGTTTTTGCCTTAGTTAGATTTACAGATTCAAAGTACAATTACATGTCAAAATTCAGAAATGACAAAATTGCTAAATCGGCCTTTATTGACGTTCAGACAGCAGTCTCACAATGTTTTCCAAGGATCAGAGCAATTCAACATTCATGAAATTTCAATATATTTGTGGACTATCATTCTGATTGTTGATTTGTGGTTAGCAAATTGTACCATTTGTTACTGCCTATCAACTATAACAATATCAGAACTTGAATAACAATACATTCATGACAATAACAAACCATGTACTACAACGTTACTTACAATTCTCATGAAATTACAGTAACTCTATTGAAAGATGACGTTAATCTTACTAGACTCATTACAAGAGCATTATCTAAACATTGGACAATCAAACAATTAACTATAAAAGGTAACTATAGTTGGTACATTACAGAATTCATCTCTATCAATGTTCTCATTCTAGAAGATAATGTTGAAAGTTCGAAAGTGTAAATTAGTAGAAGCAAAAGATTTGTGCGGATTAGTATATCTAGGTAATAATAGATCGAAAGTGGTGTATACTCCTGATGCCTTTCCCAATCTAAAACTGATGAAGTTTAATGATTATACATTGCCACTGGATGATTCTGTGTTTTGTGATTATCTATGCTCGCTGGATAGACTTACTCTGAAAAAGTGCAAGCTAAATGTAGATAAATTGCCTGAGATGAATATACAAATATTGACCATTGATGATCCCAAGCATAGAGAGCTAATTACATTGTTGAAACCAGTTGTATTGTACTTGAGGTATGAAGAAGATAAAGATGTTATGTTAGATTGGTTAAAATTGGGAAACAGAAAGTTGTATTCTAATATATTTATTAGTGAATATCATGACGTAATGTTCTTTAATACTAAGTGTAAGGATCATGATGAAGATCACAATAGACGAGCTAGTATGAAACAAAAGACATTGTTACAATTGTTGGATTAATAATATGCCTTGTGTAAGGTATATTTCTTTGTAGTTATTGAGAGTCGTTTTCTGTTTGCCAACCTTAGAAAATGTTAGACTCTCTACATTTCTTAAGGTTAGAGAATCCAAGTAATCTGTCTCAGGAGGTCGATTTCATGAATGTATCTTATATAAGATATATTTCTTGTTATGTAGTTATGAAGATCGATTCTGTCTAATCTCGATCTATCAACCTTAGAAAATGTAGAGAGTCTAACATTTTCTAAGGTTGGTAGACTGACCAAATCGACTTTAGAAGTTAGATTTCATGAATATATCTACCGATAGGCATATTTCTCTTTGTAGTTATGACGATCGAATCTATCAACTCTCCAAGCTTAGAATATATCAATGTCTTTACATTTCTTAGAGTTGATAGATCTAACTCTCAACAGAACATCGACTTCATGAATGTACCTTATATAAGGTACATTTTTACTATGTAGTTATTGCGCCCGATTCTGCCTAATCTCTAACCTTAGGAATATATCAAGGTATTTACATTTTCTAAGGTTGATAGTCTAACCAAGACAACTCGGAAACTCGATCTCACTAATATACATCATATTTCTCTCCATGTGGTTATGATTCGATTCTATCTAATCTTAGACTATAGAATATGTCAAGACCTTTACATTTTATAGAGTTGATAAATCGATCCATCTCTCATCAGAATGACAATACCAAAATATACCTTGTAGTAAGGTATATTCATGAAATAGAACTTCAGGAGCCCATTTAGTCAGACTCTCAGCTCTAGAAAATGTAAGACTCTGACATATTCTATAGACCAGGGATCAAGATAGTTACCCCCAATAATCATAATGAAATATACCTATAAGTATTGATATTTCTCATAACGATCTAGATGTATCCATTCTACCTACTTGCCGACCTTAGAATATGTTAGGAAGGATACATATTCTATAGTCTGAGAATCAAGATAATTACCTCAATAATCATAGTAACGAAATATGCATACTAACATTGATATTCCTCACAATGATCCAAATATATCCATTTGGTCAGGCCACCAACCTTAAGAAATGTTAGGAAGGATACATATTCTATAGACCAGGAAACAGAACTATCATCCTAATAAAGTCAATAACAAAATATACCTATCGGTATTGATGTTCTTCATGACGATCCAAATATGTCTATTCCATCGACCTACTAACCTTAGGAAATGTAAAGAGACTTATATATTCTATAGGCCAGGAAAGGGAATGTTAGTCTCAATAATCATAATAACGAAATATACCTACCGATAGGTATATTAACGAAATAGAACTTCTGAGGCCCATTTGGTGAGGCTACCGACCCTAGAATATGTTAGAATCTAACATATTCCATAAGCCAGGAAATCGAGATAGCTAATCTCAATAATGATAACAGTAAATATACCTACTAATATGTATATTCATGAAATAGAACTTCTGAGGTCCATTTCATCGTTCTACCAACTCTAAGAAATGTAAGAGTCTAACATATTCTATAGTCCAGGAAACCAATCGATCCAAACAATGACAATGAAATATTATATTCAACAACAGATATACCTACATTAGGTATATTCATCTTCTCCACTCCCGTTAGTAACCATAATCCTCTTCATCAGCTTCACAGTAGTATCCATCTATATCATCATTGTCCTCTTTCATCAATAATGATACATATTTAGCAGGATTATCCATTAGATATGGTTCTATCTTGTTCAATACTGCTGACATTCTCTTTGCAAGTCCTTCGTATCTAACAGCACTTCTACTTGTTGCATAAGAGTTGAAGATGTCAATGTCTGGAGTTACTAATAACATCATTCTCTTTGCTCTAGTAATGGCTGTATAGTTTCTCTTGATGTTCATAAAGTTACCACCTGTTATTACATCTGTATAGTAAATGACATAATTCCATTCACTGCCTTGAGATTTGTCGACTGTCAGTGCATATGCCAATTGCAACTTGCTAGTATTCCTACCCAGAGTAGACTTTTCTTGTCCATCATTCACAAATTCAACATTGCCTATCATACTTGTTGAATACTTGTGATTTATTACACTCACTGGCACATCTATGCCAAAATCGAACACTCCATTACCAAAGTCTACCCAAATTCTATCATGAGCCACACTCACTACAGAACCAATCTCACCATTGTATACTTCTATATTGTCATCATTCTCTTTTAGCATGACTCTATCACCAACTACCCACTTGTTACCTAGCGTGTCCGTCTTTTCCTCGTTGCCTGCAGTGCATAACTTTTGAATCTTTTCATTAATGTCAGCAAGTACCTTGTTATAAGGACAAAGAACAATAAACTCATCAGACTTGCAATTCTTACTCAGAGTTTCAACTAGATCTATTACCATGCCAACTGCTCCTTCTCGAACAATAAAGTTTTCGGCAGGTTGTATTCTGAATGGTCCTTTTGGTCCCCTTGACTCACCATTGTCGTTGTGGTAACTCACCATATTGTTCGCATTCAATATAATACCATTTACTTCTCCTTGAACCAAGTAAGTTCTGAAATTGGTGCTTAGATAATAAGTTGGTACAGTCTTGCTAGCAATTAGCTGATAAAACAAGGAACCCCAACCAATTGGTTCCAGCTGCTTAATGTCTCCAATCAGAGTAATTCTATTTACATTAGGATATCTTAACATTAGCTCATAAAACAATTCTGTTTGCACCATGGAACACTCATCAATGATAATGTGTTGAACTGTTGTAGATCCAAAGTCTATTCCTTTGTTACCTTGCTGTGATGATATCAACTTGTGAATAGTACGAGCATTCTTCTTGCCTGTTACCTCTCGAATTCTTGATACTGCTTTACCAGTGAAAGAGCATACTGCATGATTGATTCCTCTGAGTTCTAGATTGTGAATGAGTTCGCTCAGGCAAGTAGTCTTGCCAGTACCAGCACCTCCAGTTATTAGACAAATCTTGTGTTCTAGTGCTGCTTCTACTGCCATCTTTTGATCAGGAGACAGCTCCTTTCTGAAAAAGGCCTTTTGCATTGTGGTAGTAGTAGCTTCTGATTCAGACAAGTCTATTTCAGCACAAGGAACATATGTATCTTGTTCCAACATGCCAGCTACTAACTCAGCAACAGAAATCTCAACCTTGTAAGGATGTTCTAGAAATAGAGAATCCGATTCGAATACAAGTCTATACTCATCTTGCAATCGATCAAGAAAGGCATCAATGTCCTTGTATTCTCTTTTCAGATATTGAATAGGAGTACAAGACCAAAACCTTCTTGTTAGATTGTTATAGATGGTCCTAACAATGGCACCCATATATTTTTGCTCTTTGGTTGGAAGCTTTCCTCGCAACTTTAGCATGTTTTCGCATTTATTCATTGGAATGGGTGGGAGCACATATGGATTGGTCATGCATTGTGAGTAAATATCACTACATTTCATGTGACAAGCATTAATTTCATCTTTGGTAAGGTCAAGCAGCGAGACTTTGCGAAGATTACATTCCTTGTGCCACCATACCAAAATGGTAGAAAGAATGTTAGCATCAATGCTAAAGTAGTTGAACAATGATCGATCGCTAACAATGCTCCATTTCTCTGCTAAATCATCGAGATATGCATTGAATGAGTATTGTTCATTGTGAGCTGCAGCTTCTATTTCATCATACAATGTCTTGCAAACTGGATATTTCTCTTTGCTGACCTTCATGAAACATTGAATGATAGTGTCTTGTTCAGCAGAAAACTCAATGTCAGGATAGTATTTTAGTCTAAAAGACTTTTCAGTCTCTCTGACGCATATGCCTACCATAATGTCATTGTTTCTAACTGGACAATAGAAATCACAAAGAATAGTGAATTTTCGTCCGTCAATGAGTTTAATTGTCCAAGTAGTGTCTTTTCCTTTTGTAATCTTTAGATTACTTACTGTACCAGTAACTCTCTCTAACTTGCCACCTGCCACAGTATTCATGATTGTGGGAACTTGTCCAAGTCAACAGATTTGTCACATCTCACTTGAATTGTGGCCTGACTAAAATAATATTGATACTGTGGAGAGATTTATTGATTGAGAGTAATGTTGTTGTGTTGATTGATGGAAATGGGTTCCTGTTCTGTTGACTCTTAGAAATGTTAGTCTCTTGATGTTTTCTAAGGACTGAAGCTAGATAGAGTTGACCTCTTGAGATCAATGTTGAAATATGTCTATTGTTAGATATATATTACTACTATCATGAGTTAAATCTCTATTCTATAGATTCCTGATTCTTAGAAATGTAGAGAGTTAGAAGTTTCTTGGGACTGGAGGTCTGGTTAATTGGTCTCTTGAGATATACATATCATTATGTATATACTGTTACTGTTATGAATTAGATATCTATTCTGTCGATTCTTGATCCTAGGAAATGTAGAGAGTTAGAAGTTTCTTGGGACTGGAGGTCTGGTTAATTGGTCTCTTGAGATATGTCTATTGTTAGATATATATTGTTACTATCGTGAGTTAAATCTCTATTCTATAGATTCCTGATTCTTAGAAATGTAGAGAGTTAGAAGTTTCTTGGGACTGGAGGTCTGGTTAATTGGTCTCTCAAGATCGATGTTGAGATATACATATCATTATGTATATACTGTTACTGTTATGAATTAGATATCTATTCTGTAGATTCCTGATCCTTAGAAATGTAGAGAGTTAGAAGTTTCTTAAGGTCGTAAGACCTGATAGGTCTGACTAATTGGTCTCTCAAGATCGATGTTGAGATATACATATCATTATGTATATACTGTTACTGTTATGAATTAGATATCTATTCTGTCGATTCTTGATCCTAGGAAATGTAGAGAGTTAGAAGTTTCTTAAGGTCGTAAGACCTGATAGGTCTGACTAATTGGCCTCTTGAGATCAATGTTAGAATATGCATAATGGTATGCATATATCGTTACTGTTATGAGTTAAGCCTCTATTCTGTCGATTCCTAATCCTTAGAAATGTTAGCCTCTTGATGTTTCTTAGGACTGTAAGTCTGGTTAATTGGTCTCTCAAGATCGATGTTGAAATATGTCTATCATTAGATATATATTGTTACTATAGCGAGTTGAACCCTATTCTGTCACTCTATCAACCTTTGGAAATGTAAGTTTCTCGACATTTCTAAGGATCGAGAGTCTGACTAATTGGTCTCTCAAGATCAATGTTGATATACATATCATTATGTATACTGTTGTCATCATGATTTATTCTGACCATTCTGTCGGTTCTCTAACCTTAGAAATGTCAAGAGACTTACATTTCTTAGAGTTAGGAAGTCTGATTAATTGGTTTCTTGAGATTATTATCAATATATACCTATTATTAGTAGATATATATTGTTATTGTCATGAGTTAGATCTATTGAGATCGATATTATGATATGCATGGTAGTATATATCCTTATCACCATGAGCTGAATCTCTATTCTATCGTTCTCGCGATCCTTAGAAATGTTAGAGTTAGTATATTTCTAAGGGCTAGAAGTCTGACTAATTTGGTCTCATGAGATTGTTGTTGAGATATGTCTATCGTTAGATATATATTGTTGCTGTCATGAGTTAGAGCTCTATTATGTCGAATCTCTAACCTTAGGAAATGTATAGAGTTAGTATATTTCTAAGGGCTAGAAGTCTGACTAATTTGGTCTCATGAGATTGTTGTTGAGATATGTCTATCGTTAGATATATATTGTTGCTGTCATGAGTTAGAGCTCTATTATGTCGAATCTCTAACCTTAGGAAATGTA